>Ga0209281_1000031_pt1 | contig 422772 bp, 361 predicted proteins | sample MedtruBG_FD_187514 | JGI IMG/M metagenome (GOLD analysis project Ga0209281, IMG submission 187514) | Root nodule microbial communities of legume samples collected from California, USA - Medicago truncatula BG (SPAdes) (version 2) | ecosystem: Host-associated > Plants > Roots > Nodule | place... | reverse complement strand
TCAGGTCAGTGACTGTCACTTTACCTGCCACCGGTGTTGCGCCACCGCTGTCTTTCACTTCCAGACTCAGGTTGCCGGCAATACCGCTGATAACGTTATTGAACGCATCCTTCACCGTCAGCGTCAGGGTACTGACCTGCGTATTGTCAGCCACGATAGTACGCGGGCTGGCAATAAACGTTGAGGTATTGTGATCGTCAGGATCGCCAGCCGTCAGGATCACAGTGCCCTTCAGCGTGCCGATGGCGCTGCCACTGAACTGTGGCGTCACGGTATACGTGTCCGCCAGCGTGCCCTTCAGTTTCGCGGTGTAGACCCCGGTGGTGCCGGTTTCCGCCAGGCTGCCGACGGTCACCCTGCCCGCTGCCGGCGCGGCATTGCTGCCGTCCTTCACGTCCAGCGTCAGGCTGCCGGCAATGCCGCTGATGGCGTTGCCGTTCACATCCTTCGCCGTGAACGTCAGGGTGCTCATCGCCACATCATCCGCCACGATGGATGCCGGGCTGACGCTGAAGGCCGACTGTGCGCCGTCCGGCGTGGTGCCCGCCGTCAGGATCACCGTGTCCTTCAGGGTGCCAATGGCGCTGCCGCTGAACTGCGGCGTCACCGTATAGGTGTCTGCCAGCACGCCTTTCAGGGTCGCCGTATAGACGCCCGGTGTGGCGATTTCCGTCAGTGTACTGACGGTCACCTTCCCGGCTGCCGGGGACAGTCCCTGGCTGTCGGTAATCTTCAGCGTCAGATCATCGGCAATACCCGCAATGGCATTACCAGACGTATCTTTCACAGTCAGGATCAGGGTACTGGTGGCTGTGTTATCCGCCACCACCGAGTCCGGTGTGGCGGTGAAGGCCGACTGCGTGCCGTCCGGCGTGCTGCCGGCGGTTAACGTCACCGTGTCCTTCAGCGTGCCGATGGCGCTGCCGCTGAACTGTGGCGTCACGGTATAGGTGTCCGCCAGCGTGCCCTTCAGTTTCGCGGTGTAGACGCCGGTGGTGCCGGTTTCCGTCAGGCTGCCGACGGTCACCCTGCCCGCTGCCGGCGAGGCATTGCTGCTGTCCTTCACCTCCAGCGTCAGGCTGCCGGCAATGCCGCTGATGGCGTTGCCGTTCACATCTTTCGCGGTAAACGTCAGCGTCGTCATTTCAGCGTTATCTGCCACGATGGACTTCGGTGCCGCCGCAAAGGCCGACTGTGCGCCGTCCGGCGTGGTGCCCGCCGTCAGGATCACCGTGTCCTTCAGGGTGCCGATGGCGCTGCCGCTGAACTGCGGCGTTACCGTGTATGTATCTGCTAACTGACCTTTCAGCGTCGCGGTGTAAACACCGGTGGTGCCCGTTTCCGTCAGAGTGCCGACGGTCACTTTGCCCGCTGCCGGAGTGGCATTGCTGCTGTCTTTCACGATAAAGGCCAGACTGCCCGCGATCCCGCTGATGGCATTGCCGCCTGCGTCTTTCGCGGTAAACGTCAGCGTACTGGTCGCCGTATCATCTGCCACGATGGACTTCGGCGCTGCCGCAAAGGCCGACTGTGCGCCGTCCGGCGTGGTGTTCGCCGTCAGGGTCACCGTATCCTTCAGGGTGCCGATGTCGCTGCCGCTGAACTGCGGCGTCACCGTATAGGTGTCCGCCAGCGTGCCCTTCAGCTTCGCGGTGTAGACCCCGGTGGTGCCGGTTTCCGCCAGGCTGCCGACGGTCACCCTGCCCGCTGCCGGCGCGGCATTGCTGCTGTCCTTCACCTCCAGCGTCAGGCTGCCGGCAATGCCGCTGATGGCGTTGCCGTTCACATCTTTCGCCGTGAACGTCAGGGTGCTCATCGCCACGTCATCTGCCACGATGGACTTCGGTGCCGCCGCAAAGGCCGACTGTGCGCCGTCCGGCGTGGTGCCCGCCGTCAGGATCACCGTGTCCTTCAGGGTGCCGACATCGCTGCCGCTGAACTGCGGCGTCACCGTATAGGTGTCTGCCAGCACGCCTTTCAGGGTCGCCGTATAGACGCCGGTGGCGCCCGTTTCCGTAATGCTGCCAACGGTCACTTTACCCGTTGCCGGGACGGATCCCTGGCTGTCTTTCACGATAAAGGCCAGACTGCCCGCGATCCCGCTGATGGCATTGCCGCCTGCGTCTTTCACGGTAAACGTCAGCGTACTGGTCGCCGTATCATCTGCCACGATGGACTTCGGCGCTACCGCAAAGGCCGACTGTGCGCCGTCCGGCGTGGTGTTCGCCGTCAGGGTCACCGTATCTTTCAGGGTGCCGATCGCGCTGCCGCTGAACTGTGGCGTCACGGTATACGTGTCCGCCAGCGTGCCCTTCAGTTTCGCGGTGTAGACCCCGGTGGTGCCGGTTTCCGCCAGGCTGCCGACGGTCACCCTGCCCGCTGCCGGCGCGGCATTGCTGCTGTCCTTCACGTCCAGCGTCAGGCTGCCAGCAATACCGCTGATGGCGTTGCCGTTCACATCCCTGAGTGTCAGTGTCAGCGTACTGCTGGTTGTGTCGTCAGCCGTAATGGATTTCGGGTTTGCTGTAAACGAAGACTGTCCTGCATCCGGTATCAGTTGCGCCGTCAGCGTCACGGTGTCGCTCAGCGTGCCGACATCACTGCCGCCGAACTGCGGTTTCACCGTATACGTGTCCGCCAGCGTGCCTTTCAGGGTCGCGGTGTAGACACCCGGCGTGCCGGTTTCCGTCACACTGCTCACCGTCACGTTGCCCGCTGCCGGTGTCACATTCTGGCTGTTTTTTATCGCTATGCTCAGATTGCTGGCCAGGCCGCGAATGTTATTACCGGAAGCATCTTTTGCCGTAAAGAGTAAGGTACTGGTGGCGGTATTGTCCGCCACAACCGATTTCGGACTGGCTATAAATACGGATTTACTGCCATCCGGTGTGGTGCCCGCCGTCAGCGTCACGGTGTCGCTCAGACTGCCGACATTGCTGCCGCTGAACTGCGGTTTTACCGTATACGTGTCCGCCAGCGTGCCTTTCAGCGTCGCCGTGTAGACACCGGTAGTCCCTGTCTCCGTCACGCTGCTGAGCGTCACTTTACCCGCCGCAGGCGTCGCATTCAGACTGTCTTTCACCAGGAACGTCACGCTGCCAGCTATTCCGCTGATGGCATTGCCGCCTGCGTCTTTCGCCGTAAACGTCAGGGTGCTGGTCGCCGTATCATCCGCCACAATGGATTCTGGTGTGATGGCAAAAGTCGATTTTCCACTGTCCGGCGTACTTCCCGCCGTCAGGGTGATCGTATCGCTCAGTGCGCCAATCGCGCTGCCGCTGAACTGCGGTTTCAGTGTATACGTGTCCGCCAGCGTACCTTTCAGGGTCGCCGTGTACGTTCCCGGCGTCGCGCTTTCAACAAAGGCGCTGACAGCCACCTGACCGGAAGACGGCGTACCACTGACACTGTCCGTGACGCTGACGCTCAGACGCCCCGCACTGCCACTGACAGCATTGCTGTTCGCATCTTTTATCGTCAATGTCAGGGTGCTGGTCGCCATGTTATCTGCCGCAATGGCTTTTGGTGCGACAGCAAAAGTGGACTGACTGCCGTCCGGCGTGCTGCCCGCCGTCAGGGTGACATTACCACTCAGCGAGCCTACTGCGGTTCCGCTGAACTGCGGTTTCACCGTGTAAGTCTCTGCCCGTATACCTTTCAGGGTTGCGGTGTAGACGCCGGTACTGCCGATCTCGCTCACGCTGCCGACGGTCACGTTGCCCGCTGCCGGCGTCGCATTCAGACTGTCTTTCACCAGGAACGTCACACTCCCCGCCATCCCGCTGATGGCGTTGCCTCCGGCATCTTTCGCCGTGAAGGTCAGGATGCTGGTCGCGGTGTTATCCGCCACGATGGATTCTGGCGCCACGGTAAAGGCTGACTTACTGCCGTCCGGCGTGGTGCCGGCCGTCAGCGTCACGGTATCGTTCAGTGAGCCAACAGCGCCACCATTAAATTGCGGCTTAATTTTATACACCCCGGCAAGCAGACCTTTCAGCGTCGCGGTATAGGTGCCCGCAATGGCGCTTTCAGTCACACTGCTGACTGTCACTTTTCCTGCGGCCGGCGTGACGCCGTTGTTGTCTTTGATATCCAGCGTGAGGGCCGGGGCAATTCCTGAAACCGGATTACCGTAATAATCATTCGCCTTCAGGGTGAGCGTGCTGACAGCCACATTATCCGCAACTATCGCCACAGGGGCAGCCACGAACGTTGAACGACCACCATCCGGCTCAGTGCCTGCCGTCAGCGTGACGTTTGCTGTTAACGTCCCGAGTGCACCGCCATTGTACTGCGGTTTCACGGTATACGTTCCGGCAAGCATCCCTTTGATTCTGGTTGTATAAACACCCGGCGTGGTACTTTCAGTCAGGGGTCCGACGGTAACTTTGCCGGCAGCCGGCTCCCGTCCCTGACTGTCCGTGGTCTTCAGACTCAGACTGCCTGCGATCCCACCGATCGGATTACCAGAGACGTCTTTCACTGCCAGCGTCAGAGTGCTGGTCGCGATATTATCTGCCGCAATCGATGCCGGACTGGCCGTAAAAGTGGTCAGCCCGGCGTCAGGCGTGGAGCCTGCAGTTAATATCACCGTCCCGCTCAGCGTGCCGGTCGCGCTGCCGTTGAACAACGGTCTGACCGTATAGGTATCAGCCAGTGAGCCCTTCAGTGTCGCGGTATAGACACCCGTGGTGCCCGTCTCCGTCACACTGCTGACAATCACCTTATCCGCTGCCGGTATGGCGTTATGACTGTCCTTCACCTGGAATGTCACACTGCCGGCAATCCCGCTGACGGGGTTCCTGCCTGCATCCTTCGCCGTAAAGGTCAGCAAACTGGTTGCCACATTATCAGCTGCGATCGATTTCGGGGCGATACTGAAAGTGGAGGTACTGCCATCCGGCGTGGTTCCCGCCGTCAGAATCACCGTGTCGCTCAGCGTCCCGACAGTACTGTCGTTATACTGCGGTTTCACGGTATACGTGTCCGCCAGCGTCCCTTTCAGGGTTGCCGTGTAAGTCCCTGGTGTGGCCGTTTCCTTCATGCTGCTGACGGTGATTTTTCCCGCCGCAGGCACGGCGTTATGACTGTCCAGAACCGACACGGTGAGGCTGCGGGCAATGCCGGAAAGCGGATTGCCGGAAGCATCTTTCGCGACCAGTGTCAGCGTTGAAGAAGTGCTGTTGTCTGCGATAACCGTTTTCGGACTGGCAGCAAAGGTCGATTTGCTGCCATCCGGCGTGCTTTTCACGATAAAAAAGCGGGCTGAATTAAGCGTTGTCTTTCTCACGATCGGTGTCAGGGTGAGCAGTTCTGCTTTCGTACCTGCGGTGACCGTCGACTCAAAAACACCGGCGGATTTCCGGACCAGCGCAGAATAAGAAACCCCCTTTTCTGACCGGGCTTTAAGCCCGGCAGACGACGAGCCCGGCAACGCCGTTATTGCGGCGTTCAGGGAAATATCGCCTGCGGCAACATCCACCGGCTGCTTCTGCCCGTCCACCAGCGTTAAAATAACCTTACCACTGCTTTGCCCGTCGGCGGGCAGATAGCTGGTTGTCGGGGAGGACTTGATCGGTGACTCAGGCAGGAAACGGGAGTCTGCGACGCTGATTTCAGCCGCGTTCACCGTAACCTGGGTGTCACTCTGGTTCGAACGGTTGCCATGGTTATCCACCGCGACACCGCTAATCATGTAAGTATTGCTGGCCGATACGCCCGCCTGCCATAACGGAAGAAGCACCTCATAATCCGTGGCAGAATTTGCCACAATTTTCCCGCCGGCAGCTATCAGGCTGCCAGCAGACCAGTCGATCCGTTTCACGCCGTACTTACTGTTGACAGAAACGCCCAGCGATTTTTTCTCACCGCCGTTACCGGTCACGAGATCCGCTGTGTTCAGCTGGATCAGATCTTTTTTGCGGTACTCAAGAACGATATTGTTATTACGGTCGACCAGATCATAGCGACTGCCGGTAAGCGTGTGTAACGCCGCCACGCCGTCAGGATCGATCTGATGGAGCCAGGGGGTGCCCAGCTGATAATTCAGTTGCAGGCCAAAACGGGTTTCGTTTTCATCAGATTGTCCCTCCCGTTGCTCGACACTCATTGTGACCAGAGGAACCGGCGTATAGTTCATCCCGACCGTGAACGCATGGGGATCGTTCTGCCGGTTGTCCTTGTCGAACAGGGCCACTTCATCACCGTAATACTGTTCATAGACGACCTTACCGCCCAGCTGCGGCAACGCCGGTAACCAGCCTTCAGCGCGGACATCCCAGCCATTGGCCGGGCGCTCCTGATAATCGTCAAAATCTCCGGAATCTTTCCAGTTGCTGAGCCGCTGGTAACCGTTCGCGCTCAGCTTCAGGAAGTCACGACTATATTCCAGTCCCAGTCCCAGCCGGGAGTGGTCGCGGGATAAATCATAATCAAGGAAGGTGTTGGCGCCGAGCATGTAACTGTCGGTGAAATAGCGCGTTCCCAGACCCAGGTTAGCCTGGGTGCGGTCATCGGTGCGATGGAGGCTTCCCTGAGTGAAAAGCAGGGCATTGTCCCGCTCCCATACGGGGAACAGAAGATCGAACTGTGAATTTTTCAGCGAAAAGTTTTCGTCTGCGCCCAACTGGACACGGGCAGTCCCGAAACGCCCCAGCACCTGCTGAAGGCGGCTGCTGGCTTCGCCGGTTGCCATGCCCACGGCCAGAGATTCTGCCGAACGCCCGTCCGGGCTGTTGCTGAGGAAATTGCCCGCCTGCGAAGCAAGGCCGGCAACTTTTTGTTCCTGTTCGTCCGGGACATTATCTCCGGAACGGGACTCATCCTGAGCTGTTCTGGTCGTCAAAGAAGCCGGCACATCCAGTTCATCTCCCGCTTTAAGGCTGGAAAAGCCGTGAGCAAAGGTTCTGAACTGGTTGAGCTTACGCAGTTCTTCCACCGTCAGGCGATATTTTTTCGCGACGCTCTGAACGTTTTCCCCTTCAGAAAGGGTATAAACCCGCGTTTTCGCCTGACTGTTCCCGGCGCTGATGATGATGGCGTTATCTGTATTTCGTGCATGGGTGATGGCGGGCGTAAATGTGCCAGCCAGGGGGAAAAAGAATTGCAGGAAAATCGTCAGCCACACGATTAATCGCGTTGTCCCTCTGCATTCCTCAACATTTGAAGAAAGCGATATAAAAGGTTCCTTTTCTTTTTTCATTTAATTAACCACCCATGCACAAATCATTATTAACATCTACTACATACACATATATCCATATGATATGTAATATCGCCAGAGGAGCCATTAACAACATGGAAATTCTATAAGACTTCGGAAAATAAAATTATTGTCGACAGAAATGAAAACCTGAACGCCTGCGTTTGGTACCAGACAGACATTTTCAGCAAGATAAATTAAATACTGCGACTGCGCGATTTTAAGAGTTACAATGGAAGGGAGCTATATGAATTGAGTCCAGACATGGACTCAAAACAGCCGCCACAGGCTATTTGAAAGGGTTAATTATGTAAAATTCAGAAAAAGCCCCGTTCTAATCAGAGCTAATGACGGTAAGGAATAGCAGTAGCAGCTATTTTCGGATGATTTCAAAATCGGCACTTTCAATATAAATATGCGAATGTATTACAACATGAGTTAATGATTAAAATAAATAAAAACCAACCATATATTGGATTAAAAAATATTGAACAATATTAACCAAGATAAATAAATAGTGAAATAACTGACTATTGGATTTCAGGTTTAATAAAAAAATGCTGACCCTATTGAGAAGTCAGCATCAGGATGAAGAATATTCTGTTACTGGAGTCGCTTACGGTTTCGCGACAAAGCCAATTGCTTCATAGACCGCTTTCAGCGTAGCCGATGCGCGCGCGCTGGCTTTTTCCGCGCCGTCTTTCATCACCTGCTGCAAGAAGGCTTCGTCGTTGCGGAAACGATGATAACGTTCCTGCAACTCGGTCAGCATGCCGGAAACGGCATCGGCGACGTCGCCTTTCAGGTGACCATACATCTTGCCTTCAAACTGTTTTTCCAGTTCCGGAATGCTCTGTCCGGTCACGGCAGAGAGAATATCCAGCAGGTTAGAAACGCCCGCCTTGTTCTGCACGTCGTAGCGCACCACCGGCGGCTCTTCAGAATCCGTTACCGCACGTTTGATCTTCTTGACCACCGATTTCGGATCTTCCAGCAGACCAATCACGTTGTTGCGGTTGTCGTCCGACTTGGACATCTTTTTCGTCGGCTCCAGCAGAGACATCACGCGGGCACCTGATTTAGGAATAAACGGCTCAGGAACTTTGAAGATGTCGCCATACAGCGCGTTGAAACGCTGAGCGATATCGCGGCTCAGTTCCAGGTGCTGTTTCTGGTCTTCGCCCACCGGCACCAGGTTGGTCTGATACAGCAGGATATCTGCCGCCATCAGTACCGGGTAATCAAACAGACCGGCGTTGATGTTCTCAGCGTAGCGCGCTGATTTATCTTTGAACTGGGTCATACGGCTCAGTTCGCCAAAGTAGGTGTAGCAGTTCAGCGCCCAGCTCAGTTGCGCATGTTCAGGCACATGAGACTGAACGAAAATGGTGCTTTTCTCAGGATCAATGCCGCACGCGAGGTAGAGCGCCAGCGTATCCAGCGTCGCTTTACGCAGTTGCTGGGCATCCTGACGAACGGTGATAGCATGCTGGTCAACGATGCAATAGATGCAATGGTAATCATCCTGCATGTTCACCCACTGACGCAGTGCACCCATGTAGTTACCAATGGTCAATTCACCTGAGGGCTGTGCGCCACTAAAAACGATGGGCTTAGTCATTTTTCGATTCCTGATTTTCGCTATGCGGAAGCCCGAGAGCGGGCAGTAGTTCATTAATGCGGTCGTACATGACGTCTGGCTGGCTCAGCGCGATCGGTTCACCGTAGTTGTAGCCGTAGGTGAGGCCAGCGGACGGGCAGCCAGCGGCTTTTGCCGCCTGAATATCATTACGCGAATCCCCAACGAAGAGCAATTGCTCTGGCGCAATGCCGAGTTGACTTGCCACCAGCAGCAGCGGATCCGGATGCGGTTTTTTGTTCTGAACGTCGTCACCGCCAATAACGACGCTGAAATATTTACTGATATCCAGCGCGTCGAGCAATGGCGCAACAAACGGCGTCGGCTTGTTGGTCACCAGACCGAGCGGCAGCCCTTTGGCGTGCAGTGCGCCCAGCGTATCGGCGACATCAGGGAACAGAAACGTCCCTTCTTCTGCAACATCTCCGTAGTAACGGTCAAACAGCTTACGCAGAATACGGACCTGCTCCTCGACAGGAATATCTTCATCGACCGGCGGTTTGCCCATCGTCTTACGGAGCGTGGCGCGCTCCTGACGAGACCAGGTTAACGCACGCTCCATCAATACATCAGCACCGTTACCAATCCAGGTAATCACGCGCTCTTCACCGGCAACCGGCAGCTCCAGCGCATACAGCGCCATGTCCACTGCGGCGCTCAATCCCGGCGCGCTGTCCACCAGCGTTCCGTCGAGGTCGAAGGCGACGCCCCGAATATCCTGCAATTTATCCATGAGTTACCTTTGCCAGTTCGCTGCGCATGTCATCAATGACTTTTTTGTAGTCTGGCTGATCGAAGACGGCGGAACCGGCGACAAACATGTCAGCTCCCGCAGCAGCGATTTCAGCAATGTTGCTCGCCTTCACGCCGCCATCCACTTCGAGGCGAATGTCATAACCCGACTCATCAATGCGACGGCGGACTTCACGCAGTTTGTCCAGTGTTTGCGGAATGAAGGACTGACCGCCAAAGCCCGGGTTAACGGACATCAACAGGATCACATCCAGCTTGTCCATCACATAGTCCAGATAGCTCAGCGGCGTCGCTGGATTGAAGACCAGCCCAGCTTTACAGCCGTGCTCTTTAATCAGTTGCAGAGAGCGGTCAACGTGTTCGGAGGCTTCCGGGTGAAAGGTAATGATGCTGGCGCCGGCGGCGGCGAAATCCGGGATGATTCGATCGACCGGTTTCACCATCAGATGCACATCAATGGGAGCCGTAATGCCATATTTACGCAGGGATTTTAGTACCATCGGACCCATGGTCAGATTCGGTACATAGTGGTTGTCCATGACGTCAAAATGTACGACGTCACCACCGGCAGCCAGAGCTTTCGCGGTGTCCTCACCCAAACGAGCAAAATCAGCCGACAGGATTGAGGGGGCAATCAAATACTGTTTCATCCGCTTCTCCTTGAGAATTATTTATTCGCAGGCGTTGCGGCTCCTGGTTTGTACAGAGCCAGCAGTTCGTCCACCTTTTTACGTGTGCCGCCGTTGCTGCTTATACTGCGCCGCACTTTGACCTGAAAATGTTCCGCCGCTTTATACCATTCGCGGGTATCCGGCGTGTCATGGTTCGAAATTAACACCGGGATCTGCTTACTGACCAGCTTTTCGGCCATTTTCGCCAGATGGGCCTGCTCTTTCGGGCTGAAGCTGTTGGTATGATACGCGGTGAAATTCGCCGTTGCTGACAGCGGGGCGTAGGGCGGATCGCAATAGACAACCGAGTTCGCATCCGCTTGCTCCATGCACTCATCATATGAGAGGCAGTGGAATTCCGCATTCTGCGCTTTTTCCGCAAAGTGATACAACTCAGCTTCCGGGAAGTAAGGCTTTTTGTAACGTCCAAACGGCACGTTAAACTCACCGCGCAGATTGTACCGGCACAGGCCGTTGTAACCATATCGGTTCAGATACAGGAACAGGACCGCACGACGGAAAGGCTCCTGGCTGGCATTGAACTCTTCACGGAACTGGTAGTAGACCTCGGCCTGATTGGTCTCAGGGCTAAATAGCTCACGTGAAGCCTTCACGTACTCGTCAGTACGGGTCTTCACAATCTTATAGAGACTGATAAGGTCACTGTTGATATCGGCAAGAATATAACGAGAAAAGTCGGTGTTAAGAAACACCGACCCTGCACCCACAAAGGGTTCGACCAGGCATTCACCCTGCGGTAAATGCCGTTTGATGTCGTCAAGCAGGGGATATTTTCCTCCTGCCCACTTCAGAAAAGCGCGATTTTTTTTCATGCTGACTAACTAATTACACCTTCTCCGGCTGTGGAGAAAGCTCCGACAGCATCCTGCGCTTTAACATTATTTCAGATCGGCCTGAACCTGATGCAACGGTTTGGCCCACGGATTTTTGGCCTGTACATCGGCTGGCAGCGTGGAAACCGCGCGTTTCGCATCTTCTTTCGAGGCATACACGCCAGACACCAGAACATACCACGGTTGACCGTTACGCGTCGTCTGATACACCACATAGTTTTTCAGATTCTCTTTCTTCGCCCAGCCATTCAGGTTGTCGTAGTTAGAAGAACTGCTGAGCTGCAGGGTGTAATGACTGGACGGTGCGGACTTCAGCGATCCGACGTTACCGGCGCTTTTAGCGCCAGCTGCGCTACTCGCCGTTGCCGCTGGCGCGGTCTGAGCAGGTGCTGCCGATTGTGCGGGTGCTGCTGTCTGTGCCGGCGCGGTGCTGGCCGTCGCTTTCGGCGCCGTCGTGGCCGTAGGCGCTGCGGGTTCAGTCCGTTTAGGCTGAGCCGCCGGTTTCGGCGCTGCAGGCGTCGTTTTCGCGGTGGTCTGTGGTTTCTTCGGTTCGATCACAACTTGCTTACGTTCCGGACGCGTGGTGGCCGGACGCTCGCTGCCAGGCACACTCGCCGTCTGGCTCGACGCACTACCATTACGCACGGGCGCAACGGTCGCCGGTTCTGTTGGCAGCGTAGAGTTCGCCACCACATTGTTCACCTGTTCCTGGCCCTGCGGTTGCGTCAGTGCATTGTTCAGATCGCCCTGCACTTCTACACGCTGTTGACCTTCTGTGGTCGCAGGCGTTTGGCCCTGCGTTGGCGTGGAGGAAATTGGCGGCAAAGAAACATCCTGCTGCGTGTTGCCCGCAGTCTGTTCAGCGGAAGTGCTTCCCGGAGCCGGTTGGGCACCGTTTGCCTGGTCAGCGGCATTGCCGGTGAGATCGATATTCTTCTCGCCAGACGCCGTTTGTGCACTTGAAGACGGGGTGGAAGGCGCTTTCAGCGCGGAGCCAATACCGATGATCAGCAGCAGCAAAACCAGCACGCCCACGCCCATCATCATGTACTGGCGAGAGGCGGGTTTACCGGCGGCTTTTTTACGCTTACGCGGACGACGCTCGAGGCGTTCTTCATCCACGAACTCTTCATCATCGGATTCGTAATCCTCTTCCCTCTCTTGCTCATCAAGGCGTTCTTTACGCCCGCGCGCAGGACGGCGATCGTCAGCGTCCAGATCAACATCATCAAAGTTGATCTGCGGTTCACCGCGTTCTGAAGATTGACGAGAACGACCAGTACGACGATCGCTGGGATCGGGTTTCAGCTCGTCTTCTGGTTTGAATTCATCCATTTAACACCCCACTCAAAGGCTAATGCTTACGACGTTGCAACTAACCTGAATCTAAATGGCCGATACGTAAGCCGTATCAGTCCGCCTTTCTTGTTGTTACGCCTGCTGGCAATCAGCAATAGCGTTAAGAACCACCTCGTGCGACACGCCGCCGCGTACTTCACTTTTCCCTATTGCCAGCGGAAGGACTAAACGCATTTCTCCCGCCAACACTTTTTTATCACGCAACATGTGCGGCAGGTAAGCCTGCGCGGACATCTCGCGCGGTCCGTGGACCGGTAAGCCGGCACGTTTAAGTAACGTGATGATGCGCTGCGTATCTTCTGATGCAAACTGCCCCAGGCGTTCCGACGTCCGCGCAGCCATTACCATACCTGCTGCGACCGCTTCACCATGTAACCAATTGCCATAACCCATTTCAGCTTCAATGGCATGACCGTACGTGTGCCCAAGATTCAGTAAAGCACGTAAGCCGGTTTCGCGCTCGTCTGCGGCAACAACTTCGGCTTTCAGCTCACAACATCGACGAATACACCAGGCCATTGCCGGTCCGTCCAGGCGCAGTAACGCATCCAGATTCTCTTCCAGCCAGCGAAAGAATTCGCCATCCAGGATAATGCCGTACTTGATCACTTCCGCCAGACCGGACGCCAGTTCACGGGCAGGGAGCGTTTTCAGACAGTCGAGATCCACCACCACGGAGGCCGGCTGGTAAAACGCGCCGATCATGTTTTTGCCGAGGGGATGGTTTACGGCGGTTTTACCGCCAACGGAGGAGTCGACCTGCGACAAAAGCGTCGTCGGGACCTGGATGAAGCGCACGCCGCGCTGATAGCTGGCAGCGGCAAAACCGGTCAGGTCGCCAATGACGCCGCCGCCCAGTGCGACCAGCGTCGTATCACGACCATGCGGTTTTTGCAGTAAGGCGGTGAATACCGTATCCAGCACCGTCAGGCTTTTGTACTGCTCGCCGTCAGGCAGGATGACGCTATCAACGTTCACACCCGCTTGTTCAAGTACGCTGCGAATCTTATCAAGATAAAGGGGAGCCAGGGTTTCGTTGGTGACCAACATAACCTGATCGCCCGATTTCAGCGGTAAGAATGAAGCTGGTTCGTTAAACAAACCAGCCGCGATGGTGATAGGGTAACTACGTTCCCCGAGAGTGACGGTAATCCTCTCCATGACGCGACATCCACCTTAATGACTTATACCCGCTTACCGAGTGTGTATTAAGCCAGAATCAGTTGCTTTCCAGCATATGAATAATCTGGTTTGCAACGACTTTGGCGCTCTGATCATCGGTACGAATGGTTACGTCGGCAATCTCTTCATACAGCGGATTGCGTTCGTCGGCCAACGCTTCCAGAACTTCACGAGGCGGCGCTTCTACCTGCAACAGCGGACGTTTTTTATCGCGCTGCGTACGCGCAAGTTGTTTTTCGATGGTCGTTTCGAGATAGACCACGACGCCACGCGCGGAAAGACGATTACGGGTTTCACGCGATTTTACAGAGCCACCACCGGTAGCCAGCACAATACCCTGTTTTTCCGTCAATTCGTTGATGACTTTCTCTTCACGATCGCGGAAGCCGTCTTCACCTTCTACGTCGAAGACCCAGCCCACATCAGCTCCGGTTCGTTTCTCAATCTCTTGATCAGAATCGTAAAATTCCATATTGAGTTGTTGAGCTAACTGGCGCCCAATAGTGCTTTTTCCGGCACCCATAGGCCCAACCAGAAAGATATTGCGTTTCTCTGCCATTTTTTCGGTACTACTAAGACTATTCGTTAATGATAAACCCGCGTCGCAGACACTGAGCGCTGCAGGACATGAACTGAAACCTCATAAGATATTGCGAGAGTCAGACTGAAAATTATCTCAATACTCAAGCAGGTTTGGCAACTGAATAAATCATCAAACCAGATTGTAGACAACCCGAGTCGGCGTTGCCGGACGGCGATGAGAAGTACCGACTCTCAAATCGGTACTCCTTGTATGCTAAATAGCTGCGCACGTCAAATCCCTGAAACGAGTTAAGTGCAAAAACAACGGTGTTTCATGCATAAATCATTCTGTCGAGACCAATCTGGGCGTAATAAATACCACCAGCTCACGACGTTCGTTTTCTTTCCCATCGTGGCGAAAGAGTTGCCCAAACCAGGGGATATCGCCTAACAGCGGAATACTGTCCTTCCCGGTTTTATTCTTGTTTGAAAAAATGCCGCCCAGCGCCAGCGTCTCTCCGCTTTTTACCTCGACCTGCGTTTCAATTTCCTGCTTATCGATGGCCAGTACCTCGCCGTTTGCCTGTTGCAGCACCTGCCCCGGCATGTTCTGGCTGATGCGCAGCTTCAGGCGAATTCGCCCCTTCGGTAAAACCGTTGGGGTAACTTCCATCCCAAGCACGGCCTCTTTAAATTCCACCGACGTCGCGCCGCTTTCGCCGCTGGAGACCTGATAAGGGATCTCGCTCCCCTGCTTGATGCTGGCGGGTTGCAGGTGAGAAGCCAGCAGTCGCGGACTGGCGATAATATCGAGCTGCTGCTGTTGCTCCAGCGCGGACAACTCCAGATCCAGCAGCCGACCATTAATACGACCAATATTAAACCCGACGCGGGTGGTGGCATTTGCAACTGAGAGATCGCTGGCTATCGTCGTCACTTGCCCCACGGCACCGGCCTTCTCGGCCTCTGCCAGCGTCCATTTCACCCCCAGCTCACGCAGGCTTTTTTCATTAATGGTGACGATATGCGCCGCCAGTTCGACCTGTTCTATCGGGAGATCCATTTGCGCCACCCACTGTTCCACCAGCGCCAGCGTCGGCGAGTTATCCCTGACCAGCAGTCGATTGGTGCGCTTATCCACCGTGAGGCTACCTTTGGCACTCAGCAGTTTATCCCCTGCTTTCGCCAGTTCAGTGGCATCGGCGTAATGCAGGGCAATATGCCGATTCTCCAGCGGTAAGTTCGCCTGGCGTCTTGCAACCTCCGCCTCCTGCCGCGCTGCCTCTTCGCTCTGCCAGCTCTCGGAATGCACATGCAAAATCGCCCCTTCCTGACGCAGCACCAGTCCGGCACTTTTCACCACCGTCTGGAGCGCCTGTTTCCACGGGACGTCCGTCAGATGCAGCGACACCACGCCGCTGACATCCGGCGATACCACGAGGTTTTTTCGCTCCTGTTCAGCCAGCGCCTGAAGCACCTGCGTGACGGGAACGTCATCCACCACCAGCGTCACGTTCTGGGTTTTTCCGGCCTGAACCGGCTGCAGGATGGCGAGCAACACCACCAGTATCCATTGCTTCATTACTCTCTCCTTGTCGTTGCCACTGCCACTGGGGCGGATCACACTCTTTACCTGTGCTCACCGTCAGCGTTTGTGCCGTGAGTTGCACGATAGTCCAGCCATTATCCAGAACCTCATGTTGTTCAACACGCCGCCAGTGATGCTGCTCGTCCTGCAGCAGTCCAATATTTCGTGCCCCCCGACTCACCATCCCCTGGAACCGCCATTGCGCCAGCTCAGCACCATGGCAATGATCTTCGGGCTGGCGGAACGGATCGCGCATGCCAGTCAGCATCGACAATGAAAGAGCCACCAACACCGCGTCCCTACCCTTCATGGAGAGGCTCCAGCCTGAGCGTTAACACTCGCTCGTCGTTTTCCGCTTTCAGTGAGAATCCACTCACGGACATGCCTCGCGCCGCCAGATAACCGAACAATGACACCATCGCCTCCCACGGCGCCTTCACCGCAAGTTCTCCGCCCTGCGCCGACGGGCGCCAGTGTAGCAACTGCACATTCGACACCTGAAGCGTGAGCGGTGAAAACGCCGGCGTTTGCGATGCTGATGGAATCTGTGCCTCTGTCTGCGCGCCAGAGAGGTGATACAACGTTGAACTGAGCTGACGGTTTGCCACCCGTTGCTGGCTAAGCGCGTCATCATCACGCATTCCCGGTAAGAACAGAAAAAACAGCGCGATCGTACTTAGCGCAGCCACCCAACTTACCCAACAGATAATGCGGGTGCGCGGCGAAAAGGCGCACCAGGCATCAAAGAGGACGATCATGCGCTTCTCTCCATTTCAGCCGGTACTGAAACTGCCAGTATCCCTGCGCATCCCGCAAGGTGGCGCCAGTGTGATTTATCTCAAACACCGGCGAGTCACGCAGGGCGGCTTCCAGTGCGCTGAGCGCAGAATAGGTGAGCGCTTTTCCACTGAGCTCCAGCGAGCTCTGCTGATAGTCCATGCTGGTCAGCCAGGCCTGTGCCGGTAAACTCAGCGCAAGGTTTTCCAGCGCGGGCTGCCAGCGGCGGGTCTGCTCGCGCAATCTGTTTCGTTGAATGGCTTGCTGCACCTGACGTTGGCGCGCCTCCAGCCGGGGTTTCACTGTCGTCAGTGCCGTGGCGAGTTGCTGCTCTGCCTGCAGTAAAACCACATTTGCCTGCCCGCTCGTGGCGCGGGTGAGATATCCGATCAGCGTTAGTGCCAGCACGATCGCCGCTGATGCGCCGAATAGCCCACCCCACATACGCAGACACGCATTACGCCGCTGTTGTCGCCAGGGCAAAAAATTGACGGGAAGATGCATCAACGCATTTCTCCTAGCGCCAGCCCAAGCGCAACGGCGAATGCATGGCCTTCCCTGGGCACGGGAGGCTGACGGATTGAAACCGCCTGCCAGGGGTCAAAATCCTCTTCTGCGCAGAGCGCCACCTCTTCGGGTCTGAGGGACAGCCCGGCAGCCAGGTCGTGAAGATGAGCGATCTCTGCCCGTGATTTGCGTCCCCAGGCGTTGCGCGTCGCCCACAGCCACTGCGTGTCATCACGCCACGCCAGGCAGGTCTGTTCCGGGGAAAGAAAAGGCAGCAGACGCTGCAATGCGCAGGCATCCGGCGTGATCGCTGTGACGTTGATACCGAGTGTTTTCGCCAGCGTTAACAGACCCGAAATCTCTTTGTCCTGCGCGGCTGTGACCGTATAGGCCGGGGCGAGCGCATCTTCGCTATAGTCAAAGCGCAGCGCCGCCGATTCCATGTCCAGTTCACGCGCCATCGAACCTGTCAGCCAGGCTGTTTGTTCACGCTCGCGAAGTGACAATGACGGGCGGGGAAAGCGCTTTTGCCGCGTCCGACTCGCAGGAAAAGAGAGGTGAATATGATGGCGTTGCGGCAGCTCGCGACTCCACGGTTGTAACACCGCAACAAGCTGTTCAGCGTCGTGGAAATGTCCGTCGTTGATGGTGTGTTGCGCCAGCGGCAGACGCCACCAGCGCTGTAGATACCAACCCGACGCGCCGCGAACGACGGCAACCGCCAGGGCTTCGTGTGGCTGAATGTGCAAGCCGACTTGCCAGAATCTGAAAGCCATTGCTGATGATCTCCTTATCACCCGTCGCTCTCGCGGGTATATCAATGCGTCTGGCTTGCCTTTATACTACCGCGCGGTTGTTTATAAACTGCCCAAATGAAACTAAATGGGAAATCTCCGGTGAAGTTCGTAAAGTATTTATTGATCCTTGCAGTATGTTGCATCCTGCTGGGAGCAGGCTCGATTTATGGCCTCTATCGCTATATTGAGCCACAGTTACCTGACGTCGCGACGCTTAAAGATGTGCGTTTGCAGATCCCGATGCAGGTTTACAGCGCAGATGGCGAGCTCATCGCGCAATATGGTGAGAAACGTCGTATTCCGGTGACGCTCAATCAGATCCCGCCGGAAATGGTCAAAGCCTTTATCGCCACAGAAGACAGTCGTTTCTATGAGCACCACGGCGTTGACCCGGTGGGGATTTTCCGTGCGGCCAGCGTTGCACTGTTCTCCGGTCACGCCTCTCAGGGGGCGAGTACCATCACGCAGCAGCTCGCAAGAAATTTCTTCCTCAGTCCTGAACGCACGCTGATGCGTAAGATTAAGGAAGTGTTCCTGGCGATCCGCATTGAGCAATTGCTGAGTAAAGATGAGATCCTCGAACTCTATCTGAACAAGATCTACCTCGGTTACCGCGCTTATGGCGTCGGAGCGGCGGCGCAGGTCTATTTCGGTAAATCCGTCGACCAGTTGGATCTGGGTGAGATCGCGGTGATTGCCGGTCTGCCGAAAGCGCCATCTACTTTTAACCCGCTTTATTCGATGGACCGCGCGACCGCACGTCGTAACGTGGTATTGTCGCGTATGCTGAGCGAAGGGTACATCACTCAGGCACAGTACGATCAGGCGCGTAATGAGCCGATCGACGCCAACTATCATGCGCCGGAAATCGCTTTCTCCGCCCCGTACCTGTCAGAAATGGTGCGTCAGGAGATGTACAACCGTTACGGCGAAAACGCCTATGAAGACGGTTACCGCATTTACACCACGATCACCCGCAAGGTGCAGCAGGCCGCGCAACAGGCGGTACGTAATAACGTGCTGGACTATGACATGCGCCACGGCTATCGCGGTCCGGCTAACGTGCTATGGAAAGTGGGTGAAACCGCATGGGACAGTAAGAAAATCACCGATACGCTGAAAGCGCTGCCAACTTACGGGCCGTTGCTGCCGGCAATAATCACCAGTGCAAACCCGCAGGAAGCGACGGCGACTCTGGCAGATGGCACGTCGGTCTCGCTGCGGATGGAGGGCATTCGTTGGGCACGTCCTTATCGCTCGGATACTCAGCAAGGCCCGACGCCGCGTAAAGTCACTGACGCGGTGCAGACCGGCCAGCAGATCTGGGTGCGCAAGATGGGCGAAGCCTGGTGGCTGGCGCAGGTCCCGGATGTGAACTCCGCGCTGGTCTCTATCAATCCGAAAAACGGGGCTGTGCTGGCGCTGGTCGGCGGCTTTGACTTTAACCAGAGCAAGTTCAACCGTGCCACCCAGGCGTTACGTCAGGTCGGTTCTAACATTAAGCCGTTCCTCTACACTGCCGCGATGGACAAAGGTCTGACCCTGGCGAGCATGCTGAACGACGTGCCAATCTCTCGCTGGGATGCGGGTGCCGGTTCCGACTGGCGTCCGAAAAACTCGCCACCGCAGTACGCAGGTCCGATTCGTTTACGTCAGGGACTGGGCGAATCGAAAAACGTGGTGATGGTACGCGCCATGCGGGCAATGGGCGTGGACTACGCGGCGGAATATTTGCAGCGTTTCGGCTTCCCGGCGCAAAACATTGTGCATACCGAATCCCTGGCGCTGGGGTCTGCATCCTTTACTCCGCTGCAGGTCGCGCGTGGTTATGCAGTCATGTCGAACGGTGGCTTCCTGGTCGACCCGTATTTCATCAGCAAGATTGAAACGGACCAGAACGGCGTGATTTTCGAAGCGAAGCCGAAAATTGCCTGCCCGGAGTGTGATATCCCGGTGATTTACGGTGATACACAGAAATCCAACGTTCTGGAAAACAGCAACGTCGAAGATGTCGCCATTTCTGGCGAGCAGCAGAACGCCGCAGTGCCAATGCCCAAACTGGAGCAGGCAAATCAGGCGTTAGTGGCACAAACCGGGGCGCAAGAGTACGCACCTCACGTGATCAACACGCCGCTGGCTTTCCTGATTAAGAGCGCACTGAATACCAACATCTTCGGCGAACCCGGCTGGATGGGTACCGGCTGGCGTGCAGGTCGCGATCTGAATCGCCACGATATCGGCGGTAAAACCGGGACCACCAACAGCTCGAAAGACGCCTGGTTCTCCGGCTACGGTCCAGGAGTGGTCACCTCCGTATGGATTGGATTTGACGATCACCGTCGTGACCTGGGGCGCACCACTGCCTCTGGCGCGATCAAAGATCAAATCTCCGGCTACGAAGGCGGCGCGAAGAGTGCGCAACCCGCGTGGGATGCTTACATGAAGGCGGTGCTGGAAGGGGTTCCTGAGGAGCCGCTGACGCCGCCACCGGGCATCGTCACGGTCAATATCGACCGCAGTACCGGGCAACTGGCAAACGGCGGTAACAGCCGGGCAGAATATTTCATCGAAGGCACGCAGCCGACACAGCAGGCGGTGCATGAGGTGGGAACCACCATCACTGATGGTGGTGAAACACACGAACTGTTCTAAATAAAAAAGGCGCTGCGGCGCCTTTTTTCATTTCTTCAGAAGATCCCGTTTACAGCCGCCCCTGCCCTTTCAGCCATTCACGTACAAGGAACAACGCGCTCACGTTTCGTGCTTCGGTGAAGTCGGGATCTTCCAGCAGATCCATCAGATGCGCCAGCGGCCAGCGCACCTGCGGCAACGGTTCGGGTTCATCGCCTTCCAGTGACTCGGGATAAAGGTCTTCCGCCACCACGATATTCATCTTGCTGGAGAAGTAAGATGGCGCCATGCTGAGTTTTTTCAAAAAAGTCAGATCGTTCGCCCCAAAACCGACCTCTTCTTTCAGTTCCCGGTTCGCCGCTTCAAACACGCTTTCACCGGGGTCGATCAACCCTTTGGAAAAGCCCAGCTCATAAGACTCCGTTCCCACCGCGTATTCACGAATCAGGATCAGATGATTGTCGACGATCGGGACAATCATTACCGCTTCACGGGTAGAGGGACGCATCCGTTCATAGACACGACGCACGCCGTTGCTGAATTCGAGGTCCACGCTTTCAACGCTAAATAGTCGCGACTGCGCGACAGTTTCGACGTTCAGAATGGTGGGTTTTTGTAATGATTTGCTCATCGTGAGAATCTATGCCGTGAAATCAGTCGTTATTGTGCGATACGCAACACGGTTTCGGCAATGCGAATTGCCGGTTATTTACATTTATGTAACCTAATAAAAATATAATTCCTGGTTTAAATTAAAAGTCAATAGGTTGAAATAGGTCCAGGAATTTGCTGATATTCCGCTTTTGCAGGTTTTGCTATCATCAGCATTCACTGGGATGCGCTGAAAAATGCTCAAGTTCAACTCCATGCTTGCCGATAGCCAACCACGGGATCACGTTTATTGTGACAGGGTGCGACTGACCACGCCTGACAGATTAAGTAAGATGGGGAAAGCATGAGCACCATTCTGATTTTTTTAGCGGCGTTGCTGGCCTGCGCATTGCTGGCCTGGTGGCGACTTAACGTTCGTGCCAGACGGCGTAAGCTGCCGTGGACGAATGCGTTCTCAGAGGCGGCAACGCGCAAACTCACGCCTGAAGAACGCAGCGCCGTTGAAAATTATCTTGATAGCCTGAGCCAAATCCAGCAGGTACCCGGTCCAACGGGCGCCAGCGCGGCCCCGGTTTCCCTGACGCTGAATGCCGAAAGCAATAGCGTCATTATTCTGACCCACTCCATCACCCGCTACGGCATCACGACAGACGATCCGAATAAGTGGCGCTACTACCTCGATTCCGTTGAAGTCCATCTGCCGCCCTTCTGGGAACAGTATATTAATGATGAAAACAGCGTTGAACTGATTCACACCGATACGCTGCCGCTGGTGATCTCGCTAAATGGTCATTCCCTGCAAGAGTATATGCAGGAGGCGCGTGGTTACGCGCTGCAACCGACCACGTCCACACAGGCGTCGATTCGTGGCGAAGAGAGCGAGCAAATTGAGCTGCTGAACATTCGTCAGGAGACGCATGAAGAGTACGCGCTCAGCCGCCCGGCCGGTTTCCGCGAAGCGCTGTTAATTGTTGCCGCCTTCCTGCTGTTCTTTTTCTGTCTGGTAACGCCGGACGTCTTTGTGCCGTGGATGGTGGGTGGAGCCGTGCTGTTGCTGGCGGCAGGATTGTGGGGCTTATTCGCTCCGCCGTCGAAAACCGCGCTACGCGAAATTCACTGCCTGCGGGGAACGCCGCGCCGCTGGGGACTGTTTGGCGAAAATGACCAGGAGCAGATTAACAATATCTCGCTGGGGATTATCGACCTGGTTTATCCGACTCACTGGCAGCCTTACATTGCACAGGATCTCGGTCAGCAAACGGATATTGATATTTATCTCGATCGCCACGTCGTACGTCAGGGACGGTTTTTATCCCTGCATGACGAGGTCAAAAACTTCCCGTTGCAGCACTGGGTACGCAGCACGATCATCGCGGGTGGTTCGCTGCTGGTATTGCTCATGCTGCTGTTCTGGATCCCGCTCGATATGCCGATTAAGTTCACACTGTCGTGGATGAAGGGCGCACAAACCATCGAAGCGACCAGCGTAAAACAGCTTGAACAGTCAGGCGTGCGCGTCGGCGACACGTTGAATCTTCGCGGCACCGGCATGTGTAATATTCATGCGCAGGGCACCTGGAGCGCACAAACCAGTTCGCCGTTTATGCCGTTTGACTGCTCGCAGATCATCTGGAATGACGCCCCAGCGCTGCCGTTGCCAGAATCCGATCTGGTGAACAAAGCCACTGCGCTCTCGCAGGCCGTTAACCGCCAGTTGCACCCCAAACCGGAAGATGACTCTCGCGTCAGCGCGGCCTTGCGCTCCGCTATTCAGAAATCAGGCATGGTGCTGCTGGATGATTTTGGCGATATCGTCCTGAAAACCGCCGAGCTGTGCGCGGCAGAAGATGAGTGCGTGCGCCTCAAAAATGCGCTGGTTAACCTGGGGAACAGTAAAGACTGGAGCGCGCTGGTGAAAAGAGCCAACGCTGGCAAACTGGACGGCGTTAATGTTCTGCTGCGTCCCGTCAGCGCCGAATCGCTCGACAATCTGGTCACCACCTCCACCGCGCCCTTTATTACCCGCGAGACCGCCCGCGCCGCCCAGTCGCTGAACAGCCCCGCCCCTGGCGGATTCCTGATCGTCAGCGATGAAGGCAGCGATCTGGTCGATCAGCCCTGGCCGACCGTATCGCTGTATGACTACCCGGCGCAGGAACAGTGGGGCGCCTTCCAGCGACTGGCGCAAATGCTGATGAACACGCCGTTTAGCGCCGAAGGGATCGTCACCAATATTTATACTGATGCCAATGGCACGCAGCACATTGGTCTGCACCGCATTCCCGATCGTTCCGGTTTGTGGCGTTACCTCGGCACCACGCTGCTGATGCTGACGATGTTAGCCTGCACACTCTATAATGGCGTGCAGGCATTCCGCCGTTATCAGCGCCATCGCACCCGCATGATGGAGATTCAGCAGTACTATGAAAGCTGTCTGAATCCGAAGCTCATCAGCGCTCCGGAAAGCCTCATCTGATAACATGTCTGCGGCACCGGGTGTGCTACCCTGTGCCGCATCGCGTTTTCTTCTGGAGAGTTCCCATGCATATTGATATTGCCTGGCAGAACGTGGATACCGTTCTGTTAGACATGGACGGCACGCTGCTCGACCTGGCGTTTGATAACTACTTCTGGCAAAAGCTGGTGCCTGAAACCTACGGGACGCAGAACGGGATCTCGCCACAAGAGGCGCAGGAACGCATCCGCCAGGAATATCATGCCGTGCAGCATACGCTAAACTGGTACTGTCTTGATTACTGGAGCGACCGTCTGGGTCTGGATATCTGCGCGATGACCACCGCGATGGGGCCGCGAGCCGTGTTGCGTGACGATACGGTCCCCTTTTTAGATGCGCTCAAAGCCTGCGGTAAACGACGGATTTTGCTGACCAACGCGCATCCGCATAATCTGGCTGTGAAGCTGGAGCATACCGGTCTGGCCTCACACCTTGATTTATTACTTTCTACCCACACATTTGGATATCCCAAAGAGGATCAGCGGTTATGGCGCGCCGTGGCGGAAGAAACGGGAATGAGTGCAGAGAAAACGCTGTTTATCGACGATAGCGAACCTATTCTCGATGCGGCGGCGAAATTTGGTATTCGTTATTGCCTCGGTGTAACTAACCCCGACTCTGGCGTTGCGGAAAAACAGTATGCTCGCCATCCGTCACTGAATGACTACCGTCGACTGATCCCCTCACTGATGTGAAGGAGATGCCATGAAAGAGAAGCCCTCCGTTGAGGTCAGACTGGATAAATGGCTGTGGGCTGCGCGGTTTTATAAAACCCGCGCACTGGCCCGCGAAATGGTGGACGGCGGGAAAGTTCACTACAACGGACAACGCAGTAAGCCGAGCAAGATCGTCGAACTGAACGCCACGCTAACGCTGCGTCAGGGTAACGACGAGCGAACGGTGGTGATCAAAGCGATCACCGAGCAGCGTCGCCCAGCCAGCGAAGCCGTCACTCTGTATGAAGAAACGACGGAAAGCGTAGAGAAACGCGAAAAAATGGCGCTGGCACGTAAGCTTAACGCCCTGACTATGCCGCACCCGGACAGACGACCGGACAAAAAAGAACGCCGCGACCTGTTACGATTTAAACACGGCGACAGTGAGTAACTGTCACCCGCAAGAGAGATGATTATGCCGCAACATGACCAATTACACCGCTATCTGTTTGAAAACTTTGCCGTGCGCGGCGAACTGGTAACCGTATCGGAAACCCTGCAACAGATCCTCGAAAACCATACCTATCCGCAGCCGGTGAAAACCGTGCTGGCTGAATTGCTGGTCGCTACCAGTCTGCTCACGGCGACGCTAAAGTTCGCCGGTGATATTACCGTTCAACTCCAGGGCGATGGTCCGCTGAGCCTCGCGGTGATCAACGGCAACAACAATCAGCAGATGCGCGGCGTGGCGCGTGTCCAGGGTGAGATCCCGGAAGATGCAGACCTGAAAACGCTGGTTGGTAATGGTTATCTGGTGATTACCATTACCCCGGAAGAAGGCGAGCGTTATCAGGGCGTTGTCGGTCTGGAAGGCGATACGCTGGCGGCATGTCTGGAAGATTACTTCCTGCGTTCTGAGCAGTTGCCAACCCGTCTGTTCATTCGTACCGGTGATGTTGACGGGAAAGCCGCCGCTGGCGGAATGCTGCTACAGGTGATGCCAGCCCAGGATGCGCAAGCAGATGACTTCAACCATCTGGCTACGCTAACCGAAACCATCAAAGCGGACGAGTTATTGACTCTGCCCGCCAATGAGGTGCTGTGGCGTCTGTATCATGAAGAAGAGGTCACTCTTTACGATCCGCAGGACGTTGAGTTCAAATGCACCTGCTCTCGCGAACGCTGTGCTGGCGCACTGAAAACGCTGCCGGACGAAGAAGTGGACAGCATTCTGGCGGAAGAAGGCGAAATCGATATGCATTGCGACTATTGTGGGAGTCACTACCTGTTCAATGCCATGGATATTGCTGAGATCCGTAATAACGCCTCCCCTGCCGATCCACAGGTTCACTGATCAATATCCTGAACCGGTCGGACGACGCGAAGCGTCTCCGACCGTCCTCAATTTATTCCGCACTTTTTGCTAAAATTATCTTTCGTGGTGAATCGATATTTTGTATGTAAGTGGTTTGTTAATTTCCCACATGAATGCGATTACACTCACAACATTTCCGTGAAAAATACTAATTTTTAACCTTTCAGGAACATTTTCCACAACTAAAAAGTCATTCCTGCCATAATAAGCCCCGCTTCGTGACTGGAGTCACAGCGTTTTCAGTCAATCGTGATTTTGTCCAGATAAGTAAATCTATGAGCCTTGTCGCGGTTAACACCCCCAAAAAAACCTTACTATTTCAGGTAATACATATTGGCTAAGGAGCAGTGATATGCGCGTGAAACGATTAACCCCGCAAGATCTCAAGGCTTATGGTATCAGCGACGTTCAGGATATCGTTTACAACCCAAGCTATGAAACCCTTTACCAGGAAGAGCTAGACCCAAGCCTGGAAGGTTACGAGCGCGGTGTGTTGACGGACCTGGGTGCCGTTGCAGTTGATACCGGTATTTTCACCGGACGTTCGCCGAAGGATAAGTACATTGTTCGTGATGACACCACACGTGACACGCTGTGGTGGTCCGACAAAGGAAAAGGCAAGAACGACAACAAACCGCTGTCTCAGGAAACCTGGCAGCACCTGAAAGGATTAGTCACCAAACAACTTTCCGGTAAACGTCTGTTTATCGTTGATGCTTTCTGTGGCGCAAACGCCGACACCCGCCTCTCTGTCCGCTTCATTACTGAAGTGGCGTGGCAGGCGCATTTCGTGAAGAACATGTTTATTCGCCCGAGCGATGACGAACTGGAAGGCTTTGAGCCTGACTTTATCGTGATGAACGGCGCGAAATGCACAAACCCACAGTGGAAAGAGCAGGGTCTGAACTCCGAGAACTTTGTCGCCTTCAACCTGACCGAACGTATCCAGCTGATTGGTGGTACCTGGTACGGCGGCGAAATGAAGAAAGGCATGTTCTCGGTGATGAACTACCTGCTGCCGTTGAAAGGCATTGCATCAATGCACTGTTCCGCCAACGTGGGCGAGAAAGGCGACGTTGCCGTGTTCTTCGGTCTTTCCGGCACCGGGAAAACGACTCTCTCCACCGACCCGAAACGTCGTCTGATCGGCGATGACGAGCATGGCTGGGACGACGATGGCGTGTTCAACTTTGAAGGCGGTTGCTACGCAAAAACAATCAAGCTGTCGAAAGAAGCGGAACCGGAAATCTACAACGCTATCCGCCGTGATGCGCTGTTAGAAAACGTCACCGTGCGCGACGATGGGACTATCGATTTTGACGACGGTTCGAAAACCGAGAACACTCGCGTTTCCTATCCGATCTACCACATCGAAAACATCGTTAAGCCGGTTTCCAAAGCCGGTCATGCCACGAAGGTGATCTTCCTGACCGCAGATGCTTTTGGCGTGCTGCCACCGGTTTCTCGCCTGACAGCCAACCAGACGCAGTACCACTTCCTGTCTGGCTTCACAGCTAAACTGGCAGGGACTGAGCGCGGTGTCACCGAGCCGACGCCAACTTTCTCCGCCTGCTTCGGCGCGGCATTCCTGTCGCTGCATCCGACGCAGTATGCTGAAGTGCTGGTGAAGCGCATGCAGGCCGCTGGCGCGCAGGCTTACCTGGTCAACACCGGCTGGAACGGTACGGGCAAACGTATCTCCATCAAAGATACCCGCGCCATTATCGACGCTATCCTGAACGGATCTCTGGACGATGCGGAAACCTTCAACCTGCCGATGTTTGATCTGGCGATCCCGACGGAGTTGCCAGGTGTAGATACCCGTATTCTCGACCCGCGTAATACATACGGGTCTCCGGAACAGTGGCAGGAAAAAGCGACTGCGCTGGCGAAATTGTTCATCGAGAACTTCGAGAAATACACCGATACGCCAGCAGGCGAAGCGCTGGTCAGCGCCGGACCGAAGCTGTAAGCCAGCAGACCGGATAAAGCAAAAATAACAAGGGAGGCATTTCGCCTCCCTTTTTTTACGCCTCTTTGGTCGTCCCCTGGACGCGGGCCACAGGAACCGGTAGCCAGGCGCGGATAGAAAGTCCACCTCGCTCACTGGTACCGATCTCCAGCATACCGTTATGGTTATCTATGATGCGCTGCACAATCGCCAGCCCTAACCCGGTACCGCTGGTGCTACGCGCACTGTCGCCGCGTACAAAGGGCTGGAACAGGTGTTTACGCTGTTCGGGCTTAATGCCGGGGCCGTCATCTTCCACCTGGAACCAGGCGCGATGAGGCTCCGTCCCGCTGCTGACTTTGATCCATCCGTTGCCGTAACGTGCGGCGTTAACCACCATGTTAGCCACCGCGCGTTTGATAGACAGCGGGTGCATTTTCACCTGAATGCTACCCGGCTGTAGCGCAGTCTCAATTTCACGCTCATAACCACTTTCTGCCGCCACCACTTCGCCCAGCACGGCGTTCAGATCGGCCATCTCCATCGGCATCTCCTGCCCGGTACGCAGATAGTCGATAAACTGCTCAATAATCGCGTTGCACTCTTCGATATCCTTGTTGATGGACTCCGCCAGATAACCATCCTGCTCGCTCATCATCTCTGTCGCCAGGCGAATACGCGTCAGCGGCGTGCGGAGATCGTGACTAACCCCCGCCATCAACAGCGTTCGGTCATCCGCCAACTGCTTCACCCCGGCCGCCATATGGTTGAAGGCTCGGGTCACCGAGCGCACCTCGGACGCGCCATACTCACGCAGCGGCGGTGGAATAATGCCTTTACCTACCTGCAGCGCGGCATGTTCGAGATCCACAAGGGGTCGGTTTTGTATACGAATAAACAGCCACGCCCCCCCTATCGCCAGCAACATGATGGCCAGCGTATAGCGAAACAGCGGGGAGAAATCGCCCTGATGAATTTCCGTTAACGGAACGCGTACCCAGATATTGGGCGACAGCCAGGTTTTCAGCCAGACAACAGGTGAACTTTTATTGACCTCAACGCGCACTTCCGTCGGCCCGCCCAACTGCTGCGCCATCTGATGGCTTAAAAATTCATAGTGTTGCGCCCAACGCAGTCCCGCCTCTTCGGCGGCTTCGTTGGAATAAAGAGAAATTCCCAGCTCACGGTAAATTTCCCGGCGAAAAGCAGGAGGTACCACCAGTTGCGTGCCGTCCTCCAGTTGCAGTTTATCGGTCATCAGCATACGCACTTCGTAGGCCAGGACCTTATTAAACTGCTGGAGACTCGGCAGAATCGCAAAGTTCAGCACCACCAGATAGGTCGTCACCAGGCTGACAAACAGCAGGGTGACGATGAGCAACAGCGTGCGGGCAAATGAACTTCGTGGCGAGAAGCGCATTCGCCTCATGCTTTAGAACCGTCCGGTACGAAGACGTAGCCCAGGCCCCACACGGTCTGGATATAACGCGGATGAGCGGGATCCTCTTCGACCATACGACGTAGACGGGAAATCTGTACGTCGATGGAACGTTCCATTGCAGAATACTCACGGCCACGCGCCAGGTTCATCAGTTTGTCACGGGACAGCGGCTCACGCGGGTGGCTCACCAGCGCTTTCAGTACCGCAAATTCACCACTGGTGAGCGGCATCGGCTCGTCTTCGCGGAACATTTCGCGGGTTCCCAGGTTCAGTTTGAACTTACCAAAGGCAATGACCGCCTCTTCCTGAGAAGGCGCGCCTGGCAGTTCGTTCGCCTGCCGACGCAGCACCGCGCGAATACGCGCCAGCAGTTCGCGTGGGTTAAACGGTTTCGGGATATAGTCATCGGCACCGATTTCCAGCCCAACAATACGGTCAACTTCTTCCCCTTTCGCCGTGACCATGATGATCGGCATCGGGTTACTCTGGCTGCGCAGACGGCGGCAAATAGACAGGCCATCTTCACCCGGCAGCATCAGATCCAGTACCATAAGGTGGAAAGATTCGCGGGTTAGCAGGCGATCCATTTGCTCGGCGTTAGCGACGCTTCGAACCTGGAAGCCCTGCTCGGTCAGATAACGCTCCAGCAGCGCGCGCAGGCGCATGTCGTCATCGACCACCAGAATTTTATAGTTCTCTTGCATTGTTTGTACTCCCAAAGGTTCGCAACAATTGAAGGTATGTATTCTTAAAAAAGCTTACGTTCGTCACCAGCGAATTCTGGTATGAATTCCAGGCTAAATTGTTACAAAGCATATTTAACAGCAGCTTAAGTATACAATGAAACGCGCAGCACATTATTTATTCTGTTATCAAGGTGACGTAATACGAATTGTGCGCTTCGTCACAGACTTAAAGGTAATCAACAAGATGAAAACGCCTCTGATCACCCGGGAAGGGTACGAAAAACTCAAAAGCGAGCTCAATTACCTCTGGCGTGAAGAACGCCCGGAAGTCACAAAGAAGGTGACCTGGGCGGCGAGTCTGGGTGACCGCAGCGAGAATGCCGACTACCAGTATAATAAAAAGCGTCTGCGTGAGATCGACCGACGCGTCCGCTACCTGACCAAATGCATGGAGAATTTGAAGATCGTCGATTACTCCCCACAACAGGAAGGCAAAGTGTTTTTCGGCGCATGGGTAGAAATTGAGAATGACGATGGCGACACCCGTCGCTTTCGGATTGTCGGCTACGATGAAATTTTTGGCCGTAAAGATTACATCTCCATCGACTCGCCGATGGCGCGCGCGTTGCTGAAAAAAGAGGTCGGCGATCTCGCTGTAGTCAACACGCCTGGCGGGGAAGCAAGCTGGTACGTGAATGCGATCGAATACGTAAAATGAGCAGGAACAATCCGAAGCCCCGCGCTATGGCTGGCGTTTTTGCCCATCAATCCGTATAACTGTTCCCTGATTTTTTACTCAGTAGATGAAGCCAATCCATGATGAATGATTCTTTCTGCCGCATTATTGCGGGTGAAATTCAGGCCCGGGCCGACCAGGTCACCGCTGCCGTTCGCCTGCTTGACGAAGGGAACACCGTGCCGTTTATCGCACGTTACCGTAAGGAAATCACCGGCGGCCTGGATGATACGCAACTGCGTAATCTGGAGACCCGACTGGGCTATTTGCGTGAACTGGAAGAGCGCCGTCAGGCCATTCTCAAGTCCATTTCCGAGCAAGGCAAATTGACCGATGATCTGGCTAATGCCATCAACGGCACGTTAAGTAAGACCGAACTCGAAGACCTTTACCTCCCGTATAAACCCAAACGCCGCACCCGCGGACAGATAGCGATTGAAGCCGGTCTGGAACCGCTGGCCGACCTGTTGTGGAACAACCCGTCATACGATCCGGACACCGAAGCGGCGAAATATATCGATGCAGAGAAAGGGGTTGCCGACAGCAAAGCCGCGCTTGATGGCGCACGCTATATCCTGATGGAACGCTTTGCCGAAGACGCCGCGCTGCTGGCGAAGGTACGTGATTATCTGTGGAAAAATGCCCATATGGTCGCCAGCGTAGTCAGCGGCAAAGAGGAGGAAGGCGCGAAATTCCGCGACTATTTCGATCATCACGAGCCGATCGCCTCCGTGCCTTCTCACCGTGCGCTGGCGATGTTCCGCGGCCGTAACGAAGGCGTGTTGCAGCTTTCGCTGAATGCCGACCCTCAGTTCGATGAGCCGCCGAAAGAGAGCCACTGCGAACAGATCATTATGGATCACCTCGGTCTGCGCCTGAACAACGCACCGGCAGACAGCTGGCGCAAAGGCGTGGTGAGCTGGACGTGGCGTATCAAGGTGCTGATGCACCTCGAAACCGAACTGATGGGGACCGTCCGCGAGCGCGCGGAAGATGAAGCAATCAACGTATTCGCCCGCAACCTGCACGACCTGCTGATGGCGGCACCGGCGGGTCTGCGCGCCACCATGGGCCTCGATCCGGGTCTGCGTACCGGGGTAAAAGTCGCCGTGGTGGATGGCACCGGTAAGCTGGTCGCTACCGATACCATCTATCCTCACACCGGTCAGGCGGCGAAAGCCGCCGTGGTGGTGGCTGCGCTGTGTGAAAAGTACAATGTGGAACTGGTGGCGATTGGTAACGGCACCGCCTCACGCGAAACCGAGCGATTCTTCCTCGACGTGCAAAAACAGTTCCCGAAAGTCACCGCGCAGAAAGTGATTGTCAGCGAAGCGGGGGCATCGGTCTATTCCGCGTCAGAACTGGCTGCCCAGGAGTTCCCGGATCTCGACGTCTCGCTACGCGGCGCGGTCTCCATTGCGCGTCGTCTACAGGATCCGCTCGCTGAGCTGGTGAAAATCGATCCGAAATCGATCGGCGTCGGTCAGTATCAGCATGACGTCAGCCAGACACAGTTAGCCCGTAAGCTGGACGCGGTGGTGGAAGACTGTGTGAACGCCGTCGGCGTTGATTTGAATACGGCATCGGTTCCGCTGTTAACCCGTGTAGCCGGTCTGACCCGCATGATGGCGCAGAATATCGTGGCCTGGCGCGATGAGAACGGGCAGTTCCAGAATCGTCAGCAACTGCTGAAAGTCAGCCGTCTGGGGCCGAAAGCCTTCGAACAGTGCGCAGGCTTCCTGCGTATTAACCATGGAGATAACCCGCTGGATGCTTCCACTGTTCACCCGGAAGCGTATCCGGTCGTGGAACGTATTCTGGCCGCGACTCAACAGGCGCTGAAAGACCTGATGGGCAACAGCAGCGAACTGCGCAATCTGAAAGCCGTCGATTTCACCGACGACAAGTTTGGTGTCCCGACCGTCAGCGACATCATCAAAGAGCTGGAGAAACCGGGACGAGATCCGCGTCCGGAGTTCAAAACCGCGCAGTTTGCCGATGGTGTGGAAACCATGAACGATCTGCAGCCGGGGATGATTCTCGAGGGTGCCGTCACCAACGTTACCAATTTTGGCGCGTTTGTGGATATCGGCGTTCACCAGGATGGACTGGTCCACATCTCATCGCTGTCGAACAAGTTTGTCGACGATCCACACACGGTGGTGAAAGCAGGCGACATCGTGAAGGTGAAAGTGCTGGAAGTTGACCTGCAACGTAAGCGTATTGCCCTGACGATGCGTCTGGACGAACAGCCGGGCGAAACCAATGCCCGTCGCGGCGGCGGTAATGACCGTCCGGCAGCGAAAGCGGCAAAACCACGTACTCGTGAAGCGCAACCCGCCGGCAACAGCGCGATGATGGATGCGCTGGCGGCAGCAATGGGTAAAAAACGTTAAGTTTGGATCGTGTGCCGGATGGCGGCGGAATCGCCCTATCCGGCCCGTTAACGCATTCACCTTCTCCATCACGTTATATTTATCACGCCATTAACAGATGAAACCTTAATTAAACATTAACAACGTTAATTTATTAAGAATTCAAATCATTTCACCTGCTGGTTATTATTTTTGAGCCATATCAAAAATGACGCAGATTATTATTCAAACCAACATTCCGTCACATTTAATCGGTTGAAGATAAAAACCATTCTCATTATCATTGTATTGTAGAATATTTAGTCTTTCCTTCGTTGGCTAATCATCTGGTCTCATGCCGCGCCCCTTTGCCCCATGAGGTAAACATCCAGTTAGTGAGAAATAAGTAGGCTCTTATGCAATTTACTCCAGATACTGCGTGGAAAATTACCGGTTTTGCCCGTGAAATAAGTCCTGCATACCGTCAGAAACTGCTTTCCCTCGGCATGCTCCCGGGTTCCTCATTTAACGTGGTGCGCGTCGCCCCCTTAGGCGATCCTGTTCATATTGAAACGCGTCGCGTTAGCCTGGTATTGCGTAAAAAAGACCTGGCATTATTAGAAGTGGAAGCGGTTTCCTGTTAATACAGTGAGTCAATAACGATGAAAAAATTAACCATTGGTTTAATTGGTAATCCAAATTCCGGCAAGACGACCCTATTTAACCAACTAACCGGTGCACGCCAGCGCGTAGGCAACTGGGCCGGGGTCACCGTGGAACGCAAAGAGGGGCAATTCACGACCACGGATCATCAGGTCACGCTGGTCGATCTGCCCGGCACGTATTCGCTCACCACCATCTCTTCGCAAACCTCTCTGGATGAGCAGATTGCCTGCCACTACATTCTGAGCGGCGATGCCGACCTGTTAATTAACGTGGTAGATGCCTCAAATCTTGAGCGTAACCTCTATCTGACGCTGCAACTGCTTGAGCTGGGCATTCCGTGCATTGTCGCACTCAACATGCTCGACATTGCGGAAAAACAGAAAATCCGTATTGATATCGACGCCCTTTCAACCCGCCTTGGCTGCCCGGTTGTCCCGCTGGTTTCCACCCGTGGACGCGGTATCGAAGCGCTGAAGCTGGCGATTGACCGCCACAGCAAGAATGAAAACGTCGAACTGGTGCATTACGCCCAGCCGCTGCTGCGTGAGGCCGATAAACTGGCAAACGCAATGGCAAAAGAGATGCCGGTACAACAGCGCCGCTGGCTCGGCCTGCAAATGCTGGAAGGTGATATCTACAGCCGGGCATACGCTGGTGACGCCGCTGCACAGCTGGAGATTTCGCTGGCGCATCTGAGCGACGAGATGGACGATCCGGCGCTGCATATCGCCGATGCGCGTTACCAGTGCATTGCGGCGATCTGCGACGTGGTGAGCAACACCCTGACGGCAGAGCCCAGCCGCTTTACAACAGCGGTGGATAAAATCATCCTCAACCGTTTTCTCGGTCTGCCGATCTTCCTGTTTGTGATGTACCTGATGTTCCTGCTCGCCATTAACATTGGCGGCGCGCTGGCCCCGATTTTTGATGCTGGCTCTGTGGCGATCTTTATTCACGGTATCCAGTGGATCGGCTATACCCTTCACTTCCCGGACTGGCTGACCATCTTCCTTGCACAAGGGCTTGGCGGCGGGATTAATACCGTTCTGCCGCTGGTTCCGCAGATCGGCATGATGTACCTGTTCCTCTCGTTCCTCGAAGACTCCGGTTACATGGCGCGCGCAGCGTTTGTGATGGACCGTCTGATGCAGGCGCTGGGACTGCCGGGTAAATCATTCGTTCCGCTGATTGTCGGTTTTGGCTGCAACGTGCCGTCGGTGATGGGGGCCCGTACCCTGGATGCGCCACGCGAGCGTCTGATGACCATCATGATGGCACCGTTTATGTCCTGTGGGGCGCGACTGGCGATTTTCGCCGTGTTTGCCGCGGCCTTCTTCGGGCAGAATGGCGCGCTGGCAGTGTTCTCCCTGTATGTGCTGGGCATTGTAATGGCGGTACTGACCGGCCTGATGCTCAAACACACGATCATGCGTGGCGAAGCCTCTCCGTTTGTTATGGAGCTTCCGGTTTATCACGTCCCGCACATCAAGAGCCTGATCATCCAGACCTGGCAGCGCCTGAAAGGATTTGTGCTGCGCGCCGGTAAAGTGATCGTCATTGTCAGCATCTTCCTGAGCGCGTTTAACAGCTTTTCGCTCAGCGGCAAGATTGTCGATAACATCAACGATTCCGCACTGGCCTCCGTCAGTCGCGTCATCACCCCTATCTTCAAACCGATTGGCGTCCACGAAGATAACTGGCAGGCAACGGTCGGGCTGTTCACGGGCGCAATGGCGAAAGAAGTGGTGGTTGGTACGCTCAACACGCTCTATACCGCAGAAAACATTCAGGATGAGGAATTTAATCCGGCAGAATTTAATCTTGGCGATGAGCTGCTGAGCGCGCTGGATGAAACCTGGCAGAGCCTGAAAGACACCTTCAGCCTGAGCGTACTGGCGAACCCTATTGAAGCCAGCAAAGGCGACGGCGAAATGGCGACCGGCGCAATGGGTGTAATGGGTGCGAAATTTGGCAGCGCGGCAGCAGCCTACAGCTACCTGATTTTCGTCCTGCTGTATGTCCCGTGCATCTCGGTAATGGGGGCCATTGCCCGTGAATCCAGCCGTGGCTGGATGGGTTTCTCCATTCTGTGGGGACTGAACATCGCCTACTCGCTGTCGACCGTGTTCTACCAGGTTGCCAGCTACAGTGAGCACCCTCGCTACAGTCTGGTCTGCATTCTGGCCGTAATCCTGTTTAACGTTGTGGTTCTGGGGCTGCTGCGCCGGGCGCGTAGCCGGGTGAATGTCAATCTGCTGGCAACACGGAAAAACGCCAGCGACTGCTGTTCCAGCACAACCACTGGCGATTGCCACTAAGGTGTCATGATGGCTTCGCTAATTCAGGTTCGCAATTTACTGGCCCTGCGGGGACGCATGGAGGCCGCGCAAATTAGCCATACATTGCATACGCCGCAGCCAATGATCGACGCCATGCTCAATCAACTGGAGACGATGGGTAAAGCCATGCGAATTCAGGAAGAGCCTGACGGCTGTCTCTCCGGAAGCTGCAAAAGTTGCCCGGAAGGCAAAGCCTGCCTGCGTGAATGGTGGGCGTTACGCTAGGTTGATACCGGATGGTGGGATAAACGCCGCCATCCGGTATTTTGCGTACCCGGCTCCACTACACTCAATCACTTTCTGCAAGGCCACGATTTCCTCCAGCTCTCCTCGCACCGTTAACAACAGGGAGATGCTTTACCTCCTCCTGCCCGCTAGAGTCACGCCATCTTTTATTCCGGTGAGGGATCGCCATGAGTACAGCCTCCAGCGCGACACCACATGATGCAATTTTCAAAACATTTTTGAGCCACCCGGCAACCGCGCAGGATTTTCTTCAACTCCACCTTCCTGCCTCCTTACGTGCGCTTTGCGACCTGCAAACGCTGAAACTGGAACCGACGAGTTTTATTGAGGAGGAGTTGCGTGCGTACTATTGTGATGTGCTGTGGTCACTGAAAACCCGCGAAGGAGAGGGATACATCTACGTTGTCATTGAACATCAGAGCACCGCCGATCCGCATATGGCGTTCCGTCTCATGCGCTACGCGATTGCAGCAATGCAACGACATCTGGATGCCGGCCACCAGACACTGCCCCTGGTGATACCCATGCTGTTTTATCACGGTACGGTCAGCCCCTACCCTTTCTCGCTCTGCTGGCTGGACGAATTTGACAACCCGGAAGCTGCACGACGGCTGTATGGCGCATCGTTGCCACTGGTAGATATTACCGTCGTTCCCGATGACGAGATTATGCAGCACCGTCGCATGGCACTCCTCGAACTGGTGCAAAAGCATATCCGCAAACGGGATCTACTGGGGTTGGTGGAAAAACTGGCGACCCTGCTTATTACAGGGCACGCTAATGACAACCAACTGAAAGCCCTGTTTAATTATCTGTTGCAAGCGGGCGACACCGATCGCTTTCGCGATTTTATTCATGGCATGGCCGACCGATTACCCAAACACAAGGAGAGATTGATGACTATCGCCGAAAGATTACGTCAGGAAGGGCATCGCCGTGGTCTTCAGGAGGGCCATGTCAATGGATTACAGGAAGGACTGGAAAGGGGTTTGCAGCAGGGTAAACGTGAGGAAGCGCTGCGCATCGCGGCCAGCATGCTGGCTGACGGCATTGACCGCCAGACCATCCTCAGAATCACCGGGCTTACCGCCGATGACCTCATCACGCGAAACCATTAATCTCAGGCCCGGAAGGTTCTTTCCCCTTCCCGGGCGCTTCTTTTCGCGTTACAGCTTTTGTTTCAGCGCCACCAGCGCCTGACAAAACGCATCAGGATGCGAAATAAACGGGGCATGCGCCGCCTTCGCGAAGATCAGCGATTCGCTCTGCGGCCATCGTGCATCAAGCAGTGGCACCACCTTGCGGGGAACCAACCCGTCCAGATAGCCGTACAAACGCAGGAACGGTACCGTTAACGATGTCAGTGACTCGCGCAGATCAACCGTCTTAAGGATCTCCAGCCCGCCGTTAAGCACATCCACCGACGGCATCGGCAGCGCCAGCACGGTTTTCTTCAGCGCACGGGCATCCTGACGCGCCGTTTCCGTCCCCATCGTTTGCAATGCCAGAAAGCGCTCCACTGTCCGCTGGAAGTCTTCACTGAGCTGCTGCTGGAATCCCGCCAGGACATCTGGTTTGATCCCCGGCCATGCGTCACGTGCGCTGAAACAGGGTGATGACGCCACGGTTACCAGCGCCTGAACGCGTTCGGGATGGGTTAATGCCACCTGACTTGCTACCAGTCCGCCAAGACTCCAGCCGAGCCAGATAGCGTTCTCTGGCGCCTGAACCAACACGCGCTCCGCCATTTCCTCAAGCGTCATAGCCCCAAAACCCTGGCTGCGGCCAAAGCCCGGTAAATCGACCAGATGCAGCGTGAAATGCGAGCTCAGTTCCTCGCTAATGCAATGCCACACTTCGGCGTTAAGTCCCCATCCGTGCAGCAGCACAAGATGACAATTTCCCTCTCCACGGGTCTGCCACCAGATGTCATTCATCAGTTACTGTTCTCTTTTCGCCAACAAGGATGAACCTATGCTAACAGTACCGGGATTATGCTGGCTATGCCGAATGCCGCTGGCGCTGAGTCGTTGGGGGATCTGTTCTGTCTGCGAACGCGCTGCGCGTCGGCACGTATCGCTCTGTCCACGATGCGGACTCCCCTCCGCGCATCCCACAATGGCCTGCGGTCGCTGCCTGCAAAAACCGCCGCCCTGGCAGCGACTGATTGCCGTCAGCGATTATGCCCCGCCGCTCAGCACGCTTATTCATCAACTTAAGTTTTTCCGGCGCAGCGACATCGCCCCCGCACTGTCGCGCATTTTGCTGCTGGAGGTATTGCAGGCACGTCGTCAGACCGGACTGACCCTGCCGGACAGGCTGATTAGCGTTCCTCTTTGGCAGCGACGTCACTGGCGCAGAGGGTTTAATCAGAGCGATCTGTTATGCCAGTCGCTGTCTCGTTGGCTGCGCTGCCCCTGGGACAGTCGAAGCGTTACGCGCATTCGTCCTACCGCCACTCAGCACCATCTCAGCGCCAGATTGCGCAAACGTAACCTGAAAAATGCCTTTCGCCTTGAATTGCCAGTAAAGGGACTCCATATGGTTGTTGTGGATGATGTCATCACGACCGGGAGTACCGTCGCGGAGATCGCGCAGTTGCTTTTACGCAACGGCGCGGCGACTGTCCAGGTATGGTGCCTGTGTCGAACCTTGTAGAGCCTCGATGATGGGCGTATTATAACCAACTAAAATAGTCAACTATTAGGCCATTACTATGATCCGTATTTCCGATGCTGCACAAGCGCACTTTGCCAAACTGCTGGCAAATCAGGAAGAAGGGACACAAATCCGTGTATTTGTGATTAATCCCGGTACGCCTAACGCTGAATGTGGTGTTTCTTATTGTCCGCCGGACGCCGTGGAAGCAACCGACACTGCCCTGAAATTTGACCTGCTGACCGCTTATGTTGATGAGCTGAGCGCGCCCTATCTGGAAGACGCTGAGATCGATTTCGTGACCGATCAACTGGGTTCCCAACTGACGCTGAAAGCGCCGAACGCGAAAATGCGTAAAGTGGCTGACGATGCGCCGCTGATGGAGCGCGTGGAGTATATGCTCCAGTCGCAAATCAACCCGCAGCTTGCCGGTCACGGTGGTCGTGTCTCTCTGATGGAGATCACCGACGAAGGCTACGCCATTCTGCAGTTTGGCGGCGGCTGTAACGGCTGTTCCATGGTCGATGTGACCCTGAAAGAAGGGATCGAGAAGCAGCTGCTGAACGAGTTTCCGGAACTGAAAGGCGTTCGTGATCTGACCGAACACCAGCGCGGCGAACACTCCTACTACTAAGTTCGCTGCTTGCGTATTGCCCGATGGTGTTAGTGCTTATCGGGCACACTCCCTCCTCTTTGCGTCTTCTGCAACATCCTTTTCGATAATTTGACCTGCCTCGCATAATTTAAATTTTGCCTGCCGGGGTGATTCTCAATCACCCTATGTTACCCGTATCATTCATATGGGCACCAAACACACACATCACATCCGACTAAACTAGATAGTTTTAAAGGTAATCCGTCGAGGTGCCGTTACGTCTCTGTTCCCGGTTGGGACAAACGTAGTTTGTCGTCAAAACATTGACGTTACCCATAACAAATTGAAAGGCCAGGTAAATCATGCCATTAGTCATCGTTGCTATCGGTGTAATTTTGTTATTACTCCTGATGATCCGCTTCAAAATGAACGGTTTCATCGCTCTCGTCCTGGTGGCGCTTGCGGTTGGATTGATGCAAGGAATGCCGCTGGATAAAGTCATTGGCTCCATCAAAGCTGGTGTCGGCGGCACCCTGGGAAGTCTTGCCCTGATCATGGGCTTTGGCGCCATGCTCGGCAAAATGCTGGCAGACTGCGGGGGTGCGCAACGTATCGCCACCACGCTGATTGCGAAATTTGGTAAAAAACACATTCAGTGGGCCGTGGTATTAACCGGTTTCACCGTCGGTTTTGCTCTGTTCTATGAAGTGGGCTTTGTGCTGATGCTACCACTGGTGTTCACCATTGCCGCCGCGGCTAATATCCCGCTGCTGTATGTCGGTGTTCCAATGGCTGCGGCGCTCTCCGTAACGCACGGCTTCCTGCCGCCGCATCCGGGCCCGACCGCTATCGCCACCATTTTTCATGCCGACATGGGTAAAACCCTGCTGTTCGGTACGATTCTGGCAATCCCGACCGTCATTCTGGCGGGTCCGGTCTTCGCTCGTTGCCTGAAAGGCATTGATAAGCCGATCCCGGAAGGTCTGTACAGCGCGAAAACCTTTACGGAAGAAGAGATGCCGAGCTTTGGCGTCAGCGTCTGGACCTCACTGGTTCCGGTGGTACTGATGGCGATGCGCGCCATTGCAGAGATGATCCTGCCAAAAGGCCATGCCTTCCTGCCTGTTGCCGAGTTCTTTGGTGACCCGGTGATGGCAACCCTGATTGCAGTGCTGATCGCCCTGTTCACCTTCGGTCTGAACCGTGGCCGTTCAATGGATCAGATTAACGATACGCTGACCTCTTCCATCAAAATTATCGCGATGATGCTGTTGATTATCGGCGGTGGCGGTGCATTCAAGCAGGTGCTGGTCGATAGCGGCGTGGACAAATATATTGCGTCCATGATGCACGAAACCAATATTTCTCCGCTGCTGATGGCATGGTCGATCGCCGCCGTTCTGCGTATCGCGCTGGGTTCTGCTACCGTTGCCGCTATTACGGCGGGTGGGATTGTCGCTCCGCTGATCGCGACCACCGGCGTCAGCCCTGAGCTGATGGTTATCGCCGTCGGTTCCGGTAGCGTCATCTTCTCTCACGTGAACGATCCGGGCTTCTGGCTGTTCAAAGAGTACTTTAACCTGACCATCGGCGAGACCATCAAGTCCTGGTCGATGCTGGAAACCATTATCTCTGTCTGCGGCCTGATTGGCTGTCTGCTACTGGGAACGGTGGTTTAATGCGAAAAAAGAACCCGCCAGTTGGCGGGTTCTTTTTTCACGTCTTCTTCGCTGCCGCTTTTCGCCGCTTATCCAGATCCTTAATCAGCTTGTTCACCCGTTCATCGGCAAACATCGCTTCAAGGGTCGCGGAGAGCTTACGACGCCAGTTTTTATACTGTGAACTGGTCCCCGGAATGTTGACCGGTTCCGCCATATCCAGCCAGTCTTCCGGCTGTAATCCTAATAACGCACTGTTGCTGTCGGCAATATAACGCTGCATCGCGCGATTAAGCGTCGGCGTCATCGCCATCAGCGAGGCCTTATGCCCGGCACGTTTTGGCAGGCAACCGTACTTGTGCAGCGCATCTAATAGCCCCTGTTTCGCCCGTTCACGATCCTGATACAGTCCGCGCAGTACCACTTCATCAGGATACAGTCCCAGCGCTTTGCCGAGCGTCAGGTCGCCGCTGTCCCAATAGCCTTTGAGCGTAGGAAGATCATGCGTCGTCGCGACAGCCATTGATTGTTCCGGATACGCTTTCGGCGCACGGTAGTTTTTCTCATGGTCGTTCTCGAAATAGAGTACTTTGTAAGAGTACACGCCGCTGGTTCGCAGCTTGCCGACAATCTCCACCGGAACGGTACCCAGGTCTTCACCAATCACCATGCAATGATGACGCTGACTTTCCAGCGCCAGAATCGACAACAGGTCATCGACCGGATAGTGAACATAGGCACCGTGGTCGGCGGTTTCACCGTAGGGGATCCACCACAAACGCAACATCGACATGACATGATCGATGCGCAGCGCGCCGCAGTTTTGCATATTCGCCCGCAGGAGTTCGATAAACGGCTCGTAGGCGCGCGCCGTGATGATATGCGGATCCATCGGCGGCAGGCCCCAGTTCTGTCCAAGCGGACCGAGGATATCCGGCGGCGCGCCAACGGAAGCTTTCAGGCAATACAGCTCGCGATCGCACCAGGTTTCCGACCCACCTTCCGCCACGCCCACCGCCAGATCGCGATACAGGCCAATTGGCATCGTAAAGCCCTGACTGGTCTCCCAGCAGGCGGCAAACTGGGTGTATGCCAGCCACTGCAGCCAGAGCCAGAAATCCACCTCATCACGATGCTCGTGGCAGAATTTTTTCACCGCGGGTGAATCAATCGACTGGTAAGCCTTCGGCCAGACTGGCCAGCCCCAGCGCAGTTCGTCCTCTTTCACCTGATGAGCATGCAGCGCATCAAACGCCGCCTGCCAATAAAGGCTATCACCTTCCTGAGTAACGAACGCCCGAAACGCCGCCATCTGCTCATCATCGCGCACGGCAAACTCTTTCCACGCCATGCGCAGCGCCGTCATTTTCAGCGCGGTGACGGTGGTATAATCAACCCATTCGGCGTCGCGCGCCTGTTGCAGCGCCTTTTGCGTGGCGGGCTTCTGCCACCAGGCCTGCGCCTCTTTACTCAGGTGAAAATCGTCTACGGCGTTCACGTCGATATAAATGACGTTCAACCAGCGGCGCGAAGACGGACTGTAGGGGCTGGCGCTCTCCGGATTTGCCGGATAGAGCGCGTGGATCGGATTGAGGCCGATAAACGCGCCCCCACGCTTCGCCACATCCACCAGCATCGACTTCAGATCGCCGAAGTCACCAATCCCCCAGTTGCGCGCTGAGCGCAGGGTATACAGCTGCACGCAGGCACCCCAAAGTTTCTGCCCATTCAGCAACGCCTGCGGCTCGTAGCAACGTTTTGGCGCCACGATGATGCGGCAATGGTGCCGCTGCTCATCCTGCGTCAGGGTCAACGTGTGATAACCCAGCGGCAGCTTTGTCGGCAGAGTAAAGGATTTACCGCCGGTGGCGTGCCCCTTAAACTGCGCCCCCTCTTCGGTGGTCAACAGCCAGTTGAATTCACCGTGTCCCTCTACCGCCAGCGACATCTTTTTGCCTGCGGTGTAGACCACCACATTCGGCACCGCCGTTACCGCCACCTTTGCGGCGGCAGCGGTACGGTGCATAGCATCCAACAAACGTCGCTTGGTTTCGGCACCAATTGACTGCGGCTTGCCGTGGGCATTGATATAATCGGGACTGATCCCCGCCGCCAGCGCGGCATTATCCAGACGTTTGTTATCCATCGCGCTTCCTTAGCGTTTCGCCTGCCAGATTCGGGTCTGATAATCGCGAATGGAGCGATCCGAGCTGAACATGCCGCAGCGCGCGGAGTTCAGGATCGCCGCACGTGTCCAGGCCTCCTGGTCACGATATAACACATCCACCTGTTTCTGCGCCTCAACGTAGGCCGCAAAGTCCGCCATCACCAGATACGGATCGCCCCCCTGTTTGCCTATGCTGTGCAGCATCTGATCAAAGGCGTGCTTATCACCCGCGCTGAACTTCCCGCTTTCCAGCTCTTTCAGCACGGCATCGAGCACTTTATCCTTTTTGCGCCATTTCAGCGGATCGTAGCCTTTGGCTTTCAGCGCCTTCACCTGTTCCACGGTATGACCAAATATGAAGATATTTTCGTCACCCACTTTCTCGGCGATTTCCACGTTCGCGCCGTCCAGGGTGCCGACCGTCAGTGCGCCGTTTAACGCCAGCTTCATGTTACCGGTTCCGGAAGCCTCTTTCCCCGCCGTGGAGATCTGCTCGGAGATATCCGCCGCCGGAATCAGCATTTCTGCCGCTGACACGCAGTAATCCGGCAGGAACACCACTTTCAGCTTGTCGCCAATCTTCGGGTCGTTGTTGATGGTTTCCGCCACCTTGTTAATGGCAAAAATGATGTTTTTCGCCAGGTAGTAACCCGGTGCCGCCTTCGCACCAAACAGGAACACGCGCGGTACGCGGTCTGCCTGCGGGTTTTCGCGGATCTCTTTATACAACGCCAGGATATGCAGCAGGTTCAGGTGCTGACGTTTGTATTCGTGCAGACGCTTAATCTGAATATCGAAAATCGCCTGTGGGTTAATCTCAATCCCGGTACGAACCTTCACAAACTCAGCCAGGCGCACCTTATTTGCCTGCTTGATATCACGCCAGGTTTTGCGGAATTTGGCATCGTCGGCGTACTTCTCAAGGTTGATCAACTGATCGAGATCGTTCGCCCACTCTTTCTTCAGCGTTTTATCAAACAATGCGGCCAGTTCCGGGTTGCACTGCTTGATCCAGCGACGCGGCGTGATGCCATTGGTCACGTTATGGAACTTGTTCGGCCACAGTTGGTGATATTCCGGGAACAGATCTTTCACCACCAGGTCGGAGTGCAGCGCGGCAACGCCGTTAACCGCAAAGCCACTGACCACACACATGTTCGCCATGCGCACCTGTTTGTCGTGAACCACAGCCAGCTTTGCCCAAACCTGCTTGTCGCCAGGCCAGGTTTTATCGACCAGCGTCTTAAAGCGATCGTTAATCTCTTTGATGATCTGCATATGACGCGGCAGTAGCGCTTTCACCAGCTTCTCATCCCAGCACTCCAGCGCTTCAGGCATCAGGGTATGGTTGGTATAGGCGAAGGTTTTACTGGTGATCGCCCAGGCGTCGTCCCAGCTCATCTGATGTTCGTCAAGCAGCACGCGCAGCAGTTCCGGAATCGCAATGGTCGGATGGGTATCGTTCAGTTGAATGACTTCGTAATCCGCCAGCTCATGCAGTTTGCGACCAGCCAGATGATGACGACGCAGAATATCGGCCACTGAACAGGCGCACTGGAAATATTGCTGCATCAGGCGCAGCTTCTTACCCGCCGTGTGGTTGTCGTTCGGATAGAGCACTTTGGTCAGTTTATCGGCGTCGATCCCCTGCTGTTCCGCACGCAGGAAATCACCGTCATTAAATTTAGTCAGGTTAAACGGATGGGCATGCGTGGCCTGCCACAGACGCAACGGTTGCGCCACGCCGTTACGGTAGCCCAGCACCGGCAGATCCCACGCCTGCCCGGTAATCACAAAGCCGGGTTCCCAGCGACCGTCTTTTGTCACTTTACCGCCAATGCCCACCTGCACATCAAGCTGCTCGTTATGACGGAACCACGGGTAACTGCCACGATGCCAGTCATCCGGCGCTTCCCTTTGCTGACCGTCGGCAAAGGACTGACGGAACAGGCCGTACTGATAGTTCAGACCATAACCGGTGGCAGATTGTCCCACGGTCGCCATTGAGTCCAGGAAGCAGGCGGCAAGACGCCCTAATCCGCCGTTGCCCAACGCCGGGTCGGTCTCTTCTTCCAGCAGGTCGGTCAGGTTGATATTGTGCGCTTTCAGCGCGTCACTCACTGCCTGATACCAGCCCAGATTAAGCAGGTTATTCCCCGTCAGACGACCAATCAGGAACTCCATAGAGATGTAGTTCACATGGCGCTGATTTTTCGCCGGTTTCGCTACCGGTTGTGCACTGAGGAGTTCCGCCAGCGCACCGCTGACGGCGTGCCACCATTGACGGGACGTCATCTCGTGAGCTGACAGTAAACCGAAACGCTGCCACTGACGTGTCAGGGCTGCCTGAAATTGCTCTTGATTGAAGGTAGGCTGTGACATAGGAATTCCGGGTCCTTTGGTAAAAAACAACGTTATCGCTAGTTTGCCAGGCTCAATGTTGACCTTCCTCATCCCACTCTGGATTAGGCGGGGAGGAGTAGTGGGGATGAGCGTAAAAGTGTGATCGCCGCCACTCTCGTGCACCACACCAGATTGTTCAGATTACGGTCATACTCTTATTTTAATCCATTTTTATATTTTGCCTGACCCTAATCACAGAATCAGGGATTAAACGATATGACGCCAGTATGAAGAATCGCCCCTGATTTCAAGTCCATATAAAAACAAAACCAGTTGAAATGACAATAATACAAGCGCACACTAAATTCATTGCATTTCAATACATTACCCCCGCCAATAAATTAACAGGAAATAATATGACTCACTTATCCTGGCTCACGCTAAAGGGAGAGGTTCAGGGAGATATATCAGCGCAGTGCGGCTCCCGAAATTCGATAGGTAATAAATCTCAAACCCGTCATATTAATCAGATAATGATTTACGCACTTGAACATGAAACATCACGGCAACAAAATGTTTGCCATCATGAATTACAAATAATCAAGCCCATTGACCGTTCGTCACCTTTACTCAGCAAAGCCATCAACGATAACGAAACGCTTGAATGTGAACTCGACCTGTATCGCGTTAATCCAGGAGGTCAGCAAGAGATCTACTATAAAATTAAACTATTCAAAGCTCATATTTCTAACATCAAAATAATTGTGCCGCATAATATTATTGAAAATGGAAACGAAGCACAAGAACGCGTTTGTTTTACGTATGAGTCCATCAGTTGGGAACACTGTATGGCGAGCACCAGCGCATTTAGCTTTTGGAGCGACCGACTCTTCTGAGTCTGAATAACCTATATAAGGAAATAGCATGCGTCATCGTCCATCTTCTTCGTTGTACGAGAACACCTCACGTCATACCGGTGACGATCCGCTGCGCGGCTCAGCAGACATCCACTGGAGTTCAATGAATCCTGTGCAGCGCGATATGGCTTTTATGGACGGCTCATTTATCACTCAACACCACCACATCCTCCTGTTGACGATAGAAGAAGCACAACAAGTCGTAGATGACTTGATGGGGGGAATTGATCAATTTTTTTCCTACCGCGCAGCACCGGGTAATATGAAAGATGGACTGGATGCCTTTCGCAGTCTGTCTAAGCTCACAACGTATTACAACCCGGCTAACGAATTGGTTTTTAACTTTACCGTTTTAAAAATAAAAGCAATCGAGTACAACGTGGGCGGCAGGGCCTATATAAAAATTACGGGATACCCTGCGTTACGCCGTATTCTTACCGGTACCCGCTACGGTGCCAGGCATCCGCAAATACTGGAAATGGCCATCGGCAAACGTGGGCTTTACAACAGTATCAGGAGTGGTGTCAGATATTGCCTCTATTTTTCTCTGGCCTGGCGAGGCATCGAACTGATTTTTAAATCAGATTATCAGATGGTCGATTTTCTGGTCGATATTTCAATGGATATGGCTAAGGCGGTGGTGTCGGGGGTTGTGATTGGGGTGGTCGCGGGCCTGGCAATTATGTTTAGTGCCCCCGTAATTGTTACTACCGGCATTATTGTTTTGGCGGGCATATATCTTAATTACGAACTAAATATAATTGATGAAAAAATTGGGCTATCAAATGCGTTAAAAGAAAAGCTTCGTGATTATATGCTTCATCATAAAAATTACGATTATGGATTCGACTCTCCCTACTTTTACTCATTTTAAGGTGGTTTTATGGAAAAATTATTTAAGCGGTCAATGTGTCTTTTATTAATTATCTTACTCCTTAGCATGCTTGATGTATTAATATTTGGTAATGTTATGACCGATTTCTTATCTTTGATAAGAATGGGTGACGTAATCACTTATCACCATACGTGCTTACTGATAAGTGGAATACCGTTAATGTTGTATACAACCTTTGCTATGGTACGGGTTTTATTCAGCAATGATTTGCAATACAAAGCTCTTCCCGATCCTTTTGAAGTCTGGGTGCTGGGCGCTGGCGCGCTCCTTTTTGCTATCGGCTTTATTGCAAACTTTATTGTCCTGTTTTTATTTCTGGTATCGTCATACCACTCCTGCCCACAGGATAGCCTTCATGATTATCATGTGACTGATGTTAATCTTTGCGAAACCCTTATTGATAATCGTAGTATTTTTTAAACTCTCATTTATGTACAGGAAAACAGGCATGCAAAAATTACGACTCCAAATCATAATTATTTTTTTATTATTTTTTGCTTTGGATTTTTGGATTTTTTATTATTTGGATTGGTTATGACGGATTTTTTATCTTTAATGAGGATGGGAGATGTTATTTCTTATAATCAAACTTGCGCACTTATAGGAGCTATACCTCTGGTCATGTATATTGTGGTTGCTATGGTTCGTGTTTTATTCACCGATGATTTGCAATACAAGGCACTTCCCGATCCTTTTGAAGGATGGGTTCTCGCCGCTATCACCTTATTCTTTATTATCGGATTTATTGCTAACTGTATTGTGCCATTTCTATTTCTGGCATTTTCATACCACTCCTGTCCACAGGACAACCTTCGTGATTATCATGTGACCGATGTTAAACTTTGCGAAACCCTTGTTGATAATCGTAGTTTCTGGTAGGAACAGCTATAAAGTGATAAATAGTGGAACAAACTGCACAACCCTTTTTGCGTCTTAATGCCTGCGTCCTGGATGTCCCCGTTTTCAGTTAATAATTTATCACGATAAGTTACAATTTCGCCTGTCATAAATAGGATCGTTAGCGTTTACAAACTGTCATGATTCTTCAGCAAAAGTAAATCCCCCTGTATCCCTCCTGCCAGTCCGTATCCAGGACAGGTAACGTTCCAGAAAAATTTGTGATGTAGTGCAAATTAAGTTAGTCCATTCCCGGACATACCTTGCAAAAATTCCTAATCTGGCCGACCTTATATCTATTAATTACGAAGCGCAAAAAAAATCGCAGTCCCCCATTTTCCACAGTGAAGTGTTAACTATGTTGATTCCGTCTAAACTAAGTCGTCCGGTTCGACTCGACCATACGGTGGTTCGTGAGCGCCTGTTGGCTAAACTTTCCGGCGCGAACAATTACAGACTGGCCCTGATCACAAGTCCTGCAGGTTATGGGAAGACGACGCTCATTTCACAATGGGCCGCCGGGAAAAGTGAACTCGGCTGGTACTCGCTGGATGAGGGCGACAACCAGCAGGAGCGTTTTGCCAGCTATCTGATTGCCGCGGTACAGCAGGCCACCAACGGTCATTGCACCACCAGCGAAGTGATGGTGCAAAAACGGCAGTATGTCAGCCTGACCTCGCTTTTTGCGCAGCTCTTTATTGAACTGGCGGAATGGCATCGCCCGCTGTATCTGGTCATCGACGATTACCATCTCATCACCAATCCGGTGATTCATGAATCTATGCGCTTCTTCCTGCGTCATCAGCCTGAAAATCTCACGCTGGTGGTGCTGTCGCGTAACCTACCGCAGTTGGGGATTGCCAACCTGCGCGTGCGTGATCAGCTTCTGGAGATAGGCAGCCAGCAACTGGCCTTTAATCACCAGGAAGCCAAACAGTTTTTTGACCGCCGCTTATCCTCCCCCATCGAAGCTGCCGAAAGCAGTCGGATGTGTGACGATGTGGCGGGCTGGGCGACCGCATTACAGCTCATCGCCCTTTCTGCGCGGCAAAACAACCACTCTGCTCATCAGTCGGCTCGCCGTCTGGCGGGAATTAACGCCAGCCATCTCTCGGATTATCTGGTCGATGAAGTGCTGGACAGCGTCGATGTCAGCACCCGTCTCTTCCTGCTGAAAAGTGCGGTTTTACGTTCGATGAACGATGCGCTGATTGTGCGTGTGACCGGCGAAGAAAACGGTCAGATGCGACTGGAAGAGATCGAGCGGCAGGGACTTTTCCTGCAGCGGATGGATGACACCGGCGAATGGTTCAGTTATCACCCGCTGTTTGGTAGTTTTCTGCGTCAGCGCTGTCAGTGGGAACTGGCGACCGAGTTACCCGATATCCATCGTGCCGCCGCAGAGAGCTGGATGGCACAGGGATTTCCCAGCGAAGCCATCCACCATGCACTGGCGGCGGGCGATGCGCATATGCTGCGCGATATTTTGCTTAACCACGCGTGGGGATTGTTCAACCACAGCGAACTGGCGCTACTGGAAGAGTCGTTAAAAGCGCTGCCGTGGGAAAGCCTGCTGGAGAACCCGCGTCTGGTGCTGTTGCAGGCCTGGCTGATGCAGAGCCAGCATCGCTACAGCGAAGTAAACACCCTGCTGGCCCGTGCTGAACAAGAGATTCAGGGCGTGATGGACAGCACGCTGCATGCCGAGTTTAACGCGCTCCGCGCTCAGGTGGCGATCAACGACGGGAATCCCGATGAAGCCGAACATCTGGCAAAACTGGCGCTGGATGAGTTGCCCATTGCCTTGTATTACAGCCGTATTGTGGCGACCTCGGTTCACGGCGAAGTGCTGCACTGTAAAGGCGATCTCTCTCGCTCCTTAACGCTGATGCAGCAGACCGAACAGATGGCACGTCATCATGATGTCTGGCACTACGCGCTCTGGAGCCTGATCCAGCAGAGTGAAATTCTCTTTGCCCAGGGATTTTTGCAGGCAGCCTGGGAAACCCAGGAGAAAGCGTTTCAACTGATTAAAGATCAGCATCTGGAACAATTGCCCATGCACGAATTTCTGGTGCGCATTCGTGCCCAACTGCTGTGGGCGTGGGCACGACTGGACGAATCAGAAGCCTCTGCGCGCAGCGGTATCGAAGTGCTCTCTGCCTTCCAGCCGCAGCAGCAGCTACAGTGTCTGGCGCTGCTGGTACAGTGCTCGCTGGCTCGTGGCGATCTGGACAACGCCCGCAGCCATCTTAACCGCCTGGAGAATCTGCTGGGCAACGGTCGCTACCATAGTGACTGGATTTCGAACGCCGATAAGGTGCGAGTGATCTACTGGCAAATGGTCGGCGATAAAAAGTCGGCCGCCAACTGGCTGCGCCAGACGCCGAAACCGGAGTTTGCCAACAACCACTTCCTGCAAGGCCAGTGGCGCAATATCGCCAGAGCGCAAATTCTGCTGGGTGAATTTGAACCCGCAGAAATCGTACTGGAAGAGCTCAATGAAAATGCGCGCAGCCTGCGCCTGATGAGCGATCTGAACCGTAACCTGCTGCTGCTCAACCAACTTTACTGGCAGGCCGGGCGCAAAAATGACGCTCAGCGCGTACTACTTGATGCCCTGCAATTAGCCAATCGCACCGGATTCATCAGCCATTTCGTGATTGAAGGCGAGTCGATGGCGCAACAGTTACGCCAGCTTATTCAACTGAATACGCTGCCGGAACTGGACCAGCACCGCGCGCAGCGCATTCTGCGTGAGATCAACCAGCATCACCGCCACAAGTACGCCCACTTTGACGAAGGCTTTGTTGAACGCCTGCTGAACCACCCGGAAGTACCAGAACTAATCCGCACCAGCCCGCTGACGCAGCGCGAATGGCAGGTGTTGGGGCTGATTTACTCTGGCTACAGCAATGAGCAAATCGCTGGCGAACTGGCGGTGGCGGCGACCACCATTAAGACGCATATCCGTAATTTGTATCAGAAACTGGGCGTGGCACATCGTCAGGATGCCGTACAACACGCACAGCGACTGCTGAAAATGATGGGTTATGGGGTGTAATGTTGCCCGACCGCACCAATGCTGACCGGGCGGTCTCTTCATCAACGGGTTAGCACAGTTCCAGTTGAATATGGTTCTCGGTAATCACCTGGAGTACGCCCGCTGGCGGTAGGGCGTCGGTATACACCGCATCCACCAGGCTGATGCTGCCCATATTCACCATCGCATTACGGCCAAACTTCGAGTGATCCACCACTAACATAACGTGGCGGGAATTCTCGATAATCGCGCGCTTGGTGCGCACCTCATGATAGTCGAACTCCAGCAGCGAGCCGTCGCTGTCGATACCGCTGATCCCCAGAATGCCAAAATCCAGACGGAACTGGGAAATAAAGTCGAGCGTCGCTTCGCCAATGATGCCGCCGTCACGACTGCGAAGCTCGCCGCCCGCGAGAATAATGCGAAAATCTTCTTTTACCATCAACGTATTCGCCACGTTGAGGTTGTTAGTCACGATACGCAAATTGCTGTGGCTAAGCAGTGCGTGCGCCACGGCCTCTGGCGTGGTCCCGATATCAATAAACAGCGTTGAACCGTTAGGGATCTGCGTGGCGACCTTGCGCGCAATGCGCTCTTTTTCCGCCGTCTGCGTAGCTTTACGATCGTGCCACGGCGTATTGACCGAACTGGACGGCAGCGCCGCCCCGCCGTGATGGCGCAGAATCATGTTTTGATCGGCCAGGTCGTTGAGATCCCGGCGAATCGTTTGTGGGCTGACGGAGAAATGCTCCACCAACTCTTCAGTACTGACGTATCCCTGTTTTTTTACCAGCTCAATGATTGCATCATGTCGTTGTGTTTGTTTCATTGTTATTCCCTGGAACTATGTTCGTTTTCGCGCATTTAACGTATCCGCGAACGCCATTGCCAACCCAACTGCCAGCCCGGCGATATGTGCGCCATTGGCCATCGACATCCCAAACAAATCAAACCATCCGGCGACGATCCAAATCAGCGCGAAAATAATCAGCCCGCGCTGCAGGTAGATCCCACTTTGCGGATCGCGCTCGCCACGTAGCCAGACATAGCCCATCAGCGCATACACGACGCCGGAAAGCCCGCCGAACCACGGGCCGCTAAACTTATGCTGTACATATCCGCTCAGCAGGGCGCTGATGACTGTAATCACAATCAGTTTGCCGCTGCCTAAACGTTTTTCAACCGCACCGCCAAGATACCACCACCACAGCAGGTTGAAGAGGATATGCATCAGCGAAAAGTGCATGAAGGCGTGAGTGAAGTAGCGCCAGACGTCAAACTGTAATGACGGGTCAAACGGCCAGGCCAGCCACACCATCACGGTTTGATCGCCAGCGATATTCATGACGATAAACACCAGAATGCAGGCCGCCATAATCAGCCAGGTGACCGGGCCGGCACGCTCACGCAGTGTGGCAATAAACGGGAAGCGGCGATAATGCAGTCCACTGCCGGTATGACCGGACTGCCAGCTGGCAGCGAGATAGCGTGGATCGCCGGGATTCTCCAGAAAACGCGCCAGCTCCGCATGCACACGTTCGGCCTGCGTTTCATCCGCCAGCCAGACATCGCTTTGATGATGTTGTTGAATGGTCAGGATAACGCCCTGCGTCGCCATGTAATCAACAAAGGCCTGCGCCACGCGGGGGTTAGCAAAAGAGGTAATCATCAACATTGTTGCTGTCGCTTAATCCATACAAAAGAGGACAGTATATATACCCTTCTTATTTCAGGCTGCATCTTTGTTAACTACAAAGACGAACCGTATGCCACTTCTGCAGGAAAATGACGATGCCAGGCGTCAAATCCGCCGTCTACGCTATAGACAGCGTCATAGCCTTGCTGGAGCAAATATTGCGCCGCGCCTTTGCTGCTGTTGCCGTGGTAGCACATGACCATAACCGCCGTATCGAAATCATGATCGCGCATGAACGAGCCCAGCGTGTCGTTCGTCAGGTGAAACGCCTGAGGAGCATGACCCATCGCAAAACTTTGTGGATCGCGGATATCCACCAGTACCGCCGCGCCCTGATGCAGCTTCTGGTGCGCTTCTTCAACATTAATACATTCAAACTGATCCATACATTCTCTTCTTTATATCGTGCAGGTGAAACGTTTTCGGCATTTTACCCGTTAGTGTACGTCCCCATGGGAGTGAAACGCCATAATGTTATATGTATCACTGTAAATTGTTTATTCGATGTTACCAATGGCGCGTTTCTTTGCTATCATGCTCGATAACGAACATTTATGAGCTATAACGAAAGTGCACGAGGGCAGCATGGAAACCAAAGATCTGATTGTGATAGGGGGAGGCATCAACGGTGCCGGTATCGCGGCAGATGCCGCTGGACGCGGTTTATCCGTGCTGATGCTGGAAGCGCAGGACCTTGCGTGTGCGACCTCCTCTGCCAGTTCTAAACTCATCCACGGTGGCTTGCGCTACCTGGAACACTACGAATTCCGGCTGGTGAGCGAAGCGCTTGCCGAGCGCGAAGTACTGCTGAAAATGGCACCACATATCGCTTTCCCGATGCGCTTTCGTCTGCCGCATCGCCCGCACCTGCGTCCGGCCTGGATGATTCGCATTGGTCTGTTTATGTACGATCATTTGGGTAAACGCACCAGCCTGCCGGGTTCTGTCGGTTTGCGTTTTGGCGCAGAGTCTGTACTGAAACCGGAAATTGTGCGCGGTTTCGAATATTCCGATTGCTGGGTAGACGATGCGCGCCTGGTTCTGGCCAATGCCCAGATGGTGGTGCGTAAAGGGGGGGAAGTGCTAACCCGCACTCGCGCAACCTCTGCGCGTCGCGAAAACGGTCTGTGGATCGTTGAAGCCGAAGATATCGATACCGGTAAGACATTTACCTGGCAGGCGCGGGGACTGGTCAACGCCACGGGTCCGTGGGTGAAAGAATTTTTCGACGAAGGTATGCATCTGCCTTCGCCATACGGTATTCGCCTGATCAAAGGCAGCCACATCGTGGTGCCGCGCGTCCATACCCAGAAACAGGCTTATATCCTGCAAAACGAAGATAAACGCATTGTGTTTGTTATTCCGTGGATGGATGAATTCTCAATCATCGGCACCACCGACGTCGAGTACAAAGGCGACCCAAAAGCGGTAAAAATCGACGAAAGCGAAATCAATTACCTGCTGAAAGTGTACAACGCGCACTTCAAGAAACAGCTTGGTCGCGACGATATCGTCTGGACCTATTCTGGTGTGCGTCCACTGTGCGACGACGAGTCGGATTCACCGCAGGCCATCACCCGCGATTACACGCTGGATATTCATGATGAAAATGGTAAAGCACCGCTGCTTTCTGTCTTCGGCGGTAAGTTAACCACCTACCGTAAGCTCGCCGAGCACGCGATGGAGAAACTGTCGTCATACTATCAGGGCATTGGCCCGGCATGGACCAAAGACTGCGTACTGCCAGGCGGTGAAATCGGTGGCGATCGCGAAGACTACGCGGCGAAACTGCGCCGTCGCTACCCGTTCCTGACAGAATCGCTGGCGCGTCACTATTCGCGCACTTACGGCAGCAACACGGAGTGGATTCTGGGTGAAGCCGCGACGGTTGCCGATCTGGGCGATGACTTCGGCCATGAATTCTACGAAGCGGAGCTGAAATATCTGGTGGATCACGAATGGGTTCGCCGCGCGGACGATGCGCTATGGCGTCGTACGAAAGAAGGCATGTGGCTCAATGCCGAACAGCAGTCCCGCATGACCCAGTGGCTGGCGGAGTACGTCGAGAAACATCAGCTTTCACTGGTATCGTAATCTCCTCACGCCCGATAGCGACACGTTATCGGGCGTTTTTATGTTTCCCTACACAGCACACCGTGCACCACGGTGACAAAATACGTACTTCCCCGTCCCTGAATTCCTCAAAAAGCACAGCAATTTCCCGTATGGAATACCTTGCCTGTTTCGCGCGTGCGTTCTTCTTCCGGCGAAAATTGGTAACCAGAATCAGCCTGCCAGCCGTTCCCTGCTGTTTTCAACCCTCTTTTGTTTTTCGTGTCAGAACACTTTCCGGTAAGTGTTGCAGCAGGATATGAAGCAAATCACAAAATATAACCTTGTTGAGAATATGGAATTGACGCTCAAAATTTATCCCCTCATAGTATTCGCATACAGAACAATAGTTCTATATACAGAACAAATTACCTCTACTATTAAGGGATGCGCTAATGAGCATTGAACTCGATAAACCGACTACGCGAGGACGCTGGCTACATATCATTCCAGCCACCATCCTCGTTTATATCGTGGCTTACATGGACAGGACGAACATCGCGATTGGGATTGCGGGAGGGATGGAAGAAGACCTGGGGATGACCGCCTCGTTTGCTGGTCTGGTCGCCGGTATCTTCTTTATTGGTTATATCTTTTTGCAAATCCCCGGTGGTCAAATTGCAGAACGATTCAGCGCCAAGAAATTAATCGCCTGGACCATCGTCGCATGGGGCGGCTTCGCGCTGCTGACCGGTTTTGTCCAGACACCGACCCAGTTGCTGATTATCCGCTTTATCCTTGGCGTCGCCGAGGGTGCGGTTTATCCCGCTATCCTGGCGCTGATTGGTCACTGGTTTCCCAATGAAGAACGCGCAAGAGCGATTGCCTATTTCCAGATGAACCTTGCCGTGGCCTCAATCATCACCGGGCCGCTTTCCGGCTGGCTGATCGAAACCTATGGCTGGCGAGAAATGTTCATCATCGAAGGCTTACTGTCTCTCGGCCTGCTGTTCGTCTGGCTGCCTTTGGTTTCTGACCATCCTCACCAGGCCAAATGGCTGGATCCTAAAGAGCGCGCCTGGATCGAACAAAAACTGCAGGCCGATCGCGCACTGACGATCGGGGGTGAAACAAACAGCATCCGCAATGTTCTGCGCAGCATTAACTTATGGAAGCTGATCGGGATCTATTTCTTCGTGCAGGTCGGTTTCTACGGCTTCGCGCTCTGGATGCCAAACCTGATTAAACACCTGACCGGCAGCGGAATGACTATCGTCGGCTTGCTGACGGCGGCACCGTACATTTTGTGCATCGTCGGTCAGTACTACATTGCCAAATGGTGCGACAAAACCATGAATCGCCGCCTCTACACGGCAATTCCGTTGCTGGGCTTTGCCGCCTGTCTCGCACTCTCCCTGCTGTTGAAAGATAACGTCTGGCTGGCGTACGGCATGATGGTCATCTGCGGCTTCTTCCTGCAGGCCTATGCGGGACCGTTCTGGACATTGCCGCCATTACTCTTCGCGCCCAACGTGCTGGGCGGCGTACGCGGCACCATCAACGCATTAGGCAACATCGGCGGCTTTATTGGCCCTTATCTGGTGGGCTTGTTAACCGTCACGTTCTCACAAACGGCGGGGATGACGGTGCTCGTGGCCGCACTCCTCATCGCCGTCGCGCTGCTGTTCAGCTTACCTTCGGTTACCGCCCGTCCTGCAGGCAGTAGCAACCCTCATCATGCATCGGCGCCTGAGACGTCGCTCAAACAAGAAGGAATCGCCAAATGAGTCAGAAATGCCAACACGCCCGTGACCTGTGGTCACAACTGGACGCCCTGCGTCTGGGGATGAATTACACCAAAGAAGATGTCAATAAACTGCAGGTTCTGGTGGATGATTGCTACGGCGAAAGTCATCCAGGCAGCTTTCATCTTAATCATCTGGGTGATGAAGCCGTCTTAGGCATTCACGAAAGCGGCGGTCGTGCCGTTCGTCACCACGTGACCGATATTTGTGATGGCTGGGGTCAGGGTCATGACGGGATGAACTATATCTTAGCCTCCCGCGAGGCTATCGCGAACATGGTCGAAGTTCATGCCTCCGTCGTGCCATACGATGCCGGTATCTTGATCTCCAGCTGTGATAAATCGATCCCGGCGCATCTGATCGCCGCTGCGCGCCTGAATCTACCGATGCTGCATATCCCCGGCGGCTCCATGCGTCCGGCACCGAATATGAGCACGTCCGATCTCGGTGGCATTACCGCCAAACTCAAGAAAGGCGAGATAGGCATCCAGCAGGTGGAAGCCATGCAGCAGTGCGGTTGTCCGACGGCCGGTGCTTGCCAGTTTATGGGCACCGCCAGCACGATGCAGTGCATGTCTGAAGCGCTCGGCCTTGCCTTACCGGGAAGCGCATTACTGCCCTCCACGCTGGCGGAAATTCGTCGCATCGCGCGGAGCGCCGGTCATCAGGCGCTATATCTGGCAGAGAAAAATATCACGACGCATAAGATTCTCACGCCTGCCGCGTTTGAAAACGCCATTAAGATCCATGCCGCCATCGGCGGCAGCACCAACGCCATGATCCATCTCCCGGCGATCGCCCATGAGCTGGGTTGGGAACTGAAACCTGAACTGTTTGACCAGATAAACAATGAGATCCCTTACCTCACCAATATTCAACCCAGCGGCCAGTATGTGACAGAAATGATGTGGTTCGCGGGCGGCGTGCCGATGGTGCAATGGTATCTCCGCGATTATCTGGATCTGGATGTCCTGACGGTGACTGGCCGGACGCTGGGTGAAAACCTGGAGATGCTCCATCAGTCCGGTTTCTTTACCCGCAACCACGGTTATCTGAGTAATTATCGGGTCAGCCCGGAAGAGGTGATTCGTAAACCGGAAAACGCCACCAAGAAAGGATCGATTGCCGTGTTAAAAGGCAATATCGCACCAGAAGGCGCCGTCATTAAATATGCCGCCTGCGCGCCAGATATGCACCACCATACCGGCCCTGCGCGCGTCTTCAATTCGGAAGAGGATGCCCAGCAAGCCATTATTCATAACCACATCGAACCGGGTGATGTCATTTTTATCCGTTACGAAGGGGCTAAAGGTTCGGGAGCACCGGAAATGCTCATGACCACAGACGCGATTGTTTACGACAAACGTCTTGATGGCAAAGTCGCTCTGATTACCGATGGTCGTTTCTCCGGCGCGACCAGCGGCCCTTGCGTCGGCCATGTTTCACCGGAAGCCGCCGATGGCGGTCCCATTGCGCTTGTCGAAGACGGCGACCTCATCGAAATGGACGTCAAAGGGCGCAAGCTCAACATTGTTGGCATTCACGGGGAGTACAAAACAGAAGAAGAAATTCAGCACTGTCTTGAACGCCGTCGGACAAACTGGACAAAACCGGATTATTCAAACCGACGCGGCGTCTTTAAGCAATTTACGACCAACGCAACCTCATTAATGGCGGGAGCCTGGATTAAATAACGTCCCTGGTGGGCGGCATTATCGCCAGCCCACCTGCTTTTAAGGATAAACTCATTATGCAAACAGAAAAATTCAACGGTGTCTTTCCACCTGTTCCGACCATTGTTAATGCCCAGGGGAAATTAGATAAGAAAGGGATGGCGACCTTACTTGACCATCTTATTGCGAACGAGGTTAACGGTGTATTATTGCTTGGCAGCGGCGGTGAGTTCTGCCACATGACAAAAGAGCAGCGTCTGGAAGCCGCTGAGTTTTGCGTTCAACATATCAATCATCGAATTCCCGTGTTGTTAGGGATCAGCAGCACCAGCACGCAAGACGTCATTGATTATGGTCGGCATGCTGACAGTCTGGAAGTCGATGCCGTACTGGTCCTCAATCCTTATTATGCACGGCTGACCGATGATTATATTTATCATCATTTCAAAACCGTCGCAGAAAGCATCAAAACACCAGTTATTCTCTATAACTTTCCAGCGCTCACCGGTCAGGATCTCAGTATTGATTTAATTACCCGACTGGCGCATGACATTCCCAATATCATTGGTATAAAAGATACGGTGGATAATATTAGTCATATTCGCGAAATCATCAATACTGTACGACCGGTTCGCCCTGACTTTGTTATTTTCTCGGGTTACGATGAATATATGATGGACACGTTGATCATGGGGGGAAATGGCGGGATCCCTGCGACCGCGAACTTTGCTCCGCAGTTAACCTGCGGAATTTATCGTGCCTGGTGCGAAAAAGAGTATGAGACTCTGTTTCGCCTGCAACGCCGACTGTCTGCGTTATCAACCATTTACAGTCTGGATACGCCTTTCTTCGGGATCATCAAAAAAGCCATCCAACTCAGCGGCATTGATATCCCGGTTGAGGTTATGCCGCCAGTGCAACCGGCAAGCGAGGCGCATATCGCCAGCCTGAAAAAGGTTTTACAGCGCGCCGGGTTGTAACCCTCATCAGCGGGCTTAGCGCCCGCCTTTTCTTTGTGCAGCGAAAAGACTAGCGCAACATCGACGACAGGCGACGACTGGCATCCATCATCTGCATGGCAAGCGCTTCTCGTTTATCATCCGGGATCTGGAACGCGACGCCCGACACGCTCAAAGCCGCCACCACCTTCCCTTCGGCATTAAATATGGGCACAGCGATGCAACGAACGCCTAAAGAATCTTCTTCGTTATCATAGCCCCAGCCGCGCTGACGGATCCAGGCTAATTCCTGCTTCAGGATATTCACATCGGTAATCGTCGTTTCGGTATAGCGCGTCAGAACCTGATCGGGCGGTAGCAACTCATCCAGCTCTTCTGAATTAAGCCAGGCAATCAGCACTTTCCCCAGACCAGAACTATGCAGCGAAAGGCGCTTGCCTTCCCAACTACGGATCACAATGGCCTGTGGGCTTTCCAGCTTGAGAAGATAAATAGGAGAGTCGCCTTCAAGCACGCCAAGATGACAGGTTAACCCCGTCGCATTGCGAATTTCTTCCAGTACGGGCAACGCTATTTTTTTAATATCATACTGTTCTGCGGCTTTATTCCCTAATTCGTAGAGACGTAGCCCCAGATAATATTTGTCTTTTTCCTGACGCAATAAGCCATGCGCAACCATGCCCGTCAGTAAAGAGGAGGTACTGCTTTTTGCGATTCCTGAATTTTGATGAATTTGCGTGAACGTCGCGCCATCGCATTCCATCAGATAAGCGAAGACGCGCATAATTTTGTCGAGGGCGGGAATCGATGTTGTGATTTTTTTCATAACTTTATCAATTAATTATAATTAATTCCTCGGACACTATACACCAGCAGACGGTTATTATTCCATATCAATGCGCAATCACCGCGCACAAAAAAGGAGCCCGAAGGCTCCTTTTTTAACATGACGACTTACAACCGTACCGGATCAATATGCCAGATGTGGTCAGCATACTCCTTGATAGTCCTGTCAGAGGAGAAGTAGCCCATGTTGGCGATATTGAGCATCGCTTTGGCGGTCCACTCTTCCGGACGACCGTACAGTTCGTCCACCTTGTCCTGACAATCGACATAGCTGCGATAGTCCGCCAGCACCTGATAGTGATCGCCGAAGTTGATCAGTGAATCCACCAGATCACGATAACGCCCAGGCTCTTCCGGACTGAACATGCCGCTGCCGATTTGTGTCAGCACCTGATGCAGTTCCTCATCTTTATCGTAATATTCACGCGGTTTATAGCCCTGTCTGCGCAGCTCTTCGACCTCTTCTGCCGTGTTACCAAAGATAAAGATGTTCTCTTCGCCAACGTGTTCCAGCATCTCCACGTTCGCCCCGTCCAGCGTACCGATAGTCAACGCGCCGTTCAGTGCGAACTTCATGTTGCTGGTGCCGGAGGCTTCCGTCCCCGCCAGCGAAATCTGCTCAGACAGGTCCGCCGCCGGAATGATCAGCTGCGCCAGGCTCACGCTGTAATTGGGGATAAACACGATCTTCAGCTTATCGCCAATCTGCGGATCGTTATTGATGACCTTCGCAACGTCATTAATCAGGTGAATGATGTGCTTCGCCATGTAATAGGCCGATGCGGCCTTACCGGCAAAAATATTCACCCGCGGCACCCATTGCGCATCCGGATTGGCCTTGATCCGGTTGTAGCGCGTAATCACGTGCAGCACATTCATTAACTGACGCTTGTACTCATGAATGCGCTTGATCTGGACATCAAACAGCGATTTCGGATTCACCACCACGTTGAGTTGCTGCGCGATATAGTTTGCCAGCCGCTTTTTGTTTTCCAGCTTCGCCTGACGTACCGCATGATTGACCAGCGGGAAATCGCAGTGCTGTTCGAGTTCATGCAGTTGGCTCAGATCGGTACGCCATGTACGACCAATGTTCTCGTCCAGAACCCCGGAAAGTGACGGATTCGCCAGCGCCAGCCAGCGGCGCGGCGTCACACCATTCGTCACGTTGCAGAAACGGGTCGGGAAAATGGTCGCAAAATCCGCGAACAGCGACTGAACCATCAGGTTAGAGTGCAATTCGGAAACACCATTCACCTTATGACTCACAACAACCGCCAGCCACGCCATACGTACGCGGCGACCGTTGGACTCGTCAATGATCGACGCGCGTCCCAGCAGACCGGTATCGTTCGGATACTGCTCCTGCAACGTTTTCAGGAAGTAGTCGTTAATTTCAAAGATGATCTGCAAGTGGCGCGGCAGGATTTTACCCAGCATATCCACCGGCCAGGTTTCCAGCGCTTCGCTCATTAGTGTGTGGTTGGTGTAGGAAAAGACCTGGCAGCAAACTTCAAACGCATCATCCCAGGCGAACTGATGCTCATCAATGAGCAGGCGCATCAGCTCCGGAATTGATAGCACCGGGTGCGTGTCATTCAGGTGAATGGCAATCTTATCCGCGAGGTTGTCGTAGGTTTTGTGTAACTGATAGTGACGACTCAGAATATCCTGCACCGTCGAGGAAACCAGGAAATACTCCTGACGCAGACGCAGTTCGCGCCCGGAGTACGTGGAGTCATCCGGATACAGCACGCGCGACACGTTCTCGGAGTGGTTTTTATCTTCCACGGCGGCGAAGTAATCGCCCTGATTGAATTTACCGAGGTTGATTTCACTACTGGCCTGCGCATTCCACAGACGCAGCGTATTGGTGGCGTCAGTATCATAACCTGGGATAATCTGATCGTACGCGACCGCGAGGATCTCTTCGGTTTCAATCCAGCGCGTTTTCTTGCCTTCCTGCTGAATCCGCCCGCCAAAACGGACTTTGTAACGCGTGTTATGGCGTTTAAATTCCCACGGGTTACCGTATTCCAGCCAGTAATCGGGAGACTCTTTCTGTCGCCCATCGACGATGTTCTGCTTGAACATCCCGTAGTCGTAGCGGATACCATAGCCGCGCCCCGGCAGCCCTAAGGTTGCCAGCGAATCCAGGAAACAGGCAGCCAGCCGCCCGAGACCGCCGTTACCGAGACCTGGGTCGTTTTCTTCATCGATGAGTTCTTCAAGATCTAAGCCCATCGCCTCCAGCGCGCCCTGGACATCGTCATAAATCCCCAACGATAACAGCGCATTGGAAAGGGTACGTCCAATCAGAAACTCCATCGACAGGTAATAAACCTGGCGGGTTTCCTGTGACAGTTGGGCACGGTTAGAACGCAGCCAGCGCTCCACAAGACGATCGCGCACCGCAAACAGCGTCGCGTTCAGCCATTCATGCTTATTGGCAATAACCGGGTCTTTACCAATCGTGAACATCAGCTTGTACGCGATAGAGTGCTTAAGCGCTTCTACGCTCAGCGTCGGCGATGCATAGGTAAATGGAGCATTCATAATGATGATTCCTGAATATCTATTTCAAGCGATAGTAAAGCTCGCGGTATGCCTTCGCCGCGACTTGCCAGCTAAAATCCATCGCCATCGCTTGCCGTTGCACAAACCGCCAGAGCGAAGGTCGAGACCACAGCACGAAAGCGCGCCGGATAGCCCGCAGCAGAGACCAGGCGTTGCTGTCTTCAAACACAAACCCGCTGGCAATGCCATCGGCAAGGTTTTCCAGCGAGCTGTCGGACACCGTATCTGCCAGTCCACCGGTACGTCGTACCAGCGGCAGCGTGCCGTACTTCAGCCCGTAGAGCTGCGTTAATCCACACGGCTCAAAGCGGCTCGGCACCAGAATGACGTCCGCGCCGCCCATGATGCGGTGAGAAAACGCTTCGTGATAGCCAATCTGCACGCCAACCTGGCCGGGATATTCGGCGGCGGCGGCAAGGAAACCTTCCTGCAACACCGGATCGCCCGCTCCCAGCAGCGCCAGTTGTCCGCCCTGCTCCAGCAGACCCGGCAGCGCCTCCAGCACCAGATCCAGCCCTTTCTGGCTGGTCAGACGGCTGACGACAGCAAACAGTGGAACCTTGTCATTCACCTTCAGTCCCATCGCGATCTGCAACTGGCGTTTGTTTTCCGCCTTCTCCTCCAGCGAATCACGCGTATAGCGCGACGCCAGCAACAGATCTGTCTCCGGGCTCCAGATTTTCTCGTCCACCCCGTTCAGAACACCGGAAAGACGCCCTTCACGATGGCGCTGTTGCAGCAGTCCTTCCATACCGTAGGCAAACTGCGGCTCGGTGATCTCCCGCGCGTAGGTTGGGCTGACCGCCGTAATATGGTCGGCGTAGTACAAACCGGCCTTCAGGAATGAAATCTGACCGTTAAACTCCAGACCATGCATGTTAAAGAACGACCATGGCAGTTGGATGTCATTCATATGCTGTGCATAAAACATGCCCTGATACGCCAGGTTGTGCACCGTAAACACCGATTTCGCCGGACGTCCGCGCGCGGCCAGATACGCAGGTGCCAGGCCAGCATGCCAGTCGTGCGCATGCACCACATCCGGGCGCCAGAATGGATCAAGTCCACAGGCCATTTCACATCCTACCCATCCCAGCAGTGCAAAACGCAGCACGTTATCGGTGTAGGCAAACAGGTTCGTATCGTGATACGGACTCCCTGGACGATCGTAGAGATGCGGGGCATCAATCAGGTAAATCCCCACACCGTTGTAATGACCAAACAGCAGGCTAATCCTGCCCGCGAACGTGTCGCGGCGGGTGACGACTTGCGCATCCGTGATGCCTCGACGAATGTCGGGAAACGCGGGTAGCAGAACGCGGGCATCCACACCATCCGCGATTTGAGCTGCCGGCAACGCGCCAATCACATCTGCCAGACCGCCTGTTTTCAACAGGGGGAACATCTCCGAACATACATGTAAAACCTGCATTCTCACTCCTGTTTGACCTGCAGTTTGCGCAGCATTTCGCGCGTCACCAGCACAATGCCTTCCTCAGAACGGTAGAAGCGACGGGCATCTTCTTCCGCATTTTCGCCAATCACCATGCCTTCAGGGATAACGCAGGCGCGATCGATAATACAGCGACGCAAGCGACATGAGCGGCCTACCCAGACTTCAGGTAACAACACTGCCGAATCAATATTACAGAATGAATTCACCCGCACGCGCGGGAACAGAACGGACTGCACCACCACTGAACCCGAAATAATACAGCCGCCGGAGACCAGCGAGTTCAGCGTCATGCCGTGGCTACCCGAGCGGTCCTGCACAAATTTCGCTGGCGGTAGCGATTCCATGTGGGTGCGAATCGGCCAGTTCTGATCGTACATATCCAGCTCCGGAGTCACGGATGCCAGATCGAGGTTCGCTTTCCAGTACGCTTCCAGCGTTCCGACATCACGCCAGTACGGCTCAGACTCAGGATCCGACTGAACGCAGGACAACGGGAAGGGATGTGCATAAGCCATGCCAGCTTTGGTGACTGTCGGAATGATATCTTTGCCGAAGTCATGACTTGAGCCGTCGTCGCCGTCATCCTTTTCCAGCAACTCATAGAGGTAATCGGCATCAAAAATGTAGATCCCCATGCTGGCGAGGGATTTTGTGGCATCGCCTGGCATCGCGGGTGGGTTCGCCGGTTTTTCAACGAACTCAATGATCTTCTCGTTTTCATCGACCGCCATCACGCCAAACGCGCTGGCCTCTTCGATCGGCACCGGCATACAGGCCACGGTGCAGCGCGCGCCTTTCTCGACATGGTCGATCAGCATGCGCGAATAATCTTGCTTATAGATATGGTCACCCGCCAGGATCACCACATATTCCGCCTTATAGCGACGGATGATATCGAGGTTTTGCGTCACCGCGTCTGCCGTGCCGCGATACCAGTTTTCGCCCTGCATTCTTTGCTGGGCGGGCAGCAAATCGACGAACTCATTCATCTCCTCGCTGAAGAATGACCAACCACGCTGAATATGCTGTACCAGAGTGTGAGACTGATATTGCGTGATGACGCCAATACGGCGGATCCCGGAGTTAATACAGTTGGATAACGCAAAATCGATAATACGAAACTTACCACCAAAGTGAACGGCCGGTTTTGCACGTTTGTTGGTTAAATCCTTCAGACGAGTGCCTCGTCCTCCCGCCAGAATCAGGGCAACCGATTTCAACGGCAACTGGCGCGCCAACATTAAACGGTCATTCTTATCTAAACTCACCATGACTAACTCCTTTTTGATCATCTCTGGAACACACACAGTCCGTGCGCAGGTCCCGGCCAGACAGCCGTAATTACCGGATTATCCTCTCCGGCAAACGGGGGAACAGCGCGCCATTCCCCTTCAGGTAAAACAATTTCAGCGGTATCAAGCGCGGCATTGATGGCAATAAGAAAACGGTCCGACAGCAGGATTTGCATCTGCATTGGTCCGTTTTGCCACTCATCCGCACTCAGTGGTTGTGCGTAGCGATTAAGCCAGCGCACGTTGCCATCTCCCTCTTCCCACCAATGGTCTCCCACCAGCGCCGGGATTTGCTGGCGCAGTTTGATTAATGCGGCGGTAAAATCGATTAATCCCTCGCTCGCCTGCGGCCAGTCCAGCCAGGTTAACGCATTGTCCTGGCAGTAGGCGTTGTTGTTGCCATGCTGACTGTGTCCGTGTTCATCACCGGCCAGCAACATGGGCGTTCCCTGAGAAAGTAAAAGCGTCGTCAGCAATGCATGAATGCTGTCGCGGCGACGTTCGACGACCTCCAGAGTGCCGCCTAATCCTTCTTTACCATGATTATTGCTATGGTTATTGTCGGTTCCGTCCCGATTTTCCTCTCCGTTTGCCTCATTGTGTTTCTGATTGAAACAAACGCAGTCTCTGAGTGTAAAACCGTCATGCGCGGTGACCAGATTGACGGAAGCGGAAGGGCTGCGCCCATCACGCTTAAACACGTCGCTGGAGGCCGCAAAGCGCCCGGCAAACTCGCCGAGTGACACATTGCGCTGTAGCCAGAAGCGGCGTGACGCATCGCGAAAATGATCGTTCCACTCCGCGAACGGCGCGGGGAAATTCCCCACCTGATACCCACCGGCCCCGATATCCCACGGTTCAGCGATAAGCTTAACGCCGGACAGCACCGGACACTGTTTGATGGCGGTGAACAACGGCGCATCCTGGCGAAACGCCGGCGTGCGCCCCATTACTGGTGCCAGATCAAAACGAAACCCATCGACGTGGCAGGTTTCAACCCAGTATCGCAGGCATTCAAGGGCATATTCCACCACGCCAGGATGGCTGAGATTGAGCGTGTTACCGCAACCGGTCCAGTTGTGATAATCACCGTCCTCTCTGATCCAATAATAGCTACGGTTGTCGATTCCGCGCAGGGAGATGAGCGGCCCGTCCAGATCCAGCTCAGCGCTGTGGTTGAGCACAATATCGAGAATGACCTCAATGCCCGCTTTGTGCAGCGCCTTAACGGCATCGCGAAATTCATCCAGCGCCGTCTCTGGCGAGCAGGCATAGGCCGGATGCAGCGCAAACAGCGCGACGGGGTTGTAGCCCCAGTAGTTCGACAACCCCAGCCGTTGTAAACGCGGTTCACTGGCAAAATGCGCCACGGGCAGCAATTCCAGTGCGGTAATCCCCAAATGCTTCAGGTAATTGATCATCACCGGATGACCAAGCGCGTTGTACGTGCCGCGAATCTCTGCCGGGATCTGCGGATGCAAGTACGTTAACCCTTTAACATGCGCTTCATAGATGACGGTATGGCCCCAAGGCGTGCGCGGCGGGGCATCATCTTCCCAGTCATAGCGATCGGCTGTCACCACGCACTTCGGCGCAATGGCGACGTTATCGCGATGATCCGGCTGGTCATAACCCGCATGCATCAGCGGGTCATCTTTCAGGTCACCCTCTACGCGACGCGCACAGGGATCAATCAGCAGCTTCGCCGGATTAAACCAGTGCCCCTGCGCTGGCTGCCACGGCCCATGCACACGGTAGCCATAGCGCAGACCGGGACGGGCGTCGGCCAGATAGCCGTGCCAGACATCTCCGGTGCGCGCTGGCAGGTCATAGCGCTGCTCATTGCCCGACGCGTCAAACACACACAGCTCAACGCGTTCGGCATGGGCGGAAAAGAGCGTGAAATTCACGCCATGTCCGTCATACGTTGCGCCATGCGGTGTGGCGTTGCCGGCAACCAGTTGCGTCATTCCGCCTCCCGAACCAGCCAGATTGTCGACAGCGGCGGCAACGTCAGACTCAGGGATTGCGGGCGTCCGTGGCTGGAAATCTCATCGGTATGGACTGCCCCGCCGTTCCCGACATTGCTGCCGTGGTAGTGCATCGAGTCGGTATTAAGAATTTCGCGCCATTTGCCCGGCTGATTGACGCCAAAGCGGTAACCGTGGCGCGGCACCGGCGTGAAGTTACTGACGACGATAATTTCATTCCCGACCTTATCGCGACGGACAAACGCCAGTACCGAGCGTTCGTTGTCATCCACCACCAGCCATTCGAAGCCGTAGGAATCAAAGTCGAGTTCATGCAATGCTTTGTGATGACGATAGGTCAGGTTGAGGTCACGCACCAGGCGCTGCACGCCGTGGTGCCAGTTGTCACCGCCCTCAAGCAGGTGCCAGTCGAGGCTGGCATCGTGATTCCACTCGCGCCCCTGAGCGAATTCGTTGCCCATGAACAGCAGTTTTTTACCCGGGAAGGCCCACATCCAGCCGTAATAGGCGCGCAGGTTGGCAAATTTTTGCCACGCATCGCCAGGCATACGGTCGAGAATCGATTTCTTACCGTGCACCACTTCGTCATGCGATAGGGGCAGAACAAAGTTTTCGGTGTAGTTGTAGAGCATGCCGAACGTCAGCTTATCCTGATGATATTGACGAAAAATCGGATCCAGCTTCATGTAATCGAGGGTGTCGTGCATCCAGCCGAGGTTCCACTTGTACCAGAAACCCAGGCCGCCCATATCCTGGGGACGAGAGACGCCAGCGAAATCCGTCGACTCTTCCGCCATGCTCACCGCCCCCGGCACCTGTTCACCGAGAATGCGGTTGGTGTTACGTAAAAACTCAATCGCTTCCAGGTTTTCGCGACCGCCGAATTCATTCGGGATCCACTCGCCCTCTTTGCGGCTGTAATCGCGATAAATCATCGACGCCACGGCATCCACGCGCAGGGCGTCAATACCAAAGCGTTCAATCCAGTACAGGGCGTTGCCCACCAGATAGTTACTGACTTCGCGACGACCATAGTTATAGATCAGCGTGTTCCAGTCCTGATGATACCCTTCGCGCGGGTCGCTGTGTTCATACAGTTTGGTGCCATCAAATTCGGCCAGACCAAAATCATCCGACGGGAAGTGACCTGGCACCCAGTCGAGAATGACGTTCAGACCCGCCTGATGCGCGGCGTTTACAAAGTAGCGGAAATCATCGCGCGTGCCAAAACGACGCGTTGGCGCATAAAGACCGGTAGGCTGATAACCCCAACTGCCGTCAAACGGATGCTCATTCACCGGCATCAGTTCGATGTGTGTGAACCCCATCCATTTCACGTACGGGATGAGCTGATCGGCAAGTTCGCGGTAGCTCAACCAGAAATTGTTGTCGGTGTGACGTCGCCACGAGCCCAGATGTACTTCATAGATGGAGATTGGCGCGTCGAACTGGTTGGCTTTTTTGCGCGCCTCGGTTTGTTCCACTTTTTCGGGCAGGCCACAAATGAGCGAGGCCGTTTCCGGGCGCATCTGCGCTTCAAAGGCGTAGGGGTCGGCTTTAACCCGCAGGTTGCCGTTGGCATCGATCATCTCATATTTGTAGAGCTGACCATGCTGTGCGCCGGGGATAAACAGTTCCCAGATGCCGCTTTCTTTGCGCAGACGCATCGGGTGACGGCGACCATCCCAGAAGTTAAATTGGCCGACCACGGAAACACGACGCGCGTTCGGCGCCCAGACGGAGAAACGGGTACCCGTGACGCCATCCATCGTGTCCGCGTGCGCACCCAGGGTTTCATAGGGACGCAAATGGGTGCCTTCCGACAGCAGCCAGGCATCCATATCCTGAATCAGGGGACCAAAACGGTAGGGATCATCAATCAGATTTTGCTGGCCGTGCCAGACAACAGCGAGCTGGTAACGAAAAGGATTTTTACGACGAGGTAATACACCGCTGAAAAAACCGCGTGAGTCGAGGCAGTCCAGTTTGCCGACTTTGCGCCCGGTTTTAGGTTCGATCACCCACACTTCAGTGGCATCAGGTAAAAGCGCGCGGACTTCAAGTCCGGCTGGGGTTTGGTGCATACCGAGTACGGAAAAAGGATCCGCAAAATGACCGGCAATTAGCGCATTAATCACGTCTCTATCGATACGATCGGACATGGTTTTCATCCTGTTTTTTGGTGTCACTCCTCCAACTGATGTTTGATATCAGTCAGCGACACTTTTTTTTGACCTGAACGGCGCAGCACAATTGTGCATCCTCTCTGCCCCGTCCTACCTTCAGGTAAAGCCCTGATACCGCGATCAGGACACCCTTAAAGAATAGCCAACACTTTCATTAACTCCTGCATAAAGATAATACATCTGCGTTTACTCCTTTTTTACGCATAAAAAGGGGTGACTCAGCACCCCTTGAAATAACAATCGCTGTTACGCCAGATGGCGCAACATGCGGCGTAGCGGCTCTGCCGCCCCCCATAGCAGCTGGTCGCCCACTGTAAAGGCTGACAGGAACTCCGGCCCCATATTCAGCTTACGCAGACGGCCAACTGGCGTGGTCAACGTACCGGTAACGGCCGCTGGGGTTAACTCACGCATGGTGATATCCCGATCGTTTGGCACCACTTTCGCCCACGGATTGTGAGCCGCCAGCAGTTCTTCCACGGTCGGAATGGAAACGTCTTTTTTCAGTTTGATGGTGAACGCCTGGCTGTGGCAGCGCAGCGCGCCAACGCGCACACACAGGCCATCCACCGGGATCACGGAAGTGGTGTTAAGAATCTTGTTGGTTTCCGCCTGACCTTTCCACTCTTCACGGCTTTGACCGTTATCGAGCTGTTTGTCGATCCACGGAATCAGGCTGCCCGCCAATGGGACGCCAAAATTATCCACTGGCAGATCGCCGCTACGGGTGAGCTGAGTGACTTTGCGCTCAATGTCGAGAATGGCAGAAGAAGGGGTGGCCAGTTCATCCGCCACATGGCTGTACAGTTGCCCCATCTGGTTGAGCAGTTCGCGCATATGACGCGCGCCGCCGCCGGAGGCCGCCTGGTAAGTCGCGACCGACACCCAGTCCACCAGGTCATGGGCAAACAGACCGCCCAGCGACATCAGCATCAGGCTGACGGTACAGTTACCGCCGACGAAGGTTTTAATCCCGTTGTTCAGGCCATTGGTGATGACATCCTGGTTAACCGGGTCGAGAATAATGATCGCGTCATCTTTCATGCGCAGCGAAGAGGCCGCATCAATCCAGTAACCCTGCCATCCGCTTTCACGAAGCTTTGGATAGATTTCGTTGGTATAATCGCCGCCCTGACAGGTCACAATGATATCGAGCGCTTTTAGCGCGTCCAGATCAAAGGCGTCCTGAAGTGTGCCGGTCGAGGTACCGCCGAACGTCGGCGCGGCCTGCCCAAGCTGGGAAGTAGAAAAGAAAACAGGGCGAATGGCGTCGAAGTCGCGCTCTTCAACCATGCGTTGCATGAGAACAGAGCCGACCATACCGCGCCAGCCGATAAAACCAACATTTTTCATAGCGTTTTTTTCCTGCAGAGATGTGTGCTGTGTATGTATGCCAGTGTCCTGGTGGCATATCCTTCACCATACAAAATGCAGCCAAAGTCGCAAGTGAATTTAATCAATGATAGCGATGCCATCAGAAATGCGACTTATCCCGCTGCTTAAGCGAGCAGAAAGTCCGAGGCAATTATCAGGGAATTTGAGTTATGAATGAAATCATTTCTGCAGCCGTTTTATTGATCCTGATTATGGATCCGCTCGGTAACTTGCCCATTTTCATGTCCGTACTGAAACATACCGAACCGAAGCGGCGTCGGGCGATCATGGTGCGCGAGCTGTTCATTGCGCTGTTGCTGATGCTAATTTTTCTTTTTGCGGGCGAGAAAATTCTCGCATTTCTTAATTTGCGAGCCGAAACGGTTTCAATATCCGGAGGCATTATTCTGTTCCTGATCGCCATCAAGATGATCTTCCCCAGCGCGACCGGAAACAGCGCCGGCCTTCCGGCAGGTGAAGAACCTTTTATTGTCCCGCTGGCGATCCCGTTAGTTGCCGGTCCAACGATTCTGGCCACGCTGATGCTGTTATCGCATCAGTATCCGAATCAAATGGGGCATCTGGTGATTGCCCTGCTGCTGGCCTGGGGCGGTACGTTTGTGATTCTGCTGCAGTCGTCGCTGTTTCTGCGTCTGCTGGGTGAGAAAGGGGTGAACGCGCTGGAACGCCTGATGGGATTGATTCTGGTGATGATGGCGACCCAGATGTTCCTGGACGGTATTCGGATGTGGATGAAGGGATAAAACAACAAAGCCGGGCGATTGCCCGGCCCTGTGTCACCTGTAAGTCGGATAAGCGTAGCGTCATCCGGCCTACACTTTTTTCAGCTAAGCAGTGAAAATGCCACCATACCCACCATCGCGCCCACGGTGCCGAGGATGGTTTCCATCATCGTCCAGGTCTTCAGCGTTTGTGCTTCTGTCGCACCGGTGAATTTCCCGAACAGCCAGAAACCGGCATCGTTCACGTGACTGACGACGATCGAACCGCCCGCGATACAGATAGACAGCGCCGCCATCTGCGCTCCGGAGAAGTTCAGTTGTTCAATCACTGGCATCACCAGACCCACCGCCGTTAAGCAGGCTACGGTCGCGGAGCCCTGAATGATACGCACCGCTGCCGCCAGCACGAAGCAGGTAATGGCAATCGGTAAACCCATCCCGGTCAGCGCTTCACCCAGAGCCGGGCCAACGCCGGAATCCACCAACACCTGCTTGAAGACACCGCCTGCACCAATCACTAACAGGATGATCCCCGCCGGTTGCAGCGCGTGACCGCAGATCTCCATAACCTTATCTTTCGGCATCCCCTGACGCATCGCCAGGCCGTAAATCGCCACCAGACAAGCCACCAGAATCGCGGTGAAGGGGTGACCAACAAATTCAAACCACTGATAAGCTGTAGAACCAACCGGCACAAAGCGTGCAGCGATGGTTTTCAGCCCCACCAGCACCAGCGGCAACAGGATCAGCGACAGACTGAAACCGAAGGACGGCATTTTGCCCTCACCCAGATGCGGCTCAGTAATATCATCAGGAATATTCAGCTCAACGTAACGGCTAACAAAATTGCCCCACAGCGGCCCGGCAATGATCATCCCCGGAATGGCGGCGCACAGACCAATCAGAATCATCCAGCCAAAGTCGGCGTGCATCTGAGAGGCAAGCAGCATTGGCGCAGGCCCCGGCAGCAGAAATGCGGCGGCCGCCGCCACGCCCGCAAACAGCGGGATCACTAACTTCACCAGGTTCGTACCGGTATGACGCGCCATCGAGAACGCGACGCTTATCAGCAGAACAATTGCCACTTCAAAGAACAGCGGCAGCGCGCAAATCAGTCCTGCCAGCCCAATCGCATAGTGTGCGCGACTGTGGCCGAAGGATTTCAGCATCTTGACCGCAATCTGATCGACCGCGCCCGTTTCATGCAAAATCTTGCCGAACATGGCCCCCAGAGCGACCACAATCGCCAGGAAGCCAAGCGTACCGCCCATCCCTTTTTCCATTGTCGCCGCGATTTTATCGAGCGGCATACCGGAAAAGAGACCGGCACCAATAGACACCACCATCAAAGCAACGAAGGCGTGCATACGCGCCTTCATCACTAAAAACAACAGCAGCAGAACAGAGCCTACTGCTGTTAAAACAAGCGTTAATGTACTCAAAACTTACTGCCTTTTATTAATGACCTCGATGGTGCTGGCAACAACACCTTCCAGTGGCTGATCGATATCCACCACCAGTACGTCGTTTTCGTCAGCACCCGGTTCTTGCAAGGTTTCAAACTGCGTCACCAGCATCTGGGTTTTGAAGAAATGGCCTTTACGCGCCTTCAGACGGCTTTCGATCACGTCGAAATCGCCTTTCAGGTAGATGAAAGAGAGGTTCGGGTTACCGTCACGCAGCAGGTCACGGTAGTGTTTTTTCAGTGCGGAACAGACGATCAGCGAAACCTTGTTGGTACGCTGCATCGCAAACGCGGCGTCATTCAGCGCCTGCAACCACGGCTTACGGTCGTCATCATTGAGCGGCTCACCGGAGGCCATTTTCTCAATGTTGCGACGCGGATGGAGAAAATCGCCATCAAGAAACGCGGCATGCAGTTGATGCGCCACTTCGCTGGCGACAGCGGATTTGCCGCTGCCCGATACGCCCATCAGAACGTAAATGTGGTGATCATGGTTAGTCGTGCTCAAAGTGGTGCCCCCACAGTACAAGAATCAGGAATTGTTACGGGTAACTGTTATCGGTAACATTGTCCAACCTGACCAAAACAGAAGCAATATCCAAACGTGCGAGAAGTGAATAAGTGTGAGCTACTTCAAATTTGTTGGCTTAAATAGATCCACCCGGTGACAAGGTGAAACCTAAATCTAACATTTTCGGCGTGACGCTTTCTCCACGGATGCGTGCCAACAGACGCTCTGCGCCAATGCTGCCCATACGCTCACGCGGCGTCAGCACGCTGGCCAGACGCGGTTCCATCACCTGACCGATATCATGGCCGTGGAAACCGGCAATTGCCATGTCGTCCGGGATCTTCAGCCCTAAACGCTGGCATTCAAAGGCTGCGCCCACTGCCAGGTCATCGTTAGTACAGAAGATACCGTCCAGTTGCGGATATTCGCGACGCGCCTGACGGATAAGCTCAATACCCGAGGAGTAAGAAGAAGACTGCTCCACCATCACACTGTAGGGCACCAGACCCGCATCCAGCATCGCCTGTTCATAACCCTTCTGTTTGATGATAGTACGTTCGTCGAGACGTGCCCCCAAATAGGCGATATGACGATGCCCGCGTGCAATAATCGCGGCGGTCATCTGACGCGCGGCTTCAAAGTTGTCAAAACCGACGGCGATATCGAGGCAGGGCGACTGACTGTCCATCAGTTCAACCACCGGTATCCCCGCCACTTCGATCATTTTCAACGTGCGCGGCGTGTGGGTACGTTCAGTCAGGATCAGACCATCGATATTCCAGGAGAGCATCGACTCCAGACGCTCCTGTTCCATCTCCGGCTTATAGCCGTAGTGCGCCAGCATGGTTTGATAACCATGCGCATCCGTCACGGCCTCAATGCCACGTAAGACTTCAGCAAAAACCTGGTTGGTTAACGACGGCAACAGAACGCCAATGGCCCGGCTGGTGGCGTTGGAGAGGATATCAGGCGCGCGATTGGGAATATAACCGAGTTCATCAAGTGCAGCAGCGATCTTGCCCCGCAATGCAACGGAGACTTGCTCCGGATTACGCAAAAAACGGCTGACCGTCATTTTGGTCACGCCAACACGGTCAGCTACATCCTGAAGTACGGGTCTTTTCTTCTTCATCGTCCTGAGAAATCGTAAGTAAGAGATTTGCTCAGTTTATCACGGACAAAGCACAACCTTCCCCGTTTAAAGGGAAGGTTGTGTAATTATTTATACAGGAGGCAGATCAAACAGCAGAATTTCGCTATCGCTGTCAGCATGGATTGACAGAGCCTGTTCATCCCAAATCGCCAGACCGTCGCTGGTGGTGGCTTTAGTACCGTTAATACTCACTTCACCTTTTACCACCTGGATCCAGACGCGACGTTCAGCAGCAATCTGGTGTACTGACTGCTCGCCTTTCACCAGTGCCCAACGATACAGTTCCATATCCTGGTACACTTTCAGCGAACCGTCGCGAGCATCCGGCGACAGCACCAGCTGTTTGCCCTGCGCGGCGTCAAAACGGCGCTGCTCATAACGCGGCGTGATGCCGGTTTTTTCCGGAATGATCCAGATCTGATACAGACGCAGACGATCCGTTTTGCTCGGGTTGTACTCGGAGTGACGGATCCCGGTCCCCGCGCTCATAATCTGGAATTCACCTGCGGGTACCTGCTCTTTATTGCCCATGCTGTCCTGGTGTTCAACGGCGCCTTCCAGCACGTAGGTCAGGATTTCCATGTCTTTATGCGGGTGGGTCCCGAAACCCTGACCGGCATCGATCACGTCGTCGTTAATCACACGCAGCGCCGAGAAGCCCATAAAATTGGGATCGTAGTAGTCAGCGAAAGAGAAGGTATGCCAGGAATCCAGCCAGCCATGATTCGCGTGGCCACGGTCGTTTGCTTTGCGTAAGTAGATCATTGTGTTCACCCCCAGATGTTTTCGATGGAGTTAGTGTGGACCGAATCCATCATCAATCATAGAGGGTGAAAATTGACTCCTCTGTTCAAAAATTATGAACAACTCAGAAGGAGCCAATCCGGCTTATCGGGCAAGGGTGATCGTGGCCGGAGAAGCCTGTTCGAAGGCGCGTTCGAGGAGTTCAAGGTTGGTCAGAACGTCAGATTCCTTGACGTAATTCGGCGCGCCCGTGGAGAGAGTGTCATACAGCGCGTCATAGACACGGCCGTAGTCGCCCGTTTCCGGTTTGACCTCTTCTTTCACCGTCACCCCGTCGTCGTTGACGTACTCCAGCACGCCAACGGAATCATCCGCCGCAAAGCCCGGTTCACCCGGCATGATATTGGCCTTCAGGCTGGTTTCCTGCTGGTCAATGCCGTATTTGATAAACGAACCTTTGGTGCCGTGCACGATAAACTTCGGATAGTCGATTTTCACCAGATGGCTGGTTTTGACGATGGCCTTTAAATCGCCGTAAAACAGTTGCGCTTCAAAGGTGTCATCCGGATTGGCCTTATTGCGCAGGCTACGGATGTCGTACGCCACATGGTCCGGACGACCGAACAGCGAGATGACCTGATCCATGGTGTGTACGCCCAGGCCATAAAACGCGCCATCCTGCGGTAAACCAGGTTGGGTTTCCGCGACCGGGCGGTAGTAATCGAAGTGGCTTTCCACTTCCACAATCTCACCCAGCTTGCCGCTTTCAATCGCCTTTTTGGCGGTCAGGAAGCAGGAGTCAAAGCGACGGTTCTGATACGGCGTCACCGTCAGCCCTTTGCTCTGCGCCAGTTCAAACAGCTCCTTCGCTTCAATCATTGTCGGGGTGAATGGTTTCTCAACCAGCACGTTCTTCCCTGCCTCCAGCGCCCGTTTCGCGTAGTCAAAGTGGCTGTCGGCGTGGGTACAGATGACAACCAGCTTCACCTTAGGATCGTCGAGCACGTCATCGAGATCGCTGGTGAAATGGATGTGTGAGTAGGCAGGCGCCTGCTCTTCCGGCTTCGCACGACGGCGAAAGATATGGGCCACATGCCAGGTATCTTTACGGTGAAGTACATACGGGAGATGGTAGCGAGTCGCGCTCTTGCCGAACCCGATAAATGCGCAATGTAAGGTCATGATGCTGTCCTTTCAGAAGGTGATGACCTACACCATAGCGCAAAGCGGAGAGAGACAAAATGTGGAACGTCCCTGGAGAAGGGGATGCCAATGCAGACAGATCGGCCGTCGGCGTCGCGGTCAGTTTGTTCACGGCAAGCGCGCAGGGCCCGGAGCGTACTTAATGTACGTGAGGAGCACGAGCACTTCCCGGGGACAAAATGACAAGTAAGCCAGGCTGAAAAAAAACCAAAAAAAAGCCAGCACCCGGCTGGCTAAAATAATACTGGAAGCAATGTGAGCAATGTCGTGCTTTCAGGTTCTCCGCAAGGGTCTTCCTGAACGCAGAGCAATAATAATCATTCTCATTCGCAGTTGTCCAGCGATTTTTACAAAAAAATGCGGTTGACGACATTTTTAATCTCAGCGACTGTAAAGGCTCAATGACCCCTGAAGGAGATCGGGAATGAGTGAGATCGTGATACGCCACGCTGAAACCAAAGATTACGACGCGATTCGTCAGATCCATGCCCAGCCGGAGGTGTATCACAATACGCTACAGGTTCCTCATCCTTCCCGCGAGATGTGGCAGGCGCGACTCGCCGAACAGCCTGGCATCAAACAGCTTGTCGCCAGCATTGATGACCGCGTTGTCGGACATCTGTGCATTGCGGTCGTGCAGCGTCCGCGTCGCAGTCACGTCGCCGATTTCGGTATTTGTGTCGATGCACAATGGCAAAACCGCGGGGTCGCCAGCGCATTAATGCGTACCATGATCGACATGTGTGACAACTGGCTGCGCGTTGAGCGCATCGAATTAACGGTGTTTGTCGATAATGCCCCCGCCGTGGCCGTGTATAAAAAGTACGGTTTCGAAATTGAAGGTACCGGCAAAAAATACGGCCTGCGTAACGGCGAGTACGTCGATGCCTATTTTATGGCGCGGATGAAGTGACAAATTGCCCGGTGGCGCTACGCTTACCGGGCCTACAGCTGCACAAACGTAGGCCGGGTAAGACGAAGCCGCCACCCGGCAACAAAATCAATACCCTGCCGTTAAATCGTCCACAGTGCGTGGGTCTGATGCGCCGTACAAGGTGCCGTCCGGCCCTACCATAATGCTCTGCGTGCTACCCATCGCCTCTTTTAGCGCAACCTTCTGCCCTTTTAGCTCAAGCAGTTTGAGAGTATCCGGGCTAAAGCCTTTCTCCACACGCAGCTCATCCGGCAGCCACTGATGATGAAAACGCGGCGCGTTAGTCGCTTCCGCCACATTCATCCCGAAATCGATGCTGTTGACCACCATTTGCAGCACGGTCGTGATAATACGACTCCCGCCCGGACTGCCCGTAACCAGCCAGGTTTTGCCGTCTTTCACCACAATGGTGGGCGACATTGACGACAGCGGGCGTTTCTTCGGTCCAACGGCGTTGGCATCGCCCCCCACCAGACCATAGACGTTTGGCACGCCCGGTTTGGCTGAGAAGTCATCCATCTCGTTATTCATCAGAATGCCGGTGTTACCCGCTACAATGCCGGTCCCGAAGGTAGTGTTGAGGGTATAAGTGACCGCCACGGCGTTGCCGTCTTTATCCACCACCGAGAAATGAGTGGTCTGGTTACTCTCGTATGGCGCCAGTTTGCCAGGGCGAATTTCGCTGGAAGGTTTCGCCTTGTTGATATCGATCCGTTCTGCAATCGATTTGGCGTAATCTTTGTTGGTCAGCGCCTGCCACGGCACCTTCACAAAATCCGGGTCACCCAGATATTCTGAACGATCGGCATAGGCCTGTTTCTCCGCTTCCGCCATCACCTGCATGGCGTCCGCACTGCCAAAGCCGTATTTCTTCATGTCGAAGTTTTCAAGGATATTCAGGATTTGCACGATGTGGATCCCGCCAGAGGACGGCGGCGGCATGGAGAAGACCTGATATCCGCGATAGTCACCGCTGATTGGCGTGCGCTCCACGGCTTTGTAGGCCGCCAAATCCTCTTTGGTCATCAGCCCGCCGTTTTTCTGCATCTCCTGCGCAATCTGGTCGGCAATCGACCCTTTATAGAAGGCATCCGGGCCATTTTCCGCAATCAGCTCCAGACTTTTCGCCAGGTTTTTCTGTACCAGCTTGTCGCCCTTTTTCAGCGGTTCGCCATCCTTCCAGAAAATCGCTTTACTGTTTTCGTGGTTCGGCAACACTTCGCTGCCGTAGGTTTTCAGATCGTCCGCCAGCGCATCGTTAACCACAAAGCCCTCTTCCGCCAGTTTGATCGCCGGACGCACCACCTTGTTGAGCGGCAAGGTGCCATATTTTTCCAGCGCCAGAGAGAACCCGGCCACAGTGCCCGGCGTGCCGGACGCCAGATGAGAGGTCAGCGACTTTTTACTGTCCGGATTCCCCTGATCGTCAAGAAACATATCGCGAGTGGCGTGAGCGGGCGCCATTTCGCGAAAATCGATCGCCGTGGTCTTGCCGTCTTTGGTGCGCAGCAACATAAAGCCGCCGCCGCCCAGATTACCGGCCTGCGGATGCGTCACCGCCAGCGCATACCCTACGGCGACCGCAGCATCCACGGCGTTCCCGCCCTGTTTGAGAATATCCACCCCAACCTTTGTGGCCATGGCATCCACCGAGGCTACCATCCCCTGCTTTGCTCGAACGGGATGGAACACATCCTCTTCCACGCCATACGACACCGGTGGCGGTGGAGGGGGCGCGGCAAGCACGCTGAAACAGCTTCCTGAGAGCAGAGCAGCAAGGGCTACCCGGCGTAAGAACGTCGGTTTTATCATCGTTATTCTCCAAAGATGCGGGGTCAGCCCCCCACTAAGCCTGGTGCATAACTCTGAAATGATCCTCGTTTCGCCGGGAAAGGGGTAAACTTAAGAGATACCTCAGTGGAGGAAAGATGATGAAACGATACTTAATTTTGACAGCGCTACTGCCGTTTGCCTGTCTCGCACAGCCGATCAACACGCTGAACAATCCGAACCAGCCGGGTTATCAGATCCCCAGCCAGCAGCGGATGCAAACGCAAATGCAGACGCAGCAGATGCAACAGAAAGGGATGCTGAATCAACAGCTAAAAACGCAGACACAAATTCAGCAGCAGCATCTACAGACGCAGATCAATAACAATCAGCAGCGTATCCAGCAGAGCCAGCCACGGGAACAGCCGCTGCCGAACACCAACGGCGGGATGCTTCATGGTGGGATGAGCCAGCAAAGCGGCCAGCAGCACATGCTACCGCCGCGTCAGAATGGCGATATGCTTAATCCGCAGCAGTAAAGTCCGGACCAATCACGTCAATCGCATCGGTGCAGATGCAGTCCACGCCCCAGCGCAGCAGTTCAGCCGCGCGCTGGGGCTTGTTAACGGTGTACACCAGAATATGTAATCCCGCCGCTTTAAGTTGTTTGACCCGCGCGTCATCCAGTAGCTTGTGATTCAGGTGAATCGACACGCACGCCAGGCGAGTGGTCAGCTCGCGCCAGTCATCACGCCACTCGTCAAGCAGCAGCCCGCGCGGCAGCTCCGGCACGGCGGCCTGCGCCGCTTCCAGCGCATCAATTTCAAATGACGACAGCAATGGCGCCGTCATTCCCTGCCATAGCTCACGCGCGGCGAGGGCAATCACTTTCCCCGTCAGCGGTCCGGTTCCGGTAGTCGGTTTAATTTCGATATTGGCCATAAGACCATGCTGACGGCAACGCGCTGCCACCTGCGAGAGCAACGGCAGCGGTTCGCCTTTAAACTCGCCGCTGTACCAGCCACCGGCATCCACCCGCAGCAAATCCTGCCAGTTGAGCTCTCCCGCCACGCCCCAGCCGTTGCTGGTGCGCTCAAGGTTATCATCGTGCAGCAGGAAAATTTCTCCGTCCTTCGACAGCTTTGCGTCGAACTCAATCATGGTGTGCCCGTAATGCGCACCGACGTCGATCGCCGCCAGCGTGTTTTCCGGTGCCAGTTTACCGCCGCCGCGATGGGCGACGATGCGGGGATACGGCCAGTTACTCATACACGTTGTCCTGTTTCACCATCAAAAAGGTGCAAATGATTTTCCGGCAGATGCAGCCACAGCGTGCTGCCAGCCTTTGGGCGTTCCTGATGGGCCAGACGCACCACCAGTTTCTGATCGCCCCAACGACCGTGCGCCAGATTATCGGCACCCAGCATCTCCAGCGTGTCCATCACCAGCGGCACACCGCCCTCCGCCTGGGAGCTTAACGCAATATGTTCCGGGCGGATACCCAGCGTCATTTTTCGCCCGGCGTAACCACGATAGTACCCATTGATGGGCAGCACCATGCCGCTTTCCAGTTCGAAGTGCGTACCCGCATGGCTGATACGACCTTCCAGCAGGTTCATCGCCGGACTGCCGATAAAGCTCGCCACAAAGCGGCTGGCCGGTTTTTCATAGACTTCTACCGGCGTGCCAATCTGCTCGGCAATGCCTTTGTTCATCACCATCACGCGCTGGGCGAGCGTCATCGCTTCGACCTGATCGTGGGTCACGTATAACGAAGTGGTTTTCAGACGACGGTGCAGATGCTGGAGCTCCAGACGCATCTGCACGCGCAGTTTGGCATCGAGGTTCGACAGCGGCTCATCAAACAGGAACACCGCGGGATCGCGCACAATGGCGCGCCCCATCGCCACACGCTGGCGCTGACCGCCGGAGAGTTCGCGCGGACGACGTTTGAGCAGGCCATCCAGTTCAAGAATACGGGCCGCTTCTTTCACTCGCTGCTCAATATGACCCTTGCCCATCCCACGGATTTTCAGCCCCCACGCCATGTTCTCTTCCACAGTCATATGCGGATAGAGCGCATAGTTCTGGAAGACCATCGCAATCCCGCGATCTTTTGGCTCCATTTCAGTCACACGCTGACGGTCGATCCAGATATCGCCGCTGGTGACGCGCTCCAGCCCGGCCACCATCCGCAGAAGCGTTGATTTCCCGCAACCCGAGGGGCCGACCATCACAATAAATTCGCCGTCCGCCACGTCCAGTGTCAGCGGTTGAATCACCTGGGTTTTACCATCCCAGCTTTTGGTTACTGCCTGTAATTTTAAACCTGCCATCTTATTTCTCGCTATCGACCAGGCCGCGCACAAACGCGCGCTGCATGGCTAAAACAATCACTACAGGGGGAATAAGGGTTAGCAACATCGCCGCCATCACCTGATTCCACAAGGTGGTGCCTTCGCCGGTGGCAATCATGCCTTTGATCCCCGCTACGGCAGTGCCCAGATTGACGTCGGTGATAATCAGCAACGGCCACAGGTACTGATTCCAGCCGTAGATAAAGGTGATGACGAACAACGCCGCCAGATTGGTTCTCGACAACGGCAGCACGATGTCGCGAAAAAAGCGCATCGGTGAGGCGCCGTCAATGCGCGCCGCTTCGATCAGCTCGTCCGGCAACGTCATAAAGAACTGGCGGAACAGAAAGGTGGCGGTTGCCGATGCCATCAGCGGTAGCGTCAGCCCTGCGTAACTGTCGAGCATTTTCAGGTTGGCGATCACTTCCACCGTCGGGAAAATGCGCACTTCAACCGGCAGCATCAGAGTGATAAAAATCATCCAGAAGAACAGGTTACGCAGAGGAAAACGAAACCAGACGATGGCAAAGGCGGAGAGCATCGAGACCGCGATTTTCCCCACCGTAATGCCAAACGCCATGATGAAACTATTGAACATCATCAGCCAGAACGGCGCGCTGTTCACACCGACGCCGTTAACCCAGATGTTTTTCATGTTTTCCAGCAGATGCGTACCGGGGATAAGCGTCATCGGCGTTTCAAACACCGCATTGTTGTCTAGCGTCGCCGCAACAAACGCGACGTACAGCGGGAACAAAATCACGACAATCCCCAGAATCAGCATGGTGTGGCTGAATATCGTCAGCCCGCGACGGTTCTCAATCATTGGTAACGCACCTTACTTTCCACATAGCGGAACTGCACCACCGTCAGAATGATGACGAGGAACATCAGTACCACCGACTGCGCGGCGGACGCAGAGAGATCCAGTCCGGCAAACCCTTCGCGATAGATCTTATAAATCAGCGTGGTGGTGGCCTGTACCGGACCGCCGGCGGTCGCGGCGTCGATCACCGGGAACGTGTCGAAGAAGGCGTAGACCAGATTGACCACCAGCAGGAAGAAACTCACCGGCGCGATCAGCGGTAACGCCAGCTTAAAGAAGCGGCGGACAGGCCCTGCGCCATCGATCGCGGCGGCTTCAACCAGCGAACGTGGGATCGATTGCAATGCGGCAAAGAAGAAAAGGAAGTTGTAACTAATTTGCTTCCAGACGGAGGCAAAAACCACCAGGAACATCGCCTGTCCGCTGTTCTGCGCGTGGTTCCAGTCATAACCAAACTGCTCAAGGAAGTGGGTAATCAACCCGCGTCCTGGGTTGAACAGGAAGATCCACAACACGGCGGCCACCGCAGGCGCCACGGCATAGGGCAGTAGCATCAGCGTCTGATACAAACGACTGCCGCGCACCACGTAATCCACCAGCGCGGCGAAGAACAACGACACCAGCAGGCCGCTGAAGGTCACCAGCGCGCTGAATTTGATCGTCGTCCAGAAAGCGTCGAGATAGTAGCTGTCATGAAACAGCGTGACGAAGTTGTCCAGTCCCACGAACTGACTGGACAGCCCAAACGGATCGACGCTTTGTAGTGAATACCACAGCGCTTCGCCCGCAGGCCAGATGAAGAAAATGACGGTGATCGCCAGTTGTGGCGCAACCAGCACATAAGGCAGCCAACGCGAGCGAAACACCGGACGGGATAATGACATTGAGATAGTTGTCCTGAACTGTGCCGGGTGACGGCTGTCGCCTTACCCGGCCTACAGGAGATACCCCGTAGGCCGGATAAGCGCAGCACCATCCGGCATTTCCATCATTTAGACTTCGTCGACTGCTCAAAGCGGCGCAGTAACTGATTACCTCGCTCAACAGCGGCATCCAGCGCCTGCTGCGGGGTTTTCTTGCCGGTCCACACGCTTTCCAGTTCTTCATCAACGATGGTACGAATCTGCGGCATATTGCCCAGACGCAGCCCTTTGGTGAACGGCAATGGCGGCTTGTTCAGCATCTGACGGGTTGCAATATCCGCACCAGGGTTCTTGTCATAGAAGCCCTGCTCGCGGGTCAGGTCGTAAGCCGCTTTGGTGATCGGCAGATAACCGGTCTTCTGATGCCATTCGGCCGCATTTTCCGGTTTTGCCAGGAAGTCGAGGAACTCGGCAACGCCTTGGTAGGTGTCGCTGTCTTTGCCCTGCATCACCCACAGGCTCGCGCCGCCGATGATGGCGTTCTGTGGTGCGCCTTTGGCGTCCGCATCGTAAGGCATCATGCCTACGCCATAGTTGAATTTGGCGTAATGACGGATATCGGCAAGCGAACCGGATGAGGCGGTGGTGATAGCGCAATCGCCGTTATAGAACTTCTCGGTGGATTCGTCTTTACGTCCGAAGTAGCTGAAATCGCCCTTCTTGTTCAGTTCTTCCAGCAGCGCGATGTGTTTCACCTGCTCTGGCTTGTTGAACTCCAGCACCGCATCAGTACCGTCGAAGCCATTGTTCTGGGTCGCCACCGGCAAACCGTGCCAGGCGCTAAAGTTTTCAATCTGGATCCAACCCTGCCAGCCACTGGCGTAGCCACACTTCATCCCCGCGGCTTTCAGCTTCGCGGTGTAGTCCGCCAGATCCTGCCAGGTTTTCGGCGGCTGCTCCGGATCTAAGCCCGCTTTTTTGAAGGCGTCTTTGTTGTAGTACAGCACCGGAGTGGAACTGTTAAACGGCTGAGACAGCAGATGCCCGGTTTTCGAATCGGTGTAGTAACCGGAAACAGTCGGTACAAACTGTGATTCGTCGAAGTTGATACCCGCATCCTTGAACACTTCGTAAACCGGTTTGATCGCTTTCGAGGCCATCATCGTCGCGGTACCGACTTCATAAACCTGCAGCAGTGCCGGTGCATTTCCGGTACGGAACGCGGCGATACCGGCGCTCAAACTCTGCTCGTAGTTGCCTTTATACACCGGCACAATCTTGTAATCCGGGTGGGTGTCGTTGAAACGTTGCGCCAGGGAGTCAACTTCTTTACCCAACTCCCCTTCCATGGAATGCCAGAACGGAATGGTGGTAACGGCCATTGCGTTCGTCGCAAAAGCCAGACCAACCGCCAGACCCAAAGCTGTGTGTCGTAACGATGTCATTGTCATCATCTCTCTTATTGTGCCGGATGCGCGAAATCACGCGTTTTATGCTCGCGAGGTAACATGACATGCGCGAATGACAGAAAGATAACCGTTAGATGACGAAGCGGTGACAGTCAGGCTTCAGATGAATGACGTTTCAGTGGCAAGAAAAAAGAAAAAAACCGGGTGAAGGCTTCGCCATACCCGGCCTGGTCGATCCTGTAGTCTTGTAGGCCTGATAAGACGCAATGCGTCGCCATCAGGCATCACAAACCGTTTAACCGCCTAAGTAAGCGCTACGCACGGCTTCGTTGGCCAGCAATGCGTCACCCGTGTCTTCAAGAACGACATGACCGTTCTCCAGCACGTAGCCGCGATCGGCCAGCTTCAGCGCCTGATTGGCGTTCTGCTCAACAAGGAAGATAGTCATCCCCTGCTCGCGTAGCTGTTCAATGGTATCGAAGATCTGCTGGATAATAATCGGTGCCAGCCCCAGAGAAGGCTCGTCAAGCAGCAGCAGACGCGGCTCGCTCATCAGTGCACGACCAATCGCCAGCATCTGCTGTTCACCGCCGGACATGGTGCCCGCACGCTGAATACGACGCTCATGCAGGCGCGGGAACAGTTCATATACCCACTTGATGCGTTCCTGGTACTGGTCACGCTCGGCAAAAAAACCGCCCATCGCCAGATTCTCTTCCACCGTCATGCGGGAAAACACGCGGCGCCCTTCCGGAACGATCGCCACCGCTTCACGCATGATTTTCGCCGTTTGCCAGTCGGTAATGTCTTTGTCATCAAACACAATCCGGCCGCTGGTTGCACGCGGATCGCCGCACAGCGTGCCGAGCAGCGTGGTTTTTCCCGCGCCGTTGGCACCAATCAAGGTCACAATCTCTCCCTGATTGATGTGCAGGCTCACCTCGTGCAGCGCCTGAATTTTGCCGTAGTGGGCACTGACTTTGTCAAAGGACAACATGACTTTTTCCATCTTATGCCTCACCAAGGTATGCACGGATCACGTCCGGGTTATTACGAATCTGTTCCGGCGTCCCGTTCGCCAGCGGCGTGCCCTGGTTCACCACGTAAATACGGTCGGAAATCCCCATCACCAGCTTCATATCGTGCTCAATCAGCAGAATGGTGGTGTTGTGATGGTTACGCAGTTCGGCAATCAGTTCATCCAGCTCTTTGGTCTCTTTCGGGTTAAGACCCGCAGCCGGTTCATCCAGCATCAAAATTTCTGGCTGCGTCACCATACAGCGGGCGATCTCCAGACGGCGCTGGTCGCCATAAGCCAGGTTGCTGGCCTGACGGTTCGCATGTTCCAGCAGTCCAATACGCTCAAGCCAGGTGGCCGCGCGATCCAGCGCTTCGCTCTGCGCCCGACGAAACGCCGGGGTTTTCAGCAGACCGGAAAACACGCCTGTTTTCAGTTGCTGATGCTGCGCCACCAGCAGGTTTTCAATCACCGTCATTTCACGAAACAGACGCACGTGCTGGAAGGTTCGCACCACGCCCATCCGGGCAATTTGTTGCCCCGGCAGCCCTTCAAGGTGCTGATCGCGAAGCTTAATGGTGCCGCCCGTCGGCTTATAAAAACCGGTCAGACAGTTAAACACCGTGGTCTTACCGGCGCCGTTCGGCCCAATCAGCGACACAATTTCTTGCGGATGCAGCTCCAGTTCAACGTTGTTCACCGCCAGCAGACCGCCGAAGCGCATCATCAGGCCGTTAACCGATAATAATGGCTGACTCATGCCTGCTCTCCTTTCGCTTCCCCGTTTTTCAGCTTCAACTGTGGACGGGTCATCGGCAGCAAGCCCTGCGGACGCCAGATCATCATCAGTACCATCAAACCACCCAGCATTAACATGCTGTATTCGTTGAAATCACGCATCAGTTCACGCGACACCACCAACAGAATAGCTGCGAGGATCACTGCAAACTGTGAGCCCATCCCGCCGAGCACTACAATCGCCAGCACAAACGCCGATTCGGCAAAGGTGAACGATTCAGGGCTGACAAACCCCTGACGTGCCGCGAACAGCGTACCGGCGAAACCGGCAAACGCGGCGCTGATGGTAAAGGCGGTCAGCTTGATGCGCGTCGGGCTCAGACCCAGCGAGCGACAGGCGATCTCATCTTCACGCAGCGCTTCCCACGCTCGTCCCAGCGGCATGCGCAGCAGACGGTTAATCACAAACAGGCTCAGCACCACCAGCAGCAACGCGACCAGGTAGAGGAAAATCACACGATCGGACGGATCGTATTTCACATTAAAGAAGTTGCTGAAGGTATCCCAGCCGCCTTCACGTGCACTGCGGCTGAACTCAAGACCGAACAATGTCGGTTTCGGGATCTGACTGATGCCGTTCGGACCGCCGGTGATTTCCGTATTGTTGAGCAGCAGAATACGGACGATCTCACCGAAGCCCAACGTCACAATCGCCAGGTAGTCGCCGCGCAGACGTAGCACCGGGAAACCCAGCAGGAAGCCCGCGGCTGCCGAAACCAGTCCTGCCAGCGGCAGACAGGTCCAGAAGCCGAGACCGTAATAGTGGTTCAGCAGCGCGAAGGTATACGCGCCAATCGCGTAGAAGCCGCCGTAGCCCAGAACCAACAGGCCGGAGAGCCCGACGACGACGTTCAGTCCCAGACCGAGAATGATATAAATCATGGTCAGCGTGGCGATATCCACCGTGCCGCGCGAGACCATAAACGGCCACGCCACGGCAATCACCAGCAGCGCAATCAGGAACAACTTCTGCTTCACGGTTGAGCCATCAATCGCTGGCAGAATAAACTTCGGCCCGGAGACGCTCTTCAGGCTTTTTTGGAAGATGGGGCGTAGCATCTGGAAGAAAAAGACCACGGCCGTGCCGATAAACACCCACTGCCAGCGGATATCGGCAGCGGTGTCCACCACCAGCTTGGTGCCATCCAGTTCCAGTTGAACGCCCATAAAGACGCCCGCCAGAACGAAGAACATCGCAGCAGAAAGCAGCGCCATCGCAAAATGCATCGGTTTCATACTTTCTCTACCTCCGGACGACCCAGAATCCCGGTCGGCATCACCAGCAGTACCAGAATCAGCAGGGCGAACGACACCACGTCTTTGTATTCCGTACTCAGATAAGCAGAAGAAAGCGCTTCCGCGACGCCCAGAATCAGGCCGCCGATCATCGCGCCTGGGATGCTGCCGATCCCGCCAAGCACCGCTGCGGTAAAGGCTTTCATCCCAGCCATAAAGCCGATATAAGGGTTAATCACCCCGTAGAATTGCCCGAGCAGCACGCCGGCCACTGCCGCCATCGCTGCGCCAATCACAAAGGTCAGCGCAATCACGCGGTCCGTGTTAATCCCGAGCAGGCTGGCCATTTTCAGGTCTTCCGCGCAGGCGCGGCAGGCACGTCCCATACGGGAATAACGGATAAAAATAGTCAGCGCCAGCATCGCCAGGAAGGTCACCACCCAGATGACCAGTTGCATGGTGGTGATCGAGGCGGAGAAGTTTTCGCTGGCCCCCACCACCCATTGTCCGTTGAACAGGCTGGGCAGCGCCACGTCGCGCGAACCTTCCGTCAGGCTGACGTAGTTTTGCAGGAAGATAGACATCCCAATCGCGGAGATAAGCGCAATCAGACGTTTGGAACTCCGGACGGGCCGATAGGCCACCCGCTCGATGCTCCAGCCGTAGGCGCTGGCAATGATGATCGCCCCAATGAATCCGGCCGCCACCAGCAACCAACTGGTATCAATCCCCATCATCATGAGTGCTGCGATAATCATAAAAGAGACATAGCTACTGATCATATACACCTCGCCATGGGCGAAGTTGATCATGCCGATAATGCCGTACACCATGGTGTAACCGATAGCGATCAGCGCGTAGGTGCTTCCCAGCGTGACGCCGTTAAACATCTGCTGCAAAAAGTACAGGAACTGCTCGGACATAAAATAACCTTTTAAACCCGACAAACCGGGATGTTGAACCCACTCTACATAATTCGAGTTGCAGAAAGGCGGCAAGTTTGCCCATCCCCGGGAGCGTACACAGAGTACGTGACCGGGGTGGGTGAACGCAGCCAACGCATCTGCGGCTCGAAGTATGACGAGTGGTTGCCTTATTTGGCGGCCGTGGATGACCCATCGGCGTGCCACTGGAAGACACCAAATTCAAATCCCTTTAGATCGCCTTTTTCATCCCATTTCAGCGGCCCAATTACGGTATCAGCACCGTTTGCTTTTAAATCTTTCACCAGATCCAGCGGCGCTTTGCTGCCAGAACGGTCCATTGCCGTTGCCAGTGACTGCACAGCCGCGTAGGTGATCCACACATACGGACCCGTGGGATCTTTTTTATCGGCTTTCAGCGCATCAACAATCGCTTTGTTGGCCGGATCCTGGTCATAGCGTTTTGGCATGGTGACCAGCATGCCTTCGGCCGCCTCACCCGCGATGTTCGACAGCGACGCATTGCCCACGCCTTCCGGTCCCATGAACGTGGTTTTCAGCCCGACGGAGCGCGCCTGGCGCAGCATCTGACCCATTTCCGGGTAGTAGCCGCCGTAGTACACAAAGTCGATGTTCTCTTTTTTCAGGCGCGCGAGCAGCGCAGAGAAATCTTTCTCGCCTGCCGTGATGCCATCAAAGAAGACGATATTGGCGTTTGCCGCTTTCAGCGTGTCCTGAACGGAGCGCGCCAGTCCTTCACCGTACTGCTGTTTGTCGTGAATGATGGCGATGCGCTGCGGTTTTACCTGCTCGAGAATGTATTTTGCCGCGGTCGGTCCCTGAGAAGAGTCCAGTCCGGCGGTACGCATGATGTGCGCGTAGCCGCGCTGCGTCAGTTCCGGGTTAGTCGCACCAGGCGAGATCATCAGAATGCCTTCGTCTTCGTAAATATCCGACGCCGGTTGAGTAGAAGAAGAGCAGAGGTGACCAATCACATACTGAATACCGTCGTTGACGATTTTGTTCGCTACCGCCACGGCCTGTTTGGGATCGCAGGCGTCGTCATATTCCACACCCACCAGCTTGTCGCCTTTGATGCCGCCTTTCGCGTTGATGTCTTTAATGGCCTGACGTGCGCCGTTAAATTCCATGTCGCCCCACTGAGCCACCGGACCCGACATCGCGCCGACAACAGCAACTTTAATATCCTCTGCCATTGCCGCCTGTGACATCGCCAGTGCAATCACCCCTGCGATGACCGTTTTCGCATTCCGTTTCATTTACTGAATCCCCATTCGTGATGTACTTATTTTGTATTTATATGGTTAAAAAGCAGACTGTGCTTTATTTGTACTACACTATTTTTACCAGTCTGATTAATGGTTTAGCGCAGTATTTTTCACAAATACAGATTAAAATCTCTATTTTTCAGGCTATTAAGAACAGATAATATTCTGCTTTTCATCATAGATAAACAAAAAAAAGCACACTTGTCAGCATAAAATAACGGGACAATGAGCCGAATAAAACACTGCATTCCAGGGTATTATCCTGCCTGCTTTTCATTCTCTGATGTTTCGAACTGAGGTTCTGACCGTCATAAAATTAATCACCTGCCAAATGATTTAAAAAAGAGAAAGCGTCCGGATGAATTATTTCGGTACACTTGCACTCTCTTTTGTGATTTGGACATGCTGTCGATGAAGCTGACCATCATTCGTTTAGAACACTTTAGCGATCAGGATCTGATCGACCTGGGCAAAATCTGGCCGGAGTATTCCGCCGCCTCTTTAAGCGTAGATGAAACGCACCGGATCTACGCGGCACGATTTAATGAGCGGTTGTTAGGCGCCGTAAGGGTCACCCTGAGCGGCACTCAGGGCGCGCTGGATTCACTGCGCATCCGTGACGTCACGCGGCGTCGGGGGGTGGGAAAATATCTGGTGGAAGAGGTGATCCATGATAATCCGAACGTCTCTTCCTGGTGGATGGCGGATGTCGGCGTGGAAGACCGGGGCGTCATGGCGGCGTTTATGCAGGTACTGGGCTTCACCGCACAGCAAAACGGCTGGGAAAAGCGTTAAAAAAACCGGGTGGCGGCTTCGCCTTACCCGGCCTACATTCTCTGCTGCCTTTTTCCAGAAATGTCGTGTTGCAGGAAGGCGGCAAGTGATGAAATCCCCGGAAGCTTACCGACGTAAGTGACCGGGGTTGAATAACGCAGCCAACGCACCTGCAAGGCGCAAAGGCGCCGCGGATATTACTTCGCGTCGGTCGCCGTACCGTTGGCATGCCAGTCGAAGACGCCGAATTCAAAGCCCTTCAGATCGCCCTTCTCATCCCACGACAGCGGTCCCATCACGGTGTCCACGGAGTTCGCTTTCAGCCAGGTGGCAATTTCAGCCGGATCAGTTGACTGATTCAGGCCCGCCTGTAAAGACTGCAACGCAGCGTAGGTGGTCCACACGAACGCGCCGCTCGGATCCTGTTTCTTCGCCTTGATCGCATCAACAATAGGTTTGTTCGCAGGTACCTGGTCGTAGTTCTTCGGTTTGGTCACCAGCAGACCTTCGGCCGATTCACCGGCGATGTTAGACAGGGAAACGTTGGCCACCCCTTCCGGGCCCATGAACTGCGTTTTCAGGCCTGCCGCACGTGCCTGACGCAGGATCTGCCCCATTTCCGGGTGATAACCACCGTAGTAAACGAAGTCGATGTTCTCTTTCTTAAGACGCGCCACCAGCGTGGAAAAGTCTTTCTCACCGGCGGTGATACCGTCAAAGAACACCACGTTAGCGTTGCCCTTTTTCAGGCCATCCTGCACGGCACGCGCCAGACCTTCACCATACTGCTGTTTGTCGTGAACGATCGCGATGCGCTGCGGCTTCACTTTATCCAGAATGTATTTCGCGGCAGTCGGGCCCTGATCTGAGTCCAGGCCCGTGGTGCGCAGCACCAACTTGTAACCACGTGCGGTCAGTTCCGGTGCCGTTGCCGCCGGGGTAATCATCAGAATACCTTCGTCTTCGTAGATGTCAGACGCGGGCTGAGTGGAAGAGGAGCACAGGTGGCCGATAACGTATTTGATGCCGTCATTAATCACTTTGTTGGCGACTGCAACCGCTTGTTTCGGGTCACAGGCATCATCATATTTTACGATCTGCAGTTTTTCGCCTTTGATTCCGCCTTTGGCATTAATGTCTGCAACCGCTTGTTCCGCGCCAGTGAACTCCTGGTCGCCATACTGGGCTACCGGACCGGACATCGCACCGACAACAGCGACTTTAATATCGGCCTGAGCCATTGTGCTGAATGCCAACGCGATACATCCTGCCAGTAACGCTTTACCCTTCATATTCATCCTGACCTTCCCCATTCTTATGGTTATTACGACTATTGTGATGTTGTTGTGTAGCGCTTTATTTCAATTATAGGTGTGCGGCTCGCGCATTTTCAGCACACTCTGCTAAAACATACCCCATTTTTATAGTTTTGGAATAGCTAATTTCATATTCAAATAATAAGTGAACGACATAACGTCGTGCCGCCCGGTGATGGACGGCACAGGTTTATCGTGTCAGCGAGTGGGTGATAATGCCGAGCGCCTGACGAAATTGCGCGTCAGGGATGGTGAGCGGATAAAGAAAACGGATGACGTTGCCATACACACCGCAACTCAGCAGCAGAAGTCCTTCCTGCAAAGCGCGATCCTGCACCTGGCGCGTGAATTCCGGGGAAGGTTTTCCGCTGTGCGGATCGTTAAATTCTACCGCCACCATCGACCCCTGCGCGCGAATATCAGCAATAAACGGGCAGTCCGCTTTTGCCTGGTTCAACACCCCGACCAGCGTCGTGCCCAACGTGGCGGCGCGGGCGCAGAGCTGTTCTTCATCAATCACATCCAGCACCGCGTGTGCTGCAGCAACCGCCAGCGGGTTCCCGGCATACGTTCCTCCCAGACCACCAGGCGCAGGCGCATCCATCACTTCGGCACGGCCAGCGACCGCAGAGAGCGGCATACCGCCCGCCAGACTTTTCGCCATCGTCATCAGATCGGGTTGTACGCCATGGTGCTCCATCGCAAACAGCTTGCCGGTACGGGCAAAACCGGTCTGCACCTCATCGGCGATCAACAAAATACCATGGGTATCACACAATGCCCGTAGCGCCTGCATGAACTCCGTTGGCGCAATATTAAACCCCCCTTCGCCCTGAACCGGTTCAAGAATGATGGCGGCGACCTGATCCGGCGCGATATCGGCTTTGAAAATGCGCTCCAGACTTTGCAGCGCATCAACGGTGCTCACGCCATGTAACGCATTAGGATACTGAGCGTGATAAACCGAACCAGGAAACGGGCCAAAACCAATTTTGTAGGGCGCTACCTTACCGGTCAGCGCCATCGTCATGAAAGTCCGGCCATGAAATGCGCCGCCAAAGGTGATTAACCCAGGCCGTCTGGTATACGCGCGGGCGATCTTCACCGCATTTTCCACCGCTTCGGCACCGGTGGAGAAAAACGCTGTTTTAACCGGCCCCTGAATGGGGACGCGCTGATTGATCCGTTCCGCCAGTCGGACATAGCTTTCGTAGGGAACAATCTGGTAAGCAGTATGGGTAAAGGAATGGAGCTGTTTTTCGATGGCGGCGATCACTCTGGGGTGCCGGTGCCCGGTATTCAGCACCGCAATACCCGCGGCAAAATCGATCACCTCGCGGCCTTCCACATCCCACAACGTTGCGTTTTCCGCTCTCTCAGCGTAAAAGCCACACATCACGCCGACCCCACGCGGCGTCGCCTGCAAACGCCGTTCATTCAGTTCGTTATTTTTCATTTTCTTCCCCTAAGATGCGCACAACCCATCGGTAAGTGTTTGCCAGGGGGGAGGAATTCGCCAGAGCAGGCGCTAAAAAAACAAAAACCCCGGACAGTTATCCAGGGTTTTAGCGGCGACTTCGCGGGAGTTACGCTTCGATAGCGGCGCGAAGTTTTTTCATGGCGTTCTTTTCAAGCTGACGTACACGTTCTGCGGAAACACCGTAGCGATCGGCCAGTTCCTGCAGCGTGGATTTGTTATCTTCGTCCAGCCAGCGGGCGCGAATTATATCCTGACTACGCTCGTCGAGACCTTCCATCGCGTGGGTCAGTTTGTTGGCGGCCTGATCTTCCCAGTTATCCTCTTCAATGCCGTCGGCAAAGTTAGAGGTTTTATCCTGCAGATACAGAACTGGCGCCATCGGCTGGCTGTCAGACTCATCGTCCGGGGACATATCAAACGTCATGTCCTGCGCCGCCATACGAGATTCCATCTCGCGGACGTCTTTACTGGAAACACCCAGCTCACGCGCAACCATTTCCACTTCATCCTGATTAAACCAGCCCAGACGCTGCTTGGTTTTACGCAGGTTGAAGAACAGCTTACGCTGCGCTTTGGTGGTCGCCACTTTCACGATACGCCAGTTACGCAGGACGTATTCGTGGATCTCAGCTTTGATCCAGTGCACGGCGAAGGAAACCAGGCGCACACCCACTTCCGGGTTGAAACGGCGCACGGCTTTCATCAGGCCGATATTACCTTCCTGAATCAGATCCGCCTGCGGCAGGCCATAGCCCGCATAGTTACGAGCAACATGAACAACAAAGCGCAGGTGAGACAGGATCAGCGTCTTAGCTGCTTCCAGATCGCCCTGGTAATGCAGCTTTTCAGCCAGTGCCCGTTCCTCGTCAGCCGACAACATCGGCCACGCGTTCGCAGCCCGGATGTAAGACTCCAGGTTACCAACAGGGGCTAAAGCTAAATTTTGCATTTCTTTGGTCATTCAAATCCTCTCAATTTTTATCGTCTGGCACCACAGCGATAGACATCAGCAACAACCGTGCCAGCGTTAATGAGCAACGAGATTAGCATTCACTCTTTTATCAGACCGTGATTTTATCCACAAGTTCAATGCAACGTTGTGTATAAATTACGCACAAATTGTGACATGAAGATGAAAAGCGGGGAAGAGACAACAGGAACTCTTTCCCTGCGAACGGAAACCCATTGCAGGGAAAGATTATATCACGGTTTTATTAATCGGGAGTAAAGTGACGTAAATGTTGAACCGTCGCCAGCCACGCCGCCACCCAGCCGATCATCGAACACACCAGCAGCAGTAACAGGCACTCATCGAACGATAACCCATTGAGATCAAACTTCGTTCCGAAAACTTGCGCCACTTCCGTGACCGCCGACGACAATCGTAACACCAAAATTTCTGACAAAATCAGTGAAAGAAATGCGCCGGAAAAACCGAGCAATGCACCGCCGTACAAGAACGGACGCAGGATAAATCCATCCGTCGCACCAATCAGTTTTTGCACGTTAATGGTATCGCGACGGGCAAAAATACTCAGCCGCACGCTGTTACCAATGACGAGGAAGACAGCGGCAACCATCAGCACACCGATCATCGCCGACACGCGCCCAACCAGACCGGTCAGCGCCGCCAGACGGGCAAACCAGCTGTCGTCCATCCGCACTTCATCAATCCCGTTAATACGGGAGACGCGGTCGCGCAACGTATTCAGCGAATCGGTGCTCTGGAAGTCGAGTTTCGGAATCACCACCGCTACCGCAGGCAAAGGATTCTCTTCCAGCATATCCAGCGCGCCGCCAAATCCGGACCAGTTGCGGAATTCGCCAAGGGCATCTTCACGAGAAAGGTAGTTCACCTTTTCCACGCCCTGCTCGGCCTGCAACTGGGCGACGACGCCTGCCGCCGCATCATCGTCCAGCGTTTTTTGCAGATAAACGGTGATCTGCGGAGACGGGTAATACTGCGTCGCCGCCTGGTTAACGTTTTTGTAGACCATGTAGCAGACACTCGGCAGCGTCAGGGAGATGGCAATCACCATCACCGTCAGAAACGTCGCCAGCGGTTTGCTTTTCAGATCCTGTAACGCGCCCTGGAACGCATAGCGCACCTGCTCGTTAAAGACGTTGGTTTTACGTGAGTTCGGCTTTGGCGACGGTTTCGCCCGCTTCAGCGCGTTACGTCCACCGTCGCCAGAGGAGCCGCCGGAACGACGAAAACGGTCCAGTCGTCCACCGAAATGTTTGATTTGGTTGATAGCGTCGCGCTTATTCACGGGCTTCGCCTCCATGCAAATGGCCATCGCTCAGGGTAAGCATACGGTACGACCGACGGGAAATGAGTCCGATGTCGTGCGTCGCCATCAGCACCGTCACCCCGACGCGGTTAAACTCTTCGAACAGACGCAGGATCCCTTCCGACAGCGCGTCATCCAGGTTACCGGTCGGTTCATCCGCCAGCAGTACCGCAGGCTTGTTCACTACCGCACGAGCGATACCGACACGCTGCTGCTCACCGCCGGAGAGTTGAATCGGGAAGTTCTTCGCTTTGTCCAGCAGTCCGACCTTGTCCAGCGCCGCCGACACGCGACGACGAATATCATCCCCGCTGGCACCGGCGATAATCAGCGGGATCGCCACGTTGTCGAATACCGTTCTGTCCATCAACAGGTGGTGATCCTGGAAAATCATGCCGATCTGACGACGCAAAAACGGGACTTCACGGTTTTTCAGACGTGTGATGTCATGCCCACTGAAGAGGATTTTCCCGGCGCTAGGCCGTTCAATCCCACAGATAAGCTTCAGCAGGGTACTTTTCCCCGCGCCGGAGTGGCCGGTCAGAAACGCCATCTCGCCTGGCTGCATATGGAATGTGACTCCTTGCAGCGCTTGTCTCCCACCGAGATAGGCCTTGCTGACATGTTCAAAGCGAATCATTGTTAATCCTCTCGGGCAAAAAGTGCCTCTATAAAATCGTCCGCCTTAAACGGACGTAAATCCTCGATACGTTCGCCCACACCAATATAGCGGATAGGGATACCAAACTGATCGGCCACCGAGAAGATCACCCCGCCTTTCGCCGTACCGTCCAGCTTGGTCAGGGTAATACCGGTCAGACCCACCGCTTCATGGAACAGTTTGGCCTGGCTTATCGCATTCTGCCCGGTGCTGGCGTCAAGCGTCAGCATAACTTCATGCGGCGCGTCTTCGTCCAGTTTCTTCATCACGCGAACGATTTTTTTCAGTTCTTCCATCAGGTGCGATTTGTTTTGCAGACGACCTGCGGTATCGGCAATCAGCACATCAATGTGGCGTGCCTTCGCCGCCTGAATGGCGTCGAAGATAACGGAAGCGGAATCCGCGCCGGTATGCTGGGCGATCACCGGAATATTGTTACGTTGGCCCCAGACCTGCAACTGTTCGACCGCTGCGGCGCGGAAGGTATCGCCCGCCGCCAGCATCACAGATTTCCCTTGCTGTTCAAACTGACGCGCCAGCTTACCGATAGTGGTGGTTTTCCCCACCCCATTCACGCCGACCATCAGAATCACAAACGGCGTTTTGCCTTCAACGTTTAACGGTTCGTCGACTTTCGCCAGAATCTCGCCCATCTCGTCTTTCAGCAGGCCATACAGCGCCTCGGCATCTTTAAGCTGTTTGCGGCTGGCGCCTTCGGTCAGATTGGTGATGATTTTGCGCGTGGTTTCCACGCCCACATCGGCAATCAGCAGTTGTTCTTCCAGCTCTTCGAACAGATCATCGTCGATTTTTTTACCACGGAACAGACTGATAAATCCGGAACCGAGGTTTTCTTTCGTTTTCAGTAAGCTGCGCTTCAGACGCGCGAAAAAGCCTTCTTTGGTCGGTTTTTCCTGCTCCTGAATTATCTCTTCAACCGGCGCGTCTTCTTCCTCCACCGGCACGACCATTTGCGCATCTTCCGCTGTTTCCGCCGCCAGCGCCTGTGCTTCCAGCTCTTCGTCAGTCAGTTCCGGCTCGTTTTGCGCCTCTTCTTCCACCGCGTCAACAATCTCAACGGTTTCCGCTTCGGCCTGCCACTCTTCGGCGTTCACCTCTTCCGGCAGCGGCAATTCTTCATGCTCAACGGCAATCTGTGGCTCAACGCGCTCTTCAGCGACAACAGGCTCGGGTTCAGCAGACGGGAAGGTTTCGATTTCCTGAACCTGTTCCGTCACCTCAACCACTTCTTCAGCAAAGGCTTCAGTCTCTTCTTTGCTGTGAACCGGCGCTTGCGCTTCTACGTCAGCCGCCGTTTCAACGGGTGCGTCGGACGGTAATTGCGCTTCAACCCCCTGCTGCTCTTCGGTTTTTTGTTCTTGTTCCTGCTCTTTTTCACCAAAGCCCAGCCAGGAAAAGAAGCCACGTTTTTTCTGTTTTGCCATCTGCGATTACGCTCCTGGGGACTCATTCTCTTGCCGACCTGAGGCATCCTGAATGATTTTGTGTATACACGCTAAAAAAAATGATGAAATAGTCTATCACTTTACTTAATCCACATCACCGCCTGGAATCATCTGCACGCGGCGGTTTGAGCAACAGAAATGAAAAAAACGAATCACTCAGGTAGCGGCCAAATCCGCATTATTGGCGGACAATGGCGCGGCCGCAAACTCCCGGTCCCCGACAGCCCCGGTCTACGCCCGACAACGGACCGCGTGCGTGAAACGCTGTTTAACTGGCTGGCGCCGGTGATGCCAGAGGCCCAATGTCTGGACTGTTTCGCCGGAAGCGGCGCGCTGGGGCTGGAAGCGCTATCACGCTATGCCGCTGGCGCCACGCTGCTGGAGATGGATCGCGCGGTCTCTCAGCAGTTACAAAAGAACCTGGCTACGCTGAAAGCAGGGAATGCAAAAGTCGTTAACACGAATACCCTGACATTCCTGGCGCAGTCGGGCACGCCGCACAACGTGGTGTTTGTCGATCCGCCGTTTCGTAAAGGGTTACTGGAAGAGACCTTAAGTCTGCTGGAAACTCAAGGCTGGCTGGCGGATGTTGCCTGGATTTACGTGGAAAGCGAAGTGGAAAACGGTCTGCCGCCCGTGCCGATGAACTGGTCATTGTACCGGGAAAAAATCGCCGGGCAGGTCGCGTACCGCTTGTATCAACGCGAAGCACAAGGAGAAAGCGATGCTGATTAATCTTGGTCGACTACTGATGCTCGGCGTGTGGGCATTCTTATTGTTAAACCTGGTGCAACCCTTCCCGCGACCGCTCAACATCTTCGTTAACGTCGCCCTCGTGTTCATGGTATTGATGCACGGCATGCAGCTGGCGCTGCTGAAGTCCACTCTGCCCAAAGACGGACCGAAAATGACCTCCGGCGAGAAAGTCCGTATTTTCCTGTTTGGCGTGTTTGAGCTGCTGGTCTGGCAGAAGAAATTTAACGTTAAAAAGTAATTCTACGGCTGAGCGACAAAATCGACAAAACGCGATCCTTTGTAGCTCAGCGTCCCTTTCTCTCCTACCGTCAGCGCATGATACTGCGTCGCGTTAAGGCGGAACGTTTTTTCCAGCCCACCGTTCTGCGGCGTAAAACCGGCCTCATAGCGCATGCTGGTTCCCGCTGGCGTGACCTGCTGCTGTCGGGAACGTCGGTCGTTGATGGGTTTTTCACGCTTATTACTGACCACCATCTGTGCCTGTCGAAGCGGCGCCGCCTCGTTATCGGCTTTTTCCCGCCGCTGTTGCATAAAGCGAAACGAGGCTGCAATGACAATTAACACAATGATAATAATGAAGAAAAGTGGCGGCTTACTCATATTGATAACCCATCAGAAAATGCGGAAATAAGCATACCCTGCCCGTTATGGTGTTGTCATCAGGTGGTCGCGACCTCTACACTGAACAGCAGGGTTGTGAGCATACCGCTTACGAAAAAATAACGAATTCAAGGAACTAAGATGCTTTGGTCGTTTATCGCTGTCTGTCTTTCCGCATGGTTATTTGTGGATGCCTCCTACCGTGGCCCCGTCTGGCAACGCTGGGTCTTTAAACCCGTCACCTTATTACTCCTGCTGCTGCTGGCCTGGCAGGCACCGATGTTCAACGCCGTGAGCTATCTGGTACTGGCCGGTCTTTGCGCCTCACTGGTTGGCGATGCGCTGACATTACTGCCGCGTCAGCGACTGCTCTACGCGATTGGCGCCTTTTTCCTCTCGCACCTGTTGTACACCATCTATTTTGCCAGCCAGATGACGCTTTCTTTTTTCTGGCCGCTGCCGCTGGTGTTGATAGTACTGGGCGCTCTGCTGATTGCGGTGATCTGGACACGCCTCGAAGAGCTGCGCTGGCCGGTCTGCACCTTTATCGCCATGACGCTGGTTATGGTCTGGTTGGCCGGTGAACTGTGGTTTTTCCGCCCCACCTCGCCTGCGCTGTCAGCGTTTTTGGGCGCGTCGCTGCTGTTCATTGGCAACATCGTCTGGCTGGGCAGTCATTACCGCTGTCGTTTCCGCGCAGACAACGCCATCGCGGCTGCCTGCTACTTTGCCGGGCACTTCCTGATCGTCCGTTCACTTTATCTCTAATAACGCTTGACTCTGGAGTCGACTCCAGAGTGTATCCTCCGGTTAATGAGAAAATTATCATCAACCGGAGGATGCCATGTCGATACCTGCTCACGATGGCAAAAAAGCCCCACACTTTTCATCTTTCAAGCCAGTACCCTCGCCGCAGAAGCCCAATGACTGCTGCTGTGAAGGCGCGTGCTCTCCCCCTGAACCGGTTGTTGAAACGGTAAAAGGTACCCGCTACAGCTGGAAAGTCTCCGGGATGGACTGCGCCGCCTGCGCCCGCAAAGTGGAAAACGCGGTGCGCCAGGTCAGCGGCGTCAACCAGGTCCAGGTGCTGTTTGCCACCGAAAAACTGGTCGTCGACAGCAACGGCGATCTCCGCCAGCAAATCGAGCACGCGGTGCAAAAAGCGGGTTACACCCTACGCGATGAAAAGGCGAAGGAAGAGGCTCCTGAATCCCGCTTTAAAGAGAACCTGCCGCTGCTGACGCTGATCGTCATGATGGCGCTCAGTTGGGGACTGGAGCAGTTCAATCACCCGTTTGGCCAGTTAGCGTTTATTGCCACAACGCTGGTCGGCCTGTTCCCGATCGCCCGTCAGGCGCTGCGTCTGATTAAAACCGGCAGTTGGTTTGCCATTGAAACGCTAATGAGCGTCGCGGCGATCGGGGCGCTGTTCATCGGCGCCACGGCAGAAGCAGCGATGGTGTTGCTGTTGTTCCTGATTGGCGAACGCCTCGAAGGCTGGGCCGCCAGTCGTGCTCGTAAAGGGGTCAGCGCGCTGATGGCGTTGAAACCAGAAACCGCGACGCGTCTGCGCGATGGCGTACGCAAAGAGGTGGCAATCAACACCCTGCAACCGGGCGACATCATTGAAGTCGCCGCCGGTGGACGTCTGCCTGCGGACGGTAAACTGGTCTCTGGTTTTGCCAGTTTTGATGAGAGTGCGCTGACGGGAGAATCGATCCCAGTGGAACGCGCCACCGGTGAAAAAGTCCCGGCGGGGGCGACCAGCGTGGACCGCCTCGTCACGCTGGAAGTACTCTCTGAACCGGGCGCCAGCGCGATTGACCGTATTCTGAAGTTAATCGAAGAGGCCGAGGAGCGTCGTGCGCCAATCGAGCGTTTTATCGACCGCTTTAGCCGGATTTATACGCCTGCGATTATGGCCGTCGCCCTGCTGGTGACGCTCGTCCCGCCGCTGTTGTTCGCCGGTGCCTGGCAGGAGTGGATTTATAAAGGGTTAACGCTGCTGCTGATCGGCTGTCCGTGTGCGCTGGTCATCTCCACACCGGCAGCTATCACTTCCGGACTGGCGGCAGCGGCCCGTCGCGGGGCATTGATTAAAGGCGGCGCGGCGCTGGAACAGTTGGGCCGTATCACTCAGGTCGCCTTTGATAAAACCGGAACACTGACCGTCGGGAAACCGCGCGTCACGGCAATTCATCCAGCCACTGGCGTCAGTGAGTCTGAACTGCTGGCGCTGGCGGCTGCCGTCGAGCTAGGCGCAACGCACCCGCTGGCGCAGGCCATTGTGCGCGAAGCACAAACTACAGGGCTGACAATCCCGTCCGCCGAGGGGCAACGGGCGCTGGTGGGGTCAGGTATTGAAGCACAGGTGAATGGCGAAAGCGTTCTGATTTGCGCAGCCGGTAAACGTCCTGCCGACGCCTTTGCCGGAGAGATTAACCAGCTTGAAAGCGCCGGGCAGACCGTCGTGCTGGTCCTGCGCAACGAGGCTGTGATCGGGGTGATCGCCCTGCAGGATACACTGCGTGACGATGCCCGCACCGCCATCCGCGAACTGAACGCGCTGGGTGTGAACGGCGTGATCCTGACCGGCGATAACCCGCGCGCAGCGGCCGCCATTGCTGGCGAACTGGGTCTGACGTTTAACGCCGGGCTGCTGCCGGAAGATAAAGTGAAGGCGGTCACCACGCTGAATCAGCAGTCGCCGCTGGCGATGGTGGGGGATGGCATTAACGATGCGCCGGCGATGAAGGCCGCTGCCATCGGGATCGCAATGGGTAGCGGTACCGACGTGGCGCTGGAAACGGCGGATGCCGCACTGACGCATAACCGCCTTACCGGGCTGGTGCAGATGATCCAACTGGCGCGCGCGACCCACGCCAATATCCGTCAGAACATCACCATTGCGCTGGGACTGAAGGGGATATTTCTCGTCACCACGCTGCTCGGAATGACGGGTCTGTGGCTGGCGGTGCTGGCGGATACCGGGGCGACGGTGCTGGTCACCGCTAACGCGCTGCGGTTGTTACGTAAAGGGTAGGGCCTATTTCTCGCCTGATGGCGCTTCGCTTATCAGGCTGCTCTTCATTCGTAGGCCGGATAAGCGTTAGCGCCATCCGGCGTCGCTTACTGGCCTTTACGCACCAGATAGCGGTACGGCAGAGAGTCGGTCTCTTTTGCCACCAGCTCATGTTCCATAAAGGTACAAAACCCGGGAATATCACGGGTAGTCGCTGGATCGTCCGCCACAATCAGCAGCGTTTCGCCGGTCCGCATGTTGCGTACGGTTTTACGCACCATCATTACCGGTTCCGGGCAGCGAAGTCCCTGGGCATCAAGGGTATGGTCGGGAGAGGAAAACAGATCGCTCATCGTGGTCTCATTCACTAAAAAAACGGCTGTAGTTTACGCTCAGTTCGGGAGTAAGCCAATCAGGTTAACGATTGCGTGAAAAATAGACATTGCAATGCCACCGCAAAGCAGTATTATGCGGCGGCCTGAAAAAAGGAAGACGCGTTATTGGCGCAGCCAGTTTGTTTGAGGCCTGCGCACAGCGCCCGGAGCGTACACGTAGTACGTGAGGAGCGCGAGCACTGCCCGAGAGCAAAATGGCCAGTGAAATAGCGTGTAGCACGAATTGGGTTCCCTCACCCCAATCATCAATTAAAAAGGTACAACATGAATGCATTTACACACTCGCAGCGCGTAAAAGCGTTGTTCTGGCTATCGCTATTCCATCTGCTGGTGATCACCTCCAGTAACTATCTGGTTCAGCTCCCGGTCTCCATTTTTGGTTTTCACACCACCTGGGGCGCGTTTAGCTTTCCGTTTATTTTCCTCGCGACCGATCTGACCGTGCGGATTTTTGGCGCGCCTTTGGCCCGTCGAATTATCTTTGCGGTGATGATGCCAGCGTTGCTGATTTCCTATGTGATTTCATCGCTGTTCTATATGGGCTCCTGGCAGGGATTCGGTGCGCTGATGCACTTCAATCTGTTTGTCGCCCGTATCGCGGTCGCCAGCTTTATGGCCTATGCACTGGGACAAATTCTCGATGTGCACGTCTTTAACCGCCTGCGTCAGAACCGCCGCTGGTGGATGGCGCCGACCGCCTCGACGCTGTTTGGCAACGTTAGCGACACCCTCGCTTTCTTCTTTATTGCGTTCTGGCGCAGTCCGGATGCCTTCATGGCCGAGCACTGGATGGAAATCGCCATCGTCGATTACTGTTTCAAAGTGCTGATCAGCATCCTGTTCTTCCTGCCGATGTATGGCGTATTGCTGAATATGTTGCTGAAAAAACTGGCAGATAAATCTGAAATCCCGGCCATGCAGACAAGTTGAGCTAAAGGTTCCTTTTCCGGGTTGTGATAAGATGAACGAATGCGCCGTTATGGCCGTTTATCGAAAGGAAGAAGTCAATGCGTAATCTGGTTAAATATGTCGGTATTGGCCTGCTGGTTATGGGTCTGGCGGCCTGTGATAATAGTGATACAAAAGCGCCAGCAGAAGGCACGGCGGCAGAAAGCAACGCAACCGGTCAGCCGGTTTCTCTGCTGGATGGCAAACTGAGTTTCTCACTGCCGGCAGATATGACCGATCAGAGCGGCAAGCTGGGTACGCAGGCCAACAATATGCACGTCTACTCTGACGCGACCGGCCAGAAAGCGGTGATTGTTATCGTCGGCGATAACACCAACGAAGAGCTGTCTGTGCTGGCAAAACGCCTTGAAGATCAGCAACGTAGCCGTGACCCTCAGTTGCAGGTGGTGACCAACAAATCCATCGAGCTGAAAGGCCACACGCTGCAACAGTTAGACAGCATCATCTCGGCGAAAGGCCAGACGGCTTACTCTTCTGTGGTGCTGGGTAAAGTCGATAACCAACTGCTGACTCTGCAAATTACGCTGCCAGCAGACGACCAGCAGAAAGCGCAAACAGCCGCTGAAAACATTATCAATACGCTGGTTATTCAGTAACTATCAGGATGATGAAACGGCCTCTGGCGATTCCTGCAGAGGCCGTTTTTTTAACCGCCAGGTTAACAGCAGCGCAACCGCCACCAGCCCTGCCGCCGCCAGGTAAATGACCGGCACGCCCGCCCAACTCATCACCAACCCAGCCAACGGTCCCGTCACCCCCAGCGACAGATCCATAAACACCGTATAGGTCGCCAGCGCCGAGCCCTGATTCTGCTGTGGCACCGCTTTTACCGCCACCACGCCAAGCGCCGGGAAGACCAGCGAAAAACCCATCCCTGTCAGCAGTACGCCGATTTTTGCCATCCACGGCATCATCGCCACGCCCACCAGCAGCAGTCCGACTATCTCGACGCTAAAGCAGATCATCGCCACATTCAGACCACCCAGACGGTTGATGCCGTTCGGAAACAACAGACGCGTACCGATAAAAGCACAGCTAAACAGGGTGAGCGCGAATGCCGCGCCATCCCAGCCTTTGGCGTCATAAAACAGCGTGATAAAGGTGGCAATCACCCCGAAACCCGCTGAGGCCATCGCCAGCGCCATTCCATATAGCCAGACGCGTCCAAGTACCGCGCGAAACGGCAGAGGCTTCCCTTTGCTCGCTTTCACCGCAGGGCGCGGAATCGCTAACAAAATGGCCAGCAGCGCGATCCCCATGATAATCAGCGCTAATCCCTGTAGCCCGCCCCAGCTGTAAAACAGCACACCGAGCGGCGCGCCGACCGCCATCGCCCCGTAAGTCACAATGCCATTCCAGGAGATCACCCGCCCGATATGCAACGAACCCACCACGCCCACACCCCATAGCGTCGAGCCGGTCCCGGCGAAGCTCTGTCCAATCCCCAGAATCACACGCCCCAGACAGAGCAGCAATAAACTGACAACCGGCCAGCTACTGGCGCTTCCTGCCAGAAAATAGCCCGCCCCGCTGAGAAAACAGCCGCACAGACCAAAAACCACAATCTTTTTTGGCCCGAGCAGATCTGCATAGCGTCCGGCATGAGGGCGGCTGAGCAAGGTCGCGAAGTATTGCAGGCTGATGACCAGCCCCGCCCAGAAGGCGCTAAAGCCCATCACATCATGGACATAACCAGGCAGCACCGCGAGCGGCAGGCCGATGGTCAGGTAACTGGCACAGTTGAACATCACAACAGAAACAATGCGCAGATTGAGGCGCAATCCATTAAGCACCGGTTCAGCGACGGGTTCGGGCATGGGGGATCACCACGTTTTTACAACAATGTTTCATTTCTACCACGCTACGCCGGGAAAATCAGCAGCCAGATTAGGAATATCGGCAGCCAGCGAGCCGCTACACTTAATGAAAATCAAAAAAGGATGTAAACATGACAACCCCTCAGCCCGACAAAGCCGGTCTACATATTCTGCTCAAACTGGCCTCGCTGGTCGTTATTCTCGCCGGGATCCACGCCGCCGCAGATATCATTGTGCAACTGTTACTGGCGCTCTTTTTCGCCATTGTCCTCAATCCACTGGTCACCTGGTTTATCCGTCGCGGAGTAAAACGCCCGGTGGCGATCACCATTGTGGTGGTGGTGATGCTGTTCGTGCTCACCGCGCTGATTGGCGTGCTGGCGGCCTCGGTTAATGAATTTATTGCCATGCTGCCGAAATACAACAAAGAACTGACGCGCAAGGTGCTGTATGTGCAGGAGATGATGCCGTTTTTAAATCTGCACATGTCTCCGGAACGGATGTTACAACGCATCGACTCCGACAAAATTGTCACCTTCACCACCACGCTGATGACCGGACTGTCGGGCGCGATGGCCAGCGTCATACTGTTGGTGATGACCGTCGTTTTCATGCTGTTTGAGGTCCGTCATGTGCCTTACAAAATGCGTTTTGCGCTGCATAACCCGCAAATCCACATTGCCGGACTGCACCGGGCGCTGAAGGGCGTTTCGCACTATCTGGCGTTAAAAACGCTGCTCAGCCTGTGGACCGGGCTCATCGTCTGGTTGGGACTAGAGCTGATGAACATTCAGTTTGCCCTGATGTGGGGGGTGCTGGCGTTCCTGCTGAACTATGTACCCAACATTGGCTCGGTGATTTCTGCCGTTCCGCCGATGGTTCAGGCGCTGCTTTTCAATGGCGTTTATGAGTGCGTGCTGGTAGGAGCGCTGTTCCTGGTGGTCCATATGGTATTGGGCAACATGGTTGAACCGCGCATGATGGGGCACCGCCTGGGCATGTCGACGCTGGTGGTATTCCTTTCTTTACTGGTCTGGGGCTGGTTGCTCGGTCCGGTGGGAATGTTGCTCTCCGTTCCCCTGACCAGCGTCTGTAAAATCTGGATGGAGACCACAACAGGCGGCAGCAAACTGGCAATATTACTGGGGCCGGGACGACCAAAGAATCGATTACCGGGATAAATTATCCGCCCCTACCAACCAGGGTAGTTTTATTCACTGACGATGGAAAGTATTATAAGACGCGCTTTTGTTACCTGAATGTTTCAATAAGCGCGTGGGATCCTTCGAAAAATGGAATATTGGCTCTTCCGCAGTGCATTTAATCCAATTTAAATAACATCGGCAATTTAATTTAAGTAAAAATTAACCAGCTAACACCATGATAAAGCGAAAGTTAAATTATGCCCCATGCTTATTTATTAACGACAATGATTTGCGGTGGCCCGTCACAGCTAACATTAAAAACAGCCGTTATTATTGTTGCTAAAACTAAATTCAGAAATGCATTCAACGTTAATACAAATAGTGATTTTGATAGGGAGTTTTCATGAAACAATACATTAAGTGGTTTGCGGCGATTGCGGTTGTTGGTGCGCTGGCGGGTTGTGCGCGTACAGCACCCATCGATCAGGTTCACTCTTCTGTTACCGCAGGTCACACCCAGGATCAGGTGAAAAACGCGATCCTGAAAGCAGGCGTTCAGCGTAAATGGATCATGACGGAAGCGGGTCCGGGCGTGATCAAAGCGCGTCAGCAGTCTCGCGACCACGTTGCAGAAGTGCGTATTACCTACACCGCCTCCAGCTACGATATCAAATACGACAGCAGCCTCAACCTGCAGGCTTCTGGCGGTAAAATTCATAAAAACTACAACCGTTGGGTACGTAACCTGGATAAAGACATTCAGTTGAACCTGTCTGCAGGTGCGGCTCTGTAATAACGCCTAAAGTCGGGCCGCATTCGGCCCGATAATCTCTTTTTGTTTTCTTAACAGGTTGTACTCGCCATGTACGAACAGGATCCCCTCAGCGCACTGGATGCGATCACTGAAGCGCAGCGTATCGCCTTCGCCCCCATGCTGTTTCAAACCGCACTTTGCCTGCGAAATGCTGATGTACTGGCCTGGCTTGACCGCAAGGGAAAACAGGGGGCAACGCTGGAAGAGATCACCGAAAACAGTAACGTCAACGAATATGCAGTCAGCGTTCTACTGGATATGGGATTAAGCGGACGCATCATCACCCATAAAGCAGGACGCTATTATCTGGCGAAAATCGGACATTTCCTTTTGCATGACACCATGACTCGCGTGAATATGGATTTCACCCATGATGTCTGTTATCAGGGATTGTTCTTTTTAGAGAATGCCCTGAAAGAAGGAAAACCGTCCGGGTTAAAAGTGTTTGGCGACTGGCCAACCATTTATCCGGCATTGTCGCAATTACCACCGTCCGCACGTGAAAGTTGGTTCGCCTTCGATCATTACTATTCTGACGGGGCATTTGACGCCGCATTACCGCATGTATTCGCCAGTTGTCCTGCAACCCTGTACGATGTAGGCGGAAATACGGGAAAATGGGCAATACGCTGTAGTCAATTCGACGAAAATATCGCGATAACGTTATTAGATTTGCCACAACAAATTGCACTTGCCCGCGAAAATATCGAAAATGCAGGATTATCTCATCGCATCGATTTTCATGCGGTGGATATGCTTGGCGATGCGCCTCTACCCACCGAGGCCGATATCTGGTGGATGAGTCAATTTCTTGACTGTTTTTCACCGGAGCAAATTGTCGCCATGCTCAGCAGGGTTGCCCGTGTGATGAAACCCGGCGCAAGGCTGTGCATTATGGAGCTGTTCTGGGATGCGCAGCGTTTTGAAGCCGCCTCATTCAGTTTGAATGCGTCTTCGCTTTATTTTACCTGCATGGCGAACGGCAACAGCCGTTTCTACAGCGCAGAGAAATTTTATGGCTATCTGGACCAGGCAGGGTTCCAGGTGGAAGAACGCCACGACAACTTAGGCGTTGGACATACTTTATTGATATGTCAAAAGAAAAAATAACAAAGTAGCATCTGAACGCTACTGGAATCACCGGTTTACCGCGGACGCGCGTTGATGAAATTCTCACTAAACATTACCGACTGGCGGGCGATGGCGCCAGGTCTGAGCGAATTGATACAGTGGCTGCAATGGTCACGGCATCCGTACGCCATCGATCCGTCGGCGGCACAAGGCAAACTGCGCGAACTGCCGATGATGACCGCCCGTCGTCTTAGCTCCGGCAGTAAACTGGCCGTCGAGTGCGGGCTGGCGATGCTACGTCGCCACGATATTGATGCGGTGCTATACACCAGTCGCCACGGAGAGCTCGAACGTAACTACCGGATTCTGCATGCGCTGGCGACCGAACAGGCGCTCTCGCCGACCGATTTCGCCCTGTCGGTACACAATTCGGCGGTGGGCAACCTGACCATCGCGGCTAAACACCCTGTCGTCTCGTCATCACTTTCCGCCGGGCGCGATACTTTCCAGCAGGGGCTATGCGAAGTCATCTGTCTGCTACAGGCGGGTTATCAGCGCGTACTGATGGTCGATTTCGACGGTTTTCTTCCCGAGTTTTACCACCCACGCCTCCCGGAAAATATGCCAATCTGGCCGTACGCCACCGCGCTGGTCTGCGAAGCAGGCAACGACTGGATGTGTCAGAGCGAACCGACTCAGGCTGGCGCTGAAACACCACTCCCGCAAAGCCTGTTGTTTTTACAGCACTATTTACAGAATGCCAGCGCGTTTACCCTTCCGGGTGAGCGAGTGAACTGGCACTGGAGTCGGTCATGAAAGGGGTTATCTCCATGCTGAACCGACTCTGGCGGATCGCCATGACCGGCTTCTGCTTCGCCCTCTTCGGACTCGGCGGGCTGCTGCTTTCGGTCGTCTGGTTTAACATTTTATTAGTGTTCGTATGGGACAATGCCCGGCGTCGCCGCATTGCCCGACGCAGCATTGCCGCCAGTTTCCGTCTCTTTTTAACGGTAACCCGGGTGCTGGGCGTGCTGGATTATCAGATGAACGGGGTGGATATTTTGCGTCAGGAACGCGGATGTCTGGTGGTCGCAAATCACCCCACCCTGATCGATTATGTCCTGCTGGCATCGGTGATGCCCGAAACAGACTGTCTGGTGAAAAGCGCGCTGCTGAAGAACCCGTTCCTCAGCGGCGTAGTGCGTGCCGCGGATTATCTGGTGAACAGCCAGGCCGACGCCCTGTTACCAGCCAGTCAGCAACGCCTGGCGCAGGGCGATACGATTTTAATTTTCCCTGAAGGCACCCGCACTCGCCCCGGCGAGACCATGACGCTGCAACGCGGCGCGGCCAATATCGCCGTGCGCTGTGGCAGCGATATTCGCGTAGTGACCATCCATTGCAGCCAGCGCATGCTGGATAAAGAAAGCAAATGGTATCAGGTGCCCCCCACAAAACCGCTGTTTACCGTCGAGGTACGCGAGCGGGTGAAGATTGACCACTTTTACGACGCAAATTTACAAGAACCGGCGCTGGCGGCAAGACAGCTAAACCGGCATCTTTTGCTTCAATTACAACCAGGTACGTTACCTCTCTCAGGAATTAATGATGCAAGCGCTTTATCTTGAAATTAAAAATCTCATCATAACAACATTGAATCTGGACGAACTGTCAACAGACGACATTGACACCGAGGCAGCGCTGTTTGGCGACGGCCTGGGGCTGGACTCGATTGATGCCCTGGAACTGGGACTGGCGGTAAAAAATCAGTACGGTGTGGTGCTTTCTGCGGAAAGTGAAGAGATGCGTCAGCACTTCTTCTCCGTCGCCACGCTGGCATCGTTCATTAATGCGCAACGTGCCTGAGGAGAGTCCGTTATGACCGATCAACACGCCATTTATGACGAAGTCTCTGCGCTGCTGGTTAAGCTGTTTGAGATAGACCCGCAGGACATCAAACCTGAAGCGCGTCTGTACGAAGATCTTGAGCTGGACAGCATCGATGCGGTCGACATGATCGTCCATCTGCAAAAGAAAACCGGTAAGAAGATCAAGCCGGAAGAGTTCAAAGCCGTACGTACCGTGCAGGATGTCGTTGACGCGGTAGAACGCCTGCTTAAAGAAGCCTGATTCGCCGTGTCGGGCGTTCGCACGTTGCCTGTGCTGACAGGCGTGCTGTTGCTTGCCTGGCCTTTCCTGATTTGGTTTGGCCTGGCGCATCACAGCCTGCAGTGGTTACTGCCGCTGATGGCGCTACTGCTGTTCTTACGCTTTCGCCAGACCCGGCGACAGGCGGGTCCGCTGCGCGTAGTCACCCAGGTGGTGGCAGCAGTGGGTATCACCCTGTGCGTCGCCAGTGTCCTGCTTAAAACCCATCAGCTTCTGCTGTTTTATCCGGTTGTGGTGAATGCCGTCATGCTTGCCGTTTTTGGCGGTTCGCTCTGGTCATCGATGCCCATTGTGGAACGACTGGCGCGACTGCGCGATCCCCAACTTCCGGATGTGGCGGTGCGATACACCCGCCGGGTGACGCAGATCTGGTGCGCCTTTTTTATCTTCAATGGCGGCGTGGCGTTGTTTACCGCCCTCCATGGCGATATGGCGATGTGGACCGCATGGAATGGCATGATTGCTTACCTGCTGATGGGGTTACTGATGGGCAGCGAATGGCTGGTACGCCATTGGATGATGAATCGAGATTTGCAATGAAACAGACTCTGACGCTTGCCGAATGGCTCACCTCCCCCCGTCCAGCGAACACGCCCATCGCCTGGCTGGACGAACGCCACTGGACGCTCGGTCACTTGCGCCATGATGTCGCGCAGTTGATGGCACACCTGCAACAGCAGGAAGGCGATCGCTGGGCGCTCTGTTTTGAAAATAGCTATCTGTTTATCGTCGCCCTGTTGGCCACCCTACATGCAGGAAAAACGCCCGTAATTCCGGGGCATAACCGCGTCTCTTTGCTCGACGAGCAGCGGGCGTTGTTTGACGGCGTGCTGAGCGATAAAACGCTCGGCTGGCAGGGGCCGCTGTGGGTGGTCAGCTCAACGATGACGCCCCGCGATGAGGCGTGCTTCTTCCCGCCCCTGCGCCACGATGCGTATGTTGAGCTGTTTACCTCCGGTTCGACGGGACAGCCGAAGCGCATCGTCAAACCTATTGCCCGTCTGGACTACGAAGCCGAACTGCTGGCGGCGCGCTTTGCCGACCGCCTGACGGGGTGTCGGGTGGTGGCCTCCGTCGTGCCGCAGCATCTGTACGGTCTGACGTTCCGCATTTTCCTGCCGATGTCCCTGGGCCTGCCGTTGCATGCGGCCATGCTCTACTACGCGGAGCAACTCGCCGCGCTGGGCCGCGAACATCGCTACGTGTTTATCAGCAGTCCGGCGTTTTTAAAACGTCTCGACCACCAGCTTCCCGCACCGCCGGTGGCAATGATTTTGTCGGCGGGCGGCATGTTACCGTGGCAGGACGTCACGCAAACCGCCGCCTGGCTGAACGTCTGGCCGGATGAAATCTACGGTAGCACCGAAACCGGCATTCTCGCCTGGCGCTATCGTCAACAAGAGAACGTCGCCTGGTTGCCCTTCCCCGGCGTGTCGTTTACCGCAGAAGATGCCGCATTTCGCGTCTTTTCTCCGCTGATTGCCGACGCTAACGGTCTGTTGCTCGACGATATCCTGCAGTTTGAGCCAAACGGCCAGTTCCGACTGATGGGACGCCGTGGACGGGTAGTCAAAATTGAAGAGAAGCGCATTTCGCTCAGCGAAGTCGAACAACGCCTGCTGGAGCTGAAGGGCATCCGCGAAGTCGCCGCCCTGCCGATCACCCGCGGCGGTCGTCAGGGCGTAGGCGTACTGCTGGTACTGGATGACGAGGCGCGCCAGTGCTGGCAGAACAGCGGTGGAAAAACGCAGGAGCTGACGTGGCGGCGAGCGCTGCTGCCGTGGCTCGAGCCGGTCGCCGTACCGCGTTACTGGCGGGTCATCGACGAAATCCCGGTCAACAGTATGAATAAGCGTGTCTATGCGCAATTACAGGAGTTGTTTCATGATACCCCATGAAATTGAGCGCCATCAGGCACAGCCCCAACAGGTAGAGATCGTCCTGCATCTCGATCCTTCCCTGTTCTGGTTTAACGGCCATTTTGCCGTGCAGCCGCTGCTGCCGGGTGTCGCGCAGATGGACTGGGTGATGCACTATACCACCACCCTGCTCGCTCCCGGCTGGCGTTTTCACAGCATTCAGAACGTGAAGTTCCAGGCGCCGCTGCTGCCGGAAAACACCGTCACGCTAACGCTGAGCTGGCAGGAAGCGCGTCAGATCTTGACGTTCAGCTATCAACGCCACGATGGCGACGCGCGCCATATCGCCAGCAGCGGGAAGATCCGGCTATGTCGTTAACCTTTTCCCCCTGCGTGCTGATCCCCTGCTATAACCACGGCGCCATGATGTCGCGTGTCCTGACACGCCTGCAGCCGTTTAATCTGCCGTGTATTGTGGTGGACGACGGCAGCGATGCAGCCACGCAGCAGGAACTGGACAGACTCGCCGTGGACACCTCCGGTCTGACCTTAATCCGTCTGGCGGAAAACGCCGGAAAAGGCGCGGCGGTGATCCGTGGATTAGAGGCGGCGGCAGAGGCCGGATTTACCCATGCCGTCCAGGTCGATGCCGATGGTCAACATGCCATTGAAGACATCCCAAAACTGCTGGAACTGGCGCAGACCCATCCCGCCGCGCTGATCTCCGGACAACCGATTTACGATGATTCCATTCCCCGTTCGCGCCTGTACGGGCGCTGGATAACCCATGTCTGGGTCTGGATTGAAACCCTGTCGCTGCAACTGAAAGACAGCATGTGCGGCTTTCGCGTCTACCCTGTCGGTCCTACGCGCCAGTTGGCGCAGCGGGTGACGCTTGGCAAGAGAATGGATTTCGACACCGAAGTGATGGTGCGTCTCTGGTGGCAGGGCACCCCCAGCTATTTTGTCCCGACTCGCGTGACCTATCCGCCGGACGGACTGTCGCACTTCGATGCTTTCAAAGATAACTGTCGCATTTCGCTGATGCACACGCGCCTGTTCTTCGGCATGTTGCCACGCATCCCGTCGCTGCTGCTGCGTCGAACGTCGCCGCACTGGGCGCGCCAGCAGGAGGTGAAAGGGCTGTGGGGAATGCGCCTGATGCTATGGGTATGGCGTCTGCTGGGGCGCAAAGCGTTCACGTTGCTGCTCTGGCCGGTGGTCGGCGTCTACTGGCTGACCGCGACCTCCGCACGCCGCGCCTCACAGAACTGGATCACCCGCGTGCGGGCGCAGTTGGCCGCACGCCAGAGGCCAGTTCCAGCTAACCTCACCAGTTATCAACACTTCCTGCGCTTCGGTAACGCGATGCTCGATAAAATCGCCAGCTGGCGCGGTGAACTGCATTTTGGCCGCGACGTGGTGTTTGCGCCAGGGGCTGAAGAGGCGCTGAACGTCAGCGATCCTCGCGGCAAACTGCTGCTGGCCTCACACCTGGGCGATGTTGAAGCCTGTCGCGCGCTGGCACAGTTGCAGGGCAGCAAAACCATCAACGCGCTGGTGTTCAGCGATAACGCCCGGCGTTTTAAGCAGATTATGGAAGAGATGGCGCCGCAGGCCGGACTCAACCTGATGCCAGTGACCGACATCGGCCCGGACACCGCCATAGCGCTCAAAGAGAAGCTGGAGCGCGGGGAATGGATTGCTATTGTCGGCGATCGCATTGCGGTAAATCCCCAGCGTGGCGGCGAATGGCGCGTCTGCTGGAGTCGTTTCATGGGGCAAGCCGCCCCGTTCCCGCAGGGGCCATTTATCCTCGCCTCAATTTTACGCTGCCCGGTGGATCTCCTCTTTGCCCTGCGTCAGCAGGAGAAGCTGTGCATTCACTGCGAGCCGTTCGCCGATCCGCTGGTATTACCGCGTGCCGAACGCCAGCAGGCGCTACAGCAGACCATCGACCGCTATGCCGAACGTCTTGAGCATTACGCGTTACAGTCGCCGCTCGACTGGTTTAACTTTTTCGATTTCTGGCAGTTGCCGGAACCCAAAAACAAGGAGTAAAGGGTGCTGAACGATCCCCGCTTTACGGCTGAAGTTGAGTTGACCATTCCGTTTCACGACGTCGATATGATGGGCGTGGCATGGCATGGCAACTATTTCCGTTACTTCGAGATCGCCCGCGAAGCGCTGCTGAACCAGTTCGACTACGGCTATCGCCAGATGAAAGCCTCCGGCTACCTGTGGCCGGTGGTGGATACCCGCGTCAAATACCGCAATCCGCTGACCTTTGAACAGCGCATTCGCGTACGCGCGCGTCTGGAAGAGTTCGAAAACCGCCTGCGCATTGGCTATGAAATTTTCGATGCCGAAAGCGGGAAACGCGCGACGACGGGCTACACCATTCAGGTCGCGGTGGAAGAGAAAAGCCGCGAAATGTGCTTCGTCTGCCCGGACATTCTGTTTGAACGAATGGGGGTAACGCCATGAGATTTCTGCCGCTGCTGGCGCTGCTTATCAGCCCGTTTGTTAGCGCGTTGACGCTCGACGAATTGCAACAGCGCTTTACCGAACAGCCGGTGATCCGCGCGCATTTCGATCAAACCCGGACGATTAAGGATCTGCCGCAGCCGCTGCGATCCGCGGGAACGATGTTGATCGCCCGTGACCAGGGGCTCTTGTGGGATCAAACCCGTCCGTTCCCGATGCAATTGTTGCTGGACGATACGCGAATGGTGCAGGCCATCAACGGTCAGCCGCCGCAAACCATCACCGCCGATAACAACCCGCAGATGTTCCAGTTTAACCACCTGCTGCGCGGGCTGTTTCAGGCCGACCGCAAGGTGCTGGAACAAAACTTCCGCGTGGAGTTTGCAGATAGCGGAGAGGGTCGCTGGACGCTGCGCCTGACGCCGATCACCACGCCACTGGATAAGATCTTCGCCACCATCGACCTTGCCGGAAAAACCTATCTGGAACGTATTGAGCTTAACGACAAACAAGGCGACCGCACGGATATCGCGCTTTCCCAACACCAACTGACGCCTGCGCAACTGACTGATGACGAACGCCAACGCTTTGCCGCCCAGTAAACGCCCCACGCTGTTATGGGGAATCGCCTGCATCATGATGCTAGGCGTGTTGCTGATGTTGCTGCCTCAGGCGCGGCTCAACAACAGCGTGCTGGCGATGCTGCCAAAACAGGCGCTGGGGGCGATTCCGCCGAGCCTGAATGACGGCTTTATGCAGCGTCTTGACCGCCAACTGGTCTGGCTGGTCAGCCCCGGTAAAAAGGCTGACCCGACAATCGCCCGTAACTGGCTGGCGATGCTGCAACAATCACAGGCGCTGGCAGAGGTGAAAGGCCCGATGGACGCCGACAGCCAACAAGCATGGGCCGCGTTCTTCTGGCAGCACCGCAACGGTTTGATCGACCCGCAAACTCGCGCCCGTCTGCAAAACGGCGGCGACGCGCAGGCGCAATGGATCCTGTCTCAACTCTATTCCGCGTTTTCTGGCGTCAGCGGGAAAGAGTTGCAAAACGACCCGTTGATGCTGATGCGCGGATCGCAACTGGCGATGGCCGAAAACGGCCAGCGTCTGCGGCTGATGGACGGCTGGCTGGTGGCGCAAGACCCCGAGGGAAACTACTGGTATCTGCTGCATGGTGAACTGGCCGGTTCGTCGTTCGATATGCAACAAACGCATCATCTGGTGACCACCCTCAGCACGCTTGCAGAGGAGCTGAAAGCGCGCTATCCGCAGGCGCAGCTACTGTCGCGTGGCACGGTCTTCTACAGCGATTACGCCAGCCAGCAGGCAAAACAGGATGTTTCCACGCTCGGCGTGGCGACAGTGCTGGGCGTGCTGCTGCTGATTGTCGCGGTGTTCCGCTCGCTGCGCCCGCTGCTGCTGTGTCTGCTGTCGATTGGCGTGGGTGCGCTGGCGGGAACCGTCGTCACGCTGCTTATCTTCGGTGAACTGCATCTGATGACGCTGGTGATGAGCATGAGCATCATCGGCATCTCCGCCGACTACACGTTGTATTACCTGACCGAACGGATGGTGCACGGTGCGGAAACCTCGCCCTGGCAAAGCCTGGCGAAAGTGCGAAATGCCCTGCTGCTGGCGCTGCTGACCACCGTCGCGGCCTACCTGATTATGATGCTCGCCCCCTTCCCCGGCATTCGCCAGATGGCGGTATTTGCGGCCGCAGGGCTGAGTGCATCCTGCCTGACGGTAATTTTCTGGCATCCGTGGCTGTGTCGCGGGCTACCGGTGCGTCCGGTTCCGGCGATGGTGTTGATGCTGCGCTGGCTTGCCGCCTGGCGACGCAATAAGAAGCTCTCCGTAGGTCTGCCGGTCGCACTTGCGCTTTTCTCACTGGCGGGTCTGGCGAGCCTGCGCGTGGATGACGATATCTCACAGTTGCAGGCGCTACCGCAGCACATACTGACGCAGGAAAAAACCATTACCGCGCTGACCGGACAGAGCGTCGATCAGAAGTGGTTTGTGGTGTACGGCGACTCCCCCCAGCAGACGCTGGAACGGCTGGAAGCCTTTGTTCCGTCGTTGGCGCAGGCGAAAAAAGAGGGACTGCTCAGCGGCTATCGCACGATCCCGTTGAATTCACTGACCCGTCAGCAACAGGATCTCGCCTTGCTGAAAAACGCCGCGCCAGCGGTCACCCACGCCCTGAACAGCGCCGGACTGACGATGGTCAATCCCGATCTGAACCCTATGCCGGTTACCGTTGACGCCTGGCTTGCCAGCCCGGCCAGTGAAGGCTGGCGATTGCTGTGGTTGAGCCTGGCCGACGGTGAAAGCGGCGTACTGGTGCCGGTGGAAGGCGTCAAACAGAGCGCTGCGCTCAACGCGCTCAGCGAGAAATATCCCGGCGTCGCGTGGGTGGATCGCAAAAGCACCTTTGACAGTCTGTTTGCGCTGTATCGCAACGTACTGACCGGTTTGCTGTTTGTCGCGCTGGCGGTGATTGCCTGCGGCGCGATCGCCCGGTTGGGCTGGCGCAGAGGAGTCGTCAGCCTCGTGCCGTCGGTATTGTCTTTGGGCTGCGGCCTGGCGGTGCTGGCATTGAGCGGGCATGCGGTCAATCTGTTTTCGCTGCTGGCGCTGGTGCTGGTACTGGGGATCGGCATTAACTACACGCTGTTTTTCAGTAATCCGCGTGGGACGCCGCTGACCTCCTTGTTAGCCATCACGCTGGCAATGATGACCACCCTACTGACGCTCGGCATGCTGGTCTTTAGCGCCACCCAGGCGATCAGCAGTTTTGGCATTGTGCTGGTAAGCGGTATTTTCACCGCGTTCCTGCTTTCCCCTCTGGCGATGCCGACGAAAAAAGAGAAGAAACGAAAATGATGAAACGTCTTTTTGCCGGATGGCGGCTACGCCTTATCCGGCCTGGCAGGTCAACAGGTTGGCGTAGCGCCATCGGGCAGTTAGCACTGTGCCTCTTCGCGCTGATCCTCACCGGCTGCAGCCACTCTCAGAAGCCGCAGGAAGGCCGTCCGCAGGCGTGGCTGGAACCAGGTACGCGGGTGACGCTGCCTGCGCCGGGCATCTCTCCGGCAGTGAATGCTCAGCAGTTGCTTACGGGCAGCTTTAACGGCAAAACCCAGTCATTGTTGGTGATGCTGAATGCCGACGATAAAAAAATCACGCTGGCGGGGCTGTCGTCGGTGGGTATTCGTCTGTTCCTCGTCACTTACGATGACAAAGGACTGCACACCGAGCAGTCCATCGTGGTTCCGCAACTGCCGCCCGCCAGTCAGGTACTGGCTGACGTAATGCTCAGCCACTGGCCGATTAGCGTCTGGCAGCCGCAGTTGCCGAAAGGCTGGACGCTGACGGACAGCGGCGACAGGCGTGAACTGCGTAATGCCCGCGGCACGCTGGTGACCGAAATCACTTACCTGAACCGCAAGGGCAAGCGCGAGCCGATCAGCATCGAACAGCATGTCTTTAAATACCACATCACCATTCAATATCTGGGTGACTGATATGATTTACATTTCTGCGGTGGGCATGATTAACGCGCTGGGCAACGATACCGATGAAATCGCCGCCAACCTGACGCATGGCGTTGCGCCCGGCATGCGCCCGCGCACCGGCTGGCTACAGGGATATCCTCATGCGGTACTCGCTGGTGTGGACGGCGAACTGCCCACCATTCCGGACGACTTTAGCACCCACCGTTCGCGCAACAATCAGTTGCTGCTGGCAGCGCTCAGCCAGATCCAGCCGCAGGTTGATGAAGCCATTGCGCGCTACGGTCGCGATCGGGTTGCGGTGGTGCTCGGCACCAGCACGTCCGGTCTGGATGAAGGCGACATGCACGTTAACCTGACGCTGAACGGCGAAGAGAGCCATCACTGGCAGTACCCACAACAGGAACTGGGCGACCCGTCGCGCTTTCTCAGCCACTGGCTGAAGCTGGACGGCCCGGCATTTACCCTCTCCACCGCCTGCTCCTCCAGCGCTCGCGCTATTATCAGCGGACGTCGCTTGCTGGAGTCCGGTCTGGCAGATATCGCCATCGTCGGTGGCGCAGACACCCTGAGCCGGATGCCGATCAACGGCTTCCACAGTCTGGAATCGCTCTCACCAACGCGCTGTCTGCCATTTGGCCGCGACCGTAGCGGGATTACTATTGGCGAAGGCGCGGCGCTGATGCTGCTGACCCGCGAGCCGCAGCCCATCGCGCTGCTGGGCGTAGGGGAATCCAGCGACGCGCACCATATTTCGGCGCCGCACCCGGAAGGCGTTGGGGCCATTCGCGCCATCCAACAGGCGCTGGACGATGCCGGTATCACGCCTGAACAGGTGGGCTACATCAATCTGCATGGCACCGCCACGCCGCTGAACGACCAGATCGAATCAAAAGTGGTCAACGCGCTGTTTGGCGAACGCGTCCCGTGCAGCTCGACCAAACATCTGACTGGCCACACGCTGGGCGCGGCAGGGATTACCGAAGCGGCGCTCAGCATGCTGATTTTGCAGCATGATCTCCCGCTGCCAGCGCAGGACTTTAGCCTGTCGCCGCGCGATCCGGCGCTGCCGCCCTGCGGCATCATCGAGCAACCGCAGCCGCTTGAACGCCCGTTTGTCTTATCGAATTCGTTCGCCTTTGGCGGCAATAACGCCAGTATTCTGCTCGGGAGAATGTCATGAGCCACTATTTATCACCCGGCGAATACCTGCCACACGACGCGCCCATGCTGCTACTCGAAGAGGTGGTCAGCGTGGGCGAAGACACCGCCGTTTGTTGCGTCACGGTGGCGAGCGGCGGCGTTCTCGCACCGTTCCTCGATCCGCAGGGCAATTTACCCGGCTGGTTCGCGCTGGAACTGATGGCGCAGACCGTCGGCGTCTGGTCCGGCTGGCATCGTCATCAGCAGGGTCAGGGGGCAATTTCACTCGGAATGGTGCTTGGCGCGCGCGAACTGATTTGCGCAGCCGGTGTTCTGCCTGCAGGAAAAACAGTATCCATTACCGTCAAGTTGCTGATGCAGGACGACCGTTTCGGCAGCTTCGAATGCGCAATTACCGCTGACGAAGAGACACTGGCGACAGGCCGCGTTAATACCTTCCAGCCGTCGGCAGAAGAACTTCATTCTCTATTTCAACAAGGAGCGTCCGCATGAGTCGTTCAGTTTTGGTTACCGGCGCCAGCAAAGGTATCGGTCGCGCAATCGCCCGCCAGTTGGCAGCGGACGGCTTTGTGGTCGGCGTCCACTATCACCGTGATGCGCAGGGGGCGCAGGAGACGCTGGATGCCATTCTCGCCGTCGGCGGCGCAGGGCGTCTGCTCAGTTTTGACGTGGCGAACCGCGAGCAGTGCCGCGAAGTGCTGGAACAGGATATCGAAGCGCATGGCGCGTGGTACGGCGTGGTCAGTAATGCAGGCGTTGCCCGCGATGCCGCCTTCCCGGCACTCAGCGACAGCGACTGGGACACGGTGATCCACACTAACCTCGACAGTTTTTATAACGTCATTCAGCCGTGCATCATGCCGATGATTGGCGCGCGCCAGGGCGGTCGGATCATCACCCTGTCGTCGGTCTCCGGCGTAATGGGCAATCGTGGGCAGGTGAACTACAGCGCCGCCAAAGCCGGGATTATCGGGGCCACCAAAGCGCTGGCGATTGAACTCGCGAAACGCAAAATTACCGTCAACTGCATCGCGCCGGGTCTGATCGACACCGGTATGATCGACATGGAAGAGGCCGCGCTGAAAGAAGCGATGGCGATGATCCCAATGAAACGCATGGGTCAGGCGGATGAAGTCGCCGGGCTTGCCAGCTATTTGATGTCGGATGTGGCGGGCTACGTCACCCGTCAGGTGATTTCCATCAATGGAGGGATGTTATGACACGTCGCGTGGTGATTACGGGCATGGGCGGCGTCACCGCCTTTGGGGAAAACTGGCAGGACGTTTCCGCCAGACTACGGGCCTATGAAAACGCCGTGCGCAAAATGCCGGAGTGGCAGGTTTATGACGGACTGCATACCCTGCTGGGTGCGCCGATCGATGATTTCACGCTGCCGGAGCATTACACCCGTAAGCGCATCCGCGCGATGGGTCGCGTGTCATTGATGTCCACGCGCGCCACCGAACTGGCGCTCGAACAGGCAGGACTGATTGGCGACGACGTGCTCACCAACGGGGATACGGGGATTGCGTATGGCTCATCCACTGGCAGTACTGGCCCGGTGAGTGAATTTGCCACCATGCTGACCGAGAAGCACACCAATAACATCACCGGCACCACCTATGTGCAGATGATGCCACACACCACCGCCGTCAATACCGGTCTGTTTTTCGGCCTGCGCGGACGCGTGATCCCCACGTCCAGCGCCTGTACGTCCGGCAGCCAGGCGATTGGCTATGCGTGGGAAGCCATTCGCCACGGTTATCAAACCGTGATGGTGGCAGGCGGCGCGGAAGAGCTGTGTCCATCTGAGGCGGCAGTCTTTGATACCCTGTTCGCCACCAGCCAGCGCAACGATCAACCGAAAACCACGCCGTCGCCGTTCGATGAGCAGCGCGATGGGCTGGTGATTGGCGAAGGCGCCGGGACGTTGATCCTTGAAGAACTCGAACACGCCAAAGCGCGCGGCGCGACGATTTACGGTGAAATCATTGGTTTTGCCACCAACTGCGACGCCGCGCATATCACCCAGCCACAACGGGAAACCATGCAAATTTGCATGGAGCAGTCGCTGAAAATGGCAGGGTTAAACGCGCTGGATATCGGCTATATTTCCGCGCACGGTACGGCGACGGATCGTGGCGATATTGCGGAAAGTCAGGCGACTGCCGCAATTTATGGCGATAATGTGCCAATCTCCTCGCTGAAAAGTTATTTTGGGCATACCCTTGGTGCCTGTGGCGCGCTGGAAGCCTGGATGAGTCTGCAAATGATGCGCGAAGGCTGGTTTGCGCCTACGCTAAACTTAAAACAGCCCGACGCCAACTGCGGCGCGCTGGATTACATCATGGGTGAAGCCCGCAAGATTGATTGTGAATTTTTACAGAGCAACAATTTCGCGTTTGGCGGCATCAATACATCCATCATCATCAAACGTTGGTCCTGACATGTATCGGATCGTACTGGGAAAAGTTTCGACACTCAGCGCAGGCGCCTTGCCGTCTGCGTTAACCGATCTGGCGCCGCAGGGTCCGCGACGCGCACGCTGGCTGGCCGGTCGCGTTCTGCTTTCCCATACCCTCTCGCCGCTGCCGGAGATTGTTTACGGCGAACAGGGGAAACCCGAGTTTTCACCCGAGACGTCGCTGTGGTTCAACCTGAGCCACAGCGGTGACGACATCGCCCTGCTGTTGAGCGACGAAGGCGAAGTAGGTTGCGATCTCGAAATCATCCGCCCGCGCGCCAACTGGCGCTCGCTGGCAAATGCGGTCTTCAGCCTCGGAGAACATGCCGAAGTGGAAGCGGAACATCCGGATCGACAGCTCGCCGCATTCTGGCGTATCTGGACGCAAAAAGAGGCGATAGTGAAACAGCGCGGCGGCAGCGCGTGGCAAATCGTCAGCGTCGACAGCACCTTTGACTCCGGACTTTCGCTGAGCCATTGCCAGGTCGATAACCTGAGCCTGGCCGTCTGCACCCCCACGCCCTTTACCCTGACCGCAGACGCGGTGCAGTGGCTGGATACGGTCTGACATCGCAACTATACAATTTTCGTATAATTCACGCCTTTGACCGCCCTTCTCTTGATCCAGAACACGTCAAAAGTATGATGATTCTTTAGAATCGTCATACTCATTAAGTCGTACCTCTACATCATTCGGGATCACCATTTTGTCCAGACTACGCCGCACACTTTTTGCGCTGCTGGCCTGTGCGTCATTCCTTACGCACGCCGCTGCCACTGATGAAATCACTACCGCCTGGCCGGTCAACGTTGGGCCGCTTAACCCCCATCTGTATACCCCTAACCAGATGTTCGCCCAGAGCATGGTCTATGAACCGCTGGTGAAGTATCAGGCCGATGGTTCGGTCATTCCGTGGCTGGCGAAAAGCTGGACCCACACGGAAGATGGCAAAACCTGGACCTTCACCCTGCGTGATGATGTGACCTTCTCAAACGGTGAAGCGTTCGACGCCCATGCCGCGGCGGAAAACTTCCGCGTGGTGCTCGATAACCGTCAGCGTCATGCCTGGCTGGAACTGGTCAATCAGATCGTCGACGTGAAAGCGCTCGACAAAAACCAGCTACAAATCACTCTGAAAAGCGCCTATTACCCGTTCCTGCAAGAGCTGGCGCTGCCGCGCCCGTTCCGTTTTATTGCGCCGTCGCAATTTAAAGACAACGAAACGATGCGCGGCATTAAAGCGCCGATTGGCACCGGCCCATGGGTGCTGAAAGAGTCGAAGCTCAATCAGTACGATGTGCTGGTACGCAACGATCGCTACTGGGGTGAAAAGCCGCAGATTCAAAAGATTACCGTCAAAGTGATCCCGGATCCGACTACCCGCGCCGTGGCGTTTGAAACTGGCGACATCGACCTGCTGTACGGTAACGAAGGGTTGTTGCCGCTCGATACCTTCGCCCGTTTCAGTCAGAACCCGAACTACCGTACCCAGCTTTCTCAGCCGATTGAAACAGTAATGCTGGCGCTCAATTCGGCCAAAGCACCGACCAATGAGCTGGCGGTACGTGAAGCGCTGAACTATGCGGTGAACAAGAAATCGTTGATCGACAATGCGCTGTACGGCACGCAGCAGGTCGCCGACACGCTGTTCGCCCCGACGGTCCCTTATGCCAACGTTGGTCTGAAACCGCGTCAGTACGACCCGCAGCAGGCAAAATCCCTGCTGGAAAAAGCCGGCTGGACGCTCCCCGCAGGCAAAGATATTCGTGAGAAAAACAGCCAACCGCTGCGCATTGAGCTGTCATTCATTGGCACCGATGCGCTGAGTAAGTCGATGGCGGAAATTATCCAGGCCGATATGCGCCAGATTGGTGTTGATGTCGCACTGGTCGGCGAAGAAGAGAGCAGTATTTACGCCCGCCAGCGCGATGGTCGCTTCGGTATGATCTTCAACCGCACCTGGGGCGCACCGTATGACCCCCACGCCTTTATGAGTTCGATGCGTGTGCCGTCGCATGCGGATTACCAGGCGCAGCAGGGTTTAGCTGACAAGCCGCTGATTGATAAAGAGATTGGCGAAGTGCTGGAAACCACCGACGACGCGCAGCGTCAGGCGCTGTACAAAGACATCCTGACCCGTCTGCACAACGACGCGGTCTATCTGCCCATCAGCTATGTCTCGATGATGGTGGTCGCCAGACCTGAACTGGGCACAATTCCATATGCGCCTATCGCCTCTGAAATCCCGTTTGAACAGATTAAACCGGTGAAACCCTGATGTTGCGTTATGTACTGCGGCGCATTCTGCTGTTGATTCCGATGATTTTCGCCGCCTCGGTGATCATCTTTCTGATGCTGCGCCTGGGCACCGGCGACCCGGCGCTCGACTATCTGCGCCTGTCGAACCTGCCGCCGACGCCGGAAATGGTGGCCTCAACCCGCGTGATGCTGGGACTGGATCAGCCGCTTGTCGTGCAGTACGGCACCTGGCTGTGGAAGGCGCTGCATCTGGATTTTGGCATCTCGTTTGCCACCCAGCGCCCGGTGCTGGATGACATGCTGAATTTCCTGCCCGCGACGCTGGAACTGGCGGGCGCGGCGCTAGTGCTGATCCTGCTGACTTCCGTACCGCTCGGCATCTGGGCGGCGCGCCACCGCGACCGTCTGCCGGATTTCGTCGTGCGACTGGTAGCCTTTCTCGGCGTGTCGATGCCGAACTTTTGGCTCGCCTTCCTGTTGGTGATGTTCTTTTCGGTCTGGCTGCAATGGCTGCCCGCGATGGGCTACGGCGGCTGGCAGCATCTTATTTTACCGGCAGTGTCGATCGCCTTTATGTCCCTGGCGATTAACGCGCGACTCCTGCGCGCCAGCATGTTAGAAGTCACCGGGCAGCGTCACGTCACCTGGGCGCGCCTGCGCGGACTGAGCAACAAACAAACCGAGCGCCGCCATATTTTGCGTAACGCCTCGCTGCCAGTGGTGACCGCCGTCGGGATGCACATCGGTGAACTGATTGGCGGGACGATGATTATCGAGAATATCTTTGCCTGGCCTGGCGTCGGCCGCTATGCCGTCTCGGCCATATTTAACCGCGACTACCCGGTGATTCAGTGCTTTACGCTGATGATGGTGGTGGTCTTCGTGGTCTGTAACCTGATTGTTGATCTGCTGAACGCCGCGCTGGACCCGCGCATTCGTCGTCATGAAGGAGCGCACTCGTGAACTTTTTCCTCTCTTCACGTTGGTCGGTTCGTCTGGCCATGATCATCATCGGCCTGCTGGCGGTGATTGCGCTGACCAGCCAGTGGTGGCTGCCGTATGATCCGCAAGCGATCGATTTGCCCTCGCGCCTGTTGGCGCCAGACAGCCAGCACTGGCTGGGTACAGACCATCTGGGACGCGATATTTTCTCTCGCCTGCTGGCTGCGACCCGCGTGTCGCTGGGTTCGGTGATGGCCTGTCTGCTGCTGGTGCTAGCGCTGGGACTGATCGTCGGTGGTAGCGCTGGACTGCTGGGTGGTCGCGTCGATCAGGCCACCATGCGTGTCGCCGATATGTTTATGACCTTCCCGACCTCCATTCTGTCGTTCTTCATGGTCGGCGTATTGGGCACGGGACTCACCAACGTGATTATCGCCATCGCCCTGTCACACTGGGCGTGGTATGCGCGGATGGTGCGCAGTCTGGTCATCTCCCTGCGCCAGCGCGAGTTTGTTCTCGCCTCGCGGCTTTCCGGCGCGGGTCATGTCCGGGTATTTATCGACCATCTGGCTGGTGCGGTGATCCCGTCATTGCTGGTGCTGGCCACGCTGGATATTGGTCACATGATGCTGCACGTTGCCGGGATGTCATTTCTCGGCCTCGGCGTGACAGCACCGACGGCGGAATGGGGGGTGATGATTAACGACGCCCGCCAGTATATCTGGACCCAGCCGCTGCAAATGTTCTGGCCGGGGCTGGCGCTGTTTATCACCGTGATGGCCTTCAATATGGTGGGTGACGCCCTGCGCGATCACCTGGATCCACATCTGGTCACGGAGCATGCCCACTGATGCCACAGCACATTGAACTGCAAAACATCGCCTTACAGGCCGATCGCCCGCTGGTACACGGTGTGTCGTTATCGCTCAAACGCGGACGCGTGCTGGCGCTGGTAGGCGGCAGCGGTAGCGGCAAGTCGCTGACCTGCGCGGCGGCGCTGGGGATTTTACCCGCGGGTGTTCGCCAGACGTCAGGTGAGATTCTGGCAGACGGTAAGCCGGTGTCGCCTTGCTCCTTGCGCGGATTCAAAATCGCCACCATTATGCAAAACCCACGCAGCGCGTTTAATCCCCTGCATACGATGGCGACCCACGCGCGGGAAACCTGTCAGGCGTTAGGTAAACCGGCAGATGACGCCACGCTTATCCACGCCCTGCAAGCCGTGGGCCTAGAGCATGCCAATCGCGTGCTGAAGCTCTACCCGTTCGAGATGAGCGGCGGCATGCTGCAACGCATGATGATCGCGATGGCGGTACTGTCCGATGCGCCGTTTATCGTCGCCGATGAGCCGACCACCGACCTGGATGTGGTGGCGCAGGCGCGCATCCTCGATCTGCTGGAGAGCATTATGCAGAGCCGGGCACCGGGCATGCTGTTGGTGACTCACGATATGGGTGTGGTCGCACGACTGGCCGACGACGTAGCGGTAATGGATAACGGAAACATCGTCGAACAGGGCGATGTGGAAACCCTGTTCAGGGCTCCCAAACACGCCATCACCCGCGGTCTGGTGTCGGCACATCTCGCCCTGTACGGTATGGAGTTAGCCTCATGACTTTACTCAGCGTCACTGACCTCTCTCATCAGTATGCCCACGCCAACCTGAGTGGAAAACATCAGCATCAGCAGGTGCTGAAAGACGTCTCCCTGAACCTGAAAAGCGGCGAAACCGTTGCCCTGCTGGGGCGCAGCGGCTGCGGGAAAAGTACATTAGCGCGTCTGCTGGTCGGGCTGGAATCGCCCAGTCAGGGAAGCGTGAACTGGCGCGGTGAATCGCTGGCGAAACTGAACCGGGCTAAACAAAAGGCATTTCGCCGCGATATCCAGATGGTCTTTCAGGATTCCATTAGCGCGGTGAATCCGCGTAAAACCGTCTGCGAGATCCTGCGTGAGCCGATGCGTCATTTACTCTCATTGTCCAAAGCCGAACAGCTGGCGCGAGTACGCGAGATGCTTAACGCCGTCGATCTGGATGAAAACCTGCTGGATAAACGCCCGCCACAGCTCAGCGGTGGTCAGCTCCAGCGCGTCTGTCTGGCCCGCGCACTGGTGGTGGAGCCGAAACTGTTGATTCTCGATGAAGCGGTGTCGAATCTCGATCTGGTGTTGCAGGCAGGCGTCATTCGTCTGCTTAAAAAACTACAGCAGCAGTTTGGTACTGCTTGTCTGTTTATCACTCACGATTTGCGACTGGTGGAGCGTTTTTGCCATCGTGTCATGGTCATGGAGGACGGGCAGATCGTTGAAACGCAGGCCGTGGGTAAAGCATTAACCTTTTCCTCCGAAGCCGGTCGTGTGCTACAAAAGGCGGTACTCCCCGCATACCCCGTGCGCCATCGCGCCATTTCGTAAGGTTGATATCTGATGCAACGAGTCACCATCACGCTTGATGACGATTTACTGGAAACGCTGGACAGCCTGAGCCAGCGTCGTGGTTACAACAACCGCTCCGAAGCCATTCGTGACATTCTGCGCGGCGCGCTGGCGCAGGAAACCACTCAGGAGCACGGCACCCAGGGCTTTGCCGTGCTCTCCTACGTGTATGAACATGAGAAGCGTGATTTAGCCAGCCGCATTGTGTCGACCCAGCACCATCACCATGATCTGTCGGTTGCCACACTGCATGTGCATATCAATCATGACGATTGCCTGGAGATTGCCGTTCTGAAAGGCGATATGGGCGATGTTCAGCATTTTGCTGATGATGTCATCGCCCAGCGCGGCGTGCGCCACGGCCATTTGCAGTGTTTGCCGAAGGAAGAGTAAGCGTCAACGATACCGCCGGGGGCGCTTCACTTGCCCGGCCTGGATTTACATTTCCGTAGGCCGGATAAGGCATCGCCGCCATCTGGAGCGATTGCAGAGTATTCGTCGTCTATGCCTGTTTCAGGCGTTCACTCAGCGTGTCAATGATCCAGGTATTCACGGATACCTGCTCTTGCGCCGCTGCAGAACTCAGACGTTCACCGAAGGACTCCGGATAGCGTAAAGTAAATGTTTTAAGCTTTTCCTGCTGAGCGTACGGTTCAATGCCAGCTTCACGACAATCGTCGAGATATTCGCGCAATGAAAGTTCACCCTCTTTTTGCAGCCCTTGAATACTGTCTGACACAAAATCACAATAGCCTGACAACCCCAGGAACTTACCGCGAAACGCATTAAGCTCAGGAACGTAATTGATGACGGCCGGTTGTCCGGCGATCTCCATTGCGTTTGGCATTTTAGGTTTGATCATGGTTTAACCCCTATACTGACTAACCAGTCGCGCACGCTCTCTACTGCGCCTTTATCTGTATCCGGTGAAGGATGAGGCCGATGAAAACACGCAATGCTTTTGTTTAATAAAAATTTGCAGCGTGAACCGCGTCCTTCTTTGATCTCCCCACCTAACGCGTTAATCAACGATTCAATATCCGCCCATTTAATGCCTTGCGGTACGGGAGTTTTAAAGAGCTGCTCCAGCGTGCTTCTTTGCTTTTTCCGTAAGGATAACACCTGCTGTCTCATCGCATTCCCTTGTGACTTCATCCTGTGAAGTCAATCTTATGACAGCATAGTATGAAGTCAAGGGTTACCGCCAAAAACGAATTACGCCATCGTGCCAATCGTCTTTCTGAAACGCAGCAGCGCGATCAGGAAGAATACGCCGCCAATGGCGAGGAGCGTCAGAAACTGCGGCCAGACAATGCTGAACCCGGCGCCGCGATAGAGTATTGCCTGCGCAAGACTGACAAAATGCGTCGTCGGCATCGTCAGCATGATATCCTGCACCGCCTGCGGCATGCTTTCGCGCGGCGTGGAACCACCAGATAGCATTTGCAGTGGCAAAAGCACCAGAATCATCAACAGCCCCAGTTGTGGCATGGAACGCGCCAGCGTGCCCATAAAAATGCCGATCGATGTGGTAGCGAACAGGCTCAGCGCCACACCCAACATGAACAGCGGAATGGACCCTTCTATCGGCACGCCGAGCGCCCCTTTCACCATCAGCATCAGCGATAGCCCCGAGACCACCAGCACCACCAGTCCCATCGACCAGACTTTCGCCATCATGATCTCAAACGGGGTGATCGGCATCACCAGCAGGTGTTCCACCGTGCCGTGTTCACGTTCGCGAATCAGCGCCGAACCGGTTAGCACAATCGCCAGCATGGTGATGTTATTGATGATCGCCATCACCCCGCCAAACCACGCCGGATCAAGGTTCGGGTTAAAGCGCATTCGGGTCTCCAGCGAAACCAGCGGCTCGCTGTTATCGCGATAACGCGCGACAAAACTGTTCACTTCGCCGCTGATGATATTCTGGATGTAGCTGTTGCCGGTAAACGCCTGGCTCATGCGCGTGGCGTCAACGTTTACCTGAATATCGGGTTGCCTTCCGGCCAGCACGTCTCGTTGAAAGTTAGGCGGAATATTGACCGCAAAGGTATAGCGTCCTGCATCCAGCCCGGCGTCCATCTCATCGGCAGTGATCATCTCCGGCGGTAAAAACCACGGACGGTAGAAGCTGTTGACGATACGATTCGAGAGCTGCGACTGGTCCATATCGGCAATGGCAATCGGCGCGAGATGCAGCGACCCCGGCAGCACGGTCGCGGAGGAGTATACCGAGACGGTAAAGGCAAACACGATCAGCGTCAGCATCGCCTTATCGCCCAACAGGCTGCGCAACTCCTTGATGCCTAAATTATAAATATTGCGTAGTCGGCGCATCACCCCTCCTGTTTTTTCAGCAACAGCACGCTCAGCCCCATCACCACCGGAATGGCGATCAGCAACGGTACAAACAGCGGCCAGAGATCGGTGAGATCCAATGCTTTCGAGAATGTGCCGCGGGCGATCGTCAGGAAATGGCTGGTTGGGTAGATCTCGCCGATCCACCGCCCCGGTCCTTCCAGCGACGCCACCGGATCGATCATCCCGGAGAACTGCGTCGCCGGGATCAGGGTAATGATGGACGTGCCAAAAATCGCCGCAATCTGACTCTTCATGAACGTGGAGATCAGCAGCCCCATTCCGGTGGCGATGGTGACATACAGTAGCGCGGCAAGGCTGAGCGTGAGGAAACTGCCCTTGTGCGGTACGCCAAAAACAAACACCGACAGGGCGCACAGCAACAGGAAATTCAGCATCCCCAGCGCGATATATGGCAGTTGTTTACCCAGCAAAAACTCACTGCGGGTGGTGGGCGTTACGTACAGGTTGATGATCGACCCCAGCTCTTTTTCCCGCACCACGCTCAGCGCACTCAGCATCGACGGAATCATCATCAGCAACAACGGGATGACCGCCGGCACAATTGCTGGCAGGCTCTTCACGTCTGGGTTGTAGCGATAGCGCGTTTCAATGGTCATGAGCCCGCTCTGCCCCACCGGCGTTGGCTGGCGGCTCGCCACGTCCTGTAGCCAGCTCTGGTGCATCGCCTGCACGTAGCCTTTTACCGTCTCGGCACGGCTGGGCATGGCGCCATCCACCCAGACGCCAATCGCCACCGGCGTCCCCCGCGCAATGTCACGGCCAAAGTTGGGCGGGATTTCGATGGCCACCGCCACCTCGCCGGAACGCATCCGCCGGTCGAGATCGTCATAGCTGGTCAGCGGCGGCTGTTCAATGAAGTAGCGCGAACCCGCCAGATTCAATGACCAGGCCTGGCTGCTGACGGTTTGATCGCGATCGAGTACGGCAAAACGCAGATTTTCGACGTCCATGCTGATGCCGTAACCCATGATCAGCATCAGGATCACCGTTCCCAGCAGCGCCAGCGTCGAACGCACCGGATCGCGCCTGAGTTCCAGCGCTTCGCGACGGCTGTAGCTGAACAATCGCCGCAGGCTGAATCCCTGACGCGGCGGCTTCGCCTCTTCATGTTTTGTTTCAACCGGCACAGAGGCTTCAGGCGCCGGGCCCGCCGCCTCCTGGAGCCAGGAGATAAATGCCTCTTCAAGGCTTGCAGCCCCGCGCCGTTCAACCAGCTCCTGCGGCGTACCGCTGGCGAGCACTTTTCCGGCATGCATCAACGACATGCGGTCACAGCGCTCGGCTTCATTCATAAAGTGGGTGGAGATAAAAATGGTCACTTTGTCCTGACGCGACAGATCGACCATCAGTTGCCAGAACATATCCCTGGCCACCGGGTCAACGCCGGAGGTCGGTTCATCGAGGATCAACATTTCCGGGCGATGGATCACCGCCACCGCCAGCGACAGCCGCTGGCGAATGCCGAGCGGGAGCGACTCGGGCAACGTATCCTCAACCTCCGCCAGCATAAAACGTTCGCTCATCTCCTGAACGCGTTGGGGGATTTCCGCTTCCGGGATGTGAAACAACCGGGCATGGAGTTCAAGGTTCTGTCGAACCGTCAGCTCGCTGTACAGCGAAAACGCCTGCGACATGTAGCCCACCCGACGGCGGGTGTCGATATCCTTCGGGTCGACCGGTTGACCAAACAGCCAGGCCTCACCTTCACTGGCAGGCAGCAGCCCGGTCAGCATCTTCATGGTTGTCGATTTACCGCAGCCGTTGGAACCGAGGAAGCCAAAAATCTCCCCTCGCGGGATGCGAAAGTTGACGTGATCGACGGCGACAAAATTGCCGAAGCGCATGGTCAGGTCTTTTGCCTCGATGGCAATGTCTTCCTGTTCTGCGTGATACGGTGGGATCACCACCGGTTGATACGCCTGGCGCTGCGCCTGCGGTAACAGGGCGATAAACGCCTGCTCCAGCGTCGCGCTGGCGGTTTTATCGCGGAGTTCCTGCGCACTGCCAGTCGCCAGCACCTCACCGGCGTTCATCGCCACCAGCCAGTCGAAGCGCTCGGCTTCTTCCATATACGCCGTCGCCACCAGTACGCTCATGTTGGTCTGTCGCTGACGAATGTTGTCGATCAGATCCCAGAACTGGGCGCGAGACAGGGGATCAACACCGGTGGTCGGTTCATCCAGTATCAATAATTCCGGGTCATGGATCAGCGCACAGCACAGGCCCAACTTCTGTTTCATCCCGCCCGAGAGTTTCCCCGCCGGGCGATCGCGAAACGGGGCCAGACCGGTGCTGTTCAGTAACTCCGTAATCCGCGCTTCGCGCTCGGCTTTGTCATGACCAAACAGACGGGCGAAGAAGTCGACGTTCTCATACACCGACAACGTGTGATACAGGTTTTTTCCCAGTCCCTGCGGCATCCACGCAATACGCGGACAGACGTCACGACGGTGTTTCGGATCGCGCATATCGCCGCCCAGCACCATGACGTTGCCTTGCTCAATCACTCGCGCACCGGAAATGAGCGACAGCAGGCTTGATTTCCCCACGCCGTCGGGGCCGATCAAGCCCACCATGCAGCGCGCGGGGATATCCAGCGTGATGTTATTCAGCGCCACCGTGGTCCCGTAATGCTGACTCACGCCGTCAAGGTGCGCCACGGGAGGAACGGGAACCAGCGCCAGAGAGGTCATTGCGGCAACCTCACCGCCAGCGAGTCAGGCCAGGGAAGCTGTTCGTTCAGTCGAACCCACGCCATGCCTGGCAGTCCGGTTTTGACATATTCCAGATGCTGCTGGAGTAATTCCGGGGGGATACGCGCCTTGACGCGAAACATCAGCTTCAGGCGCTCATCGCTGGTTTCAACGGTTTTCGGCGTGAACTGCGCGACGCTGGCGACAAAACTGATCGTAGCGGGAATACGCAGATCCGGTGCGGCATCAAGCACCAGACGGGCTTCACCGCCAATTTTTAGCAGACCCGCCTGTTCAGTCGGCAGGAAAAACGTCATGTAAACATCGCTGAGATCGACCATATTCAGCACCCGACCGCCCGCCGCCAGCACTTCGCCCGGCTCCGCCACGCGGTACTGAACCCGGCCATCACGCGGGGCTTTAAGCTCGCTGTCTTCGATATCCGCGACAATCCGCCGTTCGGTCGCCTGCGCGGCATCGACGCGGGTTTGCGCCTGGATAATGCTGGTGCGTGCGGCTTCAATCGCTGCTTTCGTCGCGGAGACTTGCGCCTTTGCCGACTCCAGCGCCGCACGTGCACTTTCCGCCGCAGCGCGATCGTCATCCAGCTGTTGCGCCGAGACTGCGCCACGCTGGGAGAGCGAGCGGGAACGGACGTGACGTTTGGAGACGGAATCCAGCTCGGCTTCACGCTGTTTCACCACCGACTGGGCGGCGCGGGTTTCGCTTTGCCGCTGTTCGAGCAGCGCCCGTGCGGCAGCCACGGCGCTTTCGGCCTCTTTGATTTGTGCGATGGCTTCCAGCCGTTGCTCCTGCAACACGCGGGTATCCATCTTCGCCAGCACTTCGCCCTGGCGAACAAACTGCCCCTCTGTCACCAGGATGGTATCAATACGTCCGGCGATTTTGGTGGCGATGTCCACTTCCGTCGCCTCGATTCTGCCGTTGCTGGCAGCAAAACCGTCTGGTACGCCTGCGGGCCGTAGTACCCACCACACGCCAGCCGCGATCACCACCAGTACGCCCACAACCCACCACGTCAGATGACGCTTAATGTTGTCCATAATCGACCCGCCATAATCCCTGTTAGTAAACAATGCGTGTCACAAAACCCCACTGAAAGGACGTTCAGCGGTATCTTCCCTCCGGGATAAGAAGGAAAAAGTGAGAGTGGCCGGGCGACATGCAGACGTCATGACTGCGCTCGCCGTGAAGGAAAGTGAATGACAGAGAAGTGCGAAAAACGGGTAGTAATGTTGTCATCATCAGCGTTCCTGGCCGTAAATGAAACACGCATACTCATAGCTAGTATCAATGGAATACTAGCATCATTATGGATGATGTCTATTCGCTTATCGTTTGTAATGATATGCAGGGTGAATCACTTATTCCCGGCAAGATCCTGCGCGCATGCCCAGGCGCTGGACCACGCCCACTGGAAGTTGTAGCCGCCCAGCCAGCCGGTGACGTCCATCACTTCGCCGATAAAGTAGAGACCCGGCACCTTGCGCGCTTCCATGGTACGTGACGACAGCTCGTGGGTGTCGACCCCGCCAAGGGTCACTTCTGCCGTGCGATAGCCTTCAGTGCCGTTCGGCTGTACGCGCCAGTCGGTCAACGTGTCGATCAGCATCTGCTGGTCGCGAACGTTGAGCTGTTTGAGCGAGACGTCAGGGATCTGCCCGAGCTGTTGCAGGCACTCCACCAGACGCTTCGGCAGCAGCATCGCCAGCGTATTCTTCAGGCTTTGATTCGGATGGGCGCTGCGTTGTTCGTTAAGGATGTCATCCAGACTGACATCCGGCAGTAAATTGATGCTGACAAATTCGCCGGGCTGCCAGAAGCTGGAAATCTGTAAAACCGCAGGGCCAGAAAGGCCGCGATGGGTAAAGAGCAGATTTTCACGAAAAACGGTACCGTCCTGCGCGGTGATGACCGACGGAACGGAAACGCCAGACAGTACCTGAAGCTGCTCCAGCAGCGGTTTGTGCAGGGTAAACGGCACCAGCCCGGCGCGGGTTGGCAGAACGTTCAGGCCAAACTGTTCGGCAATTTTATAGCCAAACGGTGACGCGCCAAGACCTGGCATCGACAGCCCGCCTGAAGCAATCACCAGCTTTTTCGCGCCGACGGTCGCCCCGTTAAGCTCCAGCGTAAAACCGTCATCATCCCGCGCAACGCTCAGAACTTCACTGCGTAAGCGCAGGGTTACATTGCCTTTTTCGCATTCCGCCGCCAGCATATCGACGATTTGCTGTGCGGAATCATCACAAAAAAGCTGCCCGAGCGTTTTTTCATGCCAGGCAATACCGTGTTTACCCACGAGATCGATGAAATCCCACTGGGTATAGCGCGCCAGCGCAGACTTGCAAAAATGCGGGTTCTGACTCAAATAAGCCGCCGGCTCAACATAAAGGTTCGTAAAGTTGCAGCGACCCCCACCGGACATGAGGATCTTGCGGCCAGGCTTCTTACCATTATCAATGAGCAGCACCCGACTGCCGGCCTGTCCTGCCTGTGCTGCACAGAACATACCTGCCGCGCCAGCGCCTATAATAATGGCATCAAACCTTTCCACTTTACGTTCCTCTCTGAATTCAGGGCGTGAATTGTAAAGTTATCTCAGTGGTCGCACCAGCGACAAAATCCTTAGGAAGAAGTATTTATATGAAATATATAAGATAATTCTTTATAGGCACTATTGTATTCAGACGTTAAATCAAAAAAAGTCTATATTTCACTTTGCCCGCGCCGCTAAAGTCACTGATAATGCGCCGCGTTCATGTCCTCAAGATGGCGTAACGTCCTATGCTACATTTGTTTGCTGGCCTGGATTTACATACCGGGCTTTTATTATTGCTTGCTCTGGCTTTTGTGCTGTTCTACGAAGCGATCAACGGCTTCCATGATACAGCCAACGCAGTCGCAACCGTGATCTACACCCGTGCGATGCGTTCGCAGCTTGCGGTGGTCATGGCTGCGGTGTTCAACTTCTTTGGTGTGCTGCTGGGCGGTCTCAGCGTGGCCTATGCCATCGTGCATATGTTGCCGACCGATCTCTTGCTCAACATGGGATCGTCGCATGGACTCGCGATGGTGTTCTCCATGCTGCTCGCCGCCATCATCTGGAACCTGGGAACCTGGTACTTTGGTTTACCCGCCTCCAGTTCCCACACGCTGATTGGCGCGATTATCGGCATCGGTTTAACCAATGCGCTGATGACCGGCACGTCAGTGGTGGACGCACTCAACATCCCGAAAGTCATGGGTATTTTTGCCTCGCTGATCGTCTCGCCCATCGTTGGCCTGGTGGTCGCAGGCGGCCTGATTTTCCTTCTGCGTCGCTACTGGAGCGGTACCAAAAAACGCGCCCGTATTCACCTCACGCCTGCGGAACGTGAAAAGAAAGACGGCAAGAAAAAGCCGCCGTTCTGGACCCGTATCGCCCTGATTCTTTCTGCTATCGGCGTGGCCTTCTCGCATGGTGCGAACGACGGTCAGAAAGGCATTGGTCTGGTTATGCTGGTACTGATTGGTGTGGCACCAGCGGGCTTCGTGGTGAACATGAATGCCTCAGGTTATGAAATCACCCGTACCCGTGATGCCATCAATAACGTCGAAATCTACTTCCAGCAGCATCCTGATCTGCTGAAGAAAGTGACGGGCGTCGATCAACTCATTCCATCCCCGGAACCGGCCGCGACGCAGCCGACGGAATTCCACTGCCATCCGGCAAACACCCTTAACGCGCTGGATCGCGCGAAGGCGATGTTGTCGAACAATGTGGAAAGCTATGACAAGCTTAGCGTTGAGCAGCGCGGCCAACTGCGTCGCATCATGCTGTGCATCTCCGACACGACCGACAAAGTGACGAAGCTGCCGGGCGTAAGCGCTGACGATCAGCGTCTGCTGAAGAAACTGAAAACCGATATGCTGAGCACCATCGAGTATGCGCCGATCTGGATCATCATGGCGGTCGCGCTGGCGTTGGGTATTGGGACCATGATCGGCTGGCGCCGCGTGGCGACCACCATCGGTGAGAAGATTGGTAAGAAAGGCATGACCTATGCTCAAGGGATGTCTGCGCAGATGACGGCAGCCGTCTCTATCGGTCTGGCCAGCTACACGGGGATGCCGGTGTCCACCACCCACGTACTCTCTTCCTCCGTTGCGGGGACGATGGTTGTCGACGGTGGGGGTCTGCAACGTAAAACAGTGACCAGCATTCTGATGGCGTGGGTGTTCACATTACCCGCCGCGATTCTGTTGTCCGGTACGCTGTACTGGATCTCGCTGAAGCTTATCTAAGCGAAAAGAAAAAAAGTTACCGTAGCAAGCGGGTCAGGAAACTGGCCCGCTTTTATTTGTTCAGTGCCAAATCATCAACGCAATAAGACTGACCACCACGAGCCCACATAGCGCGCTGGTCAGAATGAACTGACGACGTACCCGCTCACAGCGGCGGATAAACTCATCATCATGGTGATCGCGGTAGCGCTGGGCGTAGATATACCACACCAGGCGTACCTGCTTATTGGGTTGGCCGTGCGAGGTGAAAAAGCCGCCCCCGTCAACATACTGATAGAGCAAAGGATCGCAACCACGAAGTACCACGAGCAGCGCGCGTAGCGACGAGAAATAGCGCGCCATATTCACAATGCAAACAACACATAATGCCCAGAATAATGCAACGGTGCTTATCATACGACCTCCCCGGCGACCCGCCCACGGAGCTCCGCTCCGGGACTACCGCTCCCCGAAACTTGCCAGACAGTCAATGAAAAAGTACGACTAAAAACCGCTCATTTTGAGCTTATCATCAGAGCGGCTCTCTAAATAGTGTAGGAGATCAGTTAATTTTTTTGCCAGAAGGTTAATCACTATCAATGCAATTATCTAAATATTTTGTTTAACTATTTGGTAAGCAAGGCGGATTGACGGATTATCCAGGTCGCTATAATGTAAGGATAGTCTCTACAATTCACTTCATCGCGGCTGAGCTAGCCCCGCGTAGACATATCGCACAGTTCGCAGGACGCGAGTGACGCAAGGTAGAAAAATCGCTAGCTGGCTGGTCATCGACAACTTTATGGAAGGAGTAATACTATGGCTTACAAACACATTCTCATCGCGGTTGATCTTTCTCCGGAAAGCAAAGTTCTGGTAGAAAAAGCCGTCTCTATGGCACGGCCGTACAACGCAAAAGTTTCCCTTATCCACGTTGATGTAAACTACTCTGACCTTTATACCGGCCTGATCGACGTCAATCTGGGCGACATGCAAAAACGCATTTCTGAAGAAACTCACCACGCACTGACCGAACTGTCCACCAACGCAGGCTATCCGATTACCGAAACCCTGAGCGGCAGCGGCGATCTGGGTCAGGTGCTGGTTGACGCCATTAAGAAATACGACATGGACCTGGTGGTTTGCGGTCATCACCAGGACTTCTGGAGCAAACTGATGTCCTCCGCGCGCCAGCTGATCAACACCGTTCACGTCGACATGTTGATTGTTCCGCTGCGCGACGAAGAAGAATAAAACATCGCTAACCGGGTCATCCGGTCATGTCAGAGCGCCCGCCTATGCGGGCGTTTTTGTTTCTGCCATCCTCACACTTAAACAGTACAACCTTCCAATCCATCAATCACAATTAGTGTGATCAACTGATTAGAATGAAATCAATCTGTATAATACTCTACGTCACCGGCTAATGGCCGCAGTCTATAACAGAGTCAGACTTTTTCGGCGCGTTTTGTATTACGCGTTCATACTTTTCGGGATGGCATTGAAAGGCGAAGCAATATGAATACATCTGCACCAACGGGTTTGCTGCAGCAACCCCGCCCGTTCTTCATGATCTTTTTTGTCGAGTTATGGGAACGATTTGGTTATTACGGCGTTCAGGGTATCCTGGCGGTTTTCTTTGTTAAGCAACTGGGATTCTCACAAGAGCAGGCGTTTATCACCTTCGGTGCCTTTGCCGCACTGGTCTACGGTCTGATCTCGATTGGGGGGTACGTTGGCGACCACCTGCTCGGCACCAAACGTACGCTGGTGCTGGGCGCGATTGTGTTGGCGCTTGGCTACTTCATGACGGGAATGTCGTTGCTCAAACCGGACCTTATTTTTATCGCGCTTGGGACGATTGCCGTCGGCAACGGCCTGTTTAAGGCGAACCCGGCAAGCCTGCTCTCCAAATGCTATCCGCCAAAAGATCCCCGTCTGGATGGCGCATTCACACTGTTCTACATGTCGATAAACATCGGTTCGCTGCTGTCGCTGTCGCTGGCGCCGGTGATCGCGGATAAGTTTGGCTATGCCGTCACCTACAACCTGTGCGGAGCGGGGCTGATTGTCGCGCTGCTGGTCTATTTCGCCTGCCGCGGTATGGTGAAAGATATCGGTTCCGAGCCAGACCATCTACCAATGAGCTTCCGCAATCTGTTGTATGTCCTGATTGGCACCGTGGCGATGGTCTTCCTCTGCGCCTGGCTGATGCACAACGTGAAAATCGCCAACCTGGTGCTGATTGTTCTGTCGATTGTGGTGACCATTATCTTCTTCCGCCAGGCTTTCAGACTGGATAAAACCGGACGCAACAAGATGTTTGTGGCGTTTATCCTGATGCTTGAAGCGGTGCTGTTTTACATTCTGTATGCGCAGATGCCGACCTCACTGAACTTCTTTGCCATCAACAACGTTCACCATGAGATCCTCGGTTTCACCATTAACCCGGTGAGCTTTCAGGCGCTGAACCCGTTCTGGGTGGTGGTTGCCAGCCCGGTACTGGCGGCGATCTACACGCGTCTGGGTAGCAAAGGCAAAGACCTGACAATGCCGATGAAGTTTACCCTTGGGATGTTCCTGTGCTCGCTGGGCTTTCTGACCGCCGCTGCGGCAGGGATGTGGTTTGCCGATGCGCAGGGACTGACGTCGCCGTGGTTTATCGTACTGGTTTATCTGTTTCAGAGCCTCGGCGAGTTGCTGATTAGCGCACTGGGGCTGGCGATGGTCGCGGCGCTGGTTCCACAGCATCTGATGGGCTTTATTCTTGGGATGTGGTTCCTGACGCAGGCCGCTGCGTTCCTGCTGGGGGGTTACGTCGCGACCTTTACTGCCGTACCGGAGAACATCACCGACCCGCTGCAGACATTGCCGATCTATACAGGCGTGTTCAGTAAAATCGGGCTGGTGACACTGGCTGTCACCGTCGTGATGGCGCTGATGGTGCCGTGGCTGAACCGGATGATTAATACGCCGGATAGCACGCAATAATCGTGAATGCCGGGTGTTGGCTTCGCCTCATCCGGCCTGGATTTTCGTGCCAGAGGCATTCATCCTTTGCGTACGTTAATCCATTCCTGTACCTCGACCACAAAGGTCTCGGGCGCTTTGCGATACATTTTGCGCGCAAGGTCGAGAATCGTATGCTGGCCTAACGCCTCTTCCATGCGCTGCTGCGCCATATCCATTACCGAGCGGACGCCGCAAATCCCTTCACAGGCCCATGCGGGCGGCTGTTCCTCAAAAACCGCTAGCCGCTGGCGGATCTCCCGACATTCAAAGATACGCTTGTCACCGTCGATCGCGTTGACTACATCCAACACCGTAATGTGCTCGGCAGGTCTGGCGAGCTGAAAACCGCCGCCTTTCCCCTCAATACTACGCACCAGTCCCGCCTTCGACAGACGGGTAAAAATTTTGGCCAGATAGTCGTAGGGCACGCTTTGCAGATCGGCAATTTCGCGCACGCTCATATCGCGGGCATCCCCTTTGCTATCCACCATACACATCAGGCTATGAATGCCGTACTCAACCCCGGAACTGTAGAATGCCATGCTCTTATCTCAGCCAACATAATTCTGAGTTATTGTAGCTTTTTCATCATCACCATTCCAGATAAGATGCGAACTGCAGGTAGGGTAAAATATTTAATTTATTATTTTTCAATACGATAAACACATATTACTCCGTTTATCCCCAAGGAAGTCTGAAATCAGATTGCATCTTTTAACTACGACAAATAAAATCCGAGTAAATTAACCATCATGACTACTGGATGAAACCAACATGCGTAAACAAATTCTGATCGTCGGGGCAGGCTTTTCGGGGATGTGGGCTGCACTCAGCGCGGCTCGTCTGCTTGATAAAGAAACCAACCCGAACATTGATATCACCGTTATTGCTCCGCAGCCTGAGCTGCGTGTTCGTCCGCGTTTTTATGAAAATGCAGTTGAAACACTCGTCGCGCCGCTCCAGCCGCTGTTCGATATCACCGGCGTTAACTTTCTGCGTGGGACAGTTGACCAGCTTCTTCCCGCATCAAAAGAAGTGAGCTGGACGGATGCCAGCGGTGAAACGCGATTACAGCGCTATGATCGCTTAGTTCTCGCCAGTGGCAGTCACGTAAACCGCTCGCAGGTGGCCGGTGCACAAGCCCACGCCTTCGATCTGGATCAACTGGAAAGCGCAGCAGTACTTGAAAAGCATTTGCAGGATCTGGCAAACCAACCCGAGAGTGATGCGCGTAATACGGTGGTCGTTTGCGGCGGTGGTTTTACCGGCATCGAAATGGCGCTGGAATTGCCTGGCCGTCTGCGTGATATCCTTGGCGCAGAAGCTAAGACCAGAGTGGTCGTAGTTGAACGCGGTGCGCAGCCGGGCTCACGCTACAGCGAAGCATTGCGTAACGTCATTGTCGACGCCTCGGCTGAACTGGGTGTGGAATGGCGAGTGAATGCCGAAGTGGAAAGCGTGGATGCCTCTGGCGTTACGCTGAAGGACGGACAAACCATTGCCTCACAGACTGTCATCTGGACCGTGGGTGTCCAGGCTAACGATTTGACAACACAAATTGATGCCCCACGTGACCGTCAGGGGCGGCTGCACGTCAACGCCAACCTGCAAGTGGTAGGTTATGACGATATTTTTGCCACGGGCGATGTGGCTTACGCCGCCACAGACGATAAGGGCAATCACGCGTTAATGACCTGCCAGCACGCAATCCTGCTGGGCAAATTTGCTGGCAACAACGCCGCAGCCAGCCTGCTGGACGTCGCCCCGCAGCCGTATCGTCAGGAAAACTACGTCACCTGTCTGGATTTGGGGGCCTGGGGCGCGGTCTATACCGAAGGATGGGATCAGCAGGTAAAACTGACGCGTGCCGAGGCAAAGAAACTGAAGCTGTCGATCACTCGCGAACTGATCTACCCGCCGAAAGCCGATAAAGCCGCCGCATTTGAAATTGCCGATCCGCTGGCGCCGTTTGTGTAATCCGGATTGCCGGATGACGGCGTGAACGCCTTATCCGGCCTACGAGTTACAAACGAAGCGGACCGTAGGCCCGATAAGCGCAGCGTCATCGGGCATTTATCCAGCCAACGGGGTCCCGGCATAAATATCAAACCGATGCCCTTTGGTCACCACCGCATTCGGCGTAGCAACATCCGCCAGCGGCGGCGCGTAGTCCGGACGTTTTACCACCACGCGTTTGGTTGCGAGCTGACGTGCGGGTTCAAGCAGGCCGTCGGCGTCCAGATCCGGCCCCACCAGCGACTGAAAGACCCGCATCTCTTTCTTTACCAGCGCGCTTTTCTGCTTGTGGGGAAACATGGGATCGAGATAGACCACCTGCGGACGGGGCGTGATATCGGTCAGCGCCGTCAGGCTGGAAGCATGGATCAGTTGCAGTCGCGCCTGCAACCATGGGCCGATTTCCGCATCGGCATAGCCGCGTGCCAGTCCGTCGTCAAGCAACGCCGCCACCACCGGATTACGCTCCAGCATCCGCACATGACAGCCGACGCAGGCCAGGACGAATGCATCACGCCCCAGACCCGCAGTCGCATCGACAACATCTGGCAGATAGTCGCCTTTAACGCCCACGGCTTTTGCCACCGCTTCGCCGCGACCGCCGCCGAACTTACGGCGATGGGCCATCGCCCCGCCGACAAAATCGACGAAAATGCCGCCGAGCTTCGGTTCATCGCGCTTACGCAATTCCAGATGCGCCGGTGTCAGCACCAGCGCCATCAGGTTATCGTCGTCATGCTCCAGCCCCCAACGGGTAGCCAAAACAGATAAGGCGCCGTCTCCGGCGCCCGTTTCATCAAGTAAACAAATTTTCACTCAGAAACTAGCCTTTAATTCCGTAATGCTCAAGCATCGCGTCGAGCTGCGGTTCGCGGCCACGGAAGCGCTTGAACAGCGCCATAGGCTCTTCAGACCCGCCACGCGTCAGAATGTTGTCGAGGAACGACTGTCCGGTATCCCGGTTGAAAATGCCCTCTTCTTCAAAACGTGAGAACGCATCCGCTGCCAGCACATCGGCCCACAGGTAGCTGTAATACCCCGCCGCATAACCACCGGCGAAGATGTGGCTGAATGCATGCGGGAAGCGGCCCCATGACGGCCCCGGCACCACGGCGACCTGTTTTTTGATCTCCGCCAGCGTCTCAAGGATTTTCGCCCCTTGCTGCGGGTCAAATTCCGCATGCAGACGGAAGTCAAACAGACCGAACTCCAGCTGACGCAGGATGAACAGCGCCGCCTGGTAGTTCTTCGCCGCCAGCATTTTATCCAGCAATTCCTTCGGCAGCGGTTCGCCAGTCTCGTAATGGCCGGAGATAAACGCCAGCGCGTCCGGCTCCCAGCACCAGTTTTCCATAAACTGGCTCGGCAGTTCGACCGCATCCCACGGCACGCCGTTGATCCCGGAAACGCCAGCGGTTTCGATACGGGTCAACATGTGGTGCAGACCGTGACCAAACTCGTGGAACAGAGTGATCACTTCATCGTGGGTAAACAGCGCCGGTTTGCCATTGACCGGGCGGTTAAAGTTACAGGTCAGGTAAGCGACCGGTTTTTGCAGTGAGCCGTCCGCTTTACGCATCTGACCCACGCAGTCGTCCATCCACGCTCCGCCGCGCTTGTGCTCACGGGCATAGAGATCGAGGTAGAAACTGCCGCGCAGCTCGTCGTTTTCGTCATACAGTTCGAAGAAACGCACGTCCGGATGCCAGACATCCACATCGTGACGCTCTTTCGCAGTGATGCCGTAAATGCGTTTTACCACTTCAAACAGGCCATTTACCGCTTTGTTTTCCGGGAAATACGGGCGCAGCTGTTCGTCGCTGATGCTGTACAGATGCTGCTTCTGTTTTTCGCTGTAGTAAGCGATATCCCATGGGTTCAGTTCATCGACGCCAAACTCGGCTTTCGCGAAAGCACGCAATTGTGCCAGCTCTTTCTCGCCCTGTGGACGCGCGCGTTTCGCCAGATCGGTTAAGAACTCCAGCACCTGCTGCGGGTTTTCCGCCATTTTGGTGGCGAGCGATTTAAAGGCGTAGCTTTCAAAACCCAGCAGTTGCGCCAGCTCGTGGCGCAGGGCGAGAATTTCCGCCATCACCGGGCTGTTGTCCCATTTACCGGCGTTAGGTCCCTGATCGGACGCCCGGGTCACATAGGCGCGATACATCTCCTCACGAAGTCGCCCGTTGTCACAGTAGGTCATCACCGGCAGATAGCTCGGGATATCCAGCGTCAGCAGGTAACCTTCTTGTTCTTTTGCTTCAGCCTGTGCTTTTGCTGCCGCCAGCGCGCTTTCCGGCATCCCGGCCAGCTCTGCTTCGTCAGTAATCAGCTTCGTCCAGCCCATGGTGGCATCGAGCACGTTGTTGCTGTACAGGTTGCCCAGTTCAGACAGGCGGGTGGCGATCTCACCGTAGCGCTGCTGTTTTTCTTTCGGCAGGCCAATCCCGGAAAGTTCAAAATCGCGCAGCGCGTTATCCACGGCTTTTTTCTGTGCGGTATTCAGCGTGGCGTAATAATCGCCGTCGCGCAGGTCACGGTACGCTTTGTATAAACCTTCATGCTGACCCACCCAGGTGCTGTATTCCGACAGCAATGGCAGCGTTTGTTCGTAGGCTTCACGCAGTTCCGGGCTGTTTTTTACTGAATTCAGATGGCTGACTGGAGAAAAAATACGCCCCAGAACGTCATCGACTTCCGCCAGCGGTTGGCAAAGATTTTCCCAGCTGTAGGGCGCACCCTGCGCCACGACGCGTTCCACATTCTCACGGCAGTCGTTCAGCGCTTTCGTTACCGCCGGGACCACATGTTCCGGCTGAATTTTGGAAAAGGGAGGGAGCTCGAAAGGCGTCAGTAGAGGATTGGTCATAAGCGCTGTCCTGTTTGAAGAAGGTGAATGTAGCGCGCATCCGGCGCTATGCAATATCCCTGTAGAATGGGGATAAGTGTAGAGGATTTCAATGCCAGGCGTTGCGCTTTCGCGGCAGCGGTGACTTTTCTGTATACTGTGGCGATAGGCTTTTTATTCGCCCGAAAGCGTGACGCTAATCGGGCCTACGTTTACAACCTGGAACACGTTTACCCATGCTCAGTTATCGCCACAGCTTCCACGCTGGCAACCACGCCGACGTCCTTAAACACACGGTTCAGAGCCTGATTATCGAGTCGCTCAAAGAGAAAGAGAAGCCGTTTCTCTATCTGGACACCCATGCAGGCGCGGGCCGTTATCAGCTAAGCGGCGAGCATGCTGAACGCACCGGTGAATACCTGGAAGGTATCGCCCGCATCTGGCAGCAGGACGACCTGCCATCCGAACTCGAGCCGTACATCGGCGTGGTCAAACATTTCAACCGTAGCGGGCAACTGCGTTACTACCCAGGCTCCCCGCTGATCGCCCGTCAACTGCTGCGCGAGCAGGACAGCCTGCACCTGACGGAGCTGCATCCGAGCGATTTCCCGCTGCTACGGGGTGAATTCCAGAAAGATGAACGTGCCCGCGTGGCCCGCGCCGACGGTTATCAACAACTGAAGGCAAAGCTGCCGCCGGTCTCCCGTCGTGGTTTGATTCTCATCGACCCGCCTTACGAAATTAAATCGGACTACCAGGCCGTTGTCGCCGGAATAGCCGAAGGCTATAAACGTTTTGCCACTGGGACGTATGCCCTGTGGTATCCGGTAGTGTTACGCCAGCAAATCAAGCGCATGGTGCACGATCTGGAAGCGACCGGCATCCGTAAAATCCTGCAAATTGAGCTGGCAGTCCGCCCGGACAGCGACCAGCGCGGCATGACCGCCTCCGGTATGATTGTGGTCAACCCGCCGTGGAAGCTGGAAGCACAAATGAACTCGGTGCTGCCGTGGCTGCACAGCAAGCTGGTGCCAGCAGGTACCGGGCATACCTCGGTAAGCTGGATCGCGCCAGAGTAATCGCAGTCATCGGTGGAAGCTATTGATTTCAGGTATACAATCGCGGCAATCAGAACGGAAGGATAAGACTCATGAGCAAGCATTATGACTACATCGCCATCGGCGGTGGCAGCGGCGGTATCGCCTCGATTAACCGTGCAGCCATGTACGGCCAGAAGTGTGCGCTGATTGAAGCCAAAGCGCTGGGCGGCACCTGCGTTAACGTCGGTTGCGTCCCGAAAAAAGTAATGTGGCATGCCGCGCAGATCCGTGAAGCGATCCACATGTACGGCCCGGATTATGGGTTTGACACCACGATCAATAAATTCAACTGGGATACGCTGATTGCCAGTCGTACCGCCTATATCGACCGCATTCACACCTCGTATGACAACGTGCTGGGTAAAAATAACGTTGATGTGATCAAAGGTTTTGCCCGCTTCGTCGATGCCAAAACCATCGAAGTCAATGGCGAGACCCTTACCGCCGACCATATTCTGATCGCGACAGGTGGTCGTCCGAGCCACCCTGATATTCCGGGCGTGGAATACGGTATCGACTCCGACGGTTTCTTTGAACTGCCGGCCCTGCCGGAGCGCGTCGCGGTTGTCGGTGCCGGTTATATTGCCGTGGAACTGGCGGGAGTGATTAATGGTCTGGGTGCCAAAACTCATCTGTTCGTGCGTAAACACGCGCCGCTGCGCAGCTTTGACCCGATGATCACCGAAACCCTGGTCGAAGTGATGAATGCCGAAGGGCCTGAGCTCCATACCCATGCGATCCCGAAAGCGGTGGTAAAAAACGCCGACGGTAGCCTGACGCTCCAACTGGATGATGGTCGCAGTGAAACAGTCGATTGCCTGATTTGGGCGATTGGTCGCGAACCGGCAACCGATAATTTCAACCTGGCGGCAACGGGCGTAAAAACCAACGAAAAAGGGTATATCGTCGTCGATAAATACCAGAACACCAGCGTGGACGGGATTTATGCGGTCGGGGATAACACCGGTGCCGTCGAGCTGACTCCGGTTGCTGTTGCGGCAGGTCGCCGTCTTTCTGAGCGCCTGTTTAACGACAAGCCGGACGAGCATCTGGACTACAGCAATATCCCTACCGTGGTCTTCAGCCACCCGCCGATTGGCACCGTGGGTCTGACTGAACCGCAGGCGCGCGAGCAGTATGGCGACGATCAGGTGAAAGTGTATAAATCTTCGTTTACTGCGATGTATACCGCGGTAACCTCACACCGCCAGCCGTGCCGCATGAAGTTAGTCTGCGTCGGCCCGGAAGAGAAAATCGTCGGCATCCACGGCATCGGATTTGGCATGGACGAAATGTTGCAGGGCTTTGCAGTGGCGCTGAAAATGGGTGCCACCAAGAAAGACTTCGACAACACCGTCGCCATTCACCCGACGGCAGCGGAAGAATTTGTGACCATGCGTTAATCATTTAAAAAGGCTTACTCATCCGGTAAGCCTTTTTCAAGCGAGTCTCTATCTGTTACGATTATTCAGTTAAGATCATTTGTGACTGGAATATCTCACCAAAATTCAATTGAGATTCGAATTCTGACGATACTATTCTATTTCGTTGCATGGTTTCCCGAAGTCCAGAAATCAATTCTATAATGGGTTCGTCATAAAGTTCCCCTCGTGACAACTCTTTAATTATCTCATTATTTATCATCTGTCTGATAATAACTTTAGAAATAATTTCATCGTTAACAATCACGGGCCTGGGTAGTTCAATAACGCGCACTCGACCATTAAAACGTCTTTTTATTTTTCGTGCATCCAGAAACTGACGGATCTCAAACTGAGATCGTTTTTCCCGGTCTTTAACCCATTCCTCACGATGACGTTCAGCCGTCCGACTTTTATATCGATTTACATCGGGCGTGCGTCCTAAAGGGGCAGCAATACGTTCAGCCGTTATTTCCAGCCCGGACATACGCAAATACTTGGATAACGCCCCACGAATAACAGCGTCATCGGCATATATCATATTCTGTTCATCGACCTCATACGGTTCATCAGGTTCCGGGTCCACGATTTTCAGAAGACTTGAGCTTCGGTTTTCAATACCGATGCTCAATCCACAGGCTAGTCTTTGTCCGGTATGCCCTGCCGGGAAAATAATAGATTTCTTTTGTACTATACCCCCCACTCCTTTCTTTCCTTTTATACCCAACTGTTTATCGCTATAGTCGGGTCCAGACTGAGTGCCTTTACATTCGATAACATGCCAGTTGCCATAAATGTCTTTTGCAACAAAATCGGGAGTTTTATTGGGTCCTCTCTTACCGGTTTTAACTGATCTTGCTTTTACTGATGCGGCTATTTTTTTTATAAAATAGCTACCATCCACGATCTGATCGAGATCAAGAGTAGTCATAAGCCAAAGCATAGGAACGCCCATACCAAAATCATCACTCAGTATTGTTTTTTGATGGGCATCAAGAGCGTAGAAACTCTCGGTCAGACGCATATCTTTATCATTTGTCACGGCCGAAAGATATCTTATCCATGCCCAAAACTCACTTAAAGAGACGCCTGTCGATGAAGTCGGCGTTGTTAAATAACCAATCATTAAAAGCATGGATGGAATACTTATGTTATCAATAATAGAACCACTATGAAAATTTTTCGGAAAGTGTGGCAGTTTATTTTTTTTAGGCCATGTTTTCTGATCGATAAGGATTTCCAGTTCTCTTTTCATTCTATTTTTCCATTATTTAAATATCCCATGAATATCATCGATATTAGCAGATACTGTTTAGACAGATTATCCATAGAAAATGCAAAAGAATGATAATCGTGTTAGTTAACTAAAAATATCAATAGATAACGCTACCCCATTGTCGCGCTATATCTCATACCAGGCCGAGGATAGAACGAATGTTCCTAATTTCGTTTTTCTTCCCCACTTTCACGCCTACCATTAATCATTTATAAATCATATGGATATGCAAAAATATTTATTTATTGATGATATATAAACGTGATCTACCGCACGCTTTGCACCCCGCGTACCGAAGCGAATGTCTACGCTTAAAAGACAGCCGGGCAACACCCGTATCCTTTACGACGCAATCCGGAGGTCTTTCTCATTATGATCAACCAGAAACTGCAACACGCCCCGTCAGAGGAAATCACGATCGACGTCGATCTTTTCTACGAAACGGATCCGTGCGAGTTAAAACTGGATGAGATGATTGAAGCAGAACCGGAACCTGAGATGATTGAGGGGCTCCCCGCCTCTGACGCCCTGACACCAGCCGACCGCTATCTCGAATTGTTCGAGCACGTACAGTCCTCGAAAATTTTTGCCGACAGCAAAACGTTTCCTGACTGTGCGCCAAAAATGGATCCGCTCGATATTCTGATTCGCTACCGCAAAGTACGTCGTCATCGGGATTTCGATTTGCGACGCTTTATCGAAAATCATTTCTGGTTGCCGGAAGAGTACGGCACCGAATACGTCTCCAATCCTGAAAATTCCCTGAAAGAGCACATCGATCAGTTGTGGCCGGTACTCACCCGCGAGCCGCAGGATCATATTCCGTGGTCATCGCTGTTGGCGCTGCCGCAGTCCTATATCGTGCCAGGCGGTCGATTTAGCGAAACCTACTACTGGGACTCCTATTTCACCATGCTGGGTCTGGCGGAAAGCGGTCGCGAGGACCTGCTGAAATGTATGGCAGATAACTTCGCGTGGATGATTGAAAACTACGGCCACATTCCGAACGGCAACCGTACTTATTACCTCAGCCGCTCGCAGCCGCCAGTATTTGCGCTGATGGTCGAACTGTTCGAAGAGGACGGCGTACGCGGCGCACGGCGCTATCTCGACCATCTGAAAATGGAGTATGCCTTCTGGATGGATGGCGCAGAGTCGCTGGTACTCAACCAGGCCTATCGCCATGTGGTCAGAATGCCGGACGGTTCCCTGCTTAACCGCTACTGGGACGACCGTGACACGCCGCGTGATGAGTCATGGCTGGAAGATGTGGAAACCGCCAAACATTCAGGCCGTCCGCCGAATGAAGTGTATCGCGATCTGCGCGCCGGCGCGGCATCCGGCTGGGATTACTCCTCCCGCTGGCTGCGCGACGCCGGGCGACTGGCGAGTATTCGCACCACGCAGTTTATCCCTATCGATCTCAACGCGTTCCTGTTCAAACTGGAAAGCGCTATCGCCAATATTTCGGCGCTGAAAGGCGAACACGACGCTGAGGCACTGTTCCGCCAGAAGGCGAGCAACCGACGGGCTGCCGTCAACCGCTATTTGTGGGATGAGGAAAATGGCTGCTATCGCGACTATGACTGGCGGCGGGAGCAGATGGCGCTGTTCTCTGCCGCCAGCATTGTCCCGCTCTACGTCGGGATGGCGACCCATGAACAGGCCGATCGGCTGGGGGATACCGTGCGTGCCCGCCTGTTGACTCCCGGCGGCATTATGGCCTCCGAGTACGAAACGGGCGAGCAGTGGGATAAGCCCAACGGCTGGGCGCCGCTACAGTGGATGGCGATTCAGGGCTTTAAGATGTACGGCGATGATGCGCTGGGTGACGAAATCGCCCATAGCTGGCTGCAGACGGTAAATCATTTTTATCAACAACATCATAAGCTTATTGAGAAATATCACATCGCCAGCGGCACCCCGCGCGAAGGGGGTGGCGGCGAATATCCGTTGCAGGATGGTTTTGGCTGGACCAACGGCGTCGCACGCCGTCTGATTGGGCTGTATGGAGAGCCATAACGGCTAGCGGATCACGTCGTAAATGTCGCTCTGAATTTTCAGCCATTTCTTGTTATCCGCGCTGGGGTCGGCGCGGTAACGTCGTTCCGACTGTTCAGCATCATGCTGCTGCCGCGACACCACTGCAGGCACAGTGCAAAAGCGCCGCAAATACGCTTTGTGTTGGCCGGTCAACGACGCGCCGCCAGACATCGCGTGACCGAGCGTATTGATAAACCGGCGACAGGGTTTGCTCTCATCCATTTGTGAGGGATAACGCAACAGCAGGTCGAGGACATCCGTGTTATCGCGGGAAAACGCCGTTTCGGTCCACGAGACCTGCCAGTTCATACCGCCCTGCAAAAAGAGCGCGGTGACCCGACTGTCATTACGATCAATCGCCGCACGCATATTAAACACATCCCAGGTGATGCCCATCTGCGTCACCATTTCGCGTGCGGAAGGCAATTCGCGCTTGGGTTCCGCCTGGGTGATCTTGATGTTCGGCGCGGGCGCGGGCGGCTGCGAACTCACTAGCCACGCCCCGCCGCCCAGGATGGCGATCACCATGAGCCCCACCGCGCCCCAGAGCACGCCTGTGATCAGTTGTTCACGTTCTTCCGCCGTGCGCAGTGAACGCTTACGCGGGGGTTCAATGGATTCGCCAATTTCCTCGGTATCGCCTCCCGCCTGACGGTCCTTTTTCCGCGCCTCCTCCCAAAACTGCGCCAGTTGCCCCTCTTCCACAATCATCAACGCCGCCGGATTAATGCGGGCGCGCCCTTGCTCATAGGCCCGCTGAACAGGACGGACAATATGCTGAAACTGGCAGGAGAGTAACGTCAACTGTGCCGATGACAGCGGCTCCCCGGCCAGCACGGTGTTACGCGCCTGGCGACAGTCATCGAGAAACACCCGCAGCGTCAGACGCGGTTCAACAAACAGGTTCAGCACTGACGCGTCGTTAAAGATGCCGGAATAGTGGCGGGTGAAGGTCTTTTTATCGACAATCATCAGCGCCAGCTCGCTAAAACGCATCCCATTCAGCGGATCCTGACGTTCACCCAGCTTAATCCAGCGTCTGAGTTTATCCGCGCCAAAATTGTCTTTGAGATAATTATTGAGCTGCGTTTTATCCGGCCACATCTGCGAGATCAGCGCAGCCAGGGTCAGCTCAATCGTGCGTAACTGCCGTTCTGCGCGCACTTGCTGACTGTGGTCCGCCTCTTCAATGTCCGTTTTAAAATTGAGTAATGATTGATGATGGCGCAGCAACTCCAGCGACCTGACCACGCGCAGGGCGGCAATCAGTTGGTTCTCACTCACCTCCTGCCCGCTGTCATATTGCGGTACGCACTGCTGGAGATGACGCAGTTGCAGCGTGAACTGGCTCAGTTGCGCGTCGTTGAGATGTAAGCGCCGGGCGACCTGGCTCCAGCCGCCCAGGTTCAGCCGGGCCTGATCAAGGTGTTCCAGAAACCAGCGCGGGTCTTTGCCGTCAGAGGCATGCACCCCCAGCAGCAGCAGGATCTCCACCGAGGCCTGGCGGATAATCCCCAGACAGTGTTCAAAGGTGGTGCGTGTCGTCAAAACGCTAATCGTCATTCTCTTCCTTCGCTAAAAGCGCCCCCATGCGGAAGCCATTAATTTTGCTTTAGTTCTTTGTTTTAATTATTAGTTTTTATAGATATAACAAGTTCAATAATTAATACAGTGACCGCTACGTGAACATTGAGAAATATCCCAGGAGAGAGCCCCGTGCCCATACTGAAAACAGCCCGTCTGACCTGTCGCCCGATAGTCTCTGCCGACTGGCCCTTTTTTCTCGCACTGCAGCAGAATCCGGATGTGATGCGCCATGTGGCCGACGCGCGAAGTGAGCGCGACATTCGGGAAGCGTTCAATTCTCGCTTACCGGCATGGCATCCAGGCGACTCGCACTGGCTGTGTTTGCTCCTGTGCGATAACGCGACCCACAAGCCACTCGGGGTGACGGGCTACATTCATCGTGGGGAAGCCTGTGCCGAGGTCGGGTTCCTGTTGACGCCCGACGCGCAGGGAAAGGGATACGGGACAGAATCACTACGCGCCGTCTGCGATTACGCATTTACCACCGGGGGTCTGCGCCGTCTGGCCGCCTGTGTCACTGAAGGTAATCAGGCTTCCCGGCATGTGCTGGAGAAAGTGGGGTTTGTACTGGAAGGTACGCTCAGGGAGAGTTACTGGCTGCAACAGCGCTGGCAGAATGACTGGCTGCTGGGGTTATTAAAACAGGAATATATTACGACCGCAGGATCCCGGTCGTAATATAACAGCAGGGTATTAAGGCTGAACCAGCAGCATCGCCGCCTGGGTGCGATTTTTAACATCCAGTCGGCGGTAGAGTGATTCAAGATGCGCTTTCACCGTTCCGGTACTGATATTTAACGCCCGGCCAATTTCCTTATTTGACTCGCCTGATGCCAGCATCGTCAAAATTTCCCGCTGCCGGGCGCTTAATGCATTAATATCACGACATTCCGCTGCCGGAGTTGTTAACCATTCACCGGGTAAAAACATCATCCCCATCGCGACGCTATTGATCGCCAGTACAAATTTCTCCGGTTCAGAATCGCGGGAAATAATAGCGAGCACATTATATTGCGTCAGATCCTGTAATCCTTTTTTCGCACAGTCCGTCGCGATAATTAAGGTTTTGACGAGGGGGAACTGTTGCACTGTTTTTTGCAGGATCCAACGGCAAAACTCATCGTCAAGATCGCCGTCCAGCATGAGCAGGGCTTCCGGGTTCTCTTCCAGTTTATACCAGAGTTCATCGGCCTGACTGACACCCTGAATACTCACTCCTGGAATTCGTTGCTGTAAACTGATTTTCATTCCATGAATAAATATTGACTGCCTGTCAAACATGATGATTTGCATTACTCTCTCCACCGTTTCCGATATTAATATTAAGGAGGGGAAGGGTATTACCCGACGGGTAAAATAAACATTCGCCATTTGGCGGGGGGCCATTGTACAGATATCGCGTCGGGAGAGAAGTAAAAAAACAATTTTTTACAGCTGAAACACGAGAATTACATCCGGGGATAAAAAACAGGCAATAAATTAAGGAATTCCTTATATTTCACCACCCATAAACTTAATTGAAAATTAAATCTCAGTGAGAATAACGAACACGCATGAGAAAGGAAACCGTCGCCTGCGTGGAATTATGTTACAGAATTAAAATTCGCATTTGATGCTCATTCAGCGAGCGCAAAGGCTCGCTGAATTCGGCTTACAGGAACATCCCGCCCGAAACTTCAATACGCTGCGCCGTCATCCAGGCTAGTTCGTCGCTGAGTAACGCCGCAATCGCATCGCCAATATCATCAGGCAAGCCGGCGCGGCCCAGTGCCGTTTGTGAAGCCACATACGCATTCAGCTCTTTATTATCCCGCAGACGGCCACCGCCAAAATCAGTCTCAATCGCGCCAGGTGCAATGGCATTCACCGAAATCCCACGCGCGCCCAGTTCTTTCGCCTGGTAGCGCGTCAGCACTTCCATCGCCCCTTTCATCGACGCGTAGGCGGCATACCCCGGCAGGGCAAAACGCGCCAGCCCGGTTGAAACATTAAGAATACGCCCGCCCTCGTTAATCAACGGCAACAGGTGCTGCGTCAGGAAAAACGGACCTTTAAAATGGATGCGCATCAGTTCGTCAAACATCTCTTCTGAGGTGTCGGCAAAAGGGGCGTATAAACCGATCCCGGCATTGTTCACTAAATAATCAAACGTCTCTCTGTTCCAGTGCGTATACAACTGCGTTTTCACCTCAGAGGCAAAAGCCGCAAAACTGGCACTATCACCGACATTCAGTTGAATTGCCGCCGCTTTCCTGCCTTTTTGCTCAATTTCAGCGACGACATCCCGCGCCGCCTGCTGCTGACTGTGGTAAGTAAAGAGAATATCCGTTCCTTTGTCCGCCAGCTTAAGCGCGGCGTTTTTACCCAGTCCGCGGCTCCCGCCGGTCACCAATGCGATACGTTGCGTCATAAGAAACCTCATTTCAGCTGTTGTGTGGATTGAGCTAAAGCTTATTAGGTGATAGAAAAACAATAAATGTCGCTAATTGCGCATGACTGTTTCACCTGGAACAACAATAGGGCTACAGGATGGATAAAATTCATGCAATGCAGTTATTCATTCGTGTCGCAGAGCTGGAGAGTTTTTCTCGCGCTGCCGACACGCTGGGACTCCCTAAAGGTAGCGTATCGCGCCAGATTCAGGCGCTGGAAAACCATCTGGGCACCCAGCTCTTACACCGCACCACGCGGCGGGTACAACTGACGCAGGACGGCATGGTCTATTATGAACGGGCGAAAGATCTGTTGAGCAATCTGGATGAGCTGGACGGTCTGTTTCAGCACGATCCCACCAGTATCAGCGGTAAGCTACGGGTCGATATGCCGGTTGGCGTCGCGCGAAATCTGGTGATTCCCCGCCTGCCCGCCTTTTTGCAGCAGTACCCTGGGATCGAACTGGAGCTCAGCAGCAGTGACCGACTGGTGGATTTGATCCGTGAAGGCTTTGACTGCGTGGTGCGCGTCGGCACGCTGAAGGACTCAGGCCTGATTGCGCGTCCGCTGGGCAAGCTTACCGTGATCAACTGCGCCAGCCCGCAGTATCTGACGCGTTTTGGCTACCCGGAAAGTCTTGAGGATCTCGCCTCCCATGCGGTGGTGCACTACTCGCTAAACCTGGGAACACGACCGCCGGGTTTTGAAATCGCCACCAGCAGTGGGACACAGTGGATAAAAACCGGCGGCACGCTAACGGTTAACAGCACCGAAACCTATCACGCCGCCTGTCTGGCTGGGCTGGGCATTATTCAGGTTCCACGCGTCGGGGTTCGTGAAGCGTTACGTAATGGCACGCTCGTTGAGGTGCTGCCGCAATACCGCGCCTCGCCGATGCCGGTATCGCTGCTTTACCCGCACCGGCGTAATCTTTCACGCCGTGTGCACCTGTTTATGGAGTGGCTGACCGGGGTAATGAAGGACTACGTGGACTGAGACGCTATACTGTCCAGAGAATTAACAAAAGAAGGACGCCTGACCTGATGATGCAGGATAACGACGTAAAACGCCCCACTGAGGAACTTGAACACAACCCGGTACGCAAAATCGACACGACCGGGGATGCTGAGCACGAGAAGAAAAGCACCGCCAGCGAGAAGCTGAAAACGGTGACCACCACAGTCGAAAAAATCCAGCGCATTCCGGTGATTGCGCACCTGCTCCGCGCGGCCGAACGCTTTAACGATCGGTTAGGGAACCAGTTCGGCGCGGCCATTACTTACTTCTCGTTTTTGTCGATGATCCCCATCCTGATGGTGTCGTTTGCCGCGGCGGGCTTTATTCTTGCCTCGCATCCCACGCTGTTGCAGGACATCTTCAATAAAATCCTGATGAACGTCAGCGACCCGACGCTTGCCGCTACGCTGAAAAGCACCATCAATACGGCGGTGCAGCAACGTACCACCGTCGGTCTGGTCGGGTTAGGGATCGCCCTCTACTCCGGGATTAACTGGATGGGCAACCTGCGAGAGGCGATACGCGCCCAGTCGCGGGACGTCTGGGAGCGCACGCCGCAGGATCAGGAAAAAATCTGGATCAAATATCTGCGCGATTTCATCTCGCTGATTGGCCTGTTGATTGCACTGATTGTGACGCTGTCGATCACCTCGGTCGCCGGTTCAGCGCAACAGATGATTATCTCCGCCCTCTATCTCGACAGCATTGAGTGGCTGAAGCCCACCTGGCGGTTGATTGGCCTGGCGATCTCCATTTTTGCCAACTACCTGTTGTTCTTCTGGATTTTCTGGCGCCTGCCGCGTCATCGTCCACGTAAAAAGGCATTGATTCGCGGTACGCTGATTGCGGCGATTGGCTTTGAAGTCATTAAAATCATCATGACCTGGACGCTGCCGGCGCTGGTGAAATCGCCCTCCGGCGCGGCGTTTGGTTCCGTACTGGGACTGATGGCGTTCTTCTACTTTTTCGCACGTCTGACGCTGTTCTGCGCGGCATGGATTGCGACCGCCGAGTACAAAGACGATCCCCGGATGCCGGGCAAAACACACCGTTGATACGCGGTATTGTGCCGGATGGCGCTGCGCTTATCCGGCCTACCGTTCACCTGCTACCCAGGCCAGATAAGTGTCTTGCGCCGCCATCCGGCACTATGTTCAGGCACTTACTTCCGCCTCGCTCCGCTCATTTAGCACATAAATCCAGTCCTTAACTTTTATTTAACCAAAAAACAGTTTTATCCACTAATTTTAAAATTATGTGAAGCATTTCATGGACGAGAAATCGCAGGCATAAACATTATCCGCTTTTTGCCTGATTTTTAACCATGTTGAGCGGTTGTTACAGATTGAAATGTCGCTTTTGCTGTGCGTAATATGGCCGTTCGTTCGCCAAAAATAAGAAAATACTATGCAAGCAACCGCCACCACACTCGATAACGAGCAGGAACATACTCCGGTCAATTCGCGCAATAAGGTCGTCGTCGCCTCACTCATTGGCACCGCCATTGAGTTCTTCGACTTCTATATTTATGCGACCGCCGCCGTGATTGTTTTCCCGCACATCTTCTTCCCGCAGGGCGACCCGACAGCGGCAACGCTACAGTCGCTCGCCACGTTCGCCATCGCCTTTGTCGCGCGTCCAATTGGTTCCGCAGTCTTCGGCCATTTTGGCGATCGGGTAGGACGTAAAGTGACGCTGGTGGCGTCTTTACTGACAATGGGGATCTCAACGGTGATCATCGGCCTGCTGCCAGGCTATGCCACCATTGGCATCTTCGCCCCGCTGCTTCTGGCGCTGGCTCGTTTTGGGCAGGGTCTGGGGCTGGGCGGAGAATGGGGCGGCGCGGCGCTGCTGGCGACAGAGAACGCCCCGCCGCGTAAGCGTGCGCTGTACGGCTCGTTCCCGCAGTTGGGCGCACCGATTGGCTTCTTCTTTGCCAACGGAACTTTCCTGCTGCTCTCCTGGCTGTTGACTGATGAGCAGTTCATGAGCTGGGGCTGGCGCGTTCCGTTTATCTTCTCCGCGGTGCTGGTGATTATCGGCCTGTACGTCCGCGTTTCGCTGCATGAGACGCCGGTTTTCGCCAAAGTGGCTGCCGCGAAAAAACAGGTGAAAATCCCGCTGGGGACGTTACTGACCAAACACGTTCGCGTGACGATCCTCGGCACGTTCATCATGCTGGCGACTTATACGCTGTTCTATATCATGACCGTGTATTCAATGACGTTCAGTACCGCCGCTGCGCCGGTCGGTCTGGGCCTGCCGCGCAACGACGTGCTGTGGATGTTGATGATGGCGGTCATTGGCTTTGGCGTGATGGTGCCGGTCGCCGGTCTGCTCGCGGATGCGTTTGGCCGTCGTAAGAGCATGGTCATCATCACCACAATGATTATCCTGTTCGCGCTGTTCGCCTTTAAACCACTGCTGGGATCCGGTAATCCGGTGTTGGTCTTCGCTTTCCTGCTGTTGGGGTTGAGCCTGATGGGGCTGACGTTTGGTCCGATGGGCGCACTGTTGCCTGAACTGTTCCCGACCGAGGTGCGCTACACCGGCGCGTCGTTCTCCTATAACGTCTCTTCGATTCTCGGGGCATCCGTCGCACCGTATATCGCCGCGTGGTTGCAGTCCAATTACGGGCTGGCGGCGGTGGGCACCTATCTGGCGTCCATGGCGGCATTAACCCTGATTGCGCTGCTGTTAACCCACGAGACGCGTCATCAGTCGCTGTAATCTTTACATGCCGGGTAGTGGCTACGCCTTACCCGGCACAACGCAGGCCACACCATCACTTCTTCATCTGTGACAAAATCGTCCGGCACTGGTTGGCGTCGCCTTCTGACGGTGAAATCAGCGCCAGCAGCGCGGCGGCGGGCGTCACTAACGTCGCCAGCGCCGCGGCTACCGCGCCACGCGCAATCAACGGCCCGGCCTTTACCCCCGCCTGCGGGTTCTTAAACGTGCCGCGCACATACAGCGGCGAACGCAAGGTTATGATGCGGATGCCTTTGCTTTCCGGGTCGATGGTCAAATCCAGCTGTTCTGAGGCAAAGCTCGCCGTCCCGGTGACATTGATCAGCGCATTTTCGGTGTCGAACGCGAAAATTTGTGGGCGCGCCACACCGTTTACAATGTCGAGATTCGCCGCCGCGCAGTTAACCCGCACTTCGTCATCGCCAAAGATTTGCCCGACGATGAAGTTCCCGACGTTGAGACCGACAATCTCCATCAGGTTGCGGCTAATCAGCCCGTCGTTCATCAGCAGTTTCAGGTTGCCGTTGCTGTTACCCAGCAGTGCCGCCACGGAATTCCCGGTTCCGCGAAATTCGGCATCACCGCTCATCTCCCCCAGCGTTTTCTGCATCAGTTCAACGTCCGGCATCAGCGCTTTCAGTTTTAAACGCCGTGCCTGAATATCCGCACGTCCCTGCATCGGCTTTTTGTCCCCTTCCAGATGGATGTTCGAACTGATGCTGCCGCCCGCCAGACCAAACTTCAACGGTTGCAGACGCAGATCGGCATTCTGCAGAATAATGTGGGTCGAGAGATCGCTGATGGGCAGGCTGCTGCCATGTTCAATACGCCGCCCTTTAAAGCGCACGTCGGCATCCATCACGTTCCATTTGTCCGTTTCGAAGCGGTCATAGGGCAGCACTTTGTCCGCGGGTTGTATATTCTTCTCGCCCTTTTTCTGTTCCGAACGCTGCGCTTTCTCCGCGCCTTTACCGGAATCGACGCCGATCAGCGGTCCTAAATCCGCCAGCCTGAGCTGGCGCGATTCCACATCACCTTCCAGCTTCGGACGCGGTTTCCCTGTCGTATAGGTCAGTGAGCCATGAATATCGCTGTCGCCGATCCGCCCATTGAACCCCCGGTAGTCAAACACCGATGATGCGTTGGTGTCGATTTTCGCCACCAGCCGACCGTCCGTTTCGAACGGCGGCGTATCCGGCAGCAGCACTCCCGTCAGATCGTACAGCTCGCCCAGTGAATCCCCGGAGAATTTCAGTTGCAGATCGACGCCGCCCATCTTCATTGGATCCTTAACCACGCCCGCCAGCGCCACCCGGGTATTGCCGGAACGGAAATCGGCCTGTACCGGAAACGCTGCGCCTTCGCTACGCAGCGCCAGCATACCGCCCATTTTTCCCGTTCCGGTGAGTGGTTCGCCGTTGTATCGCCCCTGCGCCTTCAGGCCAAACACGTAGTCTTCAACCTTCGCGTTTTCGCCTTTCGCTTTACTTCCCGTGACTTCACTGAACGGCAATGGTTTGCCCAGCGGATCGACCAGGATCTCGATATCGGCTTTGCTGACCTTATCGTCGATAGCGATCCGCCCCTGATCGAAGAGAATAGTGTCCAGCCGGAAGGACCAGTCAGACGGCTGCGCATTTGGATCTTTGTTTTCGCTATTCGCGAGGTCGAAGGTCCAGTTATTGTTTTTCTCGGACAGGCGAATCAGCCGTGCATCGGGTTTCACCAGCTTGATCCACGGCAGCCAGACGGTTTTGCTTAACAGCGCCAGCGGGGCGAGCGTCGCGTCGACACGGGGAAGGTGCACCATCGTCACTTCAGGAATGTCGGGGGGATTGCCGAGGATAATATCTTCAGCATGTACGTGCGGCCACGGCACCCAACTGCGCCAGCCGGTCTCCTGCTTCTGGCGTTCCCAGACAACGCCTAAATCACCGCGAATAGCGAACGGTCTGTTAAGTTCGGTAGAGACTTTCTGGTTGATGGTCGGTTTGAGGCGGTTCCAGTCAAATGTCGCTATCAGCACGATAACGACCACGATCAACAACAAGAAAGTCCCTATTATCACTGCAGTTATTTTTCCGGCTTTAGTCATAGTTAGCGTCCTCACGTCTTTCCTTGCCTGTCCTAAAGATAGTCCAGCCAGACGGAGTTAGCGGAAACTGCCGGTTTTTACAGTGACAGAATGACCTCGTCGAGACAGGCGAACGGGACCGGGCGCGACAGAAAATAGCCCTGTGCGGCAAAGGCGGGAGAACGTTGTACGTCGCGCCACTCTTCCAGCGTTTCCACTCCTTCAACGATCACGCCGCGGCAATAGCGGTTCATCAGTTGCAGCAGCATGGTGAAGAGATTGCGTCCCTCTGGCGTCTGGCGAAGCATCACGAACAATTCGCGCGCGACTTTAATGTAGTCATAACGGACTTCATTCAGCGCAGAGAAGTTAGCCATTCCGGTACCGAAATCATCCAGCCACAGCGGGCCAAATTCGCACATGCTGGCAAAAGAGGATTCTTTTGGCAGATGGATATGTTCGACCAGTTCAAAACGCAGCCACGGCATCCGCTCAATCATCTGCACAATGTTGGGCTGCTGACGCATGGCGAGGAGCGTCGGGCCATCGACATTTACAGAGGCCAGCAATTCATGACGCTGGAAAAAGTCGGCCTTCTGCTCCAGTAGCTGAAGTTGTTCTTTGACGATATCAATGCGATGGCGCACCGCCACCCCGGCAAAATAGCGGTCGGGCGCGATACGTTGGGTTGGGTTGTCCGGATGCGTCACCACCGTCAACAGCTCAACGGCTAACAGGCGTCCGTCGGTCCGGTAAATCGGCTGATAAGTGTAAGCACGCTCGCACTGCAGCCAAAAGCGCCGATCCTGCAAGCTTTCAATGCTCACCTCGGAATTGCTTCGCTGCTGGATAACCTGGTTTATCATCTCAGATGTCCCGTGATTAAGTGTGTTACTGCCCCGACTCGTCAAAGGTTATCGGCCTTCAGACGGAGAACTTTATGTTCAGCCACGCGCAAAATCGAAAACGGTTTGGTAAAAATCAATGCAGAATACGGACTGGCTCAAAAAAAATTTTGGAACGTTGTTTTAATATGATTGACCACCTAACACCCACAGCGCACACTAACGCTAACTTTTTCTAAGCAGGTTCACGACTATGTCCAAAAAGATTGCCGTGATTGGCGAATGCATGATTGAGCTGTCACAGAAAGGCGCAGATGTTCAGCGCGGATTCGGTGGCGACACATTGAATACCTCCGTTTACATTGCCCGTCAGGTTGATGCTGCGGCGCTCTCCGTGCACTACGTCACGGCGTTGGGCACAGACAGTTTCAGCCAGCAGATGCTGGAGTCATGGCACGGTGAAAACGTGGATACCTCGCTGACGCAGCGCATGGAAAACCGTCTGCCTGGTCTCTACTACATCGAAACTGACAGCACCGGTGAGCGGACGTTCTATTACTGGCGCAACGAAGCGGCAGCGAAATTCTGGCTGGAAAGCGAGCAGTCAGCGGCTATCTGCGAAGAGCTGGCGACCTTTGACTATCTCTACCTGAGCGGTATCAGCCTCGCGATCCTGAGCCCATCCAGCCGTGACAAACTGCTGTCGCTGCTGCGTGAATGCCGCGCCAACGGCGGGAAAGTGATTTTCGACAACAACTACCGTCCACGCCTGTGGGCCAGCAAAGAAGAGACCCGGCAGGTGTATCAGAAGATGCTGGAATGCACCGATATTGCCTTCCTGACGCTGGACGACGAAGATGCGCTCTGGGGCGTGAAGCCGGTTGAAGAGGTGATCGCACGAACGCATGCTGCGGGTGTGCAGGAAGTGGTGGTGAAACGAGGTGCGGATTCATGTCTGGTGTCTGTCGCTGGTGAAAAAACGATCGACGTTCCTGCGGTGAAACTGCCAAAAGAAAAAGTGATCGATACCACTGCTGCTGGTGATTCGTTCAGCGCCGGGTATCTGGCCGTTCGCTTAACTGGCGGCGATGCCGCCGATGCCGCCAGACGGGGTCACCTGACCGCCAGCACCGTCATTCAGCATCGCGGGGCGATCATCCCACGCGACGCCATGCCGCAGTAAGGCCAGCGCCGGAGGCACGGCGTAAACGCCTTATCCGGCCTACAGAAACATTTCCCGTAGGCCGGATAAGCACAGCGTCATCAGGCAATCCACCCCTACCGTGCCGCCGGAATATCTGTCACTTCCGGATGTGCATCATCCGTTTCTATCGGCGTCGCCGCGGCAGTCACCGGCGCCATGATTTGATCCCACGTCGCCTGCAACTCCTTCATGTTGAATTCCGGCTCGCCTTTCGGCTGCAGCAGAATCAGCGCCATATCCTGCGACAACTGCTGACGCAGATCCTGATTTAACATCTCAACGGTCAGGCTGTTCAGGAAGTCCTGGCGCAAACGCTGGTACTGCTCAGGCGCGATATCCACGACCTGATTTTGCAGCGAGCGCAGACGCTGACCGATCAGAATATCGGTATCGGTACGGGCGTAGGTCGCAAACAGTTTCTGTAGTTCCAGATTCTTTTGCGCCACCAGCGCGTTGAACTCTTCTTCCGGCAGACCGTTATCACGCACTTTCGCCAGTTCACGCGCCACGGTGCTCAAATTGGCGGAAATCTTGTCGTTTGGCGATTCGATGTTGATTGCACACTGGGCACGCAGGAACAGCACGCGGCAGTCAAAGCCGAGGCCGATATCTTTCGCGTTGCTCTTGCTCAATGCCTGCTGAACATGCCAGAACAGTGCCTCACGCGCTAAATCCGCGCGCCAGTAGCGCAACAGCGCGGCTGACTCGCGAATCGGCTGCCACGGCGTATCCCACATGACAGAGAGACGATCCTGGCGCACCGCGTCGGTCATAATGCTCACCGCCTCCGCACGCAACGGCGAGAGCGTCGGCACGGGCGCAGGGGTTTCGCGTTTCCCTTTCAGTTCACCAAAGGTTTTGTTGATTTGCTCGGCCACCGACCGCGCATCAACGTTGCCGACGACAATCAGCGTCATCGCATCCGGGGTGTACCACTTCTGGTAGAACTCATGCACTTTCTCCGCGTCCACCGGCATTTTTACCGGCTCGGCGGGATCGTGGCCCAACAGCGCCGATCCTTTCAGACGATAGCGCCACCAGCCGTCTTTCGTGTCGACGGGCAGCGTGGTGACCATGTCCTCTGTGCTTAGCGCATGATTGACGACGTCGGGGGTGATCGTCAGTTTGCCCATCGTGTTCGCCAGATAGTTCAGCGACTCTTTCAGCAGGTCGTTGCGGTTGTTGGGCAGGCTAAGATTGTACTGAGTGGAGTCGTAAGAGACGGTCACGGGCGGCATCGGACGTTTAGGGTCAAATCCCTGCTGCCACAGTGAACGTGCCTGCGCGGCATCGAGGCCGCCACTTTGGGTTAACGCAATACGGGGAATAAGATGACTGAAACCGCTCTGTTGAGTACTTTCGGCGAGCGAACCGGTATTTACCAGCAGACGGACCTCGATACGGTCGCTGGGGCGCTGCGGGGTGGCTAACACTTGCCACTGTAAACCATTCGCCAGCGTCCCCTGTTGCCATGCCGGGTCAGGCTGGAGCGCATCTGCCTGCACATAGCCAGCAGTGGCCATCATCAGCAGACCGCCCGCTATAAGTCGAATTTTTGTGCCCTGCATGTGAACCCCTGATCAACAATCCTGGTAATAAAAAGACAACCCCTGTTGGGCTTATCTGAATATGACGTTAAAAACACTTCGTGTTAGACCGCAGGAACATGAAAATGTCACGGAAGAAGTGAAATAAACCCGATACCTCCATGTTGAAGGATTCGGGCCCAGGGGTCAATTATGCGCAGGAGCCCGCAGCCCCACAAGGGACTGCGGTCATAAGTATCGAAATTAAGAGGATATTTCGTGCGTTTTGCCTTCAGGTGCACGATTATTCAGCACATCATCAAGCTTCTTGTGGTCCAGTTCCTTCACCCACTTCGCGACCACTACCGTTGCCACGCCGTTACCGACCAGGTTGGTCAGCGCACGGGCTTCAGACATGAAGCGGTCGATACCCAGGATGAGCGCCAGACCGGCAACCGGCAGATGGCCAACCGCAGAGATGGTCGCCGCCAGCACGATAAAGCCACTTCCGGTAACGCCCGCCGCCCCTTTAGAGGAAAGCAACAGAACCACCAGCAGCGTAATCTGATGGAAGATATCCATATGACTGTTGGTGGCCTGGGCGATAAACACCGCCGCCATCGTCAGGTATATCGAGGTTCCATCAAGGTTAAACGAATAGCCGGTGGGAATAACCAGCCCCACAACCGACTTGCGACAGCCAAGCTTCTCCATCTTGTCGAGCATACGTGGTAACGCAGACTCGGAAGAGGACGTCCCCAGCACAATCAGCAGTTCTTCACGGATATAGCGGATAAATTTAAAGATACTGAAGCCTGTGGCGCGAGCAATTGAACCCAGCACAACAACCACAAACAGGATACAGGTGATGTAGAAGCAGACGATCAGTTGCCCCAGTTGCACCAGCGTACCCACGCCATATTTACCGATGGTAAACGCCATCGCCCCGAACGCCCCGATTGGCGCCAGACGCATGATCATGTTGATGATGCCGAAAATGACCTGCGAGAAGCTTTCAATGACGTTGAAAATCAACTGACCTTTGCTGCCGAGACGATGCAGGGCAAACCCAAACATCACCGCAAACAGCAGAACCTGCAGGATGTTACCGCTGGCAAAAGCGCCAATGACACTGCCCGGGATAATATCCATCAGGAAGCCTACGATTCCCTGGTCTTTTGCCTGTTCAGCGTAAATCGCTACCGCTTTCGCATCCAGCGTTGCCGGATCAACGTTCATCCCGGCACCGGGTTGCACCACGTTAACGATGATGAGACCAATGATCAGCGCAATCGTACTGACAATCTCAAAGTAAAGCAGCGCAACCGCACCCGTACGGCCCACCGCTTTCATACTTTCCATGCCTGCAATGCCGGTCACGACAGTACAGAAGATAACAGGTGCGATGACCATCTTGATCAGCTTAACGAACGCGTCGCCAAGCGGTTTCATTTGTGCGCCTAATTCAGGGTAGTAATGGCCAAGGAGAATACCAATGGCTATTGCTGTCAGGACCTGAAAGTAGAGGCTTTTAAACAGAGAGATTTTCATAGGGTGTCCTTGAAGTAAAAACCACAGGTCTTGTAAGGTTTTGGTTAACCTGCGGCCTTAAAATAACACCCAGACAACATGGCAGAAATGCACCAGGATCATAATTGAAACAAAAATGTTAAAAACCTTGAGCTGGCTCGCACAAGCCGGACCTTTTTAAAGTATTGTAATCACATCAATTGTGCTTCAGATAACGTTCTTCGAAGGTTTCTGCGGGTACCGCACGGGCATAAAGGAAGCCCTGAGCGATTTCAACACCCGCCTGCGCCAGCCATTCACGCTGCGCTTCGGTCTCGACGCCTTCCGCCACCATCTGCAAATTCAGGCTACGCGCCAACAGGATAATTGCCGAGATCATACTGTTATCTTCCGGCAGGCCATCGACAAACATTTTGTCGATTTTCAGCACGTCGATGGGCAGGGATTTCATGTGCTGGAGCTGGCGCAGTCCCGCGTAACCCATGCCGAAATCGTCAAGCGCGATACGCACACCGGCGTTACGCAACGGACGCAGTATCGCCACGGCGGCATGCGGGTCGTCGATCCGCCGACTCTCCGTCACTTCCAGAATGAGTGTACCCGACTGGATACGGTAACGATTTAACAGTTCCAGCATGTCTGACACCATATTCGGGTGCATCAACTGAAGCGCCGACAGATTAACCGACAGCGGCAGCGTGATCCCCCGCGCCTGCCAGGCTGCAAGCTGGCGGCAGGACTCTTCCAGCACCCAGTGGCCCACGGTGACCATCAGGCCGCAGGACTCAATCCGCTCAATCAGCCCTTCCGGTAATTCCCAGCTTCCGTCCGGCTGCTGCATGCGCAGCAACGCTTCAGCGCTGACCACCTTGCCGCTGCTCATCTCCACCTGAGGCTGCAACCACAGGGCAAAGCGGTGGTTGTCCAGCGCAGTGAGAATATCGCTCTCTTCGGTCAGCCGTTTCTGGGCTGCTTCCATCTGCTCAGGGTCGAAGAACTGAATCTGATTTTTGCCCTTGCGTCGGGCGGTAAACGCTGCAGAAACCGCGCGTCCGTAGAGCTGTTCAGCGCTGAGATCGCCGTAATACATCGCCACGCCAATGCAGCAGCTCGGGCGGAGTTGGATCCCCTGTACCGGCAATCGCTCATTAATGATGGTGAGTACTTGCTGACCTAACGTAACCGCGTGCCACGGCTCTTTGACGCCATGGGCGATAATGGCAAAATCGTAACCGCTGATCTGCGCGAGCACCATTCTCGGCGACAGTACTGACTTTAGCTTCTCCACCAGCGTCAGCAGCAGAATTTCCCGCTGCGCCTCTTTCAACACACCTGCCGTGTCGCGCAGTGTTTCACAGGTAACAATCATCAGCGCCGTGGTCTGCTGACGCACCACGACCTGCTCAAGCAGCTCCATCAGGAATGCTTTGTTCGGCAGTTCAGAAACCGGAAAGCGCATCGCGTTGTCCGTCTGCTCTTCGCTGTGGCGCTGGACCAGTTGTTGATTGAGGTTGTAGCTGCGCACCAGCAGGCCAATCTCATCGTCATGATGCAGACGCGGCAACGCCAGCTGGTGCCCAATCAAATCCTGTTGCGGAATGTTATTCAGCTCGCGGGCAATTTTGCGCAACGGGTGCAAAATCAGGCGATTCACGCACCAGCTAATGGCCACCGTCAGCATCAGGGATAAAAGTAAGTAAATGGTCACTAACGTAGACAGCGTACTCATCACAAACTTATACATGCGGAATGAGTCGGCCTGGAGCACCAGATACGCCAGCGGTTGCGGATTCGCAGGACGTTCAAGTGAATAGAGAGGTAACGAGATCTGCACCGGCAGTTCAAAGAGCCGGGTCACCATCACCGGGACGGGCCGTTCAGGGATAAAGCTCATGCGCAGCGCCTGAAACTGATTCGGTAACACCACATCGGCCCGTTGCACCACTCCCGCCGGTTTGATACTGGCGAGAATCGCTTCGGCTCCGGGAATATCGGCTTTTAAAATTGAGGCAGACAGCGGTTCACGTACCGAACGGGCAATACTTTCCAGTTGTGTCGCCGTGTTATAGCGGTTCTGCTGCACCAGATGAAACAGCAAAACGGTACAAAACAGAAACACAAACACCATGACAACGGCAGCCACCATTGCCATCTGCTTAATTGTTAACGAGCGACTGACGCGCAATATTGTCTCCCCCGGATATCCCAGATTGCCGCCCGAGTATACCCGATCGCGGCGGCATTGAGAGAGGCTGTGTCTGAAAAGGACTTTTCTGATTACCAGTCCGCGTAGGGCACCAGTGGCTGCGGCGGTAAATCCATATCGCCCTGCCATCCTGCGGCGGAATAGCGAACATACAGCAGCAAATGGCTTGGTGTGTAGTCTTTTGCCTGTTGAATATCCACCGCGGTCCCGACAAACCAGTTAGAGGTCACCCGACGCTCGATCAGCGCCCGCGCGGTATAACCAAAGCCCTGGCTGCTGCCGCCGCCGTTAGTTTGTTCGCTGGCTTCCTGGCGGTAATCCGACGGAATCAGATTCAGTAACGGATAACGCGGCATGGTTTTGGTGCGCGAATGCGACCAGGATACGGAGCCGCCCAGTTCCCAGGACCAGTTTTCCGTGCGCTGACGCCACATCACCGGCACCGCGAAGGACAAGTATTCCTGTGGACTGTAGTAGCCGCCGTGGCCCAGTGAATAACCGCTCAGGTCTTTATCGTAGTGCCAGATCATATTGTTCAGGCCCACGGTGACGCGGCGGTTATTTTCGTTGATGATTTTGTAGTAGTAACCGGTCATCCAGCGGACGCGCCAGTTATCCTCGACATTTTTCCCGGTTAACCGATCGGCGCCGAGTGAAGCCCAGACGCCGTTGGCTTCACCTTTGTCGTAGCTAAGGCTAATCCCGCCGCCGTCCGCGCGAACACCACCCCATTTTTTACCGGTGTTGACGTCGTTGCTGTCGCCGTTGTGGCTCTGCGCATCTTTCTGTCCACCAAAGGCCAGCAGCGAACTGGAAATCGGACGACGGTGCGCGTTCAGGGTATAACCCAGCGGTCCAATGTCATTGCTGTAACTAATGCCACCGACCACATCGACGACGTTGAAGCCCATCGGCGTGGTGCCGATATCCCAGCTCCAGGTGTCATTCTTCCAGCCAACGGCGACGCTCGCCCCCGTGTCCGACTGGCTGCGGCTGCCGCTACAGTCTTCCAGCGTACAGGTGCCCCAGTTATTGTCGTAGCGACCATTCGCATCCGTCGAGAAGCTGCCCGCGTTCATGTTGACCAGATCGGTACGGAAGAACATACGACCGTCCGAATACGGCGCATCCACATGCAGCATGGTGGTATGCGCTTTCAGATCAGAATAGCCGCCGGTACCGCTCGATCCCCAGTAGTCATGCTCCAGCGTGACGTTCAGATCCTGCTGACGATATAAATCCGCCGCATCGCTGCGCACGCCACGCTTCAGCCAGTCATCTTTTTCATCGTTACGGGTCAGACGGGTAAAGGTGTCATTATCCTGCGGACGCGTTGGCGTGATGCCGGATGCCACCATCGCATCTTTATACGTATCCAGCGCCTGTTGCGGCTCGCCGCTCTGCGCCTGGAAATTTGCGGCGTCACGCAGCACCATCGCGCTTTCCATTGATGGCGGCTGCGCTTTGGCCTGTGGAATCAAAGTATTGAAGGTCTGTTGTGCCGCAGCGGCGTCGCCAAGCTGCATCTGTGCCTGCGCGATCCGCCGCTGCATGTTGAGCGACGGCGTCTGCGTTGCAGGCAGTTTTACCAGTTGCGCCCGCGCGGCAGGCTTGTCGCCCTGGGCGATGTACACTTCCGTCAACCCCAGCATCGCATCGACGTTATCCGGTTCGCGCGCCAGCACGGCGTCGTAAGAACCTCGCGCCGCATTGTATTCCCCACGCTGCTGCGCCCAGTCGGCCAGCGTTAAATCGAGACGGGTTGAGGCAGGCTGTTGGCGTAACAGCGCTTCAGCCTCAGCCTCCCGGCCGCTGTCGCGCAGGCGGTTCGCCGTTTCCAGCACCTGGTTGCTTTGCAGGCGGTCGGCCAGTTCCTGAATGTTACTGTTCCACTGACTGCGCGGAAGGCTGTTGATATGCGCCAGCGCGGCCCGATCCTGATCATTGCCGGACAGGTACAGTCCATACGCATACACCTGTTCCAGGTCGTTGGGTTTCTGACGCGCCAGCGCGCTCATCTGCGCATCAGCCTGACTACGCTGCCCGGCCTGCCATAGATCGCGTGACAAACGATACGTTATCCAGACGCTGCCCGGATCCAGCGCCAGTCGGCGGCGTTGCAGTTCCGCAGCCTGTGCCCAGTTGCCCTGGTTCTCCAGCGTTTCGGCCTGCTGCGCCAGACGATCGTTTTCCAGTCCGCGTTCAATATCATCAATACTGCGACGCTGGCTGGCAGAGAGCGTGGCGATAAACGCGGAGGCTTTCTCCGGCGACTGCGCGCGATAGAGGTTTGCCAGGCCGCGTACGGCGTTGGAATTGCCGCTGTCCATACGTAGCGTCTGCTGGTAATAGCGCTCGGCAGCCGGATAATCTTTCCGCGCCATTGCCGCATCGCCCAACCCCAGCACCGCATAGCTGTCGGTATTGTCGATGTTTCTGGCCTGCTGATAGAGACGTTCAGCCTGGTCAATATTGTTGGCTTTCAGCGCGGCATCGCCCTGTTGAATCGCCAGCCAGTAACTGTTCACTTTCAGCAGGCTTTCCCACTTGCTGCGGCTCCCGCTTTGCGGATCCATCGCCAGCGCTTTCTTAAACTGCGCAACGGCGCTGGCGCGATCGCCTCGCTGAGAATAGGCCTGTCCCAGCGCGCCCACGGCTTCGCTGTCGCTTTGGTCGGCTTTAACCGCCTGCTGTAATTCAGAAACCGCCCGTCCGCCCTTGCCAGCGTCGACTGCCGCCAGACCCTGCGCACGCGCGCGGAATGTCGGATCGGAGAGCTGTTTTTGCTGCTCGCTGAGCTTACTGCGCGCAGCGGCCACGCTGTCCCCTTCACTGAATACCGTGAGGTATTTTTGCAGCGCCTTCACGCTGGCGTCGCTGACCGGCAGATCCTTGATCTGGGTGTACCAGATAGTGGCCGCGGCATTCCGCCCGCTGTTGGATTTCGCCATCTGTTCCAGAATAACGAACCCTTCTGCCGGGCGATCGTTATCAAACAGCAGTTGCGCCAGCGTATTTTGCAATGTGTTATTGCCCGGACTGCGGGCATTAATCACCTTTAACTGATTGATCGCCTGATTGCGGCGGGCCGGAATTTTCGCCGCCGTGCTCCAGTACTCCACTTCCAGATCGCCTTCCGGCGGGTTGCCCTTGAATAACTTATCGTAGGCGGCGACAGCCTCTTCGGCATGCCCGGTTGTCGCCTGTAGACGCGCCTGCTGTAACGACTGACGCCCTTCCGGCGTCGCTAACAACATGGTGGTTTGTGACGATTTATAGGCGTTCGAACTCGACGCTAACTGAGAAAGTCGATCAAGCTGTTTCTGCGCGCCGTCGTTATCGCCCTGACGCAGCATGTAACGAAAGCGAGCGGCAATAACATCCGGATTATTCGGGTCAATCAGTTCGAGGCGATAGAGCGACTGACGCACCAGATCTTCACGGTGCGTGGCTTCTCCCAGCCGCACCTGCTCAAGCAACTGCTGCTGCGTCGACGGCGCGGCGTCGGCAAAGGGCATCAGGACAATGCCGAGTGAGACCCCGAGTAAACTTAATTTGAACTTGCGCATTCCTGGCCCCAGTCAGGTAGTAACTCGCCTTTGGCGGTGAAGCGATAACGATGCTGATCCCACCCTTGTCCGAAGAGGGTTAGCACGTAGCTATAGTAGGCATCGCTGCCGGGGAAGTGGTCCGTTACGCGCTGTCGCTGCACCGCTTGTGCGTCGCGGTTTTGCAGAAAAGGCAGTAAGGCCGCAGAAAAGCCCACCGGGCCATTGCCCTGCGCTTTGCCGCTGGCGACGTCCACTTTCTCCGGCGGGAGACCATTTTTAGTTGTCAGGGTGGCCATCGGTTTGAATTTTGCCAGCAGCCGCGCTTTCTGCGGGTCACCGTCATGCATCATGCCCGCCCACAGATAAACACGAATCGCGTCGTAACTGCTGACCAGCGTTTTCTCTGACTTCAGTTGCCAGCCTTTGTTTTTCTCGTAACGGACCCAGTCCGGCGAGAAACCTTTCGGTGCCGTTTCTAACAGCAGTCGCTGGTTGGTTTCACGCAAAGTGGACCACGGCGCGCCGAAACGGGTGAAATACTGCGCCAGCTGCGGCGGCAGATAGCTCGGATTAAAGCGCCAGGTGTTGGCTTCAGCAAAACCAATCTTGCCGGGCAACAGCATGGAGCCCAGCCCCGGCACCGTCACCACTTCTTCGCTGGCAATGCGTTTCAGCAAGGCTTTGCCGATGTCGGTATAGCGCGGTTCTTTCCACAAGCGTCCCGCCTCCAGCAGCGACCACGCGATCCAGATATCACCATCAGAAGCAGAGTTGCTATCCAGCACCGACCAGGTGGAAGGATCTTTCTGCCCCCACAGCCAGGCGGGCAGATGTTCCTGCAACGACCCTTGCGCGAGGTTGTTCTGCGTCCAGTTCAGTAACGCCTCAAAGGCCTGACGATCGTTGGCGGCAAGGGCAAAGAACATCGCATAGCTTTGCCCTTCCGAAGTGGTGATTTTGCGTGCATCGCTGGGATCAATCACCCGCCCTTCCTGACTGATGTAATCCTTTTTAAATTGATCCCATTCAGGCCAGGTACAGGCCGCCTGTACACTCAGCGCGACCAGCATTAACACCATGACTATCCCACTTCGCAACGCGTTCATTATTTATCACTCATGATCCGGATCGAGACGGCGGCGACTGATGATACGCAGCAGACGCCACAGCACCCATGCCAGTAACACCACACTGATCGCCGCCAACACCGCTAACAGTACCGGATGGTTAGCCAGCGCGTACCACAGACGTTCAAACCACGGCAGGTGACCCACGTAGTAAATTTCGCCGACGCGTAAACTGTTCACGCCAGATTCTCGGATCACGGAGACGGAACCAAACATCGCCGCCCGTTTACCGCTGTCATTGATGGCCTGGTTCAGCAACTCATAACCGCGCGGGCTGTCTGCCAGCAACGCCACCACGCTACGCTGATCGTTGAACGGTGACTGGAAGCCGACGACCGCAGCCATCGGTCCACTTGACGTTACCGTTGCCTGCACATCCGCTTTGCGATCGGCTTCATCCGGCATAATGCTCGGGAACGTCGTCTGCCGCATTGGCGTTTTCACCCAGCTTTCCGCCGCCTGGACCAGCAGGTCGATACGTTTGTCGTCTTTCAGTTTGTCCGGAATCGACCCGATAATCAGGATGTCCGCATCTTTGCCCTGAATCTGGCTGCTGTCATCGGTGATGGTCAGGTTAATCGCCGGGAAACCGGTTTGCGCGCCAATGGTCGCGGTGGCATCAAGCAGTGTTTCCATCTGCGCTTCGTTCGGGGTTTTCGGCATCACGGTGATGGTTTCCGACAGATCCGCCATGCGGCTGAACGGGAAACCCGCGTTCGCAAACGCGCGCAGATCCGGCATCGCAATGAAGTGGTAGTACTTCGAGAAGTCAATAGTGGAGTCGTCGCCAATCACCACATGGTTCGGTACCGGCTGGAAGGTAATACAGTTTTCAACCGAGCCGCCCGGCATCGGGTTCATGTACTCGAAGTCAAACCGCAGTTGGTTCATCGCACCCAGCTTCAGCGCCGGAATGGCGACATCCGTTTTGCCGTCCAACAGCCCTTGCATTACCGGCAGACGCAGCAGCAGACGGTTGCTCTTCTCATTGCTGGTCAGACTAAAGGCTTGCAGGAACTGGTTGTTCAGACTGATATCCATGCGCGAGCTGTCTTTGGTCGGCGGCGTGGTGTAACGGTAATTGAGGTTCATATCAATACCGGTACTGCGCAGCAAATAGAGATCCGGCGGCAGGTTCAGAGAGACGTTGATCGCGGCAGGCTCCATCCCGGTGGACTGCAACTGTTCTTCATAGGTTTTCAGTTCGCCGAAGGTCACCGGACGATCGGTGCGCACCCAGTTTGGCGCATCGTACGGTTTACGCGCCAGCAGCGGTTTCACCTCGTTCACTTCCACACTGCTACCGCGGAAGAGAATATTGCCCTGGGCGATCCCTTTCGCGGCCTGCAGTAGATCGTTGTCGTCACGACCAAACACCACCAGCAGTTTTACGTAAGGGTTATCCGGATGGCTGATCATTTCGATCACCGGCGCTTTCACCGGCGGATGTTCACGCAGAAAATCAGGTCGCTTGTCGTTAGTGGCAAAGACGATCGCATTACGATCTGGCAACGTGTTGTACAGCACCGGGAAATGCTGACCCCGCCAGCCCGCCCGGGAACCAAACCAGGACGATACGATCGACGCCGCCTGTTGCAGGGTACGATCCGGCGAGCTGGCAAAGACCATCGGCAGCGTCACCGCGCGGTTATCACGTGGATCGAAGAACGGTACCGGGAAGTGCGAGAGATCGTTTTGCACTTCCAGCGTCTGGTAGGTGAGGTCCAGCATGCTGCTGCGACCGACGTCCAGCCACAACGTACTGCTGGCCGGGTTTTCACAAACCTGCTGATAGTGGCCGACAAACTCCAGCCGCACACGGTTAAAGTCGGTGATAAACAACGGGTTGATCGGCATTTGCGCCAGTGTCTTTTTGCCCAACTGTTCCTGGGTGACCGGCAGCACACCCATCAGCTCATCGTTCAAATAGACCTTGAGCTGCGACTGTATCGGCAGCAGGGACGGCGACGGGGTGTACTCCAGATTCAGCACCGCTCTGGAGACCACTTCATCGCTGCGCATGCCAAATTCAATACTGCCGTTTGGGTTCACGCCACGTAGCACCATGCTGCCCGGCGGCGGCGCGATCTGCGCAAACGTCAGCTTCACGTCACGGGAAGGACCATTCTGCGCCACAATCGGCGCATCAGCCTCCTGAACGCCCGGCATCACCTGACCCACCGGCTGATTTTCATCTGCCTGTGCAGGGGCCGCCGCTGGGGCCACGGTTGGCTCAGTGTTTATCAGTGGTTGCGTTGCAGGCGTCGCATTCGTCATGAAAGAAGGGATTGCGCTCATCCCCATTGCCACTGCACAAATCCAGGAAAGTTTTCTTTTCATCGCGTTATCATCATTGTTGAGCCATAACCTGATCCGGCTGTTGCACCGCCACCTCGTCCTGCTCCGGACGGCGTGGAATGAACGACACAACCCAGGAAACCAGAGAAGTCAGAGACCGGAAAACTATTTTGACGGAAGACGGTGAGAATTCCGCAAGATGGCGATAGCCACGGAAACCCAGCTTCAGAATATCCAACAGGCTTTCCAGCGGCTTATCTTCCGGATAGCTGTCCTGCCAGAGCGCCCATGTATCAGCACGGGCAAACGTACACTGCACAAAATCGATATGCTGTTTGGTGGTCAGTGGCATCAATTGCAGCCCCACCTGTTCACCCCAAACGCGCACCACCTGCGTCGGGAAGACATATTCCTGCTGGCCGCGTTTGAGGAGTAAATTCACTTTCTGCCCTTCCAGCACCTGGGCCTGACCGTTGATCTTGATCCCCAGACCGCCGTCGGAGAAATCATGGACGGTGCACGAGAACAGGTGTCCGTCCTCACGGGCAATCGCCGCCGGCATAGAAATTTCAACACGGTGTGAGCGGCGAACCTGTTTACTTTCAACCGACACCGCCACCGCGCCGCCGAGGATAATCAGGTTGTAGAACACCCACACCAGGCTGACGATGACGGTCAGCATTTCGTTTTCCGGTCCGTAGAAGTAACGCCAGACACCGACCGCAACACCAAAAAGATTGAGCAATACAAGTAAGATATACGGACGGGAAATCACCCAGTCTACATACTCTTCTTCTACCAGTCCGCCCTTTGCAGTGACGTTAAACTTCCCTTTGTGCGGGTTAATCAGTGCCACCAGCGTCGGCGGCGCAATATACCAGGCCAGCACCGTTTCGTAGATTTCACTCCAGAACGAGTGGCGATACTTGCCCTGAATCTTCGAGTTGGTCAGGCTGGCGTGAATCATGTGCGGCAGTACGAACAGCGCAATCATCAACGCCGGTGCATAGATGATATAGGCATGCAGTAGCAGGAACGCCAGCGGGGCGGTCAGGAATATCAGTCGCGGAACGCCCGACAGGAAGTGGAACATGGCGTTGACGTAACATAATCGCTGGGCGAACTTCAGCCCCTTGCCGGTCAACGGGTTATCGAGTCGGAAAATCTGTACCATCCCGCGTGCCCAGCGAATACGCTGACCAATGTGGGCAGATAAACTTTCGGTCGCCAGCCCCGCCGCCTGCGGAATGCGCATGTACGCGGAGGTATAACCGCGACGGTGCAGACGCAGCGACGTGTGCGCATCCTCCGTCACCGTTTCAACGGCAATACCACCAATTTCATCCAGCGGTTTACGGCGAATCACCGCACAGGAGCCGCAGAAGAAGGTGGCATCCCACATGTCATTACCGTCCTGTACCAGACCGTAAAACAGCGTGCCTTCGTTTGGCGTCTTGCGAAAACGTCCGAGATTACGTTCAAACGGGTCCGGTGAGAAGAAGTGGTGCGGCGTCTGCATCATCGCCAGTTTCTTGTCTTTCAGGAACCAGCCCATTGTCATTTGCAGGAACGAACGTGTCGGCACGTGGTCGCAGTCAAAGATTGAGACAAACTCGCCTTTGGCATATTTCAGCGCGTTGTTAATGTTCCCGGCTTTGGCATGTTCATGGGTGGTACGGGCAATATATTTCACCCCCACGGTCTGGGCGAACTGGCGGAACTCTTCACGCCCGCCGTCGTCGAGGATCCAGATATTGAGCTTATCTTTCGGCCAGTCGATACCCAGCGACGCGTAAATGGTGTTTTTCACCACGTTCAGGTCTTCGTTGTAGGTCGGCACAAAGATATCTACCGTCGGCCACTGCGACATATCTTTTGGCAGCGGCACCGGCTGGCGGTTCAGCGGCCAGACGACCTGGAAGTAACCCAACACCAGCACAATCCACGCATAGGTTTCGGCAAACAGCAGGATCAGCCCGCAGACCAGACTCACCGGATCGTCCCAGTTCAGCGTGGAGGTATAGCGCCACCAGATATAGCGGCACGATACCGTCAGCGACAGCACAATCAGCATCAGCGCGGAGAAGCGACCCGGCATGCGGCGCACGATCAACGCAACGCCCCACAGCAATATCAGGAAGATAAATTGCGCCAGAGGGTTAAACGGTTGAGTCACGCATATCAGTGCCAGAATCAACGAGAAAGTGACAATAATCCCGATGATTAAGCGACGCGCGCCGGGGCTCAGGTGACCGAGCTCCTTTTGTTTATCCAGATGCGTGGTGTTTTGCATCACGCGTCCCGGTAGCGCATCCATCCACTGATGGTAACGCCCTCTGACGCCTTGCAGACGGGAGAAGGTTTGCCAGCGGGGCTGCGTCGTCTCCTGACGCGGCGAGGTCGCCATCAGCCAGAGGGTCTGAATGGCGTAACGGGCAGGGTCTAACGGACGCGGACGCGCGGCGTTAATATGCGGATAAAGCGCTTTACGTTCGGCACGGATCCGCTGCCAGCGCGGATGCTCCAGCGGGATGAAGACCCACGCGAGAATCACCCACAGGCAGCCCAACACCGCGCTGAAAGACGACGCGCCATGGCGACGATAACCCTGATAACGCTCGCTTAAGCGGGCGCTGACCGGCGGAATAAGCAGCCACCGGGACAGGACACTCATGATGCGCTCCCGACAGCAGTTTTATGCCCTGAGTAATGTAATAAACACCAGTTTGCCAGCGTCAGCACTTCTTCTGCGGCCAGTGAGTCACTACGGTATTCCCCCAACGGTTGTTTGGCTGCCATGCACTCAGCCACGGCTTCGTCACGGTGAATCACCATCGGCAACAGACGACGCTGACTCTGTAGCCAGACCTGGTAGAGATCGTCCTGCAACTGACTGCCAACGCGTAAGTCATTAATCAAAATATGCGCACCCGCCGGCAGCGACTGCTGGTGCAAACGGACATGGCAGTTGGTGTCGGCTTTGACAATCGCCAGCGTGTGGTCGCACTCATTGACCAGCTGTCGGGTCAACGGCGCGGAACCCGGAGGCAAATCCAGTAAAATCCATGAGTAACGCCCACTCTCTTTCAGCGCACGGATGCCCGCCACGATGCCGCCCAGTCGTTCCAGCCAACGGTCAGGATATTCACGCTCCTGCGCCGTCAATTGACCAAACGGCAGCAAATCAAGCTGCGAGGTATAACGCATCCCGCCTTCCTGCCAGTCACGACCATCAAGTATCGCTCTGGCCCAGCCGTCACGATGCGTGAAATCGACGTTGAATGACAGGCGCAACAAATTATCGGGGCTGGTATCAACAACCAGTACGTTTTCCCCTAATAATTGCAATGACCAGGCCAGTGCAGCCGCGATCGACGTCGTGCCTACCCCGCCTCGTATACCCTGAAGTCCCAGAATGGCCATCCACGGCTCCCTTATTGTTGTTGCGCAAATTCAGCCAACAGCGGCCAGCGTTTAATCGCGGCGGCGAGCTGTTCACGCTGGGAAATATCAGTGTAATCAAATTCTGGCAATGAAAAAGCCTGGCTTAATGCCAGGAAGTCGTTTTGAAAGGTATAGCCCAATGTTGAATCAGTTTGCGTGCCGGGTTCGTTGTCAGACATTTTGTTTTATCCCTTTGAATAGACTCGCCATGCTTCAAACATTTTTTTCTTTTCGCATTCCGCTTCGTTCTCACCGAAATTCGGCAAGGTCAAATGTTGCTCATTTTCTGACTTGTTGTTTCGTGAAAATACGCGTCATGGAATCGGAAAGGCCGATGTTACAAGGCTTCTTGCTCGCCAAATTGATTCACATGCTAAATCTGATACGTTTTAATTTCAATGTTAGGTTTATTTCTGGGCTTTCGCTAGTAAACTGATAAACAGATAAAATAGCGACCCGAGGAACGCTGTGGACCCTGTATTTTCAATTGGCATCTCATCATTGTGGGATGAACTACGCCATATGCCAGCCGGCGGAGTCTGGTGGGTTAACACTGATCGCGTTGAAGACGCTATCAGCCTGGCAAATCAAACGATTGCCTTTCAGACCGGGACTGCAAAAGTCGCGGGCATTTCTATGGGCCGCGATCCTGGAGAAATATTCAAATTAGATGAATCTCACGGCCCGGAAAAAATTCAGTTATTTTCCATGCCAAATTCGGAAAAGGGTCTACAATTTATGACCCGCGATTTGCTGTGCTCCGTGGATCCGACGCATTACTTATTCATTCTTATTTGCGCAAATAACGGCTGGCAAAATATACCAGTTGAACGTTTGCGTCTGTGGCTGGATAAAATGAATAAATGGACGCGTCTCTATCACTGTTCTGTAGTGGTGCTTAACCCCGGTAATAATAACGATAAACAATTCTCTCTTTTAATGGGGGAATATCGCTCGCTTTATGGCCTCGCCAGTATGCGCTATCAGGGCGATCAGCATTTATTTGATATTGCGTTCTGGTGCAACGACAAAGGGGTTAGCGCTCGCCAACAGCTCACCGTCCGCCATCATGATGGGCTGTGGGAGCTGGCGCAAAAAGAAGAGGCCGAAATCCAGCCCCGTAGCGATGAAAAGCAGATCCTGAGTAATGTCGCCGTGCTGGAAGGGGCGCCGCCACTCTCCGAGCACTGGAAATTATTCGATAATAATGAAAGTTTATTCAATGAGGCGCGAACGGCGCAGGCCGCAACCTTGATCTTCTCGCTTCAGCAAAACAGCCAGATTGAGCCCCTGGCACGGAGCATCCATACTCTGCGTCGCCAGCGCGGAAGCGCGCTGAAAATCCTCGTGCGAGAAAACATCGCCAGCCTGCGCGCCACCGATGAGCGCCTGCTGTTAGGCTGCGGCGCCAATATGGTGATTCCGTGGAACGCCCCGCTCTCGCGTTGTCTGACGCTGATTGAAAGCGTTCAGGGTCAGCAATTTAGCCGCTACGTGCCGGAAGATGTCACAACGCTGCTGTCGATGACCCAGCCGATGAAACTGCGCGGTTTCCAGAAGTGGGACGTGTTCTGTGAAGCGGTAAATAACATGATGAGCAACACCCTGCTGCCTGCCGACGGGAAAGGGGTGATGGTCGCGCTGCGGCCCGTTCCGGGTATCCGCGTTGAGCAAGCCTTAACGATGTGTCGCCCGCACCGTACTGGCGATATCGTCACCCTTGGCGGCAACCGCCTGGTCCTGTTCTTGTCGTTTTGCCGCGTCAACGATCTTGATACTGCACTGAATCATATCTTTCCGCTCCCGACCGGCGATCTCTTTTCTAACCGCATGGTCTGGTTTGAAGATAATCTCATCAGCGCTGAACTGGTGCAGATGCGCTTACTGGCGCCGGAACAGTGGGGGCAACCGCTGCCGCTGACCCAGAACGTGAAACCCGTCATCAATGCCGAACATGACGGCAAAACGTGGCGGCGTATTCCGCACCCACTACGCTTACTGGACGATGAAACGGAGCGCTCATCATGATGACTATCAGCGATATCCTGCAAATCATTGTTGTTTGTGCGCTGATTTTCTTCCCGCTGGGGTATCTGGCGCGCCATTCACTACGCCGGATCAGCAATACAACCCGGCTGTTATTTGCAAAACCTCGTTACGTTAAACCGGCCGGAACATTGCGCCGCACGGTGATTTCCAGGGCAACGAAAAAATGACTCAACAAACGCAAAACGCAACACTGCCTTCACCACTCTGGCAATACTGGCGCGGCCTTTCTGGCTGGAACTTCTATTTTCTGGTCAAGTTCGGCCTGCTCTGGGCGGGCTATCTTAATTTTCACCCACTGCTGAACCTGGTCTTTATGGCATTCCTGCTGATGCCGATTCCGCGTTACAGCCTGCATCGCATGCGTCACTGGGTCGCTATTCCGATTGGTTTTGGCCTGTTCTGGCACGACACCTGGCTACCTGGCCCAGAAAGTATTATGAGCCAGGGCTCGCAGGTGGCGGGCTTTAGCACGGACTACTTACTCGATCTTGCCACGCGCTTTATCAACTGGCAGATGATTGGTGCCGTGTTTGTCCTGTTGGTCGCGTGGCTGTTTTTGTCACAATGGATTCGGGTTACCGTCTTCGTGGTGGCTATTCTGGTCTGGCTGAACGTCCTGACGCTGGCGGGCCCGAGTTTCTCTCTGTGGCCGGCGGGTCAACCGACGACCACGGTGACGACCACGGGCGGTACGGCAGCAGAAACGGTGGCGACTGCCGGAGGAACGCCGGTCGTCGGTGATATTCCGGCCCAAACCGCGCCGCCGACCTCGGCGAATCTCAACGCATGGTTGAACGCGTTCTACAATGCAGAAGCGAAGCGCAAAACGCCTTTCCCGTCGGCGCTTCCTGCCGATGCGCAGCCGTTTGAACTGCTGGTCATCAACATCTGCTCACTCTCCTGGTCCGATATTGAAGCCGCTGGGCTGATGTCGCACCCGCTGTGGTCGCACTTTGATATTCAGTTTAAGCATTTCAATTCCGCCACGTCGTATAGCGGCCCGGCGGCGATTCGTCTGCTACGTGCCAGCTGCGGACAGCCGTCGCACACTAACCTGTATCAACCGGCAGGCAACGAATGCTATCTGTTTGATAACCTGTCAAAACTGGGCTTTACGCAGCACCTGATGATGGGCCATAACGGCGAATTTGGCGGCTTCCTGAAAGAGGTCCGTGAAAATGGCGGGATGCAGGCTGAGCTGATGGACCAAAAGGGCTTACCTGTGCCGCTGTTAGGTTTTGATGGTTCTCCGGTTTATGACGACACCGCCGTGCTACAGCGCTGGATGGAAACCACGGAAAAAGATAAGGATTCTCGTAGCGCCACCTTCTACAACACCCTGCCGCTCCACGACGGTAACCACTATCCTGGCGTCAGCAAAACGGCGGATTACAAAGCGCGCGCACAGAAATTCTTTGATGAGCTGGACGCGTTCTTCACCGAGCTGGAGAAATCGGGTCGCAAGGTGATGGTGGTTGTCGTACCGGAACACGGCGGCGCGCTGAAAGGTGACAGAATGCAGGTCTCGGGTCTGCGTGATATCCCGAGCCCATCGATCACCAACGTCCCGGCTGGCGTGAAGTTCTTCGGCATGAAAGCGCCGCATCAGGGTGCGCCGATCGTCATTAATCAGCCAAGCAGCTACCTGGCGATTTCTGACCTGGTGGTACGCGTGCTTGACGGTAAGATCTTCTCCGAAGACAACGCGGACTGGGCAAAACTCACCAGCAATCTGCCACAAACGGCGGCGGTATCGGAAAACGCTAACGCGGTGGTTATCCAGTATCAGGACAAACCGTACGTCCGTCTGAATGGCGGCGACTGGGTGCCATATCCGCAATAACGAAAAAGGCCGCAAGGATCGCCCTTGCGGCCTGGTTCGGGCGCATGTTGCCACTGCGGCAGGCAGACGCCCATCAGCGCATTTACTTCCGGCTACGTAGCCAGTTCACGACCATGCCTGCAATGATACCGGCAATGGCTGGAGCCGCTAAATCGTGCCACAAGGCAATGCCTATCTGAGTCAACGTCATATCGCCGCCTGTGTTGCAATGGCAACCGTTCGCGGCTATCCTTGAGTTGTTGAGGTTCAAGGTAAGCCCCCGTTTAGTTGCCAGGTTTATACCGGACAACGTGCGGGGGTTTTCTCTTTCCAGCAACTCACGCCGCCAGGGATCAAGCCCCCGCAACGTTGCGCCTCACCGGGAAACCCCGGCTTGCCGCCGATTCTACGATAACCCACCATGCCCGACATCCAACACACTTTCGCTTTGCGTGACGCCTCGCAATCAGCCAACTGGCAGAGACCCACACTCTTCTGTAGAATTGCGTCCCCTCGCGGTCATCAAGCCGTGACGGCTCTTTTTGGCAGGGGACTCCATGCAGCACGACACATCACCACTTTCCGATCACCGCGTATCCGGCAAACCGGCGTCGCAGAGTTTACCGTTTACCCGCTACGATTTTGGCTGGGTGTTGCTGTGCATCGGCATGGCGATTGGCGCAGGAACGGTATTAATGCCAGTGCAGATTGGATTAAAAGGCATCTGGGTCTTTATTACCGCCTCTCTGATTGCCTATCCGGCCACCTGGATCGTGCAGGATATCTACCTGAAAACGCTCTCCGAGAGCGAAACCTGCAACGACTATACCGATGTCATCAGCCATTACCTGGGGAAAAACTGGGGCGTCTTCCTCGGCGTGATCTACTTCCTGATGATTATCCACGGCATATTTATCTACTCGCTTTCCGTGGTGTTCGACAGCGCGTCATACATTCGCACCTTTGGCCTGACTGACGCCGACCTTTCGCAGTCATTGATCTACAAGGTGGCAATTTTTGCGGCACTGGTGGCGATCGCCTCTGGCGGCGAGAAACTACTTTTTAAAATCTCCGGCCCAATGGTGGTGGTGAAAGTCGGTATCATCGTGGTGTTTGGACTGGCAATGATCCCACACTGGAACCTGAGCAATATCACCGCCTTCCCGCAAGCGTCGGTATTCTTTCGCGACGTGTTGCTCACTATCCCCTTCTGCTTCTTTTCGGCAGTCTTCATTCAGGTTCTCAACCCGATGAATATTGCTTATCGCAAGCGTGAAGCGGACAGAGTACGGGCAACCCGCATGGCGATTCGCACTCACCGTATCAGCTACATCACGCTCATTGCGGTGATCCTGTTTTTCTCCTTCTCGTTCACCTTTTCCATTACCCACGAGGAGGCGGTCTCCGCCTTTGAGCAAAACATTTCTGCGCTGGCGTTAGCCGCACAGGTCATACCGGGGCCGATTATCCACATCACCTCGACGGTGCTGAATATCTTTGCGGTGCTGACGGCATTCTTTGGGATCTACCTGGGGTTCCATGAGGCGATGAAGGGCATCATTTTGAATGTGCTGGGGCGCATCGTTAACGTCGGGAATATTCCTCCGCGCATCATTACGCTGGGTATTTGCGCGTTTATCGTCACCACGCTGGTGATTTGGGTTTCGTTCCGCGTCTCCGTGCTGGTGTTCTTCCAGCTCGGCAGCCCGCTGTACGGTATTGTCTCCTGCCTGATCCCATTCTTCCTGATTTACAAAGTGGCCCCACTGGAAAAGCTGCGCGGTCTGAAAACCTGGCTGATCTTGCTGTACGGGATGTTGCTGTGTCTGTCGCCGTTACTGAAGCTGATCGAGTAAATGCCGGTGGCGCTACGCTTACCGGGCCTACAAATCACCGTAGGCCGGATAAGGCGAAGCCGCCATCCGGCACTTTTGTCAGATCGCTGACTTCTGCGGGTTCTCATCCTGATCAACCGCAAAACAGGCGACCAGTTGACCACTGTAGTCTTTCAGCTGCGGCTGCAACTGAGTGCAGGGCCCAAAGCGACGTCGGCAGCGGGCGTTGAAGGCGCAACCCGGCGGCGGATTCAGCGGACTGGGCAGCTCGCCGGTCAGTTTGATGCGCTCGCGGCGCTCGTCCGGATTCAGACGCGGCGTGGCAGAGAGCAGCGCCTGGGTATACGGATGACGCGGGTTATTGAAGATCTGGTCCTTCGTCCCCTTCTCCACACAACGGCCTAAGTACATCACCATCACTTCATCTGCAATGTGCTCAACGACTGACAGATCGTGGGAGATAAACACGTAGGACAGCCCCAGCTCCTGCTGCAAATCCATCATCAGGTTCAGCACCTGCGCACGGACGGAAACATCGAGCGCAGAGACGGGTTCATCGGCAATCACCACATCCGGATCGAGCATCAGCCCCCGGGCAATGGCAATACGCTGACGCTGGCCGCCGGAGAACATGTGCGGATAGCGATCATAGTGCTCGGTTTTCAGCCCCACTTTCGCCATCATCGCCAGCGCTTTTTCGCGGCGCTGCTCTTTGCTCAGCGACGTGTTGATCAGCAGCGGCTCTTCCAGAATCTGTCCCACTTTCTTACGCGGATTCAGTGAACCATACGGGTTCTGGAACACAATCTGGATTTTCTGCCGACGCAGTTTCTGCGCATGCGGATCGTGCTTAAGCAGATCCTGCCCCTGGTAATACAGTTCACCGCCGGTCGGCGTTTCAATCATCGTCAGCAGACGGCCGAGCGTGGATTTCCCACAACCGGATTCGCCAACCACCGCCAGCGTTTTGCCGCGTTCAAGGGTAAAAGAGACCCCATCGAGCGCTTTCACCAGACGTTCCGGGGAGAAAATCCCCTTCTTCACCGGGTAATGTTTTTTCAGGTCGATCGCCTGCAACAGCGGTTGTTGCGAGGTGGCCTCATGCGTACTCATAGTGTGGGCCTCCCGGCATCATCGAGTGGGTAATGACATTTCGACTGACGACCGCCATCCAGCAGAGCCAGTTCAGGTTCTTCACTGCGGCATTTGTCCGTCGCATAGGGGCAACGCGGGTTCAGCAGACAGCCCATCGGGCGGTCATATTTCCCCGGCACCACGCCTGGCAGTGAGGCTAGTCGCGCTTTATCCTGAGCAAACTCCGGCAACGCGCGCAGCAACGCCTGGGTATAAGGATGACGCGGCGCGCGGAAAATGTCATGCGCCGCTCCCGTTTCCACCACCTGGCCGGCGTACATGACAATGATTTTGTGCGCGGCTTCCGCCACCAGCGCCAGGTCATGCGTGATGAGCACCAACGCCATGTTCTCTTTCTGCTGCAGTTCCAGCAGCAGCTCGATGATTTGTGCCTGGATGGTCACGTCCAGCGCCGTCGTCGGCTCATCGGCGATTAACAGCTTCGGTCGACAGGCAATTGCCATCGCGATCATCACGCGCTGGCTCATCCCACCGGAAAGCTGGTGCGGATACACGTCCAGACGCGAGGCCGGATCGGGGATCCCCACCTGGTTCAACAGATCAATCGCCCGCTGACGACGGGTTTTCTTGTTACCGCCCTGATGCACCTTGATCGCTTCCATAATCTGGAAACCGACGGTGTAGCACGGGTTCAGGCTGGTCATCGGATCCTGGAAAATCATCGCCACTTCGGCGCCAACCAGGTTGCGTCGCTCTTTCTCAGAAATACGCTTCAGGTCCTGACCGTTGAACAGCAGATTTTCCGCCATCACGCGGCCTGGATAATCAATCAGCCCCATAATCGCCAGTGAACTGACCGATTTTCCTGAGCCTGACTCACCGACAATACCGACCACTTCACCCTGATTCACACTGTAGCTGATGCGGTCTACGGCGCGGAATTCGGAACCAACATCGCCGAAATGCACCGATAATTTATCTACATTTAATAACGCCATCTCGAACCTCTTACTGCTTCAGTTTGGGATCGAGCGCGTCACGCAGACCGTCACCCATCAGGTTAAATGCCAGCACCGTCAGCAGGATCGCCAGACCCGGGAAGGTCACGACCCACCAGGCGCTTTGTGCGAACTGCAACACATCGGCGAGCATGGTGCCCCACTCCGGTGTTGGCGGTTGCGCACCCATGCCCAGAAAGCCAAGCGCGGCCATATCGAGAATGGCGTTAGAGAAGCCGAGCGACGCCTGAACGATCAGCGGAGCAAGGCAGTTCGGGAAGATGTTGATGAACATCTGGCGCATCGCGCCGGCCCCCGCTACGCGGGAAGCGGTCACGTAGTCGCGGTTGACCTCCACCAGCACGGCGGCGCGCGTCAGTCGCACATAGTGTGGCAACGCCACAAACGTCAGCGCCAGCGCGGCGTTACCAATCGAGGGACCGAATACCGCCACCAGCACCAGCGCGAGCAGCAGGCTCGGCAGCGCCAGCATGATATCGACGATACGCATGATGATGTTATCAACGATGCCGCCGAAGTACCCGGCCACAAGGCCCAGCACGACGCCCATCACCAGCGACAGCACCACCACCAGGCAGCCCACCAGCAGCGACAGACGCGCGCCATACATCAGGCGCGACAGGATATCGCGGCCCACGTCGTCAGTTCCCAACAAATGCGCCAGCGTGCCGCCTTCCTGCCAGGCCGGTGGCGCCAGCAGGGTATCGCGGAACTGGTCAGCCGGGTTATACGGCGCCAGGAAGTTGGCGAATACCGCAATCAGGATCATGATCGCGACGTACACCAACCCCACTACGGCGCCCTTGTTGCGTTTAAAATAGTGCCAGAACTCCTGCATCGGCGTCATCGGCACCGGCGCAGCAATAACTTTATTTTCAGTAACCTGTGACATGATGGCCCCTTACTTCTTATGACGGATACGCGGGTTCACCACGCCGTACAGCAGGTCGACCAGCAGGTTGACGAGAATAATCATCGTCGCCACCAGTAACACCCCACCCTGCACAACCGGATAATCGCGACGTTGCAGCGCATCAATCAGCCAGCGCCCAAGGCCAGGCCACGAGAAAATGGTTTCGGTCAGAATGGCGCCCGCCAGCAGCGTTCCCACCTGCAGACCAATCACGGTCACCACCGGCAGCATGGCGTTACGCAACGCGTGAATGATGATGACGCGCATACGCGTCAACCCTTTAGCACGCGCGGTACGGATGTAATCTTCGCCCAGCACTTCCAGCATCGACGAACGGGTCATACGCACAATCACCGCCAGAGGGATAGTACCAAGTACCATCGCGGGCAGGATCATATGCGCCACAGCATCAATGAAGTTGCCCTCTTCACCCCAGATTGCGGTGTCGATCAGCATAAAACCGGTCAGCGGGTTCGAGTCATCAAGGAACACCATGTCGCTCACGCGCCCGGAGACGGGGGTCAGATTGAGCTGTACGGAGACCAGCATGATCAGCATCATGCCCCACCAGAAGATAGGCATGGAATAACCGGTCAGCGCCAGGCCAACGGCAGTATGATCGAAAATGGAACCGCGCTTAACGGCGGCCAGCACGCCCACGGGAATACCCACGGCGGTAGCGAAAATCATGGCGCAGACACCCAGTTCCAGCGTCGCTTTAAAGCGAGGCACGAACTCGTCCCACACCGGTAAACGGCTTTTCAGCGAGATACCTAAATCACCATGCATAACCCCCCAAATGTAATGGAGGTACTGCTGCCACATCGGTTTATCGAGACCGAGTTCAGCCAACAGTTGAGCATGACGCTCAGGGGAGATACCACGTTCACCTGCCATGATCATTACCGGATCGCCGGGGATCATATGGACAAAAGCAAAGGTGAGAAGAGTGATACCGATAAACGTGGGGATGACGAGTCCCAAACGTCGGAGAATGAACTGCAACATAACCCGGATTCTCTCTAATGACGCACGGCCTGGAACCGTGAGTCTGTATTGCTCACAAATCTTATCCCCTCCTCAATGAGAAGGGGATAAAGCATTACTGCCGGGTGGCGCTACACGTACCGACTTAACGGTGTGTCGCGCTTACCTGGCGTTGCTTTTATTATTCGATAGAGACGTTTTCGAAGTGGTGTTTACCTAATGGATCAACCACATAGCCTTTGACTTCTTTACGCACTGGCTCATACACGGTGGAGTGAGCCACGATCAGCGCCGGAGCCTGGTCATGCATCACGACCTGAGCCTGTTTGTAGAGTTCAATACGCTTGTTGTGGTCGTCGGTCGCACGCGCCGGTTGAATCAGATCTTCAAACGGCTTATAGCACCAGCGAGAGTAGTTAGAACCGTCTTTCGCCGCCGCGCAGCTGAACAGGGTCGCGAAGAAGTTATCCGGATCCCCGTTGTCGCCGGTCCAGCCCATCATCACTGCCTGATGCTCACCCGCTTTGGCGCGTTTCAGATACTCGCCCCACTCGTAGGTCACGATCTTGGCCTGAACGCCAATCTTCGCCCAGTCGGCCTGAACCATCTCGGCCATACGGCGAGCGTTCGGGTTGTACGGACGCTGTACCGGCATTGCCCACAGCTCAACGGTAAAGCCTTTATCCTGACCGGCTTCTTTCAGCAGGGCTTTCGCTTTCTCAGGATCGTAGGTGTAGTCCTTAACGTCGTCGTTATAGCCCCACATGGTTGGCGGGATCAGGTTCTTCGCAGCAACGCCTGCACCCTGATAAACGGCTTTGATGATCGCGTCTTTGTTCACCGCGTAGGTCAGCGCCTGACGAACTTTTACGTCATCAAACGGTTTCTTCTCAGTATTGAAAGAGAGATAGCCGACGTTCAGCCCCGCCTGCTCCATCAGATTGATGTTTTTGTCCTGCTTCATGCGCGCGATGTCAGCTGGGTTCGGGTACGGCATCACCTGACATTCGTTCTTCTGCAGTTTGGCATAACGCACGGAAGCGTCAGGCGTAATGGAGAAGACCAGACGGTCGATCTGCGGCTTAGTGCCCCAGTAACCTTCAAACGCTTTGTAGAGAATACGGGAGTCTTTCTGGTACTGCTGCAGCTGGAACGGACCGGTACCGATTGGGTTCAGGTCTACTTTTTCCGGCGAACCAGCTTTCATCATGTTGTCGGCATATTCTTTAGAAAGAATAGAGGCAAAGTCCATCGCCAGGTCAGCGAGGAACGGCGCTTCAGGACGTGTCAGCACGAACTGAACGGTTTTATCGTCCACTTTCTTCACTTCACTGATCAGGTCTTGCAGGCCCATGCCTTCAAAGTATTCATAGCTGCCGCCAGAGACTTTGTGATACGGGTTTTGCGCGTTTTTCTGACGATCGAAAGAGAACACCACGTCATCGGCGTTGAAATCACGCGTCGGTTTGAACTCTTTATTGTCCTGCCACTTCACGCCCTGACGCAGGTGGAAGGTGTAGGTTTTACCGTCTTCACTGATTTCCCACTTCTCAGCGAGGCCCGGAATAACTTCCGTTGTCCCGGTTTTAAATTCCACCAGACGGTTATAGATAGGTACTGAGCTGGCGTCATAGGTTGTGCCAGAAGTAAACAACTGCGGGTTGAACCCTTCAGGAGAACCTTCTGAACAATAAACCAGAGTTTTAGCCTGTACACTTGCTGCGACAGTCATAGCCACAAGGCTCAGACCAAGCTTCAGCATCCCTGACTTCTTCAAGGAAATACTCATTCTTCTGCTCCAAATGTGATGTTGTTGTTTTACCCTTTGCAGTGGGTTTGCACCGCCTGGCCTTTTTTGTTTTTTAACCGGCTGGGTCGGCGTTAAGAGGTGGGGATTCCGTTCACATAGACGACTGAGTAGCAGCGCGGATTCTCCATGAAATGCCCCTCATGCCCTACAATCTGTCAACAGAATGTGAAAACGTCAATACAGGTAACCATGATTTACAACAACGGTGAGAATTAGCAAACAAAGATTAAAAAAACTTCAGGCGGGTATTTTCAGCAGAGAAATTTATGCTACGCCCATAACACCAGAATAAATGCCTTAATATTTCGCAACATTTGGTGATTAACAATCGCGCAGAATATGAAAAATTTCTGACGAAATGCTGCATATCTGAGCGATAAATCCCACGAACGTTAAAACGCACAGCGGAAAATGCTAGCGCCAGCCATAAGTAACGCAAAAAAAGATTCATGCATAGATAAAAAAAGACAATGGAATATGTCACAAAACCGTTAACAAATAGTGAGAAGTGATGCGCATTTTTTGTAGCGGAAATGAAGGTCGCTCACAGGTCGGATCTAGTGTTCACGCCACCATCCGGCAATACCAGAAATGATGCAACGAATTGCCTGATGGCGCTGCGCTTATCAGGCCTACAAATGCAAAAAACCCTGCTCGTTGAGCAGGGTTTTGAATTTGGTCGGTGATAGAGGATAACTCGCCACGTCGTGGCTCGCCCTGCGGGCCGTTGCTGACGCAACGTTCTCTCGCTCCACTCGAGTCGAACCTCTTCCCCCGGAGGTTCTCATCCTCTCAGGCTCTGAATGCAAAAAACCCTGCTCGCTGAGCAGGGTTTTGAATTTGGTCGGTGATAGAGGATTCGAACCTCCGACCCCTTCGTCCCGAACGAAGTGCGCTACCAGGCTGCGCCAATCACCGAATGCGGGGCGCATCTTACTGCGCAGGTGCGCCCCCGTCAATCCCTTAGTATCAAAATGCCATTTGATCGGCGAGAAAGTCGTCAGCCCGCTTACTGCGCGACGCTTTTCTGTCCGTCAGGGATATGACACCAGTTGTTGTTCTCATTAATTCCGCCATTCGGCGAGGTATAACCAAGACAACCCATGATGGTGTCATACAACTCCACATGACGGCGCGGCACCTTCATTTCCGCTTCCTTCTTCAGGTGCGCGAACGCCTGGGCGTTGGTCGGGTTCTCCAGATATTTATCTGACATCCAGACCATCATCGGCACGCGGAACTGCTCCGGTGGCGCCATCTTACGCGGCGTACCGTGCAAGTGCTCGCGCTCGTTGATCGACTCACCGTGATCGGCGGCATAGAACACAATCGCTTTCTTATCGCGTACCTGATCAATCACCGCGTCGATAAAATGATCAACGTAGGTAATCGAGTTGTCATATGAATTAATCATCAGGTCTTTCGGGCACTTACGATCGATAGCGTAGCATTCCGGCTTCCACTGAGCGAACTCGCGCGGATAACGCTGGGTATAGTTGTAGTGAGACCCCTTGGTGTGCAGCACAATCAGATGCTTACCCTGCGGATTTTCCTGCAGCGAACGCTCAATCTCATTCACCAGCAGCATGTCATCCACGGCTTTACCCCGGTTACGCGGCTCAGCGGCAATCTGTTCGCGATAGGCAATGTTGTCAGCCATCGTGTTACTGTAAAACCACATCTCGCTCTGCATCGCGTAGAGATCGGAACTAAAGCCTAATTGCTTGAGCACCGCAAAGACGTTTTGCTCTTTCAGCGTACGCTGCGGGTTGTCTTCGGCCCCGCCCTGACGAACGAACATACAGCGCAGCGACAGCTTCGTCGCGGTATCGCAGGAATAGCCCCGATACATCACCAGGTTCTTCTCTTTGGCGAGCTTCGGCGTGGTGTCGCGTTCATAGCCCAACATCCCCATATGATCCCAGCGCGTGGTTTCACCAATAATGAAAATCACGTAAGTGTCATCCAGGTTCTGCGTCGGGGTATAAGTGAATTTCTTCGCCGGGTTGATGAGCGATTTGTTATCTGATGATTCATCCACCTGCGCCCAGGCATACAGGCCCAGTGCAGACAGCCAGTTTGACGGTAGATAGGAGTTCGCCAGTACGCCGCCGTAACTCGGCATATCCACACCGGCAATACGATCGGCACGCTTCTGATGCATCTCCAGAAGACGAATTGGCCCCCAGACCAGTAGCCCCGCCATCAGCACAATCAGCGCGCTGCGCCAGCGCACTTTTGGCGTACAGAGCTGACGCCAGAAGGTATCCGCCGAGCGATTAAACCAGATGAAGATCAGCGGGAGAAGACTCACCGCCACCAGCCAGAGGACAAACGTCCAGCCGACCACCTCTTTGGAGAGATCGATATCCGTGGTCATGACCGAGGCGACGATACCGTAACCGATCATCACGTTCATAAAGGTCATGTAATAACTTGCGCCCGCTGAAATCAGCACCAGCAACGAAGCCAGAACACGCCATACCGTCCTGCCCATCAGTGACAGGAGTCGTAAAAAGAAGAACGTTGCCAGCACAGTGCCAGCCAGTTCAACCACCGCGGAGATTCCATTCCAGAAGGTAAAGTCTTGCGCGTAACCGTCAAACCGACGGAGGTAAACCGCGCCATTCATAAACAGACCGATATAGATCGCGAGCAAAAAACTCAGCTTTTGCTGCGACATCGACGTAATGTATCTCATGCAAGCAAGCCCTGGAAATCGAGGGGTTAACACCGCCTGCGCAACGGCGACATCCGCCGGGCAGGTGAAATTGCGAAGGTAGTCAAATAGCAAAATCGACACGCGCGGCTAAGTAGACCACAAGCAGCAAAGAAAGTGGCAACAGAGAATGTGATCGAAAGAGATATTTACAAAAAATCAAGTTTGAAAGTGGACCATTCACAGCAGATATAACAAAAAAGGCCAGCTCATCGGCTGGCCTGTAAAAAATCTTACCGGATATCAGGCGTGTGCCATTTCCAGCACCTCGCGTTTTGGCTGACGAATAGTGGTGGAGAGCGCCAGCGAGAGAATCAACAGTGCGAAGATGACGCAGAAGGTCACGTAGAACCCACCGAACAGCGACGCAATAATCGAACCGCAGATGCTGCCAATCCCAAAGCCGAGATAAATCACACCGTAGTTTTTCGCCAGATTGTTCAGACCGAAGAACTCGCTGACCAGTGACGGGAAGACGGTGATAGTCCCGCCAAAGTTAAAGGCGATGCAGGCAATGGCAGCAAAGAAAGTCAGCGTATTCAGCGGCGCAAACAGCAGAGCGGCCATCCCCACCAGCGACACCACCTGACCAATGGTGATCACCCGGATACGGGCAATTTTATCGGACAGGATCCCCAGTATCAGACGGCCGGACAGGTTAGCAATAGAAATCACCGTCACTGCATTGGCCGCCGACGCCACATCCATATGCGCCAGCCCCTGAGCGATATCCCTCGCCACGCCAATCACATACAGTCCGCTCATGCACGCCGTCAGGAACATCACCGCCAGCATCCAGTACTGCGGTTTACGCATGGACTGCGCCAGGGTGTAGTCGTTTTCCACGACGCCATTTTGGGTTCTAACCTCCTGATTCGGCGCATCTTTCATCAACGTAGAGCCGAAGACGATCATCACCAGTACAATCGCCCCCCAAATCACAAAGGTATTTTCCAGACCGACGCTCGCCAGAAGTTGGCTGTCGATAAATTTGAAACCCAGACTTCCCAGGCCATAAGAGCCAATGGCAAAGGCGGAGATCAGCCCTTTACGCTCAGGAAACCACTTCACGCAGTTGGACAGCGTTAACAGATAGCCCGCGCCATCGGCCAGCCCCACCAGCACGCCTGCGCTCAGCCACAGCATCATCAGGTTGCTGGCGTGCGCAGTCAGGAAGAAACCCAGTCCGAGCAGAATACCGGACGCCATGGTGACGCGCTTCACGCCAAAACGTTCCTGCAACTTCCCGGCGACAGAAGAAGAGATCGCCAGACCTAAGCTCAACAGGCCGAAGGAAAAAGCCACCTGGCTGACGGGTTCACCCAGTTTTTCTGAAAGCACGCCATTAAACAGGCTCCAGGTATACACAGAACCTAAGGCGAATTGCGTAATGATGGTACCGATAAGGGTCAACCAACGGGTGCGCTGATATGATGCGGTTTTCATGGCAGTCTTCCTGCATAAGCAAAAGGGAAAATTCTCTGCCGACAACCATATCGAAATGCATTTTATGCAGGGAGAAAACGGCATGAAGTGCCATCAGAACGGAATGAAATGCCTGGAATGCGGAATGAATGACGAGACAAATATTCATTGAATGAATTTCTGCCCCGTCAGTTAGTGCGTACTATCGCCACAGATACTGTTATTACTGCGTTTAAATTGTAAATAGCAGGTTAAAACCTGGCGCTTACCCCCATCGTGTAGAGGTAGTCGGTACTGTTGGTGGTATTTTCCGCCTGCGAGAGCGCGGCATAGGCCGCCATGTGCTGATTGAGCAGCATATCTGCGCCTATCGTCACGTCCAGCCAGTTACTGTCCTGAGTGGTCGCCGTCATTCGACTAAGTCCCGACTGCGCCTTCCAGATATTTTCGCCAAACTGCTGGTTATAGCTGATTTGCGCCCACGGTCGCAGATTGCCAAATTGCGAATTCACCCGCCAGCCCAGCGTGCTGACGCTGGCATGCCATAGCGGGTCGAATGACTGGCTGACCACGCTATCGCCAAATTCGTTATAAATGGCGGGCGTGGTGCCATCGTAATGTAATGCCGCCACCGGTCCGGTCGTGACGTCGCCAGAGACGGGAAAATTCCAGCCCATACTCATGCCGCTAGTGGCCTCCGTCGGCGAAGCTTGGTCAAGATTCACCGACAGGCCCGGCACACTTTGTGTCGTCCGGATACGTTCAGCCAGAATGTCGTCATAGCGCGGTTGGTGATCGCTGTCCCATGTATAGCGTTCAGTCGTATATCCAGGCGTGTTATCAACGATATATTCTTGCTGCCAGGCACGGGCTGTGTTGATGTAAAGCGAACAGACCACGACGCTCGCCAGGAGAATAATTTCCCGGCGACCACTGCGTTTTTTTATCATCATCAATGCGACTCCAGAAGAGAGCCGAAATCGGCGATATTATTGTCATTGTATTTAAGGATGACAGGCGAAGGCCCTGTATTAAATATTGTCTTTTTCGCGGGAGCGTCAAGGCACCCGGAACGATATTTTTATGGCAAGTCAAAGAGCGAGGGAAAGTATGGAACGTTGCGGTTGGGTCAGTCAGGATCCGCTTTATATTGCCTATCATGATAACGAATGGGGCGTACCCGAGCACGACGGTAAAAAACTGTTCGAAATGATCTGTCTGGAAGGCCAGCAGGCCGGCCTTTCGTGGATCACCGTCCTCAAGAAACGCGAGAATTATCGCACTAACTTCCACCAGTTCGATCCCGTTCGCGTGGCCGCCATGCAGGAAGACGATGTGGAAAGATTACTGCTTGATGCCGGGATCATCCGCCATCGGGGGAAAATTCAGGCCATCATCGGTAATGCCCGGGCGTATCTGGCGATGGAGCAAAACGGCGAACCGTTTGCCGACTTCGTCTGGTCATTCGTGGATAATCAGCCACAAATCACCCGCGCCGCCGCGTTGGGCGAAATCCCGACCTCCACCCCCGCCTCAGATGCCCTGTCTAAAGCGTTAAAAAAACGGGGATTTAAATTCGTCGGGACGACTATTTGCTACTCCTTCATGCAGGCCTGCGGACTGGTCAATGACCACATCACCGGCTGCTTTTGTCATCCGGGAGATAAAAATGATTCGCGAGTTTCATAGTGCTGATATGACGCCACTGCTGGTGCTATGGATGGAAAGCACCATCTATGCGCACCCTTTTATTGCAGAACGCTACTGGCATGAAAGCGAGGCGGTTGTGCGCGATGTTTACCTGCCCGCCGCCAGAACCTGGGTCTGGGAGGAAGCAGAGGCGCTGAAAGGATTTGTCAGCGTTATGGAAGGGCGTTTTTTAGGGGCGCTGTTTGTCGCCCCGGATGCGTTATGTAGCGGAATAGGGAAAGCGCTGGTACAGCATGTTCAGCAGCGTTTTGACGTGCTGAGCCTCGAGGTATATCAAAAAAACCAGAACGCGGTGAATTTCTACCACGCGCTGGGCTTTCGTATCGAAGACAGCGCATGGCAGGAAGATACCCAGCATCCCACCTGGATTATGGGCTGGCGGGCGGATTAAACGCCGTCAGCGTGAGTGCTGGCCCGCTGTATTTCTCCAGCCACGCCAGTGCGGTATTGCCCGCGCAGCCGTTCCCCAGACGCGAACTGGGCAGGTCTTTGGTCAGCACATTCACCGCGCCATTTTTACAGATGCCTCCGGCAGCAGGGTCGAGGTCCGGCCATGCCCCTTCATGAATGCAGATCACGCCGGGTTTGATGCCGTCAGTGACCACGGCGCCTGCAAGGATCTGACCACGCTGATTCCAGATGCGTACCACATCGCCCTCGCGGATGCCACGCGCCTGCGCATCCTGCGGATGAATCGTCACCGGCTCACGATCCGCCACCGCATACCGTTCACGCAGATGACTGTAGTTAAGCTGGCTGTGCAGACGATGCGCCGGGTGCGCCGACACGATCTGTAGCTGCTCTGGTTCAGCGTTGCCGTGCCACTCATCCGGCTCCAGCCACATCGGGTGTCCGGGGCAATCCGCATAGCCGTATCCGGCAATCCGCTGCGAGTAAATCTCGATCTTACCGCTGTCTGTTTTCAGCGGGTGAGCATCCGGGTCACGACGAAAATCCGCAAAGCGGATGAACTGCGCGTTCGCCGGATTTTCCGGCATTTCAATCAGTTGGTTAGCAGCCCAGAATTCGGCAAACGGCGGCAGCGCCACCTGCTGGCTGGCCCCGCGCTGTCCGGCAATGGTGTAGAACGTTTCCAGCCATTCCAGTTCGCTCTTCCCTTCGGTAAAGCGTTGATAACCGCCCGTTTCCCAGCGCTCGCTCAGTTCAGCAAAGACATCGAAATCATTGCGTGCTTCTCCCTGCGGCGGCACAACCTGCTTCATCGGCACCAGATGCTGGTTACTATAGTCCCCGGTCATGGTGAGATCATTACGCTCAAAGGAGGTCGTCGCCGGTAGCACAATATCAGCGTGCTTCGCGGCTGCGGTCCAGAAGCATTCCGAGATGACCACCAGCTCCGGTTTTTGCCAGGCGCGAATCAGTCGGTTCGTGTCCTGATGATGGGTAAAATTCGCCCCACCCGCCCACCAGATGAAGCGGATATCCGGGAAGTGGCGGTTCATCCCGTTGTGCTGATACGGCGCGCCGGGGTTTTCCAGCGCTTCTACAATGCGCGCCACCGGGATTTTCTCCACCGCGTCGGTACCGCCCTCCAGACTGCCCTGCATTGACGCCAGCACCGCTGAACGGCGGGTCGGATTTCCCCCGTTGGCAAAGTGATAGGAGAGACCAAAACCACCGCCGGGTGTGCCTGGCTGCCCCAGCATCGCAGCCAGGGTGACAATCATCCAGTGCTTTTGTTCGCCAAACTGCTGGCGCTGCATGCCCCAACCAGCCATCAACATCGTGGTATTTTTATGGAATAATTCCGCCAGTTCACGGATTTTATCCGCCGGAACGCCGCAAATATCAGCCGCCCATTCAGCCGTTTTCCCGATACCGTCGCTCACGCCCAGCAGGTAGTCTGAGAAGACCGCATAGCCCGTGGTGCAGCGAGCAAGAAACTCCTCGTCATGCCAGCCATTTTCCACCAGCGTATGCGCAATACCGAGCATCAACGCCACGTCGGTACCCATATGCGGCGCAATCCATTCCATTTTGTCGCCGAAGAAATCAACGGTTTCCGATCGCATGGGATCGATACAGATCAGCCGTTTACCGCTGTTACGCAGCGCGTCAAAGTAAGGGATCCCCTGTTCATCCGACGCGTTCCAGGCAATTTTCAATGTATTCAGCGGGTTGGAACTCCACAGCACCACTACATCGCTGTGTTCCAGAATCACCGGCCAGCTGGTCTGCTGCTGGTAAACCTCACTACCGCCCACCACGTACGGCATGATGGCCTGCGCCGCACCGGTAGAATAGTCGCCCAGATGCCCGGTATATCCTCCTGCCAGCGCCATGTAGCGTTGTAATAACGTCGCCGACTTGTGCAGGACACCGTTGGAACGCCAGCCGTAAGAGCCCGCAAAAATAGAAGAGGGCCCCCAGGTGTCGCGGATCCGCTTGTGCTGCGCATGAATTAGCGCCAGCGCATCGTCCCAGCTCACGCGCACAAACTCATCCTGTCCGCGCACGCCCTGCGGCTGCGCAGGCGAAGCGAGAAATCCTTTACGCACCATGGGATAACGCACCCGGGTTTTACTATGCACCTGATCGCGAACCGCGCTTTGTAGCGAATTGGGATGCGAAGTGGGTAGCGCGCCCCGGGAGGAGAGCACCTTTTCTCCGTCCGTTTCGACAAGTATGGGCCCCCAATGGGCGGCGGTTAACACCGAATTGTGCGTCGTCAAACCAGGCGCTCCTGCAGATGAGATGATGTATTACGGCGTTCAATGTTACTTACAAATTTCAGAGAGATCCCTGGAATTTTCTTCATCTCCACACGTCATAATCAACCGTCACGGTCGCTGTGGCAAAAAATAAGAATGTCATTAAGGAATTAAGATGAAGAAACGTGTTTTAGTCATTGCCGCTATCGTGAGCGGCACCCTGGCGGTTTCTGGCTGCACAACGAACCCTTACACCGGCGAGCGCGAAGCGGGTAAATCCGGTATTGGCGCGGGCGTTGGATCGCTGGTTGGCGCGGGCATCGGCGCCCTCTCCTCGTCGAAGAAGGATCGCGGCAAAGGCGCACTGATTGGTGCCGCGGCGGGGGCAGCGCTCGGCGGCGGCGTCGGTTATTACATGGACGTGCAGGAAGCAAAACTGCGCGACAAAATGCAGGGAACCGGCGTAAGCGTGACGCGAAGTGGCGATAACATCATTCTGAACATGCCGAATAACGTCACCTTCGACAGCAGCAGCGCCACTCTGAAACCGGCTGGCGCAAACACGCTGACCGGCGTGGCGATGGTACTGAAGGAATACGAAAAAACCGCCGTCAATGTGATCGGTTATACCGACAGTACCGGCGGCCAGGATCTGAACATGCGTCTGTCACAGCAGCGTGCGGACAGCGTAGCCAGCGCGCTGATCACCCAGGGCGTTGCCGCTAACCGCATCCGTACCCGCGGTATGGGTCCGGCAAATCCGATCGCCAGCAACAGCACGGCGGAAGGGAAAGCCCAGAACCGTCGTGTCGAAATTACGTTAAGTCCGATTCAGTAACGGTTGTGCCGGGTGGCGGCATTACCACCCGGCCGACAAAACCACGCGCCAGGCCCGGTAAGCGTAGCGTCATCAGGCATTTTCGCGCTAAGGTATGATCACCAAAAGCAAGGAAATCAGCGATGAGCAAATCAACACGCCCCACCATCAGCGATGTCGCGAAAGCGGCAAAAACCGGTAAAACCAGCATTTCACGTTATCTCAACGGCGAAAAACACCTGCTTTCCGATGCCCTGCTGGCGCGTATTGAAAAAGCCATTGCCGATCTCGACTATCGCCCCAGCCTGATGGCTCGTGGCCTGAAACGAGGTCGCACCCGCCTGATTGGTCTGATTATTGCCGATATCACCAACCCCTATTCCGTCCACGTGTTAAGCGGTATCGAGGCCGCCTGTCGCGAGAAAGGCTTTACGCCGCTGGTCTGTAACACCAATAACGAGGTGAACCAGGAATTACACTATCTCGATCTGCTGCGCAGTTATCAGGTGGAAGGTATTGTGGTCAACGCCGTGGGGATGCGTGAAGAGGGGCTGAATCGGCTGCAACAGTCCGCGTTACCGATGGTACTGATCGATCGCAAAATCCCTGACTTCGCCTGCGACGTCGTCGGACTGGACAATACCCAGGCCGCCACCACCGCCACCGAACACCTGATTGAACAAGGCTTTGAGGCACTGCTGTTTCTCAGCGAACCGCTGGGGATGGTCAATACCCGTCGTGAACGACTGAGCGCCTTTCGGGCAACGCTGGCACGCTATCCGGGTGTTGTCGCCGAAAACGCCGAAGTTCCGCTTTCCGAGAATACGCAACTCGATAACACCTTACGCCAGTTCCACCAGCAGCATCGCGGGATGCGCAAGGCGGTGATCTCCGCTAACGGTGCGCTCACCCTTCAGGTCGCCCGCTCGCTGAAGCGCATTGGCCTCAACTGGGGCAGCGATATTGGCCTGTTGGGGTTCGATGAGCTGGAATGGGCCGAACTGGCCGGCGTTGGGATTACGACCATGAAGCAACCCACGTGGCAGATTGGTTATGCCGCCGTCGAACAGGTGGTACGCCGGATTGAAGGCGGTAGCGACGCGATTCATGAACAGGTTTTCTCCGGCGAACTGATCGTTCGCGGCTCCACCGCCCGTTAATTTTCCTTCGTGATGGTGATCATAATTTCGACACATCATGCTTTTCTTTGGAACCGGTTCCATCTAGCGTAATCACAATAGCGTTAGTTCTGGAGTTCCTATGCAAAGAAAAATGATGGTGGTCACCGCCGCCTATGGTCACGACACCGTCCGCGCTGCTGGTGGACAAACCGCGATGTTGCCAGTCATTGCCGAAGCAGGTGCAGACGGCGTCGAGATTCGTCGCGAACTGTTTACTGACGCAGAGCTCAGCGTCCTGACCACACTGGCTTCAGCCATCGAATGCTTCGATCTGCTGGCCTGCTATTCCGCGCCACAACCGCTGTTCATGGACGATGGCCGCCTCAATCCACAACTGCCGTCACTGCTTCAGGAAGCGCAAACGCTGCGCGCGCTGTGGCTGAAGGTTTCACTGGGCCATTTTGTCCACGCAGAACAGTTTGACACTCTGCGCGACTGGCTGGAAAGCAGCGGTATGGCGCTGGTAGTAGAGAACGACCAGACCGCCTGTGGACGACTGGCCCCCATGCAACGTTTTAACGTCGCCTGTCAGCAACATGCGCTGCCGGTACAACTGACGTTTGATATGGGCAACTGGCTGTGGGTAGGCGATTCGCCAGAAGAGGCCGCTCGTCAACTGGCGGGGTCCGTCGGTTATGTTCACGTTAAAGCCGCCACAGCGCACCACGACAGCTATCGCGCCATTCCCCCGGACCAGGCAGAGCCTCGCTGGCTCGAATTGCTCAACCTGTTGCCCACCGACGTTCCACGCGGCATTGAATTCCCGCTGGAAGGGGCCGATCTGACTGCGGTTACCCGCCACTACGTCGATTTGTTACGTAAGGAGTAAGGCATGAAGCATTCACTGGATGTCATCACGATCGGCGAAGCGATGGCGATGTTTGTGGCGACGCAGACCGGCGATCTGGCCGAGGTCGAGCAGTTTATCAAGCGTGTTGCCGGTGCGGAACTGAACGTTGCCACCGGCCTGGCGCGACTGGGTCTGAAGGTCGGCTGGGTGAGCCGCGTAGGTCACGACAGTTTTGGTCGCTTTGTTCTCAACTCACTGAAAAAAGAGGGTATTGATGCGCAGGGAGTCACCCTGGATGCGCGCTACGCAACCGGCTTTCAGCTGAAATCTAAAGTTGAAAATGGAACCGATCCCATTGTGGAGTATTTCCGTAAAGGGTCCGCCGCCAGCCATCTGTCCGTTGCGGACTACCACGAAGCGTACTTCTCCAGTGCCCGCCATCTGCATCTGAGCGGCGTCGCCGCCGCGCTTTCTGCCAGCTCCTACGAACTACTGGCACACACGGCGCGCACCATGAAAGCCCAGGGCAAGACGCTCTCATTTGACCCCAACCTGCGTCCGGTGCTGTGGAAAAGTGAAGCCGAGATGGTTGAGAAACTGAATCGTCTCGCGTTCCAGGCCGACTGGGTATTACCGGGCCTGAAAGAAGGGATGATGTTAACCGGACAACAGACGCCGGAAGGCATTGCCGATTTCTATCTCCGTCACGGTGTGAAAGCCGTGGTGCTGAAAACGGGCGCAGACGGCGCCTGGTATAAAACTGCCGACGGCGAGAAAGGTAGCGTTGCCCCGGTCAAAGTGGACAACGTGGTCGATACGGTCGGTGCCGGCGATGGCTTTGCGGTCGGCGTCATCAGCGCCCTGTTGGAAGGTCGTACGCTGCGGCAGGCCGTCACACGCGGCAACAAAATTGGCGCACTGGCCATTCAGGTACAGGGCGACAGCGAAGGCTTACCCACACGTGAAACGTTAGGCGAATAACCTTACGTAATGATAACAGCCCCCTGTACCCTACAGACAGCGGCGGCAGAAACCACAGAGGTTGATTATGGCAAACTCAACAAATGCAGCAAAACGCTGGTTGTACATCATGCCTATCGTGTTTATCACGTATAGCCTGGCGTATCTCGACCGTGCAAACTTCAGCTTCGCGTCCGCCGCAGGCATTAACGAAGACCTCGGCATCACCAAAGGGGTCTCGTCCCTGCTCGGCGCCCTGTTCTTCCTCGGCTATTTCTTCTTTCAGATCCCCGGCGCGGTGTATGCCGAACGCCGGAGCGTGCGCAAACTGATCTTTGTCTGCCTGATTTTATGGGGCGGTTGCGCGTCGCTGACCGGGATGGTCAGCAATATCCCGGCGCTGGCCGCCATTCGCTTTATTCTTGGGGTGGTGGAAGCCGCCGTTATGCCAGCGATGCTGATTTACATCAGTAACTGGTTTACGAAGTCGGAGCGTTCGCGAGCGAACACCTTCCTGATCCTCGGTAACCCGGTGACGGTCCTGTGGATGTCAGTGGTGTCCGGTTACCTGATCCAGGCGCTTGGCTGGCGTGAGATGTTCATCATCGAAGGGGTTCCCGCTATTCTGTGGGCCTTCTGCTGGTGGGTGCTGGTGAAAGACAAACCGGCGCAGGTCGGTTGGCTGACCGAGTCAGAAAAAACGGCGCTGCAGACGCAACTCGAACAAGAGCAACAGGGGATTAAGGCAGTACGCAACTACGGCGAAGCGTTCCGCTCCCGTAATGTGATCCTGTTGTGCATGCAATATTTCACCTGGAGTATTGGCGTCTACGGTTTCGTACTGTGGCTGCCATCAATCATCCGCGAAGGCGGCGCGAATCTGGGAATGGTCGAAGTGGGCTGGCTCTCTTCTGTACCGTATCTGGCGGCCACCGTGGCGATGATTATCGCCTCCTGGGCCTCGGATAAACTACAGAACCGTAAGCTGTTCGTCTGGCCTCTGCTGCTGATTGCCGCGTGTGCTTTTATCGGTTCCTGGGCCGTCGGCGCGAATAACTTCTGGGCCTCTTATACCCTGCTGGTGATTGCCGGTGCGGCGATGTACGCCCCGTATGGCCCGTTTTTCGCCATCATTCCGGAGATGTTGCCGCGCAACGTTGCCGGTGGTGCAATGGCGCTGATCAACAGTATGGGCGCGCTGGGCTCGTTCCTCGGCTCGTGGTTTGTCGGTTACCTCAACGGCGCCACCGGCAGCCCGTCCGCCTCATACATTTTTATGGGGGTGGCACTTTTCGCCTCAGTATGGCTAACTCTGATTGTTAAGCCTGCTAATAATCAACGCGTCCCGGTTGGCGCACGCCACGCGTAAACTTTAACTCACGGAGAGTCGTATGAAGCCGTCCATTATTCTCTACAAAGCGTTACCTGACGATTTACTGCATCGCCTGGAAGAACATTTCACCGTCACCCAGGTACCGAACCTGAGCCCGCAGACGGTTGAGCAACACGCGCAAGCCTTTGCCCGTGCTGAAGGTCTGCTGGGCTCCAGCCAAACCGTCGATACCGCGCTGCTGGAGAAAATGCCGGCGCTCCGTGCGACCTCCACGATCTCCGTGGGGTATGACAATTTCGATGTGGATGCGCTGAACGCCCGCAAAGTACTGCTGATGCATACGCCCACCGTACTGACAGAGACCGTTGCCGATACGATCATGGCGCTGGTGCTGTCGACCGCTCGCCGCGTCGTGGAAGTGGCCGAGCGCGTAAAGGTCGGCGAATGGACCTCCAGCATTGGCCCTGACTGGTTTGGTATCGATGTGCACCACAAAACGCTGGGAATTGTCGGTATGGGACGCATTGGTCTTGCGCTGGCGCAGCGTGCCCACTTCGGCTTCAACATGCCGATTCTCTACAACGCCCGCCGCCACCATCAGGAAGCGGAAGCGCGCTTCAACGCCCGCTACTGCGATCTCGATACGCTGCTGCAGGAATCAGACTTTGTCTGCCTGATCCTGCCGCTGACCGACGAGACGCATCATCTGTTTGGCGCAGAGCAATTCGCTAAAATGAAGTCTTCTGCCATCTTCATTAACGCCGGGCGCGGTCCGGTGGTCGATGAAAACGCGCTGATTGCTGCACTGCAACAGGGTGAGATCCACGCTGCCGGTCTGGATGTGTTTGAGCAAGAGCCGCTGCCGGTTGATTCACCGTTGTTGTCGCTGAGTAACGTTGTGGCGGTACCGCACATTGGTTCGGCTACGCATGAGACGCGCTATAACATGGCGGCCTGTGCGGTAGATAACCTGATTGATGCGCTGCAAGGAAAGGTCGAGAAGAACTGCGTGAACCCGCAGGTTGCGGGGTAACAAAAACAAAACAGCCGGGAGGCGCTATCGCCTGCCCGGCAGCTTCATCACTGAATGGCGTTAACCGCCGCAGTCCAGGCCTGATTAAATGCCTGATGCTGCGAGGCCAGCGGCCCAATCAATGTGTTGTACTGACTTGCCTGTTGCGAAGTCGGGAACTGAATACCATTCGCCACAAAGCTCACCTGCGTATCCTGCTGCGCGACAAAATCACCCACCTGGACCAGTTGCTGAGTGAAGATCTGCGCGGCCGGGATCAGCGGCTGCAGCGCGTCTGCTGGCGTCGTCACCACTTTCTTATACACCTGGTCAAACACCGGCTTCAGGTCATCGGCCTGTTTCAGCGCGCCATGCGCCGCATCTGCCTGTAGTTTCGCATTTTGCAGCTGCTGGCCCAGTACGCCAAGAGAACCGTTCAGGTCACGCAGCGGCCCACGTTGCGTCACATAATCCTGTGGCACACGGATGGCATTAACGCTATCAACGACCGGACGCAACGCAGAATCCATCGCCTGGTTCACCTGCTGTGAGTAGCCATACAGAATCGCGTAATCAGAAACAAACGGACCGAACTGTTTTTTCTGATCGGCGGTCAGGGTGGGTAGACGTTCGCCGCTACGCATCACCGTATTCTGTAGAAAATCGACAAACGCTTTACGCTGATCGCCTTCTTTATCAAAACACCCACTCAGGCTAACTACCATTAACAACGCCGCAAGAGGCGCAAACCAGCGAGAGCAGGACTTACCTGTCGCCATTTTAATACTCCTTTCACCCAAAAATGCGCACAGCGCAATACGCGTGCCTTACGGCTTACAAGGATAGTCCAGGTCAGGCTCGCAGGATACCCCTTCCGCGTAATCTTGTAGTGGAAATTCGCATGGCGAAATGGCGATGACTGAATTGTTATTTTATTGTTAATTGCATCACATTTACCACCTCTGTCGTGGGGGCATTACCAGCAAGTAATTCTATGATTTTAATAGATTTTCATCGTTCATACAGCCAGTGAAGAGGCAATTCGTACGATTATCGCACGTTAACCTCGGTGGGGTGATTGCCGAATACGGGCTTCAATGGTTTGATTAATTGAACGATTAACGAATAAACGTTCGATAATCGCACAATTAATCCTAACGCTTGCGGTGGAGAAAATAAAAACACCCTCTGTCCCCCGCGTTGCTTTCGCAGGAATGACCGTATGACAAACAAAACGACTGATATTCAAGCGTTTATTAACGAGCATCCCTTTTCAAAATACCAGTGGATGATTCTCGTGCTGTGCTTTGTGACCGTCGCGATGGACGGATTCGATACCGCGATTATCGGCTTCATCGCCTCCGATCTCGTTCAGGAGTGGGACGTTGAAAAATCCGCGCTCGGTCCGGTCATGAGCGCCGCGCTGGTGGGACTTGCCGTCGGAGCGCTCACCGCGGGTCCAATGGCTGACCGTATCGGTCGCAAAAAAGTCCTGATCATGTCGATTCTGGTGTTTGGCGGCTTCAGCCTGCTCACCGCTTTTGCCAGCACGCTGAACCAACTGACGGCACTGCGCTTTTTAACTGGCCTGGGTCTGGGGGCGGCAATGCCCAATGCCGCGACCCTGATGAGTGAATACGCCCCCGAGCGTCGTCGCGCGCTGCTGGTGAATCTGATGTTCGTCGGATTCCCGATTGGCTCGTCGATGGGCGGGTTTGTCTCCGCCTGGCTGATCCCGCATTACGGCTGGCAAAGCGTACTGATCCTCGGTGGCGTGATGCCACTGGCGCTGGCAGTGGTGTTGATCGTCTTGCTGCCGGAATCTGCCCGTTATCTGGTGGTTAAGAACAAATCACAGCAGCAGATTGGCACCATTCTGCGCCGTATCGCCCCGCTACCGGAAGCGACGCACTTTGTCCTGCGTGAAACCGGCCAGATTAAAGAGAAATCGGCGCTGGGCGTTATCTTCTCGCCGCGTTACGCACTGGGCACGGTGATGTTGTGCCTGACCTACTTTATGGGGCTGCTGATCTTCTATCTGCTGACCAGTTGGCTACCGCTGCTGATCCGTGAAACAGGGGCCACGCTGAGTCAGGCATCCATCATTACCGCCCTGTTCCCGTTGGGCGGCGGAATTGGCGTCCTGGTGCTGGGCGCGCTAATGGACAAATTCAACCCGAACAAAGTGGTGGCGGTCGGCTGGTTGCTGACCGGGGTGTTTGTCTGCCTGGTCGGGTTCTCCACCAGTAGCCTGGTGCTCATGGGGGTGATGGTCTTTATCGCCGGGACTATCATGAACGGCGCGCAATCGTCCATGCCCGCGCTGGCTGCGGGTTTTTACCCCACGCAGGGCCGCGCGACCGGTGTGGCATGGATGTTAGGTCTGGGCCGTTTTGGCGGTATCCTCGGTGCGTTTAGCGGCGCCTTCCTGATGCAGGCGCAACTCGCGTTCGAAACCATCTTTACGTTCCTGGCGATTCCGGCACTGGTGTCTGCCATTGCCTTGATGGTGAAATACTGGGCAGGTAAACGTCAGCTCTCTGGCGCATCAATACCGACAGAATCACCAACTCACGCCGCGCAAAAAGCCTGATTTCCCCTCCTGGCAGGTAATGGCCTGCCAGGAAATAGTCATATTTTCGTAATCTTTACAATTCTCATTACGACACGGGATATAGTGTCCGTTATCAGATCGTTAGCAAGCTACAAATCCGCCGTCTCCTCGTCGCTGAAACGAGTCTTGTCCTCCTCATAAACTGTGACGCCCACCGCGCTTTCTCATTTACGACTATTCTTAACTGGCTTCGATGAAATTCACGATCCCGCAGTGTGATTTAAAGGAGTTCTCAATGGAATCTAAAGATCCAATGTTTGAGCTGCTGAGCAGTCTGGAACAAATTGTTTTTAAAGAAGAATCATCAAAAATCGCCCTGACACATAAGCCAAGCCCCTTTAGCGAATTTGAACAATTACGACGGGGGAGCGGCCTGGAAACAGATGATTTCGCCAGAGCGTTAGGCGTAACGGTTGCACTGGTACAGGAGTGGGAATCAAAACGCGTTAAACCGTCCAGTACCGAACTGAAGCTGATGCGCCTGATACAGGCTAACCCGGCATTGAGTAAGCAGTTGATGGAGTAATCGACAATCGTTGATGAACGGTCCTGATACAGGGCCGTTTTCTGACCACTTAACCCACAGGAAGAAAAATAACAGTTGCATCACCTGGCGTTACATGAGTTAATGCGCTCCACGGTTTGACGTACAGACCATTAAAGCAGTTTAGTAAGGCAGTCCCCTTCAAGAGTTATCGTTGATACCCCTCGTAGTGCGCATTTCCTTAACGCTTAAAAAATCTGTAGAGCACGCCATATCGCCGAAAGGCACACTTATTTTTTAAAAGGTAATACACTATGTCCGGTAAAATGACTGGTATCGTAAAATGGTTCAACGCTGACAAAGGCTTCGGCTTCATCACTCCTGACGATGGCTCTAAAGATGTGTTCGTACACTTCTCTGCTATCCAGAACGATGGCTACAAATCCCTGGACGAAGGTCAGAAAGTTTCCTTCACCATCGAAAGCGGCGCTAAAGGCCCGGCAGCTGGTAACGTAACCAGCCTGTAAGCTTAAATAAGCTCAGAATTCAAGATCCCTGCCAGACGGCGGGGATTTTTTTATCTCTTGTCCGCCTTTCGCTATCCCTGCTCCCCTTCTTTGCATTACTTTACCTGGCCAGGCTTTGACCTTTCCCTAAGGGTAAGCTTTATAGTGAAGACCCTGTTTTTCACATGGAATTGACGCTATGTCCAGACTCCCTTTGTTCTTCACGCTAGGTTTACTTACCAGCGGCACCGCGTTTGCCGCATCACCAGAAGCCACATTCCTTGCCGAACATGGTCTTGCCGGTAAGTCAGTCGAGCAGATCGTGGATACCATCGATCAAACGCCGCAGTCCCGTCCGCTACCCTATTCGGCTTCCATCACCAGTACCGAGTTAAAACTCGCTTCTGATGGGCAGATGTATACCCTGCCGTTGGGCGAAAAGTTCTATCTCTCCTTCGCACCTTACCAGCACCAGACGCATCCATGCTTTAACCACAGCCTGTCCGGCTGCCAGGGTGAAATGCCGGACACAACGTTCAACGTCAAAGTGACGGATAACAAAGGTGATGTGCTGATTCAGAAACCGATCAAAAGCTATCAGAACGGGTTTATCGGCGTCTGGTTACCGCGCAATATCGAAGGGACAATAGAAGTGAGCTACAACGGCAAAACGGCGTCACACGCCATTGCCACGAAGGATGACAGCCAGACCTGTCTGACGGAACTGCAGCTGCAGTAAGCGCACAGCCAGCCCTGCCCAAACTAAACCCATAAAAAAAACCTGCCCGAAAGCAGGTTTTTATTTCTGGCGACCCGCTTATTGCAGCAGCGAAATATCCGCCACGCGCAGGAACAGCTCGCGCAGTTTTTCCAGCATCGAGAGACGGTTAACGCGCAGGTCTTTATCCTCGACGTTCACCATCACTTTTTCGAAGAATAAATCGACCGGCTCACGCAGTTCAGCCAGCTCCACCAGCGCATCCTGGTAGCGACCCTCCGCGAAGTACGGTTCAAGCTTGTCACGCAGCACGACAACCTGCAACGCCAGCGCAACCTCTTCCGGCTCTTTCAGCGTCGCGGCGTTAACACGTTCGTTCAGCGTCTCATCAGACTTCGCCAGAATGTTGGAAACACGCTTGTTGGCTGCCGCCAGCGCAGAAGCCGCTTCCAGAGTGCGGAAGTGGGAGACCGCCTTCATACGCGCATCGAAATCTGCCGGACGGGTTGGACGACGTGCCAGCACCGCCTGGATAGTATCTACGGTGTAGCCTTCATCCTGATACCAGGCACGGAAGCGACCGAGCATAAAGTCGATAACGTCATCAACGACGTTGGCGTTGGTCAGCTTGTCACCATACAGACGCACCGCTTCTTCCGTCAGCGTTTGCAGATCGAGGTTCAGGTTCTTCTCAACGATAATGCGCAGCACACCCAGCGCTGCACGACGCAGAGCGAACGGGTCTTTGTCCCCTTTCGGGTGCTGACCGATACCGAAGATACCCGCCAGGGTATCCATCTTATCCGCAATCGCCAGTGCACAGGCAATCGGGTTAGACGGCAGGTCATCACCGGCAAAGCGCGGCTGATACTGCTCGTTCAGAGCAACAGCAACATCTTCCGCTTCGCCATCGTGGCGAGCATAGTGCATGCCCATTACGCCCTGGGTGTCGGTGAATTCGAAGACCATGTTGGTCATCAGGTCACATTTCGACAGCAGGCCCGCACGGGTAGCATGGTTAACGTCTGCGCCAATCTGACCGGCAATCCAGCCCGCCAGTGCCTGAATACGATCGGTCTTGTCGCGCAATGTACCCAGTTGCTGTTGGAACAGCACGGTTTGCAGGCGCGGCAGGTGATCTTCCAGTCGTTTTTTACGGTCAGTATTGAAGAAGAACTCGGCATCCGCCAGACGCGGGCGCACTACCTTCTCGTTACCGGAGATGATTTGCTGAGGATCTTTCGATTCAATGTTCGCAACGAAGATGAAGTTCGGCAACAGTTTGCCGTCGTTGGCGTAGACCGGGAAGTATTTCTGGTCACCTTTCATGGTGTAGACCAGTGCTTCAGACGGCACCGCGAGGAATTTCTCTTCGAATTTCGCTGTCAGTACCACCGGCCATTCCACCAGCGAGGTCACTTCTTCCAGCAGGCTTTCGCTCAGATCGGCATTACCACCAATGGTACGCGCCGCTTCTTCGGCATCCGCTTTGATTTTGGCTTTACGCTGTTCGTAGTCGGCAATGACCTTACCGCGCTCCAGCAGGATCTGTGGATACTGATCGGCATTGTCGATGGTGAACTCCGGCTCACCCATAAAGCGATGGCCGCGAATGATGCGATCGGACTGAATACCCAGAATGGTCGCCGGAATGACTTTGTCGCCCAGCAACAGTGTGACGGTGTGCACCGGACGCACGAAATGCACGTCGGAGGCACCCCAGCGCATCAGTTTCGGGATCGGCAGTTTCGCCAGCGACGTAGCTACCATGTTAGGCAACAGCGCTTCGGCGCTTTCGCCTTTCACGTGCGCACGATACAGCAGCCATTCGCCTTTATCGGTGGTCAGACGCTCGGCCTGATCAACGGTAATACCACAACCACGCGCCCAGCCTTCTGCCGCTTTGCTCGGTTTACCTTCGGCATCAAATGCCTGGGCAATCGCCGGGCCGCGTTTTTCAACTTCGCGATCGGGCTGAGATTCCGCCAGATTAGCGATTTTCAGCGCCAGACGACGCGGCGCCGCAAACCATTCAACATGGCCGTGCGCGATGCCGGCGTTATCCAGCTCCGCCGTCACGTTCGCAGCAAAGGATTCCGCCAGGCTGCGCAGGGCTTTTGGTGGCAGCTCTTCAGTGCCGATTTCCACCAGGAAAGTTTTCTCAGACATGGCCGCCTCTTATTTGTCTTTATTGCACATCGGGAAGCCGAGGGCTTCACGGGAAGCGTAGTAAGCTTCTGCCACTGCTTTGGTCAGGGTACGAATACGCAGAATATAGCGCTGACGTTCGGTGACGGAGATGGCTTTACGCGCATCCAGCAGGTTGAAGCTATGGGCGGCCTTCAGAATACGCTCGTAGGCAGGCAGCGGCAGCGGGGTTTCCAGCGCCAGCAGTTGCTGCGCTTCTTTCTCGTACTGCGCAAAGCAGGTGAACAGGAAGTCCACATCCGCGTATTCGAAGTTGTAAGTGGATTGCTCCACTTCGTTCTGATGGAACACGTCGCCATACGTAGTTTTACCCAGCGGGCCGTCGCTCCAGACCAGGTCGTAAACGCTGTCTACGCCCTGAATGTACATTGCCAGACGTTCCAGACCATAGGTGATTTCACCGGTGATCGGCTTACATTCCAGTCCACCGACCTGCTGGAAGTAAGTGAACTGCGTCACTTCCATCCCATTCAGCCACACTTCCCAGCCCAGCCCCCAGGCACCCAGCGTCGGGTTTTCCCAGTTATCTTCCACGAAACGAATGTCGTGAATGGTGGGGTCCATACCCAGCTCTTTCAGCGACCCAAGATACAGCTCCTGGATGTTGTCCGGAGAGGGCTTAATCACCACCTGAAACTGATAGTAGTGCTGTAAACGGTTCGGGTTTTCGCCGTAGCGTCCATCAGTTGGACGACGAGAAGGTTGCACATACGCGGTTGCCATCGGTTCTGGCCCCAACGCACGCAGGCTGGTCATCGGGTGCGAGGTACCTGCGCCCACTTCCATGTCCAAAGGTTGAACAATGGTGCAGCCCTGACGAGCCCAGTAATCCTGTAATGTCAGGATCAGGCCCTGGAAGGTCTTGGTATCAAACTTTTGCATAGTATTTCGTGCTGGATACGTGTGGTTTTAAAAGGAAGGGATCAGTATACCCGCTGACTGCAAGATATACAGTACGAAACGGGAAAAAGGCAGGGCTTAACGCATGGAAAGATGTAAAAACTGCCCATCCGCGTCAAAAGAGCAGACAAAACTCTCTTTACGGAAGGTAGCGCCGCGCATCTCATAACTCCCCTGGAATTGTTCAAAGCCCGTAACATCAATTTTCTGCGTACCGGTATTATAGCGTCGCGCAGCCTGATCTTTGCACAGCGCTTCCATATCCAGCGTGCGCGTGGGACTGACTTTCACTTTCTGCGCCTTTTGCGTCGGCAATGGCTGGGAGGGTGTACATCCTGCCAGCAACAGAATCACCATTGCTGGAAAGAAAGATTTCATCATCATTTTATTACCGCCTAATTTACTGATCAGTCTTATTATTATTACGTTCGGTGTGGCAGACGCATTTTGCGAATCTCATCGGACCATCACAAGCTTTAGTGTAAAAACTCAGATTAATCCAGCGGGACAGGCTGACAAAATGTGAGTCAGACCATTTTTGAAACGAAAACAGAGGAACTGATGCAGCCCAAAATTTTCTGGATTGATAACCTGCGAGGGATCGCCTGTCTGATGGTGGTCATGATTCACACCACAACCTGGTACATCACCAATGCACAGAGTGTCAGTCCCGCTAACTGGGATCTTGCCAACATACTGAATTCGGCATCACGCGTCAGCGTACCGCTGTTTTTTATGATTTCAGGCTACCTCTTTTTTGGCGAGCGCAGCGCACAATCGCGCCATTTTTTACGCATCGCGCTGTGCCTGCTGTTCTACAGCGCCGTTGCCCTACTCTACATCACGCTGTTTACCTCGATTAACGCCGAACTCTCCTTAAAAAATCTGCTACAAAAGCCGGTGTTCTATCATCTGTGGTTTTTCTTCGCGATCGCCGTGATCTACCTGGTCTCACCGATGATTCAGGTGAAAAGCGTTAGCGGCAAAATGCTGCTGGTAGTGATGGTGGTCATTGGCATCCTCGCCAATCCGAATACCGTGTCGCAAAAAGTGGGTGGGTTCGAGTGGCTCCCCATCAATTTGTATATCAACGGCGATACTTTTTACTACATTTTGTACGGGATGCTGGGACGCGCTATTGGCATGATGGAGACACAAAAACGCGCACTTTCCTGGTTAAGCGCGGGGCTGTTCGTGGTTGCGGTGTGGGCCATCTCTCGTGGGACATTGCATGAACTACAGTGGCGCGGCAATTTTGCCGATACCTGGTATCTCTATTGCGGCCCCATGGTTTTTATCTGTGCCGTCGCGCTGCTGACGCTGGTCAAAAACACGCTGAATACACAAACGGTCCCGGGACTGGGGCTGATATCCCGTCATTCGCTCGGTATTTATGGTTTTCATGCGCTTATTATTCATACGTTACGTACCGGCGGACTGGAAATCAAACGCTGGCCGCCGCTGGATATGTTGTGGATTTTCAGCGCGACCCTCGCGGGCAGTTTACTGCTTTCAATGCTGTTACAACGCGTCGATACGCGCAGGTTGGTCAGTTGAGAGTAAAATGCCCGGTCTTCAAACCGGGCATTTTTTAATAATTCAGACAGCGCGCCGTTTCAGACGCCGAAACAGATAGCAAGCCAGGCAACCCCACAGCAAAGTGATCCCCTTTTATTTAATGACCCGATGCACGAACCAGACGCACCAGCCCCAGTAAACCAACAAAGAGCGCCGCGGGATAGAGACCCCGTTCACTCAACGATAGCGGCGCGTTGAGGATGCCTACCAGAAACAACCCCAGCGTGATCAGCGCGACCATTTGGCATACAGAAACAAAGCCATCATCCAGTTGCTCGCGTTTTTCCTCACGTAGATAAACGTACGTTACAAACATTGCGCTCACCAGAACACCGAGAAAATAGCCCTTTCCGCTCAGTAACGGACATGCCATCCCTAAGCCGATAACGTAAGTCGATGTGCCTGAAATGAGCAACAACCATGAAATTAACGTTGAGCTTTTCACTGGGCTCTCCTTATCCAACGGATGCAGATTAGGGATAACCCATGAAAGACAACACTGAAAAATGAACAGGAAACGGAATTTCAGAATAAATCCATACATTTAATATATTGATGAATTTTTTATATACGTTGAGTTAATCCCCCCCTGCGTTGCAGGAGGGATTCAGGCTCAGGACATCAGTGGAAGTAGTTGCTGGTAAAGACGGCGGAAGGTTTCCCGGCGCTGTTGATAAACGGTGTGACGTTGTGCATCGGGCATATGTGTCTGTTCAAGCGGAAGTTGCGGCAACAGCTCTACCAGCGATCTCTCCGGGTTAAGCGCAATTTGTGCCAGACGAGCGGCGCCCAGCGCCGGTCCCACATCGCCACCGGTGCGATAATCCAGTTGCAGATCGCTGATATCCGCCAGCATTTGCCGCCAGTACGCACTACGCGCACCACCGCCAATCAACGTGATGCTGCGAGGTTTCACGCCACAGGCATGCACCACATCCATCCCGTCGGCCAGCGCATAGCCCACGCCTTCCAGCACCGCGCGCGCCAGTTCGGCCGGTCCATGCTGATGGGTCAGACCAAAGAAAACGCCTTTCGCCTGCGGATTATTGTGCGGCGTACGTTCACCTGAAAGATACGGCAAGAACCAGACAGGGTCGGCGGCATCATCAGCCTGCTGCGCCGCATCAATCAGCGCCGGCACCGTATCCAGACCGGTTAACGTTGCCGCCCAGTCCAGACAGGAGGCCGCACTTAGCATCACCGACATTAGATGCCAGCGCTCAGGCAACGCATGACAAAAGCTGTGTACCGCGCTTTCTGGCTTGCTCAGGAAACCGTCACTGACAGCAAAATAGACGCCAGACGTTCCCAGTGACAGCATGGCCTGGTCGGCATTGACCATCCCCACGCCGACTGCACCTGCCGCGTTGTCACCACCGCCCGCAACGACAGAAACCGCAGGCATATCCCACGCCATTGCGACATCAGGCAGCAATTTGCCGGTAATCTCACTCCCTTCGAATAACGCGGGCATATGGTCACGGGTCAGGCCGCAGGCATTCAGCATCACGTCACTCCAGTCACGTTTTTCCACATCCAGCCACATCGTTCCCGCCGCGTCAGACATATCGCTGGCAAACTCACCGGTCATGCGTAAACGCAGATAGTCTTTCGGTAGCAGCACCTTTGCCACCTGGCGGAACACCGCTGGCTCGTGGCGCTGTACCCACAGCAGCTTCGGTGCCGTGAATCCAGGCATCATCAGGTTACCGGTGATGGTGCGCGACTGCGGCACCATTGACTCCAGCAACGTGCACTCCTCACCACAGCGTCCGTCATTCCACAGAATGGCCGGTCGCAGTACCTGTTGCTGGCTGTCGAGCAACGTCGCGCCGTGCATCTGCCCGGCAATCCCCAGCGCTTTCACTTTGTTTAATGAATGCTGTTTGCCCAACGCCTTCAGAGCGCGGTCCGTCGCCAGCCACCACTGTTCGGGATCTTGCTCCGACCAGAGCGGATGAGGACGGGAGACAGTGAGTTTTTCCGTTTGCGATGCGACCACCTCGCCTTGCTCATTAAGCAAAATCGCTTTCACGCCCGAGGTGCCAAGATCGATCCCAATATACATAGAGTGGGTTCCTTAAACTGAAATGCCCGGTGCCACAACGCTCACCGGGCTTGTCAAATCACCGACCGGGAAACGAAGCGTCACCCGGCGATGTGATTATTTATCGAACAGGTAATGATTCACCAGGTTTTCCAGCTGTTCCTGATGACCGCTCTGATGCACCGGCGCCAGGTTGTGCTGTTCAGCATAATGCGCCAGTTCGCTTAACGACATCTGTCCTTTCAGGATCTGCTGGCCCAGTTCGCTACTCCAGCCGGCATAACGTTTCGCGACGCGCTTATCCAGCTCGCCATCCTCAACCATGCGCGCGGCAATTTTCAGCGACAGCGCCATCGTGTCCATCGCGCCAATATGGCCATAGAACAGATCGTATTTATCCGTGCTCTGACGGCGCACTTTGGCGTCAAAGTTCAGGCCGCCAGTGGTGAAACCGCCTGCTTTGAGGATTTCGTACATCACCAGCGCGTTCTCTTCTACGCTGTTCGGGAACTGGTCGGTATCCCAGCCCAGCTGCGCGTCACCCCGGTTAGCATCCACAGAGCCAAACAGACCCAGAGCAATCGCCGTGGCGATTTCATGGTGGAATGAATGACCCGCCAGCGTCGCGTGGTTAGCCTCAATATTCAGTTTGATCTCTTTTTCCAGACCGAACTGCTTGAGGAAGCCGTAAACGGTCGACGCATCGTAGTCATACTGATGTTTGGTCGGTTCCTGCGGCTTCGGCTCGATCAGCAGAGTCCCCTGGAAGCCCGTTTTGTGTTTGTGCTCAACCACCATTTGCATAAAGCGGCCAATTTGCTCACGCTCCTGGCGCAGGTCGGTATTCAGCAAGGTTTCGTATCCTTCACGACCACCCCACAGCACGTAATTTTCACCGCCCAGTTTGTGCGTAGCGTCCATCGCCGTTACCACCTGGGTGGCCGCCCAACTGAACACTTCTGGATCCGGGTTCGTCGCCGCCCCGGCACCGTAACGGGGATTGGTGAAGCAGTTTGCCGTGCCCCACAGCAGCTTCACGCCGCTCTGCTCTTGCTTCTCAGCCAGCACATCCACCATCTGGGCGAAGTTATTTTTGTACTCTTTCAGCGACGCACCTTCCGGCGAAACATCGACATCGTGGAAGCAGTAGAACGGAACGTGCAGCTTGTGGAAAAACTCAAACGCGACGTCCGCTTTACGTTTTGCCAGCGCCAGCGCATCCCCCGGTTGCTGCCACGGACGATCAAACGCCCCGACACCAAACATATCAGCCCCGTTCCAGCAGAAGGTATGCCAGTAGCAGGCTGCAAAACGCAGATGATCTTCCATCCGTTTGCCCAATACGATCTCATCAGGATTGTAATGACGGAATGCTAACGGATTAGTGGAACGGGGGCCTTCATAACGAACGCGATCGAGTTGGTCAAAATATGCCTGCATAATGAACTCCATAATCAGGGAATACGACAGAAATAGGTCATGTCGTAATATTGAGCACTCCCATCCCGTTGCTCAATTATGTTATTTCACACTGCTATTGAGAGAATTCACAAGTGTGCGCCACCTCGCAAAATAAAAATATCCATTTGCAAAAAATGGGTACTCTGCTGGCATAAATGCAACATTCAGTCTCCACGGTAAAAAGTAAGATCCTGGTCATAATTCAGGAAATAAACCAAATTTCGTAACCGCAAGATAAAAATCTGTAATTGTCTTCCCCGTATGAATTGCTAAATTCTGCAACGTCTTATGCTGTGATTGTTACTTTTATTGTTGCTCCCTCTAACAAAAGGCATCACGATTATGAAGATGAAGAATCTCTTACTCACTGTCTGCACCTCCCTTTTGCTCACCAGCGTAGCGGGACATGCCAAAGAAATTAAAATCGGTATGGCGATTGATGACCTGCGCCTCGAACGCTGGCAGAAAGATCGCGATATTTTCGTCAGCAAAGCTGAATCGCTTGGCGCAAAAGTCTTTGTCCAGTCCGCGAACGGAAATGAAGAAACCCAGATGTCGCAGATTGAAAATATGATTAACCGAGGGGTGGATGTCCTCGTTATTATTCCTTATAACGGACAAGTATTAAGTAACGTGGTTAAAGAGGCGAAACAGGAAGGTATTAAAGTTTTAGCTTATGACCGCATGATCAATGACGCTGACATCGATTTCTATATTTCATTTGATAACGAAAAAGTCGGTGAATTACAGGCCCAGGCATTAGTTGAACGTGTCCCTCAGGGGAATTATTTTCTGATGGGCGGTTCGCCGGTCGATAATAATGCCAAGCTCTTCCGCGCCGGGCAGATGAAAGTTTTAAAACCCTATATCGATTCCGGAAAAATAAAGGTGGTTGGCGATCAGTGGGTTGACGGCTGGCTGCCGGAAAATGCGCTGAAAATTATGGAAAACGCCTTAACCGCCAACAATAACAACATTGACGCCGTTGTCGCCTCCAATGACGCAACGGCTGGCGGGGCGGTTCAGGCGCTCAGTGCGCAAGGGCTTTCAGGAAAAGTGGCGATTTCCGGTCAGGACGCCGACCTTGCGGGTATCAAGCGCATTGTCGCAGGAACACAAACAATGACCGTCTATAAGCCGATTACGCTGCTGGCCAATACCGCCGCCGAAATCGCCGTAGAACTGGGTAACGGACAGCAACCTAAAGCCGACGCTACGTTAAACAACGGTCTGAAAGATGTCCCCTCCCGCTTATTAACGCCGATTGACGTTAACAAAAACAACATCAATGAGACCGTGATTAAAGACGGATTCCATAAGCAGAGCGAACTGTAAGCGTCGCGCCCCAGCGATGGCTGCGGGCGCGAATTTCCCACCACGCCCGGTTCTCTCATTGGCTACTGCGGAGTCGCTATGTCCTGTCTACTTGAAATGAAGAACATCACCAAAACCTTCGGTGTCGTCAAGGCGATTGATAACGTTAGCCTCAGACTGAATGCCGGTGAAATTATTTCATTATGCGGCGAGAATGGCTCAGGTAAATCGACGCTGATGAAAGTACTGTGCGGTATTTATCCCCATGGCAGTTACGAAGGTGAAATTGTATTTGCCGGAGAAACGCTGCAAGCCAACCATATTCGTGATACCGAACGCAAAGGGATTGCCATCATCCATCAGGAGTTAGCGCTGGTTAAACACTTAACCGTGCTGGAGAATATTTTCCTCGGTAGCGAAATAAGCCGTCATGGCGTGCTTGATTACGACATGATGACCCTACGCTGCCAAAAATTGCTCAGGCAGGTCAGTCTGGCGATTTCTCCCGATACCCGGGTGGGCGAGTTGGGCCTTGGTCAGCAACAGCTGGTTGAAATTGCAAAAGCGCTGAATAAACAGGTGCGCCTGCTGATTCTGGACGAGCCGACAGCGTCACTCACCGAGCAGGAAACGACGGTGCTGCTGGAGATCATCCGCGATCTGCAACAGCACGATATCGCCTGCATCTACATTTCACACAAGCTGAACGAAGTGAAAGCCATTTCCGACACGATCTGCGTGATCCGTGATGGCAAGCATATTGGCACCCGCGACGCGGCTGGCATGAGCGAAGACGATATCATCACCATGATGGTTGGTCGCGAACTCACCGCACTTTACCCCAGCGAACCTCACACCACGGGTGAAGAGATTTTACGCGTTGATCATCTCACGGCCTGGCATCCCGTCAATCGCCATATCCGGCGCGTGAATGACGTTTCCTTCTCACTAAAGCGCGGCGAAATCCTGGGGATTGCTGGTCTGGTGGGCGCGGGACGCACGGAGCTTGTTCAGTGTCTGTTTGGCGTTTGGCCCGGACGCTGGGAAGGAGAAGTAGTGATTGACGGCCAGTCCGTTAACATCCGCAACTGTCAGCAGGCGATCGCTCACGGGATCGCCATGGTCCCGGAGGATCGCAAACGCGATGGCATTGTGCCAGTCATGGCGGTGGGGAAAAACATTACCCTCGCCGCGCTTGATCAGTTCACTGGCAAGGCAAGCCAGTTAGACGAAGCCGCCGAATACAAATGCATCCTCGAATCCCTGCAACGTCTGAAAGTCAAAACGTCTTCTCCTGAATTGGCGATCGGCCGTCTGAGCGGCGGGAATCAACAAAAAGCCATTCTGGCGCGCTGCCTGTTGCTCAACCCGCAAATTCTCATCCTTGATGAGCCTACACGGGGCATCGATATCGGCGCGAAATATGAAATCTACAAACTTATTAACCAGCTCGTTCAGCAGGGTATCGCTGTGATCGTCATTTCATCTGAATTGCCCGAAGTGCTGGGACTCAGCGATCGCATTCTGGTGATGCACGAAGGAAAACTGAAAGCCAACCTGGTCAATCATAACCTGACGCAAGAGCAGGTGATGGAAGCCGCTTTGAGGAGCGAACATCATGTCGAAAAACAATCCGTCTGACGTTAAACTCACCGCCCCACTGACGGGCGTTTTTCCCGGGATTAAGTCGCTGAATCTACAGGTGTTCGTGATGATCGCGGCCATCATTGTGATCATGCTGTTCTTTACCTGGACAACGGACGGTGCGTATCTCAGCGCACGTAACGTCTCCAACCTGCTCCGCCAGACCGCGATTACGGGGATCCTGGCGGTCGGCATGGTATTCGTCATCATCTCAGCGGAAATCGATCTCTCCGTCGGTTCTATGATGGGATTGTTGGGCGGCGTCGCGGCTATCTGCGACGTCTGGCTGGGCTGGCCGCTGCCGTTCACTATTATCGTCACGCTGGCGCTGGGATTGCTGCTCGGCGCCTGGAATGGCTGGTGGGTCGCTTACCGCAAAGTTCCTTCATTTATTGTGACTCTGGCCGGGATGCTGGCGTTTCGCGGTATCCTCATCGGCATCACCAATGGTACAACCGTATCGCCGACCAGCTCTGCCATGTCGCAGATTGGGCAAAGCTACTTATCCAATGGATTAGGCTTCACCCTCGGCGCGATGGGTTTGATGGCGTTTATCGGCTGGCAGTGGCGCGGACGCATGCGTCGACAGTCCCTGGGTCTTGATACCCCGGCGTCAACCAGCGTAGTGGGCCGCCAGGCATTAACTGCCGTTATTGTGTTAGGCGCCATCTGGCTGTTGAATGATTATCGCGGCGTGCCGACGCCCGTTCTGCTGCTGGTATTTTTGCTGCTCGCCGGGATGTTCATGGCGACACGAACCGCATTTGGCCGACGTATTTATGCCATTGGGGGCAATCTGGAGGCCGCCCGTCTTTCCGGCATTAACGTCGCGCGGACCAAACTGGCGGTGTTCGCCATCAACGGTCTGATGGTGGCGATTGCCGGGCTCATCCTCAGTTCGCGTCTCGGTGCCGGGTCGCCATCTGCGGGAAACATCGCCGAACTGGATGCTATTGCTGCCTGCGTCATCGGCGGAACCAGCCTGGCGGGTGGGGTCGGCAGCGTTGCGGGCGCGGTGATGGGTGCATTTATTATGGCTTCTCTGGATAACGGAATGAGTATGATGGATGTCCCAACGTTCTGGCAGTATATCGTGAAGGGCGCGATTCTGTTGCTGGCAGTATGGATGGATTCAGCGACAAAACGCCGCGCCTGAACTGCTAAAAAATAGGGCTATTTTTATGCCGGTCATTCCTGTCCGGCATTGTCGTTTATGAAAGATTGAGCAGAGACAGAACCATGTTTGATAAACGTCACCGTATTACCCTGTTATTTAATGCCAACAAAGCCTATGACCGTCAGGTGATGGAAGGGGTCGGTGAATATCTACAAGCCTCGCAATCCGAATGGGACATCTTCATTGAGGAGGACTTCCGCGCCCGTATTGATAACATCAAAGAGTGGTTAGGTGACGGCGTGATTGCTGACTATGACGACGATGAGATCGCACGATTGTTAGTTGATGTCCATGTGCCCATCATCGGTGTCGGAGGCTCCTATCATCTGGCGGAAAATTATCCCCCTGTCCATTACATTGCCACCGATAACCATGCTCTCGTTGAGAGCGCCTTTCTGCACCTGAAAGAAAAAGGGGTCAACCGTTTTGCCTTTTACGGCCTGCCGGCCTCAAGCGGAAAGCGTTGGGCGGCGGAACGCGAGCATGCCTTCCGCCAGTTGGTGGCGGAGGAGAAGTATCGTGGCGTGGTGTATCAGGGACTGGAAACCGCGCCTGAACTCTGGCAACACGCGCAAAATCGACTGGCGGACTGGCTGCAAACCCTGCCGCCGCAGACGGGTATTATCGCGGTCACTGACGCCCGCGCCCGTCATGTGCTCCAGGTCTGCGAACACCTGCATATTCCGGTACCCGAAAAACTGTGCGTCATTGGCATTGATAATGAAGAACTGACCCGCTATCTGTCACGGGTTGCGCTATCGTCGGTGGCGCAGGGCGCGAGGCAAATGGGCTATCAGGCGGCAAAGCTGCTACATCGTCTGCTGGCCGATGAGGAACTGCCACTACAGCGCATTCTGGTGCCTCCAGTGCGTGTCATTGAACGTCGTTCGACAGACTATCGCTCCCTCTCCGATCCCGCTGTCATTCAGGCGATGCACTATATCCGTAACCACGCCTGTAAAGGCATCAAGGTGGATCAGGTACTGGATGCGGTTGGGATTTCACGTTCCAACCTGGAGAAGCGGTTTAAAGAAGAAGTGGGAGAGACCATTCACGCGGTGATCCACGCTGAAAAGCTGGAGAAAGCGCGCAGCCTGTTGATTTCCACGACGCTTTCGATCAACGAAATCTCGCAGATGTGCGGCTATCCTTCGCTACAGTATTTCTATTCCGTCTTTAAGAAAGAGTACGATACAACGCCAAAAGAGTATCGCGATCTGAACAGTGAAGTGTTGATGTGATGCGGCAGGAGTGAAACAAAAACGCCTTCTTTGCAGAAGGCGTTCGGGGATTACATATGGGCTGCGATTAATCGCTGGTTATCCTGGTACATCGCGAACAGATAGTTGTTGTAACTCTGCCCCTTCGTTGAATAACCCTTCAGCTTATGAATCATCGCTGTCGCCGTCACTTCCTGATCCGCTTTACGCAACTGCGCGCGTGATTTACGGAAAGAGGCGTAAGCCGGATGTGTGTTCAGGTTAATCACATAGGCGCTGACCGACTCTTTAACGGAATCGAACTGAGAGTAACCTTTCACTTTACCTGGCGCATTGTTACAACTCCCTTTCGCGCACTTCATGCCGAACAGGTTGTTATTGCTACGCGCAAGCTTAGAGGTACCCCAGCCGCTTTCTGCCGCAGCCATCGTCGCCACCATACTGGTCGGGATGATGTCTACGCGCTCCAGCAACGTATTCCACGGAATACTCCGCGTGTTGCCAGACCATTTCACCTTGTAGCGCTTCGCAATATCTTTCATGCGCGTACGCTCAGTCGGTGACCAGCGGTTCTGATACTGCTTTGAGATCAGCCAGTTACGATCGGCAGTGATCGCAGCATTTTGACTGGTAATATAAGGCATAACCGTCCGGAGAAACGCTTTTTTCCTTGGTGTTCCGGAAGGGTATTTTCGCAAATCAGGAAGTGAACTGCTCTTTGCACTATTGCGAGAATACTCTTGTTTACTGCTTACCTGTTTATTACTTGTCTTGGTTACGTGGGACTTTTGACTCGATGTCGTTGTGTGCGTCTTTGCCAGCACCTCACCCGAAAATACGATGGTGAGTAACATAAGAATCATTGCCCCATATCGTCGTATGGGAGTCAATATCATTAGATCTCCTGGTCGGATTGAATCATTCCAACACCTTATCTTTTTCACAATTTTGAGAGTTGAATCTCAAATTATATCAAAAATAGCGATCAAGAGCACCCTAATGAATAGGCCAATTCCGAAACCATGTCACGCATAAACTATCCCGCAAGGGACTAATTCGAAAGATTTGTGGTGGTTATCGCAAATTAAGGCTATTTTTTGCCCAACATCACTCATCCGCGCCCCTCATCCTGGTTGAATGCGGTTGAAGGATGAGTTTCGTCAGCGGGTTCTCAGGCAAACTGGTTAAAATCGCCGCAAAAAGGACCGCACAATGAAACTTGCCGCCATCGCCCTCGCGCTACTGCCAGGCATCACGAGCGCCGCAACATGGACGTCTCAGGGCTTCCCCTCTTTTACCGCTGAGGGAACCGGTAAGTTTGCCAGTCACGCTGAACTGACGAAGGGTACTCGTTCATTAACGCTAAATTTTGACCAACAGTGCTGGCAGCCGGCTAATGCGATAAAACTCAATCAGATGCTGTCGCTGATCCCATGCGAAGGGACCCCGCCGCAGTGGCGTCTGTTCAAAGACGGTCGTTATACGCTGGAAATCGATACCCGTTCTGGTACGCCAACGTTAATGATTACAGTGCCGCGCGAGGCCGAACCTACCGCCAATGTGGCGCGTCAGTGTCCGAAGTGGGATGGAAATCCACTGACGTTAGCGGTCGCGCAGACCTTCCCGGAAGGCAGTGTGGTACGCGATTTTTACAGCGGACAGACCACCACGGTGAAAAACGGACAGATAACTTTGCAACCCGCCCCTGCCAGTAATGGCCTGTTACTGCTGGAACGGGCAGAGACCGACGCACCAGCATCGTTCGACTGGCACAACGCCACGGTCTATTTTGTGCTCACCGACCGCTTCGAGAACGGCGATCCGTCCAATGACCAGAGTTACGGTCGCCATAAAGACGGTATGGAGGAAATCGGCACGTTTCATGGCGGCGATTTACGCGGACTGACTCACAAACTGGATTATCTGCAACAACTGGGGGTGAATGCGTTGTGGATAAGCGCACCGTTCGAACAGATCCACGGCTGGGTGGGGGGCGGCACGAAAGGCGATTTCCCGCACTATGCCTACCACGGTTATTACACGCAGGACTGGACCACGCTTGATGCCAACATGGGCAACGAAGCCGACCTGCGTGCGCTGATTGACGGCGCACACCGGCGCGGGATCCGCATTCTGTTTGATGTCGTAATGAACCATACCGGCTACGCCACGCTGGCGGATATGCAGGAATATCAGTTCGGCGCGCTCTACCTTTCTGGCGATGAGTTGAAAAAAACGCTCGGCGAGCGCTGGACAGACTGGAAACCTGCCGCCGGGCAGAGCTGGCACAGCTTCAATGATTACATCAACTTTAGCGATAAGGCCGCCTGGGAAAAATGGTGGGGGAAAGCGTGGATCCGCACTGACATTGGCGATTACGACAACCCAGGCTTTGACGATCTCACGATGTCGCTGGCTTTCCTGCCAGATCTGAAAACCGAATCGACGATCCCATCTGGCCTGCCAGTGTTTTATCAACATAAAGCCGATACGCACGCAAAAGCCATTGAAGGCTACACGCCCCGGGATTACCTGACCCACTGGCTGAGTCAGTGGGTGCGCGATTACGGTGTCGATGGATTTCGCGTCGACACGGCGAAACACGTCGAACTTCCGGCCTGGCAACAGTTAAAAACGCAGGCCAGCGCGGCACTGGTTGAATGGAAAAAAGCGAATCCGGACAAAGCGCTCGATGATAAACCGTTCTGGATGACTGGTGAAGCCTGGGGCCACGGCGTAATGCAGAGCGACTACTATCGCCACGGTTTTGACGCGATGATCAACTTTGACTACCAGGAGCAGGCCGCAAAAGCCGTTGATTGCCTGTCAGGTATGGATCTCATCTGGCAACAGATGGCGGAAAAATTACAGAGTTTCAATGTATTGAGTTATCTCTCCTCACACGATACTCGTCTGTTTCGTGAAGGCGGAGATAAAGCCGCTGAGTTACTGCTGTTAGCGCCCGGCGCCGTGCAAATATTCTATGGCGATGAGTCCGCGCGGCCTTTTGGCCCTACCGGTTCTGATCCGTTACAGGGCACACGCTCAGAGATGAACTGGCAGGATGTCAGCGGAAAATTGGCCGACAACGTTATCCACTGGCAGCGCCTCGGTCAGTTCAGAGCCCGACATCCGGCCATCGGCGCGGGCCAGCAAACCACGCTCTCGCTCAAACAGGGATACGGCTTCGTCCGCCAGCACGGCGACGACTCGGTGATGGTCATCTGGGCAGGCCAGCGCTAACGTAAACCGGCGTCTGAGGTCAGCCCCTCAGACGCCGCAAAATAAAACACTGCACTTGAGAAAATTATAAGCATAAAACGTCAAAGCCCCCGTTTTGGCTCGATTTGCACCCTGCCAGTGCTAGCGTTAAGGTAACTCACTTCGACTCAGCGTTTGACAGACCATTCGTTATGACATTTTCACTTTTCGGCGACAAATTCACCCGCCATTCAGGCATTACCCGCCTGATGGAGGACCTCAACGACGGTTTACGCACCCCTGGCGCAATCATGCTGGGCGGCGGTAATCCGGCACAAATCCCGGCGATGCAGGATTACTTCCATACGCTCCTGACTGAGATGCTGGAAAACGGCAAACTCACTGATGCGCTTTGTAATTATGACGGTCCGCAGGGGAAAACCGAGCTGCTGACCGCACTTGCTTCGCTGCTCCGTGAGAATCTGGGTTGGGATATCGAACCGCAGAATATTGCGCTAACAAACGGCAGTCAGAGCGCATTTTTCTACTTGTTTAACCTCTTTGCAGGCCGTCGTGCCGATGGGACCACCAAAAAAGTGCTGTTCCCTCTCGCACCAGAATACATCGGCTATGCCGATTCCGGTCTGGAAGAAGATCTGTTCGTCTCGGCGCGTCCCAATATTGAGCTGCTGCCAGAGGGTCAGTTCAAGTATCACGTAGACTTCGAACATCTGCACATTGGTGAAGAGACCGGGATGATTTGCGTCTCCCGGCCAACTAACCCGACGGGTAACGTCATCACAGATGAAGAGCTGATAAAACTCGATACGCTTGCCAACCAGCACGATATTCCGCTGGTGATTGATAATGCCTATGGCGTGCCGTTCCCGAGCATTATTTTTAGCGAAGCGCGTCCGCTGTGGAATCCCAACATTGTGCTATGCATGAGTCTCTCCAAGCTGGGACTGCCAGGCTCACGCTGCGGCATCATCATCGCCAATGAAAAAATCATCAAGGCCATCGCCAATATGAACGGCATCATTAGCCTTGCGCCAGGCGGGATTGGGCCGGCCATGATGTGCGAAATGATTAAGCGTAACGACCTGATGCGACTGTCAGAAACGGTCATCAAACCGTTCTATTTTCAACGTGTTCAGCAGACCATTGCGATCATCCGCCGCTATTTACCTGAAAATCGCTGCTTAATTCACAAACCAGAAGGGGCAATTTTCCTCTGGCTGTGGTTCCAGGATCTGCCGATCACCACCGAGTTACTCTACCAGCGTCTGAAAGCACGCGGTGTACTGATGGTGCCGGGACATTACTTCTTCCCGGGCCTCGATAAACCCTGGCCGCACACGCACCAGTGTATGCGCATGAACTATGTTCCCGATCCGCAGAAAATTGAAGCTGGGGTGAAAATTCTGGCTGAAGAGGTGGAACGCGCCTGGACGGAAAATCAGTAATGCCGTCCCGGCCTGATCAGGCCGGGTAATGCGCTTATAAAGGCTGAGCGTGCAGACGCTGGCGCTGCACGCTCGCCGCATCCAGACAATTCAATGCCCCCGTCGGGCAAGCCTCCACGCAAGCAGGCCCGGTATCGCGATGCCAACAGAGATCGCACTTCACCGCCTGTACGCGCGAGGTTTGCGCAACAACGTTCATTGCGCCGAACGGGCACGCCAGCATGCAGCTTTTACAACCAATACAGCGCGCCTGCTCAACAAAAATGTGTCCACGATCGCGACGAATGGCCTGCGTCGGGCAAACATTGGCGCACGGCGCGTCTTCACACTGATGACAGGCAACGGCGGTGGTAAAGGTATTTTCCTTAATAACCCGGATGCGCGAGACAAAGTGTCCTGCTGACACCGCGGCACAGTCCTGATTCTCCTGATGCGAGACCACGCATGCGACTTCACAGGTACGACAGCCAATACACTTAGTCGCATCCGCCATGATAAACCGGTTCATTGCACCCTCCCCCCGCCATAAAACCACAGAGTGCCAGAGAGAATGGCGTGGCTGCCTTGATCAAACAGGGGAAATGGTCGAATTTTGTCAGATGCCAGAAACGTTCAGGGGATTCGCCTTATACTTGCGACCGTTTTTCTGCCTGACGCATAAAAAAAACCCTGGGCGTTGACGTCCAGGGGGAATAATCCGCAGGCGACATCACGCTGCGGAATAAGCTGGCACCCGATTGAGTGATACCTATATTTGATAATCTGCCTCATCGACCACACTGTAGAGCGGTTGAATATTATCCAGTGCCAGTATGTATCCGCTTCCTTTTACGCTAACGATGGAATGCTGAGGTAATCCCAGCAAATATAATTTATTGTTGAGATTTTTAACCATCGTAGACAAACGCTGTGTGGAAGCACTTAATTCATTTTTTTCCCAGACGTTGACGAGTAACTCATCTTTTGAAACATAATGGGTCCTGGCGTTCAGTAAAAGATAAACAAACAAGCGTAGCATCGTACGGTTAAAAAATACGCCACCAAATGCAATTACACTGTCCATTTTATTTACCGGAAGCCTGAAAATTCTCGACTCATTGATGTCAAAAAATATTTCCCGACCTATCATAAATCCATGTAACTGGTATTCCATCATTACATACTCACGTTTTACTGAACTATCGATAGCTAAACATGTGTAAGTCCTTGTAGATATTGTCTTACGCAAGTTTAAAAAAAATAGAGTTAATTTCAATAGATACCTGAAGCGTTCATTTTAATCTCGCCACAAGCAAAGTGCAGACTGAATACCTAAAGGATAAATCCAGGCGCTGTTAAATAACCTCTAAAAACAAATTATCAGAGCGTTACTCTATTTCAGTATGAATATTCGACAATGCAAGTTAAACGAGCATATTTATCACAAATTACAGCTTAATATGCTGCATGGATCAATAATGCGTTATGGAGAGGGAAAGTGACTCCCGGCAACAGGCCGTTCCGGGACAATGATGATTACAGTGTAGTTCTCTTACCTGAATAGCGGTAGAAATATGCCGAACGGCGGCAGACCTGCGGATTGAACCAATCCCAGGACGGGACAATGGCTGCCGTCCGGCAATTCTTCTCATACCTTTAAAAGCGCCAGCTCACGCCTGACATGAAAGTGAAGCTGTCATCGCGGTCGATCATCGGGCTGTCTTTGATTTCATCCGGCAGCACGCTGTAAGCCGCGCTCGCCGTCAGAATAATGTTGTCAGTGACAGGGTATTTTGCGGTCAGGCTGACGTAAGGAACCCAACTGTCCTGGGCGGAATAGCGGTCCAGGCCGCTGCGGCGGGATTCACTGCCTGACACACCGTAATAGTAATCGTTAAAATTTTCATCGTAGTAGAGCACGCCGACAGACGGGATCAGAGCAAGCTGGCCGACAGGAATTTTACGGAACAGTGACAATTCCCCCATCCAGCCATTGTTGTTATCCAGAACATCAGCGGCCGCAGAAACTTTCACACTGCCCCAATTCTCATGGTGATACCATGCCGCGCCCGCCATCATCGTGCTATCACGCTTGTCGAGCTTTTTCATGGCATGGTCGTCGTTATCGGAAGGATCAAATTCCAACGGCATCCAGGAAGCGGTCAGGCTAAATTCATTTTGTTCACTTTTAGACAAAATGTAGCCCAGCGTGGTCTGCCGGATATAGAATGATTCGCCTTCATAACTAATGAGGGGAATAGCATGGGTATTTTCATTATACCCGCGATAAGGAGATTCATTATATATCGCACCCGCACCGATGGATAATTCCGAAGCAGATGCACTGGCGATAAAGGAGAAAGCAAATAGTGCCACTATATTGCGTTTAATTAACATGCCCGACATTCCATTTAAAATAAGCCACAAAGCGTCGAAATAATAATGCTTACAAATTCTTCGGTGCAAGGCACATATTTATATAGTAATATATAAAAACTTATATATATTGGGCTGCTGGGATGAATAAATTACAACTCAAGCATCGGGAATTAAAGATCATCTCGGTCATTGCCGTCAGTGAAAACATCAGTCATGCCGCGACTGTTCTCGGCATCGCCCAGGCCAACGTCAGCAAATATCTTGCTGATTTTGAATCAAAAGTCGGCCTTAAGGTCTTTGACCGGACAACCCGGCAACTGACGCTGACCCCTTTTGGCGCGGCGCTTCTGCCCTACATTAATGATATGCTCGACCGAAACGCGCAGCTAAATCATTTCATTGCTGATTATAAACACGAAAAGCGAGGGCGAGTAACGGTGTATGCACCGACAGGCATCATCGCTTACTTATCGAAACAGGTTATCTCCAGAATTAAAGACATTGGCGACATCTCTTTGTCGCTGAAAACCTGTAACCTTGAGCCAAAAGCCTTTTATGAAGGCGTCGAGTTTCCTGACGACTGTGACGTGTTAATCACCTATGCCCACCCGAAAGATGAATCACTGGTTGCCAGTTTTATTACCAAATACGCAGTAACGGCCTTTGCCAGCCAAACTTATCTTGAAAAGCACCCGCTAAGCCGACCTGAAGACCTTGAGCATCACTCCTGCATTCTGATCGATTCCATGATGATTGATGATGCTAACATCTGGCGCTTCAACAGTGCCGGCAGTAAAGAGATGCGAGATTATCGCGTGACGGGGAATTACGTTTGTGACAATACCCAGTCAGCGCTGGAGCTGGCGCGTAACCATCTGGGCATTGTGTTTGCGCCAAACGAAAGCGTGCAAAACGATCTGAAGGCCGGGACGCTAGCCCCTTGCTTTTCAGAACAGCACGAGTGGTGGCTGGACCTGGTCGCGATCTTCCGCAAGCGTGAGTACCAGCCATGGCGAGTTCAGTATGTACTGGATGAAATGCTACGTGAAATCCGCAACCAGCTTGCTCAGACGCAACTGCTGCGTCCCGAGCAAGCCTCAGTCAGCGATAATTAATGATCGAGATAGAGGTAATGTACCCAACTTGTCATGTGTAACAGCACGTTACGCATGCGACACGAATGGCATCGGCATGAGGATGATTGCGTTTCTTCGCAATTAAATAGGGAATATCATGTAAAATAATAACCCCGTAGAAAATGACGAGGAATACAAAAATCAGCCCCCAGGTGCAAAATAATCGAGAAACCGATTCCCCCAGAGAATAGAATCAAAAAGAAAAAGAGTTTAAGAATGATAGTGGAATGACCAGATGTCCCGCAACTCACATATTTATATATCGACATATGGTTTTTTATATACAGTACTTTTTTAGTGTGTTGTTTTTTATACACGTCGCAGTTTATTATGTTTTAACATCAACACAACAGGAACAAAAATGAACAACGCGGAAACCTCAACCACCGTCAGCCTTAAGCGAATCAAAGCGGCCACTATTTACCGTTTATTACTTATTGGTCTGGGTATCCCAATGATATCGTTCAGTTTTATTTGTGGTGTTTTGAGTCTTTTCGGCTTCGACCTGGTGAAATGGAACGATCAACCCGTGCATGGTTTAATGGCGATTCCTGCCGCACTGTTCAGCGGTGTGTTTATCACCGTACTGTTCACCGTTTTCATCGGGTCAATTGCTTGCCTGGGACTGTGGGTCTACAGCCGTTTCCGTCCACTACAGGTTAAGGTAATGGATTAATCGTTATGCCCGATAAGCAAAGCGCCATCGGGCATAACGCGGTCAGTTAAAAGAGTCCCAGCGGTTTATCGGAGTAGCTCACCAGTAAACATTTTGTCTGCTGATAGTGCTCCAGCATCATCTTGTGCGTTTCGCGTCCGATCCCCGACTGCTTATAGCCGCCAAAGGCCGCATGAGCCGGGTAAGCATGGTAGCAGTTGGTCCACACGCGCCCCGCCTGAATGCCGCGTCCCATTTTATACGCCAGGTTACCGTTACGGCTCCAGACGCCCGCTCCGAGACCGTACTGGGTATCGTTGGCGAGCTCCAGCGCCTCGTCCATTGTTTTGAACGTGGTCACCGCCAGTACCGGGCCAAAGATCTCCTCCTGGAACACGCGCATATTATTCTTACCAAACAGGATGGTCGGCTCGAGGTAATAGCCATCTTTCAGTTCACCGTCAAGCTGCTTACGCCGTCCGCCGGTCAGGACATCGGCCCCTTCTTTCTTACCGATATCAATGTAATTCAGGATAGTTTCCATCTGCCCATGAGAGACCTGCGCCCCCATTTGCGTCACGCTGTCCAGCGGGTTCCCGCTGCGGATACTTTCTACTCGGCGAATGGCGCGCTCCATAAAGCGTTCGTAGATGGATTCCTGCACCAGCGCGCGGCTCGGGCAAGTGCACACCTCACCCTGGTTAAAGGCAAAGAGCGCAAAACCTTCCAGCGCCTTATCGAAAAAGGCATCCTCTTCGTCCATCACGTCGGCGAAGAAAATGTTCGGTGATTTCCCGCCCAGCTCCAGTGTGACCGGGATGATATTCTGCGTGGCATATTGCATGATCTGCTGCCCAACTTCCGTCGAGCCGGTGAATGCCACTTTGGCAATGCGCTTCGAGGTTGCCAGATATTCGCCAATCTCCCCACCCGAGCCGTTCACCACGTTCACCACGCCAGGCGGGAGGAGATCGCCAATCACTTCCATCAGCAGTAAAACAGACAGCGGCGTCAGGCGTGCGGGTTTGAGCACTACGCAGTTTCCTGCCGCCAGCGCGGGCGCCATTTTCCAGCTCGCCATCAATAAGGGGAAGTTCCACGGGATGATTTGTCCGACCACGCCGAGCGGTTCGTGGAAGTGATAGGCTACGGTATCGCTATCCACTTCACTGATCCCACCCTCCTGGGCGCGAATACAGGAGGCGAAATAACGGAAGTGATCGATTGCCAGCGGAACATCCGCCGCGCTGGTTTCACGGATCGGCTTACCGTTATCCCAGGTTTCTGCCGTCGCCAGCAGTTCGAGGTTCTGTTCCATACGGTCGGCAATCTTGAACAGAATCGCTGCCCGATCCTGAACAGAAGTATGTGCCCACTGATCTTTCACCTTGTGGGCCGCATCGAGCGCCAGGTCAATGTCCCTTTTACCGGAAGAAGCCACTTCGCATAACAGTTGCCCGGTGACGGGCGTCAGGTTCTGGTAATACTCGCCGTCACTCGGGGCAACCCAGTCACCACCGATAAAGTTGTCGTAACGGGCCTTTAACTTCAGGGGAAAACCATACTCGCCGGGCTGAATACGGGGGGGATTATTGGTCATGATCGTCTCCTTGTTCCAGGGGTATAACAAGGGTAGTCTGCGCTGGCGATTTTCTCGCCAGGGTGTGATAGCTTTACGACTACGGTCACGTTATCTGGATGACTATTTCAAGGAGTGAAACATCCCGGTGTTGATGTGCGGTTTGTTGTCGATTACGCGGTGACGTGACGTGATCAGCTTATCGGATGATATTATCTGGCCTGCAAATCCCGTCCGATAGGCAAGCCAGAGTGTCAGCTAAACGAATTACATCGCCGCGCAATAGATTGCCATAATCTCGTCGTGCGTAGCCTGGATTGGGTTGGTCAGACCGCAGGCATCTTTCAACGCATTGGTCGCCAGCACCGGAATATCTTCTTCTTTTACGCCCAGATCGCGCAGGCCCGCCGGGATATTCACCTGCCGCGCCAGCGTGCGGATCGCATCGATACAGGCTTTGGCACCTTCGGCGTCGGTCATCCCCGCAATATGTACGCCCATAGCTGCCGCGCAGTCACGCAGACGCGCTGCGGCCACCTGGCTGTTGAACACCTGAACGTGCGGCAGCAGGACGGCATTACACACGCCGTGCGGCAGGTCATAGAAACCGCCTAACTGGTGCGCCATCGCGTGGACATAGCCTAATGACGCGTTATTGAAGGCCATCCCCGCAAGGAACTGTGCATAAGCCATCGCTTCACGCGCATGCACATTACCGCCTGATTCCACGGCGATGCTTAGATTGTCAGAAATCATGGTTACGGCTTTCAGCGCGCAGGCATCGGTGATCGGCGTGGCGGCCACCGAGACATAGGCTTCAATCGCATGGGTCAGCGCATCCATGCCGGTCGCCGCCGTCAGCGATTTTGGCATGCCGATCATCAGCGAAGAGTCATTCACCGAAAGCAGCGGCGTGACGTGTTTATCCACAATCGCCATTTTGATGTGACGATCGACGTCAGTAATGATGCAGAAACGCGTCATTTCCGAGGCAGTCCCTGCCGTGGTGTTAATAGCAATCATCGGCAACTGCGGTTTTGCCGAGCGATCAACGCCTTCATAATCGCGAATATTTCCCCCATTCGCGGCCACCAGCGCAATCCCTTTGGCGCAATCATGGGGAGAACCACCGCCCAGCGAAATAACGCTGTCACAGTCATTATCTTTCAGGATTTTCAGGCCGTCAGCGACATTTATTGTCGTCGGATTAGGATGCGTGCCATCAAATATAACGCTGAAAATATCCTGTTCCTGCAATGCTTTTTGAATATCACTCGCCATGCCTAATTTCGTCAGCACACTGTCCGTGACAATTAACGTCCGACGAAAGCCATATTCCGCCATAGCATTCATTGCATCTTTTAATGAATCAGTCCCTATTATATTCACAGAAGGAATATAAAATGTTGAAGCAGCCATATACTCAATCCTTAATAGTTTCAGAAGGGGTTGCAGCATACGAACGAATCACAGGAGATAATATGATCGCAGTGGTCATTTATTTAATGAAAAAAATAAAAGAGCACATTAGGCTACAAAGTAATGGGCTCTTTTCGTTTCAAACTATTTATTCTATCAATTCATTTTTATTTTAAATAAATTGTACTATTCCTTTGCCGGAAATAATAACGCATCACGTAACAAATGATCGTTTCCACGGCGACGCGTAAAACCAATCCGGTCAAAATATTCCAGAATCTGAATCGCCAGCTTTCTCCCTACGCCTAACCGATCGCGAAAATCAGCGGCACAGGTTGAGCCTTTTTCATGATCCAGTTCGCGGATCATACTGGCGAAAGCCACAATGCGATCGTTGCGGTAGTAACGATCTTTTACGATCGCCGTAATCATCCCTTGCTGCGCAGCCTGCCGCAACACCAGACGCATGGTCTGCTCCTCGGTCGCGGTTTCGCGGGCGAGATCGCGAACCCACCAGGGCTCGTCACCAAATAACGGCGCGGCTTTAAGCCAGGTAGCCTGCTGTTCGTCAGTAAATCCGGCTTTGTGATCCGGCAGATGCAACCAGCCATGGTGGCTGTGAATATCGCCGCTGTTGCGCATTTGTTCAATCAACAACAGCACCAGTGCTTCATCTTCCATTGGCAGCGCCATACGGCGCAGGCGTTCGCGTCCCGGACCTGGCTCATCGCGATGCTGTTCATGGTAAGTCGCCAGCGTGTCGAGAATTTTGCGCTGCCAGCGCGCGGCAACTTCCGCATTCAGCAGGCTGTAACCTGCCTGAATAAATCCATGCTGGTGAATGAGCGAACGCATACCGTCGCCATTTAACTGGCGCGCCCACGCAAAGTCGGGCAGATTGACCGCCCCGCGTTGCAGGTGCACAGCCAGCGCGGCACCGTCATCTTTCGCCGCCGCCAGCGACGCCAGCCATTGCAGATACTCTGGTTTACGTTTACCGCGACGTGGCGGATTAAGAGCAACCACCCGCGCCCCGGCAAGCGTCGCGCGCGCGGAGATATCTCGCAGCACCAGACGGTCGTTATCGGCCAGCAGCAGGGGCGTATCAAACACCAGTTCCGCCAGGTTATCTTCCAGCAGCGATACTCGCCCGGTCACATGACTCGCCGCATGATGAATATGGAGCGGCTGCCACTGCGTAAGCGGAACATGGCTTTCCAGCGCGACAATCACCCGCGTGAACGGCTCAGGCGGAGCGTCTGAAAGCAGCCAGTCACCCCGGTTAAGCTGCTCTTTTTCAGCATCGCCGACGATATTCAGCGCAATGCGTTGCCCGGCATGAGCATGCTCACTCGCCTGGTTTTGCGCGTGAAGTCCGCGCACGCGCACAGATGCGTTCACGCCGGTCAGCCACAGCGTATCCCCAACGTTCACTTCACCGCTCAGCGCGGTGCCGGTCACCACCAGCCCGGCGCCTTTTACGGTAAAGGCACGGTCAATAGCCAGTCTGAACGTCTGATCCCGGGCGTGTTCGCGGGCGGGCAGTTGTTGCAAATGTTCGCGTAACGCCTCAATCCCTCGGCCTTCATTCGCAGCCGTCACAAATAGCGTCGCCTGCGCAAAGCCATACTCGCGCAGGACATCCTCCACCTGCTGTTGGACCTCCTGCACCCGCGCCTCATCCACACGGTCGGCTTTGGTCAGCGCCACCGTCAGCGTTGGATTTCCGGTCAGTTGCAGAATCGCCAGGTGTTCGCGCGTTTGCGCCATTACACCATCGTCGCAGGCCACCACCAGCAACGCATGATCGATACCGCCCACGCCCGCCAGCATGTTTGAAAGAAACTTCTCGTGACCGGGAACATCGATAAAGCCCAGCACGCGTCCGTCCGGCTGCGGCCAGTAGGCATAGCCGAGATCGATAGTCATGCCGCGCTTTTTCTCTTCCGGCAGGCGGTCGGCATCCACGCCGGTAATGGCCTGCAGCAGCGTCGTTTTCCCGTGGTCGACATGTCCGGCGGTCGCAATAATCATTTCAACAACATCTCCATAAACCGGGTCTCATCTTCAAGACAGCGTAAATCCAGCCACAGGCGGCCCTCGTAAATCCGGCCGATAACCGGAACCGGTCGCTCACGCCAGCGGGTCGCCAGGGCTTCAAGACGGCTTCCGCGGCCGTCGTGCGGTGTAAAGGTTAATGCCGCGCTGGGGAGCCGATCAACCGGCAAAGAGCCACTACCGATTTGCGACAGGCAGGGCTGTACGCTCACCGCAAACTCCGCGCCATAGTGCGCGGCCAGCGGCGCCAGCAACCGCTCCGCCTGAAACTGAATCGCCTCTTTGCATCGGGTTAACAGACGTAGCGTCGGCAATTTCTCGGCCAGCGCTTCCGGGTGGAGATACAGACGCAACGTCGCTTCCAGCGCGGCAAGGGTCATTTTATCCGCCCGCAGCGCACGTTTAAGCGGATGACTTTGCAATTGTGCAATCATCTCTTTCTTACCGACGATGATCCCGGCCTGCGGTCCTCCCAACAGCTTGTCGCCCGAGAAGCTCACCAGGCTGACGCCCGCAGCAATCAACTGCTGTGGCATTGGCTCTTTCGGCAGGCCGTACTGGCTCAAATCGACCAGCGAACCACTGCCGAGATCGGCCACGACCGGAATGTCCAGCGCCTGGCCAATCTGAACCAGTTCCGTTTCATCAACAGAGTGGGTGAAACCTTCGATACTGTAATTACTGGTATGCACCTTCATCAGCAGCGCGGTGTTTTCATTCACTGCCTGACGATAGTCATCGGCATGCGTCCGGTTAGTGGTTCCGACTTCATGCAACGTACATCCCGCCTGACGCATCACATCCGGGATACGAAACGCGCCGCCAATCTCCACCAGTTCACCACGAGATACCACCACCTCTTTACCGGCAGCGGTGGCGGCCAGCATCAGCAGCACCGCCGCCGCGTTGTTATTCACAATACAGGCATCTTCCGCGCCGGTGATACGGCACAGCAATTCCGCCAGCGCGCGGTCGCGATGCCCGCGCCCCGCACCGTCCAGATCATACTCCAGCGTCACCGGCGAGCGCATGGCCTGCGCGACAGCCGCGACGGCCTCTTCGGCCTGTAAGGCGCGGCCCAGATTCGTATGCAATACCGTGCCCGTCAGGTTAATGACCGGACGCAGCGCACTCTGGGCTTCTTTTTCTAGCCGAAGGTTCACCTCCTGCGCCCAGTCTTCACTCCACGCTGGCAACGCCTGCGTGTCGCGTATCACCTCTCTTGCTTCATCAAGCAACTGACGGAGCAGATCAACGACACGGGTATGCCCGTGAGTCTCACGCAGGGTAAGAAATTCACTTTCACGCAATAAGCGATCAATGGCGGGAAGCTGACTGTAGAGCGAACGGGTTTCGGTCGTCATGAAAAGGCCTGGCTGCTGGTGACCCTCCCCACAACGGAGAGGGATATCGACATAGAGGGGATTGTAACGTGAGATTGCCCGGACGGACAGAATATGAATCAAGCCTTTGGGGGTTCAGTGCGGGCAAAACTCTCGCGCTGGAACAATGTCTCCACCAGCTTGACCAGGTGAGGTCGGCTCACGCACCAGCCCGGTGAGACGTGGCGGAAGTTGAGATAGCCCACCGCGCAGGCAATGGCGATGGTCGCCAGATCGACGGTGTCAGGTTTAATCGTCCCGTCCACCAGGTACCCTTCCAGCGCATCCAGACTGCGGTTGATTTTCTCGCGCTGGCGCAACAGTTCGCTTTCCGATTGCTGCGCGGCGGGACGCGCCTGTTCGCGCACTGACACCAGACCGGCGTCCATAATCCCATCGGCCAGCGCCTCAAGCTGTCGGACTTTCAGCGAGGCCAGCGATTCACGCGGTAACATCGCTGGCGCAATATCCAGCAGTTCAATGTATTCGGCGATAATCGGCGAATCGAACCAGTACTCGCCATCGTCAGTCACCAGCGCCGGTACTTTACCTAACGGATTGTACTGCGCCACGCCGTTTTCCGCGTTGTAGGGCAGTTCATTAACAAATTCGAACGTGATGCCTTTTTCCAGCAGCAGGATCGAAATCTTTCGTACAAACGGGCTGGTGTAGCTACCAATGAGTTTCATGATCAGTCCTTTTCGCCAACACAAAACAATGAGTATGGCTCACACGGCGGGAAAAGGCAGGTGACGGCGTTCTCAATGATCCAAATAAAGGTAGTGCATCCAACTGGTCATGCGCAGTAACACCTTGCGCATCACCGAAACATGGGCGAAATGGTCGGAATAAACGGCCACTTGCGCGTAGATGCCGTCGGGCAACGCATCCACATCGGCATTCGGGTCCAGTTCAATCGTCGCCAGGACGCCATCGGTCCCGGGCAGCACCGTCAGGGACTGTAATGCCCCCTGAGCCTGATACGAACCGCCCGGCACCACGGGCAATATGCTGGTCAACGTGCCGTGAAAAACCTGTCCGGGCAGCGCGTTGAACACCACCTCCGCGTCGTCGCCGGGTTCAAGGCGAAGCAGCGAGTTCTGCCGGAACTGGGCGACAATCTGTCGTTTTTGTTCCGGGATAAAGACCATCACCGGACGCAGCGGCAGCGCGGCAGCGTAGGTACCGGGTCGGATCAGTACCTGGGTGACATAGCCGTTGCTGGGAGCGCGAATAATGGTCTGATCAAGATTATATTTGGCCTCTGTCAGTTGTGCCCGCAGACTGACAATCTGCGACTGTTCACCGTTGACCATACTGTCTAACTGGCTTTGAATTTGCGCTTGCTCAGCCACCGACCCTTTCACCAACGCATCCTGCGCCAGATAGTTCTGCCGCGCATTATCAATATCGCTTTCTGAGAAGGGATTCACCCGCGCCTGACTGCCTTTCAGGTAACGCTGATAATCTTTGTACAACCGATCACGCTCCGCAGAGACCCGCGTCGTATTGGCCTGCGCTTCGGCCAGTTGGGCCTTGAGCGTCTGGATAGTGTGCGTTGCGGTCACCAGATCGGCCTGTAGCCTGTCCACGCGCGCCTGATAGCGAACCGGGTCGAGTTTAAACAGCACTTCACCCTTTTTAATCAGTTGGTTATTTTTATCCGTCACCTCGCTGACAATTCCGGTAACCTGCGGCGTAATGGGAATAGAAATAACGGCTTTTTGCGCAGTAAAGGTGTACGGGTGGTTATAATTCATTAACAGGATCAGGCCGCTGACCAGAAATACGCCGCCTAAAGCCGCCGTCGCCAGCGTCCATTGATTGACCGGAATGCGGAATATTTTGAATACTGCCCACGCCAGCGCTACGTAGGTTAATACAATCAACAGATCCATGATTAAATCTCCGGAAACGTCGTATTGTCAGCCGCTTTTACTTCGGCCAGTTTTTTCTCGAGTTGTGTAATACGCGCGGATAACGCGGCAATTTCAGGATCGGGCTCTTGTCCCGGCGGCGTGGTGTGATTATGCATTCCCCAGCCGCGTTCCGGTTGGTAGAGGGTTGCCCAAATCCACAAAAACGGCCAGATCACATGGAGCGTAAACAGGCTCACCCAGCCTGCGGTATGAATAGCATCGGCATGCGGGTGGTTGCGTTTCTTCGCAATCAAATAGGGGATATCATGGATGGCAATCACACCGTAAAAGATCACCAGAAAGACGAAGATCAGCACACCCAACGCGAAATAATTTAGAAACATATCCGCCTCGACTTCACGCCCATTTGAGTTTTTATTGCAGGCAGCCGAATGCAATTTGGCTGATGATTTGAACATAATTGGAGTTATGCATTTTCGCCATCACGCGAAAGACTATTTTTCGCGCCAGATGGTTACTTAATGACATCAGGCCATGTGACGACGAGAGGAATCTGCCCAGGATCACATCGGGACAAATCCGGATGACGATTTCTTGTGATTCGGATCACAAACATTCAACAAACAAGCAAATATAAAACGTGAGTCACATCACAAATTTATGCCATTAATGGTTTATAACGGCGGTTTGTTGTTTTTTTACACAGTCATTTTGTGATTAACATCACATCAATTACCTCCCTACCCCCTATATTTATGTGACACGAATCACATTAAAGATCACTGACTGGACAGCTTAACGATTCAGTGCCAGATTTCGCAATATATCTACAGGGTCCGGCTACCTCTGCCGCTACATTAACAAAACCTCGGGCTTCCAGCCTGCGCGACAGCAAACATAAGAAGGGGTGTTTTTATGTCATCCGATATTAAGATCAAGGTGCAAAGCTTTGGTCGATTCCTCAGCAATATGGTGATGCCAAATATCGGCGCGTTTATCGCGTGGGGTATTATCACCGCACTATTTATTCCGACAGGGTGGTTGCCAAACGAAACGCTGGCGAAGCTGGTCGGCCCAATGATCACCTATCTCCTGCCGCTGCTGATCGGTTATACCGGCGGTAGACTGGTGGGTGGCGAACGCGGCGGCGTGGTGGGTGCAATCACCACCATGGGCGTTATCGTCGGCGCAGACATGCCAATGTTCCTCGGTGCGATGATCGCCGGTCCTCTGGGCGGCTGGGCAATCAAACATTTCGATGGTTGGGTAGACGGTAAGATCAAATCCGGTTTTGAGATGCTGGTGAATAACTTCTCCGCTGGCATCATCGGTATGATCCTCGCCATTCTGGCATTCCTCGGCATTGGTCCAGCGGTTGAAGTTCTGTCGAAAGTGCTGGCGGCTGGCGTTAACTTCATGGTTGTCCATGACATGCTGCCGCTGGCGTCTATCTTCGTTGAACCGGCAAAAATCCTGTTCCTGAACAACGCCATCAACCACGGTATCTTCTCACCGCTGGGTATTCAGCAGTCCCATGAGTTGGGTAAATCCATCTTCTTCCTGATTGAAGCCAACCCGGGTCCGGGGATGGGTGTTCTGCTGGCGTACATGTTTTTTGGTCGCGGTAGCGCTAAACAGTCTGCAGGCGGTGCGGCAATCATCCACTTCCTGGGCGGTATCCACGAAATTTACTTCCCGTATGTGCTGATGAACCCGCGTCTGATCCTCGCCGTTATCCTCGGCGGTATGACTGGCGTGTTTACGCTGACTATCCTGAACGGCGGTCTGGTTTCTCCGGCGTCTCCGGGTTCTATCCTGGCCGTGCTGGCGATGACGCCAAAAGGCGCCTACTTCGCTAACATCGCGGCAATCTGTGCGGCAATGGCGGTCTCCTTCGTTGTCTCTGCCATTCTGCTGAAAACCAGCAAAGTGAAAGAAGACGATGACATTGAAGCGGCGACCCGCCGTATGCATGACATGAAAGCAGAATCCAAAGGCGGTACTCCGCTGTCTGCTGGCGATGTCACCAACGACCTGAGCCACGTGCGTAAAATCATCGTTGCCTGTGATGCCGGTATGGGTTCCAGCGCAATGGGTGCCGGCGTGCTGCGTAAGAAAGTGCAGGATGCAGGTCTGAGCCAGATCTCGGTCACCAACAGCGCGATTAACAACCTGCCGCCGGATGTTGACCTGGTCATCACCCACCGCGATCTGACCGAACGTGCGATGCGTCAGGTACCGCAGGCGCAGCATATTTCGCTGACCAACTTCCTCGACAGCGGCCTGTACTCCAGCCTGACCGAGCGTCTGGTTGCCGCTCAGCGCCACACTGACAATGAAGTCAAAGTCCGCGACAGCCTGAAAGACAGTTTTGATGAAGGGGATAACAACCTGTTCAAACTGGGTGCGGAAAATATCTTCCTCGGTCGCACCGCAACGACCAAAGAAGAAGCAATTCGCTTCGCCGGTGAGCAACTGGTGAAAGGCGGTTACGTTGAGCCAGAATATGTCGATGCGATGCTGGAACGTGAGAAACTGACCCCAACCTATCTGGGTGAGTCTATCGCCGTTCCGCACGGTACAGTTGAAGCGAAAGATCGCGTACTGAAAACCGGCGTCGTGTTCTGCCAGTACCCACAAGGCGTTCGCTTTGGTGAAGAAGAAGACGACATCGCCCGTCTGGTGATCGGTATTGCCGCTCGCAACAACGAGCACATTCAGGTGATTACCAGCCTGACCAACGCGCTGGATGACGAATCCGTCATCGAACGCCTGGCTAACACCACCAGCGTGGATGAAGTGCTGGCGCTGCTGGCGGGTCGTAAGTAAACCCCGTGGCCCGATGGCATTACGCTTATCGGGCCGACCCAATCCTCTCCCTTGTGGAGAGGGTTTGGGTGAGGGAGCAAAAGATTTCCCCTCACCCCAGCCCTCTCGGGTAAAAACATTAATGAAGGTTACTACTATGAAAGCATTACATTTTGGCGCAGGTAATATCGGTCGTGGCTTTATCGGCAAACTGCTGGCGGACGCGGGGATACAACTGACATTCGCTGATGTAAATCAGGTCGTGCTCGACGCCCTGAATGCCCGTCATAGCTACCAGGTTCACGTTGTGGGTGAAAACGAGCAGGTGGATACCGTGACTGGGGTCAATGCGGTAAGCAGCATTGGCGATGACGTTGTTGAGCTGATCGCGCAGGTTGACCTGGTCACCACGGCCGTTGGCCCGGTCGTGCTGGAGCGCATCGCTCCGGCTATCGCCAAAGGCCTGGCCAAACGCAAAGCGCAAGGGATCGCCACCCCGCTGAACATCATCGCCTGTGAAAACATGGTACGAGGCACCACTCAACTGAAAGGCCATGTGCTGAATGCGCTGGCTGAAGACGACAAAGCCTGGGTTGAAGCCCATGTCGGCTTCGTGGATTCCGCCGTTGACCGCATCGTGCCGCCGTCAGCCTCTGCGACCCACGATCCGCTGGAAGTGACTGTCGAAACCTTCAGCGAGTGGATCGTTGACCAGACCCAGTTCAAAGGCGAGCTGCCAAACATCCCGGGAATGGAATTAACTGATAACCTGATGGCATTTGTCGAACGTAAACTCTTCACGCTGAACACCGGGCATGCTATAACCGCGTACCTCGGAAAATTGACCGGTCATCAGACCATCCGCGACGCGATTCTCGACGAGAAAATCCGCGCTGTGGTCAAAGGGGCGATGGAAGAGAGCGGCGCGGTGCTGATCAAACGCTACGGTTTTGATGCCGACAAACATGCGGCATACATTCAGAAAATCCTCGGTCGTTTTGAAAACCCGTATCTGAAAGATGACGTTGAGCGCGTTGGCCGCCAGCCGCTGCGTAAACTGAGCGCGGGTGACCGTTTAATCAAACCGTTGCTGGGTACGCTGGAATACCATCTGCCGCACACTAACCTGGTCAAAGGGATTGCTGCCGCCATGCACTTCCGTAGCGAAGACGATCCGCAGGCGCAGGAGCTGGCTGCGCTGATCGCCGAGAAAGGCCCACAGGCTGCGCTTGCCCAGATTTCCGGGCTGGATATCAACAGCGATGTCGTTGTCGAGGCCGTTAGCGCATATAACGCAAAGTAATGCTGCTGGAACTGGCGCAGGAGCCCCTGCGCCTGATTAATAGATTGTCAGATATGCAGGCAATAATGGAACAAACCCAGGCCTTTGAAAATCGTGTGCTTGAGCGTCTGAATGCTGGCAAAACCGTACGGAGCTTCCTGATCACCGCCGTGGAGTTACTCACCGAGGCGGTAAACATTCTGGTGCTTCAGGTGTTTCGCAAAGATGACTACGCAGTGAAGTACGCTGTAGAACCGTTACTCGACGGCGACGGACCGCTGGGCGATCTGTCTGTGCGCCTGAAGCTAATCTACGGTCTGGGCGTCCTGAGTCGTCCTGAATATGAAGACGCGGAACTGCTGATGGCAATGCGTGAAGAGATGAATCATGACGGTAATGAGTATGCCTTTACGGATGATGAGATTCTCGGGCCGTTCGGTGAACTGCACTGCGTACTGGCGCTGCCGCCACCGCCGCAGTTTGACGCTGCCGACCCCAGTTTGTACGCCATGCAAATCCAGCGCTACCAGCAAGCGGTGCGCTCGACGATGGTTCTCTCCCTGACTGAGCTGATTTCTAAAATCAGCTTAAAAAAAGCCTTCCAGAAGTAGGCATCTCCCTGCCTGCTACTCTTTTTCCTGCACGGGTTGATACAGGCGCCGATAATAATTCAGTCGTTGCAGGTACATCTGCGCATTTTCTGCAGGCACTTCGCTCGGAACGTCATCACGCTCAGGCATTTTATTCAGATACTCTTTGAAGGCCTGACTTGAGGCCATAAAATCCACAGCTTTATCAATCAGAAGCGGAACATTCTCGCCTATTTTTGCCATGTTATATCCTCCATGCGTTCCCGCCGGGCTTAAGCGCAACGGTTAATTTTAGTGTAGGATCGTCCGCGTTATGATATTAAGGAAAACGTGCTTAATCCGTCGGCGGCAAATTATCTCTTACATGATCCTGTTATTGTCTAAAATTCTTAATTAATCAGTCCATTAGAAAAATAGTTAGCCAATAAATACTCGCAGCATTTGATTATTCTTATCCCATTAGTTGTGAATAAACCCGCTCTGCGCGCATACTATAGGCCATTCACCTTATTTCTATCAGAAGCCATCCCATGAAAGAAGTCGAAAAAAACGAAATCAAACGTCTGAGCGATCGCCTCGACGCTATCCGCCACCAGCAGGCCGATCTGTCCCTGGTTGAAGCCGCCGATAAATACGCTGAGCTGGAAAAAGAGAAAGCCACGCTGGAAGCAGAAATCGCCCGTCTGCGTGACGTTCACAGCCAGAAACTGAGCAAAGAGGCGCAGAAACTAATGAACCTGCCGTACCATCGTGCGATCACCAAAAAAGAGCAGGCCGATATGGGCAAGCTGAAGAAAAGCGTGCGCGGTCTGGTGGTGGTTCATCCAATGACGGCCTTAGGCCGCGAAATGGGCCTGCAAGAGATGACGGGCTTCGCTAAAACCGAGTTTTGATTTTATACCGGGCAGCACGTCCGCTGTCCGGTCCTTCCTTAATTGGCCCTACCAATCCCCTTCTGTTACGACCACTGGTTCACAATTCATTAATTTAAGCCTACACTACCGTTGCCAATAAATAACATTTGATTAACCATTCGTTGTCATTATCCCTACACAACAATATTGGCAGGACCACTTTTACACATAATGTGACGTCGAGATGAGCACAGACTCATTGCATTGTGCGTGTGGTCCTCAGGAGACCTGCAATGAATCTCTGGCAACAAAACTACGATCCGGCCGGTAACATCTGGCTTTCCAGTCTGATCGCATCGCTCCCGATTCTGTTTTTCTTTTTCGCGCTGATTAAGCTCAAGCTGAAAGGCTATGTTGCCGCCTCGTGGACGGTGGTGATTGCGCTGGCCGTGGCGCTGCTGTTCTACAAAATGCCGGTCGATCACGCGCTAGCCTCGGTGGTGTACGGTTTCTTCTACGGTCTATGGCCGATTGCCTGGATCATTATCGCCGCAGTGTTTGTCTACAAAATCTCGGTGAAAACCGGCCAGTTCGACATCATCCGTTCGTCTATCCTGTCGATTACCCCTGACCAGCGTTTGCAAATGCTGATCGTCGGCTTCTCATTTGGTGCCTTCCTCGAAGGCGCGGCGGGATTTGGCGCCCCCGTTGCCATCACCGCTGCGCTGCTGGTAGGTCTCGGCTTTAACCCGCTGTATGCCGCCGGACTGTGTCTGATCGTCAATACCGCGCCCGTGGCGTTTGGCGCCATGGGGATCCCGATTCTGGTCGCCGGCCAGGTGACCGGACTGGACAGCTTTGAAATCGGCCAGATGGTTGGTCGTCAGTTACCGTTTCTGACGATTATCGTGCTGTTCTGGATCATGGCGATTATGGACGGCTGGCGCGGCGTGAAAGAGACGTGGCCCGCGGTCATGGTGGCGGGCGGTTCGTTTGCTATCGCCCAGTACCTCAGTTCCAACTTTATCGGCCCGGAATTGCCGGACATTATCTCCTCGCTGGTATCGCTGGTCTGTCTGACGCTGTTCCTGAAACGCTGGCAGCCGGTTCGCATCTTCCGCTTTGGCGATATGGGCGCATCACAGGTTGATCAGACGCTGGCACGCACGAACTATACCGCCGGACAGGTTGTTCGCGCCTGGTCGCCGTTCCTGTTCCTGACGGCCACCGTGACCCTCTGGAGCGTGCCGCCGTTTAAAGCCCTGTTCGCTCCCGGCGGCGCGCTGTACGACTGGGTGATTAACATCCCGGTCCCGTTCCTCGACAAACTGGTTGCCCGCATGCCGCCCGTGGTTCACGAAGCCACCGCCTACACGGCAGTGTATAAATTTGACTGGTTCTCCGCGACCGGCACCGCCATCCTGTTCGCCGCGCTGCTGTCCATTGTCTGGCTGAAGATGAAGCCTTCCGCTGCTATTCAGACCTTCGGCAGCACGCTGAAGGAACTGGCGCTGCCGATCTACTCCATCGGGATGGTGTTGGCCTTTGCGTTTATCTCCAACTATTCCGGGCTCTCCTCGACGCTGGCGTTAGCGCTAGCACACACGGGCAGCGCCTTTACCTTCTTCTCGCCGTTCCTCGGCTGGCTGGGGGTGTTCCTGACCGGTTCAGATACCTCATCTAACGCGCTATTTGCCGCCCTGCAGGCGACTGCCGCACAGCAAATCGGCGTGTCCGACGTGCTGATGGTGGCGGCCAATACCACCGGTGGCGTCACCGGCAAAATGATTTCACCGCAGTCCATCGCCATCGCCTGTGCGGCAGTCGGACTGGTTGGCAAAGAGTCGGATCTGTTCCGTTTTACCGTCAAACACAGCCTGATTTTCACCTGCATGGTGGGCGTTATCACCACGCTTCAGGCTTACGTCTTAACCTGGATGATTCCATGATCGTGATGCCCAGACGCCTGTCGGACGAGGTTGCCTCTCGTGTGCGGGCGCTGATTGAAGAACAACAGCTGGAAGCGGGCATGAAATTGCCCGCCGAGCGTCAGCTGGCGGTACAACTTGGCGTCTCGCGCAACTCGCTGCGCGAAGCGCTGGCAAAGCTCGTCAGCGAAGGCGTGCTGCTCAGCCGTCGCGGCGGCGGCACGTTTGTCCGCTGGCAGCATGAAGAGTGGTCTGAACAAAATATCGTTCAGCCGCTAAAAACCCTGATGGCCGACGACCCGGATTACAGTTTCGACATCCTCGAAGCCCGACACGCCATCGAAGCCAGTACGGCCTGGCATGCGGCAATGCGCTCCACCACGGCCGACAAAGAGAAAATCAAACTCTGCTTTGACGCCACGCTCAGCGAAGACCCGGATCTTGCCTCACAGGCCGACGTTCGTTTTCATCTGGCTATCGCCGAAGCCTCGCATAACGTGGTGCTGTTACAGACGATGCGCGGGTTCTTCGACGTGCTGCAGTCGTCGGTGAAGCAAAGCCGACAACGCATGTATCTCGTTCCACCCGTCTTTTCCCGGCTGACGGAGCAACATCAGGCCGTATTAGATGCCATTCTCGCGGGCGACGCCGACGGCGCGCGTAAGGCGATGATGGCGCACCTCAGTTTCGTCCATACCACCATTAAACAATTTGATGAAGACCAGGCCCGCCAGGCGCGTATTACCCGTCTGCCCGGCGACCACAATGAAAACCCCAGGGAGAACAAAGCATGATTATTTCAGCCGCCAGCGATTATCGCGCCGCAGCCCAGCGCATTCTGCCCCCGTTCCTGTTTCACTATATCGACGGCGGCGCGTATGCGGAGCATACCCTGCGTCGTAACGTGGAAGATTTATCGGACGTAGCGCTACGTCAGCGCGTGCTGAAAAACATGTCTGACTTGAGCCTGGAAACCACGCTGTTTAACGAAAAACTGTCGATGCCAGTGGCGCTGGCGCCGGTTGGGCTGTGCGGCATGTATGCCCGCCGCGGCGAGGTGCAGGCCGCCGCGGCAGCCGATGCGAAAGGGATCCCGTTTACCCTTTCCACTGTCTCCGTGTGCCCGATAGAAGAAGTCGCCCCCACCATTACCCGTCCGATGTGGTTCCAGTTATATGTTTTACGTGACCGTGGATTCATGCGTAATGCGCTGGAACGCGCAAAAGCAGCGGGCTGCTCAACGCTGGTCTTTACGGTCGATATGCCAACACCGGGTGCGCGCTATCGTGACGCCCATTCCGGGATGAGCGGTCCGAATGCCGCGCTGCGTCGCTACTGGCAGGCAGTCACTCATCCACAGTGGGCCTGGGACGTCGGTCTGAACGGTCGTCCACACGATCTCGGCAACATCTCCACTTATCTCGGCAAACCGACCGGACTGGAAGATTACATCGGCTGGCTGGCAAACAACTTTGATCCGTCAATTTCATGGAAGGACCTTGAGTGGATCCGGGAGTTCTGGGATGGCCCGATGGTGATCAAAGGGATCCTCGATCCGGAAGACGCCCGCGACGCCGTTCGCTTTGGTGCCGATGGAATTGTGGTCTCTAACCACGGTGGCCGTCAGTTAGACGGCGTACTCTCTTCCGCGCGCGCTCTGCCCGCCATTGCGGATGCAGTGAAAGGCGATATCGCCATTCTGGCGGACAGCGGCATCCGTAACGGGCTGGACGTGGTACGGATGATTGCGCTGGGTGCCGACACCGTCCTGCTGGGCCGCGCCTATCTGTACGCGCTGGCGACGGCGGGTCAGGCCGGTGTGGCCAATCTGCTGAATCTGATCGAAAAAGAGATGAAGGTTGCCATGACGCTGACCGGTACGAAATCTATCAGCGAAATCAGCCGCGATTCACTGGTGCAAGAGCTTACCAAACTGCCTGCCGCACTGGCCTCGTTGACGCAGGGTGATGCGGCGTAGTGAAAGTGCTATTCTGCCCCCGTCATTAAGGGGGCAGCATGCTTAACATCGTTTTATTTGAACCTGAAATCCCGCCGAACACGGGCAACATCATTCGCCTTTGCGCCAATACCGGTTTTCGTCTGCATATCATTGAGCCAATGGGCTTTACCTGGGACGACAAGCGCCTGCGCCGTGCCGGTCTGGATTATCATGAGTTCGCCGCCGTCCAGCGCCATCACGATTATGACGCCTTTGTCGCCGCAGAAAACCCGCAGCGCCTGTTTGCCCTCACCACGAAAGGCACGCCTGCACACAGCGCGGTGAGCTATCAGGATGGCGACTATCTCATGTTTGGTCCGGAAACGCGCGGTCTGCCAGCCAGCATTCTCGATGCCCTGCCCGCTGAACAAAAAATACGTATTCCGATGATGCCGGACAGCCGCAGTATGAACCTGTCAAATGCCGTATCGGTGGTAGTGTATGAAGCGTGGCGCCAGTTGGGATATCCTGGCGCAGTATTGCGCACACTTTGAATTGTCGGATGGCGGCTGTCGCCTTATCCGACCTACGGTTTTGTAGGCCTGGTAAGCACAGCGCCACCGGGCAAGAGATTAAATACCGTCGCCGTACTCGAAAGTATGGTGTATCCCGTTGAAATGTTGATCCATATCCATTGACGGCTTATCGCTGTCTGGCTTACCGACAATGCGCGCCGGGACGCCTGCGGCGGTGGTGTGCGGCGGAACGGGCTGTAACACCACGGAACCGGCACCAATTTTCGCGCCGCGTCCGACTTCGATATTGCCGAGAATTTTCGCCCCCGCGCCAATCATCACGCCTTCACGAATTTTGGGATGACGATCGCCGCTGGTTTTACCGGTCCCGCCGAGGGTGACTGATTGCAGGATCGACACGTCATCTTCGATCACCGCCGTCTCACCGACGACAATGCCGGTGGCATGATCGAGCATGATCCCCCGACCAATCTTCGCCGCCGGGTGAATATCCACCTGGAACGTCACGGAGACCTGGTTTTGCAGGAAGATTGCCAGCGCGCGGCGACCTTCATTCCACAGCCAGTGGCCAATGCGGTAGGCCTGCAAGGCATGAAAACCTTTCAGGTACAAAAGCGGTGTGGAGTATTTATCGACTGCCGGGTCACGCGTGCGGACGGCCTGAATATCACAGGCCGCTGAGGCGATCATTTCCGGGTCTGCCGCGTACGCTTCTTCGACCACTTCACGGATCGCTATGGCGGGCATAATGGGCGATGCCAGTTTGTTCGCCAGCATGTAGCTTAGCGCACTGCCCAGATTCTCATGCTTGAGTAGCGTTGCGTGGTAAAAACTGGCCAGCATAGGCTCACAGTCTGCCAGAGCGCGGGCTTCGGCTTTTATATTGTTCCAGACGATATCCAGTTCTTCACACGGCATTGCGGGCTCCAGGTAATGAGGCTAACGACCGGCCCGTTCTTCGCGGGCCGGGTCATTTTTTAAAAACGGATCCTTGAGACTAGTGGCTGCTTCGCTCGTCCTTGCGTGCACGACCTAATAAGGTCAATGCTGCCTCGCGCGCGTTTTTTCCGCAATATAATACTTGATAAATTTCCTCGGTTATTGGCATTTCGACACCAAAACGGTGTGCCAACTCGCGGACTTCTTTCGTATTGCGGTAGCCTTCAACCACCTGTCCAATCTTGTCCTGCGCGCCTTGAACATCCATGCCCTGACCAAGCATCATGCCAAAACGGCGGTTGCGCGACTGGTTGTCGGTACAGGTCAGCACCAGATCGCCTAACCCGGCCATTCCCATAAAGGTTGCCGGATCGGCGCCCAGCGCCGCCCCCAGACGCGACATTTCCGCCAGACCGCGAGTAATCAGCGCGGTACGGGCGTTAGCGCCAAAACCAATGCCGTCAGACATTCCCGCGCCAATCGCAATCACGTTCTTCACCGCGCCGCCCAACTGGACGCCGATGAAATCCGGATTGCTGTAGACACGGAAACTCTTACCGCAGTGCAGCAGTTGCTGCAGATCGTCAGCAAAGGTGTCGTCAGTGGAAGCCAGGGAGATGGCCGTCGGCATGCCTGCCGCCAGTTCTTTCGCGAACGTCGGTCCGGAAATCACCGCCAGCGGGATTTGATCGCCCAGCGCTTCACGGGCAACGTCCTGCAACAGGCGTCCCGTCTCTGCTTCCAGCCCTTTGGTTGCCCAGACCAGACGCGCGTCAGGACGCAGCAGAGGCTTAATCTGTCGCAATACTTCGCCAAAGACATGGCTGGGCACGACCACCAGAATATCGCGACTGGCCGCCAGCGCTGTGGCTAAGTCGCTTTCGAGGCGTAACGTATCGGGGAAAGGCACATCCGGGAGGAACGCGACGTTGCAGCGATCGTGCTCAAGGGTCGCGATATGTTTAGGATCGTGGCCCCACAGGACAACCTGGTGGCCATTTCTTGCCAGGGTGATGGCAAGAGCGGTGCCGTACGAGCCGGCACCGATCACAGTCATTGAAGCATTACTTTGGTTCATCAGGCATCCTGATGTTCTTCAGTACCTTCGCCAGCCTGCTGCTGTAAATAGTTCATGAACAGCGCATCAAAGTTAACCGGCGCAAGGTTCAGTTGCGGGAACGTACCGCGTGAAACCAGGCTGGTGATGCATTCGCGGGCATACGGGAACAGAATGTTCGGGCAGTATGCGCCCAGGCAATGCGCCATCTGGGTGCCTTCGATTCCGCTGATGGAGAAGATACCGCCTTGCTGAACTTCGCACAGGAACGCCGTCTCTTCACCCAGGGAAGCCGTTACGGTAACACGCAGCACCACTTCGTATACGTCATCTGCCAGTTGGGTAGATGCCGTATCCAGATCAAGTTTAACCTCTGGCTGCCAATCTTTCTGGAAAACATGCGGCGCATTCGGCGCTTCAAAAGAGACATCTTTGGTGTAAATACGCTGGATCTGGAAAGCCATTTCGGTGTTGTTTTGTTCTGACATGTGTAGAAAACCCTTTAGTGTTGTCCTTAAATAGCGCTTGATGCCAATAACATGGCCCAGCGTTAGCTCAGCAGGGGATCAAGTCCACCACGCGCATCCAACGCATACAAGTCGTCACAGCCGCCAATGTGCTGTGCATCAATAAAAATCTGCGGAACCGTCGTACGACCACTGCGCTTGATCATCTCTTCACGCTTCACGGCATCACCGTCGATCGGCAGTTCCTGGAAGCTCACACCCTTGCTGTTCAGCAGCGCTTTTGCACGATGGCAAAACGGGCAGGTTGCTTTGGTGTAGATCTCAATATTGGCCATGATTTTACTCCAGTGATAAGTACCGCTTTACTTCCCACGAACTAATGGCAAATTCTCACCGCTCCAGCCCGCAACGCCTTCTTTCAGCACAGACACTTTCTCAAAGCCCGCTTTGATCAGCGCGTTTGCCGCTTCCTGGCACTGCATGCCGGAACCATCGACCACGATAACCGGTTTGTCTTTGTGCTTTTCCAGCTCGCCCACGTTGTTCGCTTTGATTTCGCTCGGCAGCAGGTTAATGGAACCCGCGATATGGCCTTTGCGGAAATCGTCACGCTGACGTAAATCCACGATAACGGCGTCTTCTTTGTTGATAAGACGCGTGGCTTCGCCGCGAGTGATGACCTTAACTTTCGACGTCAGGCCTTTGAACGTGGTGAACAATACCGCCACCAGTAACGCAATCCAGGCGATACTCAGTATGGGATGGCGGCTAACAAATTGCATAATTTCTTGCATGGGGGGTAACAACTCCCGACTCAGTGATTAAAAAACCAGGACAGGAGTATACCTGCGCGTTGGCGCAAATACAGCCAGCGCGTGCAATGGATTGCATTTTTGCGGGGCACTACGGAAAAAAAAGTGCAAATCCGTGCCATCCATGAACCAGCCTGCCCCATTCTTTGATCTTCTGAGGCTATTTTATCGATTCAGCTGTAGTAAAATTACGCAATTATTTTTGTCTCTTGAGTGTGAGGTTTCGCAATGTCGGTTTCTAAAAAACCTATGGTACTGGTGATTCTGGATGGCTATGGCTACCGTGAAGACAGCCAGGATAACGCCATTTTTACTGCCAAAACCCCGGTAATGGATGCGCTGTGGGCAAAACGCCCGCATACCCTGATCGATGCTTCCGGTCTGGAAGTGGGCCTGCCCGATCGTCAGATGGGTAACTCCGAAGTCGGTCACGTTAACCTGGGTGCGGGCCGCATCGTGTATCAGGACCTGACCCGTCTGGACGTTGAAATTAAAGAACGTACTTTCTTTGCTAACCCGACGCTGACCGCAGCGGTTGACCAGGCGAAAAACGCCGGTAAAGCCGTGCACATCATGGGTCTGCTCTCTGCCGGTGGCGTCCATAGCCACGAAGATCACATCATGGCGATGGTTGAACTGGCCGCAGAGCGTGGCGCAGAGAAAATCTATCTGCACGCTTTCCTCGATGGCCGCGATACGCCGCCACGCAGCGCAGAGTCATCCCTGAAAAAATTCGAAGAGAAATTTGCCGCGCTGGGCAAAGGTCGCGTCGCCTCCATCATTGGCCGTTACTATGCGATGGACCGCGACAACCGTTGGGATCGCGTGGAGAAAGCGTATGACCTGATGACGCTGGCGCAGGGTGAGTTCCAGGCCAATACCGCCGTTGAAGGTCTGCAGGCCGCCTATGCCCGCGATGAAAACGATGAATTCGTGAAAGCCACCGTGATCCGCGCCGAAGGCCAGGCCGATGCCGCGATGGAAGACGGCGACACGCTCATTTTCATGAACTTCCGTGCTGACCGTGCGCGTGAAATCACCCGCGCCTTTGTTAACGCTGACTTTGACGGCTTCGCGCGCAAGAAAGTGGTTAACCTGAACTTCGTGATGCTGACCGAATACGCAGCCGACATCAAAACGGCCGTTGCCTATCCGCCCGCCTCGCTGGCGAACACGCTTGGCGAATGGATGGCGAAGAACGACAAAACGCAGTTGCGTATCTCCGAAACGGAAAAATACGCCCACGTCACCTTCTTCTTCAACGGCGGCGTTGAAGAACCGTTCACCGGTGAAGATCGCATCCTGATCAACTCACCGAAAGTGGCGACCTACGATCTGCAGCCGGAAATGAGCTCCGCAGAGCTGACCGAAAAACTGGTGGCCGCTATCGAAAGCGGGAAATACGACACCATCATCTGTAACTACCCGAACGGCGACATGGTCGGTCACACGGGCGTGATGGAAGCGGCGGTTAAAGCGGTTGAAGCGCTGGACCACTGTGTTGAGCAGGTGACGAAAGCGGTTGAGTCCGTTGGCGGTCAACTGCTGATCACCGCTGACCACGGCAACGCCGAGCAGATGCGCGATCCGGCAACCGGTCAGGCGCACACCGCGCACACTAACCTGCCGGTTCCGCTGATTTATGTCGGCAGCAAAAATGTGAAAGCGGTGGAAGGCGGCAAACTTTCCGATATCGCCCCTACCATGTTGACGCTGATGGGCATGGAAATCCCGCAAGAGATGACTGGTAAGCCGCTGTTCATCGTGGAATAATCCTTCCCCATGAGGGGAAAGACGATAAATAGCGAAAATGGGGCCATGAAACCAAGACGGTTTTCAGTCAGGCCCCTGATTTACGCCAGCGTGGTGAGCGCTGGCGTATTGTTGTGCGCCTTTTCCGCCCACGCGGATGACCGCGATCAGCTTAAATCCATTCAGGCAGATATCGCCGCCAAAGAACGCGCCGTTCGTCAGCAACAGCAACAGCGTTCCGGCCTGCTCGCGCAACTGAAGGCGCAGGAAGAGGCCATCTCCGCCGCCGCACGCCAGTTACGTGAAACGCAAAACACGCTCGCACAGCTGAACAAACAAATCGATGAGATGAATGCTTCTATCGCGAAGCTGGAACGGCAGAAAGCCAACCAGGAGCGCAGCCTTGCCGCGCAGCTGGATGCCGCGTTTCGCCAGGGTGAACACACCGGTATTCAGCTTATCCTCAGCGGCGAAGAGAGCCAGCGTGGCCAGCGTTTGCAGGCCTACTTTGGTTATCTGAACCAGGCGCGCCAGGAGACGATCAACGAGCTGAAGCAGACTCGCGAAGAGGTCGCCGCTCAGCGTGCCGAACTGGAAGAGAAGCAGAGTCAGCAACAGACGCTGCTGTATGAACAGCGTGCCCAGCAGGCGAAGCTTGAACAGGCGCGTAACGAACGTAAGAAAACCCTCGCCGGGCTGGAGTCCTCTATTCAGCAGGGCCAGCAACAGCTCAGCGAACTGCGCGCCAACGAATCCCGTTTGCGTAACAGCATTGCCCGCGCCGAAGCGGCCGCCAAAGCCCGTGCCGAACGCGAAGCACGCGAGGCGGAAGCGGTACGTAATCGCCAGAAAGAGGCCACCCGCAAAGGCACCACGTACAAGCCCACAGACAGTGAGAAATCGCTGATGTCGCGTACCGGCGGTCTGGGTTCGCCACGCGGCCAGGCATTCTGGCCCGTGCGCGGCCCCACGCTACATCGCTATGGCGAACAACTGCAAGGTGAGCTACGTTGGAAGGGGATGGTTATCGGTGCATCTGAAGGCACTGAAGTGAAAGCCATTGCCGATGGTCGCGTCATTCTGGCGGACTGGCTGCAGGGATACGGACTGGTCGTCGTCGTTGAACACGGCAAGGGCGACATGAGTCTTTATGGCTACAACCAGAGTGCGCTGGTCAGTGTCGGTACGCAGGTTCGCGCCGGTCAGCCGATTGCGCTGGTGGGTAGCAGTGGGGGTCAGGGTCGACCGTCGCTTTATTTCGAAATTCGTCGCCAGGGTCAGGCCGTCAATCCACAACCGTGGTTGGGAAGATAAGTTTTGCCTCAGTTTCGTCGTACTGTTCTTTCATTCGCCAGCCTGCTGGCATTCGCCTCCCCTGTTTTTGCTGGCAAACTTGCCATCGTCATTGACGATTTTGGCTACCGCCCGCATTACGAAAATCAGGTGCTGGCGATGCCCTCTCAAATCTCCGTCGCTGTGCTGCCCAATGCGCCTCATGCGCGCGAAATGGCGACCAAAGCGCATAACAACGGTCATGAAGTGCTGATCCATCTGCCGATGGCACCGCTGAGTAAACAGCCGCTGGAGAAAGACACGCTGCGTCCGGAGATGAGCAGCGACGAAATTGAGCGGATCATTCGTGAGGCGGTTGGCAAAGTGCCTTACGCGGTGGGGCTCAACAACCACATGGGCAGCGCAATGACTTCCAGCCTGTTTGGTATGCAGAAAGTGATGCAGGCGCTGGAACGCTACGATCTCTATTTTCTCGACAGTATGACCATCGGTAATAGTCAGGCGATGCGTGCCGCATCCGGGACCGGCGTGAAGGTGATTAAGCGGAAAGTGTTTCTCGACGACACGCAAAACGACGCGGACATTCGCCGCCAGTTTACCCGCGCGATTGATCTGGCTCGCCGCAACGGTTCTGCCATCGCGATAGGCCACCCTCATCCGTCGACGGTACGTGTGTTACAGCAAATGGTGTATAACCTGCCAGCCGACATCACCCTTGTCCGTCCGAGCAGCCTGCTCAATGAGCCGCAGGTGGATACCTCCACGCCGAATCTGACACCGCCGAAAACCAATGACGCCCCGCGAAATCCATTCCGCGGCGTGACATTGTGTAAACCGAAGAAACCAGTAGAACCGGTCTATACCAGTCGATTCTTCAGCGTGTTAAGCGAAAGCATCAGTCAGAGCACGCTGGTGAACTGGTTCCAGAATCAGTGGCAGGGCTGGGGAAAATCGCCCCGCGATAACAGCGTTAACCCAGGTTAAGCGCTTTACGTGCAGTACGATGGTGCGAACGCGTTTTGTCGCGCCATTGGTACAATCTCACTGACCACAGTAACGCCTGATAGGCAACCTTGGCGCTGCGCACGTTCATTATCATACGTTTATACATCCCCGAGGTAAAAATCTCGGCGATCATTCGCTGGCGCGTCAAAATATCTGGTTCTTTACGCACGGAATGACAAACACGCAATGCTTCATACGTTATTTGTTGATGAAATTCAGGATAGACAGTAATCCTGTCTGCGTAATTCCGGTTCAGCTTCTCTAATAAGCGGGTGATCTTAATGTAATGCCGCTGATAGTTCAGATTTTTATTACCCTGACGTTTCAGTCGGCTGACAGAATTATTATGTAAGAAATATTTATACAAGGATTCTTCCGTATAACGCGCACGCAACGCGTTAAACATAAATTCCGTGCTCCACACAATATCCTGATGATGTAATCCGGGAATAAAGCGGATGTTATTCTTTTCAATCACATCCCGACGATAAACTCCCATCCACACCACGTGGGTCCAGCGGCGGGAAGAAAGCGCCATACGTAGCCAGTCAGGGCCGGTGAGTACGCCGGTTGAACGGATCCGGTCGGTTGGGATAGATTGCCAGGTCACACCGGTATCCCGCTCGCTCCAGTCGGCATTGCACTGCGCGACGTCCAGATCGTCTTCCAGCGCCATTGTCATTAGCGTTTCGTACATGTGCGGATAGACGAGATCATCAGCATCAACAAACGCGATGTACTTACCGCTCGCCACCTCCATCCCGCGGTTACGGGCGACCGATGCCCCGGCATTCGCCTGGTGCAGCAGTCGTACATGGGGATAATTTTCGGCGTAATACTTTGCTATATCAACAGAATTATCCGTTGACCCGTCATTTACAATAATAATTTCCAGGGCAGTCCATGTTTGCGCGATGAGAGATTCCATGCAGGCTTTAAAATCATTACCCGCATTATATAACGGGATAATAACACTGAGTCTGTTTGTACTGTTCATCATAATAAATTACCGAATGCCTTTGAAGTTATCCGCCTTTTTACAGCCTTTGTATTAAGAAACGATTAAGGTTGATAATAATATTTGTAAAGGTTCCAGGAGACTTCAGCGTAGGGGCATCAGGTAAACAGCAATATAAGACTACGACGCAATTACGAATTATTTATGACAATGACAATTCTTTACAGCTTTCCGGATATTCCTCAGGAAATAAGGCCGGATTTTCCGGCCTTTTCTGATTAATTCCAGCTGAGAATAACTTTCCCGGACTGACCTGAACGCATGGCGTCAAAGCCTTTCTGGAACTCATCAATCGAGAAGCGGTGGGTGATGATCGGCGACAGATCCAGGCCCGACTGAATCAGCGCGGCCATCTTGTACCAGGTTTCGAACATTTCGCGGCCGTAAATGCCTTTAATGAACAGCCCCTTAAAGATCACCTTTGTCCAGTCGATAGACATGTCTGAGGGAGGAATGCCCAGCATAGCAATCCGACCACCGTGGTTCATGGTGTCCAGCATCGCGCGGAATGCTGGCGGCGCACCGGACATCTCCAGGCCGACATCAAACCCTTCAGTCATGCCCAGTTCGTCCATCACCTCGTTCAGGCTCTCTTTCGACACGTTGACTGCGCGGGTGATCCCCATCTTACGCGCCAGTTCGAGACGGTACTCGTTGACGTCGGTGATCACCACGTTGCGTGCGCCCACGTGCTTCGCTACCGCCGCCGCCATGATGCCGATAGGGCCAGCTCCCGACACCAGCACGTCTTCGCCGACCAGATCGAACGACAACGCCGTATGCACCGCATTGCCAAACGGGTCAAAGATGGAGGCCAGATCATCCGAGATATTGTCCGGGATTTTGAACGCGTTGAACGCCGGGATCACCAGGTATTCTGCGAAACAGCCCGGACGGTTCACGCCCACGCCTGTGGTATTACGGCACAGGTGGGTGCGTCCGCCACGACAGTTACGGCAGTGTCCGCAGGTAATGTGACCTTCCCCAGACACGCGGTCGCCGATCTTAAAGCCTTTCACTTCCTGACCGATACCGACCACTTCACCAACGTACTCATGGCCGACAACCATAGGAACCGGGATGGTTTTTTGCGACCATTCATCCCAGTTATAGATGTGAACGTCAGTGCCGCAGATGGCTGTTTTACGGATTTTAATCAGCAGATCGTTGTGGCCGACTTCCGGTTCCGGAACGTCGGTCATCCAGATGCCCTCTTCCGCTTTCAGTTTGGATAACGCTTTCATCTCACATCCTCAGGCAATAACGCCCAGTTGTTTACCAATGCGGGTGAAGGCTTCCACCGCGCGGGTGATTTGTTCCGGGGTATGCGCCGCAGACATCTGAGTACGAATGCGCGCCTGACCTTTCGGAACAACAGGATAGAAGAATCCTGTGACGTAAATGCCCTCTTTTTGCAGCTCGCGGGCAAAGTCTTGTGCAATCACCGCGTCGCCCAGCATCACCGGGATAATCGCGTGATCGGCGCCGGCCAGGGTAAACCCGGCGGCAGACATTTGCTCACGGAACTGACGCGCGTTGGCCCACAGGCGATCGCGCAGTTCACCGCCAGACTCAACCATCTCCAGCACTTTGATGGAGGCAGCGACAATCGCCGGCGCCAGCGAGTTAGAGAACAGATACGGGCGGGAGCGCTGACGCAGCCATTCAACCACCTCTTTGCGCGCGGCGGTATAGCCACCAGACGCGCCGCCAAGCGCTTTACCCAGCGTACCGGTGATGATGTCTACGCGGCCCATCACGTCGCAGTACTCATGGGAGCCGCGACCGTTCTCACCGACAAACCCCACCGCATGAGAGTCATCGACCATCACCAGCGCGTTGTATTTGTCAGCCAGATCGCACACGCCCTTCAGGTTGGCGATGACGCCGTCCATTGAGAACACACCGTCAGTAGCAATCAGCACATGACGAGCCCCGGCGTCTCGCGCTTCCTGCAGACGCGCTTCCAGTTCCTGCATATCGTTGTTGGCATAGCGGAAGCGCTTTGCTTTACACAGGCGCACGCCGTCAATGATGGAGGCATGGTTCAGGGCATCGGAAATAATCGCATCTTCGGCGCCGAGCAGCGTTTCGAACAGGCCGCCGTTGGCATCAAAGCAGGAGGAATAAAGAATGGCATCTTCCATGCCGAGGAATTCAGCCAGCTTTTGCTCCAGCTGTTTATGGTTGTCCTGGGTGCCACAGATAAAGCGCACCGACGCCATCCCAAATCCGTGAGAATCCATACCGGCTTTTGCCGCGGTAATCAGCTCCGGATGGTTCGCCAGCCCCAGATAGTTGTTGGCGCAGAAGTTAATGACGTGGCTGCCATCTGCCACCGTGATATCTGCCTGCTGAGCAGACGTAATAATGCGCTCTTCTTTAAACAATCCTTCCGCACGGGCGGTTTGCAGATCGTTGGTTAACTGTTTGTAAAAATCCCCACGCATTGCGATTCTCCAGACTGGGCAAATTTCAGCACATCTTACCTAACCCTGGACGCTGATACGAGATGACGCATTATCACTTCTTTAAAATGCAGGATAAATCACGCGTACCCACACGACCATTCGGTGAATGGCTGAAGCCAACGCTATGTAGTGATATGATAAGAGGTATTCGTGTCTGAGATTGTCTCTGACTCCATAATTCATAGGTTACAGTTATGATCATCGTTACCGGCGGCGCGGGCTTTATCGGCAGCAACATCGTTAAGTCCCTGAATGATAAAGGCATCACCGATATCCTGGTGGTGGACAACCTGAAAGACGGCACCAAGTTTGTTAACCTGGTGGATCTGAACATTGCCGACTATATGGATAAAGAAGATTTCTTAATCCAGATTATGGCGGGCGAAGAGTTCGGCGATATCGAAGCCATTTTCCACGAAGGGGCCTGCTCTTCCACCACCGAGTGGGACGGCAAGTACATGATGGATAACAACTATCAGTACTCCAAAGAGCTGCTGCACTACTGCCTGGAGCGCGAAATTCCGTTCCTGTATGCCTCTTCCGCTGCCACCTATGGCGGTCGCACTTCTGACTTTATCGAATCCCGCGAATATGAGAAACCGCTGAACGTCTACGGTTACTCCAAATTCCTGTTTGACGAGTATGTCCGTCAGATCCTGCCAGAAGCCAACTCGCAGATCGTCGGCTTCCGTTACTTCAACGTCTACGGGCCGCGTGAAGGCCATAAAGGCAGCATGGCGAGCGTGGCTTTCCATCTCAATACGCAACTCAACAACGGCGAAACGCCGAAGCTGTTTGAAGGTAGTGAAAACTTCAAGCGTGACTTCGTGTACGTCGGTGACGTGGCGGATGTCAATCTGTGGTTCTGGGAGAACGGCGTGTCCGGCATCTTTAACCTGGGTACCGGTCGTGCAGAATCTTTCCAGGCCGTTGCCGATGCCGCGCTGGCATACCATAAGAAAAGTGAACTCGAATACATTCCGTTCCCGGAAAAACTGAAAGGTCGCTATCAGGCATTTACTCAGGCCGATCTGACCAACCTGCGCGCTGCGGGCTACGATAAGCCCTTCAAGACCGTTGCCGAAGGCGTAACGGAATATATGGCCTGGCTGAACCGCGACGCATAAGGCAGGCAATCTATGAGGATTCTGGTGATTGGCCCGTCCTGGGTGGGCGACATGATGATGTCGCAAAGTCTCTATCGCACGCTCAACGCGCGCTATCCCCAGGCGATAATCGACGTGATGGCACCGGCATGGTGCCGTCCGTTGTTATCGCGGATGCCGGAAGTCAACGAGGCCATTCCGATGCCGCTCGGTCACGGCGCACTCGAACTCGGCGAACGCCGCAAACTTGGTCACAGTCTGCGTGAAAAACGCTATGACCGTGCTTATGTGTTGCCCAACTCGTTTAAATCAGCGCTGGTTCCTTTCTTTGCCGGTATCCCTCACCGTACGGGCTGGCGCGGTGAAATGCGCTATGGCCTGCTTAACGACGCGCGCGTACTGGATAAAGCCGCCTGGCCCTTAATGGTCGAGCGCTACGTGGCGCTGGCCTACGACAAAGGCGTGATGCGCACGGCGAAAGATCTGCCGCAGCCGCTGTTGTGGCCGCAGCTCCAGGTGAGCGAAGGTGAAAAGTCGTTAACCTGCAGCGCGTTTTCGCTTTCTGACGAACGTCCGATGATTGGCTTTTGCCCCGGCGCGGAGTTCGGTCCGGCAAAACGCTGGCCGCATTACCATTATGCGGAACTGGCGAAACAGCTCATCGATGAAGGCTATCAGATAGTGCTGTTTGGCTCGGCGAAAGATCATGAGGCCGGAAACGAAATTCTGGCGACATTGAGTGATGAACAACAGGCGTGGTGTCGTAACCTGGCGGGCGAAACACAGCTCGAACAGGCGGTCATATTGATTGGCGCATGTAAGGCCGTTGTCACCAACGACTCCGGTCTGATGCACGTCGCCGCGGCGCTGAATCGTCCGCTGGTCGCCCTCTATGGCCCGAGCAGCCCGGATTTCACCCCGCCGCTGTCACATAAAGCACGCGTGATTCGCCTGATAACGGGCTATCACAAAGTACGCAAAGGCGATGCCGCCGAAGGCTATCATCAGAGTCTGATAGATATTACGCCGGCGCGCGTACTGGAAGAACTCAACAGTCTGTTACTGCAAGAGGAAGACTGACGAATGCGGGTTCTGATCGTCAAAACATCCTCAATGGGTGATGTGCTACATACCCTGCCGGCACTCACGGATGCACAACAAGCCATCCCCAATATTCAGTTTGACTGGGTGGTTGAAGAAGGGTTTGCGCAGATACCGTCCTGGCATGCCGCGGTGAACCGTGTCATCCCTGTGGCGATTCGCCGCTGGCGTAAAGCCTGGTTTTCCGCACCGATTAAAGCAGAACGCAAGGCCTTTCGCGATGCCGTACAGGCAGTGCGCTATGACGCCGTCATCGACGCCCAGGGACTGGTGAAAAGCGCAGCACTGGTCACGCGTCTGGCGCATGGGGTAAAACACGGCATGGACTGGCAAACCGCGCGTGAACCGCTGGCCAGCCTGTTCTATAATCGCCGCCATCATATTGTCAGACAACAGCATGCCGTCGAGCGTACGCGTGAACTGTTTGCAAAAAGTTTAGGCTATCAAAAACCGGCGTCTCAAGGCGATTATGCCATTGCGCAGCATTTCCTTGCCTTCGGAAATACGGATGAACAGCCCTATGCCGTATTTTTGCATGCCACTACGCGCGATGATAAGCACTGGCCGGAGGCAAACTGGCGAGCGCTAATCGGTCTGTTAGCTGAGAGTGGGATAAGCATTAAATTGCCCTGGGGTGCACCTCACGAAGAAGCACGGGCGAAGCGGTTATCTGAGGGATTCGCTCACGTTGAGGTATTACCGCGAATGACGCTGGAAGGCGTCGCGCGCGTGCTGGCGGGAGCAAAATTTGTCGTTTCAGTCGATACGGGGTTAAGCCATCTGACCGCCGCACTCGATCGACCTAACGTCACGTTGTACGGTCCTACGGATCCAGGGCTTATTGGTGGTTACGGGAAGAACCAGGTGGCGTGTCGTGCGCCAGGAAATCAATTAGCAATGCTAAACGCTGATTCAGTTCGCGACAAACTATCATCATTATTATAAAGGTAATTGAATGCCAACCTTGAGTCTTATCAGTCCCTGGCGCCACTACGCCACGAAGACGTCTTCAGCACTGGAAGTGACAACCTATTTGCTCTGTGCCATCACGCTGATTGTTGCAATGTTTGATAACACGCTAAGCATGAAGTTATATAATGTTACGGCGATATTGGGTCTGTTGGCGCTGCTATTACGCGGTAAACCTGAAAGCTATTCGGTACAGTACTGGTTGCTGCCGCTCGCTATTTTTATCATCGGCGCGCTGGACGTCGCGTGGTATTCCGCCTTTAAGGTTGATCACTCTCCCTTTCGCGCGACCTATCACAGTTATTTGAACACGGCGAAAATCTTTCTCTTTGGCGCTTTTCTTACTTTGCTGGCGCTGACGTCAAGAATTCGCTTTAAGAAAGAGTTACCGCTTTATATCCTGTATTCGCTGTCATTCTTTATCGCGGGATATGCGTATTATATAAAAGCGACCACTGGCATAATTCGTCTTGATTTTGGCATTGGTTCGGCCACGGGCGCAGCCTACTCCATTATGTTTGTCGGAATTGTCAGCGGGATATCGATTCTCTACACCCAGCGGAATCATCCGATATTATTTTTACTGAATGCCATCGCGATATTCTATGTCCTGGCACTTACCCAGACGCGCTCCACGCTGTTGATCTTCCCGGTGATTTGCGCGCTGTCGTTGGTTGCCGGATATATCAAGTCGCCGAAGAAACTCTTCTTTTCAGTCATTGGCTTTTTCATCGCGTTGGTTGTGCTGATTGCCTTGTTTAGTAAGCCGATTTATAACCGCTTCCACGAAGGTGTGTCGGATCTGACGCGCTATAGCCAGGGTAATAGCAAGAGTTCTCTGGGTGCACGTCTGGCAATGTACGAAATTGGCTTCGACATCTTTAAAGAGGCTCCGCTCGCGGCGAGATCCGCCGATACACGGGCCCAGCGAATGACAGAACTCGCAACTGAGCATAAATATCTGCAAGGCGCGCTGGAGTTTTCGAATGTCCATTTACATAACGAGTTTATCGAAGCCGCTTCACTGAAAGGGATCGCCGGGGTCCTGTCGACACTGTTATTCTATATCGCGCTGTTCTTTACGGTTTATTATCACCGTTCGCTGGGACTTTTTGCGCTAACGCTAGCGATCGTCGGAACAGGGCTCAGTGATGTCATTCTCTGGTCTCGTAGCGTGCCAATCATCTTAATAACCGCGATCGTTTTAATGCTTTTCCTCAAGAAAAATCGATTGCACGGCGATATTGCGCCACAATAAGCTGACCATCAGAAGTGAGCTATCACTCACTTCTGATGTTTCGACAGCAACCCCTCTACCGATTCAGTCAGAACCTTCAGGCTAATATCCTTCACCGTATACGTCGGAGAGACCACCTGTAATGCATTGCAGTTATTCGGTGCCCAGATGAGATGCGAGGGGTAGGTCGTTTGTCGCGCATTTGGATAAAGTGCGAGCGTAGGAATTTCATATGCCGATGCAATGTGGACCAGTGCGGTATCCACGGAAATCACATACTGACTGAATTTTGTCAGTGCAACGGTATAAATGAATTCTTTAAAGGGCAGGGATTCAATGCCCGGTATTGCAATTGCGCGAATATCTTCGGCTAAGCCGGTAAAAATAACCCGGTAATCCGGATGCTGTTTACGGAGATGCGAATAAATCATACCGATCTGCTCATCAGACAGTCGACAGATTTTCTTTGCCCCTAGCGCATTGATAATAATTATTTTTGCGTCGCCGACAAAATCCAGAACTTCTTTTTCAACCGATTCTGGCAACGGTAAATCATAACTCACATCAAATTCATGACGTTCATCGCCATAAAAATGACGCAGTATCTCACTGGCCCGTGTACACATGTGCGCCGTTAACTTCTCATCATGCGGATGGTAAACGGTATAGTAACGTTTATACCACTTATCAAAACCCAGGATATGAGCGTGTCTGACACCCGACAGCAACAGGCTATGACCAAAGGAAGGCATGGTTTCAAAGGGGTCAAGTACGATATCGAAAGATTCGCGGGAAAGACGTTTACGTAATGCCAGTACATCGTTGATAGCATTTGATTTTTTAATATAAAACTGATGTATCCGGCTATTACCAGAAAGAAACGCTTTCCCCGCTTCTGTGGTTAATATTGACAGTTGTACACCACGATTAGTCAGTTCGCGATACAACGAACTCAATACGATTAAATCGCCTAATTTGTTGTTATCATGGATTAGCAAGCAGGTCTGAATCTTATCTGCATTAATTTTTGCATCCTTCTTCCTGGCGAAGAAAAATGACAAAAAATTAATCTTAATTTTATTAATACAGTATCTTTTTTTCTTATGAAAAGCACCTAAACCCATGCGAGTTACCACACTACAAATAAAAAAGAGATTAATACTAACTTACATAAGAATCGGCACGATCGTGAAGACCATGCGCATTGTTCATGATGTGCTGCCTGGAAGGTAACGTTGCGACATCCGCTGCCTTGATATAGGGAATAATATCGTAGCTTATGGCGGTATCGTCAGACAGATTATAGATACTAAAGTCGTCAACATTCTCACACATAAACTGGAAAAATGGCAGAATTTTGACTAAATCCTTGCTCAGTTCAGAAGGCATTGGATTGCGACTTTCATCATAAAAACGCGCACAGCTCCCGATGATGTCTAATCCGGAACAAATCGTGTTGTCATAACCTAATGAATACGCTATCTGCATCGCCGTATACGCCACCGTATGGCATGAGCAGTAGCCTGAACTGATATCCTTACTAAATCCAACCAGTCTTTTACGTTTAGAAATGGGCACTCGAATCAAGAGACTCTTATTCCATTTTGAAAGCATTTCCAGCTTCAGTTTCTTGAAAAAGCCGCCTTTTTCACGTTTATAAAATGCGCGTAAAATCAAACAATGAGTCCGCATATATTTCTTATCTTCTTCGGTAGCGGCTTCATAAACATCCATATTGACGACAGTAAACTTACTCGCCCGGCTAAATTGATAAAAATCGTGACGTCTTTGTAGCAAAAAACGCGCATCTGTTAAGACATAAATGAAGGGAGTAATACTATTACTGAGCAAGTATTCCGCAGCGCCGTTAACGGTAATGACATCATTGTTCTGCAAAAGAGAAAGTGGTGTCCCTCGGGAGGTGGGTCCCGATAAGAAAATGATCACGTTATCAGATGTTCTGTTGGCAATAAGTTGCTGAACACCTGCTCGAGTTATAAACTTAACATTACTCATATGAAACCTGTAGGTTTGTCATGCAACTTAAATCACGATGAATCTTTGAGGAAAGTGTTCATGGTTTATCTTTAGCGAGGATGAACAAACCAGGTCGACCAGGCCTGCTCATAAAATATACAAATTCATTTTTGCATTTAGAACGACTAAAAGCAATATTCTAAATAATCACATTGAAACTTAGCGCACACTTTTACCTTTCAGACGGCGCAGGAAGTTTCGCCACTTTTTCTTATAAACCAGGAGATAAAAACCCAGGTCTTTTCTATTATTTTCAATGCCATAATGGCGTTCTAAATCAATACGATCTTTCGCCATTCTTTGTCGGGAAGGTCTTTTTCCGGACAGATCGATTATTCTTATCTCATTATTTTGTAATATGAAGTTACCTTTATGCGGGTCACCTGAGACCATACCATGTCGATGCAACCCTTGAATGGACTGCTTTATCTTCTCTTTCACATCTGCGGAGATGACGGGCAGGTCAACCAGTTCAACCCCCTCAATATACTCAATGATCATTATGTAGGTATGCACATAACGCAGGGTCTTCACTTCGGCAAGCAAATAAAAGTCATTTAATGCGTCAAAACCTTCCTGCCGTACGCGATCGGTCTGGTAAAAAAGCTTTTCGTAGTAATCCCCTTTAACCAGTGACTTAAAAAATCGCTCAGTATTTTTTAGTTTAGGGTGAAATATTTTCAGGATATATTTTCCATGGTCAGTATCGATTAACACGACCTTGGTATCCTCAATACTACGAAAGACTTTTAATACTTTAAGATTATGTGTTAAAAAATCATTGAAAATATCAATGTATTTTTCACCATCTTGTTTTACGAATACTGCATAGTTTTTAATTTTAGTTTCAGTGATCATAATTATAAAGGTATTATTTCGCTAAAATTTTACGATAGAGGTACGCTGCACCCGCAATCACTCCACGCAGATAATGTTTTTGAACCAAAAGGTGTTTATATCTTTTTTTATACTCAACCATCGTCCGCGCATCTTTGGCAGGAACCTCTTTCCACGGTGATTTAATAAAAGCATTGGTATAATAAATCACGGAAGGATAATTTGCCCAGGCATGCCAGGGTTTTGTCGCCCCTGTATAGTGAATCAGTTTTGTATCAGCATGGATTACATTTAAATATTTTTCATGCGTCTTATCGCTTAATTCACTTTTAATGGTATAAATCGTATTATATTCACGAGGCAAAAAATAAACTTTATCACGAAGCAATATATTCAGGACATCCTGATCCGGATATTTAAAAAAGGTTGCACTCCCATCATTGCCCGTCAAAAGAGACAACGCACTGGCCGTTAATTGGTTCTCAGCCCATTGCCGGAGGTTTATCAAGACAACACCGGAGTTGAAATATCGGCCCTGAAGATTAAAAGAGGGAAGCCTTTCATTTACCCTGGACTGAATGGAGTCAACGTCTTTTACCACGGCAGCGACGTTATCATTGAGGTCAAGGTCCAGAAGATATTCCAGAGAACCTTTGCAAATGACATCAGCATCAAGATACAGTAATTTATCCAGTTTATGATGCAAATAATCAAAAGCGAAGAGTCGAAAATACATGGCTCTTGACCAGACCTGTGTTTTCGGCAATACCTCAAGGCATTTGACATTGATAAGATATAATGAAATTTTTATTTTATGTTCTTGCACCAGCGCTTCAATCTTATCAACGAAGCTTTGTGTATATTTGTCGCAGATAATATGAAAAGCAACATTAATATCATTATGAATTAACACCGAGGTAATAGACACCCCGACACCATCAAGATAGTTCTCATCAATTCCATAAGAGATATTTAATGTGTTATCATTATTATCATAGCGCTCATCAAAAACTTTATATTCTGCTATCTCTATTTCAGGAAATGAGTCCACTGCGTCACCTATAATTATTCTTATTTAATAATTTTGCTTTTAAAATAAAGTGCATAATCTATCAGACCAGAGAAATATTGCTTCTGGTTGAACATATGCTTCGCCGCATAACGCAACTGATGACTGTTTTTAGGTTTCAGCAACTCAACATTACACCAGGGTGATAACTTTTTCGCATTCAAAAAACTTTGCGCAATGGGGTAGTTGCCCCATTGATGCCAGGGCTTAGTCGGCCCAATATAATGAATGAACACCGTGTTTTCATCCACAGGGTTAACCACATCATGTTTTAATTCATAATTGATGCTGAATTGGGTATTAAACTTCTTACCAATAAAACGCGCCTTGCCAACCAGCAACATATTCAGTACATCCTGGTCCAGGTGAGTGATACGCTGTACCACATCCGGATCCCGTAACATTTCGATGGCCTTGCGGGAAATATCCTCAGCGGTCCAGACAGGTAGGTTAATCAGCAAAAAGCCCGCATTAAAGTAGCCAGAAACCAGTCCCGGCGTTGCCAGACTGACTGAGCGCTTCGTCCACCACTCTGACTCGCCCTCCGCTACCACGGCCGCAATTTCATGTTCAGCAAACTGAAGGTCAATCAGTTCTTGTACACTTCCCTGACAGGCAATATCCGCATCCAGATACAGTACCTTATCCGTTTTTCCCGCGAAGTGGTCAGCGATAATAAACCGGAAGTACGTTGCATATGACCAGTTTTTAGTACTTGGTAATGATTTCAACTGCTCGCAGTCAACGAGATACACTACGATTTGGGTGGCATATTGCTTTGCCAACGCATTAAATCGCGTCTGTTCCTCATTGCTAAATGAGTCAGTAAAAACATGAAAGGCAAACGGAGTATTGGGGTTAGCAATCAGTATCGACGCAATGGAAACACCGCAACCAAAAAGGAAGTTCTTGTCAATGCCATAGGCAATATTAAACTTATCAACATCACTATGTTCTGCATAGTTATAATCTAAAGTCTGCTGAATGACTTTTGCTTCAAAATACGTTTGAGTCATAGTGATCACTTATTGATTTTTGAAAATATCGCACTTCTTAAATGTTGAAAATAGACTTCATTATAGAAGTCATCTATCGTCTCTGGAATCAGATGGCTATCATACTTCATCTGACCAGAGAGGATTTGGTTGAGCAGATGAGTAAATTGTTCAAGATCGTTCGGCGGATACAAATCGCCATTGATACCTGGTTTGATCATATCCCGTGGACCAGACATACAGTCAGAGCTAATGCACGGAATGCCATACGACATAGCTTCCAGCAGGGTCATCGGAAAGCCCTCGAATGATGATGTCAGCAACAGTGCCGTGACGTTCTTTATCTTGTTTTGCACCACATCCCAGGGAGAGACCTGCCAACCATGCCAGGTAATACGCTTGTCAATGCCCAGTTCTCGTCCATAAGCCTGACATTTTTCAAAATCTGAACCGTCACCAACCACATGCAACCGCCATTCGCCTTCCGCATGGGATAATCCATCCAGCAGGTCCTTAATTCTTTTTTGTCCCTCAAACTTCATCCTTCCGACATACAGAAAGACTGCGGGTTGGCCTTTTTCTGGCTGCGGAATAATCTCTGACTTTCTGGAAACGGGATTATAAACAACAGTAATATTTTTTTGATCGATACCACGTGCGATCATTTGTTGTTTGATACCACTACTGATTGCCAGATGATAATCAGCCCAGCTAACGCATTCGGCGTGTTTTTTATGATCCAGAGAAAAATGTGGCCAGGAGAATATCGTAAAATTTTGGCCTGATTTCTTCCGCGCTTTACTGGCAAACAGGCAAGACAGCACATCAATACAGATCACCACATCGGGTTTTGTTTTCTTTAGCCAGTGGCTAAACGTATGAATATGCTTTGCCCGACGTAAAAAACCCAGACGGATAGTGGAGAAAGAGCATGAGTAGTTAATACCACTTAGCCATGCCTTATCCATTTTATCATGTCGGCAAAAGAAAAACATTTCACACTGGATTTCAGAATGTCCGGCCTGAAGGTTATTGATAACATCCCGGATAACCGTTTCCATTCCGCCAAAACCAGAGACAGCTTCACCAATAAATGCAATTTTCATGATTTCTTGCTATACATTAATAATTGAGCCAGCGTCATTTATACTCATCTCTCTTGAATTCGTTGATTATCGTTTCCAACATGCAGTCAGGGCTGTATTTATATAAAATATCACGTGTAACAGGTTGGAGTGGTGCATTCAAGAAAGATTCAAAATCATCCCACTCATGGTGACCAAGGATGAAAAAGCGACCTTTCTCGTATATTTCAGAATGTAATATGTTTTTATTATTAGTGATTATTTTTTTATTAAAATACAAGGCTTCTAAAATGCGCAGCGTCCAGCCGGTTTGATATTCCTGCGTTAGATCAACAAGTATGTCTGATGCCAATGAACGCTTTAAGTTTTCATTGTAAGATAAAGGGTTATCAATTACATAGATTGAATTATATTTAACGTTATCATCACCGACAATGTTAAAATCCAGAGTGACATTGTACGACATTAACTTGCTGGCAAGTTCCGTTAAAATCTTCAGTCTGTTTTTATCTTTACCCAAGAAATAGCAAATTAATTTTCCATTTATTCCTTTATCTGGAATACTTTTCGTAACATCATAAAATCCAACAGGAAAAAATTGTTCTAAATGTTTTAATTTTTGAACCTTAACAGCCTTATGCTCAAAATCATAAATCAAATCAAAAGAATCAGCATGTTTTTTAATAAATGATTCATCTACAGAATTTCTTAACAAAAGAACTTTATAGCATTTTAAACCAGTAATAATTTGCGGAGTGATGCCTTTGGTTATAACACTATCGTTAAATACAGCAACGTCGTGTGGTCCTAACTCCCGGAGATGCTCTCTAATAAATTTCTTCCCCAACCAACGGGTATTGATGCCCAGTTTTCTTATTTTTTTGGCAACCCAAACATACCTCGATGGGACTGGAATATTAACTACCTGATAATGCTTTTGTAGGTAATCGATCATGCTCAGTTCATAATCGGCCTTCCAGTTTATAAAATATACTGTCATGTAAGTTCACACTATCAGCGTTTTATATATACAAAAATAAGAAATCTAAATCACAGCCCTTTACGTTGCGTCCGCTCTCTTATTTGTGTTGCTTTTGTCTCTGCATGTGATAACAGGTTCGATTCTTCGCGCAAAATCGTTTTCAGCGGCATGCCAAAATAAACCCGCATAAACCGCCAGATATCCCGCTGTGTCAACCCGATGTTTAGCGACGAAAAATAGAGGCCAATCAGGTCCTTATCACGCCAGCGGCGAGGAACTTTTGTACGAATCTGTGCCCTGTGTAGATCAATAACCGAAATCTTTAAGTCTTCTTTATTGCCTGAAAAAGGCAGATGCAGCAGGAAGTGGCAGATATAGCAGTCACGGTGATTGATTCCGCCTGCGTGCATCTTGCGCACCATCGTTGCCACGCGATCAATAAGCATCCACTTGACGTTTACGTCCGGTGGATTCGTTTCCCAATCCGCACAATAATCTTCCAGACTAATGGTCGGCGTGAGATCTTCGGTAATAATGAACGAGGTTTTGGTCAGAGGATTGAGCCCCTTCTCACCAAACCCAACGCCATACATGGTATCAACCCCCAAATTCTGAAGGCGATGAATAGCATTCCACTCTCTGTCAGCGCCCAAAACCGGCATCCGCAGTGAGAGAAGGTTTTTGACGATTTCCTTGAGAGAAGTACCCCGATGCCATTTAAGGAAATAGCTTTTCCCCGCCAGTTCAAATCGCAGCGTACGACGGGTTTCCAGTTCCCTGAAGACTTCACCCTGCAGCGTTTTGACTTCCTCAAACGCATCTTTCCCGCGCCATAATGTGGCTAACGGTTCTTTCAATTCAACCATCCAGACCACCTGTAATAATGTCCGCCGCCTTTTCCGGCAGACTGTATAAATCTTGCGTATCCGCATAATGCCGCGCGTTTTCTGCCCATGCTGCACGCAATGACGGTTGGGTCAGCGCCTTACGCAAAATGTCGTTCAATGCGTCCTGCTGCCAGGGTTCTTCAATGACATCGCCACAGTTAGCTTGCGCAATATAATGCGCATAGCCGCAAACGGCAGAGGTCAGCACTGGCAGGCCAGCAGTAATCGCCTCCAGAAGAACAATACCTGCCGCTTCCTGATAGGCCGGGTGCAGTAACAAATCGGCGGCGGCCATCAACTCCGCGACGTCATTGCGCCCGGAGAAAAAGTGCACATTACTGCGCACGCCGCGTTTTTCTGCCAGCGCTTCAAATTTGCGTGGCTTATCCTGACCGACAATATACAAAAGCGTGTTATGCCGCAGCGCCGCCGGCAGTGAAGCAAGCGCTTCAATCGAACGATCCACCCCTTTACGGGTAAAATCAGAGCCGACCTGCAACAGTAAGTTTTGCTGCTCCGAAATACCGTTCTTCTGACGAACGATTTCACGAGCATTCGGGATTTGCGCACTGTATTTTCTGTCCGGGTAAATCCCCGGAGGGAGAATATGAAAACGCTCCGCTTCGGTTTGATAATGCTTCTGAAAATCAGCGATCTGCGTATCCGTCAGCATTAATAACTGCGTCGGTTTACCCTGCTCAAACGTTGCCCGTTCAAACGCCGCATAATGGCGATAACGGGAGGTCAGACGATAGAAAAAGCCTTTTTCTTGTGCCACCTTTTCGGCGTAACAGACATCCGCGGCAAAATAAACGTCCAGACCCGGCATCTTGTTAAACCCCACGACCCTGTCAACCGGATGCTCACGCAAATGCGCCTGCACCCAGGCATAATATTCCGCATTACGCCCATGGTTGGTCCGCGATTTAACCGGTACACGAATGAGCTCAAAAGCATCCGGGCATTCTCCGTCCCACGATTGGGTATAAATACGGACCTGATGACCTCGGTCTGCGACAGTTTGCGCAATGCGCATAAAGTCACGTTGTAATCCGCCGAACGGAAAATACTTATACAAACAAAAAGCCACGATCATACTGGCGCATCCATTTCGATAATTTGCGCGTTCTGCGGCAACAGTTTTTCCGTTGCCGCAATCACATCCTCAGCGGGAATAACGGACATATATTTTTTGTTACGGTCCAGTTCAGATCGTTTAGGCATAGGCTGATAGTCACCTGCCCAGAACTGAATAATATTGTCAGTCCAGGGGCGCCAGAAGACATGGTCTGTCGCGCCAAACAAACATACCACCGGCGTTTTGACCGCCGCGGCGATATGCCCAGGGGCTGAATCAACGCCAATAAAAAGGGCGGCATGATCAATCAGCGCGCCTAATTCCGGGAATCGGGTTTTGCCTGCCAGCCCGGTTACCGGTTTGGTTTCGCACCCCAGCGCAATCTCTTCCACACAAGCTAAATCGTCAGCAGAAGGGCCGGACGTCAGCACCACCTGATAACCGCGACGCTCAAGAGCATCAATGACGCGGGAAAATTTGTCATTATCCCAGCACTTAAATAACTGCCTTGCCGTGGGTTGAATCACCACATACTGATGTGTCACGCCGAGCTGGCGCAACTGCCGACGCATATTCTCCCAGTGTTCAGGTCGATAGCTCATGGTCGTTTCAGTAACAATATGCTCCAGCCCCAGCGGTTTGAGTGCTGACAGCGTACGTTCGACAACGTGTTCGCCTGAATAGGGAACGAGATGGGTAAAACTCTGTTTCCAGAATGCAGACTGCCGGTTGGCGAAATCCTGGGATATTTTTACTCTTGCGTGCAAAAAACGAACAAGCAACGCCACAATCCACTGATCGGTCAGGTTGATGACCAGATCATATTGATTGTTGCGTAAGGTCTTAATCAGCGAAAGCGTATTTTTAATTTTTTCTGCCGCTCCCGTCCCCTTATTACTGATGCCATAGAGGGCATTAATCTCGGGGTTTTCCGACAAAATAGGCATCGTATCCTGGTAAAGAAGCATATCGATTTTGGCGTCAGGATAGTTCTGCTTCAGCGTACTGATAACGGGAGTGGTTAATAGCATATCCCCGTGGAAACGCATCTTGATGACCAGAATTTTTCGAAAAGGCTTTTCCACACGCGACTCTTTTGTTGTGATTGTCCGATTAACGTTAAGCACAAAACAGCACGCTACCGCCCCAGGCTCAACAGCTACCCGATCACTGATATTGCACTGACTTTTACGCGCTAGTGTATCACTTCTTTCGCTGCGATCCGATCCGAATAAATTAACCGCAAAGCGGATGCTTTTCTTTTTTAAATCAAATTGATATTAATCTAATTATCGCTTTTTCCGTCCCCGATTGTCTCGGCTAACAACGGCAAAAGCAGTAAAAATCAATAAATGGCATAAAAATGCAAAAGATCTGAGCCAGTCTGGCGGAATTAGTCGGACTTAAAGCTATTTAAGTCAAAAACAGGAAAAGTAATGGTAAAGCCCTGGCTAAATACATAGAATCCCCAGCACATCCATAAGTCAGCTATTTACTATGCTCGAATTGCTTTACACCGCCCTTCTCTACCTTATTCAGCCTTTGATCTGGATACGGCTTTGGCTGCGCGGACGTAAGGCCCCGGCCTACCGTAAACGCTGGGGTGAACGCTACGGTTTTTACCGCCGCCCCCTGAAACCGGGCGGAATTATGCTCCATTCCGTCTCTGTCGGCGAAACACTGGCAGCTATTCCTTTGGTTCGCGCCCTGCGACATCGCTACCCCGATCTGCCTATCACGGTCACTACGATGACGCCAACCGGATCCGAGCGTGTCCAGTCTGCCTTCGGCAGCGATGTTCAGCACGTCTACCTGCCTTACGATTTACCCGATGCGCTGGGCCGCTTCCTGAATAAGGTTGATCCTAAGCTGGTGCTGATTATGGAAACGGAGTTGTGGCCGAACCTGATTGCCGCACTGCATAAACGCCATATTCCACTCGTCATCGCCAATGCACGTCTTTCCGCCCGCTCCGCTGACGGTTACGCGAAGCTGGGGAAATTTATCCGCCGAATCCTCCGCCGTATTACGCTAATTGCTGCGCAAAATGAAGAGGATGGTCAGCGCTTTGTGACGCTGGGCGCGAAGAACAATCAAGTGACCGTCACCGGCAGTCTGAAGTTCGATATTTCCGTGACGCCACAGCTTGCCGCCAAGGCAGTTACGCTGCGTCGCCAGTGGGCGCCGCATCGCCCGGTGTGGATCGCAACCAGTACTCATGATGGTGAAGAGAGTATCATCATCGCTGCCCATCAGGCATTGTTACACCAGTTCCCCAACCTGCTGTTGATTCTGGTCCCGCGTCATCCGGAACGCTTCCCGGATGCGATTAACCTCGTGCGTGAAGCCGGGCTAAGCTATATAACACGTTCCTCTGGTGAAGTCCCCTCGGCCAGTACCCAGGTTGTTGTAGGTGATACGATGGGTGAACTGATGCTGCTTTACGGCATTGCGGATCTGGCGTTTGTTGGAGGATCACTGGTTGAACGTGGCGGGCATAACCCGCTGGAAGCTGCGGCACACGCGATTCCTGTGCTGATGGGACCTCACACCTTCAACTTCAAAGATATCTGCGCCCGTCTGGAGCAGGCCAGCGGTTTGATTACGGTCATGGACGCCACAAGCCTAGCAAAAGAGGTTTCCTCTTTACTGACCGATGCCGATTATCGTAATTTCTATGGTCGTCACGCAGTTGAAGTTCTCTATCAAAACCAGGGTGCGTTACAGCGCCTGCTGCAGCTGCTGGAACCTTATCTGCCACCGAAAACGCATTGAGGGCTGTTATGCAAAAACGGGCGATTTATCCAGGCACTTTTGATCCGTTGACGAACGGCCATATCGATATCATCACGCGTGCTACGCAAATGTTTGACCATGTCATTCTGGCGATTGCAGCAAGTCCCGGTAAAAAACCGATGTTCAGCCTTGAAGAACGCGTTGCGCTGGCTCAGAAGGCCACAGCCCATCTGCCCGGCGTTGAAGTGCTGGGCTTTAGCGATCTGATGGCAAATTTTGCGCGTGAGCAACAGGCCAACATCCTGATTCGTGGATTGCGTGCCGTCGCGGATTTTGAATACGAAATGCAGTTGGCTCACATGAATCGTCATTTGATGCCAGAACTGGAAAGCGTCTTTCTGATGCCTTCTAAAGAGTGGTCTTTCATCTCATCGTCACTGGTGAAAGAAGTGGCCCGCCATCAGGGCGATGTCACTCACTTCCTGCCCGAGAATATTCATCAGGCGCTGTTGGCTAAGCTCAAGTAACGTCCCGGATCCGGGACGCCCCGCCTTACTTCTGGCACTGACGGCAATAGAACGTCGCACGCTGCGCGTGTTTCGATGCTACGATCGGCGTTCCGCACACTCTGCATGGCTCACCTTTACGGCCGTAGACCTGTAACTCCTGAGCAAAATAGCCTGGTTTACCATCGCTTTGCAGAAAATCTTTCAGCGTCGTTCCCCCCTGTTCTATCGAGCGCAGCAGAACGGCCTTAATCACGCGCACCAGCAGTTCATACTCAGCCGGCGACAATGACGATGCCAGACGGTCAGGGTGAATACCCGCAGCAAACAGGGATTCACTGGCGTAGATATTTCCGACCCCCACGACCAGCCTGTTATCCATCAACCAGGGTTTAATCGCCGTTTTCTTCTTCGCGCATTTCTGTTGCAGGTATTCGCCATTGAAATCGTCGCTTAGCGGTTCAGGGCCAAGATGTGCCAGTACGTTGTGCCCTTCCAGTTCTTTTGTCCACAGCCAGGCGCCAAAGCGGCGGGGATCGGTGTAGCGCAGAACTTTACCGTTACTCATCACTAAATCGACATGGTCATGTTTTTCTGCCGGAAGTTCTTCAGGAAGGATACGTAAACTACCTGACATCCCCAGGTGAATGATGATCCAGCCATCGGGTAGCTCCAGCAGAAGGTATTTCGCACGGCGCTGAACGCTGAGCACCGGTTTGTCGCTCAGACGGTAGATCTCTTCTGATACCGGCCAACGCAGACGCCCATTGCGCACATTGGCATGCAGAATGGTTGCCCCGACCAGATGCGGTTCAATACCGCGGCGGCTGGTTTCGACTTCAGGTAATTCAGGCATAACGTCTCCGGCTGTGTATCAGGTCTCACTAATATGGGGATGGCCAGAAAACAAAAAACCCCGCCGAAGCGAGGTTTTTCATTACAGTAAAGCGAGAATTACTTAATTTTCGCTTCTTTGTAGAGAACGTGCTGACGGACAACTGGATCGAATTTTTTCAGTTCCAGTTTTTCCGGCTTAGTACGTTTGTTCTTCGTGGTGGTATAGAAGTGACCAGTACCAGCAGAAGAAACCAGCTTGATCTTCTCACGAATACCTTTAGCCATGATTTATTTCCTCTTAGTACTTTTCGCCACGGGCACGCAGTTCAGACAGAACTGTATCGATGCCTTTCTTATCGATTACACGCATACCTTTAGCAGATACACGCAGGGTGACAAAACGCTTTTCGCTCTCAACCCAGAAACGGTGAGAGTGCAGGTTAGGCAGGAAACGGCGTTTAGTCGCGTTCAGTGCGTGGGAACGGTTGTTACCGGTCACCGGACGCTTGCCAGTAACTTGGCAGACTCGGGACATGTCTATTCTCCAAAAATCAAATTAGCTCGAGCTTCGTATGGGGTATCGGCGCCTCGTCAGGCTTTACAGCCCGGTCATCGCGGTTCTACACCTCACCCTTCAGGCTGCCTTAACGCAACGTGAATGATTGGGCGTCTAAGTGAACACTCGATTGCCAGGCCCAAATGCCAAACCCGAGATTCTCAAAGGTGGCGTAGTATACGCTGAGTCAGCGATGTGCTCAAGTCCCGAACAGACAAAGATCCCGATGGATCGCGCAAAGTGCGTCAAATCCAACCACGTTCCGCAAACGAAACGTACTCTCCGCGTCCAATGACAAGGTGATCAAGCACACGGATATCCATGAACTGACAGCATTTTACGACACGATCGGTGATAAGTTTATCCGCTTTACTCGGCTCTGCACACCCCGACGGATGATTATGAGCAAGGATCACCGCAGATGCATTGATTTTTATCGCTTCACGAATAATTTCACGCGGATGGATCTCAACATGGGTGAGTGTGCCAGAGAAAAGGCGGCTATGTTTAATGACATGATGTTGGGAATCGAGAAAAACCACCATGAAAACTTCACGCGCTTCCCCCGCAAATTGGCTCTGCAAAAAATCCCGTGTTAACACCGGGCTGAGTAACGGGTTCGTGCCTTTTATTTGCACTTCATAAAAGCGCCGGGCCAGTTCCGCGATACCTTTAAGCTGCGCATACTTTGCTACGCCAATTCCTGTCACCGAGCTGAATTGAGAGTAATCCGCCGTCAACAACCTATAGAGAGAGCCAAAATGTTCCAGGATCTCTTTTGCCAGCGCAAAGACATCTTTCCCGGGCGTTCCGGTCCGTAAGAAGAGCGCCAGTAGTTCGTCATCCGTCAGCGTATCGACCCCAAGCGCCAACAGTTTTTCCCTCGGCAGCACATATTCAGCAATTTCCATCTCTACACCTCCTTATGCCAGCACGAATGTTGGCATAGCCCAGAGAGGGGATCGACGTACAATTTTCACTCCTGCGTAGCGCCTCGCAAAGTGATTCATGGGCGAACACACGACAGTTTACGGATTGTGATAAAATATCCGCCTTCTGGTGTAACCCAACAGGAATGATCATGATGAGCCTGGCCGGTAAAAAAATCGTTCTCGGCGTCAGCGGCGGCATTGCTGCCTACAAAACCCCTGAACTGGTGCGTCGTCTGCGCGAACGCGGCGCTGATGTCCGTGTGGCAATGACCGAGGCGGCTAAAGCTTTTATTACCCCACTCAGCTTACAGGCAGTCTCCGGGTATCCCGTTTCCGACAGTCTGTTGGATCCCGCGGCAGAAGCCGCAATGGGCCACATTGAGTTGGGAAAATGGGCCGATCTGGTGATTCTCGCCCCGGCCACCGCAGACCTTATCGCGCGGGTCGCAGCCGGCATGGCAAACGATCTGGTGTCCACGATTTGTCTGGCTACCCCTGCGCCCGTTGCCGTTTTACCGGCAATGAACCAGCAGATGTACCAGGCTGCGGCGACTCAGCATAATCTGGACATTCTGGCTTCCCGTGGGTTGCTCATCTGGGGACCGGACAGCGGCAGCCAGGCATGCGGTGATGTAGGGCCGGGCCGTATGCTGGATCCCTTAACGATTGTCGATATGGCCGCGGTACATTTCGCCCCTGTCAACGATCTGCAACATCTCAACATCATGATAACCGCGGGCCCGACGCGCGAACCGCTCGATCCGGTGCGCTACATTTCCAATCACAGCTCCGGCAAAATGGGGTTTGCCATCGCCGCCGCCGCCGCCCGCCGTGGGGCAAACGTTACGCTGGTTACCGGCCCCGTATCATTACCCACGCCGCCCTTTGTGCAGCGTGTTGATGTAATGACCGCTCTGGAGATGGAAGCGGCGGTGCAATCCGCCGTCCAACAGCAACATATTTTTATCGGCTGCGCTGCCGTTGCAGACTATCGCGCCGCCATTATCGCCCCGGAAAAAATTAAGAAACAGGCGACACAAGGTGATGAATTAACAATAAAAATGGTCAAAAACCCAGATATCATCGCCGGGGTTGCCGCACGTAAAGACCATCGCCCTTATGTCGTTGGGTTTGCCGCGGAAACGAATAATGTGGAAGAATATGCCCGGCAAAAACGTATCCGTAAAAACCTTGATTTGATCTGTGCAAACGATGTTTCGCTTTCAACTCAAGGCTTTAATAGCGACAGCAACGCTTTACACCTTTTCTGGCAGGATGGAGATAAAGTCTTACCGCTTGAGCGCAAAGCACTCCTGGGCCAATTATTACTCGACGAGATCGTGACCCGTTATGATGAAAAAAATCGACGTTAAGATTCTGGACCCGCGTGTCGGCAAGCAATTCCCGCTGCCGACGTATGCCACCTCCGGCTCCGCCGGACTTGACCTGCGGGCTTGTCTCGATGACGCCGTAGAACTGGCGCCGGGCGCAACCACGCTGCTGCCAACCGGGCTGGCTATTCACATTGCCGATCCGTCTCTGGCCGCCGTCATCCTGCCGCGTTCGGGCCTGGGCCATAAGCATGGTATCGTGCTGGGCAACCTGGTGGGATTGATTGATTCTGACTATCAGGGGCAGCTAATGGTGTCCGTCTGGAACCGTGGTCAGGACAGTTTTACCATTGAGCCGGGCGAACGTATCGCACAGATGGTCTTTGTGCCGGTCGTGCAGGCTGAATTTAATCTGGTGGAAGAGTTTGATGCCACCCACCGTGGTGAAGGCGGTTTCGGCCATTCCGGTCGTAAGTAAGAAAGTTACGCATCCCGATAACGTCATAACATCACCGCAAGCCCTGTGTTTGCGGTCATAGTGTGGATGCTCGCCTGCAAGTGCTTATTTTCAGGGGTATTTTGTAACATGGCAGAAAAACAAACTGCGAAAAGGAATCGTCGCGAAGAAATACTTCAGTCTCTGGCGCTGATGCTGGAATCCAGCGATGGAAGCCAGCGTATCACAACGGCAAAACTAGCGGCTTCTGTCGGCGTTTCCGAAGCGGCATTGTATCGCCACTTTCCCAGCAAGACGCGCATGTTCGATAGCTTGATTGAGTTTATCGAAGACAGCCTGATCACCCGTATCAATTTGATTCTGAAAGATGAAAAAGATACCCTCGCCCGCGTGCGTCTGATTGTGTTATTGATTCTGGGTTTCGGCGAACGCAATCCTGGCCTGACGCGTATCCTGACCGGACATGCGTTGATGTTTGAACAGGATCGTCTGCAAGGACGTATCAACCAGCTGTTCGAACGTATTGAAGCACAACTGCGGCAGGTATTGCGGGAAAAGCGGATGCGCGAAGGTGAAGGGTACGTGACGGATGAAACGTTACTGGCAAGTCAGTTGCTCGCCTTCTGCGAAGGTATGCTGTCGCGCTTTGTGCGTAGCGAATTCAAATACCGTCCTACGGATGATTTTGACGCCCGCTGGCCGCTGCTCGCCACGCAACTTCAGTAATGTTTGCCGGATAGCGCGCACGTTATCCGGCTACTCACGTTAAACGCCGAACGCTTCCCGATATGCCCGCACCGCTGCCAGATGTTCTGCCATCTCCGGTTTCTCTTCCAGATAAGCAATCAGGTCTTTCAAAGTGATGATGGAAATCACCTTACAGCCATAATCGCGCTCGACTTCCTGAATGGCGGAAATCTCACCGCGACCGCGCTCCTGACGATCCAAAGAGATCAGCACGCCAGCCAGCGTTGCACCGTTGGCCTGGATGATTTCCATCGATTCCCGGATTGCGGTACCAGCGGTGATCACATCATCTACCAACATCACGCGGCCTTGTAATGCGCTGCCAACCAGATTGCCACCTTCTCCGTGATCTTTAGCTTCTTTGCGGTTAAAGCAGTATGGCAGGTCTTTGTCATGATGCTCCGCCAGCGCAACCGCCGTGGTCGTCGCAATGGGAATACCTTTGTAAGCCGGGCCAAAAAGCAGATCAAATTCAATGCCAGAATCCACTAATGCTTCAGCGTAAAAACGGCCTAACAGTGCCAGATCGCGCCCGGTATTAAACAGCCCGGCGTTGAAGAAATAGGGGCTCTTTCGCCCGGATTTCAGCGTGAACTCGCCAAACTTGAGTACCTGTTTGTTAAGCGCAAACTCAATAAACTGGCGTTGATAGGGTTTCATGGATTCGCTCCTCATTTCACTTTCATCATTGACAAATCTACGGACAAAAAAAAGGCGACTCATTGGTCGCCTTAAAATCAATTCTCTAGCGCCGCCTTCTGCGTCGCGACAATGGATTCGATTCCCCCTCGGGCCAGTGCCAGCAAGGTGAGAAGTTCTTCATGGCTGAACGGCTCGCCTTCTGCCGTCCCCTGCACTTCAATGATTCGCCCGTCTTCGGTCATCACCACGTTCATGTCGGTTTCCGCCGCCGAGTCTTCAACGTACTCCAGATCGCAGAGTGCTTCACCGTTGACGATCCCCACGGATACCGCGGCAACCATCCCTTTCATCGGATTGGTTTTCAGCTTACCGCTGGCCACCAGTTTGTTCAGCGCATCCGCCAGCGCCACACAGGCGCCGGTAATGGAAGCGGTACGCGTGCCGCCATCGGCCTGGATCACATCGCAGTCCAGGGTGATAGTAAATTCACCCAACGTTTTGAGATCGACTGCAGCGCGCAGCGCACGGGCGATCAGACGCTGAATTTCCATTGTACGACCGCCCTGCTTGCCTTTTGCGGCTTCGCGCGCGTTACGGGTATGTGTTGCACGCGGCAACATGCCATATTCAGCGGTGATCCAGCCCTGGCCCTGACCTTTCAGAAAACGCGGTACGCCTTCTTCAATCGAGGCCGTGCACAGCACTTTGGTATCTCCAAATTCGACCAGCACCGAGCCTTCAGCATGTTTTGTATAATTACGGGTCAGGGTTACGGGACGCACCTGATTAGCGCTACGGCCTGCTGGACGCATATTGAGATCTCCGGCTTGAAACGAATGTGGCTGCGCATTATACGGACTTCCGGCGGTTATTCCTATCCTGACAAGGCCGGGATGGCTATAATCCTCCCATCTCTCCTTTAAAAACAGGAACGTCTATGATCCGCAGTATGACCGCCTACGCCCGGCGTGAAATCAAGGGTGAATGGGGTAGCGCCACCTGGGAAATGCGCTCGGTAAACCAGCGTTATCTGGAAACTTACTTTCGTCTGCCGGAACAGTTCCGTAGCCTTGAACCTGTTGTTCGTGAACGCATTCGTACGCGCCTGACGCGCGGTAAAGTCGAATGCATGCTGCGTTTTGAACCCGATGCCAGCGCGCAGGGCGAACTCATACTGAATGAAAAGCTCGCAAAACAACTCGTGAATGCGGCCAACTGGGTCAAAATGCAGAGCGATGAAGGGGAAATCAATCCAGTCGATATCCTGCGCTGGCCTGGCGTAATGGCGGCACAGGAACAAGATCTGGATGCCATTGCGGCTGAAATCCTGACCGCTCTGGACGGCACGCTCGACGATTTCATCGTCGCCCGCGAAACGGAAGGTCAGGCACTGAAAGCGCTGATAGAACAACGTCTGGAAGGTGTCAGCGCTGAAGTCGTTAAAGTCCGCGCTCATATGCCAGAAATTCTGCAATGGCAGCGCGAGCGCCTGGTCGCTAAGCTCGAAGACGCCCAGGTCCAACTGGAAAATAACCGCCTGGAGCAAGAACTGGTCCTGATGGCACAGCGCATTGATGTGGCAGAAGAGCTGGATCGTCTGGACGCCCACGTCAAAGAAACCTACAACATCCTGAAGAAAAAAGAGGCGGTAGGCCGCCGTCTGGACTTCATGATGCAGGAATTCAACCGCGAGTCGAATACGCTGGCGTCGAAATCCATTAATGCGGAAGTGACCAATTCCGCTATTGAACTGAAAGTCCTGATCGAGCAAATGCGCGAGCAGATCCAGAACATCGAATAAGGTGTCTTTCCGCGTAGCCCGTCAGCCAATGGCGGTGCTACGTTTTTCACGAACCACGCTAAATTTTAGACATCTTCAGCTTAGTTTTTCTCATCCATTTTATGGATAAAAAAAACTTCATACCACACACCACCTCAGAAGAATAATAATTTCACATTAGCTGAAATTATTAAAAACCACTCGCCTTAGAAAATCTCAATCGTGACGACGAGCACAAATCGTTACTCTTTAGCCCCAAAATACTGGGGGAAGTCATGCTGTTACATATTTTGTACCTGATAGGAATCACTGCCGAAGCCATGACCGGCGCGCTGGCGGCGGGTCGCCGTCGGATGGATACATTCGGCGTCATCATTATTGCTACGGCAACAGCCATCGGTGGTGGCTCTGTCCGGGATATTCTGCTCGGGCACTATCCTCTGGGCTGGGTTAAACATCCCGAATACGTGATTATTGTCGCCACAGCGGCAGTCCTGACCACCATTGTGGCTCCCGTTATGCCCTATCTGCGCAAAGTGTTCCTGGTACTGGATGCCTTAGGCCTGGTGGTTTTTTCCATTATTGGCGCCCAGGTGGCCCTGGATATGGGGCATGGACCGATCATTGCCGTCGTTGCAGCGGTCACCACTGGCGTCTTCGGTGGGGTACTGCGCGATATGTTCTGTAAACGTATTCCGCTCGTTTTCCAGAAAGAGCTGTACGCCGGAGTTTCATTCGCCTCTGCCGTGCTTTATATCGTCCTGCAACACTATGTTTCCAATCAGGATATCGTGGTTATCTCAACCCTGATGTTTGGCTTTGTCGCCCGACTCCTGGCGCTGCGCCTTAAACTAGGTTTGCCGGTGTTTTACTACCACCACGAAAGCCACTAAGGAATGAAACTCTCAATATGCTGAGCCGCCAACCAGTGGCTCAGTTGTTTGACCTCCGCATTGTCCAGCCATGCAATTACCTGACGTGCGCGACGCGGGCCGACTGTTGGAAGTTGTTGCCAGTATAATTCCGTTCGCCCTGACAACTGCCGCCATGAACGATCGCCACTGGCATTGAGCGCCACCAGTGGTAATGGGATGCCTAACGCCTGGATCCAGCGAATAAATGGCTGTTTTCTCACCAAATTAAACTGATGCCATACCTGTTCGCCCTTTGCTTTCGCAAATCCTGGCGTGTGCTGAATCTGCTCCTGAGTTAAAGCCAGCCATGAAAAGATATGTTCAAAGTGATGCTGCTGATGAAGCGCCCGCCAGCCTGCCTCACCTATACCGTCTAACTTTAAAACAGCGCCAGAGCCCAACCAGACCAGGCGAGAGATAAACTGTTCCTGACACGATGCGGAAGCAAAAAAGCAGGTCAATGAGTTGAAGCGATTTTCAGGCGGTATTGGTTTAGTCCGCACTGAACTCCGCCAGACAACATCGTCAATACGCGGGATCCCCTGTCCGGCAAGGCTCACCAGGATTTGATCGCCAGGGGCGATATCCCACTCTTTCCAGCGAGTTACGGAACCGATATTCACCCGTTGTACCCGTTTATCGTCCAGCATGACGGGGGCAAGTGTTGCGACAACGGCGATTTTTCCACTTTTGCCGACCGTAAATTGAATCGCTGTGACCTCCGCCACCTGCGCAACGGGTGGGTATTTCCAGGCGGCCAGCCAATTCCCTTGTCCTGGTAACCACTGATGGGACGCAGGTTCTTTGTCCATTCGCACAACCACCCCATCGGTAACGAAGGGCAAAGCGGACATCCACCAGTGCGTACGCGCCCGCTCCACGGCCTCAACGTTGTCAGCCGGCAGCGTGAATGCCTTCGCCAGTGTAAAACCAGCGGCACTCAACTGGTTGACTCTTTCGGACATCGTCTGCGGGCCATCAGGCCAGGCCCAGATAAAAATCCCCAGTGATGATAAGTCGCTAACGTTGGTCTTGCGCATCAGCAGACCCGCCACCTTCGAACGGGCATTCATCCCACCCATTTTTTGCTGGATATGCCCTTCCCGTCGCAGAAAGATCTCCCCCTGTAACACACTGTTTGTCAGCGCCCCCGTCACGGTTTGTGGCACTGCGGGCATCCGCTGTACTTTTTGCGTCCAGTCTTCGCCCTTCAGACCATCGCCACGGCTGATCGCCTGCGTCAGTTTGCCATGCTGATATTTCAGCGTAACCGCCACGCCATCGACCTTCGGCTGTACCCACAAATCATTGTGCCCGCGCATCCATTGCTGCACTGCTCGCTTGTCAGCCAGCTTTTGCACTCCGGTATGGGCGACGGGATGAGGGACCGCCCCGCCTGGAGAAGGTAACGTCAGGCTGGGCGGAGAGTCGTCAGCAAAGCAGTGCTGCCACTGAAGCAGTCGTGCATGCAGTTGATCGTAGACGCCGTCCTCGACCGCACTCACCCCCTTCTTCCAATAGGCTTCATCCCACTGCGCAATTTGTTGTTGCAAACGAGAGATCTCTTCGTGGGCCCTGGCCGCCGACCATACCGGGCATACCGCCCAGGACTGCCCGTGCCATAACCACAACCCTATCAATATCGCTATCCCAACTTTCATCGCCACCTCCGCTGTACGTTTCCAGGCAGATATAGCGCGTTGTGTGGTCAGCGCCGAGCGACAAAAGTTAAGATTGCGTTCAGGCTTCCAGTGATTCCGCTCATTTGCAGAGAATGTTGCGTAAATCAGGAAACAGGCGCGCAAAAAGCAATAATCTGGCGTAAAAAGTGTGACAAAGACTACGTCGCGTAGCGGCGACGTGTATAATAAGCCCGTATGTAGGTTCATTTTCGATAATCACATACGTAAGATACTCATGGCTCAAGGCACGCTTTATATTGTTTCTGCCCCCAGTGGCGCGGGTAAATCCAGTCTGATTCAGGCTTTATTAAAAACCCAACCGTTGTACGACACCCAGGTTTCTGTTTCGCACACTACGCGCGCACCGCGCCCGGGTGAGGTTCACGGCGAACATTATTTCTTTGTGGATCATGCCGAATTCAGAACCATGATTGGCAACGACGCGTTTCTGGAACACGCAGAAGTTTTTGGTAATTACTACGGCACCTCGCGTGAAGCCATTGAGCAAGTGCTGGCCTCCGGGGTAGATGTCTTTCTGGATATCGACTGGCAGGGCGCGCAACAAATTCGCAAGAAGATGCCGCATGCGCGCAGTATCTTTATTTTGCCGCCGTCTAAACTTGAACTGGACCGCCGCTTGCGGGGTCGTGGACAGGATAGCGAAGAGGTGATTGCAAAACGTATGGCGCAAGCTGTTGCAGAAATGAGCCATTACGCCGAATATGATTATCTTATTGTGAATGATGACTTCGACACCGCCCTGGGCGATCTGAAAACCATTATTCGCGCCGAACGTCTGCGCATGAGCCGCCAAAAGCAGCGTCATGACGCTTTAATCAGCAAACTGTTGGCAGACTGAACCCACTTTCAGTATCATGCCCAGTCATTTCTTCACCTGTGGAGCATTTTAAGTATGGCACGCGTAACTGTTCAGGACGCTGTAGAGAAAATTGGTAACCGTTTTGACCTGGTACTGGTCGCCGCGCGTCGCGCTCGTCAGATGCAGGTAGGCGGAAAGGATCCGCTCGTACCGGAAGAAAACGATAAAACTACCGTAATCGCGCTGCGCGAAATCGAAGAAGGTCTGATCAACAACCAGATCCTCGACGTCCGTGAGCGCCAGGAACAGCAAGAGCAGGAAGCCGCTGAATTACAAGCCGTAACCGCAATTGCTGAAGGTCGTCGTTAATCACAAAGCGGGTCGCCCTTGTATCTGTTTGAAAGCCTGAATCAGCTGATTCAACACTACCTGCCGGAAGATCAGATCAAACGTCTTCGGCAGGCGTATCTCGTTGCACGTGACGCTCACGAGGGCCAGACACGTTCAAGCGGTGAACCTTATATCACGCACCCTGTTGCCGTAGCCTGCATTCTGGCCGAGATGAAACTCGACTATGAAACGCTGATGGCTGCGCTGCTGCATGACGTGATCGAAGATACTCCCGCCACCTACCAGGACATGGAGCAGCTGTTTGGTAAAAGCGTTGCTGAGCTGGTAGAGGGGGTGTCGAAGCTTGATAAACTCAAGTTCCGCGATAAGAAAGAGGCGCAGGCCGAAAACTTTCGCAAGATGATTATGGCGATGGTGCAAGATATCCGCGTCATTCTCATCAAACTCGCCGACCGTACCCACAACATGCGCACGCTGGGCTCATTACGCCCGGATAAACGTCGCCGCATCGCCCGTGAAACCCTCGAAATCTATAGCCCGCTGGCGCACCGTTTAGGTATTCATCACATTAAAACCGAGCTTGAAGAGCTGGGCTTTGAGGCGCTGTACCCGAACCGCTATCGCGTGATTAAAGAGGTGGTTAAAGCCGCTCGCGGCAACCGTAAAGAGATGATCCAAAAAATCCTCTCTGAAATCGAAGGGCGACTGCAGGAAGCGGGAATTCCATGCCGTGTGAGTGGTCGTGAGAAGCACCTCTATTCCATCTACTGCAAGATGGTGCTTAAAGAGCAGCGTTTCCATTCGATTATGGATATCTACGCGTTCCGCGTAATCGTCCATGACGCTGACACCTGTTATCGCGTGCTCGGTCAGATGCACAGCCTCTATAAACCGCGTCCCGGACGGGTAAAAGACTACATCGCCATTCCAAAAGCGAACGGCTATCAGTCTTTGCACACGTCGATGATCGGTCCGCACGGTGTTCCGGTTGAAGTCCAGATCCGTACAGAGGATATGGACCAGATGGCGGAAATGGGGGTTGCGGCGCACTGGGCTTATAAAGAGCACGGCGAAACCAGTACTACCGCGCAGATTCGTGCCCAGCGCTGGATGCAAAGCCTGCTGGAACTGCAACAAAGCGCAGGTAGCTCGTTTGAATTTATCGAGAGCGTGAAATCCGATCTTTTCCCGGATGAGATTTACGTTTTCACACCAGAAGGGCGCATTGTCGAGCTGCCTGCCGGTGCCACCCCCGTCGACTTTGCTTATGCGGTGCATACCGATATTGGCCATGCCTGCGTTGGCGCACGCGTTGACAGACAGCCTTACCCGCTGTCACAGCCGCTGACCAGCGGTCAGACGGTCGAAATCATTACTGCGCCGGGGGCTCGTCCGAATGCGGCGTGGCTTAACTTTGTCGTCAGTTCAAAAGCCCGTGCCAAGATCCGCCAGTTGCTGAAGAACCTCAAGCGCGATGATTCTGTCAGCCTGGGACGTCGCCTGCTCAACCATGCGTTAGGTGGCAGTCGTAAGCTGGCCGAAATCCCGCAAGAGAGTATCCAGCGTGAGCTTGAGCGGATGAAGCTCGCGACACTTGACGACCTGCTGGCAGAAATCGGCCTCGGCAATGCCATGAGCGTAGTGGTAGCGAAAAACCTGCAACAGGGAGATGCCTCAGCTATTCAACCTGCAGTGCCCGGCCAGGGTCATTTGCCTATCAAAGGCGCAGATGGCGTGCTGATTACTTTTGCCAAGTGCTGTCGCCCGATTCCTGGCGATCCGATCATCGCCCACGTCAGTCCGGGTAAAGGTTTGGTCATTCACCATGAATCCTGCCGTAACATCCGTGGTTACCAGAAAGAGCCAGAGAAGTTTATGGCGGTGGAATGGGACAAAGAGACGGAGCAGGAATTTATCACCGAAATCAAAGTGGATATGTTTAACCACCAGGGTGCACTGGCAAATCTGACGGCGGCGATCAACACCACGACCTCTAATATTCAGAGCCTGAATACTGAAGAGAAAGATGGTCGCGTCTACAGCGCCTTTATTCGCCTTACTGCACGCGACCGTGTGCACCTGGCGAATATCATGCGCAAAATTCGCGTGATGCCAGACGTGATAAAAGTCACCCGTAACCGAAACTAGTTTTATGAACCTACAGCGCTATGCACGTATTTGTGAGATGCTCGCCAGGCGCCAGCCGGACCTGACCGTCTGCATGGAGCAGGTCCACAAACCTCACAACGTTTCTGCGATTATTCGTACCGCAGATGCCGTCGGCGTCCACGAAGTCCACGCCGTCTGGCCAGGCAGTCGTATGCGCACCATGGCCTCGGCAGCGGCAGGCAGCAACAGTTGGGTTCAGGTGAAAACCCACCGCACAATTGGCGATGCCGTCAATCATCTAAAAGGCCAGGGCATGCAGGTTCTGGCAACTCATCTCTCTGATAATGCCGTCGATTTCCGCGAAATCGATTACACACGTCCGACCTGTATCCTGATGGGGCAGGAGAAAACCGGTATTACCCAGGAAGCGCTGGACCTGGCGGATCAGGATATCATCATACCCATGATCGGCATGGTTCAGTCACTTAACGTTTCCGTTGCCTCTGCGCTGATTCTGTATGAAGCGCAGCGCCAGCGGCAGAACGCCGGGATGTATCTGCGTGAAAACAGCATGTTGCCGGAAGACGAACAGCAGCGCCTGTTGTTTGAAGGCGGCTATCCGGTACTGGCAAAAGTCGCCAAACGCAAAGGATTGCCCTATCCGCATATCAATCAGCAGGGTGCGATTGAAGCCGATGACGCCTGGTGGTCCAACATGCAGGCGGCGAAGTAAATCATGAGTGGGCGCCTGTTAGATGCTGTCCCGCTCAGTTCACTAACGGGCGTTGGTGCAGCGCAAAGCAGCAAACTGGCGAAAATTGGTCTGCACACCGTGCAGGACCTGCTGTTACACCTTCCTCTGCGTTATGAAGACCGCACCCAACTCTATCCCATTGGCGAACTGCTGCCAGGCATTTACGCCACTGTCGAAGGGGAAGTGCTGAACTGTAACATCACCTTCGGGGGGCGCCGGATGATGACCTGTCAGATCAGCGACGGTTCCGGCATCCTGACAATGCGCTTTTTCAACTTCAGCGCGGCGATGAAAAACAGCCTCGCAACCGGACGGCGCGTACTGGCTTATGGCGAAGCGAAGCGCGGGAAGTACGGCGCAGAGATGATTCACCCGGAATACCGTGTCCAGGGCGATCTCAGTACACCGGAGTTGCAGGAAACCCTCACCCCGGTTTATCCCACTACCGAAGGCATCAAACAGGCAACACTGCGCAAGCTCACCGATCAGGCGCTGGATCTGCTGGACACCTGCGCCATTGCTGAACTCTTACCGCCAGAATTGTTGCAGGGCATGCTCAGCCTGCCTGAAGCGCTCCGCACACTGCATCGCCCACCACCAACGCTACAGCTAAGCGATCTTGAGACCGGCCAACACCCGGCGCAGCGTCGCCTGATTCTGGAAGAGTTGCTGGCGCATAACCTGAGTATGCTGGCGCTTCGTGCGGGTGCGCAGCGCTTTCATGCCCAACCGCTGAGCACCAATGACACGCTGAAAAATCAACTGTTAGCCTCGCTCCCCTTTAAGCCAACCGGCGCACAAGCCCGCGTGGTAGCGGAAATCGAGCACGATATGGCGCTTGATATTCCCATGATGCGTCTGGTGCAGGGTGATGTCGGCTCCGGTAAAACGCTGGTCGCCGCACTCGCCGCCCTGCGGGCGATTGCGCATGGGAAACAGGTCGCGCTGATGGCCCCGACCGAGTTACTGGCGGAGCAGCATGCCAACAACTTCCGTAACTGGTTTGCCCCGCTGGGTGTCGAAGTCGGCTGGCTGGCGGGCAAGCAGAAAGGCAAAGCGCGTCTGGCGCAACAGGACGCGATTGCCAGCGGACAGGTACAAATGGTGGTAGGAACGCACGCGATCTTCCAGGAACAGGTGCAGTTCAATGGCCTTGCGCTGGTCATCATCGACGAGCAGCACCGTTTTGGCGTGCATCAGCGCCTCGCGCTCTGGGAAAAAGGCCAGCAGCAGGGTTTCCATCCGCATCAGTTGATCATGACCGCTACGCCTATTCCTCGGACGCTGGCGATGACCGCCTACGCAGATCTCGATACCTCCGTCATTGACGAACTGCCCCCCGGACGCACTCCCGTCACAACGGTTGCCATTCCGGATACGCGTCGTAGCGATATTATTGACCGCGTGCGCAACGCCTGTACGCAGGAAAGCCGCCAGGCCTACTGGGTCTGTACGCTGATTGAAGAATCTGACCTGTTAGAAGCGCAGGCCGCAGAAGCCACGTGGGAAGAGTTAAAACTCGCGCTACCAGAACTGAACGTCGGCCTGGTCCACGGGCGCATGAAGCCTGCCGAAAAACAGGCGGTGATGGCGGCGTTTAAACAGGGCGAACTGCACCTGCTTGTCGCCACCACGGTGATTGAAGTCGGTGTGGATGTCCCTAATGCCAGTCTGATGATCATCGAAAACCCGGAACGTCTCGGTTTAGCACAGTTACACCAGCTACGTGGACGTGTCGGGCGTGGCGCGGTGGCGTCGCACTGCGTACTGCTCTACAAGTCGCCGTTATCAAAAACGGCGCAGAAACGCCTGCAGGTGTTACGCGACAGCAGCGATGGCTTTGTGATTGCGCAAAAAGATCTCGAAATTCGCGGACCCGGTGAATTGCTGGGTACGCGGCAGACGGGGAATGCAGAATTTAAGGTAGCGGATTTACTGCGCGATCAGGCCATTATTCCGGAAGTTCAGCGTATCGCACGTCACATTCATGAACGTTACCCCCAAGAGGCAAAAGCGTTAATCGAGCGCTGGATGCCGGAAACAGAACGCTATTCTAACGCCTGATGGCGATGCAAAAGCGCGGTGGTTCATCACCACCGCATCTTCACGTTATTGCGCAAAAATAGGCAACAGCAGATACAGCTTAATTACCAGCGCGTTGACGATATCGATGAAAAACGCGCCGACCATCGGCACCACCAGAAAGGCCATATGTGAAGGTCCGAACCGCTCAGTAATTGCCTGCATGTTGGCGATTGCCGTCGGCGTCGCCCCCAGACCAAACCCGCAATGGCCCGCCGCCAGCACGGCTGCATCGTAGTTTTTGCCCATCATCCGCCAGGTCACCACTATCGCGTACAGCGCCATAAAGATGGACTGCACCACCAGGATTGCCAGCATCGGCAGGGCCAGCGAAGCCAGTTCCCACAGCTTCAGGCTCATCAGCGCCATGGCCAGAAACAGCGACAGGCTAACGTTCCCGAGAACGGACACCGCGCGCTCAAAAACGCGATAAAAGCCCACCGCCGCCAGGCCGTTACTGACAATCACGCCGACAAACAGCACGCAGACAAACGTAGGCAGCTCAAACACCGTTCCCGCCAACAGTTGCGCAACAATCCGACCTACGGTCAGACAGATAGCGATAAGCGCAATGGTTTCGATCAGCACCAGAGAAGTGATCATCCGCCCGACGTCCGGCTTTTCAAACGCGGTGGGTACCGCCAGGTCGTCAGGCATGCCATCCGGCGTCGTCGAGTGTTTGACCAGATAACGCGCAACAGGCCCGCCAATCAGACCACCGAGAATCAACCCAAACGTCGCGCACGCCATCGCCACTTCCGTCGCGTTAGTAAAGCCGTAGCGTTCGATAAACAGCTTGCTCCAGGCGGCGCCGGTACCGTGGCCGCCAGACAGCGTGATCGAGCCGGCAATCAGCCCCATCAGCGGATCAAGTCCCAGCAGGCTGGCCATCCCAATGCCGATGGCGTTTTGCATCAGCAGCAATCCCACGACGACGATCAGGAAAATGCCCACCACGCGACCGCCTGCCCGTAGGCTGGCGATGTTGGCGTTTAAACCGATGGTAGCGAAAAACGCCAGCATCAGCGGATCGCGTAACGTCATATCAAAGTTCACTTCCCAGCCCATGCTCTTTTTCAGTACTAACAGGGCCAGCGCCACCAACAACCCGCCGGCAACGGGTTCTGGAATCGTGTATTTCTTGAGGAAGGAGACTGAATGAACCAGTTTTCGCCCCAACAGCAACGTTAGCGTTGCGGCAACAAGGGTTGATAAGGTATCGAGTTGAAACATACAAAGCTCCTTGAGTACGTCTGAATCAGTTACGCACGATGTCTTATTCCTGCGGATATTTTTAGCTTTTAGTAGTAATTCGGCATGGATTTTAAGCAGAAAAGAGGGAAAAGTTATATAAAAATGTGATTTTATCTATTTTAAATATTAAGAATACCCACTCGCAAACGTTTGCTTTTACCATCTGGTCAGATAAAATGCCCGCTTTGTCACCACGGGATTATCATTGATGTCTGTTAACACCCTCGAGTCGGAAAATGCGCAACCGGTTGCGCAGACTCAAAACAGCGAACTGATTTATCGTCTTGAAGATCGCCCGCCGCTTCCGCAAACCCTGTTTGCCGCCTGTCAGCATCTGTTGGCGATGTTCGTTGCGGTCATTACGCCGGCGCTGCTCATCTGTCAGGCGCTGGGGTTACCGGCTCAGGATACGCAACACATTATCAGTATGTCGCTGTTCGCCTCTGGCGTGGCCTCTATTATTCAGATTAAAGCGTGGGGTCCGGTGGGTTCAGGGTTGTTATCGATTCAGGGCACCAGTTTTAACTTCGTGGCACCGTTGATTATGGGCGGCACCGCACTGAAAACCGGCGGCGCAGACGTCCCCACCATGATGGCGGCGCTGTTTGGCACCCTGATGCTGGCCAGTTGCACGGAGATGGTGCTCTCCCGGATTCTGCATCTCGCGCGTCGTATCATCACCCCGCTGGTCTCGGGCGTGGTGGTGATGATTATCGGTCTGTCGCTGATTCAGGTGGGGCTGACGTCCATCGGCGGTGGTTATGCCGCGATGAGCGACAACACGTTCGGCGCGCCCAAGAATCTGATGCTGGCAGGCGTTGTACTGTTGCTGATTATTCTGCTCAACCGTCAACGTAACCCGTATCTGCGCGTGGCTTCACTGGTTATCGCTATGGCGGCGGGGTATGCACTGGCATGGTTTATGGGCATGCTGCCGGAAAACAACGCGCCAGCCTCCCAGGAACTGATCATGGTGCCGACGCCGTTGTACTACGGGCTGGGCATTGACTGGAACCTTCTGCTGCCGTTGATGCTGGTGTTTATGATTACCTCGCTGGAAACCATCGGCGATATCACTGCAACGTCCGACGTTTCCGAACAGCCCGTTTCTGGCCCGCTGTACATGAAACGTCTGAAGGGCGGTGTGCTGGCGAACGGCCTGAACTCCTTCGTTTCTGCGGTCTTTAACACCTTCCCGAACTCCTGTTTCGGGCAGAACAACGGGGTCATTCAGTTAACCGGCGTGGCCAGCCGTTACGTTGGCTTTGTGGTTGCGCTGATGCTGATCGTACTCGGTCTGTTCCCGGCGGTGAGCGGCTTTGTGCAGCATATCCCTGAGCCAGTGCTTGGCGGGGCGACGCTGGTCATGTTCGGAACTATCGCGGCGTCTGGCGTGCGCATTGTTTCCCGCGAACCGCTGAACCGCCGCGCGATCCTGATTATTGCGCTGTCGCTGGCTGTCGGTCTTGGCGTCTCTCAGCAGCCGCTGATCCTACAGTTCGCGCCTGACTGGGTGAAAAACCTGCTCTCTTCCGGTATTGCTGCGGGTGGTATCACCGCTATCGTACTGAACCTGATTTTCCCGCCTGAAAAGCAGTAAACGCAATGCGACGGTGATTCAAATTCACCGTCGCTATCATACTCTTTCACGATTCCTGCCTTGAGGATTGCGCGTAAATCGTGCATAACTCAACTATGTGCCCTTCGCAGGATGGAAGACCATGAAATTTATTGGAAAGCTGATTATTTACGTGCTGATCGCCCTTCTGGTGGTGATTCTCGGCCTCTATTTCCTGCTGCAAACGCGCTGGGGTGCAGAGCACATCAGTGCCTGGATATCGGAGCGCAGCGACTATCAGTTATCCTTTGAGGCGATGGATCATCGTTTTTCCTCTCCTTCGCATATCCTGCTGAAAAACGTCACCTTTGGACGTGACGGTCAACCAGCCACGCTCGTAGCAAAAGCGGTCGATATTGGCCTGAGCACTCGCCAACTGACACATCCGCGGCATGTCGATACGATCCTGCTGCAAAACGGTACCCTGAATATTTCGCCTCAGACGGCACCGCTCCCCTTCCAGGCCGATCGCCTGCAGTTGCAGGATATGGCGTTTAATAGCCCGGGCAGCGAGTGGGATCTGAGCGCTCAGCGGGTAAATGGTGGCATCATTCCCTGGCTGCCCGAAGCCGGTAAAGTGCTCGGTAGCAAAGCGCAGATTCAGCTTAGCGCGGGTTCTCTGACACTAAATGACGTTCCTGCTGCCAACGTCCTGATTGAAGGCAGTATCGATAATGAACAGGTGACATTAAGCACTATCGGCGCAGATATCGCGCGCGGTGCCTTAACCTGTGTGGCAAAACGCCATGCTGATGGCAGTTGGATGGTGGAGAATCTGCGGCTGAACGACATCCGATTGCAAAGCGATAAATCGCTGACCGACTTTTTCGCGCCGCTTAACACCATTCCATCGCTACAGATTAATCGCCTTGAGGTCACTGACGCGCGCCTTCAGGGGCCGGACTGGGCGGTCACCGACCTTGACCTTAGCTTGCGCAATCTGACTTTCAGCAAAGACGACTGGCAGGCGCAGGAAGGCAAACTGTCGATGAATGCCAGTGAGTTCATTTTTGGCTCGTTGCATCTGTTCGACCCTATTCTGAATGCCGAGTTTTCGCCGCAAGGCATCGCGCTGCGCCAGTTCACTACCCGCTGGGAAGGCGGCATGGTCAGGACTTCCGGCAACTGGCTGCGGCAAGGTAAAGCCCTTGTCCTCGATGATGCGGCCATCGCGGGCATAGAGTACACCCTGCCGGAAAACTGGAAACAGCGCTGGATGCAGCCGCTGCCAGCATGGCTGAACAGCCTGACGCTGAAGAAATTTACTGCCAGCCGCAACCTGGTGATTGATATCGATCCGACATTCCCGTGGCAGTTAACCGCGCTGGATGGTTATGGCGCGAATCTGGGACTGGTCCAGAACCAGAAATGGGGCGTCTGGAGCGGAAACGCGACCCTGAATGCCGCCGCCGCCACCTTCAACCGCGTCGATGTGCGCCGCCCCTCCTTGTCTTTAGCTGCCAACGCCAACACGGTGAACATCAGCGAACTGAGCGCCTTTACGGAAAGAGGGATTCTGGAAGCGACCGCCAGCGTGTCACAGTTACCGCCCCGCCAGACACAGGTCAGCCTGAATGGCCGTGGCGTCCCGGTAAACGTTCTACAGCAATGGGGATGGCCGGTACTACCGATCGCCGGTGACGGTAATATCCAGCTGACAGCCAGCGGAACGGTGCAGGCAGACGCGCCGCTCAAGCCCACAGTGAATGGACAATTGCACGCCGTGAATGCGGATAAACAGCAGGTCACGCAGACCATGCAGGCCGGGGTCGTCTCAGCGGGTGAAGTGACGTCGACCGAACCCGCCCCCATTTCCCCCGCACCCGTTACGCCATAATCTCCCCTTACCGCTCCCGGATATCCTCGATCCGGGAGCGTTCTCTGTCTGAAAACGAAACAGGTATTCATTTCTCGGCTATTTGTGCCTATTTTCCGCAACAGGTTTTCATCCTCACCGAGAGTTGTTATAACGATTATGTTGGAAGTCTTATTTAATAATTACAAACACCCTACATAAAATAAAGGAATAGCCATGTCTGTAATACGTCAACGTATTCTGGCGGATATGCAAAGATTCTCCAGAGCAATGATCGGGGCGGTCTTGTTCTTACCTGTTATTGGCTTAATTCTGGCATTAAGCTCAATATTAACTAACCCGACGCTTATTTCCGAAACCAGCTTTTTGCATCAAATAGGTCAACTCCTCGGTGATACCTTCTGGCCATTATTTGGCAACCTGGGGCTACTTTTCTGTGTCGGCATCAGCTATGGTCTGGCGAAAGATAAAAAAACCGAAGTCGCGCTGGTCGCCGTCATGTGCTTTATTATGTTTTTAGGCGCCAATCACTCCTGGCTGGAATATACTCACGGCATCGCTGAAAAGGTCAATGGCGAATATTATGGCACCGGACAAACGCAAATTTTAGGTTTTGTCGTTGTCGATATGGGGATCTTTTTAGGGATTATTCTCGGCTGCACCATTGCCTGGGTCCATAATAAAGTCTCTGAAATAGAGCTGCCGGGCGCCCTCTCGATGTACGGCGGAGCAAAACTGACCTTAATCGCCATGACGCCGGTGATCCTTTTTTACGCGATTGCCTTTACCTGGTTCTGGCCGTTCATCACACACGGCATCGCGGCATTAACCAGTTTCATGAAAAACGCTGGGGTGGCAGGCGTCTTCGTGTACGGCTTCTTTGAAAAATTCCTGATCCCAACAGGGCTGCACCACTTTGTCTGGTCCCCATTCCAGTTGACCCAGATTGGCGGCACCCTGAGCGTTGACGGGCAGGTGGTGTCCGGAACGCAGGCCATCTTCCTGGCCTATATGCGCCATCCGGATCTCACCCCGGTGATGAACGAAGCACTGCGCTTTTCCCAGCAGGGCATGACGACGATCTTTGGCCTCTCCGGTGCGGCGCTGGCGTTCTACCACACCGCCACGCCGGAGAAGAAAATGATGGCGAAGGCGATTCTGTTGCCCGCAATTATTACCTCTATTCTGACCGGAATTACCGAACCGATTGAATTTACGTTCTTATTTATTTCGCCGCTGTTATGGCTGATTCATGCCACGCTGACCGCCGCCTCTCAGGCGATTTGCGATCTGCTGACGGTTCGTCCGTGGGGCGCGTCCGGACTCATTGAGTTTCTGATATATAACCTGCCGCTGCCGGCAGCCCTCACCCGCTGGCCGCTATACGTTCTGATCGGTATCGGGCAATTCGCCGCGTACTACGTCATTTTCCGTACGCTGGTCATCAGGCTGAACCTGAAAACACCAGGGCGCGAAGATGACGGCGAAGTGAAACTCTACAGCAAAGAAGATTATCGCAATAAAAAGGCCAATGCAGGTCAGGCCGTCACCGATGAGATCATTAAGGGTTTAGGCGGCAAAGAGAACATTATTTCTGTTGATAACTGTTTTACCCGATTACGCGTCGCGCTCCATCATCCCGACAAAATTGATGAAGCCTTATTAAAAAGTACCGGCGCCAATGGCGTAGTGCGTAATCAAAATGAAGTTCAGGTTATTTACGGTGTGAGGGTTGGACAGGTTCGATCCCGGGTAGATAACTGGCTGGCAAATAATTAATCAGGAGTTGTTATGAAATTAACCGTATTAGGCGGGGGCGGCGTTCGTTCCGCGTTCCTGGCGAAATCTCTGGCCTATAATGCGCATCGTATTGGTTTACAAGAGGTGGTATTCCTCGATAACGCAGAAGAGAACCTGAAAATTTTCGGCGAAATCGCCCGTTATGTTTTTGCCACGATTCGACCTGATATTCGTTTCAGCCTGACGACAGATCCGGTATCCGCTTTAAAGAACAGCAATTATGTCATCACCACGCTACGCGTCGGCGGCGATGAAAGCCGCGTGCGCGATGAACGTATCGCGCTGAACCATAACACATTAGGTCAGGAAACCACCGGCGCGGGCGGTTTTGCGATGGCGATGCGCTCAATTCCCGCCATTCTCAATTACTGCCGTCTGATTGAAGAGCATGCCGCACCCGATGCCATTCTGTTCAACTTTACTAACCCATCAGGACTGGTTACCGAGGCGATCATTAAATCCGGGTTTAAACGTCGGGTTTACGGCATTTGCGATGCGCCTTCAGAGCTGATTCGCGAGTTGCCTGCCATCCTCAACTGCGACGAAGCGGATTTAAAGGTGGAATGCTATGGCCTGAACCATTTCTCCTGGTTTACCCATTTCACCGTGAAAGGTGAGGACGTCACCGACAAGCTGGTGAGCAACCCGGAACTGTACAGTAAAACGGCGATGCAGTACTTCTCACCGGTGCTGGTTCAGCTTTGCGACAAGCAATTGCTGAATGAATATCTCTATTACTACTACTATCGCGAAGTGGCGCTGAAAGCGATTCAGGATGCGCCGGAAACGCGCGGTGAAGCCATCGCGCGGATCAACAAGGAAATGCGCGAAGAGCTGCAGAACGTGGATGCGCAGGCAAACCCGGAAGCCGCATTTGATATCTGGATGAAACACTATCTGCGCCGCGAAAATAGCTATATGCAGAGTGAGTCGCATCAGGAAAAATTCAACACCCGCACGCCGCTAACGCTGCAACAGTTTATTGAAGAACCGGATAGCGGCGGTTACGCAGGGGTGGCGCTGGATATTCTCGAAGCGGTGAACAGCGCCACCAGCAAACGCATCGTTGTCTCACTGCAAAACAACGGCACGCTGGATTTCTTACGCCCGGATGATGTTATTGAGATCAGCTGTGATCTGAGCAAAGAAGGGCTGAAACCGGTGACGCCGATCCACGTACCGGACGCGCAGAAAAACATGATCGCCTGCGTGAAAGAGTACGAACGTCTGGCAGTGGACGCCATCATGCGCAAAGATAAGTTTCTGGCAATCCGCGCATTAATGGCGCATCCGCTGATTGGCTCCTGGTCGTTGGCCGAACAGTTGGTTGGCGAGTATCTTGACGAAGCACAGTTTAGCGACTGGAAATGATCGTCCCCGGGGCGTCAACTGGCGCCCCGCCTGGGTTTTGCAAAAACCAGAGCTTCAGCAGATGTTCGAATCCCAGGATGCAGTAACCAAAGAAAGGGTTGCTCCAGTAGATATCATCATCAAACTTCTGCGGATCGTGAATGATGACGGCGGTGTTCGCCGCCTGGGCCAGCGGACTTTGGTAGTCACCGGTAAAGCAGACAAGGTCGGTATTTTTTCCTTCCAGCGCCTTGACCCAATTTAGTGCCGAACTGCTGCGACCAGATTTAGACACCAGCCAGATAGAATCGAATTTTGCAGCCGTTTTTTGTTCCAGTATTTCGTAGTCCGGCCAAAGCGCCAGACTGGCATTCACGCCAATCACCAGGAATTTATTATAAATATATTGTGCAATCAGTTGAGAGAAACCGCTACCATGAATAAGAATACGGTCGTGCTGCAAACGATTTAATAGCAATGCCAGGTTTTCGGTTGGCTGGACGTTCATAAAGTTAATATCATTGGTCACATCAAGCTTTGGCATTGTGATATTAAACTTAATGAAATACACCAGCTCCAGCCAGCCGCTAAATTTGAGCTTTTTCGCCAGACGGACCAGTGATGACGGGTTGCTGTAACAGTGCTCCGCGACGGTGCGGATACCCTCACGAATGCATTGCTCTGGATTATTCTGAATAAAGCGCAGTACGGTAACTTCTGTCTTACTTAATTTTACATCACGAAATACATTTTCCAGTTCCATTATTCTGCTCCTGTGAGTGCAGAATAAATTTATCATTTTTTTAAGTAAGCGGTCTGTGCAACAGGTCACTTCATCACAATTTCATATTAAAAAAGAAATGAATAAAAATCTGACATTACTCGCCATGATATTTTTCTTATGGGGAAATATAACCGCCATTAACAGCGTGCTGATCATCTTTTTCTATCAGTATTTTCATCTGTCATGGTCGCAGTCTATTTTCATTACCGTTATTTTTTACGTGGCGCCTTTTCTGACCTGCCTGCCCTGCTCAATGCTGATTGAACGCCAGGGGTACCGTAAAGTGTTGTTGCTGTCGTTAACGTTGTCGGTTGCGGGATGCCTGCTGTTCGCTCTGGCGTTGCGGCTGGATTCCTTCTCCCTGTCACTGCTGGCGATGTTTGTCGTGGCGACGGGCGTGGCGGCGATGCAGGTTGTCGCTAATCCTTATCTGACGTTGCTCAGCGCACCGCACAAACGAATTGGCAATCTGTGTCTGGCCTCTGCGGTTAATTCTCTGGGAACCACGCTGGCCCCCATGCTGGTTGCGCTACTCCTGGCGTTTTCCCCCATTGATATCCTGGCGCGCGAAGAACCCATCAGTGCGCTCTGGCTTTGCCTCGCCTGCTTTTCACTGACATTGATTGCCGGGGTTTTCTGGATCCGCCTGCCGGATGTGGCGCGCCCGGAAAAGGCCGCGTCGGGGACGCATAACGCCTGGAAGAACAGAGAACTGTTATTCAGCGTGGCGGCGATTTTTATCTATGTCGGCGTCGAAGTGAGCCTTGCGACCAGTCTGGTAAAATATCTCATCACCATCGGCGGCTGGAGCACCACTGTTGCGATGTCGCTGGTCTCTTTTTACTGGGGAGGCGCGCTGGCGGGTCGCTTTCTTTATGGTTTTCTCGCCGACAAAACCGGCAATTACACACCGTTTCTGATGGCGACGCTGGCCTGCGCAACGGCAGTGATCATGGCGATATGGCTGAACAATACCACCGGCGGCTATCTGCTTATCCTGACCGGCTTGGGGAACTCAATTCTCTATCCGATTATCTTCGGGCACACCATCAACAAAAATCCGGCGATCGCCAATATTTCTGCCGCAGCAATGGTGATGGCCGGGATTGGTGGTGCGGTTATTCCCTTACTGCAGGCTGCCTGTATTGACGGACTCAACCTCCGGTTCAGCTTTCTGTTACCGCTCGCGTTGTATCTGCTGCTGGCGCTGTGGGGGCGGCTGAATCTCCGCCCCCACAGTACATCAGCTTAAAGAGAAATGACGATCTCATGACTTTGCGGCGTTACCACCACGCCCCGTTCGCTTCCCCGGTGTGAAGCGCCGCGAATACCGCTAATCTGCGCGATGTTACGCAGGCACAACGTCCAGTCGCGTGCATCACCCTTGCCCGCCACGGTGAGAGTGTTGCCATTACGCTTAGCTGTCAGCGTAAAGATCACTGAACCGTCAGCGGCAGGAACTTCGCACACGGCTTCACGTCCTTCCTCGAGAGAGAACAACTGGAAGGCGGTGCCTTCGTTCCATGCGTAATCTGGCCTTTGATTATTGTTGCCCAGCGCCAACAGGGTGTTGCCACGTACATACACTGGCAGACTCAGGAAGTCATGCTGCTGTTTGTACCAGCGACTGCCCTGCACGTCGTCATTGTGCCACAGATGCGTCCAGCGCCCTTCCGGCAGGTAAAACTGCACATCCCCCGTTTCCGAGAACACTGGCGCCACCATCACTGAATCCCCCAGCATATACTGGCGATCGAGATAATCGCATGCCGGATCGTCCGGGAACTCCAGCATCATGGCGCGCATCATCGGCGTGCCCCGTTCGTGTGCCCGCGCCGCTTCGCGGTACAGATACGGCATCATGCGGCACTTCTGCTCGGTGAAGTAGCGCACCACATCGCAGGATTCATCGTCATACGCCCAGGGCACACGATAAGATTTGCTGCCGTGCAGACGACTGTGGCTGGAGAGCAGACCAAACGCACACCAGCGCTTATAAACGTGTGCCGGCGCGGTATTCTCGAAACCGCCAATATCATGGCTCCAGAAGCCAAAACCGGACAAGCCGATAGACAGGCCGCCGCGCAGGCTTTCCGCCATTGACTCGTAGTTCGCGTAGCAGTCGCCGCCCCAGTGCACAGGGAACTGCTGCGCCCCCACCGATGCGGATCGGGCGAACAGCACCGCCTCTTCTTCACCCACGGTCTCTTTCAGCACGTTCCACACCAGCTCGTTGTAGATGTAGGCATAATGATTGTGCATTTTCTGTGGATCGGCGCCACCAAACCATTGCACATCGGTCGGGATACGCTCGCCGAAGTCGGTCTTGAAGCAGTCAACACCAATATCCACCAGACCTTTCAGCTTGTTGGCATACCATTCACAGGCCTGTGGATTGGTGAAGTCATAAATCGCCAGCCCCGGCTGCCATTTATCCCACTGCCACAGCGAACCGTCCGGACGTTTCAGCAGGTAGCCTTTCTCTTTCAGCTCGTTGAAAACCAGCGATTTCTGCCCGATGTACGGGTTGATCCATACGCAGACCTTCAGCCCTTTCTCCTTCAACCGACGAATCATTCCTTCCGGGTCGGGGAACGTCACCGGATCCCATTCAAAATCGCACCACTGAAAAGCCTTCATCCAGAAGCAGTCGAAATGGAAAACATGTAGCGGCAGATTGCGCTCGGCCATGCCGTCGATAAAGCGGTTTACCGTTGCTTCATCGTAGTTGGTAGTGAACGAGGTGGTCAGCCACAGGCCAAACGACCAGGCAGGCGGCAGCGCCGGGCGCCCCGTGAGGCGAGTATAGCGGTTCAACACCTCTTTCGGCGTCGGGCCGTCGATCACGAAATATTCAAGATATTCGCCCTCAACGCTGAACTGCACTTTCGACACTTTCTCCGAACCGACTTCGAACGAGACGCACTGCGGATGGTTGACCAGTACACCGTAGCCACGGTTGGTCAGGTAGAACGGGATATTCTTGTAGGACTGTTCGGTGCTGGTGCCGCCGTCGCGGTTCCAGGTTTCTACCGTCTGGCCATTACGCACCAGTGCGGTAAAACGCTCGCCCAGACCGTAAACCGTTTCGCCGACGCCCAGATCCAGGCGCTCGAACATGTAGTTACGCTGCGTGTTGTTATCCTGCACATAGCCGTTGTTCTTCAACTGGCTGCCGGTGATACGCACGCCGTTACGCAGAAAATCCAGCGACCAGAACTCACCTTTGGTGACGCGCACGCTTAAGTTACCGCTTTTCAACTCAGCAACGTTGGCCGTGTTTTGGATATCGACCTTCACGTCCGGCAAAACGTTGAGTGGATAATGCGGACCGTTATCCAGCGCCCCCTGAAAGTGTTCCATGCGCACGCCAACAACCCCTTCCTGCGGCGAAAAGAAACGCAACGTAAACAGCGGGGTATCCAGTTGCCAGGTGCGTTCACGGACGTCACGCGGCGCGGCATAAACCACCAGTTCGTTACCGTGCTGCTCAACATCAAACACCTGAATCGGATGAAGTAAATTAAGGCCAGGCTGAATCAGCCAGTTTCCGTCACTAATCTTCATGACTCTGTTCCTTTAGTTCTGAAATTCGTTGTGCGTAAAGTCTTGCTGATTACGGCGCGCACCCTGTGCCAGTTGGTCGAGGATTTTTCTCAGGTAAGGCGTTTTCAGGGTGTAGAAGCGTTTGGCAATCACGGCGCTCAACAGGTAGCAGATGGCCGGGACAATCGTGAACAAGGCAATAATGATGCTGATAGTGGCGCTGTTCTGAGTTTTCGCGGCCGCGTCGTAGCCACCGCCCGCCAGCATCCAGCCAATAAGCGCGCCACCAAACGCCAGACCCAGCTTGAGCACGAACAGCGTGCCCGCAAAACTGATGCCGGTCAGACGTTTACCGTTGCACCATTCGCCATAATCGACGGTATCAGACATCATCACCCACTGGATCGGCGTCACCAGCTGGTGCAACACGCCGATCACGAAGATGAAGACGAACATGGTAATGTCGGCCTGCATCGGGACAAAAAACATCGCGAGGCTAACCACCGCCAGCGCCGCGTTGGTCCACCAGAAGATGCTGACTTTGCATTTCCAGTCGGTGAGAGGTTTTGCCAGTGCGGAGCCAATCAGGTTACCGACACAGTAGGTGGTAAGGAAGGCAACGAATACTTCCGGCGTTCCCAGAATCCAGGTGACGTAATACATCATCGCACCACCGCGTACGCAGACCGCGAGGATATTGAGGATGGTCAGCAGCCCCACGATCCGCCACTGGTCGTTTTGCCAGATATCGCGGAGATCTTCGCGCATTGAGGTTGTGCTCGGCGGCGCTTCTACACGCTCTTTGGTCGTGAAGAAGCAGAATGCCAGCATCAGGAATGCCACCACGGATAGCACCGCAATCCCGCCCTGGAACCCCAGCGCTTTGTTATCGCCGCCAATGAGATTCACCAGCGGCATCATCAGCACGGTCGAGAGCATCCCGCCCGCCGTCGCCAGCACAAAGCGCCAGGACTGCAAGGAAATACGCTGTGTTGGGTCGTTGGTGATCACTCCACCCAGCGCGCAATACGGGATATTCACCACGGTATAAAGCAGTGTCAACAGCGTATAGGTGATCGCGGCGTAAATCATCTTACCGTTCAGGCTGAGGTCCGGCGTGCTGTATGCCAGGACGCAAACAAGGCCAAACGGCAGCGCGCCAAACAGCACCCACGGACGGAATTTTCCCCAACGGGAACGCGTGCGATCCGCCAACAGTCCCATGCACGGGTCTGAAATGGCATCCAGCGCGCGCGCCAATAAAAACATGGTGCCGACAAAACCGGCAGGGATGCCGAAAATATCGGTATAAAAAAACATCATATACAACATGACGTTATCAAAAATGATATGACTGGCAGCGTCGCCCATCCCGTAGCCAATCTTTTCCTTAACAGACAAAATATGAACAGTCATAACGCATCCTTTCGCGCTCTCATGCGCACTGGTACCGGTTACCGTTTTTGTAAACCATTCCCGATGGCGACGGATATTCCGATATCTCGTTATCAAATTACGATTCTTGTTTTCTGTGATCGCGGTTGCGCCAGAAGATGTGAGGAAATGTAACCAGAGGAATTTATGAGGATTTATATGAAACCGATCATGGTAAGAAGAAAGGGAAGTTAAAAAAGTGAGTGAGGGGGTGTGGAAACGTCAGGAAGTAGCTATAATGCGCCCCGCCTCCATGTAGCAATGCAGGCGCGGAAGATCGTCGTCTCCGGTGAGGCGGCTGGACTTCAAATCCAGTTGGGGCCGCCAGCGGTCCCGGGCAGGTTCGACTCCTGTGATCTTCCGCCAAAATCCTATGCCCTGTTCCCGCTTCAATTCGAGTTTCACACGGTTTTCATCGCGTCTCTTACAATGCCATCACCATCTCGTGCCATGCCATCCCACCGTGATCGGATGCAGACGGTTTGACGTAGCGATAGCCAAAGTGGGCATAGAGATCGACATGACAGTCTTTGCACATCAGGTGAATCGTCTTTTTGTGCATCGCTTTCATCCGCGCCACAAACTCACGCATCATCAGTGACGAATAGCCTTTCCCCTGAAAATCCGGATGCACCACCACCGACATAATCACCGCATTGGGCGCATCCGGATCATGCCCTACCAGTTCCTTAAATGCTTCATCAGACATCACCACCTCCCAGGCACAACCGGCATTAATAAAGCCGGCCACCTCGCCGTTCAACTCCATACACATAAATCCCTGCGGATAGCGCTGGATACGGGTGGCAATCTTTTCTCGGGTTGCCGCTTCATCGCCTTCGTAGGCGAGCGTTTCAATCTCATAACAGCGGTTAACATCGGCGGGCGTAGCCTGACGAAATAGCGGAGTGGACATGCGTTTACCTTTTCTTGAATCAACTGGACTGCCTCATCATACCCGTAGGCAACACGGTTTACGCTGATAGTATTCACATGAAAATGAAAGAGACGCACAAAGCCCGGCGTTATGTTATTCGCCAGGCCATTTGAGGATGCGCGAGCAGATTGACGCTCTGCGTGTTTGATCTGACATCAGGCAAACCACTGCGCTTTGAAGAAGGCCACTATGTCGAAGTAAAGATCCAAAGGCTTTACCCGATCTGTGGAAGCGAACGGGATCGATAAAAGCAGAGACCTAACGCAACAGGTAGGGTAAAGATTTCAGCAATACCCCAACCTGTTGCGCCAAAGCCGTTTTGTCCTACGACATATCTTAACGATATAGATCATCAGGATTGTTTTTTTACCTTCAACGAAAACTGTTTCGGTGTTATGCCAAAGAACTCTTTAAAGTTACGAATAAAATATGAAGTACTGGTATAGCCCACTTCATTAGCAATACTGTTAATATGCTTCTCAGTCGTGGTGATGAGTTTCGCCGCCTGATGCATGCGAATATCCAACACCAGCGTATTAAAATTATTACTCTCTTTCTCCAGCTTTTTACGAATCGATACCTCCGACATATGTAAAATGCTCGCCAGATCTGCCAGCTTCCATGACTTTGAGAGATCAGCTTCAATGATTGACTTCAGCCGCTCAGTAAAGGTGGTATCCGTTGATACTGACAAGGAATAAACTAACGATTCTATATCCCTCATTTTAGAAAGAAGATAGGTTATTTTATAAACTTGTCGGTGTTGTGGGACATCGCTTCCAGTTAATCGTTTGAAAATTTTTGTATCCGTTTCATCAACAGGACAAGTAAATATTTTACGCCGCATCTGGTTAACTCTTTGCGGATCCAACAGAAGCGGTTCCATCACTTTACAGATACAACTCAATATATCACTGTCAACGTGATAGAGCTCATAGGGAACACCTTTGCCTAGCACTTTTAATGCAATATCAATCACGGTGTTTTTTTCGACGTAACAAAGTGATTCTGGGGGAACATTAAAGGACTGCCCATCTTTTGTTTTTATAAGCAGTTGCGCATCCCGCAGATAGATAATCGCACAGTTATAAAAACGGATTTTTTTCAGCACCAACAGATTGTTGTGTGCAAAACTTTCCTTTGCAGGAAAAGTAAGGTTACTTAAAGCACTTTGACTATTCATACAGTCACCCCCCATGCTTTGTATGCATATAATTTCATGGGTTATCAGTCATGTAAACTCGGAATTTTTTAATTAACGAAATAGTCTATTATTTTAATTATTACTTTTTTAACTATGCATTTCTTTAAAATACATAGTCTTACCCAGTGGCTTTGGTGACATAATTATCAATTTAAATATTTTCAATAGAAAATTATTCGTAGTAACAGCAATCAGGTATTTGCCACCAGAAAAAAATCATTAAGCAGTAGCGGCAGTTTTCTGGTGGACTCCGCGCCAAGTTTAATTTTTATCTCGCGTATCCTATAATAAATAGTATTTTCTTTTAGCTGTATTAGCGTCGCGATCTCCCTGACTTTCTTCCTCTTAAAAAAGTACAAATAGACAATTTTTCGTTCATCCTCCGTGAAGTCGTTGAACACTGAAACAGGCGAGGGTCTGCTGCTCGTCAGGACTCGCAGTTTCTCACAACGGTACGCAATCTGATCGAGGGACAGACACGTCACCGGGAGTTTCTCCATAAGAAAACTGTAAGCGAAGTAATCATCCTTGTCGCAGACAAGATATATTTTATTATATTTACTAAGCACATCACGATCAGATTCAACCTCTCTGTATTCATGACATTTAATATCTGGATTATCATCAGAGAGCAATGACAGCCCATAATTAAAATAGGCATTTTTACTTGCCAACAAAAAAGCAATGGACATAAAAATTCTTAGCTATCAAATGTATTAGACACCTTAACCAAAAGTGACTATAAGGTATGAAAAGTACAAAAACCACCCTAAAAAATAGTCTATTATGATAAAATTATGTACCACAACTTATTGTGTAAATGGGTTTAATTATCACTTGCAATTAATTCATAAAAAAGCCTGAACTATCGATTCAGGCTTTTACTTTCTCAAAAGTTAAAATCAAAATGAATAACGGATATTAGCGTTAATTGCCTTATCAATATCGTAATGACCAAACGCCGAACGCTCAACATTAAGACTAATCCTGGTGTTTTCTTTAATTTCAGCATTGACGCCTAAACTGAAGTTAACCCGGCTATCTTTATTATTCTTAATATGAGTTTCCCCGGCAAAATCACGGACAACCGTCTTCGCAGGATTAAACAGGTCATACTGATAATGAACGCCCGTCAGCGCCGTCAGCTTCCAGTCTTTACCTGTGAAGCTTTTACCGATTTCAACCCCCGTACGACCTATCAACGGATTCTCCTGCTTACGCTGCATACGGATGTCTGAGCCTGCAGACTGCCAGTCAAAACGGGTTCCTGACACTGAGCCATAAACCAGTTCCGTCTGCGGCTGGATAAAGGTTTCGCCGGGTAACGAGAAGCGCCAGCCGGTTTCCGCGCCCAGATACCAGGAATGCGAGCGGTAATCCTGCTCCGGCATTTCGGTTTCGCTCGCCGCATAGTGGTTATCGTGGCGGACATATTTACCGATGGCATCCACATACAGACCGGAGTCAAACATCGCGGAAGCATAGAGACCGATACCGGTTGACTTCGTCTGACCGGACCAGCCATCGCCATGGCTGTTACTGTGAGTGAACGTTGCCGTCACACCGGTAAACAGGTCACCACCGTCGAACGCGTGCTTTCTGTCGGCTCCAATCTGCAGATGTGTCCAGCTGTCGGAATAACCCGCATCTGCGGAACCTGTACCGCTGAAGATTCGTGCCCACGCCCCGGTTTCGCCGTGGGTGTTGCGCAGGTCGCCCATACGGTAGTTCAGGTTATTCATCTCCGTCAGGAAATTTTTATATCCCGTATTCATAACGGCTTTGCTGGCCTGCAGCGCCGCGTTGTCCTGCTGCACGTCAAATCCTTCCAGTCGCCATTGTTTGCTGTTCCCGCTCTCCACGATGCCCATCTGCGGCGTGAAGGTATGGACACCCGCGCGCTGTGTCACCGGTTTAAGTGTGAACACATCGGCTGCCGTCGCTTTCGGTGCCGTGACTAACGGGACGGGTAACGCTCCCCAGCTCACTGAAGCCACAGACGGAACAATAACCAGCGCATTGTTTTTACCGGTCAGCGACTGCTTAACCGTTACCGTATCTGCCGTTTTACCGTCAGTGTTCATAATGAACTGGCTGTTGCTGGCAGCCAGGGTATCCACCGTCAGAGAACCCGCTGCGCCGGCATTGCTGAAGCGCACTTGCGAACCTTTCAGGTCGAGGGATTTCACCGCGGACTGCCCGTTCGCCTGCCAGGAAGTATTCGTCATCTTCATACTGGCCATTGGCGCACGCAGGCTGCCATCATAAGCCGTGAACAGATTCTTACTGGCGTCCTCTGCGGTTCCAAAATTCAGGCTGGCCGTATCATCCGCCTGAATATTGCCTGTCATTATGCTACCCGCGCCGACATTCAGCGTGGTGCCCTGCCCGTCAAGACGCCAGCGCTCAGCCGAGTACGCTCCGGATAACAGTGAAAGTGCCGATCCCGCACCGGCAGTCACTTCACTGTCAGAAACCAGCCCCGACGTTGCCGTCAGCTTCGCGCCATCCGTCAACGACAGCGGCGAGTGGCTGAAGCGGCTGAACTGGCTGAGAACGGCATCGCTGGACGCCACGGTCACTGCACTGTCTGTGCTGTCAATCCCGCCGGTAAAATGCTCATTAATGTTCAGGGTGGAGCCGTTATTCAGCTGTACGCGTCCGGTGAAATGGCTCTGATCGGCGTCGTTTGTCGCTTTTGACTGCCCGAGTGATGGCGTGGTTTTCACTCCGTTCCCGTCATTGAGATCGATATAGAGATCTTCACTGCCCAGCGTCACAGTAGAGTTGTCGGCATTAATATCTGTATAAAGGCTGGCATTCCTCGCCAGACGGAAATCAGCATTACGCAGGTTAAGCTGTTTCAGGCTGAACTGACGGGTCTCCCAGTCACTCTGAGTAAACGAAACCGGCTGAGTGAGGACCGAATTGTCGCCCTGCGCCTTCAGCTTATTCGCTACGGCTTGAGTACTGACAGCATGAACAACCGGATGCCCCTGGATAAACAGACGACCATTTTGCTGGGTGAAGCTCCCCTGCGTGTTCATCCCGCCATCCATGGCAAAGTCGTTCTGCGTTCCGGGCGTAACGGTATTTTTGACATCAACATTGCCGGTGAAGTGGCCGTGCCAGATATTGGCAACCGCCGTCGTGGCATCTGCTTTATTGAAATCCAGACTGACGGTGGCCTGCTTCCCGCTGTTGGTCAGGATCGCCCCGTCGTCCGCGCCGTTAAGCTTATGGAAGGTGAGGTTGTTACCGTTGATGTCGAGCTTACCACCACGATAACCCCATTTGATATTGTCGGGATTAACCTGCTTGTTATCGCTCAACACAACGGTTGGGCGACCGCTCACAATGCTGACGTTATTAAAGGCCTGAACGTTTCCACCGCTGTCCGGGCGCTGCGCCAAAACGACCGTACCTTCACCCACGTTCAGCCCGCCGGGGTTGATACCCGTGCCATGCACTTTTAACGTCCCGGAACCAAGCTTGTGCAGGTTATCCCCCTGAACACCATTAACCTGCCAGTCAACAGTATGATCGCCATTGATAATAATCCCGCCGCCTTTCCAGGACTGAGAGTCAAGTGGTTTGACCGTATAGTCGTCATCAAAAGTCAGCGTACCTGCACCCTGGTTAACGGTATTTTCTAGTACAACGGTGCCGCCACCCTGGAAGGTGAGATCTTTACCGTTGTTTAAAGAAGCCGATGAGGTAGAGCTGAGACTGCCATGCATTGACCATGATTCTTTGTCCTGTGTTAATGTCCCAACGCCAGTATTTTCATCATATTTCCAGTGAATATCACCCTTGTTTTTATTTGAATTAATCGGCGCATCAGCATCCTGATTTATGGTAGCAGCCACATCTACGACAGGAATGATCGTATACCAGTTAGTATTTCCTTTTAGCCCTTGATAAGAATTGAGCACGGCAGTAACAACCCATTTATTTTGCTGAGCATCCCAGCCGAAAAGCGGGGAACCACTGTCGCCAGGGGTACCATAGGTCAAAAGCGGCGAATTTGTTGTCTTGGTGACAAAACTCCAGTTCGAGATAAACGGCCGGTTTACAATTCCTCCCGTTTTATAGGAGTATGCTCCTGACAAATGGGTCCGCTTTCCGCTAGCATCTTTTACATACTGTGTGCCCGTGCCGACCCGATAGAAAACGGGGAACCGCTTCTGATCTTTATAGGTGTTTTTAGCCGTTCCCGCGGAAGTCATATCCAGTGCGGTAACCTCCGTCACAATCTTGTTCAGTCGAGGAGTATGGAAGTCGCGCTTTTTGTGGTTATTCCTGTCTACCAGGGAATAGTTCGTATCATCACCATAACCAAATTTTACTTTTTTATAGCCGCCATTATGTTTCACACTGACAACATACTGTGGCGCAACCAGAGTAGCAACACCCGTTCTGTTATTTGAACTAAAGTCTATCATGGGTGCTTTATCTAAGTTTATAACTACCTTGCCCTGTTTGTCATAAATGGGAATATTCACCGCGCCGGGCTTAAAAACCCCCTTGTTTTCTGAAAAGTCGCGGAAAGTCTGGTAAGGAATATCAGACCATACAATCGAAGCCGTTGATTCAGCAGAATACAATCCTCCCACCAGGCTTACGAGCAGTACGCTCATTGGCACTCGTGAAGTGATGCTCTTCCTTATGCCTTCACTGACTTCGGAAACGACAACCGCCTCGCCTTTGCTGTTTGTTTTTATCGCATATATCTTATTCATACTTACCCCGGCACCATGACCTTAAAAAGATTAAGCTCAAATAAAGATCGTGGTCAGTCAATTATATAAAGGCGATTTTCTATTTTTATATCCTCAGAGGATATTGCGATGATGGCATTATGGCTACAACGTACAGATTCATCGGTTCTGTAGAAAATAAAAAAAATACACGGAAAAATTGAAATGATGCGGCCCATCAAATGATAAATAAAAACATCTGATAGGAAAATAATGAGGGTGACTTTAGTGTTTGCCTGAGAATTAACAGGGAAATATATTTAGTCTCGCTCATTAAGATTGAGATGAGCTGACTTAATAATTAAGCCAATTATATGGAGTGTAAAAGAATGAAAAAACTGATTTTGGGTTCAGCAATTTTGGCTGTACTGGGGATGTCAGCAAATGCGATGGCTGCAAATAGCGGCTCTGTTAGTTTCACAGGAGCGGTGTCAAAGGCAACCTGTAATCTTTCCATGCAAGACGCTGCAGGAGCAAATATCGCAAATGTTGACTTAGGAGTATTGTCTAGCGCCACCGGTGCTACTGGTGATGGCACAGCTGTTACCTTCAAGTTAGTTCCTCAGGAAACCGCTTGCCTGTCGGAAAAAAATGCTACTATGCTTTGGACATCGCCAACGCTAATGGCAACTGGTCTCAGTAATGCCGCTACAAATGGCACTAATGCTACTATGATTTTAACGGCAACTAATGCAGGTGGAAATGATAAAGCCATTAAACAAGGCAATACTTCATTTGATTATACAGCGGCAGCCGGTATTAAATCCTTCGACTTTTCAGCTCAGTTGAAACGTCCTGCTACTGGTACTACACTGACTCCTGGCGCATTCAGCGCAACTGCAAGCTATGTTGTAGCATATAAATAATTTTCTATATTAGCCCTTGATATAAAGAAGGGAGAAATCCCTTCTTTTATCAAGAAATAAAAACAAATGAATAATGGCAAGAAATTAAAATGAAAAAAAAACTTATATTATTATTTTTCATTTAGGATGTAGTAGTAATGCTACACTTGCCGATGAGTTCAATTATAATTTTATTCGTGGTGGAAGTAACGAAATACCACAAATTCTCAAAAACGAGCAGAAGTATACACCAGGAAAGTATTTTGTTGATGTTATATTTAATGGGTCAAAAATTGCATCTTCAGTAGAGTTTGATATCAACAAAAATGAGCTTAATCATCTATGTTTTTCTGAAGACTGGTTACTGTCACAAGGGATTAGCATAAATAAAGAGTTTTATAAAAATGAGTTAGTGCCTACAAGTAATTGCTACGTTATTGAAAATGAGAAAAATAGCCAAGTGACGTTCGATAACTCTTTACAAGAGTTATCCATTAATATGCCACAGGCAGGGTTTATCGAAGCAGCCGAAAAAAAAGACTCTTGGGACTACGGTAGCACAGGTTTCAAAATTGCCTATGATGTCAACACTTCAAAATCAAGAAATCAAGACAGGACTACTTACGGTAATGTAGATGGTCAGATAAATATTGGCGAGTGGGTCCTATTAGGAAGAGGGTATGCTTATCAAGGTGAAAAGTTTGAGGCCAATAACCTCTTATTAATGCATGCGATAAAATCCATAAAATCAGATTTGTTAATTGGTAAAATGCAGTCATTCAACACTCTTAATGACGGTTTTACATTTTATGGGGCACAATTAAAATCCAACCAGGATATGTATCCTTGGAACTCTCAGTCTTTTGCCCCTGTTATAAACGGTATTGCCAGAACGCATGCAAGGGTAACAGTTGAACAAAATGGATATACCTTAAAATCATTTGTTGTCCCACCAGGTCCTTTTGTAATTAATGATCTAACAGGGGTTTATTCTGGAGACATTATTTTAAAAATATATGAAGATGACGGGACGATAAAAGAACAGAGATTTCCTGTGGCTGTTCTACCTAATTTATTGAGACCCGGCGTTTACAATTATAATATTGCTATGGGCAGCAAAATTGATCCATATAGTGACAAAAGGGATGAGGACAGCTCATTTCTTCAGATGAGCTATGATTATGGTTTTGAACCATTCACATTGAATAGTTCCGCTCTACTGGACAAAAACTATCATAATGTTGGTCTGGGGGTAGTCCGTTCATTTGGTTGGTTTGGTGCCATGGCTATGAGTGGGAATCTATCGCAGGCAAATTATAAAAATGGTAAAAAACAAAACGGTTTTAGTGCCTCTGTTAAATATGCAAAAAATTTAGGAGAAAACGCAAACTTACAGTTAATTGGTTATCGTTTTAACTCAGAAAATTACATTGATTATTCTGATTTTAACTATAGCCATTTTAACCTATTAAATAATAGACCTAAGCAACGATATGAATCTATTGTTACATACCAGTTACCTGCAATGAGTACATTCTTAAATATGTCAGCATGGAAAGAGGACTATTGGGATAGCTCTAGTGAAATCGGTGCTAACTTAAACGTTAGTAAAAGTTTTAATAATATATCTCTCTCATTTAATGCAGGATATTCTAAGTTAAAAGGCAGGGAAAACGATTATAATACAGGACTATCTGTTAGTATACCATTTAGTGTTTTTGATAAATCACAGTATAGTTACTCTAGCTTAAATTATGATCGCCAAAGTGGTTCTGCTTTCAATACAGGTATATCTGGGAGTGTTAATTCTCGATTAAGTTATAATGCATCTATTAACAAGACACGGAGAACAACTGGGAATTCTATTTCGGCCTCTTATCTCTTTGATGGAGTCCAAACATCAGCAAGTTACTCACAAGCAGGAAAAAATTCAAGTTCTTCGTTTCAGTTTAGTGGAAGTGTTATCGGACTTCCTGAGGCTGGTGTTATTTTTACGCCAGTAAAAAATAATGAAGTTGCAGTTGTTGAAATGAAAGATGTTGAAGGAGTTCGATTTAATGGTTCAATGCCAGGCGATAAACATGGTCGTGCAGTCATCCCTTTAACTGCTTATAACAATCACACGATTACGGTGGATGCAGACAATTTGCCACAAAGTATTGAATTGATGGAAAACTCAATAAATGTTACGCCAACAGAAAATGCAATTATCTATAAAAAGGTTAAATACAAAAAAATCAACACATACATTGCCAAAGTCATCGGTCCTAATGGATTTGTAGTACCTATGGGAAGCATAGCTAAAAACTCTGAAGGTAGAGAAATTGGTTATGTTAATAATGGTGGTATTCTTCTAATGAACGTTGAAGATAAGGATGAAGGAACCATCTATGTAGGTAGTTGTAAATTTAACTCTCGATCGTTGAAGAAAGATGTTGGAAATGTACAGGAGATCAAGTGTGAGTAATATTAAGACATTGAAAGGTTTATTTATTTTAGCATCATTGTTTTTATTTACTACATCAAGCCATGCAGCGTTTGTTCTTAACAGTACACGTTACATTTTCGATGAAAAAAGAGAGAATATCTCTTTACAAGTTGATAATGAATCGGCACAGGAATATGGCGGGCAAATTTGGATTGAAAATCAGGAGCAAAGTGATAAAAACGTGTATTTTGCCCCTAGCCCTACTTTTTTTAAAGTGACAGGTCAGCACAAACAAGTTCTGCGCATACTTAAAATTAATGATGCATTGCCAAAAGATAAAGAATCTCTCTTTTGGATAAACGTACAGGAGATCCCGAAGGCACCAAAAGATGGCGCAAATGCATTGTCTATTGCGCTTCACACTCAGGTGAAGATGATATATCGACCTGATATATTGAAAGACAAAAGAGAAAATGCAGAAAAGAACATAAAACTTATCAATGATGGAAGTAGTACGGTGTTGTTTAACGACTCTCCATATTATTTTGCGGTAATAGATGTTAAGCAAAATGGAAAGTCGGTGAAGTTGGGAGAGGATATTAAAAATAAAATATCTGTATTCTCTCCTTTTGAGAAAGTTTCACTAGACAAAAAACTAACAGGAAATATTAGTTTCGTTGCCTTTGATGATTATGGTGTTGATCGAGAATATAATATTTCTCAACATTAATTAGTAGACGGAATTCTTACATGTTAAAAAATTTTTTATATCTCCTGATACCATTGTCATTATGGATACATCCTGCCAGCGCGAAAAACTGTGGTACAGGAATGGGCATCTTTTGGCAAATGGGAAGTGCAGGTGTAAATAGTTTTATGACGGGAGTACATACCTCTGCCTCCTCGGGTAATGTTGCTGGTGAGCTTAATGCAGTGATTAATGGTAATATGTCTTGCGAGCCTGACTATACGCTCGGTGATGGTTCTTCTAATGCAGTTAGTCGAATGCTACTGAGGTTAAGTAATGGCCTTAGATGTGAAAACAGCACTACTGTCTCAATAAACAGTGTCCCTGGGCTTCAATGGAACTTAAGTGGAATGGTTTGTCAAAATGGTGAACTGCTTTCAAACACTACAAAGACGGTGCCTTGGGATCAGCATGCTCAATGGTCTGATGGCACAATAATTGGTACGGCTAAATTAGTTGTTCGTAGAGCCTTCTGGGAAGGATTTGGTTCAAATAATCAGAGAGTAGTACAGATTCCAACCCCAAGTTTCGGTATGACTCTAGAAAACAGTCCCAATATAAATGTTGGTTCTGTTATCGGTGCAAGTAAGCAAATGAATATGATCCATCAAGGTACATGCTCGATGAGTCTCTCTACAGATAATTTAAACTTTGGTCGATTAACTCCTACTGATATTAATAATAAAGTGACGAAGGAATTTAGATTAGACTATTCTTGCACTAATAGAGGTGCATCGAATGGCATATACTTAAAGTTTGAACCAGAATATGTAGTAAATGCGTCTCAAGGCACATTTAGTGCCAAGGACAAGAGTGGGAAAAGTTTAATTTTTAAAATAGGTGCGCCAAATTCTTATAAAGATCCAATACCCTTAAATTCGTTATGGCAAATAATTGCACCAAGTGAATCAAACGTAACAAATAGTGTAAATGTTTATGTGCAGCCAATGCCTTCTACTCCATTTCCTTCAGGTTCTGTATCTACTTATTTAAATATTTCTCTTATTTATAGATAAAGGGTTTCAATATGCAACGGTGGTACTTATGCATTTTCCTTATATTTTTTTATTGTTGTGAAACATCTGCAATAACAATACAGAAAAGAATAACCATTAATGCAGAGTTAGCATTAAATACATGCTCACTTGCGCTATCGCCTGCAAGTGTTAAATTTCAACCAGTGAGTTTAAGTCAACTAGAAAACGACGTTGCTGCATCACAGATAATAAACTTAGATATATCTTGTAGTTGGCCAGCCACTGGTGTTTCAATAAAGTTTTCACCAGTGGCAGGTGTTTCTTCGAGTTCGGCAAGTTTAATGAAAACAGGTATGTCTGGGGTCGGACTGGCTTTATCTTGGAAAAATAACGGCAGTACAGATTTTTCTTCGATGGATTTCAATAAGTCATTTACGCCAACAGTGACATTGAGTAACAGCAAAGAGTCACTTGGCCAATTTCGTCTTCAGCCTAAAATAATTCCTGAAGAACCCTTTCAGGCAGGCAGTACTTCTACAAGTTTAACTGTTGAGGTCACGTATGATTAAAAGGCTATTTTTTTTTCCGCTTTTTGTGGGGCTATTTAGCTCATTAATGGCTTTTAACAATAATGCAGCACAAAAGGCAAGTATAAGTCTCCCTATCACTATGACAGTCACCAATCCTGAGTGCCAAATTAACAATGGTCTTGGTCTGCCAGAAACTATTCAGCTGCCGCCGATAACAACATCTGGCGCTTTTTTAAGCGATAACAACGTTGAGATACCTATTATTATTGATTGTGTCAGCAACATAACAAAATTTGAGATAACTCTTACAGGAGGTACTAATTCGAAACTCAGCACGTCAAATAATAAGGTTGATATCACCTTGTCATGGAAGAAAGGCGGAGGTGTCGTTGAATTCGGGAAGCCGGTCGAGCTGAGTAAAGCGCCGTTTCTTGTGAGCCAAAAGCAATTTGATGGCTCCTTATTGGCCAGAGTATCTCCACATACCGGTACTATACCGGTAGGTAATTACACCGCCAGTTTGCCGGTGACGTTTACTTATTATTGAGATAGAATAACAAAAGCCGGAGAAATTCCCCGGCTTTTCAAAAAATTAATCAAACACACCATTGATAATTGCGGTCACCACTGCTGTACTGAGCGCAATCAGCACCAGATCATCCCCCACGATTTTCCATTCATAGCCAGGATAATAAGGCAGTTGCCCCAACATCGATGCCGGAACCGTTTTTTTCGCAATACCCGGAGGAAGTGGTTTCCCTCTGGCCAGATTCTTCGCAATGCCTGGTGGTAAGGAGTCATACCCCGTCAGGCCATAGTTCACCGCCAAATGTCGGGCAGTCGCAAAACTGATATCAGAATCGACATGATCCGGTTTGCCGTAGTTTTTACGGTGATCGGATGATGCGTTATTTTTCTGACCCGCATTGCCTTTCTGCGCATTCCCTTTATTTCCGTGATTACCACTATTATTTCCGTGATTACCACTATTATTGCCATGGTTGCCACTATTACCATTGCCGTTCCCATTGCCTGGATTCGCCAGTGCCGGGGTGGCAAAAAGCGAAAGAGAAATGAGGGTTACCAGTACCGCCTTTAAACCATGTCGCGTACCCATGATGCCTTCCTTCCTGTGATGATACAGTCTGAAAATAGATCAACGGAAGAAACAGCGCAATCTCATCGATTCCTGGTTTTTATCAGGCAATCCTGGCAGCACCGCGCTAACGGTGCTGCCATTGATTATCTTATCCAGATGGTCAACAGAATGATGATCGCCACAATGATTACCACCTGTAGAAAGATCTTATCGATGTTCTGTCTTCGCATGCTTCACCTCATCAAATAATGATTTGCCAGATGGCTAATAACAGAACAAGCAGACCAATTAACAAGAAGATCAGCGCGATGACGTTGTCGGGAGAACGTTTCATTCCTGCACCTCCCGTTCATTATCAGAACCACTGACCAAAGCGTTTAATATAGAAACGCTTCATACCCTGCGCCACCAGGCAATAGCTCAGCAGCGTTGCCACCAGCCACGGGAAATAGCTCATCGGCAGCGGTTCCAGCCCAACCATCGCGCCAAGCGGGGAGAAGGGAATATAGATACCTATCGCCATAATCAGCGCCGTGGTCAACAAGACAGGTAACGTAGCGCGACTCTGAATAAACGGGATCTTCTGCGTTCTCAGCATATGCACCACCAGCGTCTGGGACAGCAACCCCTCGATAAACCAGCCAGACTGGAACAGTGCCTGTGCTTCAACACTGTTCGCGGCGAAGACGTACCACATCAACGCAAAGGTGGTGATATCGAAAATAGAGGATGTCGGGCCAATCCACAGCATAAAACGACCAATATTTTTCGCATCCCATTTACGCGGTTTACGCAGAAACTCTTTGTCCATTTTGTCCCATGGGAGCGACAGTTGGGAAATGTCATACATCAGATTCTGGATCAGCAGATGAATTGCCAGCATCGGCAGGAACGGTATAAACGCACTGGCCACCAGCACAGAAAAGACGTTGCCAAAATTAGAACTGGCGGTCATGTTCAGATACTTAATGATGTTGCCGAAGGTTTCTCGTCCCTTGATGACCCCCTCTTCGAGAACCATCAGGTCTTTTTCCAGCAAGATGATATCAGAGGACTCTTTGGCGATATCCGCCGCGCTGTCGACTGAAATACCCACATCAGCATCACGTAAAGCCGGCGCATCATTGATGCCATCACCCAGAAAACCGACAGTATGACCATTTTTCTGCAACATCTTCAAAATGCGCGACTTTTGTAACGGTGTTAGTTTGGCGAACACCGCGCGCTTTTCCACTTCACACGCCAGTTCACTGTCTGACATCCCTTCAACCTGCGCGCCAGTCAAAATATCGTGCGCATCAATCCCGACTTCAAGGCAGATACGTGCCGTCACGACCGGGTTGTCGCCGGTAAGGACTTTGACCGCCACACCGTTATCACGTAACGCAGCGATTGCCTTTCCCGCACTCTCCTTCGGCGGATCGAGAAACGTGAGCATTCCCTCAACGGTCAGCTCCTGTTCATCAGCCGTACTGAGTGGCAGGTGCAGCGCCGAATCATCCAGTTTGCGGGTCGCCACCAGCAGCACCCGGAATCCTTGCGCGTTGTAATCTTCCGTTTTCGCCAGCAGTAACTCACGACGTGTTTCATCCAGCGCGACCACCTTGTCACCTTCACGCAGATGGGTCGCCACCATCAGCATCTCTTCCACTGCACCTTTGCAAATCAGGCTCTTATCACCGTTACGTACATCCTCTACCGACACGGACACACGGCGGCGCACAAAATCAAACGGCAGCTCGTCAAGCTTCACAAAACGCTCTTTCGCTGTCGGCGCAATTCGGTTTTCACCGAAGCGAAGTACCGCTCTGTCCATCAGGTTTCGTGCGCCGCTCTGACTGTTACTGTTCAGCCAGGCCAGCGTCAGTACCCGATCGCTTTCCACACCACTCACGTCGAGGTGGTGCTCCAGAATGATATTGTCCTGAGTCAACGTGCCGGTTTTATCAGTACACAATACGTCCATCGCACCGAAATTCTGAATGGCATTCAGTCGCTTAACGATGACTTTCCGCCGCGACATGGCAATCGCCCCTTTCGCCAGGTTGGAACTGACGATCATTGGCAGCATTTCCGGTGTCAGTCCCACCGCAACCGCCAGGGCAAACAGTGACGCTTCCACCCAGTCACCTTTGCTGAAGCCATTGATGAGCAGAACAATCGGTACCATTACCAGCATAAAACGAATCAATAACCAGCTGACGCTATTCACTCCGCGGTCAAAAGCGGTCTGCGTACGAGTACCAACAATGGATTTCGCCAGTGAACCAAACCAGGTTCGGTTACCGGTTGCCACGACCACCGCCTGCGCTCTGCCGCTGGTCACATTCGTTCCCATCAGACAGATATTACCCATCTCCAGCAGACTTTTATCCTTGGTTGGTGTAGGCAGTTGCTCGCTATCTTTACCTGATACGCTGGCCATCACGTCATATTTTTCAACCGGTAACGATTCTCCACTCAGAATCGACTGGCTGACAAAGAGATCGCGTGACTCCAGCAGACGCACGTCCGCTGGAACCAGGTCACCCGCAGCAAGAAAAATCACATCCCCGGGAACCAGTTCTTCGATCGGAATTTCTTCCTGTACCGATTCGCCGGTACCCGGCCCTCGACGCAGCACGGTCGCGGTGGTGCGAACCATCGATTTCAATGCGTGAGCAGCTTTGTTTGTGCGAAATTCCTGCCAGAAACGCAATAACCCGCTCAGGCTAACCATCGTTAAAATGATGATGATGCCGGTCAGATCCGTCTCCTCACCACTGCGCAGAGGGAGCCAGTAATCCGTGATATAGCTGACGGCGGCCAACGCCATCAGGACATAGATAAACGGGTTATTGAATGCCTGCAGGAGTTGAATCAGCGCTGAGGGCGCCCGCTCATGTGCCACCTCATTGCGGCCATATTCATTCAGTCTTTCAATAGCATCTTCCGTCGTTAATCCCTGACGGCTACTGTTCAAACGCGCCAGCGTATGCTCAGGGCTATGAAAAGCCTCCATTTCGATTGGAAAGGTTTTTTTATGCTGCTTATCATTTTCTGACGCAGACCGGTTTGTTTTCCGGTTTTCAATTTTCATGTCAGTCATGATTTTTCCCCAAATTTAAAACGTCGTTATCCCTGCACAGAAAAATCTATGCATAATTGATTTATCACTCGACAGAGTGGGTATTACTTTATGCGTATGGGAACATCCATCATTCCCTCCTTATGCGAATCTTCGCAGCGTTTTTATGGTGTCAGGGAGAGTTAACGCCCTTCAGTACTCCAACGAACAGAGGTGATATTTTCATGCCCACCTATTCTGGACATAATAAGGTCCAATACTTTACGGTCATCCACACTGCTAATAAGTTCAGCATGAATTTCCTTGTGTCCCTTTTCTTCAGCAGACACCGCCTTCAAACCCTGCAGACTCAGCGTCAGTTCTTTCGCCATATTTAACAACAACTGACGGATAACAATTTCATGACCGTCATTGCAGGTCACTTTGAGGACATAACATTTTTCTTCTTCTGTTGCGCCGGGAATTTGATTAATCCGTTGTGCAGCCTCTCGTAATAAAATATTGGCGCACAGGATAATTAACGTGGCCGCTGCCGCATTCCAGAATTGTCCCAGACCGCATAAGACACCAATCCCCGCCGAACACCATAATGTTGCCGCAGTATTCAGACCACGAATGTTCATGCCCTCACGCATAATGACACCCGCACCAAGAAAGCCAATCCCGGAGACAATTTGCGCGGCTATACGCCCAGGACTATCCGGGGAAGTGGACATTGAACAGACAATAAAAATGGCCGCGCCAGTCGCCACCAACGCATTCGTGCGCAGACCCGCCATCCGCTGACGCCATTGTCTTTCCGCACCAATCAGCGCCCCCAGCAGCATTGCTGCGAGCAAATTTGAGATATAAGGAAACATCAACATACCTTCCTCCGTATTTTATGGAAGAATTGAGTATGTGCTTTATTTAGCACACGACAAATTGTCGCCCATTGTGGCGATTAACGTCGTGCTGACGGTGGAGGGAATAATGAGTTTTTAAACATGAACATAACGACTGCCCTCGCGACATGCGCGGTTGTACCATTATTGGGATGCAATCGTCTGTATAGGGAGATTGCTGCCCGCCGTTTCGGCAAGCAGCACAGAAATAATGTGTTAGCTTGCCTTGATAGTAAAGTAAGGGTGACTGTCCAACGTATTACTCCTGTGTGAATTTGTGCTCATTATAGACAGACAATGAATGGAGTAAAGTTAAAAAAACCATTTTGTGACGATTTGTTTAGGTTTATCTGATTTGAATGGTTTATGACAATAATATGACAACACGGCAATAAATTCAGTACCGTCACCCGCCACGCTTCACTATCTCTGCTATGATGGCGGGACACAAATAAAACCAAACAACATGCTGAGGAACAAATGGGGTCCACGAGAAGAGGGATGATGAATGTCCTGATCGCCGCCGTTTTATGGGGAAGTTCAGGGGTTTGTGCGCAATACATCATGGAGCAAAGCCAGATGTCGTCGCAATTTCTGACCATGACGCGTCTGATATTTGCCGGCTTAATTTTGCTGATGCTCTCCTTTGTGCACGGCGACAAAATCTTTTCCATTCTCAAAAACCGTAAAGACGCCCTGAGCCTGTTGATTTTCTCTGTCGTCGGTGCACTGACGGTGCAGCTCACCTTTCTGTTGACCATTGAAAAATCCAACGCTGCAACCGCCACAGTGCTGCAATTTCTGTCACCCACGATCATCGTTGCCTGGTTTGCATTGGTACGTAAGGCCCGTCCCGGCGTGCTGGTGTTGACCGCCATCCTCACTTCGCTCATCGGCACCTTTTTACTGGTGACGCACGGCAACCCCACTTCGCTATCTATTTCGCCCGCTGCGCTGTTCTGGGGAATTGCCTCGGCGTTTGCCGCCGCATTCTATACCACTTACCCGTCAGCGCTGATTGCACGCTACGGCACCTTGCCGATTGTCGGCTGGAGTATGTTAATTGGTGGGATGATCCTGCTGCCATTCTACGCCGGAGAAGGCACGGATTTCGTGGTCAATGGCAGCCTGATTCTGGCGTTTTTCTACCTGGTGGTGATCGGCACGTCACTAACATTTAGCCTGTATCTGAAGGGTGCGCAGATGATTGGTGGGCCGAAAGCGAGCATTTTAAGCTGCGCCGAGCCGCTGAGTAGTGCCCTGTTGTCGCTACTGTTGCTGGGAATTACGTTCACCCTGCCGGACTGGCTGGGCACACTGCTGATTTTGTCTTCCGTGGTGTTGATCTCGATGGATTCCCGCCGCCGCGCGAGAACGGTGTAACAAAAATGAGTGGACTCACGATCGTGTCGTCCACTCCCTTTCTTTCATAATGTCGCTCTGATATTTATTAACCTTTTGTATAATCTGCAATTTTTTTGGTCAATCAGTTTTCGCGTTAGCGCCCAACGTTCCCGATAGACAAGCTTGTCACTCACTTCAAGTTCAAGCGCGATCTCTTTAACAGACATCCCCTGTAATAAATGAAAGACGATTTGCTGTTCACGTAGCGTGAACAAAAAGCTTTTTGAACGGCATTTTTTATTACCGCTGATCACGGCGTCACAATGCACCATGAAAGCATCTATACGCTCTCTGGTCGCGTTGAGGTCTTGCAGCCCTGCAAACGACAGAAAAGAGGTATGTTCTGGTTTATACATATCCACAAAAAAAAGGATATGATTAAAACTCATTCGCTTTATCTCTTCACCTTTTGCCGATAGCGTGATGTCATTCTCAAGCACGCGATCGCGTTGCTTATAAGTCACATTAAAACGCAATGAAAACGGAATAAAGTTAATGTACTTATCAATCAGGTGAAATGGAATATCTTCATTGAGTTCCATTTTCAATCCAGATTCATGCAACGCATCTTCAAAAAGCGTGTGAATGGCAATACCATCATAGATATTTTTTGTCAGATAAATAAACTTATACCGTAAGGATGAGGAATTAAAATTGAGCATAGCAGTATCCTTCGCATTAGTTTTTATAGGTATTGACCACGCCATAATCATCAATCCATGAAAATGTTTTGACAGTATCGTTTCCCATTGCACTCTTGGGTAATAAAACCGTTTTTGTCGACAGAGGAGGGAGGAGACCATCATCAGGCAGCTGTTTTATTTCTGTACCGTCTTTAAGCGTCAGATCCATTAATGTTACATGCAAAGGCGAATTATTCTTTACCCGCAAACAACGATTCCCGCCACAATCCGAAGCGGTTATCTGTATTTTTTTCACACTGTCTTCCAGGGTGTTCTCCGCCAGCGCCAGTGGTCGCCAGAATAACTTTACTCGGGTACGAAAAGCGACCTGTAGCGTGCCACTGTTATTATCCGCAACTGGCGGGACTTCCAGTGTATTGAGCCAGAATAAAGACTCTCTGTCTTCAGGCAGAGCATGCCGATCGCCGACGAACTGAATACGCACCGTGCGGGATGTATTGCCTTCAAGCCTGAAAATTGGCGGCAAAATCATAAACGGGGTTTTTATTTCCTCTGGCCGTTCTAAAAGCGACTCTTTTTCCGTCCACAATTGTAATAAGACTGGCCTCAACCCTTCATTGTAAACCGTAAATGTAGACTCACGATCTTTCTCATTAATTATCAGCCTGGTGTAATTAATATAAGTTGCTGCCATTGCCGATGACGGTAGCAAAAGCAAAATCAGGAAGTGATTCAAAACATGCCTGAGTCGTTTCTTCATGCACCCTCCTTTATTTATAAACCAGGGTGAAAGTAACTGCACCTTTGACATCTCCTGAAGACACATTCGCCTCAGTCTGGTATAAGCCTGCCCGTAGCGGTACGGTATAATTCGCGTTATTCTGCGTCGGATCGTAATCTGTCAGGAGATACGCGGTATTAAATGACAGAGGGATATCCTGATCGTTCAATAACTGGATCCCTACACCACTGGCTGTTGACGTACTCGCCAGCGCAAAAACACCATTGGCGTTATTAATAATGGCCGTGGTTGGCGTAAATAAATAACTGATACTCGATAATCCCGCCGGGCATTTCGTGAAATTCAGATTAAAATCTGTACGTGCCGCGGTATAACCTACACCGCTAAAATCAGCCCGACTGACCGGAGGCAAATTAACCGTGACATCCGATGTCGTACAGGTTCCCCCTGTTGTCGAAATCACCAGACCGCCGGCCAGAAAATCAGCAATCATATAGGTTCCGCTTCCGACGGAAGTGCTTCCCCCATAAGTCTGGTAATGACGCATGTACATTGGGTCAAAAACGGAGGTGCTGCCCGCGGTCAATGACGTGGAGGTTTTAACAAAGCGAATCTGGACATCCACACCAAGATTCCATGAACTGCCATCGCCTGTCACCGTGAATAGCTGCGTTGGCGTCTGATAAACCCCGTTGGCGACGGTGAGCGGGTACCAGTCGCTGGTTTGCCCTTTAACCGTATAGCGCCAACGGGCGATATAACCCAGGCCGACTTTTACCGCGGTGTTATAGACGTTGTAATTTTGCCCATCAACCTGCATGGTGCCCCAAATGGTATAGGGAGGGTATCCCTGTACAGCCATCGGTATAGCGTAACTCTGGTAGCTAGTTCGATGAGAGCAGGTCCAGGCTGTTGGGTTGTAAGAGGTTGCCCAGGTTCCCAGTAAATCCCCTACAGCAGCGTCTTTACCCACCTGTATGGTCGTAGAGTCAAAGTACTGGTAGTAGCCATTGGTACGTTCACAATTCACCCATGTCCCGTCGGCACGCGCCACGCCGCACATCACGACCAGTGTCAAAAAAGAGAGTACGACTCCCGTTACGATAGATTTCATTTTGCACTCCTTAATGACTGGCATACCGCCTCAGCGCGACGTAAGTCGGCAGCATTCGCACTTTCCTGCTCTGATAAGTGGTAGCTGAACTGGCATTCCTGATCTGCAGCACTTCCCCATTTCACGCGTAATGTGCCCGACAGATTCTTAACGCGAGCAAAACTTTGCCCGCCCTGGGCGATATAACCAACAATATTGCCACGCTCATCCACGACATCTGCGCCAAACGGCAGCAGCTCGCCGTCATGATGAAGGGTGAAAAGAACCGAATATCCCTTATCCGTAGCGTATTTCATCAGTACCACCGCACCGGCGGTAGGTACGCTGTTCTGACTGGTAACGTCCAGGGAAACATCATTCGATAGCCCTTTCGGATCGAGTTCGATGGTGTTCTGTCTATAAGGAGAGAGATAAGGCACGGCGGCATTACCGCTGTTGTTAAGGCTGAGCCTGCTGTTGTTCGCAACCTTCGCGCCCCCGGCGTGCTCTGCTTCGATCACTGCCATGGTGTCACCCATGATCGGCGTCAGCACAATACCGTTTTGCCAGGCGACTGCGCCGCCAGAGAGATTCATACCATATTGTTGATAACCCTGACCCGCAGAGAAGCTACCTCCCATGGTGGCCCAGGGTGAAGTCCAGCTTCCACTGACCCCGCCAGTCGTTTTATTGCTGCTATGGTCGTACTGATCCTGGTTGGCGAACGCGCTCCAGTTATACTGCCGGTTTTCTCCGGAGGTTCCGGCGATTGAGTTTTGCAGTCCCCGATGCCCGCTCTCCTGTACATAGGTAGAGCTGAGATAAGCTGAACGCGCACTATTCCCTAGTGGTAAAGAGATACCAATCGCAATTTTGTTGTCCCATTTGTCTTTGACTAAATCGCGGGTACGACTGGCATTGAGGTTAAAGTTGAACCACTTAAACGCATTGGTGTAGCCCAATTGATATTCGGTATCACGCCCACTTTTATTCCAGTAATCCTGGGTACTGGCGCTGACGTTAATACTCCCGAGCGTATCTGAAATGGTTTGCGTCGCGCTGAGCTGCAGCCGATTTTTACGGTTGATACTGCTGGAATAGGCGCCTTTATTCGTCCTCTCTAAGTCACGCATCAGCATTGCGTCATCAATATCGTAATAACCCGAACTGGAATAGCGATAGCTCGCCAGCGTGATGTTGGTATCCACGACAGGTAAGATCTTGGCAAATGAAAAACGGATGCTTTGGCCTTCACGTTTGCTGTCATCCGCAAGCGTCGTGCGAGCATGCGTGATATCAGCAGAAAGGGCGCCGAAGGGGGTATTGAGCGCGACGCCGCCGGCGACAGATTGATAGTCTTCACCCCCGATCGCCCCGGTGTAAGTGGTTAACAGGTTGGTGAAACCGTGACGAAACGTCCCCATCGCAATCTGCGGCTTTTCATTAACCGAAGAATTCCGATAACGCCCTGCCATCAGCGAATAGCGACTGGTTCCCGGACGCAATAACTCAGCGATAGAGGCGTAGGTGACGGTAAAGCTGTGCTCACTTCCGTCTGCCTCTTTAACGGTAACCAGCAGATCGCCGCCCGTGCCGTTGGGGTACAGATCATCAATACGGAACGCGCCAGGCGGAACGGTCGATTGGTAAATGCGCACGCCGCGCTGACTGACACTGACCAGGGCGTTCGTATTGGCCACGCCAGTAATGACTGGCGCATATCCACGCTGTGAATCTTCATACATACGATCGTCAGAAGTCAGCATCACACCGCGAAAACCAACGCTGTCAAAAACCTGCCCATCGGTGGTGGAATCGCCCATTACCAGCTTGCTGCGTAACGAGATAATGCCGCGTTCAAGGTAAGTGCTGGTTGAGTCATATTGCCAGCCCTTATCATTATTCCAGTTAAAAATACCGCGATAGCGTAAGCGCCACGCCTCCCAATTGAGTCCCCCCATCAGACCTAAATACTGAGAAGACATAGCATCCGATCCGGACATGTCGGCATGCCATGCGTTGTAATCATATTGCAGCGTCGCAGCAGGGATACCGTTATCCCATAATTCCGGATTCACATAGCCGCGAACCTGACGAAGTAGCCATACCTGAGGTGCCTGCACATTAATACGCTGCGATGTCACATCGTAATAGGCTGTTAAATCTGGAGAAATATCATTAATACGTACGCAGCTGTCATCATTTTTGAGCAACTGACGCATTGCTGGTTCAATTTTATCAATATCGATACCCAGCATGGAGACCAGTTTTAGCGTAAAACAAGGTCTGGCGACGAGAGTATTGCTTTTGTCGTTTTCAAATTTAACTTCGCCGCGCCCTTTCCACTTGTCATTCACATAAAGGTCAACATGATATTGTCCTTGTGGGACAGGATTCCCCCGTGAATAATTACTCACATCAATCGCTGAACGCAAAAAATCACTATTAAATTGCACGTCATCAGTGTCAGCAAAAGCGACCTGAACAGAAACAAAAGAAAAGGCAATGAATTGAGCAACGCGGGTTAGCCTCAGAGAACAAGAAATAGCATTATGGGCTATTTTGTAATTTATGCTCATTTGTTGTTTCTCCACCATAATCATTTATTACACTGTAAAAAAATGAAGCATCACTTAACCTTGCTGACTTTTTATTAGCGAGGGGGAATACTATTTCACTTTTAGGGCTAACCATCCGTTGGGGAAAACGCTCTACAGATGCCAGGAGTTCTGACTCTTTTGTCTTACGAATTTCGACCTTGCTAAAGGTGATGTAATAAGGTGAATCGTTGACAACTTTTATATTATTCCCTTGTAGGGATAGTTTTAGTTCTTTATATGACTGCAATGGTGTTGGCTGCAGATTAGCTGGTCGGTAGAATAATTTTATACGGGTACGAAATGCCAACTGCATACGCGTATTTCCTGACGTCGCAGCCTGTGCTTTTGGCGGAATCTCCAGCATGTTAAACCAAAAAAGAGATTCTCTGTCCTGCGGTAATGCAGGATTTGTCGCCATGATCCGCACAGCCTGTCCTTTCGCCGGATCAATACGAACGACAGGAGGCGTAATGAGAAATGGGACGGTGACCTCTCCAGGTTTTGCCCGTGGATTACCATCGTCCATCCATATTTGTAAAAGATAAGGATGACTCCCCCGGTTTTTTAGCTGCACTGTAGATTCTTTGTCTTTTGCATTAAAGACAATACGTGTTCCATTAATAACAACGTCAGCCATGACGTTCAGTGAGAACATCGAAAATAATAAAACCATGCCGGAAGATAATATCTTTAACATCTCGTTACCTCATAATCAGGAGTAAAGGATATCCCCCTTACTCCTGTTTCTGTTACTCGTATACCATGGTGTAATCGACCTGAGTCGTTACAGAACCCGCAGTCGATGTGCCTGTTGCATAATATTGTGCAAAGTAATTCAGTGAACCGCTGCCAGAGGAGATATCAACCGGAATATCATTCTGACCAGCCGCCACTGAAGCCCCTGCCACAATAGCATTGCGATCGGCATTTAATAATTGAACCTGAACGAAGGTTGCTGCATCAGCCGCTGCAGTATCAATATTCAGACGACCGGTTGTGCTATCAACATACGTACCGGGTTCAAAATAGGTGCTGGCGTTATTCAACGCCGTACCTGAACAGTTGCTCAGTGAGATCGTAAATGGCGTCGCACCGGCTGTTGCCCCTGCAGTTGCGAGGGTAGAAGCAGATACTGTTGGCAGTGTTACTGTTGCATCATTACTGCCGCCATCGACAGAAATAGTACAAGTGGTATCAGTAATTTGTCCGTTAATTGTAATAGTGCCATCAACTGCAAATGCTGATGCAGTAAATGCAGAAGTGAAAACCATAGCTAATGCGGACAACGCAAAATTATATTTACGCATAATTAATTCCCTGTTTTGGTTGATATAAATGAACAGCCCATTGAGTGTGTTATTAAGATAAAACGATTCTCGCCCCATTATGAATACGGGCACTGAATAACACCTTTCGGTTCCATTGACATGATATACGCAAAACTTTCATCCGCCATATTAGGATTTTTCAACCAAAACTGATCAATCCAAATGCTTATCGGAAAATAAAGTGCTGCCTTCTATCTGTGCTATTCACTCTTATAAATATATCGATAATTAGGTTTTTATAAGACAGCATCGGTTAAAAAAAGATATAATTTTATAAATCAGTTAAATTGATCCAGATCAATGCACCAACCAAAATACAGCTAAATCAAACGTCTCCGGATCACATTTAAAACAAAAAATAAAAATAATTTAAACAAAAAAGACACATTTATTGCCGTATTTTTAGCCAAAAACACTATTTTTCACAATTAAGAGAATAATCCTGATAAACCGGCTCAGGTATTTCACGTAATCCATTCATAATTAATGAATAATTGTTAATGAAACATTTTTTCATTTTTACGTAAGAAAAATCTTATTTAGATAAAAAAAGTAACCATCGTTAAGTTGGTGTTGCAAAACCTGCCGATTCCAGGAATTTTCTTGGAACGATCTTTTCTTTTAGTCACACACTTTTTCTCAGAATATAAATCTACAGATTACTTATCTCAACCTTACAAAAAAGGACAAATGACTATTAGAAACGGGGTTTTTGAGTACAAAAAAGAATGGAAGAACATTGTTCATTGAAAAATCCGAACAAATGAGTAAGAAGGAGTAATCTCAATACCCGTTCAGGATAAAGATCGTAACGTGTTTTATCGCCAGAAACATGCCCCCGGCGATAAAACTCATTAACTTCAAGCCATTACAGATTACCAACCCGGAACCGCGCCGCCGTTAAAGATTTTCTCTGCAGCCCTGGCGACCTCAGGAGATTGATAAGACGTCAGAAATTTCTTAACGTTTTCAGCATCTTTGTTGTCTTCCCTCGCCACCAGGATGTTCACATACGGCGAATTTTTATCCTCAATGAAGACACTGTCGTGTACCGGAGAAAGCCCGGTTTGCTGAATGTAGGTGGTGCTGATAATCGCCACGTCAACTTTCGGGTCGTCCAGTACGCGTGGCAGTTGTGCCCCTTCCAGCTCCATGATCTGTAAATGACGCGGATTGGCGGTGATATCCAGCGCCGTCGGCAGCAGGCCTTTTCCTTCTTTCAGGGTAATCAGCTTCTCTTTTTGCAGTAACAACAGCGCTCGCCCGAGGTTGGTGGGATCGTTAGGGATCGCCACCGTCGCGCCGTCCGCCAGTTGATCGACCGTTTTTATTTTTTTCGAGTAGCCAGCCATCGGGAAGACAAAGGTATTCCCTACCGCCACCAGCTTATAGTTGTGCGCCTGATTATCCTGTTCAAGGAACGGACGATGCTGGAAAACGTTGGCATCCAGCTCGCCGTGGTTGGTGGCGTCGTTCGGCAGCAACGAGCCACTGAAGCCGACCAGTTCAACGTCAAGACCGTACTTCTCTTTCGCCACTTTTTTGGCGACTTCCGCCACATCCTGCTCAGCGCCGTTAATCACCCCGACTTTGATATGCTTTGTATCGCTGCTCTGCTGGTCGCATCCGGCCAGCAATAATCCCGCCAACAGTACTGCCGCCCCTGTCCGTAAATGAGGTATCGTCAATTTCACGTTTTTATCCTTTTGAAATAACCGCCTGATGAGTAATGAAATGACTATAGCGGGAAGGCCGCTGCGGTTTAAAAAACGAAAAGGCATCAATAAGAAGAAAAAAGCATAACGGGGGAATAGATGAAAAAACCGACGGCGCTGCGCAAACCACACGCAGCGCCCTTCGGTTCAGACCAGCGCTTTGACGATCTCCATTAGCCGGACGATATCTTCAGGTCGGGTATTGCCAGTTTGTGGGTCAATAATCGAACTGTACACATGCGGCATAACACGCGGCATCCCCGCTTCCAGGCAGGTTTGCAGTATGACGCCAAAGTTATCCAGGTCGATACCGCCGGTCGGTTCAATCAACGTCATGCCGTTGCGGGCAGCAGTGGTTGCCAACACGTACAATTCCGGCAGCGAGGCCTCTCCCCCCATCGGAAAGAACTTCGCCGCGTGCGCCCCCATATCCTGCATCATCCGTACGGCGGCATCACAGGAGACGCGCGCCGGCGTGCCCTGACTGCTGTTGACCCCAGTGGAAATCAGCACCTCACCCGGCGTGCCTGTCGGGCTGACCAGCGCATTGATATGGGTCTGTTCTCCTCCCGTCGCCGCCAGCGCGCCTGCGGCAAAACCACTGCCGGTAAAGGTCTGGTTGACGTGCGCCGGATGAACCTGTGATGCAATCATCGCGGCTTTGTAATACTGCGCGGGATCGCCCGCCCCCAGGCCAACGGAAATCGAGGGAACGTCTACCATCCAGCGTTTCACCTCCTGAACGCCTTCGTCAACCGACGAAAACTGCGCAGACAGGATGCCAATCACCGCATGTCCCTCAGCGGCGTCATAGATTTCCCTGGCGTTAGCGATATCTTTCGCCAGCACGTTAATCGCCACACGCTGACGATAAAAGTTAATCTGCTGCATGTTCTGCTATCTCCTTGAGTCGCGCCACAATCAACGCCATTTCCCCCTCAGCGACCGTACGTGGGTCGAGGCTGAATACGCCCTGATGGAGGTTATAGCGCCGTGCGTAAATGGCGATATCGCCACTTCGCAGTTGGGCTTCGACGTCACGCGCGTCCAGACCAAACGCCTGCGCATCGACCCGAACGCGAATGCGCCAGATGGCGCGCCCGGCTTCGTCCTGCTCGATATCGGCGGTCAGCCCACGAATGGCCGAAATTGCCTCCGCCGTCGGTTGCAACTGTTCGGCGGTCACCACGGCCTGCCCCTGGTGATAGTTTTCCAGCGCATACACCAGCCCGACCATGTTCTCCTTGCCGATTTTCATCGCTCTGGCAATCCCGTGATGTTGCGCTTTACAGGCGGCAATCCACGTTTTATTGCCAGTGATAAATCCAGAAGTAGGCGCATTAAAGGCTTTCGCCCCGCTGTAGACAACCATATCCGCCCCGCTCGCGACCCAGGCGTGTAAATCCTCCTCGGCGGCAGCATCGACAATCAGCGGCAGGTTGTGAATCTGCGCAACCTGCACAAAGTCGTCAATGCTGAGCATGCCCTTCTGCACGCAGTGGTGCGATTTCACATACAGCAGCGCGGCGGTCTCGTCAGTAATGGCGCTCTCCAGTTGCCAGCGTGCAACCAGGTTACTCGAGCCGACCTCCACTACGCGCCCGCCGCCCAGACGAATGGCGCTGGTAATCGGCGCGCCGTAGTCCACGTTATGCCCGCGCAGCATTACCACCTCGTTGGCCATTCCGCGGCTGTCTGGCATCAGCGCCACACGCGCCTGATCGCCGCGGGTAATGGCGGCCGCCACGGCAATGGCGATCCCCGCCGACGCGCAGGAGGTCACATAGCTGTCCTGTGCGCCGGTAAAGCGGGAAACCAGTTCACCGGTGCGATCCACCAGCTTATCGATTTCGACAAAGGCGGAGGCCGCCCGCGCCGTGGCCTGCATCACCTCCGGCGCGACGCTGGAGACGCCAAGAATCGTCATCTTGCCGCAGGCGTTAATCACCTGTTTTAGCCCCAACTGTTGATAGATATTCTGTGTCATGACTTACAACACTCCCAGCAACGAACAGACCACGCTAAGCGCCACAATCGACAGCAGAATGGTGGTGTATCGCGGCCCTTTCTTCACCAGAAAGAGGTAGATGGCAAACACCGCCGCCAGCGGCAACAGGCCAGGCGCGATGGAGTCGAGGATCTGCTGCACGACCACTTCAGAACCCTTCAGGGCGCTGATTTTCAACGGTGTGGTGATCTTGACGTAGCTTGCCGACAGCGCGCCCATCATGATCAACCCCAGCACGTTCGCGCCGTAGATCAGTTCTTTGATTCGCCCCCCCTGCAATAACCCGACGATAGAATCACGTCCCAGGGTGTAGCCTTTGTGGATCAGACCGTAGCTGATCGCCAGGGTAATCGCCGGATAGAGGATCAGCGGCGCAATACCGCCAAACGCGCTGCCATTGGCGGCGAAAGGGATGAAAATCGCAATGAGCAGCGGCATGACGGCGGCCCAGACGATGGAGTCGCCCATCCCGGCCAGCGGCCCCATCAGACCGGTTTTAATCCCGGTAATTGAGGCATCACTGATCGGCTCGCCGCGCGTTTTCTGCTCTTCCATGGCGATGGAAATCCCCTGGATCACCGCGCCAAATGTTTGCTCGGAGTTGAAGAAGTTCAGGTGACGTTTCAGCGCCTCCACTTGCTCCTCTTTTTGCGGGTAGAGCTTTTTGATGATCGGCGTCATCGAGGCACAGAAAATCAGGCTCTGCAGACGTTCATAGGAGTTGGATACCTCCGCGCCCAGCCAGTAGATAAACCACGCTTTGGTGATATCCGCTTTGGTCAACGCCCCGGTCGTCCGGGCGCGTTCAACCAGTTCATGCTGCATTACGTCGCTGCTCATCATGCTGCTCCTTCATTTTTCGCCAGGCCTTTAATCAGGAAGGCCACACAGGTGCCGAAGATCGCCATCGCCATGATGTCCACCTTGAGGTACAGCACCGCGAAGAATCCACCGATAAACCACGGCAGCAGGCTCTTTTTACCGATCACCATAATGGTGATCGCGAAGCCCAGCGCCGGCAGGATCCCGCCCATGATTTCAAAGGAGTGGGTCAGCCAGTGCGGCATCAGTTTGAGGAAACTTTCCACCACGTCCTGACCGAAGTAGTTCGCGGCAAACACCACCGGGAAACGCAACGCCAGTCCGAGCAGCGCCGGGTAGAGGAACGCACAGCGCATAATGCCCGACATGTTCGCCGTTTCTGCGTGCTTATCCGCCATATGCACCCAGGCGGCGTTCAGAGTACGACGCAACTGGTCAAGGAAGACGCCGATTACGCCGAAGGGGATCGCCAGCGCAATGGCCAGGTTCGGATCCATCCCGGCTTTCACCGCGATGGGAATCGAGATACAGGCCGCCAGCGCCGGATCTGACGGCACGTTACCGCCAGGCGTTGAGGTTACGCCGAGATAAACGAGCTGCATCCCCGCGCCGATAATCATCGCGGTCTGCATGTTGCCAAGCAACAGCCCGACGAAGACAGCCACCACTACCGGCTGCAGCAACATGGCTGAAAAGGTGTAGCCAAGGCGTAAGCGGGCAAACCAGTAATACAACCCCATGAGGCTTGCAAAAACTAAGGTATCCATAGTGTTATCCCATTATCAGAGAATTAGAATTTTTTCAGGATATCGTCCAGCGACTGCGGTTTATCTTCCGGGATAGTCTGGAAGAACACCTGAATCCCACGACTTTTCAGGTCGTTAAGAATGCCAACGTCTTTTTCATCGAGCGTAATGTTCTGGAATACCGCTTTGCGGTTTGGTCCACCGCCCAGACCACCAACCTGAATCGTGGAGACATCAAACCCCTGTTGTACGGCCTGCTGAATCGCCGCCAGAGAAGGGAACAGCACCAGCACATTGCCGTCCCCCAGTTGGCTCTCTTGCCATGAGGCCGCAAAGCTCTGGTTGCTGTAGCAATCCACTTTGATGTTCGGCGGCGCAGCCATCAGGTAGATGTTTTTCATAAACGGATCGGCATCCAGTTCATCGCTGACCACCGCGATGCGATTGGCCTGGGACTGCCCGACCCACTTCGTCACCACCTGTCCGTGGATCAGTCGGCTATCGATACGACATAACACGATGTTTGCCATGATGATTTTCCTTATTGTGATTGTTGTAATTGACGGACGTGAGCGACAACGTCCAGGCAACTGCTGCGTCCGGCTTCCACCAGTTCGCTGACGCAGGTGGTCAGTGAACCGTGTTCACGTTTGTCCAGTGCTTCCAGCAGCAGCGACGCGTTCAATCCGGAAATGACTGCCACCGGATAATCCGCGCTCAGCCGCGCCGCCACATTCGACGTCGTGCCGCCAACAAAATCGGTCAGAATCAGTGAACCATCCGGCATGGTTTTCACCATGTCTTCGACACGCTGATAAAACTCGCCCAACGTATCGACGGGCATCAGCGCAATTTCTGTCACGCCTTTAATTTCGCCCATCACCATGCGCAGGCTGTTACAGAGCTGTTGTCCCCAGCCGCCATGCGTGAGCAGCAGAATTTCGGGCAACGGTTGAGTGGTAGTCAAAATGGCCTCCTGGCGCGATTACATGAGACTTGCAATGCCTGATGGCGCTTCGCTTATCAGGCCTACGGATAGTGCTTTTGTAGGCCGGATAAGGCATTTATGCCGCCATCCGGCAAAACTCATCAAAGTAAGAGCAAAGGCTGTGCCAGTATTTGTGTCACGCGAGGGGGAAAGGAGAGCGGGCAAGGCGCAACGCCTCGCCCGTTAAGGGATCAGCTATAAAGCAGTTCGTAGATATAAAAATATTCCGCATCCGATAACCGGATGGCATAGGCCTCTTCAATGGGAAGAAACGCAGATTTAATGACACTAAATGCGCGGGGATCCAGATTCGGTTTGTTTTCCAGCGCCATCTGTAACGGTTTACGGTTGATCACGATACGCTCAACCATGCAACAGCAGTGGATCAGGAAGCGTAGTGTCACCTGGCGACTGGGTTTGAGGGAAAGCGCGGTCGTCAGATGGTTAAGCACGCCCTCCATCTCCTTCAGAATGCGCTGCGGATTGAGCACTGAAATATGGTTGATGATGCTCTCCATGGTCAGCGCGCTGATAAAGCGCATGGCGCTGCGCTCCATCTCCAGACGGCGCTCGGCGCTGGAGAGATCCGGCGTCAGCAGGCTTAACACCAGCTCCGGTCCCTGCTCAGAGAAAAGTTCTTCCAGCGAGATAAACGGAATATCCGGTAGTCCGGGCTGGAAAGTACCAACAATCCCCGCCAGTCGCTCATTGGCATTCAGCGCCTGCTGGACACGTTCGAGACTACGCACGTCGTTGTAATCGAGGATCACCATTCGCGTGTCCTGCGACATCAGTTCGCCGAAGCTCTCCTCAAGCACTTTTTTAATCTTTTCCGCCGTCCCCATGCCGGTAATGCAGGAGACGACCAGCACTTTGCCGCCGTTTTCCTGCTGCGGCGTACACAGCTGGCAGGGGATGTTTTTACTCTGCATGAGCGCCGCGAGCTGGGGTAAATCGCTGGTTTCGTAGCTTAAATCCAGCCCAATCTCCAGCAGGCTGGTCAGCGTGATGTTGGGCATCAGCAGTACGTCTATCTGAAATAACTTACTGATCGTACTGCCAAAATGCACCAGCGAACCAATATCGACCATCAGGATCAGCCGCTGATAGCGTTGAGTCTGAATAATCTGGGTCAGCGTTTCCAGTGTGTCATGTACCGACTGCTCAAACGGCATGTCGACTGCGCTGAACAAGTCGCGTTCCAGTACACGGTTAACATACTGCGCCATGCTGGTCGCGGTTGTCGCGCCGTGAGCGACCAGAATCACCCCGCAGTCCGGACTGGCATCAATGCGCTGGCGGTAGTGACGACACTCTTTCAGGAACAGACACAGCCAGACCACTTCCGTCGCCGGGCACTGAATATGCAGCAGTTCATTGATTTTGCGGCACAGCAGCGTGGCGTTATCGTATTCATCTTTGCAGCGATCGAGGATCAGGCTGGAAGAGTAGAGTTGAGGAATTAGCCCGCGCTGAACATAGCCAATCAGCGCCAGGAAGTGCTTACGCAGCGGATTAACCAGATTTTCCGGCAGCGTAAAGCCCAGCACCTGTTCCACGCAGCCGATCAACAGCGTCACACGTTCTTCGATTTGATCGCCATAACGCGGCGGATGCGCCACGCTATCGCGACTGTAGAGACCATATTCGAAGATTGAACTGAGCTTGTTTTTCAGGATAGCCAGCGTTTCCGCTGGCGGGACATTACTGTTGCGCAGATTGACATATTCACGGGTCAGGAAGCTGTAAAACAGATCGCTCTCTTCAATTTCCGCCCCGGTCGCCAACGACGTTTTCAGCGCCGGCAACGTGCGAGCATCAATATTCAGCCGCTCTTTCCCTTCAAACAAGGCATCGACCAGCAGGCGTTGTTCCGGCGTGGCGTGAAACGGTATCTCCGCCAGCCGTTTATCCAGCTGTAGAGTATCATTATGTTCCGTCATCCCCGACGCCCACGCCTGGGCGCACAGGAACTGGATATCACTCTTCAACTGACCAATATTGCCCTCCAGCGGTTTGTTCAACAGCCAGAGCAACAACGTTTTGTCGATGCTGACCGTGCGCTCGATTTTGCGACTTTCACGTTGCAGGAAACCGACAATCAGCTCCACTTGTTCTTCAATCGATCGCTGACGAATTCCCGGCAAATCGATACTCACCTGAATTCGTCGCTGGAAGGTACGCAACAGCGACGAACTCGCCGGTTCCGTGGTGGCGCAAATCAGCCGTACCGAGATCGGACGCGCCTTGCTGCTGTCCCCCAGTGGACGGTACTCACCCTTATCGAGAATAGAGAACAGTTTTTCCTGACCTTCGTAGGGCAAACGGTGCACTTCATCGAGCAGTAAATAGCCGCCGTCCGCCTGCTCAACCAGACCGGGTTTATTCTCGTTCGCGCCGGTAAATGCCCCCTGACGATGGCCAAACAGGTGTGAAGAGAGCAGCTCCGGGTTATGGGCATATTCGGCGCAGTTAAAGTAAACCAGCGGCGGCGGGGAACCGACGGTCTTTTCGCAGGCGAAGCGGTGCATCAGTTCGGCAAAAAAGGTTTTCCCCACGCCGGACGGACCGGTCAGCAGCACATGCAAACCCTGCGGATAGAGCACGGCGGCGCGGCCTTTTTCAACCGCATCGCGCAGGCTGCGGTCGTAGCCAATCAGGCCGGTGAAAGGATCGTCGTCGCCCGTATTTTCCGCTTGCGGAAGCAGGTCGGCCACTGAGCGCACCTCGCGCTCGCTACTCTCCAGTTTGCGCCCCAGCAATGTCTCCAGCGTCTGGCGGTGCAGGAAGAACACCGGACGCCCCCGGCTTTTAATCGCCAGACCGTCATTCCACAATTGGTTGAGATCTTTACTGACCGAGTTGCGCGCCAGCCCCAGGTTGAAGCCAATCGCCTCCGCGGTGAACGCCGTCTCCTGCGCCAAATCGGCACGATCCAGCCCACGCGTCAGCCTTTCAAGCTCTCCCAGTACGATCTCGATCCGTCTCATCTCTTTACCGCTTAAGAATTAAATGATTGTTCAGAACATACACTATTCTGCTATGCAAGAAAGTGAATCGACGTCCAGACGTCATGGAGAGCCCGTCCGGTCATCAAAAGGTTTTCGATAAATAATGGCGGGCGGCCCCTTTTTCCGGGAAGTCCTCAAGAGTCAGTTGCAGTTGATAACCGTTCTTCTGGTAGAACGGCAGTGCCTGGAAACTCAGGGTATCGACCAGCGCGTGGAGACAACCTCTCTCACGAGCGGCGTGCTCTGCGGCCTGGATTAGCTGGCTACCGTAACCGCCTTTACGCAGGGATTCATGCATCCATAAAAAATCAATGCTCAGCCATTCCCCTTTAATTTTGCCAATCAAGCCACCGCGTATTTTCTGCTGCTCGTCACGCCAGTAAACCGCCAGATCGCCAAAATTTCTCGTTTTCAGAAACTGGAAATTGTAGGCACGCAACCCGTTGAGCAGCGCATTTTGATCGTCTTCGGTAACAGTATCGGTAATCTGTATCTGCATTCTATCCTCCTGAAAAAATACAACTTTTGGCTGAAGCGTTTTCCGACATTCGCACGGGCTGCTGAGAGAGTCGTACACCGTCTACACTTATTCTTGAAATGATGCGCATCGACTACAAGGATTATTACCATGAAACGAGCCGTTTTACCGATCATTGCCGCCCTTTTCTTGCTGCCGGCTCTGGCGCAGGCCGACTCGCCTTACGGCGCACTGCAATCCGCGCACGAAAAAAATACGATACTCAAAGACTTACGAAAAATTTGTACGCCGCAAGGTTCACCTTCAGACGAGGCATGGGAAAAAACGATCATGGCGAATGAAGGCAATCAGCAGCACATCCGCGAGGCGGCGGTGGCGATGGAAAGGAATAATCAGAGCAACTACTGGGAAGCGCTCGGCAAGGTGGAATGCCCGGATATGTAGCGTGAAGCCTGTGCTTCACGCCCGATAATGAGCTTACCGCTGGCGAACATCCGGAATAATGAGATCGCCGCGCAGCACATACGATCCCAACATGCTTTGCGTTTTTTCGTTCAGCCAGCTGACAATCCGCGCCGCCATCGCATCCATGGAGTATTCGATTGCCGGGATGGTCGGGATCCCCGGCAGATGCAGCGAACCGGCAAGGCTGAAGATCATAATGTCTTCCGGAACCGACTTATTAAACGCCTGCAATTGTGGGATCACCCGCTGAGCCTGCTGCTCATCCGCCACCAGCAGCGCGTTAAAATTGAGCGTGGAGGCGTTATTCAACAACTCCTGTAACGCTACCGAGGAAGAGGTGGCTTCCATGAACACCAGGTTACGGTTAAAGGGCAGGAAATTCTTCTCCAGCGCATGTTTGTAGCCGAGCAGCACCTGTTCGGAGAAACCCATACCTTCAGGATGAATGAGGGCTATCTGCCGACGATTTTGACTAATCAGATAGTTACAGGCTGTTTCGGTGGCGAAGCTGTGGTCAAACTGAATACTGGTCACATCATCGCCCGCTTCCAGACAATCTACCAGAATGACGTTTTCCTGGCTGATGTTCAGCGTGAAACGCGCCCCAATAATCAGCACATCGTCACACAGGCCACAGCTTAATTCATCGAGGGCGCTCATCACCTCTGCTTTGGTGTTGGCGAAGCGAAGCAACAGGTGTTTTTGGTGCTGGCTCAGATGTTTTTCCAGTGCGTAAAGGTAGCCCGTCGTCTGGTTGATGTTGTCCTGCGCGCAAATCACGCCAATGCAGCCGGTGCTCTGGCTGAGTAGCGACTGGGCAATCACATTCGGACGATAGTTCAGCTCATCCACCGCCTTTAACACAGCAAGACGACTGGCTTCCTTCACACCACGCGATCCGCTCAACACGCGCGACACCGTGGCTTTAGACACGCCAGCCAAACGCGATACATCGTTGATAGTAGACATCATTCTCCCCTGACAGAGCCTGCCTGGCTCCTTCAATCCTGAATTTAACATTGGCTCAAATAATCACCACCCGCAGTATAGCTGTTTCCGTTTTTCATGGAAACCGATTTTCCGTTTCCACTCAAAAAGCGTGAAATAGCACCAAAAGCGTGAGCCAAATCCAAATAATTAGCCTTATAAGAATAAGATCTTGACGGTTGTCACAGTTCCGTTTGCTTCACATGGAAACCGGTTTCCGTATGATATCAAATCAGACTCGCAATAAGTTTTTACATTTTGAGGATGATTAATAATGTTCAGGATTATGTTGTGTTGCTCTGCAGGGATGTCCACCAGTCTGCTGGTTCGTAAAATGGTCGAAGCCGCAGAAGAGCGGAAGCTGCCAGTCCAAATTGATGCATATGGCGTTTCCGAATTTGACATTCAGTTTCCAAATTACCAGGTGGTGCTGCTTGGCCCCCAGGTAAAATACATGCTTAACACGCTCTCAGAGAAGGCTGCCACCCAAAACATCCCCGTAAAGGCCATTGATATGCAGGATTACGGAATGCAACGCGGTGACAAGGTGCTGGATTTTGCTCTGTCGCTGATTGAAGCGGCACATTAGAAAGGTGTCATTATGAGTTCGTTATATCAGTCAATGATTGCTGTCATAGAACAATCCATCACGCCTCTTGCCGGTAAACTGGGCCAGCAGAAATACGTGATTGCAATTCGTGATGGTTTTACTGCGGCGCTGCCGTTTATGATCATCGGCTCGTTCATGCTGGTGTTTATTTTTCCGCCGTTCTCTGCCGAAACCACCAACAGCTTTGCCCGTGGCTGGCTCGATTTTTCCGCCACATACCGTGAACAGTTGATGCTGCCGTTTAACCTCAGCATGGGCGTTATGACGTTCTTCATCTCCGTGGGCATTGGCGCCAGTCTGGGCCGTCAGTTTAATCTCGATCCGATTATGTCCGGTCTGTTGGCGTTTATGGCCTTTTTACTGGTCGCCGCACCGTATGCCGACGGGAAAATCTCCACACAGTACCTTTCCGGTCAGGGGATCTTTACCGCCCTGATCACCGCGATTTATTCCACCCGCGTTTATGCCTGGCTGAAGCAGCACAACATCACAATCCGCCTGCCGAAAGAGGTTCCGACCGGCGTCGCCCGCTCATTTGAGATCCTCATCCCGGTTCTGGTGGTCATTGCGACGCTACATCCGCTGAACCTGTTTATTGAAGCGCAGACCGGAATGATTATTCCGCAGGCGATTATGCACCTGCTGGCACCGCTGGTTTCAGCCTCTGACTCCCTGCCGGCCATTCTGCTTTCGGTCCTGATGTGCCAGATTTTCTGGTTTGCTGGTATTCACGGTTCGCTGATCGTCACGGGCATTATGAACCCGTTCTGGATGGCAAACCTGTCGGCAAACCAGGCTGCTCTCGCGGCGGGCGTCGCACTGCCACACGTTTACCTGCAAGGTTTCTGGGATCACTATCTGTTGATTGGCGGCGTGGGTTCAACTTTACCACTGGCCTTCCTGCTGCTGCGTAGTCGCGTTACCCATCTGCGGACGATCGGCAAAATGGGCATCGTCCCTAGCTTCTTCAACATTAATGAGCCTATTCTGTTCGGTGCGCCGATCATCATGAACCCGATGCTGTTTATTCCGTTCGTTTTCGTGCCCATGATCAACGCCGTACTGGCTTACGCCGCGACCCGCCTGGGCTGGCTGGATCAGGTGGTATCACTGACGCCGTGGACCACGCCCGCACCCATTGGCGCATCGTGGGCGGCAAACTGGGCCTTTAGTCCGGTGGTGATGTGCCTGATCTGTATGGTGATGTCGGCGCTGATTTACCTCCCGTTCCTGCGTGCATACGAACGCTCCCTGATGAAAACAGAAGAGCAAAAAGCCCAGGATGCCGTCTCCGTGGCGAACGCTGCCCGTAGCAACTCATAATGAATCAAGGAGTCAGAACAATGAGATACCGTTTTCCTGAAAACTTCTGGTGGGGCAGTGCCTGCTCAGCGCTGCAAACCGAAGGGGATAGCCTGAACGGCGGCAAAAGCCAGACCACATGGGATGTGTGGTTCGACCGCCAGCCAGGTCGTTTCCATCAGGGGGTTGGCCCGGCGAACACCTCAACCTTTTATCAACACTGGAAACAGGACATCGCGCTGCTGAAACAGTTGAAACATAACAGCTTCCGCACCTCGTTAAGCTGGTCGCGTCTGATTCCTGACGGTACGGGCGAGGTGAATCCTGATGCGGTGGCGTTCTATAACAACGTTATCGACGAACTGCTGGCGCAGGGCATCACGCCGTTTATCACACTGTTTCACTTCGACATGCCGATGGTGATGCAGGAGAAAGGCGGCTGGGAAAACCGTGACGTCGTGGAAGCCTTTGGCCGCTACGCGCAGACGTGTTTCGAATTGTTCGGCAACCGCGTTAAGCACTGGTTCACCTTTAACGAGCCGATTGTGCCGGTGGAAGGCGGTTATCTGTATGACTTCCATTACCCCAACGTAGTGGATTTCAGACGCGCAGCCACCGTCGCGTATCACACCGTGCTGGCGCACTCGACGGCGGTTCGCGCATATCGCGCGGGCAACAACGACGGCGAAATCGGCGTCGTGCTCAACCTGACGCCTTCTTATCCACGTTCACAGCACCCTGCGGATGTGAAAGCCGCGCACCATGCGGATCTGCTGTTCAACCGCAGCTTCCTCGACCCGGTGCTGAAAGGGGAATATCCGGCGGATCTGGTGGCATTACTAAAAGAGTACGATCAACTGCCAGCCTGCCAACCGGGTGACGCGCAGCTGATTGCCGAGGGCAAAATCGACCTGCTGGGCATTAACTACTACCAGCCGCGTCGGGTGAAATGCCGTGATACCGCCGTTAATCTGAATGCGCCCTTTATGCCGGAGTGGCTGTTTGATTACTATGAAATGCCTGGCCGCAAAATGAACCCTTATCGTGGGTGGGAAATTTATGAGCCGGGTATTTACGATATTATTACCAATCTGCGTGATAATTACGGCAACCCGCGCTGCTTTATTTCTGAAAACGGAATGGGCGTAGAAAACGAGCAGCATTTTATTCAGAATGGGCAAATTAACGATAGTTACCGTATTGAATTTGTTTCTGAACATCTTAAATGGCTGCATAAGGGAATTAGCGAAGGCTGTAACTGCCTGGGCTACCATATGTGGACTTTTATTGATAACTGGTCATGGCTCAACGGCTATAAAAATCGCTATGGCTTTGTCCAGTTAGATTTAGACACGCAAAAACGTACGGTGAAAAAGAGCGGCGAGTGGTTCGCCAATACCGCCGAACATAACGGATTCGATTAAGAGATACAGACAATGATTGCATTAGAAGAAGCAGTAATGGAAATTATCGTCAATGCCGGACAGTCCCGTAGTCTGTGCTTCGAAGCGCTGCATGCCGCGCGTGCAGGCAACATTGACGAGGCGAAAAGCCTGCTTCGGGAGGCGGACGGCTACGCCCGTCAGGCCCACCACATGCAAACCAAATTGATCGAACAGGATGCCGGGGAAGCCCGGCAACCCATGACGTTAATTATGGTGCATGCGCAGGATCACTTAATGACATCGCTGCTAGCCCGCGAACTGTCAGAAGAAATTATTCACCTCTACCAACGTTAATTTAAATTAAATAATAAACGGAGACGTCACTACGATTAAATAAAAACTTACTGTACCCACGAATATAAATAAGAGATCAACTTGTTTTGGTGATAGCGAATGACACCGAGGCGGGATGGTTATTATCTTAAAATAAATTAATGCGCACATCTATTCAGAATGCTTAATGCAAACTGAAGGATAAAACGTAAATGAGATAACCATGAACATGATAAAAAAACTTCCATTAGCCATGGCGGTCGTGGCCGCGCTTTGCCCGATTTCTGTACTCGCACAGGAATTTACACAGGAACAAATCGACGCCATTGTCGCCAAAGCCGTAGACAAAGCCCTTGCGGAACGTCAGGCGAAAATGGACGCTGCTGTGGCGAAAAAAACCGATGTGATTGTTGAGCCGCAAAGCGCCGCACAGTCGCCCGACATGGCCATTCCGTTCGGTGTGAAATTCAGCGGCTATGCGCGTTATGGCGCGCAATTTCAGAGCGGCGATCAGAAATACGTTGGCGTAGACGGCTCCTATAACGGCGCCTCCGCCATTGGTCGTCTGGGTAACGAAGGCAACGGTGGCGAATTCCAGCTCTCTAAAGCGTTCAAGGGCGACAATGGCGCGATCTGGGATATCAACGTGATGATCGACCACTGGGGCGACGAGGTGAACCTCAAAAAAGCCTACGCGGGAGTGACCAACGTTCTGGAATCCAACCCGAATGCCTATATCTGGGCGGGTCGCGACTTCCACCAGCGTCCGCAACAAGGGATCAACGACTACTTCTGGATGAACCACGACGGCCAGGGGGCCGGAGTGAAAAACTTCGACATTGGCGGTGTGCAGTTTGACGTGGCGACCGTGGCCGCCGTGGAGTCGTGCAGCCCGGAAGTGATGGAAGATGAAGCCAACCCGTCACGCATTACCTGTACCGGCGGTTCCGGCACCGGTGACAAAGGCAACTATGCCGTTACCTCAAAAATTCACGGTATGAAACTCGGTCCATTGGATCTGGAAATCTACGCCAACTATGGCTTTGACTCGAAAGCCGTCGATTCCGACGACCGCCTGAAAGCCTGGCAGGGCGCATTTGTGGTGAGCCATACCAATGACAGTGGCGTCAATAAAGTGATCGCCCGTTACTCTGATAACTCAGACAACAGCGTGTACAACAAAACCGACGATCTGACGGCGATTTACGCCAGCTTCGAAGGTAGCCACAAGTTTACTCAGCAGGCGCAGGTTGAATACCTGTTGGCATTCCATGACTACGACAACAGTGCCGATCAGAGTGAAAATCGCAAGAACTACGGTGCCATTGTGCGTCCCATGTACTTCTGGAACGACGTGCACTCCACCTGGCTGGAAGCGGGCTATCAGCGCGTGGATTATGACACCGGCGGCGATAACAAAGGCTGGAAGCTGACGCTGTCGCAGAACATGTCGATTGCGATGGGGCCGGAGTTCCGCCCAATGCTGCGCTTCTACGTCACCGGCGGCAAAGTGGATAACGACCGCACCGCTCGCGTGAACGGCACGGATGACGAAACGCTGGACGATTTCAACGTCGGCGCGATGTGGGAAGCGTGGTTCTGATGAGCAATATCGCGTTATGCCGGATGGTGGCATAAATGCCTTATCCGGCCTACAAGTCTCTGTATTGTAGGCCGGATAAGCGCAGCGCCATCCGGCAAACAGAGTGTGAGATCATTGCATACCCTTTATGCGAACTTTCGCTGCCACCAGAAGCGCCGTCAGCAGCATCAGGCTGCCGGAGAGCATCAGGGGCGACAGCAGGCCAAGGTTATCGAGTGCATAGCCTCCCACCGCGGCCCCACAGGTATTGGCAAGCTGGATCACGGCGACCTGGACGGATCCAGCCTTTTCTGCCTGATCGGCAAGCGATCGCGTGATCCATGTCGACCATCCCACCGGCACCAGCGCAAACGTCAGCCCCCAGATGATTGCCACCCCCGATGCCACGACTTTGTCACTCCCCCACAGCGTCAGCACCAACGCGCTCAGCGCCAGTACCAGCGGCGCACCGGCTAATGCCAGCTTGACCGAGCGTTTAAGAATCATCGACGACAGTGAGGTGCCAACAAAACTGGCGATACCAAAACTCAACAGTACCAGCGTCAGACCATCAACATCAAAGCCCGCCAGATTCATATACACCGGGCGGATGTAAGTGAAGAATGCAAACTGTCCGGCAAAGGACATAAAAATGGCGATCATCCCTGCCGAAACACCGGGACGATTCAGCAGACTGAACATGTTCTGCTTCTGATGAGAAGGCTCGCCGGGCAGTGACGGCAGTGATTTCACCACCCAGATAATACACAGCACGCCCATCACCGCCGCGGCGTTAAAAACGTTCCGCCAGCCGATGATCCCGCCCAGAAAACTGCCCAGTGGAGCGGCAATCACCAGCGCGATGGAAACCGCACCGAAAATCACCGACAGCGCTTTCGGTACCGTACGCGGCGGAACCAGTCGCATGGTCAGCGAGGCCGACATCGCCCAGAATCCGCCCAGCGCCAGCCCCAGACAGGCGCGTCCCACCAGCAACAACGCGAAAGAGTTGGCAAAAGAGACCAGCAGACAGGAGAGGGTCAGTAACATGGAGAACAGAATCACCACATAGCGACGATCGGTAGACTGAATGATCTGCGTGATAAACAGACTGGCAAACATGGCGACAAACGCGGTGACGGTCACTGACTGTCCGGCAACGCCTTCAGAAATCCCCAGGTCCTGCGCCATCGGCGTCAACAGACTGACGGGTAAAAACTCGACGGTAATCAGGCAAGCAACACAGAACGCCACGGCAAATACCGCCGACCAGTTCGGGCGGGCGACAACGTCAGCGCGGGTTTTCTCTTCGATACATTCACTCATTTATGCGACCTGCGTGGTGTTCTTGTGGAAAAGTCACGCAGTGTAACATTTTAATTGTGATGCATTTAACGTTTTGGCAACTTTCGTCGTTTGCATCGTCGCTTTCGAGGAGGTTCGCAGAGATGAAATATATGCCGTAGAGGTTATTTAACATCGTTTTGAAACGCATAGTATGCCACCAGGTGCTATACTTATGGTTACAGGATGTCTCCGATGCGTGTATTCAAAACCAAATGGTTTTCCAGGGAAGCAAAAAACCATGCCATCAAAGATGATGCGTTATATCAGGCAATTGCAGCCATCTTGCAGGGGCAGGCAGACGATCTGGGAGGCGGCGTGTTTAAAAAGCGTCTGAACCAGAACCGTGACCGCGCAATTATCCTCGCGAGGGGGGAAACCACTGGTTTTACACGTTTTTGTATGCCAAACAGGGGATATGACAAATATCACTATCAACGAACTGGCGGGCTTTCGTGAGTTAGCAAAACATTACGCTCGTCTAACTGATGACAACATTATGGCGTTGCTTAAGAGTAAAGAACTGGTGGAGGTCAGCGATGACGGAAAAAAATAACTTTAAAAGCCCAGCCTTCGAAGCCATCCACAGCGCAGCATCCGGATTGTATAGCGTTGAGGCGCACCCTCAGGAAACAATGCGCCATTTCGACAGAACCTGTCTGAGCGAGGTTAACGATCTCCTGCCGCTTGAAATTAAAGCACTGCGCGAGAAGTTCAACGTTAGCCAACCCGTATTCGCACACTACCTGAACACCAGTGGGTCCACTGTACAAAAATGGGAGAGCGGTGCGAAACGCCCAAGCGGAATGTCTCTCAAACTACTGAGCGTCGTCCAAAAGCATGGACTAAAAGTTCTGGTATAAAGACGAATGGCAGGGTTCATGATGAATATCGTCAGCTCAGTTAACGGCATTCATCATCCATATTGATCTTAATGCAGCCAGTGCACACCGTCTTCGGGCTGAAAAAAAGCGTTGTAGCGCATCTGGAAGGCATTGATGTCCTGCATATCCGGATCAACCTCGCGTAAGAAACCGAGCGCCAGACGCACCTGCGCGTCGGTGATTGGCGCAGCCAGCCGGGCCTTTTGCAGCAGACGATGCCAGTGCAACAGGTTCTGCTCGCTACCGTCCACAATGACGCTCTGCCATATCAACAAAACCTGAGCGGCATTTTGTAGATGTGACTCGTCGGGGCGATGGAGATACTGCATAAACGCCTCTCCCTGCGCTTTTCCCATCTGATCGATCATCGATTCTACCGCCACCACATCAATATTCAGGCGCTCGCTCAAGCGGCGAATCGCCCGTCGGGATCCGGAAGTGAGGATCCGAAACCCGATAACAAACACCACCGCCAGTGTGGCCAGCATTATCCAGATCATGCGTTCTCCTGCTTTATCAGCGCTCATGATATCTGGAAACGGCCCGCGAATACTAATCCACCAGAATGATTTTCAGCGCAAAAAGCATCGCGACCACAACGACGCACAGGTTCAGTTCCCGCCAGCGTCCGGTAAACACTTTCATGATGCAGTACGACATAAAACCAAGCGCGATCCCCTCAGTAATGGAAAAACTAAAAGGCATCATCACCGTGGTGATAAACGCAGGTACCGATTCGGTTAAATCATCCCAGTTAACGCGGGAGAGGCTGGAAGTCATCAGCACACCGACAAAAATCAGCGCGCCTGCCGTTGCATAAGCGGGAACCATACTCACCAGCGGAGAAAAAAACATGACCAACAGGAAGAGCACGCCAACCACCACCGCCGTCAGGCCGGTGCGCCCGCCAACCGCCACGCCCGAGGTACTCTCAATATAGGCCGTCACGGAAGAGGTACCGATAAATGCCCCGGCAACTGAACTCACACTGTCGACATACAGCGCCCGCCTCATACCAGGAAACTTACCGTCGCTACCGATTAACCCGGCTTTATCCGTCACACCAATTAATGTTCCTGATGAATCAAACAAATTGATGAGCATGAACGAAAAGATAATCCCGGCCAGATTAAGCGATAAAGAACCACTTAAATCAACCTCGCCCATCACCACGCTAATACTGGGAGGCACAGAATAGATGCCGCTAAAATGGACATCGCCGAAAAATAATCCACAGCAGGAGGTGACGACAATAGAGACCAACACCGCAGCATGAAAATGGCGTGATGACAGCACGGTAATAATAAAGAAACCTAAAATACCGAGTAATACGCTGTGGGAGCTTAAGTTACCAATGGTCACCAGAGTATCTTTATTCGCGACAATGATGCCCGAATTTTTTAACCCCATCAACGCAATAAATAAGCCAATGCCGCTGGTGATACCGATACGTAAATTAATCGGAATATTGGAAATCATCCAGTAACGAATACGAAAAAGGGTGAGTAAAAATAGTCCGACCGCCCCCCAGAAGATAGCCCCCATTCCCGTTTGCCAGCTTACCCCCATCGCCCCCACCACCACAAAGGCAAAAAACGCGTTCAATCCCATCGCCGGCGCTAATGCAACGGGAAGGTTAGCGACGAGGCCCATCGCAATGCTGCCAATACCGGCAATCAGGCAGGTGGTGACGAACACCACTTTGGGGTCCATCTGCGCGGCCCCGAGTATTTGCGGGTTAACAAAAACAATGTACACCATTGTTAAAAACGTCGTCATCCCGGCAATCGTTTCGGTCCGCACGTCGGTACCATGCTGGTGCAGTTTAAATAATCGCGAAAGGTGATTTGAATCATTTCTCACGTCATCACTGATATCATTATTCATTTTTCTCATCCATTCATGAAGATATAAGCAGGCCTCATTTAAAACATCTCCTGTCTTTAATTCAGTGATTGTAATCACAATGCAAACGCCCATTAATCGATAAACTTTAAATAATCACCCGGCATTCTTTAATGATAAATAATAATCAAATTGATAAAATCAAAATGAGAAAAACATGAATAACGCCATAAGTCATAAATTTCATTATATTAGCCGTCAGGAACAGCAGGAATTGTTAGCGGTTGCGCGCGGCGAAGCAGCCGCCGATTATATTATTGATAATGTCATCCTTCTCGATATCATCAATGGCGGGGAAATAACGGGTCCTGTCGTGATCAAAGGACGGCATATCGCGGGTATCGGGACGGAGTATTGTGACGCTCCGGCTTTACGGCGCATCGACGCCCACGGCGCAACGGCGGTACCCGGCTTTATCGACGCACACCTGCACATTGAATCCAGCATGATGACGCCCGTTACATTTGAAACTGCAACGCTGCCACGCGGGCTCACCACCGTCGTGTGCGATCCACATGAAATCGTCAATGTGATGGGCGAAAAAGGATTCTCCTGGTTTATCCGCTGCGCCGAACAGGCGAAGCAGAATCAGTATCTGCAGGTGAGTTCCTGCGTTCCCGCTCTGGAAGGATGTGATGTGAATGGCGCACATTTCTCCCTCGACCAGATGCTGACCTGGCGCGATCACCCGCTGGTCGCCGGACTGGCCGAAGTGATGGATTACCCTGGCGTCATTGCCGGACAGGATGCGCTGCTCGACAAAATGGACGCCTTTCGCCCTCTGACGCTGGACGGCCACTGCCCAGGACTGAGCGGTAAAGCGCTCAATGCCTACATCGCCGCCGGGATCGAGAATTGCCACGAGAGCTACACTCTGGAGGAGGGGCTCCGCAAACTGCAGCTCGGGATGGCGCTAATGATCCGCGAAGGTTCCGCCGCCCGCAACCTCGACGCGCTGGCGCCGCTGATCAACGCTTTCAACAGCCCACAGTGTCTGCTCTGTACCGACGACCGCAACCCGTGGGAGATCGCTCATGAAGGGCATATCGACGCTCTGATTCGACGGCTGATTTCACAGCATAATGTCCCGCTACACGTCGCTTACCGCGTCGCCAGTTGGTCCGCAGCGCATCATTTTGGCCTGCATCACCTTGGCTTACTGGCCCCTGGAAAACAGGCGGATATTGTCCTGCTCAGCGATGCCCACAACGTGACGGTACAGCAGGTGTTTGTCAAAGGAGAACCCGTTGACACCGAACGCCTGAAGGCCGATGAACCGGAAAGACTGGCGCAAACCGTTCCGCCGTATGGCAATACCATTGCGCGCCACCCCGTTTGCGCCGATGACTTCCCGCTGCATTTCACCCCCGGCAAACGCTATCGGGTGATCGATGTTATCCCTAACGAGCTGGTGACGGGCGCCAGTGACTGCGAGTGCACTACGGAAGGCTTCGATCGTCATGATATTTGCTATATCGCCGTGCTTGAGCGCTACGGTCGCCAGTCGCCCCCGGCCTGCAGTTTATTAGGCGGATTCGGGCTACGTGAAGGCGCGCTGGCGGCGACGGTCAGCCATGACAGCCATAACATTGTGGTGATCGGTCGCAGCGCGGAAGAGATGGCTCTGGCGGTTAATCAGGTGATTGACGACGGCGGCGGGCTTTGTGTCGTCCGCAGCGGACAGGTGCAATGCCATTTACCGCTGCCGATTGCCGGGTTAATGAGCACCGACACCGCCGACGCTCTGGCGAAGAAGATCGATGCGCTAAAAGCGGCAGGTAGAGAATGTGGCTCTTTGCCTGATGAGCCGTTTATTCAGATGGCGTTTCTCTCTCTGCCAGTGATCCCGGCACTAAAACTCACCAGCCAGGGGCTGTTTGACGGTGAAACGTTTACCTTCACCTCCCATGAGATCGCTGACTGATTTGAGTCAACCATCGCCAGAAACAGGCATAAAAAAGCCCAGCGCACAGGCTGGGCAAAATGTTACCAACTACACACTTAAGCGGTTCTTAACTGCTGAATTTTTCTTTCCCGGCGGATTTTGCGTTCTTCCATGACGGCGACCATCGCCATCAGGCAGATGCAGCCAATCGCGGCAGCATCCAGCGCGGCGAAGGTACCCGCCCAGCCGGTCAAACCAAACACCGGCGTACCGTCGGCAATCATCCCCAAACCTAACTTGGCAAAGCTATCGCCGATCAGATAGGCAAAGGTGCCCTTGATACCGTCCGCCGCGCCAATAGCTTTTTTCGGAACAAAGCCTACCGCCGCCACGCCAATCAACAGTTGCGGGCCAAACACCAGGAAGCCGAGCGCAAACAGTGACGCGAGATAGACATACTGGTTACTGGCATGTTGGTACACGCCAAGCGTCGCGATGATCAGTGCCAGCGCCACACAGGCCACCAGCGCACGGCGACCGTTCGCCAGATCCGAGAGCCACCCCCACAGCAGCGTACCGACCAGCGCACCCACCTCAAACAAGGTAAAGCCCTGAATTGCCACCTCTTTGGACAGTTTCAGCTCCTGGAAAGCGTACACGGTAGACCACTGATCGATGCCGATACGCACCACGTACAGGAAGATGTTGGAGAAACACAGCAGCCAGATCACTTTGTTTTTCAGCACATACTCAACAAAGATCTGCCATTTGGTCATGTCATTTTCTTCGGTCTCTTTATCCTCTTCGCTGATCTCTTCGCCGAACAGTTCTTCAGCTTTACCGAGACCGTAAGATTCCGGCGAGTCGCTACCAAAGCGCAGACCGATAAAGCCGACAATCAGAGCGATAATCGACGGGAAGATAAACATCCCAATCACGTGTCCGTCGAACAGTACGTTCGCACCGAACAGCGCCACGCCTGCCGCGCCCGCACCGCCGAGGTTATGAGAGATATTCCAGAAACCGAGGAAAGTGCCGCGCTTACGGCGAGGCGTCCATTTGGTGATGGTGGAATAGCTGCACGAGCCGCCGGTGCTCTGGAAGAATCCGCTCAGGGCATAAAAGGCGATCATCAGGAACAGGCTTACGGAACCCGTTCCCATGCTGGCGCTGAAGCCGAGCATACAAATCGCAGAGAGGATCAGCATCAGCGGCAGGAACTGCTTGGTATTTTTGCCGTCAGCGTAATAAGAAACCAGCGTTTTACCCACGCCGTAGGTGATGGAGAACCCCAGACCAATCATCCCCAGTTGCGTCATGCTCAACCCGTAGGTGGAAATCATATCGTTCTGGGCAATGTTAAAGTTCTTGCGGATCAAATACATGGTCAGATAACCGATGAAGACCACCAGATAAGACTGCATGAACGGTTTGAACCACATCTTGCGCCGCACATCGAGCGGCAGATCCAGGGTCGGTTTACGCACCTGGTTTAGAAAGGCCAGCATAGGACACTCCCGAGCGAATTTTTATACCTGCGAATGGCAGGCATTGTAAAAATCAGTCGGGAGACACGCCTGAGACAGCGTCCAGGCGAAACCGGGAAAATTTCTTAGTTTTGCCCCACTCGCGATAAAAAAGTGAGCTGCATCACGCTTCGCTGACCTCACGTGGAGCCTGAGCGTTGAGGAACGGCAGTAACAACAGGGCAGAGATGCCTGCCGCGATAGCAATAACGACGAAGAAACCCGTCCAGTGCCAGGTTTCCAGCACCTGCGCCAATGGCCAGCCGGAAAGCGATGCGCCGAGATAGGCGAACAGTCCAACAAACCCGGTTGCTGCGCCTGCCGCCTCTTTGTGCGAACACTCCGCTGCCGCCATACCGATCAGCATCTGCGGGCCAAAGACAAAGAATCCGGTGGTGAAGAAGCAGGCCGCCTGCATCACATAGCTGGCAAACGGCATCAGCCACAGTGAACCCACCGAAAGTAAAATTCCGGCGGCAAAAATCAGGTTCATCGGTCCACGGTTGCCGTTGAACAGTTTGTCCGACCCCCAACCCGCCACCAGCGCACCGATAAATCCGCCAAGCTCGAACATTGTCACCGCCATGTTGGCCGTCACCAGATCGACGCCCAGCGTCTCGGACATATACAGATTGCCCCAGTCGTTGATGGCCGCGCGCACCACGTACACCAGCACATAGCAGAGCGACAGCAGCCAGATGTAAGGGTTGAGTAGTACATATTTAGTGAGGATCTCTTTGCGGGTCAGTCCCGCCCCCTCCTGCTGCTGAGCGATTTCCAGCGCATCGTGCTGCCAGTCACCCACCGGTGGTAATCCCACGGTCTGCGGACGGTCGCGTAGTCGCCAGCAAAGAAAAATACCGACGACGATTGCCAGCGTTCCGGCCATCATCATCCCGGCACGCCAGCCATAATGCAGTGCCGCAGCAGCCATGACGATCGGAATCAACGCGCCGCCAACGTTGTGCGCGGTATTCCAGATAGCCCACCAACCGCCGCGCTCGTTGCGGGAGTACCATGCCGTCAACAGACGTGCGCACACCGGCGCCCCCCACCCCTGGAAGAAAGCGTTCAGCGCCCACAGCAGGGCAAACGCCCAGAGTGAAGTGGAGAAACCAAACAGAATATTGACGATGCCGGTGGCAATCAGTCCAATCCCCATGAAATAACGGGCGTTGGAACGGTCACTGACAATGCCGGAAACGAATTTCGACACGCCATAGGTGATGTAAAACAGCGTCGCCAACAGGCCAATATCACTACGGGTTAACACGCCGCTGACGAGAATGTCCGGCACGGCAGCGTTAAAACTTTTACGGGTGAAATAGAACAGAGCGTAGCCCAGCCAGATGGTCAGCAGGATATGGCGACGCCAGTAGCGATAGAGATCGTCGATCTCGCGCTTGTCCGTTAACTGCGGCGCATTCGCCGGGGCGTTAAAAAAGGTTAGCATTGCCGCTCCTCAAACGTAACGCAGGGGTAGCGAGACGCTGACTCGCGTACCGTGCGTGCAGGAAATCGTCAGCGAACCGCCGAGCGCCGTCACGCGCTCGCGCATCCCGGTCAGGCCAAAACCCTGCTGACCGGAACCCGGCGGCAGACCGCTGCCGTCATCCTCAATCACCAGCATCAGCCGCTCGTCCTGCTGCCAGCCCTGTAGCGTCACCGCACTGGCGTTGGCATGTTTCACTATATTATTCAGCCCTTCCTGACAGACGCGAAACAGCGTCACCCGCAGGCCTTCACTGAGCGCCGTCTCGTCGATCCGCCAGTCGAGATGGCTGACGATACCGCGACTTTCCAGCTCCATTTCCCGCATCAGCGAGCGGATCGCCTGTTCCAGCGTTAAATCATCCAACTGGCGCGGACGCAGGCGTCCCAGCAGGCGGCGCACGGAATCATAGACGCCCAGCGACAACTGTTCGATAAGCTGCCCGCTCTGCTTCACGCCGCCGTTTTCAACCGCCAGCCGCTGCACGATTCCGGCCTGAGTACGGATCGCGGTGATGGTCTGGCCGATATCATCGTGCAACTCACGCGCCACGTCGCGGCGTACGCTCTCTTCCGTTTCCAGCAGGCGCTCCGCCAGCCGGTGATTGCGCGCCAGTTCGTTTTGCAGCGACTGATTCAGCTCACGCAGGCGCTGAATACCCGCGCCGAGCAGCAGCCCGGTCAGGCTTTGCGCCAACAGGGAGAGCAATAAATCCACGGGGTGATCGTGCCAGGTCTGGCTGGCAATCAGCGCGATAGCGTTCATCAACGTTGCAATCAGCGCCCCCTGCCAGCCGTAATGCCAGGCCAGCGCGATGATCGGCAGTGCCAGACAGAAGGGGGTAAATCGCGAAAGCTCAGCGGGTAATCCCAACTGGAGCCACAGGCTGACGCTGAACAGCAGCAGATACCAGATCAGATGCCGACCGCGCCAGTTCACCGGTTGCGACACCAGCGCCGGACCCAGCGGCAACCAGGTGGTGCTGGTCAGATAGTGCCAGAACACCAGGCAGATCGGCGCCAGCGTCAGTCCGCCGGTCAGGGTCAGCAGCAGCGCATTCCACGCCTCCTCCCCCTGTCCCAGCCAGGGCAGCGACTGCAACAGCGCCGCTGCCGTCAACGCCGCCCCCTGAAGCAACAGCGTTCGCCAGTCGCGCTGATGGCGATAACGGGAGATCAGCGCCACGGGCAATAGCGTCAGCAGGCTGCCGATCAGCAAAAGGGGAAGATGCGCCAGCACCACTTCCTGCGCCAGCCAGAAGGTCAGCAGCCATTCCGCGCCCAGCAATACCGGCCAATAGCCGCGTGGACATTGCAGCATCAGCCCAAGGCGTAAGCCAAACGGAAACAGCAGTACCGCCAGTTCCGGGCGCTCAACCAGATGCAGGCTGATGCTCCACAGACAAAACCAGGCCGCAGAGAAGATAAAAAAGCAGGCGAGAACGGTGATTAGCCGCGAGGACAGCATTTTCATTACCAGCCGTCAAACATGCGCCGCGCCAGCTCAACGTCATTGCTGACGCCCAGTTTTTCCATCAGGTTAGCGCGATGGACGTGCACCGTTTTCGGCGATAGCCCCAGCTCGACGGCAATCTCTTTTACCGCCATCCCCTGCGCCAGCTTTTCCGCCACCTGGCGCTCGCGTTTCGTCAGCGGATCCTGGCGTCCGGCCGCCAGTTTGACGGCAATTTCCGGCGTCAAATAACAGCCGCCGGTCGCCACCGTATGCACCGCCGCAATCAGTTCATCCGGGCTGCAGCGTTTGGAGAGAAAACCGCGCGCTCCGGCGTTCAGCGCCTGTTCCACCAGCGCCGGGCTGTCGTGTACCGAGAGCATGATGGTCGCCATCCCTTTCGGCAACTGGCTTAAGAGCTCTAGCCCGGAGATATCCGGCATCGAGATGTCGCAAATACATACCTGAACACTGCGTCCCGGCAATCCCGCCAGCGCCTCACGCCCCGAGCCAAACTCGGCGACCACCTGCAAATCGGCCTCCAGCCCCAGCAGTTGGGCAAAGCCGGAGCGAACGATAAGGTGGTCGTCTATCAGGGCAACGGTAATCATGGGGCTCATCCTGGCGCTAAAAAAACGCGCTTACCTTAACGATAAGCGCGTTGCTGTTCAAGCCTTGAGCGATCAGGCAATGCCGGTGGTGACCGTAAATGTCCGGGTTTGCTGAGGATGGACCTCAAGCAACGAGCCGTTTCGCTGGGCGGCGAGAAATCCTTCCGGACGGCAGGTGGCGGGCAGGGCGAATGCCGCGACCTGCTGATCGCCGTTATACAGGATCCAGCGGGTCACGTAGTTGAGCTCCGAACTGGCGAACCGGGTGACAAACGTGGTGCCATCCGGGGCGATCATGCGGAATTCGGGTTTATCCGTATACCTGTCCAGTTTGTCGGCAAAGAAGACGATTTCCGGATCGTAAAAGTCAGGTTCATTGAGCGCTGCCAGCGACGCTTCACCTTGTAAGATCCGCTGAGTAAACGCCAGCCACTGTTCGGTGGGTTTCACATGCACCGGGACCGATTCGCGAAGCCGCAGCGCCTCATCCGGAATATTCTGGCTGAAGGTGGCTTCCGGTACGTACGCATAGTTCATATGACACATGTACTGCAATGGCATCGCGACGGATGCGAGGTTAGTGACGGCCATCTGAATATCAAATAGCGCGCTCGCTTTATGCATCACCACCGCAGGCTGCGCCTGATAATGATGACCGAATCCCATCACATACTCGTAGCGTCCGGTCACGCGCAGACTGTCGCCGTCCAGTTCAAGCCAGGCCTCGTCCATCGAGGCACAGGCCATTTCACCGTGCAACGGGTGAGTATCTTCCGGCGACGGGCAGCCATTGGCCAGCAGTCCGGAATGGAAGGCAAAACAGCCATAGGTCGCCACGACTTCCGTTGCGGGTTTCGGCTGGCGGAACATGTTGCGCATGGTCAGATCGTGACCATCAAACCGGGCATCCCAGATCATCTGCCCCATCCAGGGCAGAATCACCAGATGACCACGACTGTTCTGTACCTTAAGCCCTTCCACACCGCTGGCATAACGAAAGGCGGTAACCGTGAAATCGCTGTTCTCCAGCAGGACTTGAGGATGTTCACCAAAGAGCGTCCGCCACAGCGTGATACGTGTTGTCATAATCGTTCTCCTCAGGATGCGGTCGCTTCAGCCAGGCTGCGCACTTTGCTTTCACGCCAGAAATAGACTCCCACGTAAACGAAGCACAGCATGGAGACGAGGAACGAGAGTTGTAGCGAGTGGAACATATCCGCCACATAACCCTGAATCGCCGGGACCACGGCAGCGCCAACGATGGCCATCACGATCACCGCACCCGCCATTTCAGTGTGTTCGTTATCGACCGTATCCAGCGTACCGGCATAGATGGTCGCCCAACAAGGTCCAAACAGAATGCTCACCAGCACCGCGACGTATACCGCGCTAAAGCTCGGCGCCAGCGAAACATAGGCAAGGAACAGCGCGCCGATAATGGAGTAAAGAATAAGCACTTTTTCCGGATTAAACCGGGTCATCAGGATGTTGGCGATAAACTTGCCGATAAAGAAGCAGGCAAAGCTATAAACCATGAAGTTAGAAGCATCACGCTCGTTGATATCGCCCAACTCCAGCGCCAGACGGATGGTGAATGACCACACGGCCACCTGCATCCCCACATACAGGAACTGCGCCACAATACCGCGGCGGAAACGGGCATTGTTCGCCAGATAGCGCAACGTGTCCATCGCCGACGGGCGTTTATGGTCAGCGGTTTGCGCCACTTTACAGGTCGGGAAGCGGGTCAGCAGGAACAGCACCATCACCACCACCAGAACCATAATCATGTACTTATACGGCTCAAGGGTGTTTTCCAGCATCAACACTTTAAAGTTATGGATCTGCTCGGCATTCATCCCCGCCATCTGTTTTTCCAGACTGTCGCCTTCAGAAAAGACCAGATATTTACCCAGCAAAATGCCGGATGCCGCGCCAATCGGGTAGAAAGTCTGACTGATATTCAACCGTAAGGTGGCATAGGCTTTTGGACCGATCATCGAACTGTAGGTGTTCGCCGCGGTTTCCAGGAAGCTCAGACCAATGGCAATCGCGAAGATCGCCGCAAGGAACATGGTGTAAGTTGCCATGTGCGAGGCCGGGAAAAAGAGCGTACAGCCGACGATATACAGCGTCAGGCCGATTAATATCGCCACTTTATAGCTGGTCTTTTTAATCACCAGGGATGCCGGGATCGCAATTAAAAAATAACCGCCATAAAAGGCGCTCTGAACTAATGCTGAGGCAAAGTTGCTGAGTGAAAATACGCTTTTAAATTGCGTAATCAGAATATCATTTAATGCGGCTGCGCATCCCCATAACGGGAATAAACAGGATAACAAAATAAACTGGAACAGAGGGGTCTTATTCAGATACCCATCGGGCATCTGAATGATGTTTTTATCGTTCATAGTGCTACCTTTTACAGTGCAGGAGTATTATTCGTTTAGGGTAAGAAATTCATTAAATTGTTCGATACTCGGATAAGAGGATTGTGTGCCTTTCCCGGTAACGCTAAACGCAGCGAAAAGGACGGCTTTCTTCATTGCGGCTTCAACATCTCCGCTCTGGACATAGTAATGGGCAAAGCAACCGATAAAAGCATCGCCTGCGCCACTGGTATCAACAGCATTAACGCGAAACGCCGGAACATGGACTTCCTGGTCACGCGTCATCCATAACGCACCTTTTTCGCCCATGGTCACAATAATATTGTTTAACCCTTTATCCACTAAGGAGCGGGCGGCAGTACGAATATGGTCATACGACTCCACCGACATGCCGGTTAATATTTCCAGCTCGGTTTCATTCGGTACAAAGAAATCACATTTACAGGCGTACGACATATCTAATTCCCGCAATGCCGGAGCGGGATTTAATAACACTTCGATGCCATGCTTTTTACCAAACTCAATAGCGTGATAAACCGTCTCCAGCTGAACTTCCAGCTGCAGGACAATAAGCTGACATTTTTTTAAATCTTCCGCTGCGCGATCGATATCTTCCGGGGAGAGGAACTTGTTCGCCCCTTTAATAATAAGAATGCTGTTACTGGAGTTCGCATTCACAAAAATCGGTGCCACGCCGCTACTGGTGCACGGGACTTTTTCGACATAGGTGGTATTGATGCCCCAGGATTCGAGATTGCGAATCGTGTTATCCGCAAAGATATCGTCACCGACTTTGGTCAGCATCAGCACTTTCGAGTTGAGCTTCGCCGCTGCAACAGCTTGATTCGCGCCTTTTCCACCGCAGCCGATTTTGAACGCTGGCGCTTCCAGGGTTTCCCCTTCTTTGGGCATCTGATTGGTGTAGGTGATGAGATCCACCATGTTAGAGCCAATAACCGCGATATCCATTTTACTACCTCTCAGAAACAATCACACAACAATGATATTAAAATAACATTATCATGTTACTTCCGTATCATTTGTGACTACGATCGCGATTGGAAGATCATTTCACTGTTTATTTATTAGGCGTACTATGCGCAAGCGATCACCCTCCCTCATCCATCATTCGTTACAATTAACTGAAATTAAACTAGTTATAATCAAAAAAACGCGAACAAACGCGCTTTTAATTCCTGCCTGCCGGACGTATAGTAATGCAGCAACACAATGTTCCAGTAGACACAAAAATGTTACTCATGGAACATACGCAACATGAATCGCGGAGAGGGTGAATGGAAACCAAGCAAAAAGAACGTATTCGACGTCTGATGGAACTGTTGAAGAAGACTGACCGTATCCATCTGAAAGACGCCGCGCGGATGCTGGAGGTTTCCGTGATGACTATCCGCCGGGACCTTAGTCAGGATGACGAACCGTTACCCCTGACGCTGCTCGGCGGCTATATCGTGACGGTCAGCAAGCCCGCCGCGCCCGCTAACGCACCCCTGCCGGCCAAAAAGACCCATCATCGCGACGATTTACCTGTCGCGATCCTGACGGCTGGTCTGGTGAGCGAAAACGATCTGATCTTTTTCGATAATGGTCCGGAGATGCCGTTGGTGATCAGTATGATCCCGGACGAGATCACCTTTACCGGGATCTGCTATTCACACCAGGTTTTTATCGCGCTCAATGAAAAACCCAACGCCACAGCAATCCTCTGCGGGGGAACCTATCGGGCGAAGAGCGATGCGTTCTACGATGCCAATAACCCGTCACCACTGGATTCACTGAATCCGCGAAAAGTCTTTATCTCCGCCAGCGGCGTACACGAGCACTTCGGCGTCAGTTGGTTTAACCCGGACGACCTTGCCACCAAGCGCAAAGCGATGGAGCGCGGACTGCGTAAAATTTTACTGACGCGTTACGCCCTGTTCGATGAGGTCGCTCCCGCCAGCATTGGTCCGCTTTCCACCTTTGATGTCCTGATATGCGATCGTCCGTTACCGGCAGATTACGCCACCCACTGCCGGAACGGTTCTGTCAACGTGATCACCCCTGATTCAGACGGCGATTAAGTTACTCAAAGAATACGGCAATTTTGTTGAACATCGTCGGGTCTGACTGGTTACGCACCACTTTCACCACATCTTCCAGCTTATCGATTTGGCTAATCATCTGCTCCAGACGCTGATCGTCATTGACCAGTAGCCAGATGCGGCTCTGATCGCTGCTCTGAATCGGCAGACAGAGGATGCCCTCGACGTTAAATGCACGGCGGGCGAATAGCCCGCAGACGTGGGTCATTACGCCTGGGTGGTTGCGGACGGTGAGTTCCAGAATGACGTTCTCATGTGATTGTTTCTGCATGGTTTATTCCCCCACCATCTCAGTATTTGCCGCGCCTGGCGGTACCATTGGATACACTTTTTCTTCCGCATCAATGCGGACATGGATCAGCGCCGGTCCCGGTCGACTGATGATCTCCTGCAAGGCGGCCTGCGGGTCAGCTTCGTTATTCAGATCGCAGGTATGCAAACCAAACCCGGCGGCAATCTGCATAAAGTTGATGGTCCCCGGATACGTCGCAGCAAAAACGCCCTGCTTGTAGAACAGACTCTGCTGCTGATGCACCAGCCCCAATGCTTCGTTATTCATCAGGATGATTTTCACATCCAGCTGGTTTTCGCTGGCGGTCGCCATCTCCTGAATGTTCATCATCAGACTGCCGTCGCCGGAGAAGCACAGTACTTTCTTATCCGGGTTCGCCAGCGCCGCGCCAATTGCCGCCGGCAGACCAAATCCCATCGTACCCAGGCCCCCAGAGGTCAGCCACTGGCGAGGGCGGTTCAACGGATAAGCCTGCGCCGCCCACATCTGATGCTGGCCTACGTCAGTGGTGATAATCGCGTTATCGTCCACACAGGCCGCCACCGCATTGATCAGGCCATAATGGCACAGCGGATCGCGTTCCTGCGGAATGGCACACGGGAACTCACGTTGCAGATCGCTGACCAACTGGTGCCATTCTACGCGCGGGTTCGCGTCAATTTGCGGAATCAACTGGGTCAGCACGTCATCCACATCAGCCTGAATAGCGATGTGCGGCTGCTTGATTTTGCCCAGTTCCGCGCGGTCGATATCGACGTGGATGATTTTGGCATTCGGGCAGAACTGCTCGGTTTTGCCTATCGCCCGGTCATCAAAACGCGCGCCCAGCACGATCAGCAGATCCGCCTCTTGCAGGATGAAGTTGGTGCTGCGCGCACCGTGCATCCCTAACATGCCTAACGACAGCGGATGCGCCTTCGGCAGCATTCCCAGCGCCATCAACGTCATGGTGGTGGGCAACTGCGCTTTTTCCGCCAGTTCACGCACCCGCTGTGGCGCATTAATCACCCCACCGCCAAGGTACAGCACCGGGCGCTGTGCAGCGTTAATCATTGCGGCAGCTTCACGAATGTTGTCTGCGCTGAATTCCGGCGCCGCCATTTTCTGTGCCGGTTCTGGCATCTCGTCAATCTCGAGAATCGCCATCTGAATATCCTTAGGTATGTCTATCCACACCGGGCCAGGACGTCCGGACTGAGCGAGACGAAATGCATCGCTCATCACCTGCGGGAGTTCATCGATATGTCTGACCAGATAGTTATGTTTTGTGATGGGGATAGAGATGCCGTAGGTGTCCACTTCCTGGAAGGCGTCGGTGCCGATCATGGAGGCCGGAACCTGCCCGGTGATACACACCATAGGAATAGAATCCAGGCGCGCATCGGCGATTGCGGTTACCAGATTAGTTGCGCCCGGCCCGCTACAGGCCATACACACCGCTGGTTTGCCGTCGGTTCGCGCCATGCCCTGCGCAATAAACCCTGCACCTTGTTCATGACGCGCCAGAATATGGCGGATTTGCGTGCTCTGACTTAAGGCGTCATAGACGGGGAGAATCGATCCGCCCGGAATCCCAGTGACAATCTTAATGCCCTGACGTTCCAGAAAATGAACGATGAATTCAGCGCCCGTAAAACGCGTACGCTGGGATGTTGATGTTGTGCCCGAACTTGCCATGCTCCAGTCCTTTTGTTCTGGGCCGACGCTCCGGGCAGGTCTCTTAAACGAAAAACCCCGCCCGGTTTGCGCCGGCGGGGTTTTGGAATCGTGTGTTGTTCCGGACCCTACGGCGCATTGCCGACGACCACCACCACACGCACGACGACCGCTGCGCGAGATGGCGCAGTGTTTAGTAGGGTCGCAGTCAGCATGGAAGGGTTCATTAGGGACCTTGTCTGTTTAATGATTAACAGGATTTATACAAGCACAGCTTTCATAACCTGACAACGGAAAAATTTTCATCTGCGTAAAAATGCGTCGACGATCACGTTTCGCAAGAAAAACGCGCCAAAACAAAAAACCCCGCCGGAGCGAGGTTTTTTCAGCGTTATGCGGTTGGTTGCCGCAAAGCACACTGTGTTATGTCAACAACAAAAGTATACGCGTTCTACGAAGAACACGCAATTTCGGCACGGATTTTGACGCTTTTGAGTATGGATCAGAAGTTCGGTACTGTCCACAAATACCTGTTCATTCATACAGTATTTATCTATAATATCTCCGTACGCAATGTGTCAGGTGGGGCCGCATCGTAAACCGGCGCAACTAAGTCCTGGCTGAAACGGGTGGTGCCGTCAGCGCCTTAACCCCCCCGGTGAGCACACTGTGTTATGTCAACGAAGGTGCTGGTAACAGGCAGCGGAAAGGTACGTCAGCACCGTGCTCCTTTGCCAAAAGGAGACGCGTATGAGCCTCGTGGATATCGCTATTCTTGTCCTGAAACTCATCGTTGCAGCCATGCAACTGCTTGATGCTGTTCTGAAATACCTCAAGTAATTCAGATTCAAGTCGCACCAAAGGGGAGCGGGCAACCGCTCCCCTTTTACATCGCAGATGCTTGTGTGGCGATGATATGTTACGTTTTTATGACATTCCCTGATGACGCCTGAGCGATGACCCTTTCCGTTTTCTGCATTTTGCTGTTCGCCGCACTGCTGCATGCCAGCTGGAACGCCATTGTGAAAGCCGGAAACGACAAGCTCTACGCCGCCATCAGCGTCAGCGGTTCTGCCGCCATTATGGCGCTCCTGTGCCTGCCCTTTGCGCCACAACCCTCAACCGCCAGCATCCCGTTTTTAGCGGCCTCGACCGCATTACAGGTGGTCTACACCGTACTGGTCGCCAGAACGTATACCGTTTCCGATATGAGTCAGACCTACCCGCTGATGCGCGGGACGGCGCCGCTGCTGGTGGCCGTCATCAGCGTACTGTTTCTTGGCGACAGCCTGTCCGCACTGGCATGGACGGGTATCGCGGTGATCTGCACCGCCATCCTCGGCATGGCCTTTAACGGTCGGGCTCGCTCGCAGCAAGGTATTGTGCTCGCCCTGATTAACGCCTGTTTCATCGCCGGGTATACGCTGGTCGACGGCACTGGCGTCAGGCTCTCGGAAACCGCACTGGGATACACGCTCTGGACCTTCTTTTTGAACGGATCCTGCCTGCTGGGGTGGGCGATGATGGCCCGTCGCCGTGAGGCATTGCGCTATTTGACGCAGCACTGGAAGAAGGGGATTTTTGGCGGCATTGCTACCATGGGTTCCTACGGACTGGCGCTCTGGGCAATGACTCTCGCGCCGCTGGCAGTCGTCGCTGCACTGCGTGAAACCTCAATCCTGTTCGGTGCGCTGATTGCCTGGCTGCTGCTGAAGGAACGAGTGGCGGGGTTACGCCTGGTGGCTGCTGGCGGGATTGCCGCTGGCGCCATTCTGTTACGCCTGTCCTAGAACACACACTCGGCAACATTTGTTGCCACTTTTGTTTACCTATCCTGCCGTTCAGTCCCTTTCCATTCCCGCTCACCATCTGGCCTTCTTTCTTAAGTGTGGTAGATTTCACTCGCATTTATGGGAATGTGCAGCACCTTATTCTTATTTTTTCTCTTTTTTAAAAGTATTCAGCGAAATGAAAAGGCAGAGAAACGTCAATTTGTTGTTGATGTTGGTATTACTTGTGGCTGTGGGTCAGATGGCGCAAACCATTTATATCCCTGCCATTGCCGACATGGCACGCGATCTAAACGTTCGCGAAGGGGCCGTGCAAAGCGTTATGGCAGCCTATCTGCTGACTTATGGCGTATCGCAACTGTTTTATGGCCCGCTTTCTGACCGCGTCGGACGCCGCCCGGTGATCCTCGTCGGGATGTCGATTTTCATGCTTGCCACGCTGGTCGCGATTACGACTCACAGCCTGACGGTGCTAATCGCCGCCAGTGCATTGCAAGGAATGGGGACCGGCGTCGGCGGGGTAATGGCACGAACCTTACCGCGCGATCTGTACGAAGGCACACAGCTGCGCCACGCCAACAGCATGCTGAATATGGGCATCCTGGTCAGTCCGCTACTGGCTCCGCTGATTGGCGGGCTGCTGGATACGATGTGGAACTGGCGCGCCTGTTACGTTTTCCTGCTCGTACTCTGTGCGGGCGTCACCTTCAGCATGGCGCGCTGGATGCCGGAAACGCGTCCTACCGGCGCGCCGCGCACGCGGCTGATTGCCAGCTATAAAACCTTGTTTGGTCACAGCGCGTTTAACTGCTACCTGCTGATGTTGATTGGCGGACTGGCGGGCATCGCGGTGTTCGAAGCGTGTTCCGGCGTGCTGATGGGCGCGGTGTTAGGGCTGAGCAGTATGGTGGTGAGCATCCTGTTTATCCTGCCGATCCCGGCGGCGTTTTTCGGTGCGTGGTTTGCCGGTCGCCCGAATAAGCGCTTCTCCACGCTAATGTGGCAGTCGGTGGTAAGTTGCCTGCTGGCAGGGCTGATGATGTGGATCCCCGGCTGGTTTGGCGTGATGAACGTCTGGACGCTGCTGATCCCCGCCGCGCTGTTCTTCTTCGGCGCCGGGATGCTGTTCCCGCTGGCAACCAGCGGCGCAATGGAGCCATTCCCGTTCCTCGCCGGTACGGCAGGCGCGCTGGTCGGCGGTCTGCAAAACATCGGCTCCGGCGTACTGGCATGGCTTTCTGCGATGCTACCGCAAACCGGGCAGGGCAGCCTCGGCCTGCTGATGACGCTTATGGGGCTGCTGATTTTACTGTGCTGGCTGCCGCTGGCGGCGCGTTTTTCACACCAGGGGCAGGCGATTTAATGACCGTGTGGCCGGGCGTTTCGCAATCCGGCGCAATCATTGCCATTAACAGCGGCTCGGGCGCGGGCCGCCACGCCCCCTCTTCCCCATCGTAGAACTGCGTATCGGCGTTGATTGCATAGGGAATTTTCGCTTTCTTCAACTCGCAGGCCATAAACGTGGCAAAGGCAAGCTGTGAAGAGGACGGGGGATTCTTACTGGTTTCTCCCGTGGCCCAACCGCCAACCCAACTGACATATCCGCTTTTTTGTTGCCAGTGCACAGCGGTAGCGATGCGCGCACGAATCGCCGCTTTCTCTGTCGCCGTCCCCGACGTCCAGGGGTATTTACCGTTATTTTTCACCGGTCCCCATGGGAAGATATGCCATTCCGCCAGAACATAGTTCTGGCTCTGCGGCGGTAGTCGCAGATTCAGCAGATCTTCCGGCGCGGCACGCAGACGCGGCGCGACAAAAATCATCCGTTGCGGATCGATGGCATGAATAGTGCGAATGGTTTTGTCATACACCCGGTTCAGGGCAGTCAGATTATGATTCAGCTTACCGGCTGGTTCGTAAATCAGATCAAACCCCAGCAGCGGCGCGCTGTGAGCAAAATAGTGCGCCACCGCGACCCACCAGTTGGTCACCTCTTTTTCGTTGCTCGCACTGGGATCATTTTTATACTCATCGGCCTGGTAGGCGATAATCGGAATGACGCCATACTGCTCGCAAGCTTCCACCAGCTTGCGCAGATGAATAAGCCGCGCCTCGGTGGGCTCTCCCGCCACCCGAATGCGTACATGGGTAATCCCTTTCGCGTGGAAGTCCCGCACCACCAGCGGGTCAAACTCCCGGATACCTTGTTCGGTACGCGCCCAGTCGACATCCATCCCCACACCGAGCTGCTGCGCATAATGTGTCGCCGTCAGCGGCGGTTGCGCCGCCCCCAGAGCGAAACTGACCAACACGAAGAGCGAGACGAGCGGTTTAATCACGATGACCCTCAGTAATGTTGCAGGCGCACTATCACGTATTTAGCACGCTTTTTGCGTTATCGTGTAGCAGTTTCGCTTTGGGAAAACGACGTCGCCTGCTCACGCAGCCAGCTGATAAAGGCTTCAATTTTTGGCCATTGCCTGCCGGGTAGCGTCGTCATGTAGTAATGCTGGTGACAGGTCAACGCCATCTCGCCAAACGGGGCGACCAGCTCACCGCTTTCGAGTCGCTTCTGTACCAGCCGTTTGCGTCCCATCGCCACACCGATATGGTTCATGGCGGCAATCACCGCTAAATCGGAACGATCGAAGCCAATTCCGGACGATGCCGGCAAATTCACTGCAAAATGTTGCGCCCAGCTATGCCATTCATCGGTTCCTGAATCATTGCTCCAGGCCTGACGGTCATGCAGCAGCGTGCAATGCGGCAAATTCACCAACGAACCCATTAAATCAAAGCGCCGGGCATAATCCGGGCTACAAACGGGGAGAATCGCTTCGTCCATCAAGAAATGGTGTTCCAGTTGGGCCGACGGCGCATCGTCAAAGTAGAGCGCCAGATCGACCCCGGCGCGCTGCAGGTTTACGTTGTCGTTGCCGGTTAAGATCGTGAGCGAGATTGATGGATAGCGGCGGGTAAAGTCACCCAGCGCTGGCACCAGCCAGCATTGCGCGATAGACGGGCGAGAATAGACGGTCAGTGTCCCGGAGAGTTCCTGATTTTTGATATCGAGGATCTCCTGGTTTAGCGTATCCAGCGACAATTTCAGCGCCCAGAACACCCGCTTACCTTCATGGGTAAGCTCTACTTTGCGGTGCGAACGGACGAAAAGCTGGATCCCCAACTCTTCTTCCAGTTGGTTAATGCGGTGGCTGATGGCGCTGGGACTCAGCGACAGTTCGTCTGCAGCCATCGCAAACGACTGATGCCGCGCGGCCACTTCAAACGTGTACAGTTTGGATAATTGCCAGCCGTTGAGGAGGTGGTTTCTGACTTCGCGAAGGGGTTCCATGGATACCTCGGTGACTTCAGCTTCAGTCCGGCGAAGTGTAAAAAAAACCGTAGAAAAAATCAGCTCAAAGATGAATGAGAGTGAACCATATCGCAAAATTGCGCGAATATTCGATGTAAATCACCTCTTTGATTCAATCTGATTCATGTGAGCGAGGATTTATATCGTTTGTCAGCCCACGCCGAATTTTTGTCCAATAAGGACAGGTTAATCACAGGGCAAGGTGAGATATGCACTCTCAAATCTGGGTTGTGAGCACGCTGCTAATTAGCATTGTGTTAATTGTATTGACCATCGTGAAATTCAAATTCCACCCGTTCCTGGCACTGCTGCTCGCCAGTTTCTTTGTGGGAGCCATGATGGGCATGGGGCCGCTGGATATGGTCAACGCCATTGAGAGCGGGATTGGCGGAACGCTGGGCTTTCTCGCCGCCGTCATCGGTCTGGGTACGATTCTCGGCAAAATGATGGAGGTTTCCGGCGCGGCAGAACGCATCGGCTTAACGCTCCAGCGCTGCCGCTGGCTCTCTGCTGACGTTATTATGGTGCTGGTGGGGCTGATTTGCGGGATCACACTGTTCGTTGAAGTTGGCGTGGTGCTGTTAATTCCGCTGGCGTTCTCCATCGCGAAAAAAACCAACACCTCTCTGCTGAAACTGGCCATCCCGCTGTGTACCGCGCTGATGGCCGTTCACTGCGTCGTACCACCGCACCCGGCAGCGCTGTTTGTCGCCAATAAACTGGGCGCAGATATTGGTTCGGTGATCGTCTACGGCCTGTTGGTTGGCCTGATGGCATCGCTGATCGGCGGCCCGCTGTTCCTGAAATTTCTCGGCAATCGCCTGCCGTTCAAACCGGTTCCCGCTGAGTTTGCGGACCTCAAAGTACGCGAAGAAAGCACGCTGCCGTCACTGGGCGCAACGCTGTTTACTGTCCTGCTGCCGATTGGTTTGATGCTGGTGAAAACCGTTGCTGAACTGAACATGACTAAAGGCAGCACGCTGTACACCCTGCTGGAATTTATCGGTAACCCGATCACCGCGATGTTTATCGCCGTCTTCGTGGCGTATTACATTCTCGGTCTGCGCCAGCATATCGGTATGAGCGCACTGCTCACCCATACCGAAAACGGTTTTGGTTCTATCGCCAACATTCTGCTGATTATCGGGGCGGGCGGGGCGTTCAACGCCATCCTCAAGAGCAGCGGTCTGGCAGACACACTGGCGGTGATCCTCTCCAATATGGATATGCACCCGATTCTGCTGGCCTGGCTGGTGGCGCTGATTCTGCACGCAGCGGTCGGTTCAGCCACCGTCGCGATGATGGGCGCCACGGCGATTGTCGCGCCGATGCTGCCGCTTTATCCCAACGTCAGCCCGGAGATTATCGCCATTGCCATCGGTTCCGGTGCCATTGGTTGCACAATCGTCACCGACTCCCTCTTCTGGCTGGTTAAGCAGTACTGCGGCGCCACCCTGAATGAGACGTTCAAATACTATACGACCGCGACATTTATCGCCTCGGTCATTGCACTGGCTTGCACATTCCTGCTTTCCTTTATCATCTAAGCGCAAAGAGACGTCCTATGGAAAACATACAAAAACTCATCGCCCAGTATCCTTTGGTGGAGGATCTGGTGGCTCTGCGAGAAACGACCTGGTTCAATCCGGGAACCACCTCTCTGGCGGAAGGTTTACCTTATGTAGGGCTGACAGAACAAGACGTTAAAGGTGCTCACGCCCGCCTGGCACGCTTCGCGCCATATCTGGCCAAAGCCTTCCCGGAAACCGCTGCGACCGGGGGGATTATTGAATCTGAAGTCGTCGCTATTCCAGCCATGCAGCAGCGTCTGGAAAAACAGTATGGCCAGAAAATCAGTGGCGAAATCCTGCTGAAAAAAGACAGCCATCTGCCGATTTCCGGCTCGATTAAAGCGCGCGGCGGCATTTATGAAGTGCTGACGCACGCCGAAAAACTGGCGCGGGAAGCCGGGATGCTGACCCCCGAAGAGGACTACAGCGTTCTGCTTTCTCCGGAGTTCAAAGCGTTCTTTAGCCAGTACAGTATCGCGGTGGGTTCAACCGGCAACCTCGGGCTGTCTATCGGCATTATGAGCGCCCGCATTGGCTTTAACGTCACGGTGCATATGTCTGCGGATGCCCGTGCGTGGAAGAAAGCCAAACTGCGCAGCCACGGCGTCACGGTTGTTGAATACGAAGACGATTACGGCGTAGCGGTTGAACAGGGCCGTAAGGCGGCGGAGTCAGATCCGAACTGCTTCTTTATCGACGATGAAAACTCCCGCACGCTGTTTTTAGGCTATGCGGTTGCGGGCCAGCGTCTGAAAGCACAATTCGAACAGCAAGGCCGCGTGGTGGATGCCGATCACCCACTGTTTGTTTATCTGCCGTGCGGCGTGGGCGGCGGGCCTGGTGGAGTAGCGTTTGGTCTGAAGCTGGCCTTTGGTGACAATGTGCACTGCTTCTTCGCCGAACCGACTCATTCGCCTTGCATGCTGCTGGGTGTGTATACCGGTCTGCATGATGCGATCTCCGTGCAGGAAATCGGTATCGATAACCTGACGGCGGCAGACGGCCTGGCGGTAGGGCGGGCATCGGGCTTTGTCGGCAGAGCGATGGAACGCCTGCTCGATGGATTGTATACCCTCAGCGATCAGTCCATGTACGACATGCTGGGATGGCTGGCACAGGAAGAAAACATTCGTCTGGAACCGTCAGCGCTGGCGGGAATGGCCGGACCTCAACGTGTTTGCGCCTCCGTTGATTATCAAAAGATGCACGGTTTCAGCGCGGAACAGTTGAATAACGCGACACACGTGGTCTGGGCGACGGGCGGTGGCATGGTGCCGAAAGCGGAGATGGCGCAGTACCTGGCGAAAGGGCGCTAACCCTCGTTAACGCAGCATCGCCATCAGCTCTGCCGGTGAGCGATGCTGCCTGATCAGATCGCGCATCACGCGCATATACGGTGCGGAATAGCTTATGAATGCGCGGTAGCCAGCACACAGCACACTTTCCCCACTCTCGTCCTGATGCTCAGGACAATCTCCATGGCAAAAACGGAATACTGAGCAGCTCCGGCAATTAGCGCTGAGCGTCAGTTTGTCCCAGGGCTGCGAACGCCCGCACCACGCATCCAGCACGACATCAAAAAGCCGGATATGCACACGTTCAATATCTTCCCGCACCCAGATATCAAATAAGGCAGTGAGAAATGCTCCCCACGCTTTCGGTTCCACCGACTCTGCCGTCAGCATGCCACGCTCATCCCATTCCACCAGTGGGACAAGCTGCAATAAGGAAACACCACGCTGGCGAAAGTGTAGATAGATTTGTTCAGGCTGTTGGCTGTCCTGGCGATTTACCACCACAGACTCAGAAGAAGTATCATTGTAAAAGCAGTAACGACACCCCTGGTGACAACCCGAGCTGGTTGGCATTGCCATGACCTGACACCCTGTCATGCTAAATTCCCGAGAAATACGATAAGTTGGCGAACGTGCGTTACAGCAAACAGTATTGCGAGAGATAACACCGCGAGGGAGATCATAAATTTGTCACGAACCGCGCGCGATTGAGAAAAATCCGGGTGCGAGACATCCATCAGATTACGCTTGCGCGTATAACGCCAGAGGATCAACGCTACGATGGTTAATACCACAAGAGAGACCCAGAACAAAAATCCCGCCTGATGCCAGTGATGTTTTATCGCCAGCGCCATCAGCGCACCGTAACCCAGCAGCGTGCGAAACCAGGCCAGCGACGTGCGTTCCGGCTGCAGTCCCGGGTCGGCCAGGCGACGGGCCTTACGGCTATCCGGCATACAGCACCAGCGCCATGACCACAATCGCCACAATGCTCAACATCAGACTGATGATCAGCAGGCTACGGGTATAAGGTAAATCCTCTTTCAGTCGCATCGCCTTTTCATTGCTCAGCCAACGCAGATAACCGTAAATCGCCAGGCCACCCGAAAACAAACAGAGCAGCAGCGCCAACAGCTCGCGGATCACCGGCGTGGCGAAGTCCGGCGCCAGTTGGTCAAGCCCAACGCCGGCGGCCAGGAAACCCAGCGCGGTGCGGATCCACGCCAGAAAGGTACGCTCGTTTGCCAGTGAGAAGCGGTAATCCGGGGCTTCTCCGAGGCGGGAAATCTTCATTACAGCTCCTTAAATGTGGTTGTCCGGTTGTTATACCGGAACACTAAAGGAGTATGAACCTGATTCTTAAATGTGAGTCAGCGGAATGCGATTAGGAAAAGAGAAAACGAACAGAAACAGACGGACCGACATCCGAAGGATGCCGGTCAACAGGATTAATGCAGTTCCGGCCAGAACGCTTTGTTGGCCTCGATAAGATCATCAAGAATCGCTTTTGCCACAGACGCGCTCGGCACCGTTTTCGACAGGGTGATAGCCTGCCATAACCGTTGATAAGAACGGTGCTCCCAGGCATCAACCACCAGCTTCTCAACCGCCACCTGTTGGCTCATCAACCCTTTCTGGAACTGAGGAATATCACCTACCGTCAGCGGTTCCGGGCCGTTATGCCCTACCAGGCAAGGGATCTCGACCATCGCTTCATCGTCAAAGTTATGAATCGCCCCTTTATTCGGCACAATCAGCAGCATTCTTTCCTGAGTATTAAAGGCGATAGCCGCCGCCAGATCGACAATATAGGAAGCATGTTCGTCAATCTCCAGTTCACCTGCTGCGGAATGGCCCGCCTCAATGATGGCACGGCAGGAACCGAATACCTGTTTTTCGCGGTGATCCATCACCTCGTTGGCGCGGGTGCGTTCTGGGTTGGAGTGCTGTACCACGTAATCCGGGAACAGATAATACTTCAGGTAAGTATTCGGCATGGTGTCCGGATCCAGCGCCTGCACATCTTTCGCCTTTGCAAAGGTGTCGTTCCAGCTCGCCTCCGTATGTGCATCGTTTGACGGGGGTACATAACCATGCTTCGCCACATATTCACGTAGCTTCGGCATCAGATCGTTACCCTGCAAATCTTCAATCGATGTCCACCAGCCAAAGTGATTCAGCCCGTAGTAACGCACACGTATTTGTTTACGATCTTTTAGTCCAACAATTTGCGCCATCCGCCCTTCAATACCAATGGGCATATCGCAAATGTTGAGGATTTTCGCATTTGGACGCAGACGGCGCGTGGCCTCGGCAACAATTGCCGCCGGATTGGAGTAGTTCAGCATCCAGGCGTTGGGTGAATATTTTTCCATATAATCCACCAATTCCAGTACGCCGCCAATAGAACGCATGCCGTAAGCAATCCCACCCGGTCCGCAAGTTTCCTGGCCTAACACCCCGTGACGTAATGGGATTTTTTCATCTTGTTCACGCATTGGGTATTTACCCACACGGATATGCGCCATCACGAAATCAACATCGGTAAACGCAGCTTTAGGATCGGTGGTGTAACTAAACTCAATCTCCGGTGCCTGCTCTTTAAGGATGATTTTACACGCCTCGGCAATCACCTCCTGGCGCGCGCCGTCGTTGTCATAGAATTTCAGCGCACGAAGCGGAAAACGGTCCTGATTTGCCAGCAACATCAGCACAATGCCCGGCGTAAAGGTACTGCCACCGCCTGCGATAACCACTGAGAATTTTTTCATGATACTGCCTCCGTCATGGGGTTCGGTTCGTTTGATAAAGAGGATTTCATTAGCGTTTCAAGCTGGTCACGTACCTGAGGTACGTGCAAACCAACAATGACCTGAATGCCATTGCCACGACGCACCACACCGTGTGCACCCAGCGCTTTGAAGACGTCATCACTTTGCGTTTGCGCCATATCGTGGATCGCAATACGCAGACGCGTGGCGCAGTTATTGATACTTTCGATATTGCCTGCGCCGCCTAACGCCTGCAGAAATCCTGCTGCCTGACCCAGCTTGATGTCTGGCGCAGCGGTAGGGGTTTGCCCACGCGCAGCTTTATAGTCAGCTTTGGTATAGAGTTTGATTTCGCTGTCTTCTCGCCCTGGTGTTTTCAGGTTGAAGCGCAGGATCAGCGTGCGAAAGATGACAAAATAGAACGCGGTAAAGGTCAGTCCGATCGCTAGCTGGGTGAACATCATTCCGGCATGGTTGTGGAACATCGGGATCCAGTTTTGCGGCAAGAACTGATCGAGCAGGCCGCCACCCATATTGCCCACTACCCCGCAGATATACATTACCGTCGCCATGGAAGCCGCCAGCACAGCATGTACAGCAAACAGCAAGGGGGAAATGAACAGGAAGGTAAACTCCAGCGGTTCGGTAATCCCTACCAGCACAGCCGTCAGCGTAGCCGGGATCAGCAGCCCGGCCACCTTCACCCGATTATCCGGTGATGCCGTGAAGTACAGCGCCAGAGCAATACCAATCGAGCCAAAGATTTTCGAGTTACCATGCAGGGCGAACCCACCTTCCGGGAACAGTGTTTTCAGCGACTCGGTACTTTGGCTGAATTCCTGTAAATGTTGCGCCCAATAGACCTGGATGCCGCCTTCTACCGCCGCAGGACCGAAAATAAAAGGTCCGTAGACGAAGTGATGCAGCCCGGTCGGGATCAGAATACGCTCGAGAAAGGTATACACCCAGACCCCCAGCGCCCCCGCCGAACGCAGAAAGGCCTGCAGAGATTCAATTCCCATCTGCACCTTTGGCCAACCCAGCAGCGTCAGCCATGCGCAGGGAATCATGACCATGAAAGCCATGATCACCACAAACGATGTTCCCTGAAAAATACCGAGAAATACCGGCAAGGGTTTATCGAAATAACGGTTATGCAGGGCGGTAACAATGCCGGAAATAACGATGGCACCGATGATGCTGGTATCAAGCGTTTTAATTCCAGCCATCATTGTTAACCCGCTGCCCGCAGTCGGGTCTGCACTAAAATCGACGCCGAAGAAATGCCCCCAGGTCATACCCATGGCATTTATGAAATAGTTCCACGTCAGGAAGCTGACCAGTACCGCCAGACAAGCGCGCCCTTGAGCCTGTTTTGCCAGTCCAATAGGCAAACCAACGGCAAAAATCAGTGGCATATTGCGAAATACCGTCCAGCCACCTTCTTCGATGATATGCACGATTTGCGCGAACAAACTGTTGGGATCGGTAAGCGCTTCCCCCACAAACAGGGGGTTACGCAGCATAATAGCGATACCCACCACGATTCCGGCAAACGGAAACAACAGCACCGGGGTAAACATCGCGCCGCCAAAGCGTTGTATTTGACTGAGCATTTTCACATCCTCATATAACAACCAGTAGGGGAGTGGCCTTTTTTGTAGTGATTGCTGGCCTGATACGAGAATAGAAAGTTGCGATTCTCAGGACATGACATGCCGCGGCGATTCGTGATCGCTTTCATGGTTTTAATTTCGGCAATAAGGTCTACTTTTTATGTAAAAGTTAGACATCAAAAGGTTTTTGGTGCGGTAATTAAAAGAAAAAAGAGGTCTGGTAGTGATCTACAAATCGATTGCGGAACGATTACGAATTCGCCTGAATTCTTCTGATTACAACATCGGTAGCCCATTGCCGGGCGAAAAAAAGCTTGCCGAAGAGTTCGCGGTTTCGCGAATGACGATCCGTAAAGCAATTGATATGTTGATTGGCTGGGGCCTGGTTGTACGTCGTCATGGCAGTGGAACTTATGTGGCGCGTAAAGATGTCCACCATGAAACCACCAATCTGACCGGGCTGGCAGAAGTGCTGAAGCGACAGGGGAAAGAGGTCACCAGCCAGGTTCTGGTTTTTGAAGTGATGCCCGCCCCCCCGGCAATTGCCAGCCAGCTACGCATTCAGATTAACGAACGCATTTACTTCTCACGTCGTGTTCGTTATGTGGACGGCAAACCGTTGATGCTCGAAGACAGCTACATGCCGGTAAAATTATTCCGTAACCTGTCGCTGGCACATCTGGAAGGGTCAAAATTCGATTACATCGAGAAAGAGTGCGGAATAACAATCAGCGGTAACTATGAAAGTCTGACCCCTGTCCTTGCCGATAAGCAGCTTTCCACGCAGATGAACGTGCCTGAACAGACGCCTTTATTGCGGATTACGTCACTGTCATACAGCGATAGCGGGGAGTTTTTGAATTACTCAGTTATGTTCAGAAATGCCAGCGAGTACCAGGTGGACTACCACTTACGGCGTGTCCACCCGGACTCCGCCTGACGCTAACCTAATCCCCAGAAAATCACCGCCAACAACTGTGGGGTAATGATGCGCAGGAACATCACCAACGGATACACCGTCGCATATGACAGCGCCGCCGCGCCGCTGGTGGCATGCAGGTTGTTAGCGAACGCCAGCGCCGGCGGATCGGTCATCGAACCAGCCAGCATCCCGCATAGTGTCAGGTAGTTCATTTTGGCAAAAATACGCGCCAGCAAACCCACAGTGATAAGCGGGATAGCAGTAATAAAAATCCCGTAGCCTACCCAGCTCAGACCATCACCCCGGGTCAACGTATCGATAAAGTCACCACCCGATTTCAGCCCCACCACGGCCAGGAACAGCACAATCCCCAGTTCTCGCAGCGCCAGGTTCGCGCTCGGCGGCATAAACCAGTACAACTTACCAATGCTGCCGATACGCCCCAGAATCAGCGCCATAATCAGCGGCCCGCCCGCCAGCCCCAGCTTTAACGCCACCGGAAAGCCGGGAACAAAGAGCGGAATAGACCCCAGCAGTACCCCCAGACCGATACCAATAAACACCGGCAGCATCTGCACCTGCTGCAGTTTTTGCTGGGCATTGCCCACAACATTGGCAACGGCATCAATCGAGGAGGGTCGTCCTACCAGATTAAGGATATCACCAAATTGCAGACTGGCATCGCTGCTGGCCACCAGTTCAACGCCCGCACGATTCAGTCGAGAAATCACCACGTCGTAGCGCTCTTTAAAGTGCAAATCGCGGATGCGTTTGCCGAGCACTTTTTCGTTGGTGACCACGACGCGTTCGACGCGCAAATCGGTGCCCCGGGTCGACAGTGAGGTATCCACCTCCTGACCTATCACCAGTCGTGCGTTATGCAGATCGCCCGGCTGCCCGACCAGGTGCAGCAAATCACCCAGTTGAATCACCGTTCCAGGCGACGGCACCATCAGCGTCTCTTCACGCTTCAGTCGTGAGCAGATGATTTTATCGCTGTTGAGGATCGGCACATCCTGAATCGCCATATTGTTGAGGTTGGGGTTCTCAACGCGGATGTTGATGGTCTGAATCAGCGAATGCCCGTTGGTGAGCGTCGATTCATGCTGTTGCGCTTCCGCTTCCACATTAACGCGAAATATCATGCGCATCAGCCACATGGTCAGCAAAATACCGCAAATCCCAAACGGATACGCCATCGCGTAGCTCATCCCCATCTGGTCCACCAACTCCATTGGCGTACCCAGATCGCGCAGGATTTGCTGTCCGGCCCCCAGCGCCGGTGTATTGGTGACCGCACCGGAGAAAATCCCCAGTACCACCGGCAGCGGAATAGCAAACACTTTATGCAGGATAGCGGTGACCAGTCCGCCGATGATGACGATCAGAATCGCAAACAGATTGAGACGCAGACCAGAAACCCGCAGCGAGGCGAAGAACCCTGGCCCAACCTGAATCCCAATGGTATAGACGAACAGAATCAGCCCAAATTCCTGGATAAAGTGCAGCATATCGCCGCTCAGTGTCACTCCAGCCTGATCAACGAAGTGGCCGACGATAATGCCGCCGAACAACACGCCGCCGATGCCAAAGCCGACACCCCGCACCTTGATATTGCCGATCCATAATCCGACAACCGCCACCAACGCCAGAACGCTGACCGTCAATGCTATATCACTCATTTTTTATTCCCTGTGAATAACATTTCTATTTACGTGGATTATGACTGAACCGTTCAGGCATATATGCAAGATGGCGCACATTCTCATGCTGCCGAAACGGTAAAGCCCTCCTATGATGGGCGTTTCTTCCCCTTTTTCTTCATCGTAACCCGAAGTTGCTGAATGCTTTCTTCTGGTAAGGGCAATGCCTCCGGCATCGTTCCCCCTAACTCCTGTATTGTCTGGCGAACCTTTCGTCCTACGGTGTAATGGGTCTGATTGGCTTGCTGTTTTGTATTAACGGAATCTCTACGTAACTTTTCTTCCGTCTGCGTCGCGCGAAATAGATTTGCCGCAAGTTCAGTAGAACCCATATGGTCGAGAATCTTTTGGTTTTTCTTCAATCCCTTACGTTCATGAATAGCGCGCTGATCTAGCCCACCGTATAGACCCTTATATCCATGATTCTGAAAGACAGCAAAGTCGAATGCCGTCTCAACCCCTGACTGTTGCGCGGTTTCGACAAGTTGTTTGTTGTGCTCTTTCAGTTCATTGCGCAGGAACAAGCGCTTTTCATCCTCACGCAATGAGCTGAAAGCAGCATCGTCAGTCAATTCCTGACGTCGTGTCTGAATGGCAAAATAGGTTTGCCCCGCAGCGATAACCGGTTTCGTAGGATCACCATTTTGTACGACCAGATAACAGGCATAGCGAGATAAATGAATGTCATCAAGGACTCTGTTAGCCCCTGAACCCAGTTCAACCATTTTGTTAGTCTCAACAAAATGGTCAGGAACTGATTGACCACTGGCTTCGCAGGAGCTTATCGCTTTTGCAATGACCTTCTGAAAGTTCCTCCACTCTTTATACTCCAGCAAAGGTGCCAGCACCCGTGCAGACCAGTACTCAATGCCTGCATCGTTTTTGGATTTAATCGCTTCAAATGGCTGATGCTCGCTCATAAAAACATTCCTTCGTCACCAGGTTTACACCTCTCTACACTGGATGTTTTTACAGTGAAAAATCTTTTACAGCAACGCAATTTAGTGTGTCTTGACGCACAAAAAAGCCCCGTCATTTCTGGCGGGGCAAAGGCAAGGAGCTAAATTAGCTATTTAATGCGGGACGTTCGCTGATGGCGATACGTTGCGGAGCAACCGTTTCCGGGACATTACGGGTCAAATCGATATGCAACAACCCGTTGGTAAACGTCGCACCGGAAACCTCCATGTTTTCAGCCAGGGTAAAGCTCAGGCTGAACGACTGGGTGACCAGCCCCTGATGCAACCATTTGGTCTCTTTTTCAGGCTGCTGCGGCGTGCCTTTTACGGTCAGGCGGGTGCCTTCCAGCTGAATATCCAGGTCTTCCTGACGGAACCCCGCTAACGCAAGCGTAATGCGATAGTGGTTATCGTCACTTTTTTCAATGTTATAGGGTGGGAAGCTCTGGCTTTCACCGGTGTTTTGTAACGCGTTGGCCAGTTTGTCAAAACCGATCCATTGACGCAGCAGCGGGGATAAATCGTAGTTACGCATAATCATTCTCCTTCTAAGAAGCGAGTAAGGGCCTTTCGGCTCCCTGACGGCAAGCCGATTGCTTAGCAGGGTCGCCTGAAGCGACCCTCAGAATTAATTGATTTCGATACGGCGCGGTTTGTTCGCTTCCGGAATCACGCGCTCAAGATCGATGTACAGCAGACCATTGACCAGATTCGCGCCGCGAACATGGATGTTCTCAGCTAACTGGAACTTACGCTCAAAGTTGCGCTCCGCGATACCCTGGTAAAGGTAGGTCCGTTCTTTTTGCTCGTCCGCATGTGCGCCTTTCACCACCAGCAGGTTGTCCTGTGCGGTAATTTCCAGTTCGCTTTCTGCGAAACCAGCAACGGCGATGGCAATGCGGTAATGGTTTTCGTCTACCAGCTCAACGTTATACGGAGGGTAGCCGCCATTACTCTGGCTCTGATTGCTTTCCAGCAGGTTAAACAGGCGGTCAAAACCAATAGCAGAACGGTACAGCGGGGATAAATCAAAGTTACGCATAATCAATAGCTCCTGAAATCAGCGAGAAGTTAAATGACCTTCCATCATGGACAGGTCCGGTAGTCAGAACACCCATCAGGCGTGCTCTTCATTTGCCTACACCATCAAAATGGGTCTGATTCCACACTTTTCAAGCACATCTGGCTGACTTTTTTTTGCAGTTTGCTGTCCATTGCATAGACTGGGAGGGGAAAGCACTAAACGTTAAAGTGCGATAGCCGCCACAGTGCGACGTGATGAGGATGTTATTTCTGGCAAGGGATCGCTATAACTCATCATGCAAACACCGATGATCAACAGATGAATAAATCATGATAAGAAATGTGTTATTAACGCTGATGATGTGCAGTGGGATGGTTTTACTGAGTGGTTGCTCCAGCGTAATGTCACATACCGGTGGTAAAGAGGGAACTTATCCTGGCACCCGCGCCAGCGCCACGATGATAGGTGACGATGAGACAAACTGGGGTACCAAATCGCTGGCGATACTGGATATGCCCTTTACGGCAGTGATGGACACGATCCTGTTGCCGTGGGATCTGTTCCGCAAAGACAATTCGGTCAGATCGCGTGTCGAAAGAAGCGAGGAGAGAACACAAGCAACCAACGCCGTGATCCCTCCAGCGAAAATGCCAGCCCCCTGATTACCGCCCGGTTTCTGTCATCCACAGCTGACGGAAACCGTCTACCTCTTCCATCCACGCCACAAACCGACCATCTGGCGAGAAAACCACGGCATCCCCAGAGGGCGGAGCGCCGTGATTCTGCGTTAAAAACGTGATGTCTCCGCTGCGCGCATCACAGCAGGCAATGCGGTTATCCACCACACATCCCAGCCATTTCCCCGACGGATGCCAGTTAAACGCGGACTGAATTCCCATGGCGTGACGGGTCAACTGGCAGGGCTCCCCACCCTGCGGCGAAATTAGCCACAGTTGCACGATACCAACCTCATCGCGCATCAGGAACGCAATCTCCGTCGCCTGCGGATTACCGCGTACCCAGTGACGTGGAACCGTTGCCAGCCCAGGGAAACGACGTGCATGGGTAAACGTCAGGCGGCGCTGTGTCACTCCGCGCGGCGGCGCAGGCAGCATGGAATCCGTGCCTTCCAGCGGTGCCTCACCGGACATTTTCCAGCTCGCCTCCGTCTGCGGGAGTTCGACCAGAAACAGCTCCGGTACTTTCTCGCCGCTTTCAGACAACGTGTCGCCGATAAACGCCAGCGCATGATTTCCCACCCAGCCCTCTTCGTAGGCACGAGAGATTTCATCGCTGCCCGGCGTGGGTTCAGGCGTTGTCTGGCTGACCAGCACGCACCAGTGGCTGCCGCTGTATTCTCTTGGATGCTGCGCCGACACCGTCACCGGCCCATAAGGCACCGCGACGCCAACGTTGCGTAAGTCCAGCGCCAGATCGCGTTCATGCATGACATGATCGTTGTAGGTAAAGCTGACAAACTCGCCGTTCGGGCTGAAAACATGAACATGGCTGCCACCACGCAGTGCGCCCGGCGTGTAGGGTGACGTGATATCCATCGCATCCAGATTCGTCACTTTCCCTTGTTCGGCAATCACGCCGCGACGATGATGAAAGTCATATTGCCACGTCGCATCCGGGTTTTCAGGCCCATGAATGAACACATATTTCTCCGCCAGCGGATGCACCGTTACCACGCCGACGTGCGCCCCCAGCGTCGCACGATAAATCACCTCCAGCTCACCGGTATGGACATTTACCCGTTCAATGGTTTCACCGGTGAAAGACGCCCCTGACGGGCGGACATCAAAAACCAGCCAGCGGCTGTCCGCCGTCCAGGTCCGGGTATTGGTAATCTGATGATTACGCGGCGTAAAGGTGATTTGCTTCATGGGATGCTCAGGTCGGGGACAATTTCATCAATCATACTTCACAAGGACTTCACTTTCAGGCATTAGCGTAGTGCCATCTTCATTTTTAGCGGACAAAGAGATGGAACATTTCGACGTAGCGATTATCGGTCTCGGCCCGGCCGGCGCAACGCTGGCGCGTAAATTGAGCGGTAAAATGCGCGTGCTTGCGCTGGATAAAAAACGTCACTGCGGCAACGAAGGGTTCACCAAACCCTGCGGCGGTTTACTGGCTCCGGATGCACAGCGTTCGTTTATTCGCGACGGAATTACGCTGCCGGTGGACGTCATCGCCAACCCGCAAATTTTCAGTGTCAAAACGGTGGATGTCGACACCTCGCTGACGCGCAACTACCAGCGCAGCTATATCAATATCAACCGTCATGCCTTTGATTTATGGATGAAGTCACTGATCCCGGATGAGGTACAGGTGTATCACGACAGCCTGTGTCGAAAAATCTGGCGAGAAGAGGGGAAGTGGCACGTGATTTTTCGCGCCGACGGTTGGGAGCAGCAGATTACCGCCCGCTATCTGGTGGGGGCCGACGGTGCAAACTCGCTGGTGCGTCGCTATCTTTATCCGGAACATCAGATTCGCAAATATGTCGCCATCCAACAATGGTTCGCAGAACGTCATCCAGTCCCGTTTTACTCCTGCATTTTCGATAACGCCGCAACGGACTGTTACTCCTGGAGCATCAGCAAAGACGGCTATTTCATCTTTGGTGGCGCTTATCCCATGAAGGATGGCCAGACCCGCTTCGAGGCGCTGAAAGAGAAAATGGCGGCCTTTCAGTTCCGCTTCGGCACGCCGGTGAAAAGCGAGAAATGTACCGTACTCTTTCCGTCGCGCTGGGCGGATTTCGTCTGCGGTGAAGATAACGCATTTCTGATTGGTGAGGCCGCCGGGTTTATCAGCGCCAGTTCACTGGAGGGGATTAGCTACGCCCTGGATAGCGCGGAGATCCTCAAGTCTGTGCTGCTGAAGAATGCGCCGGAGATGAACCGCGCTTACCGGAAGGCCACCCGCCCACTGCGCAGTAAACTGTACGGCAAGATCCTGAAGAGTCGTTGTTTGACTGCGCCCGTATTGCGAAGCGCGATTATGCGAAGCGGCATCGCGCATATCCCACTGAGCCAGGGTGACCAGCCCACCACAACGTCTGGCGGGTTGGTAAAGGAGTATTAACCTACGCGTTTTACATCACCCACCAGCAGGATGTAAGAGAGCGCGCCAATCAGGGCAACGGCGGAGATATAGACCAGCGCGGGACCAAAGCCGTAGTCCTGCGCAAGGTAGCCAATCACCAGCGGAACGGTGATGCCCCCCAGCCCACCGACAAAGTTAAACACGCCGCCCGTCAGGCCGATGAGGCGCATCGGTGCCAGCGAAGAGACCAGCGACCAGGTGATGGAAGCAAAGCCGTTACCGAAGAACGCCACCGCCATCAGGGTCATAATCCACACCGGATCGTTGGTGTAGTTTGCACCCATAATGCAAGTGGAGATTAACAGACCACAGATAATCGGTGTTTTACGCGCCACGCCCAGCGAGAAGCCTTTTTTCACCAGCTTATCCGCCAGCCATCCGGAAAGCAGTACGCCAAAGAACGCCGCGAGGAACGGAACGGTGGTCATAAAGCCCGCCTTCAGCGCGGTAATGCCTTTTTCCTGCGTCAGGTAGTTCGGGAACCACGTCAGGAAGAACCACAGCGTAGAGGTGACGGCAAACTGGCCCAGATAAACACCCACCAGCTTACGGTGGAACACCAGTTTCCAGTCCGCTTTGGTCAGCGGCTGACGCGCCTCTTTCTTGACGGGCGCATCGCCATCCACCAGGCCGCCGCCGTCACGAATATAGTCCAGTTCCGCTTTGGTGATACTTTTGGTCAGACGAGGCGGTTGGTACACCTTAAACCAGACCAGCGACCAGATAATGCCGATCCCCCCGGTGACAATGAACACCCAGTGCCAGCTCAGCATCTCCTGGATCCAGATCAACAGCGGGGTCAGGAACGCCAGACCAACAAACTGTCCGGAGGTGTAAAAACCGACGGCGGAGGCGCGCTCGTGCTCGGGAAACCAGCTCGTCACCATGCGGTTGTTGGTCGGGAACGCCGGGGCTTCGAATATCCCGGTAATGGCACGCAGGCCAATTAACGACATCAACCCGGTGGCGAAGCCCTGGAAGAGGGTTGCCACCGACCAGCCAAATATCGCGATAAAGTAGGTCAGACGCGAGCCGACGCGGTCAAGGAACCAGCCGCCCGGGATCTGGCATAAGGTATACAACCAGGCAAAAGCCGAGAAGACATAGCCCATTTCCGCTTTCGTAATACCAAACTCTTCCTGAATATGCGCCGACGCCACCGCGAGATTGGCGCGGTCGACATAACAGATAACCACGGTAATAAAGATCATAATCAGCGTCAGGTAACGGCGACGCCCGGTTTTTGCAGCAGTAACTGGAATATCCATCGCAATCTGTCTCCAGATTTTGGGCATAGCGAGGCCGCTCACCATGCCCTGTAGTTTCAGAGGGTGTGTTTATTTTTTTAATTAAAATCGTAGGCAGAATGCGCTAAATAATTCGGGCTGGGGAAAGGCGGCAAGCTTTCGCATCCCCGGGAGCATACAAAAGTATGTGACCGGGGTAAGAAAGCGCAGCCAACGCATCACCAGCGCGAAGTATGACGCGCATTTACCATTCGGCGACCGAACCGTCTTCATGACGCCACAGCGGATTACGCCAGTCCGGCGCATTTTTACTCAGCTCAATGACTTTGGCTTCATCAATATCCACGCCAAGGCCCGGTTTCATTAGCGGTTTAAAGAACCCGCCTTCCATGTTGAAATCGTCTTTGTTTTTCACAAAGTCGAGCAGTTCCGCGCCCTTGTTATAGTGGATGCCCATGCTCTGTTCCTGGAACACAGCGTTACGTGAAACAAAGTCGACGTGCAGACACGCTGCCAGCGCAATCGGTCCCAGCGGGCAGTGCGGGGCCAGCGCCACGTCATAAGCTTCCGCCATCGCGGCAATTTTGTAGCACTCGGTAATGCCGCCAGCATGTGACAGATCCGGCTGCAAAATCGCCAGTCCACCCGCTTCCAGCACCCGTTTAAACTCGAAGCGCGAGAACATACGTTCACCCGCCGCGATCGGAATATGGGTCTGCTCCGCCAGTTTCGGATAGTACTCTGCCTGTTCCGCCAGCACCGGCTCTTCAATAAACAGCGGGCGATAAGACTCCAGCTCTTTAATCAGCACTTTCGCCATCGGCGCGCTAACGCGTCCGTGGAAATCCAGACCAAACTCAATTTCATTGCCAAAGGCTTCGCGGATTTGCGCCACAGTGTTAACCGCACGATCGACCGCCCGTGAATTGTCAATCACGCCCATCTCTTCGCAGCCGTTGAGCTTAAAGGTGTCAAAGCCGATATTCCGCAGTTGTTTAATGCCGTCGATCACTTCCGCAGGACGATCACCGCCGACCCAGCTGTAGGCTTTGATTTTGTCGCGCACCAGGCCGCCCATCAACTGCCAGACCGGGGCATTCAGCACTTTGCCTTTGATATCCCACAGCGCCTGGTCGATACCGGCGATGGCGCTCATCAGTATCGGGCCGCCGCGGTAGAAGCCTGCGCGGTACATTACCTGCCACAGGTCGTTAATGCGCGCCGGGTCCTGACCAATCAGGTAATCGCCCAGTTCATGCACCGCCGCTTCGACGGTACGCGCGCGACCTTCAATCACCGGCTCGCCCCAGCCAACGACGCCTTCGTCGGTTTCGATTTTCAGGAACATCCAGCGTGGAGGTAAACGGTACGTGGTGAGTTTTGTTATTTTCATTTCACAGCCTCTCGATATGCCTTAACAAATGCCGCCGCCTGCTGTGCGGTGCGCGCTACGGACTGCCCGGCGCGATACAGATCGCTGCCCAGTCCCGCACCCACGCACCCGGCGTTCATCCACTGCGCCAGGTTGTCTGGCGTTACCCCACCCACGGCGAAGACCGGCACGCTGGCGGGCAATACCGCTTTCAGCGCGTTGATGTAATCCGGTCCAAAGGCCGATGACGGGAAAATTTTCAGCGCCTGCGCGCCAGCATCCAGCGCGGTAAAGGCTTCTGTGGCGGTGGCGCATCCTGGACAGACCGTCATGCCATAATCCACCGCGCGACGAATGACCTCTGCATTGATATTTGGCGTCACAATGAGCCGACAGCCCATCTTCGCCAGGCGATCCACCTGCTCCGGTTGTAATACCGTCCCGGCACCGATCAGCGCTTTATCACCAAACGCATCCACCACGGCCGGAATGCTCTTTTCCCACTCGGGGGAGTTAAGCGGGATCTCCACCGCGTCAAATCCGGCGTCGATCACCGCACCAACGTGCGCGAGTGCCTCCTCGGGGGTAATCCCGCGCAAAATCGCAATAAGCGGAAGATTAGTTTGCCACTGCATGGGCGATGCTCCTTATACCTGCCTGAAATGCCGTATCGCCGGACACTGCAAAGACGTTACGCCCCATGGCGTGGAACGCCTGCTGATAGCGTGACGTCAGCGCGGTACCTGCAACGATCGTAATGGACTGCGACCCGGCGAATTGTTCGCTCATACTGGCGACTTCTGCGCCAATCAACAGGCCGGAGAGAAATTCGCTGACCTGCTCGCGCGGGAGATGTCCCAGCACGTGCGAGGCACGAACCTCAAAAAGTTGCGGCAAAACGGCAGGGGAGTGGATCCCGCGCGCAAGTCCGGCGGCAAACGCGTCTGAAGAGGCTTGCTGTTCCGGTAAACCGGCGCCCACCAGCGAGTGTTGCAACAGCAAATGGTGTAGTTCGCCGGTCATCACGGTACGAAAATCGTGAATTTGCTCGGCATCAGCCTGCACCCATTTGCAGTGCGTCCCCGGCATGACATAGACAGAAGAAGGAGAAAGCGTGCGCGCACCGAGCAGTTGTGTCTCTTCGCCGCGCATCACATTGTGGTTATCGTCGCGCGAAACACACAGGCCAGGAATGATCCAGACATTGTCGCTAACGGCGGTTAACTGCTCACCAATGGCAGAGAAACAGGCAGGAACCGGCAGATACGGGGCAATCTTCCATCCCACGTTGCTTCCGACCATTCCGGCCATGACCACTGGTATGGCGCTATCGCGCCAGTTTTGTGTGACCTCTGCTAACACCGCTTCGGGGGATTTACCGTTCAGACGCGTAACGCCTGCTTCTGATTGCCTGCTTTCCAGGCATTTGTCACCCTGGTAAAGCCAGGCGCGCAAATTGGTCGATCCCCAGTCAATTGCGATGTAGCGAGCTGTCATGTGATTTCCTTCAACCTTCGTGTCGAGCTGGCGATCATGGTCAGGGCCGCCTGCTCTGCCGCATTGCTATCCTGATGCCGTATCGCATCAAATAACGCCTTATGTTCCTGGAGCGTTTTTGGCATGTTGGCTTCATCGCCCATCCAGGTCCGTTCAAATACCGCCCGTTGAAGCGAAGTGATTGCCACGCTCAACTGTTGTAAAACCGGGTTATGCACCGACTGCAATACCGCCTCGTGATAGCGGATATCCGCTTCATTAAAGGCCTCCCGATCCTGGTTGTTGGCGATCATGTCATTGAGCGCCGATTCAATTTCAGCCAAATCACTCGACGTTGCGCGTTCCGCTGCCCAGCGGGCAATGGCGGGTTCCACCAGATTTCGGACTTCGCTCATCGCGCTGATGAGTCGTGGGTCGTAGTCGTTTTCCAGAACCCATTGCAACACATCAGTATCGAGGTAATTCCACTGATTCCGCGTTGTGACAAAGGCGCCGCGATAACGTTTCATTTCAATCAGCCGCTTTGCCATTAGCGAGCGGAACACTTCGCGAATGATGTTGCGCGAGGTTTCAAATTCCTCACACAGCTCCGCTTCCGCAGGGAGCGCGGCACCCGGTACGTACTTACCGCTGACAATCTGTTTGCCCAGCGTGATCACGATGCGATCGGTTTTATTGAGAGTCATGGAGAGTCCTTGTGCTCTGGATGGTCCTCTCTACTTTACCGTTATCGCTGAAATTCGCCTCACTTTTGTAGTACTAACGTGATGTCATTCGCTGTTGCCTTTTGCACAATGTAGTACAATATAATTATGTTGTACTACAATTTAGATCACAAAAACGACAATCAGTAATAAAAATGTTATGAGGAGTAAACTGCGGGGATAAAAAAACCCGCGATCAACGCGGGTTATGGCAAACCAACCGGAAGGAATTACTTCAGGACATGCTGCTCAATGGCATACGCAACGCCATCTTCCAGATTTGATTTGGTGACAAAGTTGGCAATCTCTTTCACCGAGGGGATGGCGTTATCCATCGCCACCCCAAGCCCGGCATACTCGATCATCGCAATGTCATTTTCCTGATCGCCAATCGCCATAATCTCTTCCGGTTTGATACCCAGCGCATCGGCCAGTGATTTCACACCCGTGCCTTTATTGACGCGTTTATCGAGGATTTCGAGGAAGTACGGCGCACTTTTCAGCACGGTATACTTCTCTTTCACTTCCGCCGGAATGCGGGCGATGGCCTGATCGAGGATCGCTGGCTCATCAATCATCATCACTTTCAGGAACTGGGTTTCCGGATCCATCTTTTCCGCTTCGCAGAACACCAGAGGAATGGTTGCGACATAGGATTCATGTACGGTGTAGTAGCTGATATCACGGTTTGCGGTATACAGCGTGGTACGGTCCAGCGCGTGGAAGTGCGAGCCGACCTCGCGGGAGAGTTTTTCCAGATAGCGGTAATCGTCATAGTTCAGTGCAGTTTGCGCGACAGTGCTACCATCACCCGCTTTCTGCACCAGCGCACCGTTATAGGTAATGCAGTAGTCGCCGGGTTGTTCCATATGTAGCTCTTTCAGATAGCTGTGTACACCCGCATACGGACGACCGGTGGTCAGTACCACGTTTACCCCTTTTTCACGGGCTGCGGCAATCGCACGTTTAACCGCCGGTGAAATGGTGTGATCGGGCAGCAGAAGGGTGCCATCCATATCGATAGCAATGAGTTTGATAGCCATGAATTCCCCGCATTAAATGAGTCCTGGCTCATGCTAACGCGATTCCGCTCAAAAAACAGTAAAAGAGTCGGGGATAAAGGGGGATAGGAAGGGGAAGCACGATTCCCCTTTTGACGATAAATTGCAGGCCTGATAAGCAACGCGCCATCAGGCCTGGCACTGAATCTTGCTGGATGGCGGTGTAAAACCGCCTTTCCGGCCTACAAACAGGGATTAGATATCGATATTTGCCGCTTTCAGGGCGTTCTCTTCGATAAACGCACGACGCGGTTCTACGGCGTCGCCCATCAGCGTGGTGAACAACTGGTCAGCAGCAATCGCATCCTTCACGGTAACGCGCAGCATACGACGGCTTTCCGGATCCATGGTGGTTTCCCACAGCTGATCCGGGTTCATCTCGCCCAGACCTTTATAACGCTGGATCGCGAGGCCACGACGTGACTCTTTCACCAGCCAGTCCAGCGCCTGTTCGAAGCTGGCAACCGGTTGACGACGTTCACCACGTTCGATGAAGGCATCTTCTTCCATCAGGCCGCGCAGTTTTTCACCCAGCGTGCAGATACGGCGGTATTCCGCACCGGTTACAAACTCGTGATCCAGTGCGTAGTCGGTGTCCACACCGTGGGTACGCACACGAACGATCGGTTCAAACAGATTCTGTTCCGTATTGTGTTGGATATCGAATTTCCACTGGCTACCGTGCTGCTCTTTCTCGTTCAGTTCGGTAATCAGCGCGTTCACCCAACGGGTCACGGTCTGCTCGTCAGACAGGTTGGCTTCAGTCAGCGTCGGCTGATACACCAGCTCTTTCAGCAGCGCTTTCGGGAAGCGACGCTCCATACGACCAATCATTTTCTGCGTGCCGTTGTACTCAGAAACCAGTTTTTCTAACGCTTCGCCAGACAGTGCCGGCGCGCTGGCGTTGGTATGCAGCGTTGCACCGTCCAGCGCGATGGAGATCTGGTACTGGTCCATCGCTTCATCGTCTTTAATGTACTGTTCCTGCTTACCTTTTTTAACTTTGTACAGCGGTGGCTGCGCGATGTACACGTGGCCACGCTCGACAATTTCCGGCATCTGACGGTAGAAGAAGGTCAACAGCAGCGTACGGATGTGCGAGCCGTCGACGTCCGCATCGGTCATGATAATGATGCTGTGGTAGCGCAGTTTGTCCGGGTTGTACTCGTCACGACCAATACCGCAACCGAGCGCGGTAATCAGTGTCGCCACTTCCTGAGAAGAGAGCATCTTGTCGAAACGCGCTTTTTCTACGTTGAGGATTTTACCCTTCAGCGGCAAAATCGCCTGGTTCTTACGGTTACGCCCCTGTTTTGCAGAGCCGCCCGCGGAGTCCCCTTCCACAAGGTACAGTTCGGACAGCGCCGGGTCGCGTTCCTGACAATCCGCCAGTTTGCCCGGCAGACCCGCCAGATCCAACGCGCCTTTACGACGCGTCATTTCACGCGCACGACGCGCCGCTTCACGGGCACGGGCCGCATCAATAATTTTACCGACCACGATTTTGGCGTCAGACGGATTTTCCAGCAGGTATTCGCTCAGCAGTTCGTTCATCTGCTGTTCTACCGCCGATTTCACCTCAGAGGAGACCAGTTTATCTTTGGTCTGAGAGGAGAACTTCGGATCCGGCACCTTCACGGACACCACGGCAATCAGACCTTCACGGGCGTCATCACCGGTGGCGCTAACTTTTGCTTTTTTGCTGTAGCCTTCTTTGTCCATGTAAGCGTTCAGGGTACGGGTCATCGCCGCACGGAAGCCGGCAAGGTGCGTACCGCCGTCACGCTGCGGAATGTTGTTGGTAAAGCAGTAGATGTTTTCCTGGAAACCGTCGTTCCATTGCAGCGCAACTTCCACGCCGATACCGTCTTTTTCGGTGGAGAAGTAGAAGATATTCGGATGGATCGGCGTTTTGTTCTTATTCAGATACTCAACGAACGCCCTGATGCCGCCTTCATAATGGAAATGGTCTTCTTTACCATCGCGCTTGTCTTTCAGGCGAATAGAGACGCCGGAGTTCAGGAATGACAGCTCGCGCAGACGCTTCGCCAGAATCTCGTATTCGAACTCCGTCACGTTAGTGAAGGTTTCGTGGCTCGGCCAGAAACGCACCATCGTACCGGTTTTATCGGTATCGCCAGTCACCGCCAGCGGTGCCTGCGGGACACCGTGCTCGTAGATCTGACGGTGGATTTTGTTATCGCGCTGGATAACCAGTTCCAGTTTCTGCGACAGGGCGTTCACTACGGAGACACCCACGCCGTGCAGACCGCCGGACACTTTATAGGAGTTATCGTCGAATTTACCGCCTGCGTGCAGAACGGTCATGATCACTTCCGCCGCCGACACGCCCTCTTCCGGGTGAATACCGGTCGGGATACCGCGTCCGTCATCCGTTACGGAGACGGAGTTATCGGCATGGATAGTGACCACGATGTCTTTACAGTGACCCGCGAGCGCTTCGTCGATAGCGTTATCTACCACCTCGAATACCATGTGGTGCAGACCGGTGCCGTCATCCGTATCGCCGATATACATACCCGGGCGCTTACGCACCGCATCCAGTCCTTTCAGGACTTTGATACTAGAGGAGTCATAAGAATTCGACATCAACGTTTCTCGCTCATTTAAACTTGGGTTAATCCGTTATTTTACCCTTTTCCACGGTGAACATCTTCGAATTTTTGTCCGACATGTCCAGAACGTGTTCAGCGCTGATTGCGCTGACAAAGACCTGAGATTGTGTCGCTTTTAATCGACTGGCCAGCAGTCCGCGACGCGCATCATCAAGTTCAGAGGCAAAATCATCTATCAGGTAGAGACACCGCCGCCCGCTTTCACGGGTGAGGAACTCCCCTTGCGCCAGACGTAAGGCGCACATTAGCAGCTTTAACTGCCCACGCGACAAGGTATCTTCCACCGGCGCACCGTCGGCGCGAATGCGGAAATCCGCTTTATGCGGTCCGTGCGCGGTGTAAGTCAACATGCGGTCGCGTTCGAAACCGCGTTCCAGCACCTCGGCATAATCCGTCTCTTTCTCCCAGCCGCGCTGAAAAGAGAAGGAGAGAGAAAATTCAGGAAGAAACTGCTGGCAGGTATCCGCCATATCCTGTGCGATACTGGCGCTGTACTCCGCACGCCAGGTGCTGATTTGTTCCGCCAGCGGGATCAGTTCTTTATCCCACGGACGCAGTTGCTCGTAACGACTCACCTGGCGCAGCGCCGCATTGCGCTGCTTAAGCAGACGCTTCAGGTTGCTCCAGGCGGTGAAGAATCCGGCTTCATTGTGAAAGCATCCCCAATCGAGGAACGCTCTTCTGTATTTGGGGCCGCCGTTGAGTAAAGTAAACCCCTCAGGGGTGATCAGTTGCATCGGCATCAACAGCGCCAGTTCCGCCACCTTGTGGCCGTCAGTGCCGTCAATACGCACTTTGCTGTCACCCAGCTTATCTTTGGTTAACCCAATCGATGTCTCCCGCGCTTCGCCCTGCAACCGCCCGTGAAGCACGAACGACTCCTGCTCGTGGCGAATGACGCGACCAATCTGCAAACTGCGAAACGCCCGGCCATGGCCGAGCGTATAGATAGCTTCCAGAACGCTGGTTTTACCGCTGCCGTTAGCGCCAACCAGGAAGTTAAAGCCGGGGGATAAAGCGAGATCCGCATTTTCAATATTGCGGAAATCTTTGATAAGTAAGCGCGTCAGAGACATATATCAGGCTTCTTCGTACCAGGGCGTTATCGGCGCAGCCAGTTTCAACACGGACTGCGCGCAATCCCTGGAGCGTACACGAAGTACGTGACAGGGGTGAGCACAGCCCAGGTTGAAAATGGCAAGTAAGATAGCCCGATATTTTTCACTACAGTCTCATTGGCATAACAACGTAAGCCGCACTCTGCGACGCCGCATCTTCAATTTGTACGCTCGAGACGGAGTCGGTCAGCATGATGCGCACGTTTTCGCACTTCAGCGCATTCAGGACATCTAACACGTAGCTGACGTTAAAGCCGATCTCCATTTCAGTCCCCGGATAGGTGACGTCCAGAATCTCTTCGGCTTCTTCCTGTTCCGGGTTGTTCGCGGTGATTTTGAGCTGATTTTCACTCACATACAGACGCACGCCGCGGAATTTCTCGTTCGACAGGATCGCCGCGCGGGCAAAAGCCTGCTTGAGGATATCGCAGCCGGCTTCCAGATGTTTATCCGGATTCTTCGGCAGTACGCGACGGTAATCCGGGAAACGACCGTCCACCAGCTTAGAAGTAAAGATAAAGTCGCCAACATGCGCGCGGATGTTGTTGCTGCCAATCTGCACGCGCAGCGGGTTATCGCCGCCGTCGAGCATACGCATCAGTTCAATCACACCTTTACGCGGCACAATCACTGAATGGTTGGGCAGCGACTGACCAACAGGCATAGAGCAAACCGCCAGACGGTGACCATCGGTCGCCACGGTACGCAGCTCTTCGCCTTCGGTTTCAAACAGCATGCCGTTTAAGTAGTAACGCACATCCTGATGCGCCATGGAGAACTGCGTGGCTTCAATCAAACGCTTCATTGTCGCCTGCGGCAGGGTGAATTCTACCTCGCTCTGCCAGTCATCCAGATTCGGGAAATCGGCGGCAGGTAGCGTGGACAGCGAAAAGCGGCTGCGACCTGAACGCACCAGCATGCGATCGCCTTCCAGCTGGACGGCGATTTCCGCCCCTTCCGGTAGGCCACGGCAGATATCAAAGAACTTCCGCGCCGGGACGGTGGTGGCGCCAGGCTCATGCGGCTGAATCAACGCAACGCGGGCCACCATTTCCATTTCAAGATCGGTACCCGTCAGCGAAAGCACACCGTCAGCCACCTGCAGCAACAGGTTGCCAAGAATAGGCAGCGTAGGACGACCACCCAGCGGGCCGCTGACCTGCTGAAGCGGCTTTAATAAATGTTCACGTTCAACGGTAAATTTCATAGCGTCACGAAGATAATGTTCTGATTAAGTTTGAGAAATCTTCTTTAATATCATGGCTTTCTTCACGCAACTGCTCAATCTTACGGCAGGCATGAAGCACCGTAGTGTGGTCGCGCCCACCAAACGCGTCGCCAATTTCCGGCAGACTATGGTTAGTGAGTTCTTTCGCCAGCGCCATGGCCATCTGACGCGGACGCGCTACCGAGCGAGAACGACGCTTGGACAGCAAATCCGCAATTTTAATTTTGTAATACTCCGCCACCGTCTTCTGAATATTGTCGATGGTGACCAGTTTTTCCTGCAACGCCAGCAGATCGCGCAGCGCTTCGCGAACGAAGTCGATGGTAATCGCCCGACCGGTAAAGTTGGCGTTGGCAATCACACGGTTCAGCGCCCCTTCCAGCTCACGCACGTTAGAGCGTAGACGCTTGGCAATAAAGAAGGCCACTTCGCCCGGCAGACGAATGTCATTTTCGTCGGCCTTTTTCATCAGGATCGCCACGCGAGTTTCCAGTTCTGGCGGTTCGATCGCCACCGTCAGCCCCCAACCGAAGCGGGATTTCAGACGATCCTCAACGCCGTTGATCTCTTTTGGATAACGATCCGAGGTCAAAATGATCTGCTGGTTACCTTCAAGAAGGGCGTTAAAGGTGTGGAAAAACTCTTCCTGGGATCGTTCTTTATTAGCAAAGAACTGGATGTCATCGATGAGCAGGGCGTCGACAGAACGATAATAGCGTTTAAACTCTTCGATCGCGTTGTTTTGCAGGGCTTTTACCATGTCCTGTACAAAACGTTCGGAGTGCATATACACCACTTTGGCATTAGGTTTGCGCGCCATAATGCCGTTCCCCACCGCGTGCAGCAGGTGGGTTTTACCCAGACCGGTGCCGCCATAAAGGAACAGCGGGTTATAGGCGCCGCCAGGATTGTCCGCCACCTGACGCGCCGCCGCGCGGGCCAACTGGTTGGATTTACCTTCAACGAAGTTATCAAACGTGTGTTTGACGTTAACGTTAGAGCGATAGGTCGGTTCTGCAGGCGCAGGCACATTGTCCCAGCCCGGACGCGCCGCGACAGGCGCCGCGCGCTGCGGCTGAACCTGGTGCGCCACCTGAGCCGGTGCAGCGACGTTGTTGTTCACGGGCGTCTTCAGCGTCTGGCTGACGGGCTTCGTCCCGACCTCAAAACGCAGCTGCGGGGCATCCGCACCGCAGAAATTATTCAGCAGCCCATTGATATTGTTAAGGTACTTGTCTCTTACCCAATCGAGCACAAAACGGTTTGGCGCATACAAAGCCAGCGTGTTATCGCTCAGTTCCGCCTGCAAAGGGCGTATCCACATACTGAATTCTGTGGCTGGTAACTCATCCTGCAATCGGGCAAGACACTGCTGCCAAAGCGAAAGTGACACGGCGGACTCCACTCGAACAAAAGTCGATAAATGACAAAGGCTGAAACATTCATGATTGTTGACGCACATCGACTAGACCCTATGCAAAGGGTGACGTGCGAATTGCTATCTGCAATTTTAACCCGATCAGGATCCTTTGAAACGATCGGGACCGCGGATCATAGCGTAAACTGAGCAAGAGATCTTCTGTTTCTCACAGATTCTTCCCGATTTATCCACAGGCCTTCACAGGACCGGATAAGTGTAAACGATCCTGGAGAAGTGCTGCACGATTTCGCCCGCATATTGGAAAAATTAATGAGTAAAGACGCTATACTGCTAAAACGATCTCATAAAGATCCTGAGCGATCCTTGCGCTTTGTTCATCAGGTCGTATAATCTTTCCCCCGTCGCGCGATGCCCGTAACACGGCGTCAACGCTGCCTGTTTTTCACGCGAAAAGGTGCGGAAAAAGGCAGGGATTTAAGCAAAGAGAATTGACTCCGGAGTGTACAATTATTACAATCCGGCCTCTTTAATCACCCACGACTTGGGCGTCCGTCATTCGAAACACGTTCGGGCTCTCGTAAATGTCATGAATTTATTCAAGTTTAGGTAGAAATCGCCATGAAACGCACTTTTCAACCGTCTGTACTGAAGCGCAACCGTTCTCACGGCTTCCGTGCTCGTATGGCTACTAAAAATGGTCGTCAGGTTCTGGCACGTCGTCGTGCTAAAGGCCGCGCTCGTCTGACCGTTTCCAAGTAATAAAGCTAACCCCTGAGTGGTTAAGCTCGCATTTCCCAGGGAGTTACGTTTGTTAACTCCCAATCATTTCACATTCGTCTTCCAGCAGCCACAACGGGCTGGCACGCCGCAAATCACCATCCTCGGCCGCCTGAATTCGCTGGGGCATCCCCGTATCGGTCTTACTGTCGCCAAGAAAAACGTTCGACGCGCTCATGAACGCAATCGGATTAAACGTCTGACACGTGAAAGCTTTCGTCTGCGTCAACACGAATTGCCAGCAATGGACTTCGTGGTGGTGGCGAAAAAAGGGGTTGCCGACCTCGATAACCGTGCTCTCTCGGAAGCGTTGGAAAAATTATGGCGCCGCCATTGTCGCCTGGCTCGCGGGTCCTGATAGCCCTTATTCGGGTCTATCAACGCCTGATCAGTCCGCTGCTTGGGCCGCATTGCCGTTTCACTCCAACGTGTTCAAGCTACGGAATTGAGGCATTGCGCAGGTTTGGAGTGATAAAAGGCAGTTGGTTGACGGTGAAACGCGTATTAAAATGCCACCCTTTACACCCTGGTGGTGACGATCCCGTCCCGCCCGGACCATTTGATACCAGAGAACACTAACGATGGATTCGCAACGCAATCTTTTAGTCATCGCTTTGCTGTTCGTGTCTTTCATGATCTGGCAAGCCTGGGAGCAGGATAAAAATCCTCAACCTCAGACCCAACAGACCACGCAGACAACGACCACCGCAGCGGGTAGCGCCGCCGACCAGGGCGTACCGGCCAGTGGCCAGGGGAAACTGATTACGGTTAAGACTGACGTGCTTGATCTGACCATCAACACCCGTGGTGGTGATGTGGAACAGGCCCTGCTGCCAGCTTACCCGAAAGAACTCGGTTCCAGCGAACCATTCCAGTTGCTGGAAACCACGCCGCAGTTTATCTATCAGGCTCAGAGCGGTCTGACTGGTCGTGACGGCCCGGATAACCCGGCTAACGGCCCACGTCCGCTGTACAACGTCGAAAAAGACGCCTTTGTACTGGCTGATGGTCAGAACGAACTGCAGATCCCGATGACCTATACGGATGCCGCAGGTAACACCTTTACTAAAACGTTTGTCCTCAAACGTGGCGAGTATGCGGTTAACGTGAACTACAGCGTGCAGAACGCCAGCGAAAAACCGTTGGAGATCTCCACCTTTGGTCAGCTGAAGCAATCCATCAATCTGCCGTCTCATCGCGACACCGGAAGCAGCAACTTCGCGCTGCATACTTTCCGTGGCGCAGCGTACTCCACGCCAGATGAGAAGTATGAAAAATACAAATTCGACACCATCGCGGATAACGAAAACCTGAACGTCAATGCGAAAGACGGTTGGGTCGCGATGCTGCAACAGTATTTTGCCACGGCATGGGTGCCACGTAACGACGGTACCAACAACTTCTATACCGCAAACCTGGGTAACGGCATTGCCGCTATCGGCTATAAATCTCAGCCGGTACTGGTTCAGCCAGGCCAGTCTGGCGCCATGACCAGCACCCTGTGGGTTGGCCCAGAAATTCAGGACAAAATGGCGGCCGTTGCACCGCACCTGGATCTGACCGTGGATTACGGTTGGTTGTGGTTCATCTCTCAGCCGCTGTTCAAACTGCTGAAATGGATCCACAGCTTTGTCGGTAACTGGGGCTTCTCCATTATTATCATCACCTTTATCGTTCGTGGCATCATGTACCCGCTGACCAAAGCGCAGTACACCTCCATGGCGAAGATGCGTATGCTGCAGCCTAAGATTCAGGCAATGCGTGAGCGTCTGGGCGATGACAAACAGCGTCAGAGCCAGGAAATGATGGCCCTGTACAAAGCGGAGAAGGTTAACCCGCTGGGCGGCTGCTTCCCGCTGATCATCCAGATGCCTATCTTCCTGGCGTTGTATTACATGCTGATGGGCTCCGTCGAACTGCGTCATGCGCCGTTTGCCCTGTGGATCCATGACTTGTCTGCACAGGACCCGTACTACATCCTGCCGATCCTGATGGGCGTAACGATGTTCTTCATCCAGAAGATGTCGCCGACCACCGTGACTGACCCGATGCAGCAGAAGATCATGACCTTTATGCCGGTCATCTTCACGGTGTTCTTCCTGTGGTTCCCGTCAGGTCTGGTGCTGTACTATATCGTCAGCAACCTGGTCACCATTATTCAGCAGCAACTGATTTACCGTGGTCTGGAGAAGCGTGGTCTGCATAGCCGCGAGAAGAAAAAGTCCTGATTCGGTTGTAGGCCGGATAAGGCGAAGCCGCCATCCGGCAAACGGAACATAAAGCAAAGGGCGGTCTTATGACCGCCTTTTTTATGGGTATTGAAAGAGAAAAACCATGAGCCATAACGACACTATCGTCGCCCAGGCAACCCCACCGGGACGCGGTGGTGTAGGTATTCTGCGAATCTCCGGCCTGAAGGCGCGTGAGGTAGCCGAAGCCGTTCTGGGCAAACTGCCCAAACCCCGTTACGCCGACTATCTGCCGTTTAAAGATGCCGACGGTACCGCGCTGGATCAGGGGATCGCCCTGTGGTTTCCCGGCCCTAACTCGTTTACCGGCGAGGATGTACTGGAGCTACAGGGACACGGCGGCCCGGTCATTCTCGACCTGCTGTTAAAACGCATCCTGACGCTGCCTGGCCTGCGTATTGCCCGTCCCGGCGAGTTCTCCGAGCGCGCGTTTCTCAACGATAAGCTCGACTTAGCCCAGGCCGAAGCCATTGCCGACCTGATTGATGCCAGCTCTGAACAGGCGGCTCGTTCAGCATTAAACTCGTTGCAGGGGGCGTTTTCCACCCGCGTAAACCATCTGGTGGAAGCACTCACTCACCTGCGCATTTACGTAGAAGCGGCCATCGACTTTCCGGATGAAGAGATCGACTTCCTGTCCGATGGCAAAATTGAAGCGCAGTTGAATGGCGTGATTGCCGACCTCGATGCCGTTCGCGCTGAAGCGCGCCAGGGCAGCCTGCTGCGTGAAGGGATGAAGGTGGTTATTGCCGGACGCCCTAACGCCGGTAAATCAAGCCTCCTGAACGCCCTGGCGGGTCGTGAAGCGGCCATTGTCACCGATATCGCTGGTACCACGCGCGACGTGCTGCGTGAGCACATCCATATCGATGGTATGCCGCTGCACATTATCGATACCGCCGGTCTGCGTGAGGCCAGCGACGAAGTGGAACGTATCGGTATCGAACGGGCCTGGCAGGAAATTGAGCAGGCGGATCGCGTGCTGTTTATGGTCGATGGCACCACCACGGATGCTGTTGACCCGGCTGACATCTGGCCGGACTTTATCGCCCGTTTACCGTCAAAACTGCCGATTACCGTGGTGCGAAACAAAGCGGATATCACCGGCGAGCCGCTGGGCATCAGCGAAGTGAATGGTCACTCACTGGTTCGTCTTTCGGCGCGCACCGGTGAAGGCGTGGACGTACTGCGTAACCATCTCAAGCAGAGCATGGGGTTTGATACCAACATGGAAGGCGGCTTCCTGGCCCGTCGTCGTCACTTACAGGCGCTGGCCGACGCCGCTGAGCATCTCCAGCAGGGCAAGGCCCAACTGTTAGGTGCGTGGGCCGGTGAGCTACTGGCTGAAGAGCTCCGTCTGGCGCAGCAAAGCTTAAGCGAGATCACCGGTGAGTTTACCTCCGACGATCTGCTGGGACGAATTTTCTCCAGCTTCTGTATCGGTAAGTAATCCCGTAGCTCCGAATTTACCAACGGTTAATTCGGAGCTTTATCGTTTTATAAGAGGGACTCTTTTTATGGAACATAAACGTTTACTTGACTGTAGTGCTTCTGATTTCGTGTGCATGGACAAAACCGCGCTGCTGTACGCAATCCGCGCCAGTGAAGGCCGCGTCCTGGTCAGTGAAACCATCGCCATTACCCAACCACTGCTCAATAACGTCACTAATGCCGAACTTGCCGCGTCGCAGGGGGCGGACATTCTGCTAATCAACATGTTCGATAGCGAAGCACCGCTAATCCAGGGAATGCCTGCCGGTACCGCACCGGATCAGACGTTGCATGAACTGCAGCGCCTGACCGGTCGTATCATCGGCGTCAACCTGGAGGCCGTCGATCCTGAATTTGCCATTGCGCATGATGACATCTGGAAGATGAAGCCAGGCCGTGCAGCAACCGCAGAGAATGCTCGCAAACTGGTGGAGATGGGAGCGAAGATCCTGGTACTGACGGGAAATCCCAACAACGGCGTCAGCAATCACTCTCTGGGAAAAGCGGTGAAAACGATCCGTGAAGCTGTTGGCGATAAGGTCATTATCATCACCGGTAAAATGCACGGCGCAGGGATTGTCCGGGAGAGCGGCTGCGCGATTATCAACGAAAATGACGTCGCTGCCTTTGCCGATCAGGGCGCAGATATCGTGCTCATTCCAGCGCCGGGCACGATACCGGGTATGAGCCAGCAAAAAGTTGAGTCGCTGATCGCGTGTGCACACGCGCATGGCGCGCTGGCAATGACGGCAATCGGCACCTCTCAGGAGGGCGCAGACGTCAGTACCATTCGCCAGATAGCCCTGATGAGTAAAATGGCAGGGGCGGATCTCCATCATATTGGCGATACCGGCTATATGGGGATGGCGTTGCCGGAAAATATACTGGCCTACAGTGTGGCGATTCGTGGCGTCAGACATACTTATACGCGTATCGCGCGTTCGGTGAAACGCTAACATAATATTGTATTTTCTATTTTATTGAACGATCCTTAATTAATTAAACTTTAATTTAACTGTGATTGTTATCACAGTTAAATTACTCTCTCATAGACAAATATTTTCATTGCCATAATGTAGCATGGTGTCTAAAGAGGATAACTCAATCATGATTATCTTAAATACATACATCATTTCAAAATGGTTTAATGTTGACAATAAAATTGTCAATCATCACCCTTAAGTTTCCCTGCCTTTATTTTGCCAGAGCATAGGCTATTCGTAGTCTGTTCATTTGGCACATCTCAAATATAGCTCAATTTCTCATTGTGGTTGCATATCGCAACGCCACATATGGCTGTTCGTTTTTTTAAACGAAAATACAGTCATGACTGGAATAAATGAGGGATGAATTATGCCGGGTATATTTATACCCGCGTGCAGACGTATTGAGTCAATACAGTCAAATAAATTAAAGGATTATGTCATGGATAACTTTAAACATTTACCAGAACCCTTCCGCATTCGTGTTATTGAACCGGTAAAACGTACAACGAGAGAACATCGGAATAACGCAATCATTAAATCCGGGATGAACCCTTTCCTGCTGGATAGTGAGGATGTCTTTATTGATCTGCTGACCGACAGCGGTACTGGCGCAGTGACACAGAATATGCAAGCAGCCATGCTACGCGGGGATGAGGCCTACAGCGGCAGTCGCAGCTATTATGCGCTATCTGAAGCAGTGAAAAATATTTTTGGTTATCAATATACTATTCCAACGCACCAGGGCCGCGGTGCAGAACAAATTTATATTCCGGTACTCATCAAAAAACGTGAGCAGGAAAAAGGGTTAGACAGAAGTAAGATGGCGGTTTTCTCCAACTATTTCTTCGATACCACCCAGGGACACAGCCAAATCAACGGCTGTGCTGTGCGTAACGTGTACATCAAAGAGGCATTTGATACGGGTGTTCGTTATGACTTTAAGGGAAATTTCGATCTCGATGGATTAGAGCGCGGCATTCAGGAAGTCGGTGCAAACAATGTACCGTATATTGTGGCGACCATTACCAGTAACTCTGCAGGCGGGCAACCGGTTTCATTAGCCAACCTGAAGGCCATGTATAACATCGCAAAAAAATATGACATTCCGGTGGTAATGGACTCCGCACGCTTTGCCGAGAATGCTTATTTTATCCAGAAACGCGAAGCAGAATACCGGGACTGGAGCATCGAAGACATTACCCGCGAGACTTACAAATATGCCGATATGTTGGCAATGTCCGCGAAAAAAGATGCGATGGTGCCGATGGGTGGTTTACTGTGCATTAAAGACGACACCTATTTTGACGTCTATACCGAGTGCAGAACCCTGTGCGTCGTCCAGGAAGGCTTCCCGACATACGGTGGTCTGGAAGGCGGGGCAATGGAGCGTCTTGCGGTGGGTCTGGTAGATGGTATGAACCAGGACTGGCTGGCCTATCGTATTACGCAGGTGCAATATTTAGTCGATGGCCTCGAAGCGATTGGCGTCACTTGCCAACAAGCCGGCGGCCACGCGGCATTTGTGGATGCCGGTAAATTATTGCCGCACATTCCGGCAGAACAGTTCCCGGCCCAGGCTCTCGCTTGCGAACTCTATAAAGTGGCCGGTATCCGGGCCGTTGAGATTGGTTCATTCTTATTAGGCAGAGATCCTAAAACCGGTAAGCAATTACCTTGCCCGGCCGAGCTCCTGCGTTTAACCATCCCAAGGGCAACGTATACTCAATCTCATATGGACTTCATTATTGAAGCCTTTGAGCATGTCAAAGAAAACGCGGTGAATATTAAAGGATTGACCTTCACCTACGAACCGAAAGTATTACGTCACTTCACTGCTAAACTGAAAGAAGTTTAATTATAAGCATCAGGGGGTTATACGATATAACCCCCCAGCGATAAATCCACTTCCTTTATATTGTTGCATAATTAAAACTTTATAGGTTCACTATAATTAATGAGGCATCATGGAAGAAAATTCGAATGCTAAACACTCCTCCTTTTGGGGGATTATGGTCATAGCCGGCACGGTGATTGGTGGGGGGATGTTTGCTCTACCCGTTGATTTGTCTGGTGCATGGTTTTTCTGGGGGGCGTTTATCCTAATAATCGCCTGGTTTTCAATGTTGCATTCCGGACTCCTGTTATTAGAGGCAAATTTAAATTACCCCATCGGATCCAGTTTTAATACCATCACAAAAGATCTTATTGGCAACAAATGGAACATTGTGAGTGGATTTACGGTCGCCTTTGTTCTCTATATTCTCACGTATGCCTATATTTCTGCTAATGGCGCCATCATTAGCGAAACGATCTCCATGAACATGGGATATCGTGTTAACCCCCGAATTGTCGGAATCTGTACTGCCATTTTTGTCGCCAGCGTGCTGTGGATCAGTTCACTGGCTGCCAGTCGAATTACCTCCCTGTTCCTCGGGATTAAAATCATCTCTTTTATTATCGTTTTTGGATCGTTTTTCTTTCAGGTCGATTTTTCTATATTGCGCGATACAGCAGGTCAGGCCCAAAACAATGCCTCCTACTTCCCCTATATTTTTATGGCACTCCCGGTATGCCTGGCCTCATTTGGCTTTCACGGAAACATTCCCAGCCTGATCATCTGCTATGGCAAGAGAAAAGATAAATTAATAAAAAGCATTGTCTTTGGTTCTCTGCTGGCGCTGGTGATTTATCTGTTCTGGTTGTATTGCACCATGGGTAATATTTCACGGGAAAGCTTTAGTGACATCATCGCCTCAGGCGGTAATGTTGATTCATTAGTAAAATCATTCCTCGGCACCAGGCAAACCGGAATCATCGAATTTTGTCTGCTGGTTTTTTCAAACCTGGCCGTTGCCAGCTCCTTTTTTGGCGTAACTCTGGGGCTATTTGATTATCTTGCGGATCTGTTTAAATTCGACAACTCGGCGGTGGGGCGTTTTAAAACCGTCTTGTTGACCTTCCTGCCCCCGGCGCTTTTATACTTAATCTTCCCGAACGGTTTTATCTATGGCATTGGCGGCGCAGGGCTGTGCGCAACGATATGGGCCGTGATCATCCCTGCAGTACTGGCCCTGAAAGCCCGCCAGAAGTTCCCCAATAAAATGTTTACCGTCTGGGGCGGAGTCATTATCCCGACTATCGTGATCCTGTTCGGCGTAGCGGTCATTGTTTGCTGGTTTGGCAACGTCTTCAACCTGTTACCCCGATTTAGTTAAATTGCTGTGCCACCTGGCTGACATGCCGCCTCATTCAGGGCGGCATGTCCTTTCAGGAAATCACTGTTGTCCAAATGGCAATTCGCCTTCTCTCACATCGCCCCGTATTCTTAGCGCCACGCTTATCGTGAGGACGCTATGATCCGCTTTCTACTCTGCAGTTTTGCCCTTGTTTTACTCTATCCCGCCGGCATCGATATGTATCTGGTGGGTTTACCGCGCATCGCGGCCGATCTCCACGCCAGCGAAGCGCAACTGCATATTGCCTTCTCTGTCTATCTGGCCGGGATGGCTTTCGCCATGCTGTTTGCCGGACGCGTTGCCGATCGCTCCGGACGCAAGCCTGTTGCCCTTGTGGGGGCCGTCATCTTCATTATCGCCTCCACGCTGTGCTCACAGGCAACCAGCGGTACGCTGTTCCTTTGCGGACGTTTCCTGCAGGGTGTTGGCGCCGGTAGCTGCTACGTCGTCGCCTTCGCCATCCTGCGCGATACGCTGAACGATCGCCTGCGGGCAAAAGTACTGTCATTGCTAAACGGCATCACCTGTATCGTTCCGGTACTGGCACCGGTCCTCGGACATCTGATCATGCTACGCTTTCCATGGCAAAGTCTGTTCTACACCATGATCGCCATGGGCGTCACGGTGGGGTTGTTGTCGTTGTTCATTCTGAAAGAGACGCGTCCGACCGCGCACACCACCTCTCCTTCGCCACAGGGGAACGAGTCGCTGGTAAACCGTTTTTTCCTCAGCAGGCTGGCGATAACGACCCTTAGCGTGTCGGTGATCCTCACCTTTGTGAATACCTCGCCGGTGCTGTTGATGGAGGTGATGGGCTTTGAGCGCGGTGAATATGCCACCATCATGGCGATGACGGCAGGTGTCAGTATGGTGGTCTCTTTTTCTACACCGTTCGCGCTGAGCATTTTTAAACCACGCACCCTGATGTTCACCTCACAAGCGCTCTTTCTGACCGCCGGTATTGTGCTTAGCCTTGCCGATTCCAGCACGGTGACGCTGTTTGGTCTGACGCTGATTTGTGCCGGATTTTCCGTCGGCTTTGGTGTGGCAATGAGCCAGGCGCTGGGGCCATTTTCACTGCGCGCGGGGGTAGCCAGTTCGACGCTGGGCATTGCGCAGGTCTGCGGGTCGTCGCTGTGGATTTGGCTGGCAGCGGTGCTTGGCATCAATGCGCTGAATATGCTGATCGGGATCCTGATTGGCTGTAGCATGGTGAGTCTGTTACTGATTATGCTCGTCGCGCCCAACAGGCCCGTTTCCGACCATGAAAAAATCCATCACCAGTCTCGATCTTAATTTGATGCTATGCCTGCAGCTTCTGATGCAAGAGCGCAGCGTAACCAAAACGGCGAAGCGGATGAACGTGACGCCCTCGGCGGTGAGCAAGTCGCTGTCGAAGCTCAGAGCGTGGTTTGACGACCCGCTGTTCGTTAACACACCGCTCGGCCTGTCGCCAACACCGCTGATGCTCAGTATGGAGCAAAATCTGGCAGACTGGATGCAGATGGGCAATCAACTGCTGGACAAGCCACATCACGAAACGCCACGCGGCCTGAAGTTTGAACTGGTTGCAGAATCTCCGTTGATGATGATTATGTTCAATGCGCTGTCGCAAAAGATCTATCAACGCGACCCGCAGGCGACGATCAAAGTGCGTAGTTGGGATTACGACTCCCTGGATGCTATCACTCGCGGCGAGGTGGATATCGGGTTTACCGGACGCGAAAGCCATCCGCGTTCGCGGGAATTATTGAGCCTGCTGCCGCTGTCGATTGATTTTGAGGTGCTGTTCAGCGATTTACCGTGGGTATGGCTGCGTGAAGATCATCCGGCGCTACAGGAAGAATGGAATCTGGAGACGTTTCTGCGCTACCCGCACATCAGCATTTGTTGGGAACAGAGCGATACCTGGGCGCTGGATGATGTGTTGCAGGAGATGGGCCTGAAACGCAATATCGCGATGAGTCTGCCTGGATTCGAGCAGTCCCTGTTTATGGCCGCGCAACCGGAACACGCGCTACTGGCAACCGCTCCACACTATTGCCACCGCTACAACCAGCTCCACCATCTGCCTCTTGTCGCCCGTCCTTTGCCGTTTGATGCCGCGCAGCGGGAAAAACTGCTGGTGCCGTTTACCCTGCTCTGGCACAAGCGCAACAGTCATAACCCAAAAATCGTCTGGTTAAGAGAGACCATCAAATCCCTGTATAGCGACTTGTCCTGACGCAAAAACAGCCAATACGCGCCAGGAAATGTAAATGCGCGTAAGGGAGGCTGATTCAGTCGTACTTTTTGGCGATTTACTCTGTCTATAAACCGAGTAAATGTTACTCTCGTCATTATCAACGACCATTAATCATGGAGAGAAAAATGGCGACCCATTTTGCCAGAGGGATCCTGACGGAAGGACACCTGATTTCGATGCGTCTCCCGTCATCCTGCCATCATGAAGCACGAAGACTACCCACGCATCGCCAGACCCGTTTTCTGGCATCCCGAGGACTTCTCGCCGAGCTGATGTTTATGCTGTATGGCACGCTCGAGTTACCGGAAATCGTATACAAAGCCAAAGGCAAACCGGCATTTCGCGACAAAAATCTGCCCAGTTTTTCCATCGCCTATGCCGGTAATATGGTCGGTGTGGTGCTGACAACCGAAGGGGAATGCGGACTGGATATGGAACTCCAGCGTGCCACCCGAGGATTTATCAACCCCCATACCGCCGAAGTCCCGACCTTCTCCAGCAATGAAAGTCTGTGGATCAGCAAGCAAAACGATCCGGATGAAGCGCGCGCACAGATGATCACCTTACGCCAGAGCGTCCTGAAACTGACGGGTGACGTCCGCAATGACGATCCGCGTGAACTGCAACTGCTGCCGGTCTCCGGGCGTCTGAAATGTGCCCATGTCGCTCAGATTGAGGCTATTTGCGATGCCGAAGACCTGCTGGTGTGGTCGGTTGCGGTTACGCCAGCCATTGATAAACTTCAACTTTGGGAGTTTGATGTTAAGCAGGGCTGGAAAAGCCTGCCTGATATCCAGACCCGCGCGAATGCGTCGACGGGTCGTCTGATGCGATTCGCGCAATTATCTGCCGCGACGTCTTATACGCACAACTGATGGAGTTACCATGTCTGAAACGTTGAATGTTGTTACGTTACTGGGAAGCCTGCGCAAAGGTTCGTTTAACGGTATGGTTGCCCGTACGCTGCCGAAAATCGCTCCGGCGGGGATGGAAGTCAGTGCGTTACCGTCTATCGGTGATATCCCGCTTTATGATGCTGACGTACAGCAGGAGGAGGGGTTTCCGGCAAGCGTCGAAGCGCTGGCCGAGCAGATCCGCCAGGCCGATGGCGTAGTTATCGTTACGCCGGAATACAACTATTCGGTGCCGGGTGGTCTGAAGAACGCCATCGACTGGCTGTCGCGCCTGCCCGATCAGCCGCTTTCCGGCAAACCGGTGCTCATCCAGACCAGTTCGATGGGCGCGATTGGCGGCGCACGCTGCCAGTATCATCTGCGTCAGATCCTGGTCTTCCTGGATGCAATGGTCATGAACAAACCGGAGTTTATGGGTGGCGTGATTCAGAACAAAGTAGACCCGCAGACGGGTGAAGTGATTGACCAGAGTACGCTGGACCATCTGACCGGCCAGCTCACCGCGTTTGGCGACTACATTCAGCGCGTGAAGGCGTAAACCAGAAACAAAAAACCCGGTAGCGTGATGCTTACCGGGTTTTTTTACGTCCTGACGGACTTAGTGCGCGTCGATAAACACAATCTTCAGCACAAACAACAGCGCCACAACGACCACGCACGGACTCAGGTCACGCAGACGACCGGTACCGATTTTCATCACACAGTATGAAATAAAGCCCAGCGCGATCCCTTCGGTAATCGAGAAGCTGAACGGCATCATCACGGCGGTGATAAACGCCGGTACGGATTCGGTGAGATCGTCCCACTTCACGCGCGCCAGACTGGAGGTCATTAACACGCCGACGTAAATCAGCGCGCCTGCCGCAGCGTAACCCGGCACCATCCCAGCCAGCGGTGACAGGAAGATCACCAGCAGGAACAGCAGACCAACCACCACGGCGGTCAGGCCAGTCCGCCCTCCGACAGATACGCCGGAAGAGGATTCGATATATGCCGTGACGGAAGAGGTGCCGATAAACGCCCCGGTGACAGAAGAGACGCTATCAACAAACAGCGCCTGCTTCATGCGCGGGAATTTCCCTTTTTCGTCCGCCAGACCGGCTTTATCAGTTACGCCGATCAATGTGCCGGAGGAGTCAAACAGGTTAACCAGCATGAAGGAGAAAATCACTCCTGCCAGACCAATGTTAAACGACCCCGCCAGATCGACATGCCCAATCACCGACGAGACGCTCGGCGGCGCAGAGACAATGCCGTTATAGTGCACATCACCCAGCATCCAGCCCAACAGCGTCGTGACGATGATGGATACCAGCACGGCGGCGTGAATATTACGTGACGCCAGGATAGCGATGATAAAGAAACCGAGCACGCCCAGCAGGACGCTGTGGGAGGTCAGATTACCGATGCTGACCAGCGTTTCCGGATTCGCGACGATCACACCCGCGTTTTTTAGCCCCATCATGCCGATGAATAAACCGATACCGCTGGTGATCCCTACGCGCAAGCTAACCGGGATATTGGCAATCATCCAGTAACGCACGCGGAAAATTGTCAGCAGCAGCAGACCGACGGCGCCCCAGAAAATCGCCCCCATACCGACCTGCCACGGCAGGCCCATCGCGCCAACCACAACGAAGGCAAAGAACGCATTCAGCCCCATCGCGGGCGCCAGTGCCACCGGCAGGTTAGCAAACAGCCCCATCAGAATGCTGCCAAACGCGGCAATCAGACAGGTGGTCACGAAGACGGCGCTGGTGTCCATGCCAGCAACGCCCAGAATTTGCGGGTTAACGAAAACGATGTAAACCATCGTCAGGAAGGTGGTAACACCGGCGATCACTTCGGTTCGTGCCGTTGTGCCATGTTCGCGCAGTTTGAACACGCGTTCCAGCATCCCCTGACCAGACGTCTGGGTTGTGTGTTGTTGACTCATTATCAATTTCCAAACAAGGAGGGAAAATTCGTCGCTATCCTATACCAAAATGCGACAATAGGGGGTGATTGTGCGATGTTTTTTTCATTGATTTTGCTTATACGGCAACGATTGCGTTGCACAATCAGGCAGTACGTAAACGTTAAACTAGTGAAAAGGGAAAGGCATGTCCGGAATTGAAGCGGTATTTTTTGACTGTGACGGTACGCTGGTCGACAGTGAAGTGATCTGTTCCCGCGCGTACGTCGCAATGTTCCAGGAATTCGGTATCACCCTCGATCTCGAAGAAACTTTTAAACGCTTTAAGGGCGTAAAACTCTACGAAATCATTGATATCATTAATGAGGAGCATGGGGTGACGTTGGCCAAAGCCGACTTAGAACCTGTCTACCGCGCCGAGGTCGCACGCCTGTTCGACTCAGAACTGGAAGTGATCCCTGGCGCGAATACACTGCTGGACAGCATGACGGTGCCGATGTGCGTGGTCTCTAACGGTCCGGTCAGCAAAATGCAGCACTCACTGGGTAAACTGGGCATGCTGCATCATTTTCCGGACAAACTGTACAGCGGCTACGATATTCAACGCTGGAAGCCCGATCCGGCGCTGATGTTCCACGCGGCAAAAGCGATGAACGTCAACGCGCAGAACTGCATTCTGGTAGATGACTCTTCTGCTGGCGCACAGTCGGGGATTGATGCGGGAATGGAAGTGTTCTACTTCTGTGCCGATCCGCACAACAAGCCTATCGAACATCCCAAAGTGACGACCTTTACCGATCTGGCGCAATTGCCGGCGTTGTGGAAAGCACGCGGATGGAATATTACGCGGTAATTTTTTTGTAGGCCCGGTAAGCTTGCGCCACCGGGCAATTGCCGGATGGCGCTGACGCTTATCCGGCCTACTTATTACGTTTTTATCACTCTTTCGGATCTTTGCCCGCCAGCAGCTTATCCAGCTCATCGCCGCCCACATGACGGAAATCCTGACCCTTCACGAAGTAGAAGATGTATTCACAGATATTCTGACAGCGGTCGCCGATACGCTCGATAGAGCGCGCGCAGAATAACGCGGTCAGCACGCTGGGGATCGTACGCGAATCTTCCATCATATAGGTCATCAGCTGACGCACGATCCCTTCGTATTCCTGATCCACTTTCTTGTCTTCACGGTAGATACGCACCGCTTCGTCCAGATCCATCCGCGCAAACGCATCCAGCACGTCGTGCAGCATCTGTATGGTGTGACGACCCAGAGACTCCAGGCTCACCAACAGCGGCTGGTGTTGCTGGGAGAACTTCTCCAGCGCGGTACGACAGATTTTATCCGCCACGTCGCCAATACGTTCCAGCTCGGCGATAGTTTTGATGATCGCCATTACCAGACGCAGATCGCTCGCCGTCGGCTGGCGCTTGGCGATGATGCGAACACAGGCTTCATCAATCGCCACTTCCATCATATTGACGTGCTTATCGCCATCAACAACGCGTTTCGCCAGCTCGCTGTCCTGATTGTGCATCGCGGTGATGGCATCAGAAAGCTGCTGCTCGACCATGCCGCCCATCGTCATTACCTGAGTGCGGATGCTTTCCAGTTCGGCGTTGAACTGACCGGAAATGTGTTTATTAAGGTTTAAATTGTCCATCATTTCTCCAGATGCCCGGGCATATCAACCGTAGCGGCCAGTAATGTAATCTTCGGTTTGTTTCTTCGCGGGCTTGGTGAACAGGTCGTCCGTGTTGCTGAACTCAATCAACTCGCCCAGGTACATAAACGCCGTATGGTCGGAACAACGCGCAGCCTGCTGCATATTGTGGGTCACGATCACCACGGTGTAATCCTGTTTCAGCTCGGTAATCAGCTCTTCGATACGACCGGTTGAGATCGGATCCAGTGCTGAGCACGGCTCATCCAGCAACAAGACTTCCGGGCGAATGGCGATGCCTCGCGCGATGCACAGACGCTGTTGCTGACCACCGGAGAGAGAGTACCCGCTCTGGTGCAATTTATCTTTGGTTTCATTCCACAGTGCGGCCTTGGTCAACGCCCACTGTACGCGCTCGTCCATATCCGCCCGGGACAGTTTCTCAAACAAACGCACGCCAAAGGCGATGTTGTCATAGATAGACATCGGGAACGGCGTCGGCTTCTGGAACACCATCCCGACTTTGGCACGCAGCAGGGCGATATCCTGGGTATTGGTGAGAATATTGTCACCATCGAGCAGGATTTCACCTTCCGCACGCTGTTCCGGGTAGAGTTCAAACATCTTGTTGAACGTACGCAGCAGCGTCGATTTACCGCAGCCAGAAGGCCCGATGAATGCCGTTACCTGGTTCTTTGCAATATCCAGGTTGATGTTCTTCAGGGCATGGAATTTGCCGTAGTAGAAGTTCAAATCACGAACCTGAATCTTACCCGGAGCAGTATCAACCATACTCATTTCAATCTCTTCCTCATTCGGCGTCGCTATCGATAGCAGCGCCGTAAAATTATGCCTGATGGCACTTCGCTTATCAGGCCTACAAACAAATATGTTCAACCGTAGGCCGGATAAGGCGCTTAAGCCGCCATCCGGCAAGTCGTCTTAACCGTGTTTACTCTTGGCGAAAATAACGCGCGCCAGAATGTTCAGCAGCAATACGCACAGCGTGATAATCAGCACCCCGGCCCACGCCAGTTGCTGCCATTCCGCAAACGGGCTCATCGCAAATTTAAAGATGGTGACCGGCAGGTTAGCGATCGGCTGCATCATGTCGGTACTCCAGAATTGATTGGAGAGCGCGGTAAACAACAGTGGGGCCGTTTCACCCGCGATACGCGCAATCGCCAGCAGGATCCCGGTCATGATCCCGGAGACAGACGCTTTCAGCGTAATCGCGGAGATCATTTTCCACTTCGGCGTCCCCAGCGCATAAGCCGCTTCACGCAGACTGTCCGGCACCAGCTTCAACATGTTCTCGGTGGTTCGAATCACAATAGGCACCTGCAGCAGCGCCAGCGCAATCACGCCCGCCCAGCCGGAGAAGTGCTCCATCTGCGCCACTACGATGGTGTACACGAACAGACCAACCACAATAGACGGGGCGGAAAGCAGAATGTCATTGATGAAGCGAATCACTTCCGCCAGCCAGGATTTGCGGCCATATTCCGCCAGATAAATCCCGGCCATGATGCCCAGCGGCGTACCAAACACGGTTGCCCAGAGGATCAACAGACCACTGCCTGCCATGGCGTTCGCCAGACCGCCACCCGCCGTGTTCGGCGGCGGCGTCATTTCGGTGAACAGCGCCAGCGACATCCCGTCGATACCGCGGGTAATGGTGGACATCAGGATCCAGACGAGCCAGAACAGACCAAACGCCATCGTCGCCATAGAGAGCGTCAGCGCGATGCGGTTTTTCATCCGGCGCTTTGCCTGCATCTTACGGCGGGATTCCGCCAGGGCTGCGGTGGTTTGCATTTCAAGCGTAGCCATTAGCGTGCCCCCTCATTCTTCGCAAGGCGCATAATCATAAACTTAGACGCTGCCAGCACGATGAAGGTAATCACAAACAGAATCAGACCCAGCTCCATCAACGCGGCAACGTGCAGGCCAGATTCCGCTTCTGCAAATTCATTCGCCAGCGCCGAGGTGATGCTGTTACCCGGCATATACAGCGATGCGCTGTCGAGCTGGTAGGTGTTGCCGATGATGAAGGTCACCGCCATCGTTTCACCCAGAGCACGTCCCAGACCCAGCATGATGCCGCCAATCACCCCATTTTTGGTGAACGGTAACACGATGCGCCAGATCACTTCCCAGGTGGTACAGCCGATACCGTAGGCAGACTCTTTCATCATCACCGGCGTCTGTTCAAATACATCACGCATTACGGCTGCAATGTAAGGAATGATCATGATGGCGAGGATCACGCCTGCCGCCAGAATACCGATACCAAACGCCGGGCCGGAGAACAGTGCGCCAACAAACGGAATGTTGGAAAGGATATTACCGACCGGTTCCTGGAAATAAGTGGCAAACAGCGGGGCAAAAATGAACAGGCCCCACATGCCGTAGACGATACTCGGGATAGCCGCCAGCAGTTCAATCGCGATGCCTAGCGGGCGACGCAGCCAGCCGGGCGCGAGTTCGGTCAGAAAAAGGGCAATGCCGAAGCTCACCGGAACGGCGATCAGCAGTGCGATAAAAGAGGTGACCAGCGTACCGTAGATCGGTACCAGCGCTCCGTAGATGTCGTTTGGCGCGTCCCAGTCTTTGGTCCACAGGAAGGAGAAACCAAATTTCTCAATGCTGGGCCAGGAGGAGATGATCAGAGAGACAATAATGCCACCCAACATCAATAGCACAATCAGCGCAGCCAGTTTTACCAGCGCGCTGAAGATTTTGTCACCCTTTTTACCCGGTGGGTTAAAAGCAGGCTTGGTTGCAGCCATAAATCACTCTTTAAGTTTGGGCCAGGAAGCGCGCATTTTATCGCGCTTCCTGGCTAACGTAATGCCATACCCTAAATAATTCGAGTTGCAGCAAGGCGGCAAGCTTGTGAATCCCCAGGTGCATAGATTCACTATGTGACTGGGATGAACAAACGCAGCCAACACAGCTGCGGCTCGAAGTATGACGGGTATTTAGTACAGCGCTTTACCACTGCTGTCTTTCACATTGGTCTTCCATGCCGCACGGATCTGCTCAACCACGCTGTCAGGCAGGCTGGCGTAATCCAGGTCATTAGCCTGTTTGCCGCCATTTTTGTATGCCCAGTCGAAGAATTTCAGCACTTCAGCACCCTGCTCAGGTTTCTTCTGCTCTTTGTGAACCAGGATGAAGGTGGTGGAGGTAATCGGCCACGCATCGTCACCTTTCTGGTTCGTCAGATCCTGGGCGAAGGATTTACTCCAGTCAGCGCCTTTCGCGGCGTTAGCGAAGTTCTCTTCGGTCGGACTAACCGGTTTACCGTCAGCAGAAATCAGCTTGGTGTAGGCCAGGTTATTCTGCTTAGCGTAAGCGTATTCAACGTAACCGATAGAACCCGGCAGACGCTGTACGAACGCGGCGATACCGTCGTTACCTTTACCGCCCAGACCGGTTGGCCAGTTAACGGTAGAGCCAGCGCCCACTTTGGTTTTCCACTCTTCGTTCACTTTCGCCAGATAGCTGGTGAAGACGAAGGAGGTACCAGAACCATCAGCACGACGCACAACGGCGATATTCTGAGAAGGCAGTTTCACGCCTGGGTTCAGTTTGGTGATGGCTTCATCATCCCACTTCTTGATTTTACCCAGGTAGATGTCACCCAGCGTTTTACCATCCAGCACCAGTTCGCCAGACTTCAGACCTGGGATGTTCACCGCCAGTACCACGCCGCCAATCACGGTCGGGAACTGGAACAAACCTTCCTGATTCAGTTTTTCGTCAGACAGCGGCGCATCAGAGGCACCGAAATCAACGGTATTCGCTGTAATTTGTTTAACACCACCGGAGGAGCCGATACCCTGGTAGTTAACTTTACTACCGGTCTCTTTCTGATAAGTATCAGCCCATTTGGCATACACCGGCGCAGGGAAAGTTGCACCTGCGCCTGTCAGACTTGCTGCTGCTAATGCAGAGAAAGCGCTCATAGATAAGGTCGCGGCGACAACAGTTGCGACAGTGGTACGCATAACTTTCATAATGTCTCCTGCAAGATTTTCGTAAATCATTGTTAAGTGGCTACGATGAGCAAAATAGGACAAACAGGTGACAGTTAAATGTACGAAATATGACAGTTTTATGACAATGAAAATTCCCGTTAAATCAGAATCATTTTTTTCCTGTTTATCATTAAGTTAACTGAATATATGACAACAGCTTTTCAGGAAAATTTTCTTTTTGTGACACTGAAAAAAGTAGCTGAAGATGACGATTTGTCACATTAAAACGGCGGGAGAATTGATTAAAAACAGCGCAGGGGTGAAAAAAATGCCCCGCTTTCGCAGGGCATGAACGTTTTACTCGACGGTAACCGATTTTGCCAGGTTACGCGGCTGATCCACGTCGGTGCCTTTAATCAGCGCCACGTGATAAGCCAGCAGTTGCAGCGGCACGGTATAGAAGATCGGTGCAATCACCTCTTCCACATGCGGCATCTCAATGATGTGCATATTGTCGCTGCTGGCAAAACCAGCGTCCTGATCGGCGAAGACATACAGCTGACCGCCACGGGCGCGTACTTCTTCAATGTTGGACTTCAGTTTTTCCAACAGTTCGTTGTTTGGCGCAACAACAATAACCGGCATATCGGCATCAATCAGCGCCAGCGGGCCGTGTTTCAGCTCACCTGCCGCATAGGCTTCTGCGTGGATGTAGGAGATCTCTTTCAGCTTCAACGCGCCTTCGAGAGCGATCGGATACTGATCGCCACGGCCCAGGAACAGGGCATGGTGTTTGTCAGAGAAATCTTCAGCCAACGCTTCAATGCGTTTGTCCTGAGAGAGCATTTGCTCGATACGGCTCGGCAGCGCCTGCAGGCCATGAACGATGTCATGCTCAATAGAAGCGTCCAGACCTTTCAGACGCGCCAGTTTCGCCACCAGCATCAGCAGAACGGTTAACTGAGTGGTAAACGCTTTCGTCGACGCCACGCCGATTTCCGTGCCGGCATTGGTCATCATCGCCAGATCCGATTCACGCACCAGAGAAGACCCCGGAACGTTACAGATGGCGAGTGAGCCCAGATAGCCCAGCTCTTTCGACAAACGCAGACCTGCCAGCGTATCCGCCGTTTCGCCCGACTGAGACAGGGTGATCATCAGGCTGTTACGGCGTACTGCTGATTTGCGGTAGCGGAATTCAGAAGCGATTTCGACATCGCACGGAATACCGGCCAGAGATTCAAACCAGTAGCGAGAAACCATCCCGGAGTTGTAGGACGTGCCACACGCGATGATCTGGATATGTTCAACCTGCGATAATAGCTCGTTAGCTTTTGGTCCGAGTTCGCTTAAATCCACTTCGCCGTGGCTGATGCGCCCGGTCAGGGTGTTTTTAATCGCATTCGGCTGTTCGTAGATCTCTTTCTGCATGTAGTGGCGATAGATACCTTTATCACCCGCGTCATATTGCAGATTAGATTCGATATCCTGACGCTTCACGTCCGCGCCAGTTTTATCAAAAATTGCGACGGAACGGCGGGTAACTTCCGCAATATCGCCTTCTTCCAGGAAGATAAAGCGACGGGTCACCGGCAGCAGCGCCAGCTGATCGGAGGCGATAAAGTTTTCACCCATCCCCAGACCGATAACCAGCGGGCTACCTGAACGCGCAGCCAGCAGCGTATCCGGATGACGGGTATCCATGATTACCGTACCGTACGCGCCGCGCAGTTGCGGGATGGTGCGCAGCACAGCATCACGCAGCGAACCGCCCTGTTTCAGCTCCCAGTGCACTAAGTGAGCAATCACTTCGGTGTCTGTTTCTGAAACGAAGGTATAGCCACGCGCTTTCAGTTCTTCACGCAGCGGTTCATGGTTTTCGATGATGCCGTTATGCACCACCACAATGTGCTCAGAAACATGCGGATGCGCGTTTGCTTCCGAAGGTTCGCCATGCGTTGCCCAACGGGTGTGAGCAATACCGGTGCCACCATGCAGCGGATGTTCTTCCGCAGCCTGGGACAGCATCTGTACTTTACCCAGACGACGCAGACGGGTCATATGACCTTCTGCATCCACCACGGCCAGACCCGCAGAGTCATAACCACGGTATTCCAGACGACGTAAACCTTCGAGAAGGATTTCAGCTACATCACGTTGCGCGATAGCGCCAACAATTCCACACATAGTTTTTTATTCCGAATCAAGGCATTATGCCTGTCGTTGTCTTTCGACCTGTATGCCCGTATTTTCGGGCGCCCCGAGCCTTGTAGAGAGTGGGGTTATTTTTATAAGTATTGCTGGGGGGAAATATATCTTTATTTCCTCACCCGGTTTTGCCTGATGAAGGCTGCGCCTTATCCGGCCAACAAAACATCACTGAACCCAGGCCGGATAAGCGAAAGCGCCATCCGGCAAAAATATTTACTTTTTCTTCACCGGGCGTTTCCAGCCTTGCTTATTCACCTGCGGCACGCGGCTTATCACCAGTTCATTATCAGCTACGTTACGGGTGACGGTGGTTCCCGCCGCAATCGTCGCCCCATGGCCTACGGTTACCGGTGCCACCAGCTGAGTATCGGATCCGACAAACACATCGTCGCCAATAATGGTTTTAAACTTGTTCGCGCCGTCGTAGTTACAGGTAATAGTGCCAGCGCCAATGTTCACGTTGTCGCCAATTTCCGCATCGCCCAGATAGGTCAGGTGACCGGCTTTTGAGCCTTTGCCGAGACGCGCTTTCTTCATCTCAACGAAGTTACCGACGTGAGCACCTTCCATCAGCTCCGCTCCAGGGCGCAGACGCGCGAACGGACCAATGGTACAGGCCGCGTCCAGATGGGCGTCTTCCACTACGCTGTACGGACTGATTTCACAGTCATCACCAATAACGCTGTTTTTAATGACGCAACCCGCGCCAATCTTCACGCGATGGCCCAACGTGACGTGACCTTCGATGATAACGTTAGTATCAATTTCAACATCTCGCCCGTGAACGAGCGTACCGCGCAGGTCAAAACGCGCCGGATCGCGCAACATCACGCCCGCCAGCAGCAGTTTTTCTGCCTGCTCGGACTGGTAAACGCGTTCCAGACGGGAAAGTTGCAGACGGTTGTTGACGCCTTCGACTTCACTCAGACGATCGGGATGAACGGCCGCGATTTCACGACCTTCCTGATAAGCCAGCGCAATGATATCGGTGATATAGTATTCACCCTGCGCATTGTTATTGGTCAGTTTAGACAACCAGCGCTTCATGTCCGCGCCGTTTGCAATCAGGATCCCGGTATTGATTTCCTGGATCTGACGCTGTTCCTCGCTGGCATCTTTATGCTCAACGATGCCGGTCACTTTGCCGTTTTGACGCGTGATGCGACCATAGCCGCTCGGATCGTCCAGCTTAACCGTGAGCAGGCCAATTCCCCCCTGGGGTTTGGCATCGCGCAGGCGTTGTAAGGTTTCGATAGAGATCAGCGGGACGTCGCCGTAGAGCATTAAAATGTCTTCATCATCGCCAAAGAAAGGCGCTGCCTGTTGCATAGCATGGCCGGTACCCAACTGCTCCGCCTGCAACACCCAGTTCAGGTTGTCTTCTTTCAGGCTTTCTTTAAGCAGATTGCCACCGTGGCCGTAGACCAGATGCACCTGTGATGAACCTAATTCATTAGCTACATCAATGACATGCTGAACCATCGATTTCCCGGCAAGGGTATGCAGCACTTTTGGAAGATCGGAATACATACGTGTGCCTTTGCCTGCGGCAAGGATCACTACGCTCATCGCTTTATTCAACATACGCACCCTGACTGTAATTTGAGAACGAATTTATACCGTTTCACGTTGAAAATACTACATTTTTTTCATCGTAAAATGGGCTGAGGATAAAACGCACAATCGCGAGTTTTACCCAACGGAGATAGAGACATTTTCGTCCATTGATGCGGCTTTTGTCTTCTGAAAAGTCACCTGACCTCGTGATTAACACGCCAGGCTAATGTTTTTGCTCTTTTTTTGATCCAAAAAGAAAGATGATGCAAAGAACACAATAATGACAGGCAAAAAAAAACCAGCCTGAAATCAGACTGGTTTTCGTATTTTAACCCGGTGTTACATCGCTTTTTTGGTCAACTCGATAACGCGCAGTTTCGCGATCGCTTTGGCCAGTTCCGCAGATGCCTGAGCGTAATCCACGTCACCATGAGAGCTCTTAATGTGCTCTTCAGCCTTACGTTTCGCTTCCAGGGCTCTCGCTTCATCGAGATCCTGCCCGCGAATCGCGGTATCAGCCAGAACGGTCACGCTGCCAGGTTGCACTTCAAGAATGCCGCCAGACAGGTAGATAAACTCTTCATGACCAAACTGTTTAACGATGCGGATCATACCAGGCTTAATGGCGGTGAGCAGTGGGGCGTGCCCTGGGAAAATACCCAGTTCACCTTCACTACCCGTTACCTGGATTTTCTCGACCAGACCAGAGAACATTTGTTGCTCTGCGCTGACGACGTCCAGGTGGTAAGTCATTGCCATATCACCCTCCGATTAAGGCGTTAAAGTTTTTTGGCTTTTTCCACGGCTTCGTCGATGGAACCAACCATGTAGAACGCCTGCTC